>ENA-ORCQ01000032-ORCQ01000032.1-marine-metagenome-genome-assembly--contig:-NODE-32-length-209634-cov-6.609829_pt1 | contig 209634 bp, 137 predicted proteins | sample MGYA00237780_ERZ508510 | MGnify/ENA primary metagenome ERZ508510 (study PRJEB26181, sample SAMN06268981) | marine metagenome | isolation source: Tt an E2 anaerobic enrichment on eucalyptus from sediment...
ATAGGCAAAGCACACGAATTGGGAGCTGAGGTAGTAAAAATATTCCCGGGCTCGCAAGTGGGCGGACCAAGCTTTGTAAAAGCCGTTAAAGGTCCAATGCCTTACGCCAGTATAATGCCAACGGGTGGCGTTTCGCCAACCGAAGATAACCTGAAACAATGGTTTGATGCGGGAGTAACCTGTGTGGGCATGGGAAGCCAATTGTTCCCGAAAGAGGTTTTGGCTGAGAAAAATTACCAGTACATTACCGATAAATGTGCCGAAGCATTGGCAATAATCGAAAAGCTGAAATAGCAGAGACTACTAAAAAGCATGCTTTTTAACCAATTTTAAACTAAAAAAATGAGCGCTAAAGACTTGAGATTAAATCTACAAATCATTTCATTGTTTGTTGCAGCATTGTTTTTTTATAGCTGTTCCAATTCAGCTAAAAAACAAGAAACTCAGCAAACCATTTATGCCAATGAAGTTATTCCGTTTTTTGAACATTGGAACCTGATTTTAGGTGATGGCTCAAATGCCGGAGAAGCCTTGAATCTGGAACACAAAGATTATTTTTATACAGCAAATGACGGAAAAAACAACTGGGTGGTGTTTAAATCTCCTAATGCCGGCGATACGCATGGAACCTCTAACAATACCAGAACAGAATTGGCTCAAAAGAAAAAATGGTACCCGGCAACTGCCAATGATAAATTAACAGCTACTCTAAAAGTTATGAATGTGTCGGCTACCGGCGATGCCCGGGTAGCAGCATCTTATGCAGTGGTTGTGGGGCAAATTCATAGTGCCGACGGGCACGAAAACGAACCTTTAAAAATATTCTACAAAAAATTCCCCGGCCATACCAAAGGTTCAGTATTCTGGCACTACGAGATTAATACTGCCGGCGACGACAATTCCGGCAGATGGGATTATTCTTCAGCCGTTTGGGGCTACGACTTTTCGGTGGTTGGCCCCGAAGAAAATACTTACCCCGAAGAACCTGCTGACGGAATTGCCCTGGGTGAGGAGTTTAGTTATGAAATTGAAGTGAAGGATAGTGTAATGTATTTAACTTTTACCAGCGAAGGACACGAAACCCGCACCTTCACCAAAAACCTGGTACAATCGGAATACACCACAATTGCTGATATTCCGGAGCAAACACAACAGCTTTTTGTGCCAATTGGGCAGGATGGTGTGGAGCGCGAAAATGCCTATGCCGATGAGGGGTGCTTCTTTAAGCTGGGCTGTTACAATCAAACCAATGGTTTGTCGCCCGAGGTGAATAAAAACTGGTGCTCGGGTGCCGAAACTTTTAATGGCGATATTCAAAAACAATACGAAACCGGCAATTATGCCGAAGTTTGGTTTAAAACTGCAAGTATTGTCATTAGCGAGGCTGCCGTTTCAAATCAGGGGTATTTCACTAAAAACGATTAAAACCATACCATTTATACTTCATAATTGTAAAATCTAAAATCACGATAAAATGCTATTCAAAAACCTTTTCCCAATAATTTTAGCCCTAATCCTGTTTTCATGCACAACACAACCTTCGGGTAATCTTATTTCAGTAAAAAACAAGACTGAACTTGCCGAGGCCATAAATAAGGCGCAGCCGGGAGATGAAATTGTTCTGGCAAATGGTATATGGACGGATATCAATCTTGAACTGACAAGTGGAGGAACAAAGGAAAAACCAGTTGTTTTAAGGGCTGAGACTCCCGGAGAAGTTTTTATTGAAGGACAATCATCGATAAAATATGGCGCCGATTATATTGTGCTTAGCGGTTTGTATTTCAGAAATGGATACACGCCAAACAACGCAATTATTGAGTTTCGCTTAAAAGGAAAAGTAGCCAATAACTGTACTTTTACCCATTGCGTAATTGATAATTTTAATCAACCGCAACGCGACAGAGCCGACCATTGGGTAGAATTTTGGGGAAGGCATAACGAGCTGAGCAACTGTAATATTATAGGCAAATCAAACTCGGGGCCAACCATTCGTGTGCTATTAAAAGGAAATGAAAGCATAAAAAATTATCATCAAATTCTCAATAATCATTTTGGCCCTCGCCCGCGAAAAGGTGGTCCACATGGCGAGACTTTACAAATTGGAGACAGCGGAACTTCCATGTCGCCCAGCAATACTTTGGTGGCAAACAACCTGTTCGACCGTTGTAATGGCGAGGTTGAAGTAATTTCGAGCAAAACCAACTACAACGAATTTCGTAACAATGTGTTTTACAAATGCGAGGGCTCGCTGGTAACGCGCCACGGAAATTATTGCTTAATTGACGGAAACTATTTTATTGGCGACGATAACTCAGAAAATATTGGTGGAATTCGCCTGGTAAATACCGGACATTGGGTGGTAAACAATTATTTTTTCAACTTAAAAGGTAATAATTTCAGGGGGCCGCTGGCTGTAATGAACGGTATCCCGAAATCGCCGCTAAACCGTTACAACCAGGTAACCGATGTGGTAGTTGCCTACAACACCTGGGTAAATTGTAAATCGCCATGGCATTTTAGCGTTGGAGCAAACCTTAGCCAGGCGGCAGTGCTTCCGCCATCCGAAATCCGCTCGGCACGCCCCGTGCGAACCGTAGTGGCAAATAATATTGTTTACAATTCAGAAAGTACTGCCGCGCCTATTGTTGCTTATGATAAAATTGATGGGGTACTTTTTAAAAGTAATGTAATTAACAGCAAAGAGTTGGCCTACGAACAACAAAATACCTTCGATTTTTGCGATTTTAACATGAGCGAAGTTGCTGATTTTATTTATTCGCCATCAACAAGTATCTGCGAAGTTGAAAATTATAATGGCTTTGATTTTGAAACAATAAAAACCGATATCTTGGGCAACTCCCGCACCGAGAATAACCGTGTTGGAGCCATGTGCGACGTGCCGTTTGAAAATCCTGAAATATTGGAAAACTCAAAATACGGAGCCGCTTGGTTTAAGGATGAACAAGTAGAAAAGACTCCTCAGGTATTGAAGGTAGCTGCAAAAACAGGAGAGCTTGAGCAAAAAATTAAAGAAGCAAAATGTGGCGATATTATTGAGTTGGCGGCCGGAGAATATGTGCTGGAAAAATCGGTGGATATCGACAAAAGCTTAACCATAAAAGCTGCCGATTCAAATGCTGAAACCAAAATAATTTACCGTGGCGAAGAAAATACCCCGCTGTTTCAACTGAATCCCAAAGGGAATTTGCTGCTAAAAAACGTGGCTCTCGAAGGCAACGGCAATAATTTTGCATTCGCCTCTTTGCCTCAAAATATGTCGTCGTTGTACAATTTAAAAGTGCAAAATTGCCTGGTTGAAAAGTTTAACTATGTGCTTAAAGCTTATAAAGAATCGTTCTCTGATAGTATTTCGTTTGTTGGATGCGAGATTTCTGATTGCCAAAACGGCATTGAACTTTCGGAAGAAACCGACGATAAAGGAAATTATAATGTGGAGTTTCTGACCATCGATAACTGTTCTTTTAACAATATTAAAGCCAATACTATCGACTACTACCGTGGCGGATACGACGAGTCGACAATTGGCGGTAACCTGCTGATTACAAACAGCACTTTTACCCGTTGTGGCGCCAACGAAGAAAATGGTATTTTACTAAATACCCGTGGAATTATTAATGTAAATATCTCGAATAATACTTTCAGAAATAACCCGGTTAAACTGGTGGCGCTGTTGTGGGGAGCCAAAAACAATACCCATGCCGATAATGAAATCAGGAATTCGGGAAAAATTGTAGTTGAAGAGAACCTGAAATTACGCTTGATGTATTAACCATGAGTTACAGAAAATTAAAAGCCTGACAAATGAAGTTTAACATGCTGTCGATTCAAAAAATATTTGTAGCTGCTTTTTTGGTTTTGCTTGTCTCACCGGCATTTGTTTCCTGTTCAAAAACAACTGAAATTGTTGTGCAGGAGATGCAAATGGAATTACCGGTTGGCGATTCGGTTTTTAAAGAAATAGTGCTTCCGGGAGAAATTGCCGACATGCAAATTGAGCATCTGGCATTGAAAGGACCCATTGACCACCGTGTATTGTTTTCGAACCGGTATGCCAGCTTACTTATATTTATTAAAGGAAACGGGCGTTTAGTGGCTGATACTACATTTTTTGAACTAGTACCTGAATCTATTGCTATTCCTCTTGAATGTAGTGAGTTAACCATTAAGGTAAACCCGGAAGAAGAGTTGCATTTTATCAGGTTTTCGAAAAAACTTACCGATGAGGATCTTGAGTTGTTAAAAACATATCCGAATGAAGAAACTGTGTTTTTTACACGGTTTGAAGATTGTGAGGCTTACACCGAAAAAATTAAGAGTCCGAATACCGTCAGCCGAACAGTTCTTCCGGAAGGTGTAATTCCACGTGTGGCACTTGGCACAGTAGAAGCTCCCGGCCCCGATGAGGTTGGCGCACATAAGCACCCTATGCTCGATCAACTGTTTCTTGGTTTAACAAATAACCATGTAACTGTTCATGCTGATGGAGCCTCAGCAGCTTTTAAAGAATATTCCTTATTGCATATCCCCATTGGCTCGAGTCACTGGGTGAGTGTTGACGAAAATAAAAAAATGCACTACATGTGGATGGATTTTTTTCTTACAATTGAAGGGCAGGAGTGGTTAAAAACACATAAACCAATTAGCACCGATAAAAACGATTATTAAATTTACCGGGAAAAAAGGTATGAGTGAAAATATCCCGGTTTTTGATGCACACGCGCACATTCTTTACGGAATAAACGGTGTAAAAAGAGGCGCCAAAACATCAACGGGCAATTACGGGAAAATAGTTTGGCGGGGAGAGGAGTTAACTTTTCTTCCGCCTATTTTTTACGATACCCGTTTTACGGCCGAAACACTGCTGGAAACCATGAATTTCTCAGGCGTTTCAAAAGCCGTACTTTTACAAAACCCGGTAATTGGTATTTTAAACACAGAAATTAGACAGGCCATCATTAATTACCCCGACCGGTTTTACGGAACCATACAGGTTAACCCGATGAAAAAAGATGCCTCTGCTATTGTAAAGAAATTTGCATCAGAAAATCAGAATACACTGAAACTTGAAATTAGCGAAGAATGGGGCTGGTCGGGCAATTATCCGGGGTTTTCTCTTAAGGGAAAAGAAATGATGAAAGTTTGGGATACGGTAGCAAACTCAGGCTTACGGGTAATTGTTGATACGGGCGATATTTTTAATAATGGTTACCAGGTTGAAAATATAAGTTTTATTGCCGAACGTTTTCCGGAAACAAAAATATTGATTGAACACCTTGGCTTCTATAGAACAGGCCTTGATGAGACAGCAAGAGCACGACGAAATGAAATGCTCGCCCTGGGGAAAGACCTGGAGAATGTATTTTTTGGATTCTCGTCGACCGCCGCGTTTATTAACGATGATTACCCCTGTGTTAAGGCACTTGAACTTTTAAAAGAAGCTGTTGAAATTATGGGGGCACATAAAATTCTTTGGGGTAGCGATATCCCTTCAACTTTTAAAAAATATACCTACCTTCAACTTATTGACGTTGTAGCATGGCACGCCACTTTTTTAACCTCGGCAGAAAAACAATTGCTCCTCCACGATAATGCCGCATCGTTTTTTGAATAATGAGCACGTGTAATTGAATTTCTAAGTAAGATCAGGGGTAATTATTCTTGCCAAAGATTTTTTCAATAGATCAAAACAGTTAGTTTTATCTTTTAAAATTCAAATAATGGGAGCTGGAATGCGTTTTATATTCGTTGTTTTATTTTTAATCGGAAGCTCCTCAGGCATATTTTCCAAGGAAAAAACTTTTAATAGAATTGATATGTCTGCCGGATTATCACATAATTCGGCACTTTGTTTGCGCGAAGACCACGAGGGATTTTTATGGATAGGAACACGCGATGGCCTGAATAAATTTGACGGTGAAAAATTTGAAATTTTTAAACATCAGTTTTTCGATTCTACAAGTTTAATTAATAACCATATTAACTGCCTTTTTGAAACCAAAGAAAAAGAATTATGGATAGGTACAGCTAATGGTTTGTGTGTATACAGTTCGCAAACTAATGCATTTCGCACTGTTAAGTTACCGGCCGGCTCTTTTCCTTCTGACTCTTACTACATACGAACAATTCTTGAAACGAATGATGGGCGCATTTGGTTGGGAACCACCGATGGATTATATATTATATCTAAAAACCGCAAATCGGTTACGTATAAAATGTTAAATCCGGAAGAAAATCATTTTGCAAATAATATTCGTAAAATATACCAGGATACAAATGGTACAATTTGGCTAGGAACTGGTAATGGCTTGTACAAATGGAAAAACAATAATCCTGAACAATATTTTGTTGACCAAAGCAATGACTCGGAAAGACAGGTTGTGCGTGAAATTACAGAAGATTCAGACGGATTATTGTGGTTAGGAACCGAACGAAACGGAATATATGTGTTGGATACTGAAGGTACAGTTCCTGAAATTATGCTTCGCCTTAGTGCGGACGACAATTTATTACCTTCAAATACAGTTAGGTGCATTTTTTTTGAAAATGATGATAATGTTTGGATTGGAACCTTTGCCGGTTTATGTATTTATAACAAACGAGAAAATAGTACCGTTGTGTTCGATCATTTTCAGGAAACAAGTGGTGCGGTAGGTAACACCTCAATTCGCGACATACTTACTGATTCGCAAGGCGGAATGTGGTTGGCCATTTACCAGGGAGGTGTAAACTATTATCATCCCCAAAAAAATCTTTTTCAACACCACTCGTGGCAAAGTCAAAAAAATCCGGAAATAAAAAACAGGGTAATTTCGGCATTAATTGAAGATGAAAAAAAGCGGTTGTGGTTAGGAAGCGAGGGTGGGGGTGTGTACCTGTCGGAAGATGAAGGAATAACGGTAACAAAAATTATTAATCCGGGCACAAATACCCAACTCGAAAATACCATAAAATCGTTAAACCTTTATAAACGAAATTTGTGGATTGGTTCGTTAACCGGATTAACCAGGTACGATGTAATAACCGGAAAAACAACCAGTTATTACCACAATCCGAAAAGCAAAAGTGCAATAAATCCAGGGCACGTTTTGGCTTTGTTACAAGAAAATGATGAAAAAATGTGGATTGGTACCAACGGAGGTGGTGTTCAGCATTTTAATCCCCTAACAGAAACTTTTGTAAATATTGAACCCTTTAATAATAAACATGTTCGTTGTTTCTTTCAGGATTCGAAAGGTCGAATTTGGGTGGGGTGCGAAAGAGAGCTTTTTGTTCTTGATAACAGGACGAATAAAATTGTTAACCTGAGCCAGGAGATTGATAACTGGCTTAGCGATGAAATAGACGTAATTTTTATAAATGAAGATGCCGGGCAAAATATATGGTTCGGTACCAGGGGCCGTGGTCTTTATCTCATAAAAGACAATAAATTACACTGGTTTAATACCGGGAACGGACTCAATGATAATACTGTAAATTCCTTGCTTGAAGGATCAGATAATGAATTCTGGATTACAACGAACAAGGGCTTGTCGAAGATAATCTTGAAAGAGAACAATGAAGGAGAACTGTATATTGAGCCACAAAGTTACTCGGTAAGCGAAGGAACCCAGGGCCTGCAATATTCTCCTAACTGCGCATTACGGTCGCAAACCGGCAAACTGTATTTTGGTGGCCCCAATGGCTTAAATGCCTTTAACCCTGATGATGTAAAAGAGTTTGAGTTTTACCCCAACCTGGTTTTTACAGACTTACAGGTTGATTATAAACAAATTAAACCGGGCACAAAAGACTCCCCATTACAAAAAGTTTTAAACGAAACCGATCATCTTATCTTTTATTACCACCAACGCGATTTTTCCATCTCGTTTACCGGTATAAACTTTATTAATCCCGATAAAAATATATACCGTTACAGGGTTGTTGGTCTTGATGATGATTGGATTGAAATGGGAAATGTGAACAATATTAATTTTACCTATTTCCCCGTTGGTACCTATACAATTAGGTTTCAGGTCACTACAAATCCACAAGAATGGGGAGCAGGGTATCGCGAAATTACCGTTACAGTTTTACCTCCCTGGTGGAAAACCTGGTGGGCCTTTTTATTATACAGTTTTGTGTTAGCCATTTTACTGTTGGTGTTTTTTGTATTGTCGCAACAATGGGCAAAAATGAAAAACCAGTTGGAAATGGAACATTTTCAGCGCGAGAAAGAAAGCGAATTGCACCAATTGAAACTAAAGTTTTACACCGATGTTTCGCACGAACTACGAACGCCGTTAACCTTAATTCTTGCCCCCTTGGAGAATCTCATTTCAAAATCAGAATTACCCATCCGCTTTCGTAATCAGCTTGCTCAAATTCAGCGCAGCGGTTTACGATTAATGCAACTGGTAAATCAAATTCTCGATCTTCGGAAATTGGAAACAGGCCACGAAAACCTGCAGGTGGCTAAAGGAAATATCATCCGTTTTCTATCTGAAATAAGTCTGGCATTTAACGAGGTGGCAAACGCCAGAAATATTGATTTTGAGTTTAACTCAGAACTGAAAGAATTGCAGGTTTGGTACGACAGGGATAAGCTTGAAATAATTTTAAACAACCTCTTGTCAAATGCCATAAAGTTTACATCGGCTGGTGGTAAGGTAAAATTGGAGCTGAATAAAGTTAAAGGCAGTAAATTGAAGGAGGCAGCAAAGGAACTGAATTCAAAAATGGATTACCTGCAGATTAATGTAATCGACGACGGCGAAGGCTTAACTGCCGATCAGCTTAAAAATGTTTTTAACCGGTTTTATTCTAAAAAAGATCCCGCAAAAAATAAATTACCCGGATCGGGCGTGGGGCTCGAGCTTACGCGCCGAATGGTTGAACTGCACAAAGGCGCAATTAGCGTATCGAGTATGCCCAATGATGCCGGAAAGAAGGAAACTATTTTTTCGATCTTTCTTGCGCTTGATAAAAGTGTTTATGCAAATGAAGAGTTGGACAATAATTTTAAAAACAGCGAAGATCCAAGTTTATATACCTTCGACTTTTTGCAACGCGAAACCGTAATTGTTTCCCCATCAGAAGAAGAGGAGGAGACTGCCCCTGACAATGAATTTGAACGACTTTTGATTATTGAAGACAATGCAGAGGTGCGGGCCTTTATTAAAGAATTGTTTGCCGATGAGTATGAAATAAGCGAAGCCGAGAATGGCGAAACCGGCCTTCAAAAGGCAATCGAAACCAACCCGCAAATTATTATCAGCGACGTAATGATGCCTGTTATGGATGGTATTGAACTTTGTAAACGCGTTAAAACCGATGCACGTACCAGCCATATTCCTGTAATTTTGCTTACTGCCCGCACTGCCCTAACGTTTAAATACGAGGGCCTGGAAACCGGTGCCGACGATTATATTACCAAACCCTTTAGTGCACGTTACCTGACTTTACGCGTTAAAAACCTGATTGAACAACGCCGGAAAATACAAGAATATTTTAAACGCGAGGCCATTTGCGATCCGGGTAGTGTAACCTTAACATCGGTTGACGAGAAGATTTTAAAAAAGGCAGTTGATTACATTATTGAAAATATTGCAAATCCAAATTTGAGTGTAAATAAATTGAGTGAGCATGTTGGTTTAAGCCGTGTTCATTTCTATCGTAAAATAAAAGCACTTTCCAATCAAACTGCCGTTGAGTTTATTCGAAATGTTCGGTTAAAACGGGCGGCAACCCTGCTCAGCCAGGATAAAATTTCAGTGAAAGAAGTGCGCAACCTTGTGGGGTTCGAAGACGCCGACTATTTCCGCAAGTGTTTTAAAGAGCAATTCGGAGTAACACCAAACGAATATTCAAAATTGAAGGCATAAAGTGTTTGCTGTCAGTCTTATATATGAAGTGTTGCATCTGTTTATGTAACATATCCCCTGTATTCTTGTTACATTTTATTTGCCATATGGTAACATTTACCCTGCCTTTGTGTAACGCAAATTTTAACAGTTGTTAACGAACTAAACTATTTTTGATTCGAACAAAAAAACCGGACTTATGAATAGTTCTAAAAAACGATTACTGGTATCGATCTTAGCCAGTGCTGCAATTCTTGCCGGCCTTATCCTTGTGCTAATTTACATTTTATTATAAATAACTAATTCAAACTTTAATCTTATGAAAATTAAATTTCATGTAAAAAGACTAGGTGTCTTGTTAATCGCATTTACGATGGCTTTGAGTAGTTTTGCTCAGAATAAAACTGTCAGCGGTACGGTTAACGGTGATGATGGTGCTCTATTACCGGGAGTTACTGTGGTGATTAAAGGAACAACGCAAGGAACAGTTACGGATGTTTCGGGTGTATACTCCTTACCAAATGTGCCTGAAGATGCTGTTTTGCAATTTTCTTTTGTGGGACTCGAAACACAGGAACTTCCTGTTGCCGGTCTTACAACCATCGATGTAACCATGATTGCCTCTGATATTGGCTTAGACGAGGTTGTTGTTGTGGGGTATGGTACTCAAAAGAAAAGCGACATTACGGGTTCTGTTGTTTCGGTAAATACCGATATTATTGAAACGCGACCTCGCGTAAGTGTTGAACAAATGTTGCAAGGAGCAGCTGCCGGTTTAAACATTAGGGTTAATTCATCAAATGCCGAAGGTTCATCAAACTCAATGCTTATTCGTGGTCAGAATTCTATTTCTGCATCGAACGACCCATTGATTATTATGGACGGTATTCCATTTGGAGGTAATCTTTCGGAGGTTAATCCGAAAGATATTCAATCCATTGAAATTCTAAAAGATGCTTCGTCAACAGCTATTTATGGTTCGCGAGGTGCCAACGGTGTTATTCTTATTACTTCGAAAAGAGGAAAAAGCGGAGACCTGCGTGTGAACTATGAAGGTACTTATGCTTTCGACCAAGTGGTTAACGTACCCGATTTAATGGATGGCGCAACTTTTTACGAAACAAAAGTGGAAAGAGGATTAAGCACGTCTGCAATTGAAGATGAAGGTTACGATAGTGGCAGGAGCACCGACTGGGTTGATTTAGCAACACAAACCGGACAAACGCAACAGCATAATCTTTCTTTCTCCGGAGGTTCGGAAAAAACCAACTTCTATATTTCAATGGCTTATTTAGATGCCGAAGGTATTGCAGTTGGCGATGATTTTAAACGTGCTACTTTCCGAATTAACCTTGACCATAAACTATTGCCCTGGATTACCTTTACAACCAATACACAATATGGTTATTACGACAGAAGTGGAACTGATGCCGACTTCTCGGATGCTTTCGATATGAATCCTCTGGGGATTCCTTACAATGAAGATGGTTCAATTCGTATGGAAACCTGGGAAGATGGTGTTTATGCAGAAAATCCACTTTTGTCAATTTTATACGATAATAGCAATAAAACACGCCGTTTTACTTCTAATAACAGTGTTTTAATCGATTTTCCATTTGTAAAAGGTTTAAGCTATAAATTAAATACAGGTTACGATTATCGTTCAACTTTAAATCAAACCTATCGTGGCCGAAATACTTTAAGCGGTTTACGTGTAAACGGTAGCCTCGATTCAAACAATACTTACGAAGAAGATTGGATTATTGAGAATATTGTTAGCTATAAAAAGGAATTCGATAAACATTCTATTTTCTTAACAGGATTGTACAGTGCGCAAAGCGAATGGCGTGAAACTCACAATGTAAGTGCGGAGGGATTCCCGAATGATGTTATGACTTATTACCAGGCCGATAAAGCAGCTTTAATTGAGCCTAGCGATTCGTACCGAAAAGTAACGCATATCTCGCAAATGGCCCGTGCTAATTACGCTTACGATTCACGTTATTTGTTTACGGCAACTGTTCGTCGCGATGGTTATTCTGCTTTTGGCGTAGATGATAAATTTGGTGTATTTCCATCGGTTGCAGTAGGATGGAACATTGCCAACGAGAGCTTTATGGAAGATATAGAAAGGGTTGATGCTTTAAAGTTACGCCTTTCGTATGGTGTTAATGGTAACGAAGCGGTTTCGGCTTATTCAACACTACCAACTTTATCTTCTGAAGATTATGTTGATGCTGATGATGGAACACTTTACGGATTTTATCCAAGCCGATTGGGCGACCCATCTTTGGGTTGGGAAACCACAACTTCATTCAACGTGGGGCTTGACTTTGGTTTGTTCAATAATCGTTTAAGAGGTTTGGTTGATATGTACTGGTCGAACACTACCGATTTGTTATTGAGCAAATCTATTTCGAATGTAAATGGAACAGGCTCAATCACACAGAATATTGGTGAAACAAAAAATAACGGTATCGAATTCCAGGTATCTTCAGTAAACGTTCATAATTCGAACTTTAAGTGGACAACCGATTTTAATATTTCGCATTATGATTCGGAAATCGTACACGTTGGTTTAACCGACGATGATGGAAATTACATTGATGACATTGACAGCCGCTGGTTTATTGGCGAACCTGTTAGCGTAAACTACCACTATGTTTTCGATGGAATTTACCAGGAAGATATGGACGGTACACCACAGGGAGATGTTACCGCTGGTGATATTCGCTACCTTGATGCTTCGGAAGATGGTGTAATTTCAACCGACGATAAACAAATAATTGGTCGTAGAATTCCTGATTTTGTTGCAGGAATGACTAATACATTCAAATACAAGAACTTTACGTTTAGTTTCTTTTTGAATACAGTAGTAGGTATAACTAAATCGAACGAATTGTTGTATACTAATGATAATGATTTGCGATTAAATCGTTACAATGTTGATTTCTGGACACCGGAAAACATGAGCAACGAATACCCAAGAAACGACAGACATGCCAGCGTAAATAAATTTAGTATGCCATTTTACCGGAAAGCCGATTTCTTGCGTTTGCAGGATATTTCTTTAAGCTACCAGCTGCCGGAAAAAACAGTTAATAAGCTTAAACTAAATAATATTGAAGTATTTGGGAATATTAAAAACCTTGCAACCTGGACTGATTGGGTAGGTTTAGACCCTGAGTTTAGCGACCAGACTGCTGTTCCACAAACAACTACTTATTTATTTGGTGTTAGAGTTGGTTTATAATCTTAAAAATTTATTACGATGAAGAAATTACTAATATTATTAACGATATGTTCCACTTTCATCATTTACTCGTGTAATGAAGATGAATTTTTAAAAGAGGAACCAAAAGACGATATTTTTGCTGAAAACCTATATGTTGATTACGATGGTTTTGTAAATGGGTTAAATGCCATTTACAGTATAATTCGACAGGAAAGACAATCGCAAAGTAACACAACACGCGCATCATTATGGCAAATGGGAACTGATAACTGCTTTATTAACAATGGAGCCGCTCAAATCGATCCATTTAATGATTACAATAACCTGCATTCCGAAAATTCAATGGTTGAAGCTAATTTTAACTGGTGTTATCGTATTATTAATTCGGCAAACATGGTAATTAACCGTGCCGAGAACTACGATGTAGATTGGTTGGGGGGCAGCGAGTCTCAAGATTTAATCAATCAACAGAAAGTAATTGGTCAGGCCCGATTGATGCGTGCGTGGGCATATCGTCATTTAAAATATGGCTGGGGCTCAGTTCCTTTAAGTTTGGATGAAATAACGGGAACAACCTATAGAAATGACTGGGAACGTGCACCTGTTGAACAAATTAATGCTCAAATGGAAACTGACCTTACCATTGCCCGCGATAACCTTGATATGATTGAAGAAACAGGTTGGGTAAACAGTGCAGTTGCCAGTACAATGTTGGCAGAACTTTACCTTGAAATGGGAGAAGATGCAAAAGCCGAGACCGAGGCCTTACGAGTTATAAACGATGGTACTTATGAATTAATGACCGACCGTTTTGGCGTAAATGAAAAAGAACCGGGTAACGCATTTTCTGATATTTTTGATAACGCACGTCCCGAAGATGGTAACAAGGAAGTTTTATGGGTAATGAACAATGCTTACATGGATGTGGTGGGTAATGCCTACGTTTATATGAAGAATGCCTGGATTACCTACTATGCCAAGGATAAGGTTTTGAAAAAGAAGAATTTGGATATTCTTTATACCTACAACGGTGGTAAAGGTGCCGGTCGTATTTCTGTTACCGATGCAGCTTTTAACTGGTACGAAGAAACCGACGACAGGTATTCGCAGTACTGTGTGAAGAAATTCTTCATTTATCCGGTTGACGATGCCGCATCTGCGTTTGATACAATTCGATATGTAAATATGGATTACGATGAGCCGGATGACCTGGAAGACCACTATTTATGGCCATATGTATTGAAGTGGGAATACAACGACCCTTATATTTTGGATAATGCTTCTCGTGCAGGACAATACGACGACCAAATGTTTATGCGTTTGGCAGAAACCTATTTATTGGCTGCCGAAGCTCTTATGAATCAGGGAAAAAACGACGAGGCAGCCATGTATTTAAATGCTGTACGTACTCGTTCAAATGCATCAGAAATTACTGCTGCCGATGTTACATTAGATTTTATACTGGATGAACGCTCGCGCGAGTTGGTAACGGAAGAATATCGTAAACATACCTTGGTACGAACAGGAACATTCTACGATAGGACGGTTATGTACAATCCTCGTTTAGATGAGTCGAAAGTAAATCCATTTAACGAGTACTTCCCAATTCCTCAGGGAATTATTGATTCGAATACTGGTGCCGTAATGGAGCAAAACCCGGGTTACAATTAATATAGTTTGATTAGTTTAGTTATTCAGTAAGGGATTTCAATATTGAAATCCCTTACTTTCTCCTAAATCATTGAAAAACGGTATAAAATGCACAAAACAAAAATACTACTGCTGTTCTTTACGCTTTCAATTGGCGTATCTGGTTTTGTAAAGGCCCAAAAAACAAACGTTATTATGCTTATGGCCGACGACCTTGGCTGGGGTGACGTGGGCTTTAATGGGAACGAAAAGATTATCACTCCACACCTTGATAAAATGGCCGAAGCCGGTATGAAATTTACCAATTTTTATGCGGCAGCACCACTTTGTTCGCCAACACGTGCCAGTTGTTTAACCGGACGTGCACCGTTTCGTCAGGGAATTTTTGCAGCCCACACCGGGGCCATGCGTAACGCCGAAACTACCATTGCCGAAGTGTTGAAAAAGAAGGGATATGCAACCGGATTTTTCGGAAAATGGCATTTGGGCTGGGTGGAAGCCGACAAGGTAGAAAGCCGCGGACATTATTCTCCACCATGGCATCATGGTTTTGAAGAGGTATTTGCTACAAAAAGTGCTGTTCCAACCTGGGATCCAACAATTTATCCCGATAACTGGAGCGGTTTTGGAAGAGGGGAAAACGGAAAATGGGGAGGATCGATTTATGTGCACAATGGCGTACCCGAAACTGAAAACCTAAGTGGCGACGATAGCCGGATAATTATGGACAGGGCAATCCCGTTTATCGAAAAATCAATCAATGAAGAAAAACCGTTTCTGGCTACTATTTGGTTTCACACACCGCACGAACCGGTTGTGGCTGGGCCCGAATACCTGGCCAAATACCCCGGTTTGCCGGAAGAACAAAAACATTTATACGGCTGTATTACTGCCATGGACGAACAAATCGGCCGTTTAAAAGCATTTCTGAAAGAAAAAGGTGTAGCTGAAAATACCATCCTGCTTTTTTGTTCCGATAATGGCCCTGCCGACCCACAGGCAAAAGCCGGAATTGCTTCAGCTGGTCCGTTCCGCGGACACAAACATCAAATGTGGGAAGGTGGTTTACGCGTTCCTTCGGTAATTGAGTGGCCCGGTAATATTGAAGCCGGACAAACAAGTGATTTTACAGCTTGCACCAGCGACTATTTTCCAACCATTCTTGAAATGCTGAACATACCGGTACCCGATAAAGTTCCTCTCGATGGAATTAGCATTTTGCCTGTTTTAAGAGGAAAAGAAATAGAACGTACAATTCCTTTTGCTGCTGGTTTTCTCCGTCATTACAGAGATATAGAAACTTATGCATTTATTGATGGGCAGTATAAAATTTGTATACCCGACAAAGGCGATGAGATGATGCTTTTTGACCTGGAAGACGACCCGGAAGAGTCGAATGATTTGGCTCAGGAAAAACCGGAACTTTTTGAAAAGCTAAAAGCCGGACTGGAAAAAGTAAAAGCCTCCTGGACACTCAGCCGCGAAGGATATGATTACCAGTGGTAAGCCTATTCTTTTCGTCAAAAGAAATCCTGAAAGGATTTAAATAACCCCGGGTTTCAACCCGGGGACTAAAAGCACCGAAATAATGCGGTTCATTCAATAGAATAACATTGAAATATAAAAGTTTCATGAACCGCAAAAAAATGAACCTCATTAAAATCTCAGTAATGAAACAGATATTTTCGCTAGTTATAATTTCTTTAATAATTATTTCCTGCTCATCTCCCTCAAAAAAACAAGCAGAAGCTCCTGAGCAACAATACCTAATGGTAGACGCCAAAACCCGTGTTTACCACGATGACGGCACGCGAACATACCGCCCGTATAAACCCTTTAAAACCCGTACGATAGAAATTCTGGCAGGTTATGAAACTCCTGAAAAGGTACCTGTTCTAAATCAATACGGCGGAAATACTGACTTTAAAGAAGAAGCAACCGGATTTTTTCACGTTAAAAAAATTGGCGACCGCTGGTGGGGAATCGATCCGGAAGGCAACCGGTATATAAACATTGCTTTAAACAGTTTAAATGCCAAAGGCTCGAAAGGAATGAACCAGGCCCTGAAAGAAAAGTTCGGCTCAAAAGAAAACTGGATGAAAGAAACCATTGCTTTATTGCAGGTGTATGGTTTCAATTGTGCCGGCTCCTGGTCAGATCATGAGGCTATTATTGAGTACAATAAAACAGCTGAACAACCCATGGCTTACACCATAAACTGGAATTTTATGAGCAGCTATGGCCGAAAACGCGGAGGAACCTACCAGCAGGCCGGGCATACTGGCTACCCCAACGATGCCATTTTTGTGTTCGATCCCGAGTTTGAGACCTTTTGCGATGAACATGCCAGGCAATTGCTGGAGTACAAAAACGACCCTAATCTTTTTGGCCATTTTTCTGATAACGAAATGCCGTTTAAGTTCAAAGCCATCGATAATTATTTAGCCCTGCCCGAAAACGAAGCAGGAAGAATAGCAGCTGAAAACTGGTTAAAAGAAAAAGGTATAACAAAAGCTGAAATTACCGATGAACATCGCGAGGAATTTATGGCTCTGGTTGGCGAAATGTATTTTTCCATCGTATCAAAAGCCATAAAAAAATACGATCCGAACCACATGTACATAGGGGCACGATTTTATGCCGACGAAAAACATCACGAACAATTTATGCGCGCTGTTGGTCAACACCTCGATATTGTTTCAAATAATTATTATAACCACTGGACTCCCGATTCGGCACATGTGCAGGAGTGGACTGAATGGACCGGTCGTCCGTTTATTGTTACCGAATATTATACCAAAGGCGAAGACTCGGGGATGGGTAATATCAGTGGAGCCGGATGGATTGTACGCACACAGGAAGACCGCGGTTTGTTTTATCAGAATTACAACCTGGCCTTGCTCGAATCGAAAAACTGCGTGGGCTGGCATTATTTTAAATACATCGATAACGACCCCAATCAAAAAGGAGTCGACCCATCGAATGTAGATGCCAACAAGGGAATTGTAAGCAACCGCTACGTGCCGTGGACTCCAATGTTGGATAAAATGAAGGAATTAAATACGCAGGTGTATAACATTGTGGAACATTTCGACAAATAAAAATAGAGAGGTATGATTAGCGTTGGAAAAGGACTACTGACCCTGGTAACTTGCTTGCTTTTTTGGCAATGCAATGCTGTTGTACAAAATGATGGTGACGAGGTAAAGGATGAACAAGCCAGGAATCTGGATATATATCTTTTAATTGGCCAGTCGAATATGGCTGGCAGGGCCACCATTGAAGGGGCTGATAAGGATACCCTTAAAAACGTATTTCTGTATACGGGAACCGTCGGCTGTGAATGGGAAAAAGCTGCTAATCCACTCAATAAATATTCTACCATCCGAAAAGATATTTCCATGCAAAGACTTGGGCCGGGATACCACTTTGCAAAAACTATGGTTGAATTAAACGGAAAAAATTCCATTGGCCTCGTGGTAAACGCCAAAGGGGGTACAAAAATAGAGCTTTGGCAACCCGGGGGCGAGTTTTACAATGAGGCAGTAAAGCGCACCAAGGCCGCATTGAAATACGGAACTTTAAAAGGAATTCTTTGGCATCAGGGCGAATCCAATAGTTCGAAATACAACGAATATATGCCTAAAATAATAGTACTGATTGAGGCTTTACGTAGCGATTTAGCAGTGAAAAACTTACCTTTTGTAGCTGGTCAGTTATCTGGCGACAAAGAAAATCGAGCCGGTTTTAATCAGATGATTCTCGACTTACCCAATAAATTACAAGGTTGTGGTGTGGTTTCTTCTGAAGGAACCGGCACTATTGATAGTACACATTTCGATGCCGCAAGTCAGCAGTTGTTGGGGCAACGCTATGCTCAAAAAATGTTTGAAATTCAGGCAAAACAGAACTAAGATTAAACCACAATTTATATGTGACGATTCCGCTTAATATTTGTACATGATATAAAAATTTACCAACTGAAACTATACCTAAAATGAAAAAGACAAAATGTTTGAATGCGTTCATTATATTGCTTTTAACAGTGTTTTCATGCAGTGTAAAAGAGTCTTCTAATCTGATTTCCAATAATAAAATAGGTAATATAGAACCAAAGAATTCTTCTGAAGTCGCTTCATCTCCCTTTGGCATTCAGGCGGGTACCTTGGTAGATAGCCTGGTTGCACAAGCTGCTGAAATTGGTGTAAAATGGACACGCTTGGGGGCAGGATGGAATGAAATTGAACGTGAGAAAGGGGTTTACGATTGGTCTGCTACCGACAAAGCTTTTGAAGTTGCCCTGAAAAACGGGATAACTCCGTTTATAACCGTAGGTAGAGGTAACGAGTTATATTCGAAGTTAACAACTTACGACGACCCAAAACTGGCCGAAATTTATGGATACAGGCCAGAGCCACCCATAAAAGATCCCGTGGCTATGGAAGCATTTCTTGCTTTTGTAAAAGCAACGGTTGAACGTTACAAAGATAAAATTGATTACTGGGAAGTGTGGAACGAACCCAATCATCGTAACTATTGGGGCTCAACACCCGATGGAAAAGAATACGGACACTTGCTTGTAAAAACGGCTGAGCTTATAAAACAAACCGATCCGGGGTGTAAAATAATTGGCGGATCGATGGCGGGTATTAATCCGGAATTTACCAATGATTTTTTAAGCGTGGGGGCCGATAAAATTATCGATATTATTTCGTACCACAACTATGGCGCAGTTCCCGAAGAAAGAGTGTATAAAGCCATTGAATTGTGGGATGTAATTAACAGTTATAATCCTGAAATTGAACTCTGGCAAGGCGAATGTGGTTATCCGTCGCATAGCAGTACCCGCGATTTCAGGGGCCGTGCTCCCTGGGGTTTAAACATTCAGGCCAAATGGCTTTTACGCCAAAGTTTTGTTGATACCTATTTCTGCAAAGCCACTTTAAGCAACTATTTTAAACTGGTGCATACCAGCGGCAAAGGTGAAAAGCAACAGCGAACAAACCTGCGTCCCATCGATAAACTTTTTGGATATCCGGAACGTGGTGGTTCGCGGGTACGAACAAAAGGCGTTAACGAAAAATGTTTATTAACCAATCCTAACTTTGAGAAGAAACCGGCATTTTATGCCTATCAAAATTTGTGTGCCGTTTGGAAACCGGAGTATAAACCCAATCCGGTTGAATACAAAATTGAAATTCTGGATGAAGGTGTTTTTTACGGAATTTCGGAGGACGACGCCTTTCCATCCGTTCCGCTGATGGCTACATATTCCGATAATGAGGGAAATAACCTGGTAGCCTGGTGGTTACCCTGGAATGCGCAGGAGTACTTACCCGAGCTGGCAAAAGTTAATATCGAAATAAAAGGAATCAATTTCACCGATCCCGTCCTGCTCGATCCTTTAACAGGCGAGGTATATGAAATGGAAATTGTAAACGAGGAAGGAGCATGTATTTTTGAGAACGCCCTACTCGCAGATTACCCGATGATTGTTATTGAGCGTAAAACAATAAAACTTATCTAATCTAAAATACCAACGATGGAAAATAAAATTAAAAATCCGCTTCTGGGAAATAGTAAATATTGGTTTCTGTCTTTTGTTTTCATTACGAATTTGCTGATAGTAGTAAGTGTTTCGAATACATCTTTCGCTCAGAATAAAATAAAGCGTAGTGGCCCTACCAGCATTGTTCCAAGTTTAAATGCTTATTCTTTTAATAAAATATTGCTTTCAAAAGATGAGGAGGGTAATCCTAAATTCACCCTGTTTGATTTGCTGGATTGGTGTGCCGAACAAAATATAAAAGCAATAGATGTCACCGGATATTATTTCCCCGCTTATCCTGAAGTTCCTTCTGACGACTACTTGTTTGCCTTCAAACAAAAAGCTTTTCTGCTGGGAATTGATATTTCAGGTACAGGAATAAGAAACGATTTTGCATCACCTGACCCAGAAGTAAGACAAGAAGGAGTTGAATTGGCAAAAAAATGGATCGTAGTAGCGTCCAGGTTAGGCGCTCCGGTTATTCGTTTATTTGCCGGGAAAATCCCCGAAGGTTACGAAAACAAATGGGATGAAGTGGCTGAATGGATGATTCCTTGTTTTAAAGAATGTGCCGAATTTGGAGAGAAACATGGGGTGATGATTGGAATTCAAAACCACGGTGACATGATTCAGACCAGCGAACAATGCCTTAAAGTATTGAAAGCGGTTGATTCCAAGTGGGCAGGCATTATCCTGGATACCGGAATGTTTAAAACAAAAGACCCCTATGAAGACATAAAAGCGGTTACCCCTTTTGCTGTTAACTGGCAAGTAAAAGAAAGTGTTTTTGGCAAGGAAAGTGAAATCCGAACAGATTTTTCAAAAATTGTAGAAATCCTGCGCGAAAACAATTACAGGGGATACCTTCCGGTTGAAACGCTTGAAAATAAAAATAAAGCTTACGATCCTTTTGTTTTGGTTCCGGAAATGATTACGGAATTAAATAATGCTTTGAAATAAAAACAAATAGCATCTATAAGAATGAGAAGAATATTTTTAACAATAGCAGGATTTCTACTGCTTATGTCTGGAATAGTCATGGCTGCAGAAAAGCCCAATGTCATTTTTATTGCGGTTGACGATTTGAATGACTGGGAAGGTTATATGGGTAATAGCCAGATTATCACGCCAAATATGGACGCACTGGCCTCACAAGGAACATTTTTTAAGTCTGCCCATTGTCAGTATGCGGTATGCGGTCCTTCGCGTGCAAGCGTGATGTCTGGTATGTATTACCACAGCCTGGGTTTTGGTGTTGATGGAGCACTGCAGCAGAAGGACGACGCAGTCTATGACGCGGTCAAAAAGAAAGGATCCTCCCTGATCTATGAATATTTTGCGGATCATGGCTACAAGACAATGGCGGCTGGTAAGCTTCTTCACCATCATGTTCCGGAAGAGACGGTTGACGTTTCTCATGGCCGGGGACCATGGGATTTCAATCGTGATGAAAATGGAAATCAGAAGAGGATGAACTGGTTCGGTTCAAAAGGACTTCTCGATTGGGGACCCATAAATAAACCTGAAAATGAAATGAGTGATTATAAAGCCGCTGAATGGGCAGTAGATCAACTCTCACAGGACCATGATAAACCGTTCTTCCTGATGACAGGCTTTCTGCGTCCACATACACCTTTACATATTCAACAGAAATACCTGGACATGTATCCGCTCGATGAAATTGAACTTCCACCCTATAAAGCAGACGACTATGATGATATTCCCAAAGCGGCCAGGGAAACCTGGAATTCCTATCCCACTACGTCATGGGCGATTGAAAACAAGCAATGGCGCAAGATGCTGCAAGCCTATATGGGTTGTATAACCTTTACAGATGTCCAGATTGGAAAAATACTAGAAGCCCTGGAAAACAGTCCGTATAAGGATAATACCATTATCGTATTGTGGTCGGATCATGGATTTCACATGGGAGAGAAAGAGAGGTTTCAAAAACACACCGCGTGGGATCGTTCGACAAAAGTTCCACTGGTCATCGTAGATCCAAGAACCGGTCCAACACAAGGTTCAACCAAACCGGTTGATGCCAACGTTGAGCTGATTGACATTTATCCAACACTGCTGGATCTTTGCGGACTTCCTGAAAACAAAGTAGTTGAAGGGCGAAGTCTGGTTCCTCTGATGGAAAATCCGGATCTTGAATGGGAATACCCTGCTTACACCTTCCGAAGAGAGACATATGCGACGGTAAAATTCGGTTCCTATCGGTTTATAGAATACTTTGATGGTTCTATGGAACTGTACAACCACGCAAATGATCCGAACGAATGGAATAACCTGGCAGATAATGATAAATACAAAGATATCATCGAACATATGCATGGATTACTCCAGGAATCTGATGTTATATTGGGCTACAAGGAATCCAAACAGAGGTAATGCCTTGGTTCCAAAAGCCCGATAATTGCCTTTAGGAATGATGTTTTGTTTTAAAATAGACTTAGTTTTTTGTAGGATAAAATACCCTAAGATATTGACGGGAATTTTTATATCATGAAAAAAATCAATTTATATGCGGCATTATATGGTTAATCTAGTATTATTAATTCAAATGTTCCTCATATCTTCATTTGTAATGAGCCAGGAAAATTCCAAAGAGAGTTACCAAATTATACCTTTTGGCGAAGGAGGCACAAAAAAAATGACCTATGATCGCCGGCAACATCCACAAGCTGTGCTTATGGGCGACAAAATCCATCTGGTTTATAATGGCGGAGCACCTGAAAAAGCTACAAAACTAGAAAAAACATTTCCTTTTTTAACTACCTACAATTTAAAAACCAGTACATTTTCGGAGTCTGTTCAACTACCTGGAACAGTAAGTAAAGACCACCATTATGGCCCTGTAATTTGGGTCGATAATAATGACTTTTTACATGTACTTTCGGGCTGTCATAAAACTCCGGGAACACATGTAATTTCAAAAGCAAAGAACAAAACTGAAGATTGGGAAATTGTTGCGCAAATTGCTCCATCGCTATCTTATCCGTCGGTTTCTCAAATTTTTAATAAGCAGCAGTTAATCTACTATCGCACCGGAGAACACCGAAGTTCGTGGACCTATAGCATTAGTTCAGATAATGGAATTACATGGAAAACTCCAAAAGATCCCGTTGTTGATTTAAACAATTTGGATGAGCTTTCTGGAAAAGACCATAAGGATATGGATGAGGCTTCTTCTTATCATACTTACTTGCCCTCAAAAGATGGAAAATCCATTCACATCGCTTTTGTATATTACGATGATAATAAGAAAAATCTTGCTGAGAAATCGTACAATCCACTTTACAAAAGAAACCTGGGGACTTTAAAAACCAATCTTTATTATGTGAAAGTAGATTTGGAAACAGCTCAGGCCTACAATTTTGATGGAGTGGAAATGACAACTCCAATTCATTTAAAAGAGGCGAACAACCAATGTAAAATATGGGATACAAATTGGCGAGGCGCGGGAATTCCGCCTGATATAATCTTTGATAAAAATAATAATCCTGCGTTTTTGCATGTGCTTACCGAGGATATTTTTGAAAAACTGAATTACTATTACGTTCGACGAGTTGGAAATGAATGGAAGCAGATCATCATTGCTCCGGCCTGTCATAAGTGGAATAGTAGTCATCTTACAATTGATAATGAAGGAATATTGCATGCTTATTTATTAATGGACGACGGATATTTTGAATCAAAGGGAAAAGGAGTAATGAACAGTCATGGCGGTGGAACACGCATTGAAGAATGGATTTCAAGCGATGATGGTTTTACATGGGAAATGAAAAATACACTGCTTAAAGCGGAGGGAGAATATCAGGGTTGGCGTTTTAATAATGTTCAACCTATAAAAACAAAAGAAGGAAATATTAAAGAAGATATGTGGCTGTTTTACGGCTGGGAAGAAAAAAATGATGATGTCGCTCAGGCAAAAGCATTTCTGTTAATTAAAAACCAAATAGAAAAATGATGACACGAGTAATAGCTTTTCTAATTGTATTGTTGAGTATTTCACAGCTTGTAATGAGTAAAGAAAAATCTCCAAATTTTATTGTAATCCTCTCCGACGACCAGAGCTGGGTAGGGAGTTCTAAACTGATGGATCCAGCTATTCCTGAATCGAAAAGTGATTACTACCTGACACCGAATATGGATCGGCTCTTTGATAAGGGAATGCGCTTTACTCAGGGATATGCTCCGGGGCCGATTTGCTGTCCTACCCGCAGGAGTTTACAGGTTGGTCAAAATACCGCTCGCCATATGTATCAGAAAGATCAGCCTGGTTGGACAGAATACTACAAAGAGCAACCAAATATTCCGCGGGCACTCAAAGCGATCGATCCAAACTACCGCACCGCCCACTTTGGTAAATGGGATATGCGTTTCGACCTAATAACTCCGGAGGAACTGGGTTACGATGCAAGCGACGGTTACACCAGTAATAACGAAGGTGGTGCTAAAGGGAGCAAGAAACCCTCTGCGACAGACGATCCTAAATTAATTGATCAGGTTACCAGGAGTGCTGAAGATTTTATGCGACAGTGCCGGGATGAAGGCAAGCCCTTTTATGTTCAGGTTTCCCACTATGCTGTGCATTTGAAAATTTTTTACAAGCAGGAAACACTTGACAAAGTAAATAAACGCCCAATAGGAAAGATCCACAGAGACCCCGAGTTCGCGGCTATGACCGAAGACCTGGACACAGGGGTGGGGCGCCTTATGAAGAGTATTAATGAGCTCGGTCTGCAGGACAATACATACGTCATTTTTATGTCGGACAATGGAGGCAGAGTGAGCCCCAGTAAAATAAAAGCGCCCAACCAGAACACACCTTTACGAGATGGTAAGCATAGTTTGTATGAGGGCGGGATACGCGTTCCCTTTACCATCAGCGGACCAGGCATCGAAGCAGGAGCTGTCTCACACGTTCCTGTTTCAGGGGTGGATCTATTGCCAACAATTACAGATCTTGCAGGTGAGGAGCTGAAATATGAAAATTTAGATGGAGGAAGCCTCAAATCTCTCTTGATGGGAGAGTCTCAGACGGTCAATCGTAAAAATGATTTTTTTATTTTTCATAAGGCTGTTACCCGTGAGCCAATAAGCGCAATTCGTCAAGGAGACTACAAACTCGTCAAGACATGGGATGAAAATAAAATTGAATTATTCGATTTAAGTAAGGATCTGGGAGAGGAGAACGATCTTTCGAAGAAGATGCCTGAAAAAACGGAAGAATTACATAATCGACTTGTAACGTACCTGGATGACGTTAATGCCACCACAGAAAAAATGGGTAGCAAAAAACAGATTTATGGGCTTTGGAAGAAATAATAAAAGACAGAATTTATGCCTTTCGGCCTCTGATCTTAAGGAGCTTAATTGTGTAAGTTTGTTAGCATCCGAAAGGAACTTTCTTCGGTAAGTAGTAAAAACAAATAACATCTATAACCATGAAAAGAATATTTTTAACAATCGCTGGATTACTTTTGGTCATGTCTGCAACAGTCCTTGCTGCAGAAAAGCCCAATGTCATTTTTATTGCGGTTGACGATTTGAATGACTGGGAAGGTTATATGGGTAATAGCCAGATTATCACGCCAAATATGGACGCACTGGCCTCACAAGGAACATTTTTTAAGTCTGCCCATTGTCAGTATGCGGTATGCGGTCCTTCGCGTGCAAGCGTGATGTCTGGTATGTATTACCACAGCCTGGGTTTTGGTGTTGATGGAGCACTGCAGCAGAAGGACGACGCAGTCTATGACGCGGTCAAAAAGAAAGGATCCTCCCTGATCTATGAATATTTTGCGGATCATGGCTACAAGACAATGGCGGCTGGTAAGCTTCTTCACCATCATGTTCCGGAAGAGACGGTTGACGTTTCTCATGGCCGGGGACCATGGGATTTCAATCGTGATGAAAATGGAAATCAGAAGAGGATGAACTGGTTCGGTTCAAAAGGACTTCTCGATTGGGGACCCATAAATAAACCTGAAAATGAAATGAGTGATTATAAAGCCGCTGAATGGGCAGTAGATCAACTCTCACAGGACCATGATAAACCGTTCTTCCTGATGACAGGCTTTCTGCGTCCACATACACCTTTACATATTCAACAGAAATACCTGGACATGTATCCGCTCGATGAAATTGAACTTCCACCCTATAAAGCAGACGACTATGATGATATTCCCAAAGCGGCCAGGGAAACCTGGAATTCCTATCCCACTACGTCATGGGCGATTGAAAACAATCAGTGGCGCAAGATGCTGCAGGCCTATATGGGTTGTATAACCTTTACAGATGTCCAGATTGGAAAAATACTAGAAGCCCTGGAGAACAGTCCGTATAAGGATAATACCATTGTGGTATTATGGTCGGATCATGGATTTCACATAGGAGAGAAAGAAAGGTTTCAAAAACATACCGCTTGGGATCGTTCGACAAAAGTTCCAATGATTATTATGGATCCAAGAACCGGTCCAACACAAGGTTCAACCAAACCGGTTGAGGCCAACGTTCAGCTGATTGACCTTTACCCAACATTACTGGATCTCTGTGGTCTTCCTGCAAACAAGGCTGTTGAAGGTCGAAGTCTGGTTCCTCTGATAGAAAATCCGGATATTGAATGGGAATACCCTGCTTATACCTTCCGAAGAGAGACATATGCGACGGTAAAATACGGTTCCTATCGGTTTATAGAATACTTTGATGGTTCTATGGAACTGTACAACCACGCAAACGATCCGAACGAATGGAACAACCTGGCAGATAATGATAAATACAAAGATGTTATCGAACGCATGCATGGAATGCTCCAGGAACCTCATGCAAAATTGGGCTACGAGGAGTCTAAGCGGAGGTAATGCGCTGATCCCAAAAGCCAGTTAAATGGCTATGGAAACCACGGTGTTTTTTCAAAAATGAAGGTTAAAAAAATGAAATACAACTTACTGTTATTCTTCATCTTCGCCACTCTTTGTCATTATAGTTATGCACAAGAGAAACCAAATATCTTGGTCATATCTGCCGATGATCTGAATGATTTTCCATCTTATGCGAATCGCTACGAAGGTGCGATTACCCCAAACCTGGACAAGCTCGCCAATCGAGGAATGGTATTTAATAACGCTTATTCTCAATATACATTATGCGGACCATCAAGAGCAAGTTTGATGTATGGATTTTACCCTCATAATCTATCCGGAAAGTAAAATGACAAAACAAACATTAAGAGCAATAGTTGTGAGAATAACAAATAACTTTTCCAAAATAGTTTTAGTAGTAGTTATTTGCTTGGCAATTAATCCAATAAAAGGCTTTTCAGGAAACATTATTGACACCACTGATTACGCTTATTGGAGACAACTGGCGAGCAGCTCGGAAATGTATGGTGCGATGAAAAGCAGTGCCATTAAAAACGCAAAACCGGATGGAACTCCACGTGATGTTTTTGGGGCAAATGCTTTGGCCTATATTCTCGATCCGACAAATAAAAGCAAATACATTGCCCATATTCAAAACAAATTCGAAACCCGAATAAAAACCATGAAAATTGGGACGGGAGCTGCTACTTCTTCTGTGCCTTCACATGAGCTTTTTCACGGGCTTTTAGCGCTGGATGTAATTCGTTACGACCTGGAGCCAGAAGTGCTGGCCGGCTATGAAAAAATCCTTGAGGAAAAAATATTCAAATTGGTTTTAAAGCAATGGCGCCCTCACGGATGGGCCATGCGGATGCTTTGGTACAAATATGCGGGCGACACGGCCAATTTTTTGGAGGCTAAAAAACAGTACGATATTGATTTACGCATTCATTTCTTGCCCGATGGCATATCGCCATCGGGGAGTGGTTATAATATGGAGCGGTTTAATGTGAAGGAACGCGCTGCCAAGAATACCACTTTTGATATTATGGAATACATGGGATTTCATGAATATTACAGCGACAGCGGAATGATTAACATGCATGAAGCCATTTATGGTTACGAAAATTCTCCGTTTGGACGATGTATTTTTTATGGCGACTCACGGGGAAGCCAGATTGCCTGGTCGGTTGAAGATGACGTAATCGTAAGTCCAACAACGGTTAGGGCTGCACGTTTTTCCAACAAGGCCTATAAATATGCCATGTGGACGCTTCGCGAGGGGACCGGTTTAAGGCAGGCAACGCTTAAAGGTTATCTGGCATCGTACATTGTTATGGCTGGCCCGGCAGCACAAAACAATCCTATCGAATTTAATATTGCTGATGCAGAAATGGCTCCCAGTCGGATTTTTGACAATTATGCGGCTTTAATTGGAAACAAACCTTCGCGAGATGCCTTGTACCTTAGCGTTCAAACGCTAACCGGCAAGGAAGAATACCATACCCATTACGAAGCCAATGCCATTGGAATGGCAGGCTATGGCGAAATTCTGCTCCGAAATGCCGGCTACGATGGGCCAAATGCCGATGTAAGTGCTGGTGGTCTTACTACACCTTTCGAATTTATTCATGCGCATGCCGAGTCGGCAAATACCGTGTTAATTGCCGGCGAAAATCATTCAGGCAAATTAGCCGATGGAATTGTGGAAGGTTTTACTGGTGAAGACGTGGAATATTTTCGTGCTTCAAACAGTACCAGCATAAAAGGCGAGCACCTCCGAGATGTTTTGTTTATTCAGCCATCAAATAATGCGAATGGATATTATGTGGTAACAGACCATGTAACTACTGAAAATAAGGGTGATTCGGTAAACGTAGTTTGGCACCCAAATACGGCTAAAACACAAGTCATTCAGGATAAAACAGCATACTTTTCTAAAATTAAGCGTGAGGATGGCGATGTAGGTCCGGTACTATTTGGAGAAAATACCCCGGTATTGAAAACCTTTTTAGGCACTCCTCCTCATTCGGTTCAGAAAAAAGAAATGGTGAACCAAAGTCGTGGTAACCACTACAGAGCCGAATATTTGTACGCTACTTACCCTACCCGCGATAACAAAGCAAATGTACTTACCGTATTATTTCCGGGAGATAAAAATCACAAGGTAGGCGACATGGACAGAATAGTAGCCGGCGCTTATTCCGGATGTAAAATTAAGCAGGGGCCGGTTGTTGATGTAGCTTTAAATTCCGGTGGTATTACACTTGAGCAATACGAACAGGAGTCATTCATGGGGCAGGATATTTTTTACCGAAAGTTGGCCGGTAAGTTACTCTCTTATTTTGTTAAGGGTACATCATTTAAATCAGGTGAGGATATGGAAAATGGTTTTAAGTCGGATGCTCCGCTCGCACTTTATATGAATACAGCGAAAGATGATAAAGGAAGTAGTGGGAAAATTATTTCGTCCGGGGCTAGCGTGACCTTTTATAATTCAGATGTTTCGTCTGTGAAACTAAATGGGAATAAACTTACGAATGTTGCTTCTGGTGAGAATTGGGTTCGTGTTCGTATTCCGAAAGGAACTTATACGATTGAACTTGTAAATAACAGTAATACTAATTAAAGTGTCTTTTGCAGGCTTATTTCTTACGGAGCAAATGTTGGAGAAGGAAGCAACAACGAAGATTTGTAGAATAGAAATAAAAAAAATACTTTACCATGAAATTAATATACATATATTACTTTTTTCTGCTGTTGTTGTTGGGCTGTTCGCCGGCTCAAAAAACAAGCGAATTTTCGACACTAAACGTCCTGTTTATTTCAGTCGACGATTTAAACGACTGGATAGCCCCGCTTAATGGGCACAAACAGGCCATTACGCCAAACCTGGACAAGTTATTTGAACAGGGCGTTGCATTTACAAATGCGCATTGTTCGCAGGCGGTTTGTACCGCATCGCGTAACTCATTGTTAAGCGGTATTCATCCCACAACTTCGGGCTGGTATGCATCAACTGCTGCCATGCGTAAAAACTACAACGAGGTTATGGAAGGTCATGCCATGCTTCCCGAATACTTTAAAAACAATGGCTACAATACCTATGCTGCCGGAAAAGTTTTTCACGATGGAAAATCGGATTACCCCAATAAAACTGACGATTTTTGGACGGATTACGCACCCGAGTTCTGGCAAAATATGGAAGAACATATCGAAAAAGCCGGGTTTGGGTACCGCGGAAAAATGTTTTACCCCTTTACCAAAGATGGCGGACAACTGGTGCAGTTGTATGGCGAAGAAAATATTCTGGAAAATTATATGCCTGTAAACCGCTTTTACTCGCTTTGTGGTGGTCCGCTTGCTGAAGATGAAATTCCGGAAGGCGGAATGTACGATGAGCAGATTGCCAACTGGGCGATTGATAAAATTTCGAAAAAACAGGATAAGCCATTTTTTATGGCCTGTGGTTTTATTCGCCCGCATGTACCTTATACCGCCCCTCAAAAGTACTTCGATTTGTACGATATAGACTCGATAATTGTACCTGAAGTGCCGGAAGATGAATTTAACGATATACCGATGATGGGGAAATCTATTGCCTTTGGAAGGACACCACTTGGAGGCTGGTACGATGTTAAGCGCAAAGCAGAAATTCTGCCGGAACTGGTGCATGCTTACCTGGCCTGTGTATCGTTTGTTGATGAGCAGATTGGAAAAGTGCTAATGGCGCTTGAGAACAGCCCGAATGCCGACAATACAATCATTGTGTTGTGGTCCGACCACGGGCAACATCTGGGCGAAAAACGGCATTTCCGTAAGCAAGCCCTTTGGGAAGAAGCCACACGCGTACCTTTGTTATTTTCGTATCCGGGTATAAAACCCAAAGGTGAGATTTGTGATAAAGCAGTGAGTTTACTCGATATTTATCCAACACTGCTTGATTTATGCCAACTGCCCGAACTGCCAAAACTGGAAGGAAATAGTTTGACGCCTCTGATCGAAAATCCTGAAATGGAGTGGGATAAGCCTGTTTTAAATACCTGGTATTATAAAAACCATGCGGTAAGAAGCAACAACTGGCGCTATATAAAATACCGCGATGGAGGCGAAGAATTATACGACCACCGAAACGACCCGGGCGAGCATGTAAACCTGGCCTCCAACCCAAGTTATGCCGATGTGATTGCCCAACTTCAGCAATATTTACCAAAAACCGATGCCATACCTGCAGGAAAAACGGAATATACACCCGATAAACTCGATAAACGAATAGAAGAGTGGATTAAAAATGACTCAATTCCTGTTTGGTTAAGATAAAGATTGAAAAATAAAACGAATTGATAATGAATAAAATAATAGTAAGGATAATTGCCCTGTTTGTTTTTGGAAGTATAACATTACAATTATCAGCGTGCACAAAAACAGAAATCGAAACTGTTCTCCCGGAAGAAAACGTGTTTCTCATTAATTCCCAAAACGATTTTGAAAAGTGGAGTAATCATAAATTTCCCCCGGGCAGTAAGGTACTTTTTGCTGCAGGTAAATCATTTACCGGGCAATTTATTTTGCGAGGTAGCGGAACCGCTGAGTTACCCAACCTTGTGGCTGCCTATGAGCCGGAAAGCGGAAAAATATATACCGATGAGGTTGAGAATAAGCCGGTGTTGCAGGGAGAAGGAAAACGATCTGCTGTATTGTTACTTAAAAACGGCGCCTTTTGGTCAATCAGCAACCTTCAAATTACCAATACAAATGGCACGGCAGAAAATCAGGGTGAAATACACGGTTTAAAAGTAGTAGCCGAAGATGTTGGTTTAATTGAAGATATAGCTATCCGAAACTGTTACGTCCATCATGTTAATGGCAAGGTGGGAGGCAAAAACACCGGTGGTATTTATGTTGAAGTACGCGGAGAGCAAGTCAAGACTAAATTTCATAATCTGCTAATTGAAAACAATAGAATTGCACACACCGGAGGCGTTGGAATCTCCAATCAGTCGAGCTGGGGAAATATTAAAAGCGATGAATATCATCCGTGGACAAACTTTGTGATTCGCGGAAACAAGGTAGAACATACAGGGCGCAACGGAATAATTGTGCGTTATGCTTTAAATCCCGTGGTTGAATACAATATTCTGGCTTATAACAGCCGTTTTGATACCGGTCACAGCGTCTTCAATTTTAATACCGTTGGTTGCATTGTGCAATTCAATGAAGCCTACGGCAATACCAGTGATAATCCCGATGACATTGACCATGGTGGATTTGATGCCGATTACAATTCAACAGGAACCATAATTCAATACAACTATAGCCACGACAATAACTGGTTTTGTGGAATTATGAAACGCCCGGTTAACACCGATATTACCATTCGTTATAACATTAGTCAGAACGAATTGTTAGGCGCATTTCTGTACGGATTTCCGAAAGAAACCGGGGTAAAGGATGTAAAAATATACAACAACACCATTTATTTTGGAAAAGGCAAAGGAACACGTGTGTTTGTAGCAGCCGGAAAGACAAGAGTACCAACAGAAACAGCTTTTTATAACAATATACTTTATTTCGAAGACAAAGCCGAATGGGGCTTCGAGCCGGATGAAAGCTGCGTTTTAGAAAACAACCTGTATTACAATCTTAACCCGAAAGGGGAAAATGCGATTAACGAAGATCCGCTTTTTGAAAATGCGGGAAGCGGAGGAGTTGATATTGATATGACCAATCCCAACCGATTAGCTGGGTACCGGTTAAAAGCAGGTTCTCCGGCTATCAATTCGGGGAAACAGGCTGATGGTCATGCGGCTAAAGATTTTCTTGGTAATGCTGTAAAGGGGAAACCCGATATAGGAGCCATTGAGTTTCAAAAATAATTTTAAAAAGGGAAGTTTGTTTTGTGGATTTCTCTTTTTATTGGAATACCGTTAACGATAATCTTTAAACAATTATACTTCCATCCGGCCAGGTACCAAATTTCTGTTTTTCAAATTGCATGTTTCCATCGTCGCCTTTGTAAATATTTATCCAGGCCTGCCAGTTTTCGTGGTCAATTTCCGGATAGTCGAGCCGGTAGTGGCTGCAACGGCTTTCTGTCCGCATTATTGAGGCTTTCAGCTTCATTTCGGCACTTATTATCATGTTGCGGGTTTCGTGAGCCAGGCGCAGTTCATGCATGTCGGCAGCACGTAAATGCGGAATATGTGTATCGCGAAGTTCTTCAACATAAGCAAGTGCGGCCCGTAACATGTTTTCTTTTTTAATATAGAGAACAAAGTTTGGTATCATTATTCCCTGCAAGGTTTGGGTTACCCAGGCGGGACTGTAGCCTGCTTCTCTTTTTAAGGGAGCAAGAATTTCTTCCCGAACCTGTTGCTGTCTGGCTTCTGAAAATATGGGGCTTTCTATTTGTTTTGAATATGCTGCAGCGGCTTCTCCGGCAATGGCTCCCTGAACGGCTGAACCAGCCAGCGACGAACCAATCTGGGTATAAATGGCACCGGCCATGTACGAGCCCAGGGCATCACCGGCAGCATAAAGCCCCGGAATAGTGGATTCGCATTTGTCGTTAACCGGAACCAACCCTTCCGATTTATGAATAGACATCCCTGCAGAAGAACCGCCAACCATATTTCCACCCATTCCCGGAGGCGCTCCACCATCACCATCAGGTCCTCCTTCTTTGCGGTTTTTTCCTCCCGGAGGTGGTCCGTCTGGCCTGTTTTTATTGTCTCCATCTGCAGGCGGTCCGTCAGGCCTTCTTTGTCGGTCAAATCCTTCGGGTTTTTGGGGACCTCCTTTTACCGTTGTATTTCCGGCACCCGGCCCCATAGAAACTTTTCCGCCTCCGCTAACATAAGCCTGGTAGTTCATGTCTACACCCAAATCGTGTCGAATGCCTATCCCGGTAGTTCCACATTTTCGGTCGAACATACCGTGCCATCCATCGTAACAGGCAGCTGGATTTATTGCCGAACCACCGTGCCCATCGTTCCATTCTTTTCCGGTAACCAGCGCTCCAATTTCGTAGGCCATGATAGTTCCATCGTGAGTAAGGTCGCAAATTGGAAAACCGTTGGGTTTAAAGCCTCCGGCTCCGGTGCACAAAATCACACTTTTTGCTTTAAAACAATGTACCTTTTGTTCATCGGCACTAAAACCTGCAGCTCCTGCAATTTGTCCATTTTCTTTTATTAAATGGGTTATGGTAACCCGCTCGATTAAAGGAATATTGCGTTTTTTTATTGGGTTGGTAAACGATTTGTTGTACAGCGGCGATTCAAAAAATCCCCACTCACGAAGCTCTTTAACCCTTGCCAGCGAGTGAGCAGCAACCTGCCGGGTATAAACCGGATTATTGGAGCCAATGGCTGATGCTGAAACCTGTGCGGTAAATTCGTCGATACTCATTTCTTCTTGCGTAGCATCGTAGGCAAAAATTCCTTTTGCAAAAGGTGTTTGTCCCGACGAACCCAACCTGCCTTTTGATACCAGCACTACATTTGCGCCGGAATCGTGCGCTTTCACAGCTGCAAAAAGTCCGGCCATTCCTCCACCAATTACCAGCACATCGGTTTCGTATTCGCGCTTTAATAAATCGGTAGTTCCCAGTTTTGTTAAATTTTTGGCCCAGCCCGAAAGTGCTGAGGCTCCTAACATCATTGCTCCTGTTCCGGCTGCTGCAGTTCCTAAAAACCTGCGGCGCGAGATATTGTTTTGTAAATCTTTAGTATTCATTTTCAGGCTTTTTTATTCGATGGTAGAAAATAGGTTTTTAAAAGAAGCAGAATTCCAATTCCTCCTGCTGTTACTATGAAAATAATTAATGGCGTATCAATGTGGCGACCTAGTTTTATTGCATGCCACGAGGCGGTTGCTATAAAAAGTAGGGATAAAATTCCATGGATCGTACGCCAGGTTTTGTATGATAATGGTATAACTTTCCGGAAAAGAGATGTGATGCCAAGAACCAGCATTAAACTCCAGGCTACAATTCCTAAAATAATTCCGGGGTTATCGAAAGTGCTTAGCATTTGAATAAATGCATCTGTTGGGTCAACTCCGGCTTCGTAATAACGTGGTACAATAATTAAGAGTGGGTGAAATAGAAGCACAGTAACAAACGCATACCCAAGGTAACGATGCCAGTTAATAATTCGGCTCATTTTATGTTCCTTAATTATTTTTCGGTTGCTGCGCGCCAGGTAAAATTGCATGAGCATTAATGAAAACGAAACCAGTGTAAGAAGCGAAATCGACTCTTTTAGTACAGATCGTTTGGGTGCATCGCCTAAAGCCCAAAATAGAATTGGCAACCCGATAAAAATAAGGATGGCGGCTATGCGGTTGTATATTTTTATTTTGTTTTGCATTGTTTTTTGTATTTGATTTACCGGGTGCCTATAAGTTGAAACCAAATTGCACGCCGCTAAACAGTTTGTACTTTACCCCCATGAAACGACTACCGGGATTGATTTTTCTGGAGTGATTGTAATTGCATCCACGGGGCAATACATGCGGCACAAATGACAAATCTGGCAATCGGCCGGGTATTTTATCTCTGCCTTTTTCGTTTTCTCATTTAAGCGGATTACATCGGTGGGGCAGGTAGCCACACAGGTTCCACAACCGATACATCCGTTAATACTATTTATAGCCATATTTTGAGTTTTTTAATTGGTATTTATTAGAACGGTCTCTGAATTTGCATCCCCTCGTAAACAGAGTCCCATTCTGGCCTCCAAGCACACTTCTTATTTTTGATATTGTAAAGGTGTTTTCTTTTTGAATGCCATGAAAAAGCAATCTACGGATAGCCATATTTTACTAACGAAATAGGAATTATTTAAGATAAAAAAGGAGACTACTGCCTCCTTCTAATAAATGTGTAAATAAAAGTGGTTATGTCTTTGTTTCTCCTTCTAATTCAAATAACTTTCAACCAAATTGTTTCTGGTTTGAACGTGTGTTTTCAAGGTTTCAACAGCCGAGTCAAATTGCGAATCGTTACTTAAAAACGAATAGCCCGAAACTTCGGCATACACATATTCTTTTATCAAATCGTAATAAGTAGAGTAAGTCGAAATAATATCAGCAGGTACAAATACCTCGTCGATAAATTGTTGCAGATAGCCCTCGTAAATAGCTTCGTATTCGGGTTGTGCAATTATGTACTTTATGAGTGGCCAGCTGCTGCTTACCTCGCTCATGCCTAAACTAAGTGCTCCACCATTTTTGCCGGTTTGAAATGCTTCATTGTTATCCCACGGAATCCAGGTTAACATGCTATTGTCGGGATTGTTGTACAGGTAGTAGTTGTGGGTCATTAAACCATAGGTATCCCAGTTTTGAATGATGTTATTGGCGGCCAGGTATTTCAGAAAAACATCCACATTAAAAACAGCTTCAAGCTTGGTTTTCCAGGCTTCAACATCCGAGGTGCGTTCCGAACTATTGATGATATCGTACAAGGCTCTAACATCTGAATAGTTGGCCGAATCCTCGTTGGTTTTAAGTTCCATTTCGCTGGTGTCGTAGCTTCCACTGGCAAACGAAGCGGCATCGCCATCGGGTTTATATAAATTACCCGAGCCATCGGCAAATTGTGTTTTTATTACCGAATCGTCAACCTCTTCAACAATGGTATAAACGCCATAGTATTGTGGACCACTGCCATAATCAACATAAACTACACAGAAGGCGGTTTGTGGTGACGCCAGGCCAAACTGGCGAAAAAGGTCGGCACCAACTTTCTCGCGCATTTCTGATGCATCGAGGTAGTTGTTTTTAAGGTTTAACTGTTTAAAACCATAAAATCGTTGATTTTTAATGGCCGGGTAATCGTCTTCAAACTCGTCAAAATCAAGTTTAAACGAGAATTTTTTCAAGCCCGATCTATAAGTGGATTGAAGACTTGAGTTACCTTTGTAACGAATGCCAACATGGTACCACTCGGTGTCGTTAAATTTAAACGAGCAGGGGTAGAACGAAGGATCATCAAAATCAAGCGATTCTCCCGGTCGGCTGCTACCGGAGCTTAATATTGATGAAAGGTTGGATTGCATAGAAGTCCAATCATCGCTGTCAATAGTGATATCAAAACGTAAAACCTCGCTTTGGTTAAATACCATATCGTAATTTAGTGTTGCAGCAGAGCTGTGGGTGGCATCATCCCAGTCCGAGTAATCGGTCATATCCACAATTTCTTGTTCTTCTTCCTCCTCTTCTTCTACTTCAGTTACCAGATTTTCGTCGCGACAAGCGGCAAAAATTAGCAATAGAAGGGTTGTTGTAAACAGGCTTATTTTTTTCATTGTGTTGTAATTTTTATTCCCCTTTATGCTCTGAAAAGGCAAAGAATCATCCCTTTGGAGCATTGCAGGACTTGTTTAAAATTTAATTTTGTATCCGATGTTGATAATGTGTTTGTTAAGGTAGTCGGAATTGTAATAATCAAACTCGTAGCTCACACCCAGGTAATTCTTTTTAAAGAGCTTGTAATCGGCACCAACAGAGTACCTTGTTTTGTACAGTTCACCTTCGTTTAAATCCTGAAACAGCTGGACAGCCACATAAGGATTGATTTTAAAGTTGGGGACATCATACTTTACTTTTGCTTTGTAGCGCAAAAACTGTTTGTCGTCAATATCATCGTCGGCATAATTGCTGTACATCAAGCGAAAGGAGGGTTCGAAGCGGCCAAATTTTTTCTCGGCGGTGGCGCTAAAACCGTATCGTCCCATGTATTCTGTATCTTTTTCATCGCGCACATTACCTATTAAACCGTAGGTGGCACCCAATGTAAACAGTTTAGAAGCCTTATACTCCAGCTCGCCTTCAAGTAAGTACTTGTCTAGCGAAAAACTATCATCAAAACGCAACTCGGGGCTTATGGTAAACTTTACTTTTTTTAGCGGTTTAAAGCTTAAGTCGAGTTTTGTTCTGGTCTGAAATTCGTTCTCAACTTCCTGGGCAAATGCAGTAGTTCCTGTACATAAAAGAAACATAACTGCCAGTATTTTAATTTTTGTTTTCATCTTAAAAATCTTGTGATTTCACTCTTAAATTTATATCGAAGCTTTTTTATAAGGGCCCCAAAAAGGGATGTTGTTTCTCTTTATGGGTGTGCTAAGAATGGTTTTCGTCGCTTTTGCCATTCACATTAAAATAGAGTGTAATGTCGGCAACGTCTTTCAAAAAGTCTATTTTCTGAATCTCGTAACGTTTAATATTAATTCCGGTACGTGCTTTCAAATCGGCCAAAAGCACTTCTTTTTTGTCGTCATGTATGTTCTCTATTTTTTCGTAAATCAAACGTATCGAGCCTTCTTGTTTCAGCATTAAGCGTTTTTCAAGCAGCCACAAACCAAAAACAATAGCCGAGTTGGTAAAAATTAATTCAACGTAACTCACTTTTTTGTTGGCCAGGGCATTTATTACCGAAATGCCGATAACAATAAAAAGGTAGGTCATTTCCTTAATGGGGATGGCATCGGTGCGGTAACGTATAATTCCGAAGATGGCAAATAAACCAAGAGCAAAACCGAGTTCGAGCTTAACACTGTTTAGTAAAAAGCTTAAAAGAAAAACAACAGTACCAACGGCTAAAAAGCTAAAATAGAAGTCTTTACGGCGGCTGTTTCGGGCATACATGTAGTGCACCACCAAAAAACTTACAAAAAGGTTAAGGGCCAGGCGCACCAAAAGCTCCGAAAAGTCGCCCACGTTTATCAATTTAATGTCTAAGAATCGAAGGCGCTCTTCCCAATTGGCCAATTCTGTTAATTCTGTCGACGCAACATTCTTAATGGTGTCGATTACTGTTTCTGTTTCACTCATGATTTTTAATTAAAGGTTGTACAAACTGTGTTTTGTGCTGATGGTTTTTTCAATCATCCTGATTTTGTGTTTAAAAGCGTTGCGTTTTATTGAAGAGTCGGTAACCGTTCGGCCAATACAATATTTGCTGAATCCGGAGGTTTTTATCCGGTGGTTGCGCAATGCCCTGGCTAGTGGCGATGCTGCCGGCGAACCATCGGCTTTTATTTCAACAATAACCAGCTCGTTAAGTGCAATTTGCTTTTGTAAGGTTTTAAACTGCAGGTTAAAATCAATGGTGCATCGTTCTTTAAAGTTGCGGTTTACCAAAGTAATGCGCGAAAAATTATTGGTTAACGAGGGCGATAACTCTTCAACAGAAAAAGGTGTTATTTCCTGTAAAAATGAATTTTCTGCTTCGCTGAAATTGTTATTAAATTCAGTTGGAATGCGTTTTTTTATCGTACGGCCCTTATTGTTTTTAAATTTTACTTCTAAAAAACTAATGCCGCTGTTAACATAGCTTCTGCGTCTTATTTTATACCGGTTGAGTTTGCCATTATGGTGGGCAGTAAACATACCATCGGTATCGGTATCGTAATAAATAGTACAGTAAGGAAGTGCTACTTCGTTTTTCATGGTAAGAATAAAGTAATGGTCTTGAACCGATTCGAGCAATTGGTGCAGCTGTTTAATGTTGAACCAGTATTTTGTGTCGGTTCGGTTCATCAGTTTTACCTTATCCATTTCATCTAACCTTATGGGGGCGAAATAATCTGTTTCCTTAGTATTCATAATTGTTAAATATTGATTACACAAATAGTACAGAACTGTTAATTTTTTCCCTAAAGTATCCTTGCAATTATTTATTCTAAAAAGAAATCGACGAATCGGGAGATTTTCCAAACGAGTTTTTCAGATCATACATTTACCTTGCTGACCGGAGGTTTTTTAGAGGTATTCCATTAATATGAATAAAGTGCAGACCCGGATTAGTAATGCAGCTTATACTAACAAAACCACCAAAAAAATAGGAAAACAATACCATTGTTTTCCTATTTAAAGCTGCTAAAAAACCTGTACGCTTTTTTACATTAAGGCCTTGACCTACCTTGTTTCTTTTGTTGTTTTTTCAGGTACGCCGCAAATAATTCTTGTTGTTCATCGCTTAAAACAGCTGTTACTTTCTTCTCCATCGAAGCTTTTAAGGCCTCCATTTTACTTCTGTCGGGGCGGCCGGAACCGGTAGCTTTTTCAACAGCTGCAAAATGCTCCTGGTAAATTGCCAATACCTGTGTTTGCTGGTCTTCGTTTAACTGGATGTCAGCTGCAAGCTCAGCCACCATTTTCTTAATTTGTTTTGAATTTGGAATTGGTGGAGGACCTTGTTGTCCGCCTCCGTTGCCTCCCGGAGGTTGCGCAAAAATAACCGTACTGGTTGCCATTAAAATCAGCATAATTATTACTCCAATGGTAGTCACTAAAAATTTTTTTTTGTCTTGTTGTTCTGTTGTTTTCATTTTGTTAAACTTTTTTGTTCAAAATTGTTGTTTTATTTCCCCATTACTTCCCGGGGTAGACGACTTATAATTGTTTAAACAAGTGCATTGTAGTAGCATTTGCACTTCAAATAAAAGCGATACTGAAATGAAATTTAAATGGAATCTATGAATTTGAAGATTTTATCGACAGATTTTATAACTGATTGCCATTTCAGATAATTTTTCGCTAATAAGCAGTAACGAAGATTTGTACGATTAAACCGATTTGCTACTTTTGATGCGACTAACAACTACCTGTAATTTTGAAAGATAACGCAAATCGAAAATATTGGCAGCAAGTTTGGGATAAGTTTAAAGCTGGCGACCGGTATGCTTTTGAGACCATTTACAACGAATTTGTTGATTCTTTGTATGCCTATGGTTCAAAAATAACGTCGAATAAAGATTTGCTTGAAGATTCGATACAAGACTTATTTATAGATATTTACAAGTATGGGTCGAAACTAAAGAAACCCGAATATCTTGAGTTTTATTTATTTAAAACACTAAAGCATATAATCTTTCGTAAGATTAAAGAAAGCCGGAAGCTTGATTTAACCAACGATTCGTTTGAAGCTTTTAATCTGAAATTTTCGTTGGAAGAAGTGAGTGAAAAGGAAATCCTGGAAAAAAATATAAAACTACTTCAAAACGAAATCAAAAATCTCGATGACCAAAAGCGAGAATTGTTGTTTTTAAAGTTTAATAGTGGTTTAACCTATAAGGAAATTGGTGAAATGTTGGATTTGAAACCCGATACTGTAAAAAAACAGGTTCAACGCTTATTAAAACATATTCAAAACGAGTTGGGGAATAGCTTATTTGAACTGTTTATCTTGTTTACAAAACTGAAATAGGATTTAGTAAAAAGTATCTTTAACCTTGATGGGCAAATTTTTGTTTATAAGCCACTTGTTATTTAGTAGGAAGAATTGCTTACAAATCATTATGAACTATTACAAACTACTTTTTCTACTTTTCTGTATACTTTATTTTAGGGTTTCAGCCCAAAATCATTCGTTTAATAAAATTCCGACAAAAGAAGGGGATGCCAATTTAAGTGTAAGGAGGGTTTTACAAGATAACCAAGGTTATTTGTGGATAGCAACATTTAGCGGCTTGTACAAGTATAGTGGAGATGATTATGTTTATCAGCATCAATTTAGGAATAGCAAACAAATAAATTCGGATGTAACAGCACTTATAGAAGATAACTCTGATAATATTTGGATTGGTACCAACGATGGGTTATCAAAATATAATCCTGAAACCGAGGAACTAATAACTTACCGCCCAGAAGAAAGGGGGGGCAACTCTATTGGGAGCAACAAAATAAGAAGCCTGGCAATAGATGATAATAACCACATTTGGATAGGAACTTACGACAAAGGATTATTTTTATATAATCAGCAAAAAGATAATTTTACCAAAATTGATTTTAAAAAGTACACGAATACTTTCCCAAACTCCATTCGAGCCATCTTTCCTGATAAAGATAAAATTTGGTTCGGCACACTACATAATGGTTTGTATTGCTTTACCTACCAAAATGAAGAAGTTCAGTCGCTTAAAAATTTCCGTGTTGAGAATGAAAGTCAGTTTTTGTCTCATAACCATGTTTACGAAATTTTTAAAGATAATGATGGCACAATGGCTATTGGCACAAGGGGAGGCTTAAATGTCTTTAATACAAAACTGAATAAGTTTGAAGATATTTCTTCTGAGATATTTCCCCCCGGTAGCATGACCAATTATTTTCGATCAGTTTGTCGAGATAGAAATGGAAAGCTATGGATTGGAACCTGGGGAGGATTAATCTTATGCGATTCGTTTTCGGATATAGAAAATGGGAAATACCAACTTATAACTTATAACCGGAATATTTCCAACTCTATTTCAAATAGCCAGATAATGGATATTTTTCAGGATAAATCGGGAATTATCTGGGTAACTACCGAAAATGGTTTAAACCGGTACGACCCTTATTTTAATCAATTTAAACCACTGCATGGACCTGCTATTAATGAATTAAGAGAACAATCGGCAACTGATTTTTATCCCTGGAAAAATGGAATGTTAATTCTTTCGCTTTTCGATGGATTAATTGAAAAACAGGAAGAACAGTTGTTGCCCTTTCTTGAAAAGGATACATATAAAACGAATAACGAAAAGTTTTATTCGCTTCTGGTTGATTCGGAAAATAATATATGGGTAGGAAGTTATAATGGGTTTTTGGTTAAAATAGATGGTAAAACCAAAGCTATTTCAACTTTCAAACATTCTTCCAACAACATTCCTATATACTCAATTAACGAACTCCAAAAAAACACACTTGCTATTGGTACTTTTGGTGAGGGGTTAAAATATTTTGATATAAAAACCGGAAAATTTCGGGAAGAAAAAGGACTATCATCTGGAATCCAAATTAATGCTATTCATTGCGATTCGAAAAACAGAATGTGGGTAGCCACCGAAACAGGTATTTTTAAGAAAGATAAGAATAGTAACTCGTTCCACTATTACTTGCCCGATAATCCCGATTCAATATTAAATCCAAATATTTTTATTGCTATAGCAGAATCAGAAAGTAACGAAATTTTTATAGGAGGCCGAAACGGCTTATACATTTACAACGAAAATACAAAATCGTTTTCCACTAAAACTTTCGATAAGCAAAACCAGCTTTGGGTAACCAATTTACAATTCGATTCGGAACAAAACCTTTGGTTGAATCTGAATTTCAACAAAATTGCGAAATGGGATAGAGGTACAAACCTCCTTATTCCCTTTAATGTAAACAATGGAATTAGAAGTAGTTCATACAACCGGCGCGGTTTTTTTATTGATAAAAACGACCGTATTTTGATTAGTGGATTTGACCAAATATTTGAATTTGATGCAACAAAACCGGTTATAAATAACTATTCTCCCACCCCTGTTTTTACCAATTTACTTATTAATAACATCGATATTCATACCGATACCAGGTTAAACGACCAGCAGATAATTAAACGTAATATTGCTTTTGAAGAAAAGATAGAGTTGAACTCCCGTAACAAAGATTTTTCGGTATCGTTTACTTCTTCTTCTTATCTTAATATGCGCGAAAATAAATACCGGTATATGTTGCATGGCTACGATAAAGAGTGGCATATTGGCAAAGAGCGTACAGCGCGTTATACCAACCTACGTCCCGGGCGGTATACTTTTGAGGTATATAGTGCCAATAACGATGGTGTATGGTGCACAAAGCCGGCCCGCTTACAAATGAGAATAAAACCTGCTCCACTTTTGAGTTTTTATGCTTTTACTTTGTATATCATTGCTTTTATAATAATTCTATATTTTTCGAGGCGCATAATATTAGCTCGAATGAAGCTTAAGAAAGAGTTACTTGTAGAGAAGGTAAAACGCGACAAAGAGGAAAAATTTCACCAGGAACGTTTACGGTTTTATACAAATATTTCGCACGAACTGCGCACGCCACTTTCTTTAATTTTGGGACCAACAAAACAGTTAATTTCATCAGATAAGCCTATTCCTCCAAGCTCAAGGTTACTTCAACTTGTAATGAACAATTCGCAGCGCATGCTTTCGTTGGTTAACCAACTTTTAGATTTCAGAAAATCCTTGCATCAAGGAATGAAACTAAAAGTGACCCGTACCAATTTGGTTGAAATTATTGAATCGAATATTGAGGCATTTGCATACATGGCTGAAGAAAAACACATTCATGTTGAATTTAAAAGCTCCGAACGAAAACTTAATGGTTGGTTCGATTTAGAAAAACTGGATATAATTCTCTTTAATATTTTGTCGAATGCTTTTAAATATACTCCCGATTATGGTTTGGTAAACCTCGAACTTAATATGTTAGAAGCAAACAAAAATATGCAAACTCAGCATGTTGAGTTGAAAATATCCAATACAGGGAAAGGCATTCCCCAGAAATTGCAGGAAAAAGTTTTCGAACGTTATTTCCAGGTTTCAGATGCGGTAAAGTCAAGCAATATAAATACCGGAACCGGAACCGGAATTGGGCTTGCGCTTGTTAAAAATGTTGTTGAACTGCACCATGGCAAAATTGCATTAGAGAGTATTCCCGGAGAATCGACAACTTTTACCATTATTTTACCGGTTAATAAAAATGATTATTCGGAAGAAGAAATATTTGATTTTTCTCGTGATGCAGATCGTAGAACAAAAGAGTTGATTAAAACCATTGATGCAAGAAAAGAAGAAACTTTTTACAATAAGAAAGATGCAGAGAAAAAGAAACTTTTAATTGTGGAAGATAACCAGGAGTTGCGCGATTATCTTGCCGGTTTTTTAAGTCAGGAATACAAAGTGTACGCTGCAACAAATGGGGAAGAAGGATTGGAGAGATGCAAAGAAAAAAATCCGGATATGGTAGTTTCCGATATAATGATGGAAAACATGGATGGATTACAATTTTGTAAAACGCTAAAATCTACACCCGAAATTAGCCATATTCCTGTAATTTTAATGACGGCGCTTGCAAGCGTTGAAAATAAGTTAGAAGGGTACAAAACCGGTGCCGACGATTATATTACCAAACCCTTTGACCCTGAATTGCTAAGAATCAGAATAGAGAAGATATTGGAAAACCTCACAAATTTGAAAAAGAAATTTGGTAAGGATTTCAACCTTTCGTCAAAAGAATTAACAGTTTCCAAAATTGATGAAGAATTTTTAAACAAGGTAATTGCCTTAATTGAAGAAAATATTGATAATTCAAGTTTTGATATTGATTCTTTTTGTAAAAACCTTGGAATAAGTTCCTCACAACTATATCGAAAAATTAAAAGTATAACAGGCGTTTCGCCAAATGAGTTTATACGGACTTTTCGTTTAAGAAAAGCTGCCGAGTTGATATTGGAATCGAAACTAAGCATTTCTGAAATTGCATATAAAGTTGGTTTTAACGATGCCCTTTATTTTAGTAAGTGCTTTAAAAAACAATTCGGAACTTCTCCAAGTAAATATATTTACAAGTCTTAATTAGTTGGTTGTTAAGCTATTGTCGCATTGTGGGTGATTCCTCCATGTAATGGGGTGATATCTCCATGCCCAAATTTTAACTTCTTTTTACGTTTGAGCCTGTAAACTTTAATAAAACTAAATTCAAGATTGCTTATGGTGTGTCAAATTTCATCTTTTGTACCGTTCGGGAAAATCTCAGTATTCAATAAACCATTTTACAAACAAAACTAATTTTTTATGAAACGACTATTAGGAATTACCCTGGCAGTTGCCTTTATGCTATGTTTAGGCAATTTGGTTTGGGCTCAAAAACGAACCGTTACAGGTTCGGTAAACGATCAGGATGGCATAAGCCTGCCTGGTGTTACAGTAATTGAGAAAGGTACCACAAATGGTACTGTTACTGATGTTGATGGTAACTTTTCGATTTCTGTTTCTGCTGATGCAGAAGCCTTGCAATTTTCTTTTGTAGGTATGAAGCTTCAGGAGGTTGTTCTTGGAACTGCAAGTACATATAATGTTACAATGGAACAAGATGCCATTGGTATCGAAGAAGTTGTTGCAATAGGTTACGGTTCGATGAAGAAGAGTGACCTAACGGGGGCAGTCGCATCGGTGGCATCCGAAGACATTATCCGTGTTACTCCAACGCAAGCTGCCAAAGCTATTCAAGGTCAGGTGGCAGGGGTTACCGTTAAAAAATCGAGCGGAAGACCTGGAGCCGGATACGATTTAAATATCAGGGGACTTAACTCAATCAACTACGACAACTCTCCGTTGGTGGTTATCGATGGTGTTATGGGAGGCGATATTAATGTGTTGAACCCTTCCGATATTGAAACAATGGATGTTTTGAAAGATGCTTCGGCTACTGCAATTTACGGATCGCGTGGTGCAAATGGAGTAATTATTATTACTACCAAAAGAGGTTCGAAAGGCGAGCCACAAGTTACGTATAACGGTTACGCCGGAGTAAAAGTACCTGCACATTTACCCGACATGATGAATGCTCAGGAATTTTATGAGATGGCAGCAATCGACAAAGTGTTAAACGGAGGTACTTCAAGGTCTTTTAGTTCAACCGAGATTGATAACTACGAATCGGGAAGAAGTGTGGATTGGATTGACGAGGTGACCGACCCAAGTTTACAAACCAATCATTCAGTTTCGGTAGCCGGTGGTGGCGATAATACCAATTACCATTTTTCAACCGGTTATTTAAAAGAAGGTGGTAGTTTGAAGAATACTAAATACGAGCGTTACAATATTAAAGGTAGTTTAGACAGTGAACTGAATGATGTTGTAAAAGTTGGATTTAATGCAAATTACAGCTTTGGTAAACAGAATCTTGGATCGAATGAAGCCATTCGAAGTGCTTTTAGGGCGCGTCCTACAGGTGTTATTATGTACGACGATATTCTTAACCCTGATGAAAATCAGGATACTGACTGGAATGGTTATGCTGCCTGGATGGGAATTAACGATAAACAGGTTTTAAATCCACTTATCGAAATGGATCCGGAGAACTTTCAGGATGAAACCCGTTCAAATACTTTCTTTGGAAATGCGTATATCGAGCTTACTCCCTTAAAAGGTCTGTCAATACGTTCGCAATTGTCAGCCAATGTTTACAACGAAAGATTTGGACAGTATAGAGGAACATATACAAAATCGCAAAAAACTACCAGAGCCCCAAGAGCTTATTATAATACCAAGCAAATTTCTAACTATACTTTAGATAATATTGTTACCTACAAAACATCAGCAGGAGAGCATGACTTTACTTTAACAGGTGTGCAAAGTGCTTTCCAAACGCGTACCGAATCTATGGAAAGTCAGGTTGATGATCTTCCATATAATTCACTTTGGTACGCAATTGGTACTGGCGAAACGATTTCAAAATTAACAACTAATCTGACCGAACGATCATTGCTTTCGTTTATGGGGCGCATTATTTATGGTTTTAAAGATAAATACCTTGTAACCTTAACCAATCGTTGGGATGGTGCATCGCAATTAAGTGATGGAAATAAATGGGACTTTTTCCCATCAGCAGCCGTTGCATGGCGAGTTAGCGACGAACCTTTTATGGAGAGTGTGGAAAATATTTCATCGTTAAAAATGAGAGTAAGTTATGGTTTAGTTGGCAACAGTGCTGTTAGTGCATACAGTACGCAGGCTAGTTTAACAAATACCGCTTACGATTTTGATGGTACTGCTGCCTATGGTTTTGCCCCAGCAAATTTGGCCGACAAATCGTTAAAATGGGAAAAGAGTAAGGAAATAAACCTGGGTATTGATTTGGGGTTAATGGATAACCGAATTACAACTTCAATAGAATTGTACAAAAGGAATACAGTTGATTTAATTTACGATGAACAAATTCCTAATTCAACTGGATTTAGCGAGGTTACCACAAACATTGGCGAGGTACAAAATAAGGGCATCGAAATAATGTTGAATACGGTTAATATTAAAACCGATAGATTTTCGTGGACAACCAATTTGACCTTTTCTACGAATAAAAACGAGGTTGTTTCAATTGGTAGCGATGGAATTTTACAAGACATTAGCACCGGCTTATTTGTGGGAGAAGCATTAGACGTACATTATGGGTATGAATTTGATGGAATTTGGCAATTGGACGAAGCTGACGCTGCAGCCGTTTATGGTCAGGTACCAGGTGCCGTTCGCGTTGTAGACCAAAATAATGACGATCAAATTTCAACTGGAACTGATATTGATGACCGTATTATTTTAGGCTCGGAACAAGCAAAATGGATTGGTGGTATGACCAATAAGTTCACTTTTGATAATTTCGACTTATCCTTTTTAGTTTATACCAGTCAGGGAGCAATGTATCGTAACTCAATGCTTTCGGGAACAATGGGAGATGTTAACGGTACACGATACAACGTACTTAACCTCAATTACTGGACAATCAATAATCCATCGAACGAGTATTATGGTCCTGGGGTATCAAATCCTTACCGTTCAGCAATTCAGTATCAAGATGCTAGCTTTATTCGTATTTCAGATATTACTTTGGGGTACACGCTACCAAAAACATTGCTCGATCGTTGGCACATGAGCCATGTACGACTTTATGCGCAGGTAACTAATCCTTTTGTATTTCACGATTTTGACGGAACCGATCCTGAATACAACACCAGCTTATATAACGATGATGTATCGTCAGCAACTTATCTGTTTGGTGTAAAGGTTACTTTCTAATCTAGCTATAAACAATAAAATAATAACAATGAAAAAATATAATATAAGGTATTTTGCAATGATTGTACTTATGCTATTGGCAAGTACAAGTTGTGACGATTATCTGGAAGAAAATTCAATCTCATCTCAAACAACTGAAAGTTATTATATGGATGAAAATGGATTTGAAGATTTGGTAAAATCTACATATTCTTTATTGAGAAATATTCACCAACAACGCGACTTGGTATTTCTTGGCACAGATGTATTTACCAGTAAAGGCTGGAATGAAGCAGGTAGTGGTGCCGCAGGCGGTGTTTTAAATGTGTACGATATTCGTTTTACAGCATCAAATAGTGCGGTGTCGACCTTGTGGAATTTATTGTACAAAGAAATTGGAAGAACCAATACGGCAATTTCACGTCAAGGAGACATTGTTGGCATGGATGAAGATTTATTGGCAATCCGCGTTGGTGAAGCTAAATTTTTACGTGCTTTCTGTTATTTCTATTTGGTGCAGCAATTTGGCGATATTCCAATGCCTTTGGTAGAAACAACAACAGCTACACGCGAAGTAACTAAGTTTACGGCTACTGAAGTTTATACACAAATAATAAAAGATTTAAGCGAAGCCGAATCAGTTTTGCCAACAAGCGACAATACAGAGTACGGACGTGCTACAAAAGGTGCGGCTCAATTTCTGTTAGCTCGTGTGTATTTAACTCGCGGATGGAATTATGACAATTCGTTGGGTGGTTCTGCAGCCGATTTCGACAAAGCAGTGGAATATGCTGATAAAGTAATTAGTGCTTATCCTTTAGAGCCAGAATACAAAAATCTGTTTCCATTGCACGCTGAAAATCCTTTGGAAGAAACATTCCCCGATCAGGTGGATAAAAATGATGAGATTGTATTTGCGGTTCAATACAGCGATGATGTACTTTCGTATGATGGAGGAAATGATTATCACTCAATATTTGGTGGAAGCGCCGAAGATATTCCGGGGTCGTTAGGAAGAACAAGTGATTATAACCGTCATGCTGTTGGTAATTATATCACAACTCCTGCCATGTATCGTTTATTCGATCCGGAATTGGATAATAGATATAAACATAATTTTGTTGAGGCTATGTATGCTTTATCAGATGTTAACGGATTTGTTCCAAATTTAGACGATCCAAATACTACAATCGATATTGCTAAAGGAGATACAGTACTTTATTTCCCTCCATGGAATAATCCTGCCAGTGATTCGGAAAAAGGTATGGATGTTGGTGGCTCAAAACCTTATGGGGTTCTTAACGTTGATGAAATTGGAATTACCGAGGGAACTCCTTTCCACCGAGAAAATTACAAAACACCATTGATGTGGAAATTCTGGCAACCAGGAATTGAATATGATGATGCAATGGGAACTTTAGATTACGTTCTTTTCCGCTCGGCTGAGACTTATTTAATTGCGGCAGAAGCTATGGTTAAAGGAGCATCGAATGGTAACCTGGGCGATGCCGATGTATATTATAATAAAGTTGTAGACCGCGCGCTTGGAACAAATGCTGGTGCAGAGCCCAAATGTGCTGCAGCCCCAGCTGACTTGAATTCTTTAGATGCAGTTTCGTACCGAGCAAAGGGAAACCTCGACATTGATATGATTTTAGATGAAAGAGCTCGCGAATTGATGGGGGAGTATTGCCGCTGGTTCGATTTAAAAAGAACAAGCAAATTAATTGAACGTACTAGTTTAATGAATCCATGGACAGCTGCAATTGGTCAAATGCAAGAATTTCACAACCTGCGTCCAATTCCGCAAACTGAAATTGACCGTTCGATTCCTTCTATTTCTCAAAACGATGGATATTAGATAATAAGAATAAGATTTTTGATAGGTTTAGTTTAGTTAAATAACCCGGGTATATGCATGCATATACCCGGGTTTAAACTGCTTTTGCTTTTTCATTCTTATTATGCCTCATTATTAACCTGTTCCCTTTCTTTTAATTACGTACTATGAAGACGGCGAAAAATATTATAAGCTTAGTGTTCTTGTTTACAGCCTTGTTTGCAATGCAGGCCTGCAATTCAAATAAAAACATTTACATTTTTGCAGGCGACAATGCTTCACAAGCAGAGCTATTAACAATTCAGCATCTTAAAAGCGATTTAAATAAAGTCATCGGGAAAAATATTACCGTATTAAATGCAGGTAGCCAACTTCCCGAAAAAGGATTGTTTTTTATAGTCGGCACACAAAATTCAAACGAAATAATTGCTGATTTATCTTCGAATAAAACTATTGTATTGTCCGATGGTTTTCCGGGAGAAAGAGGTGGTATTTGGGCAAAAATCAAATTGGATAAAAATCAGGATGCAATTGTGCTGGCCGGAGGCGATGTGCAGGGAACACAATATGCTGTTTATGAATATTGCAAAGAAATTTTAAATGTCGATCCGCTGGCCTACTGGAATGGCAATGCCCCAAAAGAAAATCTTAAAACAGAGCTCCTGAATTTCCAAAATAAAATAATTCCTCCACCCGAAATTCCCATCCTTTGTTACTTTGAAAACGATGTGGACGAATTGGCCAATATAAAAGAACCCAAATTAGAATACGACTGGAAGAATTATACGGAGATGATTAACTCCCTGGTTCGTATTAAATACAATGCCATTCAACTTTTCGACATGCTGGGGCGCCCCGAGTTTTTCCTGCGCCCCTCGTATAAAAAAATACGTCCCGATTACGATGTTCGAATTTCGTATATCGATAGTATGATTAATTATGCGCACGATATGGGGATGATGGTGCAAATTGATATGGCACTGGGCTACAAAATAAAACCTATGGACCAGGACAAAGCTGACTGTTGGGAAAAAAACAAACAAGACTGGATAGATACCTGGAAATATTACCTGGAAGAAACGCCCCTGTCAAAAACCGATATTTTTATTCTTCGTCCGCGCAATCAGGTGTGGGACTGGGAATACAAAAGTTCGTGTGGCGAAGATAAAATTGATGTGTTTAACGAAGTATATGCTGAGCTGGGCGATTTAATTGATAAATATAAACCCGGGGCAAAAAAAGTATTGATTTGTTACCACGATGGCATGGAAATGTTTAACGCCGATTTTAATCCGCCCAAAGACTGGATTATTGCCTGGAGTGACGACGGAAATGTCGATTTTGAGTTTTTACCGGAAAGTACAAAAGGTTACGATTTTGGAACCTATATGCATGCCGGCTTTTGGTTAAACCATACCATTCATAATCCATATCCCGAAAAGATTGATTCGGTAATGAAACAGATGGTAAATGATTATGGTGCCAATAAATATTGCCTGGTAAATGGCCAGCAATTCCGGCCATTTTTATTGAACCTGGAGGCATTTTCGAAAGTTGCCGACAATGTAAATGCATTTAATGGCGAACAGTTTTATATAGACTGGGCCACAAAATATTTTGGAGAAGAAGCTGGTACATGTGCCATTGAATCCATGAAAAAACTACACGAAGCTCAATACAATCGTTCGGGTTATGTACTTCATTTGTGGGAAATTCGCGAAGCTATAGCCTATTTGTCCGATGGTCCAATAGTACGCCCCGGAAAAACCACTATTCCGGTTGAGTATTACATGGTTGAAAGCGACTACGAACAGCGCGATGATCGGATTTCAATTCTGAAAAAATCGTTGGCTGCGGCAGAAGAAGGTATGGAGATACTGGGTGTCGACAACATATTCTACCACGATTATATTCTTTTGCCGGTACAAATTTATGTCGATTTATTAGCTTTCGAAGGGCAGTTGCATCAAATGACAAAAGCCAAAAAGCAGTTCGAAGAAACCGGCAATCCTGATTTCCTGAAACAAGCAATTGAACGAGTTGGCCCTGCACGTACAGCCTTAACTACAGTTTACGAACGTTCTGTTAATGGCGATAAAAATCCGACATGGAAAGGATGGTACGATCCTAAAAATCGTCGTCCTAACAATGGTTTTCCTACCTTTGAAATGTTGGATACAATTGAAGAGAATTTGAAAAGTAAACTTTAGTACAAAAAATATGAGAACAGGTAAAAATCTCCAAACAAAAGTTTTTGGATTAATTGCAATTTTATTTTTTTTCGCGGCCTGCGAAAAGAGTACAGAAAAAGAACCTGTAGAAAAGAACCTGGTAGATCTGGTGTATCCGCATTTAGATTCTGAGAACTCGCGCTGGTTCTTTTTTTCTTCAGCATGTCGTCCGTTTGGTATGGTAAACCTTAGTCCCGATACCCAAATTGGGGGCGCGTGGGGGAGTGGTTACCGTTATCTTACCGATACGGTTAAAGGTTTTAGTCATATTCACGCCTGGCAACTTTCTGGTCTGTCGGTAATGCCGGTTGCTTTAACCGAAAATAATAGCGAAACTATTTTTACCGATTTCTATTCGCATTTTAGCCACGAAACCGAAAAAGTACAACCTGGATATCATTACCTCGAACTCGATCGTTATAAAATTACTGCCGAAATAACCAGTACAAAACGCGTTGGTTTTCATAAATATAAATTTAATGGCGAAGGAAAAGCAGCATTATTGTTGAATTTGAATACCGTACTTGGGCCGTGCACCAACGAAAACGGACAACTTTCAAAAACGGGTGATAATACTGTTGTTGGAGAAGTTACCGCTGGGGCAACAATCCGTCGTCCTAAACCTACCAAAGTATTTTTTCAGATTGAAAGCGATACCAAAATATCAAGTGTAGAAAATGATGAAGCAACGGGAAATTTTTTGGTTGTTTTTGACGAGCAGGCCGACGAGGTTTTATTGAAAGCTGGAATTTCATACACTTCAATCGGGAATGCCGGGAAAAATATAAGTGCTGAATTACCTGGATGGGACTTTGATCAGATTGTCAGCGATTCGCAGGACGAATGGAATGCCCTGTTAAATCGTATTCAAATTGAAGGCGGAACAGAACAACAGCAACGACGTTTTTACACCGATCTTTGGCACGGATTACAAGGTCGCCGTACTATTAGCGATGCAAGCGGAGCTTACCCGGATTATACCGGTGAAGAATTTCGTGTTGGCCAGTTACCGTTAGATGAAAATGGAAATCCAAAATTTAACCATTACAATTCCGATGCATTCTGGGGGGCGCAATGGACAATTAATACACTTTGGGGGCTGGTTTATCCTGAAATTATGGACGAGTTTGTTCAGTCGATGATGGTGTATTACGCAGATGGCGGATTGGTTCCACGTGGCCCGTCAGGTGGAAATTATACTTATGTAATGACAGGTTCATCAGCCACTCCGTTTATAGTTAGTGCTATTCAGAAAGGCATTGTAACCGAGAATCTGGAAGAAATTTATCTGGCCTTGAAAAAGAATCATATGCCCGGTGGAATTATGGAAAAAGCGGGATATGAGCACAAAACCAACCTGGGTGGTGGACTGAAATACTACATTGAAAAAGGATATGTTCCACATCCGATCCCCGAAGGTAAGTTTGGCTTTCACCAGGATGGAGCCAGCCTTACCATGGAATATGCTTACCAGGACTGGACATTGGCGCAGTTGGCAAAAAAGCTGGGGTACACCGAAGATTACAAGTACTTTATGGCGCGTTCAAAAAATTACAAAAATGTGTATGATAGCGAAAGCACTTGGATGCGCCCGAAAGATGTTAATGGAAATTGGCGGGAAAATTTTGATCCCTATGAATACGAAAATGGATTTAACGAATCAAACGGGGCACAATCAACCTGGTTTGTGCCACACGATATTACCGGCCTGGCCCAATTAATGGGAGGTAAAGAAAAAGCGGTGGAAAAATTGAATTCGCAATTTGAAACAGCAGAAAAACTGGGTTTTACCTCGGGTGGAGCGCACGATCAGGAGCAACATCCTGAATATCGTCGTATTCCTGTGAACTATGGTAACCAGCCTTCAATTCAAACCGGACATGTATTTAATTTGCTCGATCGCCACGATTTATCGCAATACTGGATTCGAAAAGTGGTAGATAAAGCCTTTAGCGGACTCTCTCCTGCAGCAGGTTTTAATGGCGACGAAGACCAGGGATTAATGGGAAGTCTATCGGTGTTGTTAAAAATTGGTTTATTTCAAATGAATGGCGGCACCGATGAAAACCCGGAATACCAGCTTGGCAGTCCAATCTTTGATAAAATTACTATTCAGCTGAATCCTGATTATTATACAGGAAAAACATTTACCATTACTGCAAAAAACAATGCTGCTGCCAATGTTTTCGTGGATAAGGTTTTATTAAACAACAAGGCGGTTGAGAATTTCAACATCAGCCACCGTGAAATTACTGGCGGGGGTAGTTTGGTGTTGGAAATGACTTCAGAAAGCACAAAATAATTTTAAAAAGAAATTGTTAGACATGAAATTGAAAGCAGTATTTTTTATCGGAGTTTTCATTTTAATCAACAGTGTTGTTTTTGCCCAGTTAAAAAACAAACCCCACCTTGAAGAGGATTTTATGGACATGGGCTTCGGTATTTTTATTCACTGGAGCATGGACTCGCAATACGGTAGCGTAATCAGTCATTCCATGGTGGGAGCTTCTGAAGAGTACCTGAATAAGTACATGAATGATTTGCCTAAAACTTTTTATCCTGAAAAATTTAATCCTGATGAGTGGGCCCGCTTGTTTAAGTTGGCCGGAGCCGAATATGTGGTTTTTACTACCAAACATCACAATGGCTTTTGTATGTGGAATACCAAAACTACTGACTTTAATATAATGAATACCCCGTATGGAAAGGATATTACCGGGATGTTGTTTGAATCGTTACGAAAATATGGATTGAAGGTGGGGGTTTATTTTTCGCCTGAGGATTTTAGCTTTTTACATAAGCAAGGCAAAGTAATTTCACGAAAAGGAGAAGGAACACAGGTTACCGATAATCCGGAATTATTGGAGTACGATAAAAAACAGATTGACGAGTTGTTCAACAATTATGGTCCGATTGATATGGTGTTTTTTGATGCGTTTAGTACAAAACCTCTTGTGCAGTGGGTGCATGAGAAATACCCTGATATAATTGTAACCAGAGGTGAAATGCAAACCCCCGAACAGAAAATACCAAATGGCCCAATGCCCGGCCCCTGGGAAACTTGCATGACCATGGGTACGCAGTGGCAGTATAAACCCACTAACGAAGTCTACAAAAGTGGTACAGATGTAATTAACAAACTAATTGAAATTCGGGCAAAGGGGGGGAATTTTTTACTGAATATTGGCCCAAAACCCAATGGTGAAATTCCAATAGAGCAAGACGAACGTTTGCGCGAAGTGGGACTCTGGATGTTTGTTAACAATGAGGCAATAAAAGGAATACGCCCAATGAAGGGTATGATAAAAGATGGTGATATTTGGTTTACCCAAAACGAAGAGGAACAGGCGGTATATGTAATTATTACAGGTGAAAAGGATTGGTTTAAAGGTTTTAGAAGAAATTTTTTATTGAAAAACCTAAAGGCTACCCCGCAAACACAAGCATCGGTGTTGGGGCAAAACGATTTGGTGGTGGAATACTGGCCCGAGAACAATCCGAAAACAAAATTTGAGCAACACAATGATGTTTTAGAGATTTCGGTTAGCCGCGCCCATCGTTTATATAACGATAAAATTTGGCCCAACCCGGTAGTTGTTAAATTTATGAATGTAGATGTGATTAAATAAGAAAACAAGGCCGTTTTTGCATGTAAGGACTGTTCATAGTTAAATTTAACAGCCTCTTTTCTATTGTTATCTCCTTTCATTAAGCAAAACCAGCAATTTAAACTTAACATTTGGGTTTAATAAGAAAATGTTTTTAAAAGGTTGTTTCAGAGTAGGTTATTGTTGATTGGTAAGTTCTGGCAAGCATGTTTTGTAGTTCAGTTCTAACCAACTTCAAGAAAAAACAAAATAATTCTTAAAAAAATTAAAAATTTGTGTCCCCTTTTTAATTTATTCTCCTCTTATTAACGAATAAGCGAAGAAAAAAGAATGGAATTATACAATCGACTCATAGAAAATCCTTTGTTTTTTAAGTGGATTTATCACCCCACTCAAGAGATTGAATCCTATTGGAAACAATATCTGGAGGCCAACTCAAAAGAAGCACAGGCAATTCTTGATTTTAAGGCCCAGTTTGAAAAACACCTCCAATATAAAAACGAAACACTTTCCGAACTCGAGAAAAAAGCACTGGCGAAAAAAATAATTAAACAACTGGAAGAAGCTGACAGACAGCGTAATCGTTTTGCGTTTATGCGTGTGGCATTGCGATATGCCGCAGTAGCCGTTATCTTCCTTTCTATTGGAGGTGGTGCAGTATATTATTACATGCATGAAGACAATATTCAATACGCCATGGAAAGTTTTACTGTAACGCAAAACATCCAGGAACCGGTACTTATTCTCGACAACGAAGAGCAGATTCCCCTGAATAATGAGGAGTCGGAATTGGAATATTCAGTTGATGGAGCCATTCGTATAAACCAGAAGGAGCTCGTAGGTAATAACATTGATGCTACGGCTCCCAAAATGAACACCTTGGTTATTCCATACGGCAACCGTTCAACCATTAATTTGTCTGATGGCACCAAAGTATGGCTTAATGCAGGTAGTCGCCTTATTTATCCATCAAAATTTGTAGACAAAACCCGCGAAGTTTACCTCGTTGGAGAAGCCTTTTTTGATGTGGAAAAAAATGCCGACCAGCCATTTGTTGTAAAAACCTCAACATTGTCGGTAAAAGTCTTGGGAACTAAATTTAATGTTTCAGCCTACCCCGAAGATAACACTATACAAACAGTATTAACCGAAGGAAGCGTTGAAATAATTGAATCAAGAACAGGTTTATTTAATACAGGTGTGGTTTTAAAACCCGGGCAGTTGGCTTTGTGGAGCAAAAGCACTGAAAGTACAAAAGTATACACTGTTGATACCGACTACTACACACTCTGGACTGAAGGTATTTTCAGTTTTTCAAATACCGATTTAAATCGAATTATTAAAAAACTGGAACGATATTACAACATTCGTTTTGATTATGTAGACCCATTGGATGGAACCATAAAAATTTCGGGTAAGCTGGATGTGGCAACCAATCAGGACGAGGTGTTTGAATACCTGGAGGTATTAACAGGTTTAGATTTTATAAAAATAAACGAATGGAAGTATTTAGTTAAATAAAAGAGAAACCGGAAAATGGTGGCACATTTCCCGGTTTTAAATACCATTTAAATAACAGTATTTACAATCTAAAGTTGAACAAATTTATGAAAAAAAATTGGTTGAGCGATTCCCTCGATCCGGGATCGCTACAAAAAATGAGTAAAGTTATGCGAATCGTTTTTATCCTGATTTTTGGTTTTTCAATGGCAGTGAGTGCAGAGAGTTATGCACAAAAAACACGGATGGATATTGATATGAAAAATTCAACTATCCTCGAAGTTATTGAATATGTGGAAAGTAACAGTAAGTTTATTTTTCTGTACAAAAATGAGGATTTGGACGTAACCAAACGTGTAAACCTAAAATTGAGCGATGCAAGCATCGACGAGATTCTGGATGTTATTTTTGAAGCAAAAGACATTCAGTACGAGATTTACGATCGTCAGATTGTAGTGAAAAAAGCTGAACAAACAGCATTAGCAGTTGATCAGGGTAAACGAGAAATAGCAGGTGTTGTAACCGATGTTGATGGTGAGCCCATACCGGGTGTAACTGTTATGGTTCCACAAACTTCTGTTGGAACGGTTACCGATATTGATGGTAAGTTTAACCTGGCAGTTCCGGAAAATGCAGAAAGCCTGCATGTTTCATTCGTTGGGATGAAAACACAGGAAGTTGCCCTGGCCGGAAAAACAACCTTTACCATTGTTATGGAAAGCGAAATTGCCGGCATCGACGAGGTTGTTGTTGTTGGATATGGTGTGCAGAAAAAAGTAAACCTAACAGCTTCTGTATCACAGGTAGATTCAGAGATTATTGAAAACCGTCCTGTTTCCAATACATCTCAGGCTTTACAAGGTGCAGTACCTAACCTGCAAATATCGAATACCAGTTTTGGTGGTGAGCCGGGAGCTGACATGGATATCAATATCCGTGGTTTTATGACAAGCGGCGGAACAGGTAGTATTGGAGGTGCCAGCCCGCTTATTTTGGTCGACGGTGTGGAGATGTCAATGAATAATATTGATCCTGAAGATATTGAAACAGTTTCGGTTTTAAAAGATGCTGCAGCTGCGTCGATTTATGGTTCGCGGGCTGCCGGTGGTGCCATTCTTATTACCACGAAAAGTGGTAAAAGCATGCGCGGAGGAATGAAAATTGCTTATTCAAACAACTTTTCATGGGCACAACCAACAATTTTGCCCGAATCGGTTGATGCTTACACTTTTGCATTGGTAATGAATGAGGCCCGAGCCAATATCAACAGTAATCCCTGGTATACCGAAGAGGAACTTCAATGGATACAAATGAATATAGAGGAACCGGGAAGTGCACCTTCGTTGGTTGCCAAATCTAATGGCCTTTCCTGGGATCAGTCGTCAGCAGGTCTGGGTGCAACCGGAGCAACCGACTGGAAAGATTTTCTTTATAAGGACTGGGCTGCGCGTCAGAAACACAATGTAAATTTTAAAGGCGGAGACAAGGAGTTGAACTACTATATCTCAGCTGGTTTCTATGATGAAGGCGGTTTGCTTGAGGTTGGCGATGAATCCTATCAACGCTACAACCTGGATGCCAAAATTGCATCAAAACCTTACGATTGGTTAAGCTTTGAATTGTTAACCAAATTTGTAAAAAGCGAAGATGAATTCCCGATTAGCTACGCGCAAGGTACTTATGCCCGGCAAAGAGGCCAGGTTTTAGACTTAATGACTAAAATTAAGCCTACATTACCAACTGTTGATCCTTTTGGAGAACCGCTTGTTCAGGCTTATTATCCACTATGGAAAAATCAGCGTACCGAGAACGAGAATAACCAGATAGTGTTACTTCCCCGTGTGGTTATTGAGCCCATAAAAGGCTGGTTGGTAAACCTGGAATATAATTATAAAAGGAACAACAACAGAAGGATGAACACAGCCATTCAAACGGAGTATTATTTGCCAAATGGTACCATTACAACTACTCCATCGCAGGCCGCTACCGAAGTTGCTCCAACCTTATTTACCAACGAATATTTCTCGCCAAACTTGTATACCAGTTATACCAAATCAATTAAAGACCATAACTTTAAAATATTAGCCGGATACCAGAGCGAGTTGTATGAATCGTATAATTTAAGTGCCGAAGCAAGAACTTTGCTTTCCGACAATATTCCTTCCATCTCAACTTCAGTTGGAGAACAAACAGTTGATGATGCAATAGCACATTGGGCTACGCAAAGTTATTTTGGAAGATTAAACTACGATTACAAAGGGAAATACCTTCTTGAAGTAAGCTTCCGCAGAGATGGTTCATCGCGATTTGAAGACGGTTCGCGTTGGGCAGGATTCCCTTCTGTATCGGCAGGGTATAATGTGGCGAAAGAAGATTTCTGGCCATTGAAAGAATGGGTAAGTACATTTAAGCTTCGTGGTTCGTTTGGTACCTTGGGTAACCAAAATGTTTCAAACTACTTATACGTACCAACAATGAGTGTTGGGCAAGGTTCTTATTTGTTTAATGGCGAATGGAATTACGTTGCCAATGCACCTGATTTAACCAGTGTAAACTTAACCTGGGAAACCGTGGAAACTACCGACTTTGGGTTCGATGTTTCAGCACTTAAAGATAGGTTAGTGGTTAATTTCGACTGGTACCGTACCGATATTAACGACATGGCTGCACAGGGAGAAGCTCTGCCTGCTGTTTTGGGTACTTCAGCACCGTTAACAAACATTGGTATTACCCGTATTCAGGGATGGGAAACTGAAATCTCATGGAAACATAAAGTAAGAGACTTTAACTACAATGTTCGTTTCGTTCTTTCAGATTACAAACGTACTATTGAAGAATATCCAAATCCAACACTTTTATTGTCTGATTATTATTCAGGAAAAGATTTAGGCGAAATTTGGGGCCTTGAGTGGGACGGATGGTTCCAGTCAACGGAAGAAGTGGCAAATTACGAAATTGACCAATCATACATCCGTGGTGGAACATGGAATCCTGGTGATACCAAATATGTTGACCAAAACGGAGATATGGTTATTGACAGAGGTACCAATACCCTTGGTGATTCAGGAGACTTTGTTGTTATAGGAAACCAGACCCCACGATTTCAGTACGGTTTAAATATCGGCTGCGATTGGAAAGGCATCGATTTCAGTATGTTTATTCAGGGCGTTGGAAAAAGAGACGTGTTAATGTCGAACCACCAACGTTTCCGCGGACCGGCGCAGGGACCTTTCCATGCCATGGTTTTTGAAGAACATTTAGATTACTGGAGAGATGAAACAAGTGCTTTAGGTGCTAATACCGATGCGTACTTCCCCAGGCCATATGCACAAAATCCGGGTAATAATAACAGAAACTACCGCTTTGCAGTTGATCGTTATGTGCAAAATGGTGCATACATGAGATTAAAGAATGTACAGATAGGATATACGCTTCCGAAAAACATAAGTCAAAAAGTAATGTTGGATCGTGTAAGAGTTTATGTATCAGGTGAAAACCTTTGGACAAAAACAAAAATGATGATGTACGATCCGGAAACAGCCGTTGGTAACTTTGGTAGTGCGTACTCTTACCCACTGTCGAAGGTAATTTCAACCGGGGTAAATATTTCATTCTAAAACACGTATAAAATAGATTAAAATGAAAAAGCTAATATATTTATTTATCGTAATCTTCTCTTTATCAATTGTTTCTTGCGATGAAGATTACCTGGAAAGGACTCCTTTGGATCAAATTTCGGAACCGGAATTCTGGAAAACAGCAAGCGACCTGAAATTATATTCAAACTGGTTCTACAACAAATTGCCGGGTTGGGCTGGCGTTGGTAATGGTTTTTCAGCCAACCCCGACAATGGAACAGATGTTTCGCTTTATACTACTGTTCCCGATGGATTAAACGGAAACAACACCGTTCCAACTGCAGCGTCAGGAACCATTTGGAGCTGGGATGAAGTGCGCAGGGCAAACTACTTTTTGGCGAATGTATCAAAAGCAGAAGGTGATGAAGCAAGTATCAACCAGTATACCGGAGAAGGATATTTCTTTCGTGCTTACTTTTATTACGAGTTGTTAAACAGATACGGTGCTTTGCCAATTATCGACAAGTACATTGATAACACTGATACCGATTATTTATACGCTGCAAGAGGTCCGCGTAATGAAGTGGCTGATTTTATTTTGGCTGATCTTGATATGGCTATATCGCTGTTGAAAACAAAAGGCGATTTAAGTGGCGAACCAAGGGTAAGTAAAGAAGTTGCTCAGTTATTTAAAGCACGGGTTGCCCTGTTTGAAGGAACCTGGGAAAAATATCACGCAGGTACCGAATTTGGAGTTTCCGGTTCAGATGGATCAGCTTATTTGCAACAAGCTGCCGATGCTTCAAAAGCAGTAATCGATGGAGGTGCTTTTTCTTTGCATGCTGATTATGGATCAATTTTTAATCAAACAGATTTAAGTGGTAACAAGGAAGTAATGTTGTGGAGACAATACGATTATATTACCTATGGTCGTAGTTACGGAAACGATTCGCAATACTTTCCAAACAGAAGTGGATATACACGATTTGCAGTTCGCAGTTATTTGTGTAAAGACGGACTACCTGTTTCTGTTAGTCCATTATACAAAGGCGACGAAATGTTGGATTCGTTAGAAATAAACAGAGACCCAAGGTTAGCCGCTACCGTTATGGTTCCGGGTGATATTGAAATTATCAACTCAAATGGAGATACCGTATTTTTTAGCGTACCCGAGCTTTCTGGTAACGGCATGTGCCCAACAGCTTACGAAACGCAAAAATACCGCATCTTAAATGTTGATGAAGAACTGAATAATGTATCTAAAGACCTCGCAAAAATAAGTTTCAGGTATGCAGAAGCATTACTTATTTATGCCGAAGCAAAAGCTGAACTGGGCACTGTAAGTCAGGGAGACCTGGATGTGTCGATCAATAAACTTCGCGACCGTGTGGGGATGCCACATTTAACAATGGCCTCAATTACAGCTGACCCTGAGTGGCCCGATTATGGCTATACTTTAACTGATGTTTTATACGAAATTAGAAGAGAAAGATCGGTAGAATTATTAGGTGAAGGTTTTAGAAGCGATGATTTAAGACGTTGGAGAGCGCATAATTTGTTTGTAGGAAAAAGACCCCGTGGAGCCTTTTACGAGGATATCTTAAAAAATGCAAACAACAAGCTTACGAGCGATGAAGAAGGCTATCTTGATCCATACCAGGGGGCGATTCCGACAGGCTACGGTTTTAACCCATCAAGAGACTACCTGAGCGCTTTACCTTCTGATGAACTTGTTTTAAACGAGAACCTTACCCAAAATCCGGGTTGGGAATAAAATATAACCTTTCGCATAGGTTTAGTTTAGTTTGTTAAGTTAAACTAGGGGGAGCTTGTCTCCCCTTTTTTTTCAGAAAAAAGACCGCAAATAAATCGGTTTAAATAAAAAATGGAATGAATATAACCTTTTTAAAAAGCAAAATTCTCCTGCTTTGTTGTATTATTTCTTTTCTGGGAGCTTGTAAAGTGGCCAATAAAGAAAATACAAAACAACCCAATATTTTATTTCTGTTCACCGATGACCAGCGCTACGGTACCATTGGCGAAATGCAACACGACCCGGTGCAAACACCCAACATCGATCGCCTGGTAAAAAGTGGTGTTACATTTACCAACTCTTATATCTTAGGCGCACCACACGGAGCAGTATGTTCGCCGAGCCGCGCTATGCTTATGACCGGTCGTCATTATTTTAACCTGCCCGCCAACGTTTATGCCCAGTGGACAGTTCCCGCTAGCGAACGCGGAAAATGCGATTTTATAACCTTTCCGGAGCATTTTAAAAACAATGGCTACCAAACTTTTGCCACCGGAAAACAACACAATGGTACGCCATGGCTTGAGCGTGGATTTGACCACTGTAAATCGGTGTACCTTGGTGGAATGACCAAACATTTCGGTACACTGGTGAAAGATTTTGAACCAGCTTCAGGTTGGTCGGAACCTTACTCTGACAAAGAAAAATTTTCGAGCGAAGTTTTTGCCGACGCAGCCATCGATTTTATTCAGCACAGCACCGGCGAAAAACCATTTTTAATGTATGTGGCTTTTACCGCTCCACACGATCCGCGCACTGCACCTGAAGCGTTTCATAAAATGTATCCGGCAGAAGAAATGGAGCTTCCTGCTAACTTTAAGCCCGGACATCCTTTTCCTATTGCCGATATGCACATTCGCGATGAGAAACTGGCTGCCTTTCCTCGCACTGCCGACGAAATAAAAAAGCATATCTCGGATTATTATGCCATGATTACTGCAACTGATGTCCAAATTGGAAGAATATTGGACGAGTTGGAAAAATCGGGTAAAGCAGAAAACACCATCATTGTATTTTCTGGCGATAATGGACTTGCTGTTGGGCAACATGGCCTGCTGGGCAAACAAAATTTATACGAACACAGCATAAAAGTACCGCTGATTTTTTGTGGACCCGGTATTCCTGAGGATCAAAAACGCGAAGCTCTGGTATACCTGCACGATGTGTTTCCTACTTTATGTGCGCTCACAAATCTGGAAATTCCGGAATCAATTCAAACCAAAGATATTAGTCCTGTTATTCATAACGAAAAAGAAAAAGTACACGATGCTTTGCAGTTTGCCTATAATGCCTGGCCCGGTGATGTAAAACGTGAAAAAGAAGGTCAACCCTCGGATAGGGGAGCTAACCGCGCAGTGCGCAAAGGCGAATGGAAACTGATAATTAGCAGTAAAGAAGGGATAGAAACTCAACAGCTGTTTAACCTGAAAGACGATCCATGGGAGTTAAATAATTTGGTGAATGAAAAAGCATACACTGCAATAAAAGAAGAATTGATAGCAGAACTTCGAGAATTAATTTCAGAAACAGGAGATCCTGCAAATTTAGACAAAGATGAATTTGGTTTATATAACGAATAATTGATACATGAACCGGAAGAAAAGAGCTCTGAGCTTTCTGCTTCCTTCTTTTAACTTTTTAAAATGAAACCAACTAAAAATAAATCAGCATTAAATAAGATATGTCTTTTTTTTCTGCCGGTATTAATGTTACTGGTTGCCGAAAAAATAAAAGCACAAGACAATCAGGAACTTACGTGGGATGAACTTGCAGGTAACTATGAATGCCCCGGGTGGTTCCGCGATGCCAAATTTGGTATCTGGTTCCACTGGGGGCCTCAGGCAGTTCCCGAGCAGGGAGGTGGCTGGTATGCCCGTCATATGTACATGAAAGATGTAGGCCGTCAGAAATTTGGTAAAATGGCCCGACCTTACCACGAACAAACTTACGGACACCCCTCTGAATTTGGATTTAAAGATGTAATTAACACCTGGAAAGCCGAAAATTTTAACGCCGAAGCATTGGTGAAATTTTCAAAAGAAAACGGTGCGAAATATATTGTCGCTTTGGCCAATCATCACGATCATTTCGACCTTTGGAATTCAACCTATCATGAATGGAACTCGGTGAACGTAGGACCGAAAAAGGATATTATCGGCGAATTTGCAGCCGCAACCCGAAACGCCGGGCTTAAATTTGGTGTAACCAGTCACGACGACCGTTTTCTGAATTGGTGGCTACCGGCCTTTGGAGCCGATGAAACCGGAGAAAAAGCCGGTGTACCCTACGATGGACGCTTGACAAAGGAAGATGGGAAAGGCCTTTGGTGGGAAGGACTCGACCCGGCCGATTTATATGGCCCCGCACCTGAAGACCGAACACCCGAAGTAATTAACGCTATTAAACAAAACTGGGAAAAGCGCCATAAACAATTGGTTGACGATTATAAACCAGATTTATTATACAACGATGGCCTTAATTTTTCGTATGGACAGCACGGCAAAGAGGTGGTGCGGCGCTTGTATAACAATAGCCTGAAAGAGAATGGGAAAATTGATGCCGTAATGCTTCTTAAAAGATTGGAGCCCGGAACGGTAAATGAAGTGGAGTCGGGAGGAAGTAATACTTTGCGTGAATATCCCTGGCAATCGGAAATTACCTTTACCGATTGGTTCTACAAAAAAGACCGCCATTTAACACACAATGCCACTACTATTCTGGAAATGTTAATTGATGCGGTGAGTAAAAACGGAAACTTGTTGCTAAGTATGGAATTAAATCCGGATGGCAGCATACCTTCGGAAATTAAAGAGGAAGTTCTAAAAGTTGGCGACTGGCTAAAAATTAACGGAGAAGCCATTTACGGATCACGCCCCTGGAAAGTATTTGGCGATGGGAAAGGTGTGCGTGGCGAATCAGTAGAAACCGTGGTTGGCGAACTTCGAAATGCCACAGAAAATCAGAAAAAGGGTGAGCATTTTAACCAGCGTACAACGGCCACACCGGCATTTGCCCACGACGAAGTGCGCTACACCACAAAAGGTACAGATTTTTACATTATAGTAATGAATCCTGCAGGCGGCAAATTTGCCATCCCTTCGCTTGGAAAAAATAGTGAGGTTAATCCTGGCGAATTAATTGCCCTTACCCAATTGTACGATGGCCGGGAAATTACCTTCACACAAAACTTTGCAAGTTTGGTAGTGAACATGCCTGCTGTAAACGGGAAAAGCTACCCTGTTGTACTAAAAGCAAAGTTTAAAGACGTGCAGTTTTAATCAGGAAAATCAAGATAAAATGTTGCTACAAAAATCATATTTTCGAAAGATTGTTGGACTTCTTTGTCTGGCTACAATTATTTTTTCAGGCAGTGCACAGGAAACTAAACTTCCTTACCAAGACGAGTGCCTGAGTATTGAAGAGCGTGTTAACGACCTCATTTCGCGAATGACTTTAGAGGAAAAGGTTTCGCAAATGATGAATAAAGCACCGGGGATTCCGCGTTTAGATGTTCCTGAATACGAATGGTGGAACGAATGTTTACATGGTGTAGCCCGTGCCGGCGAAGCAACGGTTTTTCCACAGGCCATTGGTTTGGCGGCTACCTGGGATCCACAGCTCATTTACGAATCGGCAGTGGTTATTTCAGACGAAGCCCGTGCAAAACACCACGAAGCACAACGCAACAATTCCTACAAAAGATACGAAGGTTTAACTTACTGGACTCCCAACGTAAATATTTTTCGCGATCCGCGTTGGGGCCGTGGACAGGAAACGTACGGAGAAGACCCGTACCTGACTGCCCGCATGGGAGTTGCTTTTGTAAAAGGGCTTCAGGGCGACGATCCGGAATATTTAAAACTGGTAGCCACGCCAAAACACTTTGCCGTACATAGTGGCCCCGAGCCGGAAAGACATTTTTTTGATGCTGCCGTTAACGAACGCGATTTCTACGATACGTATTTGCCGGCTTTTGAGGCTTGTATCAAAGAAGCAAATGCCTACTCTGTAATGGGGGCTTACAACCGCACCAACGGAGTACCGTGTTGTGCCAGTCCGTATTTGCTTACCGAAATTCTACGCAACGACTGGGGCTTTGAGGGGTACGTGGTTTCCGATTGTAACGCCATTCGCGATGTGCACGATTACCACAATTTTACCGACTCGGAAGAAGAGGCTGCGGCGGTGTCAGTTCTGGCAGGGTGCGATTTAAATTGCGGTTACCGCTATGCCTATCTTGAAGGGGCTGTTGAGCAGGGATTTATTACCGAAGATGAAATTGATGTATCATTAAAAAGGCTTTTTGTAGCGCGTTTTAAACTGGGGATGTTTGATTCGCCCGAAAATGTGCCTTATGCCAAAATCCCTATGAGCGTGGTAAGCTCAGAAAAACACCGAAAACTGGCGCTTGAAACGGCTCGGAAATCAATGGTTTTGTTGAAAAACGAAAACGAAACATTGCCACTGAAAAAAGATATTAAATCGATTGCTGTTATTGGTCCAAATGCCAATAACCTGGAAGTTTTGCTGGGCAACTACAACGGTTTTCCGGCAAAATACAGCACTCCGCTTGAAGGTATAAAAAGTAAGGTTTCAAAAGACACAAAAGTATATTTCGAAACAGGGTGCGAATTAATTGATACAGCATCTTCTGCATCGCTTATTCCGGCTGGATTTTTGAGTTTTAACGGAAAGCAGGGATTACAAGCCAGCTATTTTAACAACCTCGATTTCTCGGGCAAAGCTCTTGAAACGCGTGTTGAAAAAGGCGTTAACACCAATTGGAATGCTAATCCGGTTAAAGGATTAAACCTAAGCGAATTTGCAGTTAAATATGACGGTACAATTAAAGTAGCTGTTTCGGGAGAATATGAATTGGGTGTGCATGCCAGCGGTGGTTTTCAATTCTCGGTAGATGGTAAAGTAGTAATTGACAATTTTGAAGCGCCCAAACGCAGGTTGTTACTCCAAAGCGTGTACCTTGAAAAGGGAAAAGAATACGCTATCAATATTGAATACAAGCACAAAGGCGTTCCTTCAAAATTAAAGCTGATGTGGAAAACACCGGGTAAATCATCTTACGAAAAAGCTATTGAAATTGCCGATAAATCGGATGTGGTTGTTTTTGTAGGTGGCATTTCACCCGGAGTTGAAGGCGAGCAAATGCGCGTTGATTGGGACGGCTTTGATGGTGGCGACAAAACAAATATTCAACTGCCAACCGTGCAGAAAGAATTAATTAAAAAACTGCACGCTACTGGAAAACCTGTGATTTTGGTTCTGTTAAATGGTAGTGCATTGGCTATAAACTGGGAAAATGAAAACCTGCCAGCTATTCTGGAAGCCTGGTATCCCGGCGAATTGGGCGGAACCGCTATTGCCGATATTCTTTTTGGCGATTACAATCCTTCGGGGCGCTTGCCGGTAACCTTTTACAAATCAGAAAAAGACTTGCCTCAGTTTGTTAATTATGCCATGAAAGGCAGAACTTATCGTTACTTTAAGGGAGAGGCCTTGTATCCTTTTGGTTATGGCTTAAGCTTTACAAATTTCGAGTATAAAAATATTACCTTGTCGAAAGAGAAGATGGCAGCAAATGATTCATTGCAGGTTACTGTTGAAGTAAGCAACAATGGTGATTATAAAGGCGATGAAGTTGTTCAGCTTTATGTTAGTGATGTTGAAAGTGATGAAGTTCGTCCGTTAAAAAGCTTAAGGGGAATTAAACGAATCTCACTTGAACCCGGAAAATCAACAATGGTTACTTTTTCCGTGAAATCAGAAGACCTCGCGTTTTTTGATATTCAGCATGATAAAAAAGTAGTGGAGCCGGGTGTGTTCGAAATAGGAGTAGGGCCTTCTTCGGCTAAATTGACTAAGCGAAGTTTTGAAATTAAATAACACAAAGGGAAATAAAATGTTAGCAAAGTTAAAATCGTTGGTATTGGCGTTTGTTGCTGTTTCTGCCTTTACGGGGTGCAAAACCGAAAAAAGTGAGGCGCCTAAGCAACCCAATATCTTATACATAATGGCCGACGATCACACCGGGCAGGCATGGGGAATTTACGGCGGAATTTTAAAAGACTATGTTTATGCGCCAAATATTAGTCGCCTGGCTGAGGAAGGTTGTGTGTTGGATAACTGTTTGGTGTCGAACTCCATTTGTACGCCAAGCCGTGGTACTATTTTAACCGGACAATACAGCCATATTAACGGAATTAAAACATTGAGTGGTTCGTTGTATCCCGAGCAAAATAACATTGCTAAAGTTTTAAAGGATGTAGGTTATCAAACCTCGGTAATTGGAAAATGGCACTTGAAAAAAGAGCCATCCGGATTCGATTATTATTGTGTTCTTCCCGGGCAGGGGCGTTATTGGGATCCAATTCTAAAAACCAAAGAAAACTGGGAAGATGCACATGAAGGAGGAACAGCTTATGAAGGTTTTAGTACCGATGTAATTACCGATAAAACTATTGAGTGGCTCGAAGGTATTGATAAAAACAAACCATTTATGGCGATGTGTCATTTTAAGGCAACACACGAGCCCTGGGATTATCCCGAGCGTTTCAGCCATTTGTATCGCGATCAGGAGATTCCAATTCCAGGTTCGTTTTACGATCAGGGAGCTGACGATACCGGCCGTTCATTTAAAGGCCAATCGGTTGATAACCTGAAAAAACGTTACCTGCAAGCCTCAGCTAATCCCGACGATACTCCTGGTTTCATGAAGTATCCTGAATTACCTTTTTCGGTTGATGGATTAACAAACAACGACGCACGTTACAAAACCTACCAAAAATATGTGAAAGATTTTATGCGTTGTGGTGCCGCTATCGACGATAATATTGGAAAGCTATTGAATTATCTGGATGAAAAAGGTTTGGCAGAAAACACCATTGTAATTTATACCGCCGATCAAGGCTACTACCTTGGCGAACACGGTTGGTTCGATAAACGGATGATTAACGAAGAATCGGTACATATGCCATTTGTTATTCGTTATCCCAAAGAAATTCCTGCAGGAACACGCAACAACGATATTATTGAAAATGTGGATTTCTCAGCTTTATTTGCCGATTATGCCGGAGCAGCTTATCCGGGCGCAATGCAAGGGCATAGCTTCCGCGAAAACCTGAAAGGAAACACGCCCGACGATTGGCGCAAATATGGTTATTATCGTTACTGGGAACACCAAACCATGCGGCCGGGACACTTCGGAATTCGTGGCGACCGCTACAAGTTAGCTTTCTTTTACGGAAATGGTTTTAAAGCGAATGAATTTGGCGAAGGCGAAGAAACCGGGCGTTACTGGGATTTTTACGATCTTGAAAAAGATCCAAAGGAATTACATAATGCTTACAATGAGCCCGAATATCAGGGTATTATTGCTGAAATGAAAAAGGAAATTCTTCATCAACGGGAATTGCTTGGCGACACCGATGCCGATAATCCGGAGATTTTGGAGATAATTGCAGAACACTGGAACGACTAAGAATTTCGCGCAGATAACGCAAATAATCGCAGATGTATAATTCTTCATCTGTGTAAATTTGCAAAATCAGCGTGCAAAGGTTTAAAAATGAACAAATTAAAAAGCATATCAATTTGGGGCTTGATTTTATCGCTGGCATTCGCGTTTGCCTGTACAAAGGAAAACGTAGTTAGCAAACCCAATATCATTATCATAATGGCAGATGATTTGGGCTATGCCGATTTATCGTGTTATGGCAGTAAAACCATAAATACACCCAACCTCGATAAACTGGCCGCTGAAGGAATCCGGTTTACCGATTTCCACTCCAACGGCCCGGTATGCAGTCCCACGCGGGCAGCACTGCTCACCGGAAAATACCAGCAACGAGTGGGTATTGATGGTGTTGTTACCGCTAAGAGTCATCGTCACGTAGGTTTGGCTCCTGGTGAAAAAACGTTTGCCGAAACATTTAAAGATGCTGGCTATGCAACCGGAATGTTTGGGAAATGGCATGTAGGTTACGAAACAAAATTTAATCCCATCAATCAAGGCTTTGATGAATACATTGGTTTTGTTTCAGGCAATGTTGATTACCATTCGCACGTGGATCAGGAAGGGTACGAAGACTGGTGGACCGGCGATAAACTGGTAAAAGAAAAAGGCTACTCTACCGACTTGATTACAAAACATTCGGTCGGTTTTATCAAACGGCACAAAGACAAACCTTTTTTACTGTATATCCCGCACGAGGCGCCTCATGGCCCTTTTCAGGGAAGAAATACCGAAGCCCGCCGCCAAATAGGAGGAAAAGACGATCCGGGATTTAACAAACGCGACCCGAAAGAAATTGAGGAACCCATCTACAAAGAAATGATAGAAGTCATGGACGAAGGTATTGGTGCAGTAATTAATACATTGAAAGAATTAGAGCTTGATAAAAATACATTCGTTTTCTTTTGTTCCGACAATGGTGGTATTTCACGTTTAGCCGATAATGGCCCACTGCGTGGTTTTAAAGCAAGCCTTTGGGAAGGTGGTCATCGCGTGTCGGCCATTGCCTGGTATCCCGGAGTAATTGCTCCTAATCAGATAAATGATGAAACGCTATTAACCATGGATCTTTATCCAACTCTTGCTGAAATGATTGGGGCTGAAATCCCGCAAAATATTGATGGTGTAAGTTTTAAAAATCATTTGCTGAAAGGCGAGGAGATACCTGAAAGGGATTTGTTTTGGAGTTTCTCAGGAAAAACAGCTTTACGCTCTGGCGACTGGAAACTTATGCGCTTTAAAAGTGCTGAACCACAACTGTTTAATTTGAAAACTGACATTGGGGAAACAACTAACGTAGCTTCTGAGAATCCGGCATTAGTTGAAGAAATGTTAGAAAAAATACGATTGTGGGAAGAGGATGTATTCTTAACTCAATAAGAAACAATATTAATGAACAGACTAATTACGTATACAAGTATTGCCCTGATGATGTTCGTGCTTGGAAGCTGTACGCAAAAAACTTCTAAATCGAATACTTCACAGAGTGGAGTGGAAGGGAAACCCAATGTAATTTTAATAATGACCGACGATCAGGGATTTGGCGACCTGGGGTATTATGGAAATCCGCACATAAAAACACCGGTGCTTGACAAATTTGCTGGCGAGAGTGTGCGTTTCGATGAGTTTTTGGTGTCGCCGGTTTGTGCCCCAACCCGCTCGGCCTTAATGACTGGCCGCTATACCTTGCGAACAGGCGTGCGCGACACGTACCAGGGGGGGGCAATGATGGCGGCTTCTGAAATAACCCTTGCCGAAATATTAAAAGATGTGGGTTATAAAACCGGAATGATTGGTAAGTGGCATTTGGGCGATAACTATCCAATGCGCCCTGAAGATCAGGGCTTCGATTATACCTTGCGTCATTTGTCGGGAGGTATCGGGCAGTGGGGCGACTGGCCCAACCACCTAAAAGGCAACCGAAGCTATTTTGATCCTGCGCTTTTTGAAAACGGTAAAATGGTCGAAAGCCGGGGCTATTGCAGCGATGTTTTTACCGATGCAGCTATCCAGTTTCTGGAAGAAAACCAAACCGATCCTTTCTTTTTATATCTGGCGTTTAACGCACCACACGATCCGCTACAGGTTCCGCAGGAATATTACGAAATGTACAAAGACATTGATCCGGCTTCAGGTTTCGAAAACGACAGCCGCCCTTTTCCCGAGATGAACGAAAACATGAAGGAGAAAGCCCGGAAAGTGTATGCGATGGTCACCAATATCGATGATAATATGGGGCGTTTGTTAACAAAAATGGATGAGCTCAACTTAAGCGAAAACACTTTGGTGATATTTATGAGCGACAACGGACCAATTCCTTACCGGTATTTGGCCGGAATGCGCGGAAGAAAATCATCGGTTTACGAAGGTGGCATACAGGTACCCTGTTTTTGGCGCTATCCCAATGGATTTAAACCCGACCGGGATATTAAGGCTACCGCTTCGCATTTTGACATCTTTCCAACCATTGCCCAATTATGTGGCGCCACTATTCCAACCGACCGAAAAATTGACGGCATAAGTTTGTTGCCTTTGTTAACAGGAGAAGCTTCAGAACTGCCCAAACGTAATATTTGCCGTTACTGGTCACGCCGCGAACCCCGAAAATTCGATAATATGATGATTAGGAACAGCCGGTTTAAATTGGTTGGAAACTGTAGCGAGAATGCCACTATTGACGAATTTGAATTGTTTAGTCTCAACGATCCGTATGAACAACACAATATTGTTGAAGGCCACAAGGAAACGGCAACTGCCTTAAAAACCGACTTAAATAACTGGATTGATGAGCTGCTGGCCGAGCAAAATGCGCTGCATGCTCCGCGAATGATAATCGGAACAGAACATGAAAATCCAAGTATGTTAAACTTAAACGATGTGCATTTTACACCGCACGAAAAAGCGGATAAAAATATTGTTTACTGGGCTACAAAAGCCGCGCAGAGTGGCAGGTATGAGATTAAGCTGTTTTTTAAAAAGCCTATAGCTGCCAGTTGCGATGTTGAGCTATTTATAGGGGAAGAAAAACATACTTTTCATTTTAAAAATCCGGCGAGTGCAAAACTGTTGCTTGGTGAATTTTATATTCCGCAGGGCGAAATAGACCTAATTCCGGCAGTTTTTGTAAACGAAAACAACAAGGCGAATTATGTCATGCCCTTTTATGTTGAGGTAAATTTAATGGATACGAAATAGCTAAAATGATGAATAAAATACTGATAACGCTCTTGGTTTTAATGAGTTTGTTGGCGTGTGAAAATGCAGAAAAACCATCCGGATTTCGCTTACTTTATACCAAACCCGCTGAAATTTGGACAGAAGCTCTGCCCATTGGTAACGGACGAATGGGAGCAATGGTTTACGGTGGCGTTCAGCAAGAACACATTCAGTTTAACGAGGAGACATTGTGGACGGGCGAACCACACGATTATTCGCACAAGGGAGCAAGCAACTACCTGGCAGAAATCAGGCAACTGTTAGCAGATGGCAAACAACGCGAGGCGCAAAACCTGGCTTCCGAAAAATTTATGAGTGTTCCGCTGCATCAGAAAGCGTATCAGCCCTTTGGCGATTTGTATCTCCAATTTCCGGGACATGAGAATTATACGGCTTATCAACGCGAGTTAGATATCGAAAAGGCCCTTGCAAAGACTTCCTATATAGTTGACGGTGTTCAATATAAGCGTGAAGTGTTTGCCTCCTTCCCCAACCAGGTTATAGCGGTAAACCTTAGTGCAGATAAAAAGAAGGCTCTGAATTTTGAGCTTGCTCTGGATGCTGTTCACGAACAAAAAGCTGTTTTTACCGAAGGAAATACAATGGAGCTGAAAGTAAACGTGAAAGATGGCGCATTGTATGGCGTGGCAACGCTGGTGGTAAAAACCGATGGCGCATTTGCTGCGGTAGATAACAACATTCAAATAAAGGACGCTTCGGAAGCAACCATCTACCTTTCAGCTGCAACAAATTATGTAAATTTTAACGACGTTAGTGCCGATGCAAAAAAGCTGGCCGGTGAAAAGTTAAAGCATCTGGAGGGTAAAAAATACAAGGAGTTAAAAGCCGATCATATTGCCGACTATCAGCAACTTTACAATCGTTTTAAAATTGATTTTGGCGATAACGGCCGTGCAGCCATGACCACTGAAAAGCGCATTGTTGAATTTGAACGTTTACCGGAAGATCCGCAGTTGCTGGCCTTGTATGTGCAATATGCCCGTTACCTAACCATTGCCGGTAGCCGCGAGGGTACGAGGCCAACTACCTTACAGGGAATTTGGAACGATAAAATTCGCCCACCCTGGGAAAGTAAATATACCGTAAACATTAATACCGAAATGAACTACTGGCCGGTGGAATTAACCAACCTGCCGGAGTGCCACGAGCCCTTGTTTACCATGCTTAAGGAGGTTGCTGAAACAGGAGCGATTGTGGCCAGAGAACACTACAATTGCGATGGTTGGGTTCTACATCATAACACAGATATTTGGAGAGGGGCAGCACCTATAAATGCGTCGAATCATGGAATATGGGTAACCGGTGGTGCGTGGTTGTCAACCCATTTCTGGGAACATTATTTATTTACTCAAGACAAAAAGTTTTTGGAGGAGAACTACGAGTTAATAAAGGGTTCGGCGCAGTTTTTTGCCCAATTTTTATACCGTGATCCCAATACCGGATACCTGATCAGTTCGCCATCCAACTCTCCCGAAATTGGTGGTCTGGTGGCTGGTCCAACCATGGATCATCAAATTATCCGCGCCTTATTTCGGATTTGCATTGAAGCTTCTGAAAAACTAAACAAAGACCATGCTTTTGCCGAAGAATTAAAAGCCCTGATTCCGCAGATAGCACCCAACCAAATTGGGCAGTACGGGCAGTTGCAGGAGTGGTTGGAAGACAAAGATAATCCGGAAGTAAAACACCGCCATGTGTCGCACTTGTGGGCGGTTTATCCGGGAAGTGAGATTAATCCGGAAGAAACACCAGAGTTGATGAATGCCGCGCAGCAATCGCTCGAATTTCGTGGCGATGGTGGTACCGGATGGAGCCTGGCCTGGAAAATCAATTACTGGGCGCGTTTTCTCGATGGTAATCATGCTTACAAAATGATTCACCGCCTGCTGAGTCCGGCTATTACTCCCGATAACAAAGAAAGAGGGGGGTCGTATGTCAACCTTTTCGATGCCCATCCTCCATTTCAGATTGATGGGAATTTTGGCGGTGCCTCCGGAATCATTGAACTGTTGTTGCAAAGTCATTTGGGTAAAATTGAGCTTTTGCCAGCCTTACCCAGCGCTCTGCCAAACGGAAACATTTCGGGTGTTTGTGCGCGGGGTGGGTTCGAACTGGCTTTTTCGTGGAAAGACGGGCAGCTTGAAAAAGTGGAAGTACTTTCAAAGGCCGGCAACACTTGTCACTTAAAATACAACGATACCTTGATTGAATTTGAAACAGAAAAAGGCAAGAATTATAGTTTTAATGGCGAACTAAAATAAAAATTGCAATGTTGAGTGCTTATCGAAAAATACAAACTTTTATTGTAGCAATTATCTGTTTCGGGATGGTACTGGGGGCTTGTACCAAAACGGAAACAAATAAAAAACCTAACGTCATCATCTTTTTCACCGACGACCAGGGCTATAACGACGTAGGGTGTTTTGGCTCACCGCTAATAAAAACACCTCATCTCGACCAGATGGCCAACGACGGAATTCGTTTCACCGACTTCTATTCGGCCTCGTCGGTTTGTTCGCCATCGCGTGCGGCCTTGCTAACCGGGTGTTATCCGCTAAGGGTAGGCGTTCCGGTGGTTTTATGGCCTGCCAGCGAAACAGGCCTGGCCCAAAGCGAAGTAACCATTGCCGATATGCTGAAAGAACAAGGGTATGCAACCGCCTGTATTGGTAAGTGGCATTTGGGCGATAAACCCGAGCTTTTGCCAACCAGCCAGGGCTTCGATCAATATTACGGAATCCCGTATAGCAACGACATGTCGATAAACCGCAGTTTTAAACTCGCTGAAAATATCGTGTACAACGAGGGCATGAACCTCGACAGCCTGAAGGAGGTAAAATGGCGGGGCGGTAAAGTGCCTTTAATGCGCCAGGACGAAGTGATTGAGTACCCGGTTGACCAAACAACTTTAACAAAACGATACACCAACGAAGCAACAAAATTTATAAGGGAGAACAAGGACAGTAGTTTTTTCCTCTACATCGCACACACAATGCCTCATATTCCGCTATTTGCTTCACCTGAATTTAAGGGGAAGAGCGAACGGGGCTTGTATGGCGATGTTATTGAGGAGCTCGACTGGAGTATGGGCCAGATTCTGCAAACGCTTCAGGAACTTGAGCTGGATGAGAATACGCTCGTAGTTTTTACTTCGGATAATGGCCCGTGGAACCTGAAAAATGGTCATGGCGGCAGTGCATTCCCCTTGCGTGGTTTCAAATTCAGTACCTACGAGGGCGGCATGCGTATGCCAATGATTGCCCAATGGAAAGGTAAAATACCGGCAGGTGCCGAGTGCTCGGAAATTGCATCTACAATTGATTTGCTGCCAACAATTGCCGGTTTAACTGGTGCCAAATTACCTGAACGAAAAATTGATGGAAAGAATATCTGGCCTTTACTCTCTGGTGATGAAACGGCTGCTTCACCGCACGAAGCATTCTTTTATTACCGCGACAGTACCCTGCAGGCAGTTCGTGTTGGCGAATGGAAACTCAGGGAAGAGGAAGGTGAAATTGAGCTTTTTAATTTGAATGAAGATATTTCAGAGAAGAACAACCTGGCTGATCAGTATACTGAAACAGTTGGGGAAATGAAAACGATAATGGCTGATTTTGATGAAAGTTTAAATAATAACCGCCATTAAATATTTGATTTTAACAAAGTGAAGAGTTGATAGATAATTTTTAGTAAAATATGTTACGCGTATCATTAATAGTTTTGTTGGCGGTTATTGCATTTGCTTGTACTAAGCCCAAAGAGCGAGATATTAATAAACCTAATATCATTTACATTTTGGCAGATGACTTAGGTTATGGTGATGTTTCCTCGTATAACAAAGAATCAAAAATACAAACACCCAACATCGATCATTTGGCTAAAAATGGGGTAATGTTTACTGATGCCCATACGAGTTCGTCGGTTTGTACACCAACCCGTTATGGTATATTAACAGGGCGTTATAACTGGAGAACTAGGTTAAAACAAGGGGTGTTAAGTGGCTATTCAAAGTCGCTTATAAAACAAGAACGCACAACCGTTGCAGAACTCTTAAAAGACAATGGTTACAATACTGCCTTTATTGGGAAATGGCATTTAGGTTGGGATTGGGCTTTAAATAATCCGGATTCGATAGACATCGATAAACTGAAATCAATTCCGGAAGTAGATTTTTCCCAGCCAGTTAAAAACGGGCCAAATACGCATGGTTTTGATTATAGTTTCGGTTTTTGTGGTTCACTGGATATGCCTCCGTATGTATGGGTTGAGAATGATGTGGCAACAATGGTTCCTGTAAAAATTACGGTTGGAAAAAGAGGACAAACTACCTGGCGTAAAGGCCCAACTTCTAATGATTTTGATCATGAACAAGTACTGCCTGAAATAACAAAAAGAACAGTCAGATATATTGATGAAAATGCAAATCAGGATAACCCATTTTTTGTATACATGCCACTTCCTGCTCCGCATACACCCATATTACCCACAAAAGAGTTTCAAGGGAAAAGTGGTTTGGAAAACCCTTATGGTGATTTTGTTTTAATGGTAGATTGGGTTGTTGGTGAGGTAACAAAAGCATTGGAAAAGAATGGCATTTCTGAAAAGACCTTAATTGTATTTACCAGCGATAATGGATGCTCACCAACTGCAAACTTTAAACAATTAATAGGCAAAGGACACAATCCGAGTTATGTTTTCAGAGGAACAAAATCAGACATATTCGAAGGCGGTCATCGGGTACCTTATATTATGAGCTGGAAAGGGAATATTGATCCCAAAAAATCGAATCAACTGGTTTGTACAACCGACTTTTTTGCCACTGTTGCCGATTTAATAGGGGCAGAATATTCAGATGACGTTGCCGAAGATAGTTACAGTCATCTAGGAGCAACAAATTTCGAATCAAATTTACCGGTACGCCAAAGCATTGTTCATCATTCGGTTAATGGAGAGTTTTCTTATCGTAAGGGCGAATGGAAAGCCACTTTTTGTCCGGGATCCGGAGGTTGGAGTTTCCCAAATGCCAGTAGAGACAAAGCTCTAATGGATAGTCTGCCTAAGGTTCAGCTTTACAATATTGGGCATGATGCAGCAGAGGAAATTAATCAGGTAGCTAAATATCCTGAGCTGATTAACGAATACCGCAACGAGTTATTGAAAGTGATCAATGACGGAAGAAGTACTCAAGGAAGAAAACTACAAAATGATAACGTTGCGGATTGGGAACAGTTGGAACATATAAGCGGACATAAAATAATAACAATTACAATGTAATATGAATAAACTTCAACTAATTTTACTGGCATTAACTGCAATACTGGTATCATGCACACAAAAAACCGATGTTACCTGGGTAAGCACAACTGATTCGAACCCTTGGGTTAAAAAAGAAATTGTTTCGGAACCAACAGCCGGACTTGCTGAATTCGCTATTAATATTGACACCAATAACCGCCAACAATCCATCTCAGGCTTTGGTGGATGTTTTAACGAATTGGGATGGGAGGCATTGAATATGGTAACTCCCGGAGAGCAACAGCAAATTCTAAACGATTTATTCGACCCGGAAACAGGCTGTAAATTTACCATCTGCCGCATGCCGATCGGGGCCAACGATTATGCGGTTGATTGGTACAGCTATAACGAAACTGAAGGGGATTTTGAAATGGAAAATTTCTCCATCGACCGCGATAAAAAACGCCTGATTCCCTACATTCACGAAGCGCAAAAAATAAATCCGAATATCCAGGTTTGGGCTTCTCCCTGGTGTCCGCCATCGTGGATGAAACACAACAAACATTACGCGTGCCGTGCCGATGCAAAAGTAAACGACTTAGCACCTGAGTTGAGCTCTATGGAAGAACTGGTATCGCGTTTTATTACCGAACCTGAATATTTTCAGGCCTATGCGCTTTATTTCTCAAAGTTTGTTAAAGCCTACGAAAAAGAGGGGATCGAAATCTCAGCTGTTCATGTGCAAAATGAACCTAACTCGGCACAAAATTTTCCATCGTGTGTTTGGAAACCTCAGGATCTTGGAATCTTAATTGCCGATTATCTTGCTCCCCGGTTTGAAAAAGATGGAATTGATGCGGAAATCTGGTTGGGAACAATTGAACGCCCACAAATTGAGCGCGTTGACGATGTGCTTCAGTATAAAAATACGATGGATTACGTTAAAGGTGTTGGCTTTCAGTGGGCAGGTAAAGGTGCAATCCCTGAGGTTCATAAAAAATATCCGGCAATGCAGTTAATGCAAACCGAAACCGAATGTGGCGATGGCTCAAATGACTGGAAAGCAGCAGAATATACTTTCAGTTTGATGAAGCATTATTTTGAGAATGGTGCCAATGCCTATATGTATTGGAATATGGTTTTAGATGAAACTGGTAAAAGTCAGTGGGGCTGGAAACAAAACTCGATGATTTCGATTGACAGCAAAACAAAAGAAATTGTTTACAATCCTGAGTTTTACCTGATGAAACACCTTAGTGCATTTGTAAAGCCCGGTGATGTTAAACTGACCACCGATGGAAGTGATGAAAATACATTGGTGTTTTACGCGGAAACAGTCAACGAAGTAAAAATTCTGAACTACAACGAGGTAGATAAAAATCGTGTGTTGAAATTAAACATCAACGGTGAAGCGATAAACGTTGAGCTGGATGCCAAATCGTTTAATACGCTAGTTGTACAATTGTAATCAGGGGCTTTCCAGAAGTTTACTTTCATCAATTTAAGTCAGTTAAAATAAGCTATGGAACGAAGAAAATTTATTAGAAATGCAGTCTTTGGGGTGGCGGCAATAAGTTTCTCCCCACTATCCTTTGCCGGTTCACGAGGGAAAAAATGCAAAGAAGAAGTGTGCCGCGAAGCCTGGAATAATTTACGTCTGTTAACAGGTCCGGCTTTCGATTATGTGCACCCGCAAAAAGGAATCCCTAAGGTTTTACTTTACGGCGATTCCATATCTATTGGGTACACCCCAATTGTTCGTAATAGCTTGAAAGGCCGGGCTGATGTTTTCCGCACCTACAGAAACGGAGGCGCAAGTCAGCACCTTATTCCCGGAACCGAAGAGATGCAAAAAACGATGTTTCAGCCGCACTTGAAAAATGGTTGGGATTTTACATGGGATGTCATTCATTTTAATGTGGGCCTTCACGATTTAAAGTACCTGAACAATGGTAAGCTGGATAAGGAAAATGGCAAGCAGGTTTCATCTGTTGAAGAATATAAAACCAAGCTAAACGCGGTTTGTAGCTACCTGCAAAAAGAATTTCCACAGGCAAAACTCATTTTTGCCACCACAACGCCGGTACCTGAAGGGGCTGCCGGACGATACGCGGGCGATAGCGTACGATACAACAAAGCTGCCTTACAGGTTTTGGCAAATTACCCGGCCATTGCCATAAACGATTTGTATGCTTTTACAAAACCAAACCTCGAAGCGTGGGCAATTAAGCCCGGAGACGTACATTACAACGACTTGGGCAAAACAGAACAGGGCAAAGAAGTAGCCCGGATAATTGAACAAAATTTATAATGATGACCAGAATAATATTATTACTCACAATACTAATTGTTTCCTTATCGGTTAAAGCCACGGAAAAACAACCCGCTTTTATTCCACAACCTCAGTCGGTAATTTTAAGAGATGGGATTTTTACACTCTCTGCTGAAACGCGGGTGTATATCCCCAAACAAGTGGCAACCGATTTTGAAACCTACTTTTTGGAAAAAATAGCCGACGATACAGGCCTCCGGTTAGAAATAAAAACAGGAAAAAGAGTAGGGGTAAACGCTATCGTTTTTGAAATGGTAAATGATGAAACTATTGACGAAGAAGGGTACGTTTTAGACATTTCTACCAGTAAAATAACAGTACAGGCAAGAAGTTATGCCGGACTGTTTTACGGTTTTCAAACTTTACGTCAGGCGCTGGTTGTAAAAACCGGAAAAGCTGAGGCAAAATGTATGAAAATAAAAGACAATCCACGTTTTGCCTGGCGTGGAATGATGCTGGATGTATCGCGCCATTTTCAAACCAAAGAATTTGTAATGAAACAGATCGATGTGTTTGCATCCTACAAAATCAATAAATTCCACTGGCATTTAACCGACGACCAGGGCTGGCGTATTGAAATAAAAAAATATCCGAACCTTACAGAAAAAGGTGCCTGGCGAGCCGACCGCACAGGAATTACCTGGTGGCAGCGTGAACTGGCTACTCCCGATGAACCTAAAACCGTTGGTGGCTTTTATACGCAGGAAGATATTAAAGAGGTGATTGAATACGCCCGAATTCGTAATGTTGAAGTGATTCCCGAAATTGATGTGCCGGGACACAGCAAAGCTTTAATTGCATCTTATCCTTTTTTATCTTGTGTTGATTCAGCCAACTTTGAAGTAGCAACCGGAGGAAAGGCACCTGATAATGCCGTTTGTGCCGGAAAAGAAACAAGCTACGAATTTTTAGACGATGTACTTACCGAAGTTGCTGCATTGTTTCCAACCCAATACTTGCACATTGGTGGCGACGAATGTAATAAAACCAACTGGCGTAAGTGCGAACATTGCCAAAAGGTAGTGGAAGAAAATGGCTTAAAAGACATGGAAGAACTGCAAAGCCATTTTATTCAACGTGTAAATAAATTGGTAAGCGCCAAAGGAAAAACAATGATTGGCTGGGACGAGATTCTGAGTGGGAAAGGCGCAAAGGGAGCAACTATAATGGCCTGGCGTCGCGGGAAATATACACCCGAAGTGGATGCCCCAAAAGGTGGCTATCCAACTATAATGACAGATTATACGCATTCGTACATCAGCCAGGTGCAAGGACCGCAGGAGCTGGAGCCCGAGGGCCCGAAAGTGGTATTGCCTCTATCAAAAGTTTATGCTTACGAGCCTATCCCTGAAGAATTAAGCACCAAAGAAGCTGCCTTTGTTTTGGGAACCGAAGCTTGCTTGTGGGGCGAATTTACCCCAACCGAAGAACATTGCGAATATATGCTGTACCCACGCACCCTTGCCAATGCTGAAGTTGCCTGGCGTACACCCGAAGTTAAAGACTGGAACCGTTTTCAATCGGCAGTCGAAAATCATTTCGACAGGTTGGAACAAAAAGGAGTAAATGTTTCAACAAGCCTGTACAGTGTTTACGGCTCGTTTGCACTCGATAAATTGTCATACCAGGCAAAAGTATATTTAACCACCGAAACCGCTTACGACATATTTTATACTACCGATGGCAGCGAACCAACGGCTGAGGCAAAGCAATACACCGGTGTTTTTACCGTTGAGAACCGGAGCACCGTTAAAGCCGGACTGTTTGATAAGGACCGAAATTTGTTGGGAAAAATAACTGAACTAAAAATACGGTAAGAATGACTAAGATATTATTGCTAACCATAGTGGCTTTTGGATTTTGTGCTTGTTCGGGTACAAGAACTAAAAAAGCAACAAGAGCTGACAATCCAAATATCGTTTACATTATTTGCGATGATTTGGGGTATGGCGATGTGCAGTGCTTAAATCCCGAACGTGGAAAAATTTTAACACCGCAAATTGATAGGCTGGCAGCAGAGGCCATGGTATTTACCGATGCCCATTCAGGGTCTTCGGTTTGTACACCAACGCGTTATGGAGTTTTAACCGGACGTTACGCCTGGCGTTCGCGTTTGCAAAACGGCGTGCTAAGTGGTGGACAGGAGTTTGAGCCATTAATCGCTGAAAATCAGTTAACAGTTCCGGCATTGCTTAAACAGGCCGGTTACACAACCGCAGCCATGGGGAAATGGCATTTGGGTTTTGCCCTTAACGATTCGTTAGGCAACCCGGTTGATGTGTATCCAAACGGACAAAGAAGACCAAGTCCGGCTCCGGTAGGTTCAACTGTGCCAAACGGACCAACAACGCGTGGTTTCGATACCTATCTTGGTTTTCACCATTCCGCATCAATGGAAACAGTGATAAAAGATGGCAAGGTAATCGACAACATGCCAACCATAAAAATGCTGCAGTTTTTAGGCACTCATGCCAGTAGTTATATTGCTGAACAATCAAAAAGTGATGAGCCTTTCTTTTTGTATCTCGCCTTGAATTCGCCACACACGCCTATTGTGCCATCCGAAGCCTGGCAGGGTAAAAGTGGCATGTCGGCTTACTGCGATTTTGTGATGGAAACCGACGACGTGGTGGGGCAGGTACTTCGCGCCCTCGACGATAACGGTATAGCCGAAAATACCCTTGTGTTTTTTACCAGCGACAATGGCTGTTCGTTTCCTGCTGCCCGTGGAAATCAACTTGAAAATGAGTTTGGACACTACGCCAGCGCACAGTTTCGAGGCGGAAAATCAGATATTTGGGAAGGAGGACACAGGGTTCCGTTTATAGTAAAATGGCCCGGTAAAATTAAAGCTGGCTCTTTAAACAATCAGGTAATTTGTCTTACCAGTTTGTTGGCCACCTGCGCTGATATTATCGGAACTGATGTTCCTGAAAATGCCGGGGAAGATTCGTACAGTATTCTAGCGTTGTTAAAAGATAGCACAGCACCAAGCCCTTATCCGGCAGTAATTCATCATTCCATTAGTGGCAAATTTTCTATTCGCAAAGGCCCCTGGAAACTGGAATTGTGCCCTGGCTCTGGAGGCTGGAGTAGTCCCGGTGATATTGCGGCACGCAAAAACGGTTTACCCGAAATTCAACTGTACAACATGGAAGCAGATGAAACGGAGCAAAACAATGTGTATGAAAAATATCCGGAAGTGGTTCAGGAGCTGAGCTCTGAATTAATGACGCTGGTTGAGCAAGGAAGAACAACCGCAGGTGCAGCTGAACCAAATGATGTGGAAGTGGATATCTTTAAAACAGAAAAATAAAATCGCAGCACGAAATTTCCTCCGGCTTGCGAAGCGAGAAGGAGGGGAATACACCACAGGTGTGGTGAGGTGGTGCATGAATATGCAATACGTATAAACCATGCAAAAAGTAAAAAAAATAGCCGGATTAGTGTTGATTACAGTGATGGGAATTACAGGATGTAAAACACACGAAAAAAAGCCTGTAGATTACATCAATCCTATTATTGGAGCAGTAACCTATGGAAAAAAAACTACCGATTACCATGGTTTTGGAAAAACCTTTCCGGGAGCAGCAACACCGTTTGGTTTGGTGCAACTTAGCCCCGATACTTATACCGGTGGCGACAATGGGAGTGGTTATTCTTACGAACATCCAACCCTGGAAGGATTTAGTTTTACCCACATGAGCGGCGTGGGTTGGTTTGGCGATTTGGGTAACTTTTTGGTTACTCCAACTACCGGAAAACTAATTACAAACCGCGGAGTGCCTGAAAAACCGGAGGGGGGATATCGTTCGCGTTTTTCACGCCAAACAGAAGAGACCAAGGCTGGATATTATGCCGTTACGCTCGACGATTATAATGTGCGAACAGAATTGACAGCTGCACCGCGCGCCGGAATTATTCGCTTTACCTATCCCGAAAACGATAGCTCGCGTATTCAAATCGATTTATCGCGCAGGGTGGGTGGTACTTCAACCGAACAATACATTAAAATTGAAAATGAAAATACCATTTCCGGATGGATGAAATGCCCACCTGAAGGTGGTGGCTGGGGAGCCGGAGCCGGAAATGCAGATTATACCGTGTATTTTTGGTGCCAGTTTAGCAAACCTTTGGAAGATTATGGAATCTGGAGTGCAGCTATTCCTGATGAAGGGAGAAAGATGCGCCACATCAGACAACCGGAATACCAGAATGCAGTAAAAAATGCAACACGCCATAAAAATGCAAAAGAAATGCAAGGGAAACACCTTGGGTTTTATACCAATTTCAGCACAAAAGAAGGGGAAGAGGTGCTACTTAAAAGCGGTATTTCTTTCGTTAGTGTGGACGGTGCACGGGAAAACCTGGAGCACGATATCGATCATTGGGATTTTGATAAAGTGCATAAACAGGCACGAGAATTATGGAGTAAGGCCATTGATAATGTAGAGGTGCAAGGAGGTACTGAAGATGAAAAAACAATTTTTTACACGGCACTTTACCATACAATGATTGATCCGCGTACCTTTTCCGATGTAAACGGAAATTACATAGGTGCCGATAAAAAAATACATCAAACCAACAATTTTACCTACCGTACTATTTTTAGTGGTTGGGATGTTTTCCGTTCGCAATTTCCCTTGCAAACCATTATTAACCCGGAGTTGGTGAATGATGAAGTAAATTCTTTGCTTCAAATGGCCGAATTGAGTGGCAGGGACTATTTGCCGCGTTGGGAGATGTTAAATTCTTATTCGGGCTGTATGCTCGGCAATCCTGCTGTTTCGGTAATTGTTGATGCCTACGAAAAAGGAATTCGCAACTACGATATCGCAAAAGCATTTGACTATTGCAAAAACAGCGTGGATACCTTTAGTAACGAACCATTGGGATTCACCCCCCACAGTATTTCAAAAACACTGGAGTATGCCTATACCGACTGGTGCCTGGCGCGTTTTGCCGAATCGTTAGAGAATGAAACGGTTGCAAATGAATACTATTCAAAAAGTAAAAACTACAAAAATATTTGGAACAAGGACGTAAACTGGTTTCGGGCCCGCGATGCCGAAGGAAACTGGAAAGAATGGAAAGGAAAAACGGTGCACGGACAGGGTTGCATTGAAAGTAATCCTTTGCAGCAAGGTTGGTTTGTGCCGCACGATATTGATGGTTTAAAAGAATTGATGGGTGGAGAACAGCATTTTCGCGATTCATTAATATCGTTTTTTGAGAATACACCCGAAGACTTTCTCTGGAACAATTACTATAACCATCCTAACGAGCCCGTTCATCATGTGCCCTTCATGCTAAACGAGGCAGGTGTGCCACAACTTACACAAAAATGGACCCGAAAAATTTGTAGTGCAGCCTACGGAACAGATGCTTACGGATTGTGTGGTAACGAAGATGTGGGACAAATGTCGGCCTGGTATGTACTGTCGGCAATGGGAATTCATCCGATTTGTCCGGGCGATAACAAGTATCAGATTACCAGTCCGGTTTTTAATAAAGTTGAATTGAGCCTAGATGAAAACTACTACAAGGGAAAGAAATTTAAAATTATAGCAAATAATAATTCGCCGGAAAACATCTTCATCCAATCAATGACCTTAAACGGTACGCCGATGAAACGCTATTGGATAAGTCATGATGAAATTGTTTCGGGAGGTATTTTAGAAATGGAAATGGGCCCGGAACCGGTTGAGTTTTCGGTGAAATAAAATATAAGAGAATTCTTTACCCTTTTGCCTGTAGGCATTTCCCCTCATAAAGGGGAAACGGTAAGATGTAAAGCCAGAGGCTTTGATGAAATGTAGGTCGTTATTTCAAAGCTGGCTCCCCTCATGAGGGGAGCTCCCGACAGGGTGAGGGGTAGAGTAAATGAAAATATCAAAACAAAGAAAAATAGAACATCATGAAAAAAGTAATCTTAATCACATTATTCAGTTTAGGAATTTTGGCTGCAAATGCACAACAATATTCCTTTCCCATGCGCCAATACACCCCAACACCCGAAAACCTGGAAGCCCGCGAAGATTTTCGCGATATGCGTTTTGGAATGTTTATCCATTGGGGAATTTACAGTGTTCTTGGCGATGGCGAATGGGTGATGCACAACCAGCGCATTCCTTTTGATACCTACAAACGTCTGGCAGATTTTTTTAATCCACAGGAGTTTGATGCCAAAGAGTGGGTGCAAATTGCCAAGTCAGCCGGAATGAAATACATCACCATTACCACACGTCATCACGATAGTTTTAGTATGTTCGATACCGACGCTTCAGATTACAACATTGTAGATGCCACGCCTTACGGGAAAGACCCGCTGAAAGAACTGGCAGAAGAATGTAAAAAAGAAGGCATTCAGCTGAACTTTTACTATTCGCTGCTCGACTGGGCACGCGACGATTATGCTTTCGGAAGTAAAATTGTGGATGGAAAACCGGTTGATGGCGACTGGGACAGCTACATCGGTTTTATGAAGAAACAATTGACGGAACTGTTGACCAACTACGGCGAAATTGGCTGCATTTGGTTTGATGGGCACTGGGAGCGCAAGACCGTTGACTGGCGGTACGATGAAATCTACAGTCTTATTCACGAGTTGAGCCCAACAACTTTAATTGCCAACAATCACCACATCCAGCCTATTCCGGGTGAAGATATTCAGACTTTTGAGCGCGATTTGCCGGGCGAAAATAAAGGTGGTTACAGCGCCGGAGTGAAAGTAAGCGACCTGCCACTGGAGTCGTGTGCTACCATGGCTAAGTTTTGGGGCTTTGGTTTAAACGACAAAAACTTTAAATCAACAAAACAGATTATCGATTTCCTGGTAAAAGCTGCCGGAAAAGATGGTAACCTGTTGCTAAATGTGGGCCCGATGCCTAATGGTAAAATTCAGCCCGAGTTTATCGAAACCTTAAAAGAGGTTGGCGAATGGACAGCAAAATATGGCGAAACCATTTATGGAACTCGTGGAAAAGTAATTGCTTCTCAAGATTGGGGAACCATTACAAAAAAAGGTAAAGAGTTGTTTGTGCATATTCTGAAACCAAACAATAAGCCTTACATTTTTATCCCGCAGTTTAATCAGAAAATTACCTCGGCAAAAACCTTCGAGGGCGATGCAAAACTCAACTATAAACAACAGGATGAGGGCGTATTTATTTACACCGGGGGATTGCCTGAAAACGAGATCGACCAGATAATCAGGCTGACGATTAAGTAGAAGCATAAACGGGACGGCGATGGTAGCTCAACAAAAAAAGAATACTATTTTAGCGGTAAAAGGAAATTGTTTTTCCTTCCTGAAAATGCATTGGTTTTTAGTTGTGTTGCTTTGTTTTTTATTGGGCAGTTGTACTTCTCCCTCAAAACCAAAGCAACCAAATTTTCTCATTATTTTAATCGATGATTTGGGAAAGGAGTGGATTTCAGCCTATGGTGCAAGCGAAATAAATACACCAAATATTGATTTGCTAGCAGCTTCAGGAATTAAATTTAACAGAGCCTACTCTATGCCACAGTGCACGCCTTCGCGTGTTGCTTTGGTTACCGGCCAGTACCCGTACACAAATGGCTGGATTAATCACTACGATGTTCCGAGGTGGGGCCATGGTGTAAATTTCGATACGCAAAAAAATCCGGCTTTTGCCAACGAACTAAAGAAAGCCGGATACAAAACCTGTGTAGCCGGGAAATGGCAAATTAACGATTTTAGAATTGAACCCGATGCCATGCAAAAAGCCGGTTTTGATGAATTTTGTATGTGGACCGGATACGAAAGTAGCAATCCAATTAGTGAAAGCCGTTATTGGGATCCCTATATTCACACAAAAGAGGGCAGCAAGACTTATCACGGCCAGTTTGGGCCTGATATTTTCTCTGATTTTATAATCGACTTTTTACGCGAAAATAAAGAACACCCCATGTGTGTTTATTATCCGATGGTTTTAACGCACACCCCTTTTGTGCATACTCCTTTTGAACCCGGTGTTACTACAATATTTGAGAAGCACCGGGCAATGGTAAGATACACTGACCATATTATTGGTAAAATTGTTGAAGCTTTGGAGGAGATGGATATTATGGATAATACTTACCTTATTCTTACTACCGACAACGGAACAACAAGTTCGATTATTGGAAAAAGAGATACCGCTTACGTAAGAGGAGGAAAGACCTTTTTAAGCGAAAATGGAATAAACGCACCATTTATTGCTCGTACTCCCAATGGAAAAACAGGCGAAACAGAAGCCCTTGTTGATTTTACTGATATTTATCCAACCTTGCTGGATTTGGCGAATATCGAAAATCGCAACTTATTGAATATCGATGGTGTTTCATTTGCCGATGTGCTACGTGGTAATTTAAACAATGGCAAAAGAGAGTGGGCGCTGTCAATGGGCGGATTACCGGCTGTCCTTTCTGCTGATACCTTATTGCAAAACCGCTTTGTTTTTAGAGATCGGGTCATTTGTAGTCAGCACTACAAAGCCTACGTAGATACTTTAAAGCAGGTGGTACGTATTTTTGATATGCAGGAAGATCCATATGAAACAAATAACCTGATTGATGAAGCTAATGTGAAAGACGAGCTTGCCCGGTTTAATACGATTTTAGAACTTATTCCTGAACGAGATAATAACCCGGTTTATACCAGAATCCAGAATTCGGGAGGAGATATCCCACTCACTCAGCTACAGAACCTTGTTCGAAGAAGAGACAGAAGCAATCTGCTTCCATTGGCTAACGAAGAGGCATTTTTGAAACTGAAGAATAGTAATAAATAAGGTGATAATCATACTTTCTTTTCAGAAGAAAGAATTATCAAACGTTGTAGCAGAAACAAGGCAAATACACAGCACCATATTCGCTGTAAGAAATAGCTAAAAGAAACAAACAATATTAAAACGAATGAAAACAAGTGCTTTAATCCTATTTTGGGTTGCCCTAATCTTGGCATCCTGTTCAAATCCGGGTTTTAAAACCGATGATATTTCTGTTGTTCCGCAACCTAAAAGTCTAATATTAAAAGACGGAGCTTTTAAATTTTCTTCAAAAACAAAACTTTCAGTTCAGGATGAGCGGGCAAAAAAAGCGGCTACTTTCCTTTCGGACTTATTTGAAAAAGCTGCCGGTTTTTCATTGGCAGAAACCCAAAGCACAACCAGCAACGGCATCCTTTTTCAAGGCATTGAAGGTTTGTCTCATGAGGCTTATATTTTGCAGGTTAGTCCGAAACAAATAACCATTCAGGCCTCGTCTGAAGCCGGTTTTTTCTATGGTGTACAAACCATTCGGCAGTTGTTGCCACATGAAATTGAAAGGAAAGAGGTGACGAAAGCCAACTGGCTGGTGCCTTGCGTGGAGGTGGAAGACGAACCCCGTTTTACTTGGCGCGGAATGCATATGGATTTTAGCCGTCACTTTTTTAATATTGATGAGGTAAAAGAATTTATTGATTACCTGGCCTTATATAAACTGAACACCTACCACATGCACCTTACCGATGACCAGGGCTGGCGTATTGAGATTAAAAAGTATCCTTTGCTTACCGAGAAAGGAGCCTGGCGCATTGAAAACAATCAGGATAGTATTTGTAACGAACGTGCCATTGAAAACGAGTTATATAAAATTGACGAAAGCAATTACCACGAAATTGACGGACAACGCATGTATGGTGGCTTTTTTACCCAGGAACAAATAAAAGAAATTGTAGCTTATGCCGATGAACGTTGCATCACTGTTTTGCCCGAAATTGATATGCCCGGCCATTTTAAATCGGCCATTGACAATTATCCGTATCTATCGTGCAACGAAGAGTCGGGTTGGGCAACTGTGTTTACCTACCCGGCGTGTTTGGGCAAAGAAACCACCTACGAGTTTATGGAACACATATTGGCTGAAGTGGTTGAGCTTTTCCCCAGTGAATACATTCACATTGGTGGCGATGAAGTAAACATTGAATCGTGGGAGGAGTGCGAACATTGTCAGAGTGAAATTCATAAACATAAGTTGAAGGACGAACATGAATTGCAATCTTATTTTAACCGCCGTATTGAAAAATTCCTGCAAAGTAAAGGTAAGCAGCTGATGGGCTGGGATGAGATTGTGAAAGGAGGCCTTACCGAAGATGCCAGTGTAATGTGGTGGCGTAACTGGGTGCCCGATGCCCCAAAAACAGCTGCAAGAAACGGAAACAAGGTGGTGGTTACGCCAACTGCAGCTTACTATTACGATTATTTAAACGATCATAATTCAATGGAGAAGGTGTACAATTACGAGCCTGTTCCAGACGATTTTACACCGGATGAAGCCAACAATGTTTTGGGCATTCAGGCCAATTTGTGGTCGGAGTGGATACCCAGTTTTAAGCGTCTGCAATACCAGGCATTTCCGCGTTTACAAGCCATGGCCGAAACAGCCTGGACTATGAAAGAAAATAAGGATTTTGAGAATTTCTTTAACCGTATGGAAGGCCAGTTTGCACGAATGGATGCACTGGATATTTACTATTACATACCGGCAGTGAACGACCATGGTAAAAATATTGCTTTTGTTGACAGTGTTTTGGTAAACCTGGATTTAGCTTACGCACAAGCCGGAGTTGAAATTTTCTATACGCTCGATGGCTCAGTACCCACGCGAAATTCATTAAAATATACAGCCCCGTTCAAAGTAAAAAATGAAGGAGAAATAAAGGTGCGTAGCTTTTTAGGCGAACAGTTTAATGATATTACGAACATTAAGTTGGTAAAAATGGATTATCGCGAGGCAGTTGAAATTGCACCTGAACAGGGGAGACTGCAACTTTGGAAGGCTTCCGGGAAATTTAAATCGGCAAAAGAAATAGAATTGCCGGCTGCTGCCGAATTTCAAGAAGTACCAAAAATCGATTTGGGGGAAAATGTTCAGCCCCATGAAGCCCGCATTTATAAAGGCTACTTATATGCTGCGGAAAATGGGGTTTACGAATTTGAACTAAAATCGGATGGCGAAAGCTTGTTCTACTTTGGCGATGATGTAATTATTGATAAGGCAAAAAATTGGAATCCGTTTCGAAAAACAGAAAAAGTAGCCTTGAAAAAAGGCTGGCATGCATTTTTGTTGGTGTACAAAGCAAGTGAAAAACCTCGTGCAATAGAACTTGCATTTGGCGTACAGGGGCACGAAAAAGTGGTGATTGATAAGGCTGTTTTTGGAAAATAACAATGGATAACTGCCGGGCAAATGAAGAGTATAAAAATATTATCCGCATTTTGTTGATTGGCCGGAATGGTTTATTGACGGTGAAAATAGCCCAACCGGAAGAGTTACTTTTACCACGGCCCGGCATTATCAGAAAGATAGTCCGCTGGTCCCATCAGGATTACTGGGCCCCGTTAAAATAATAACTGGTGAATAATTAATGAAATAACAAATAAGTTATGGTAAAAAAGAGAAGTAGAATAAGTCGGATGATAATCATTTTTATGCTGGTAACAAGCGCGTTTTATAACAAGTCTTATTCTCAAAATAGTAAGTTTGAATTTGAATTAGATTTTATTCAACCCGAAAAAATTACCAAAGTCGGAGAGGGGCATTATCTTATTGATTTTGGTAAAGCCTTTTTCGGAACGGTGGTACTTGAAACTAAACACGAACAGGACGATAGCCTGATTCTTCATATAGGAGAAAAAGTGGCTGAAAATAGCCTGGTTGACAAACAGCCTGGCGGAACCATTCGTTACCAGGAAGTTGTGTTAAATATGTTACAACCCGGAAAAACAGTAGTTCAGTTAAAGGCTGATAAACGAAATACGGGCCCTAATGCCATTGCTTTACCCGATTCGTTTGGCGTAATTATGCCTTTTCGTTATTGCGAGCTTAAAAACCTGAAAATCCCTATTCGTGAGATTGATGTTTTACAAAAAGCTTTTTATTGCAAATTTGACGATGAAGCTAGTTTGTTTACTTCGTCGGATACGGTGCTAAACGCCGTGTGGGAGTTGTGTAAACATACCATAAAAGCCACCACCTTTACAGGGTATTATGTTGATGGCGACCGTGAGCGGATTCCATACGAAGCCGATGCCTACATTAATCAGTTAAGTCATTATTGTTTGGATAAGGAGTATGCTGTTGCCCGCAGAACCAACCAATATTTTCTGAAACACCCTACCTGGCCAACCGAGTGGCTTTTGCACACGGTAATGTTGTTTTATCAGGATTATATGTATACCGGCGATTTACAGGTACTGCAAGAAAACTACGAAACATTAAAAACCAGAACCTTAATGGAACTGGTGCGTGAGGATGGGCTAATTAGCACAAAAACAGAAAAGCTTACACCTGAATATAAACAAAAACTCGGCTTTAAAAATCCAAAAACCAATGTACGCGATATCGTTGACTGGCCTCCGGGCCAAAAAGATACGGGATGGAAACTGGCAACCGAAGCCGGAGAACGCGATGGCTACGAAATGGTAGCGATTAATACCGTAGTTAATGCCTTTTACTATCATAACATGAAGCTTATGGCAGAAATAGCTAATTTCATTGGGAAATATGATGATGCAAAATGCTTTCAGGAAAAAGCGGCCAAAACCAAAGAGGCCATTAACCAAAAGCTATTTGATAAAGAACGTGGGGTTTATGTAGATGGCGAGCACTCAAACCATGCCTCTTTGCATGCCAATATGTTTCCATTGGCTTTTGATTTGGTGCCTGAAGAATATCAGAAATCGGTGGTTGAGCATATTAAAACCAGAGGGATGGCTTGCAGTGTTTACGGTGCTCAATATTTGTTAGAGGGATTGTTTAAAGCCAGGGCACCCGAGTATGCAATGCACTTAATTACCGATACCACACATGATCGTACCTGGTGGAATATGATTAAAATAGGATCGACCATGACGCTTGAAGCCTGGGACATGAAATACAAACCAAATGCCGATTGGAACCATGCCTGGGGAACAGCCCCAACCAATATTGTTACCAGGTACATGTGGGGAATAACACCTCGGGAGCCCGGTTTTAAAAGCGTTACAATAAAACCTCAGATTGTAGGCTTAACGCATTGCAAGTTGAGTGTGCCTACCAAAGTTGGCCAGATTTTAGCAAGCTTTGAGACCATGCCAAACGGAAAAGAGAAATATACGCTGGTCCTTCCTGATACGATGCGTGGCGAATTTTATGTCCCAAATTCTACTGAAATGTTACTTTTTAATGGTTTAGAACAAAAAAAATGGCCAAAGGTGGTGGAGCTTAAGCCCGGAGAAAATATATTTGTTCTTAAAAAAATTTAAAAGTAGATTCTGATGAGTAAAAAAAATCGCATAGTTGAGTTGTGCTGTTTTGCTGTTTTGGCTATAATTTGTTCGTGCAATACTGCCAACAAAGAGCAAGTACGGCCCAATATTGTATTTATAATGAGCGACGACCATGCCTATCAGGCCATTAGTGCATATGGCCATGGTTTAAACCATACACCCAATATCGATCGCATTGCAGAGGAAGGGGCAATTTTTACCAAAGGGTATGTTACCAACTCGATTTGTGCACCCAGCCGTGCGGTGATGCTTACCGGCAAACACAGTTTTGTTAACGGGAAAGTGGATAACCAGCAGGCTTTTGACTGGAGCCAGGATAACGTAGCCAAACAGCTGCAAAAAGCAGGTTACCAAACAGCTATGATTGGCAAAATACATATCGATGGTTTGCCGCAGGGATTTGATTATTCAAACGTTCTGCCGGGGCAGGGGCAATACTACAACCCCGATTTTATTGAAAACGGCGTTAAAAAGCAGTACCACGGTTATTGTACGCAAATTACCACCGATATTGCATTAGACTGGTTAAAAAACAAACGCGATAAAAGCAAGCCATTTCTGATGCTATATCACCAGAAGGCGCCACACCGGACCTGGATGCCCGAGAAAAAGTACCTCGATTTATTTGAGGACTCGACATTTACACCGCCCGCCAATTTTTTTGATAATTTTGAAAACCGCCCCGTAGCTGCTGAACATGAAATGGGGATTTGGGAACATATGGATTTGGTGTACGATTTAAAAATGCTCGATGACGAAGGAGAATTTCAAACCCGTTACCGCCCCAATGCTCAAAATATATACAACCGCATGGACGAAGAACAGCGGGCTGCCTGGGATGCTCATTATAAGCCAATTATTGAGGAGTTTAAAGAACTAAAGCCTGAAGGAAAAGAGCTGGCCTTATGGAAATTCAATCGTTACATGAAAGATTACCTTGCCACCATTCAATCGGTTGACGATGGTGTTGGGCAAGTGCTAGACTATCTTGATGAGGAAGGCCTGGCCGAAAACACCATTGTAATTTATACCTCCGATCAGGGATTTTACCTGGGCGAACACGGTTGGTTTGATAAACGTTTTATGTACGAAGAGTCGTTTCGTACACCTATTTTAATGCGCTTCCCAAAAGAAATAAAACCCGGAACTGTTGTGGATGGACTGGTTCAGAACCTTGATTTTGCTCCAACATTTCTGGATTATGCAGAAACAGCAATTCCTGAAGATATTCAGGGCGAATCATTCAGGAGCTTGTCAGAAGGAAAGACCGAAAACTGGCGCGATGCCATTTATTATACTTATTACGAATATCCGGGCGAACACCATGTGCAACGCCATTACGGAGTGCGTACCGACCGCTATAAACTCATTCATTTTTATTACGATTCGGATACCTGGGAATTGTACGATCTGGAAGAGGATCCTACAGAGATGACTAATTTATACAATAACCCGGAGTACGCTGAAGTACAAAAACAAATGCACGCCAGGCTTATTGAAATTCGAAAAAAATATGGCGATAGCGATGAGTTGAACCGGTTTCATTTAAATCGTTTTCTGAATAACAGGTGAATCACTCAAAAATATCGGTGTAAAAGTTTATTTTAGCAAAAAAGTACCAATATAGCCTGTTTAAACATCCGGCATGGGCTTAAACCTAAAATTTATCATCAATGAAAAGTTCTAACAAGTATAAAATATTAACTATTGTTATAGTGTTTATATTTAGTTGTTTAGGAGTGAGTGCCCAGCTTGATGAGATAAAGCAACCCAAACATAAAGTTACTTTAAAAGAAGCACATGTTGGCAATCAATCAATTGATGAAAAGTTGCAGGATAGCTATTTGGGTGCATCAAAAAAGGAAAAAGAATTTTTTCTTACGGCTCGTTCGGTATTTGCTGCCTGCAGTACTGCTGATTTTACCAACGAGGAGATACTGGCAGCGGCTAAAAAGAACAATATAAAATTATTAGGGGGCCCAATGCTGGGAAAACTCACAAGCCAAAGTGTTGAATTTTGGTTGCGTCCGGCACAGGAACTTCCACTCAGTATTGTTGTAAGCAAAAAAGAAGATGGTACCCCAAATGAGGTGCGGCTGGAAAAAACAAGCCCCGGTGTGGTGCAAAAGATTGAAGTAGAAAACCTTTTTCCCAATACCGAATATCAGTATACAATCGTGATTGAAAATAATGAAGTAGCCAACGGTTCATTTACAACCGCTCCCTCAGAAGATGCGAAAACTGTTTTTAAACTCGCCTTTGGCTCGTGTTTTCATAAAATAGGAATCCATAACCCTAACCTTGTTAACCAAATAATGGCCCGAAAACCACAAGCTATGCTTTTACTTGGCGACATTGCGGTTGACGACAGGGAAAATAACTTTGCCATGCACCGTTCAGACTACCTTTTGAGGGATTTATCGACTCCATGGCAGCAATTGGTAGCTCAAATTCCGGTGTATACTGCCTGGGACGATCACGACTATTTAAATAACGATTTAAGCGGCATTCCTGAAGGTTTTTCAACCAACGACAGAGATGCTCTCCGGAATATATGGAAGGAGAACTGGAATAACCCTGAAAATGTTGAAGATGGCATTTACTTTTCTACCCGTTTGGGGCCTGTTGAAATTATAATGCTTGATACCCGGTCGTGCAGAACCATTGAAAAACGTGGAGAATATGCTTCGTTTTTGGGCGAACAGCAACAAGACTGGTTAAAAAATACCCTCAAAAATTCTACTGCTCCATTTAAAGTTATTTCCAGTGGTACCATGTGGAGCGATGATGTTTCAAATGGAAAAGACTCATGGGGTACCTGGGATACTGCCGGTAGGGAGGAATTATTCTCGTTTATTGAAAAAAATCATATTTCTGGTGTTGTCTTTTTAAGTGGAGACCGTCATGGAGCAAGGGCATTCCGTATTCCGCGTGAAAACAACAACAGGTTTTACGAGTTTCAGGTAGCATCACTCGGCGGGGTACCCGGACCGGATGCAATGGCTCCCAACCCGCAAAACCAGTTATTTGGCTACCATGGTGAAGGGTTTGTGGCTTTCGGCGAATTAAGCTTTGATACCACGGAGGAACTGCCAATACTTCAATTCAGTTTAACTGGTGAGAATGGAGCGGTTTTAGAGCAAATAAAATTAACATACGATAAACTTACTCCACAATAAATACATCTCCCCCCGTGTCGCTATGCACTCTTAAAACCGGTTTTTAGGAGGGCTATGTTTCAAATAGATATAAAATTAATAAAATCGGTCATTTTGTGCAGTATACCTTTTTTTCATCTTTGCGCTAAACAAAATTAAGGTTTACAAAACCAAAAATCAAACAAGAATGAGTAACTATAAATAGTATTCGTTCTTTTTAAATTATAGTGGTTGAGATTTTTATGATTTACCCGGGGCTTTGCTTACTACGCATCCGATGGGTGTAGCCGGCTTTTAAGCCGGGTGGTAGCTGGTTTACTGCCAAGCTCTTCAAAAAGATTGAAATAAATGAAGAAATGTGCCTGCTGTACATCTTGGAGGTGAAGTTGAGGATAGGGCAATTTTTCATATTTAGCGTAGATGAAAGTGTAGCTTCATGGGGCGAATCAATTGAAGTTTTCTGTATTAGTGTTTAAAATGAATTAAACTGAAATAAATCAATCAAATTTTTACTTTATGCTGAAAGGAATATCACCTTTATTAAGCCCCGAATTACTTGCATTACTTTGCCGTATGGGCCATGGCGACGAAATTGTTTTAGCAGATGCCCACTTCCCGGCTGAAAGTTTTAATAACAATGTACTGCGCGCTGATGGATTAAAAATCCCTGAATTACTGGCTGCAATCCTACCGCTCTTCGAGCTTGATCAATACACCGACCATCCGCTGATGATGATGAGCGCGGTGGAGGGCGACACCCTTGACCCACAGGTAGAAGACAGTTATTTGGAGAGTATTCGAAAAACCAATCCAGAAGTTAAGCCGGTTTTACGTATTGAACGCTTTGATTTTTACGAACGAACAAAATCAGCTTTTGCAGTTGTGGTTACAGGTGAGCTGGCCAAATACGGTAATATAATTCTTAAAAAAGGGGTTACACCCGTAGAGTAGAAAACTTATAAAAACATCCATAAATTTTGGTATTTAAAACAACTTGAGCGGTAATAATGAAGCTTGCCTGTTGTTATTGAATGCCGGTATCCTGTAAAAAGGGAAATACCATTTAGAACAAAAACTAAAACAAATGAAACCAACAAAAACTAAGGTAGTAGAGAAAAAATACCTGTTTCCGTTTATTGTAATAACCAGCTTGTTTGCGTTATGGGGCTTCGCCAACGATATTACCAATCCCATGGTTGCAGCATTTAAAACCGTAATGGAAATATCAAATGCAAAAGCCTCGCTGGTGCAGTTTGCTTTTTATGGCGGTTATGCTACTATGGCTATTCCTGCTGCTTTATTTGTACAAAAATTCAGTTATAAAAAGGGTATACTTTTAGGTTTAGCATTGTATGCCACGGGAGCCTTGCTTTTTTGGCCTGCCGCTCAATTTCAGGCTTTCGGATTCTTTCTGGTTTCGCTGTATATTTTAACCTTTGGCCTGGCTTTTCTCGAAACAACGGCTAATCCGTTTATCCTATCCCTGGGTGCTGAAGAAACCGCAACACGCCGCTTAAACCTTGCACAGGCTTTTAACCCAATGGGATCGCTGCTAGGCATGTTTGTCGCTTCGCGCATTGTTTTGGCGGCTTTAGAGTCGGATAAAAGAAATGCAGCGGGCGAACTTATCTTCCCCATGCTTGATGAGGCAACAAAAGCTGCTATTCGAACCAACGATCTGATGATTATACGGAACCCATACGTAATTTTAGGTCTGGTGGTAATCGCCATGTTTGTGGTTATTGTACTCACTAAAATGCCGCAAACCGGGCATGCCAACGAAATTCATCCCATGCAATCGTTTAAACGCCTGATAAGTAACCGTGTTTACCGCGAAGGTGTTCTGGCTCAGGTGTTTTACGTAGCTGCTCAAATTATGTGCTGGACATTTATAATTCAATATGCTGATAACCTGGGGATTGATAAGGCCACCGCACAAATGTACAATATTGTTGCAATGGGCATTTTTCTGGGAAGCCGCTTTATAAGCACCTTACTGATGAAATATGTAAATTCGAGGCGATTACTATTGTTTTTTGCCATTGGAGGTATGTGCACCATTACCGGAACCATTTTTATTGAAGGCATGGCAGGCTTGTATTGTCTGGTGGCAACTTCTGCATTTATGTCACTGATGTTTCCAACAATTTATGGAATTGCTCTTGAAGGTATTGGACAGGATGCCACCCTGGGTGCCGCAGGTTTGGTTATGGCAATTGTTGGAGGTGCTTTAATGCCACCTCTGCAGGGTACTATTATCGATATGGGACAAATTGGAAATATGCCTGCAGTTAATGTATCCTTTGTTTTGCCGCTAATAAGCTTTGTGGTAATTGCCACGTATGGCTACAGAACCTATAAATTTTATAAGCAAGACTCAAACTAGTATAGCTTGCGTGAAAATTCTTTAGTGATGATTATAAATAGGTTGGATTAACCTGAGCATAATTCTTTTGCTATGACTATTAACTAAATAAATACAGAATGAAATGAGAAAACTGAATACAAAATGGATGCATCCCCGCGATCAGATTATCATGATTATTGATAAGATCTACAAAGGAGGACTAACCACAACCTCCGGCGGAAACATCTCAATAATTGATGACAATGGCGATGTTTGGGTAACCCCATCAGCTATCGACAAGGGAACTTTGCGTGCTTCTGATATTGTTTGTGTGCGAAACGATGGAACCATTGAAGGAAGACACAAACCTTCATCCGAGTATCCGTTCCATATTGCAATTTACAAATGCCGGCCCGAAATAAAGGCCGTTATACATGCACATCCTCCGGCATTGGTTTCGTTTAGTATCGTTCGCCAAATACCCGACCCGAACGTATTGCCACAGGCTAAGAATGTAATTGGCCCAATTGGCTATGCACCTTATGCTTTGCCCGGTAGCAACGAGTTGGGCGATGTTATTGCCGAAGAATTTAAAAAAGGCGTAAATGCTGTTATTATGGAAAACCACGGTACTGTGGTTGGCGGTGTAAACCTTAGCGATGCTTATCAGCGTTTTGAAACCATGGAATTTAGTGCACGCACACTTATTAACGGGAGTACCATTGGAAAGCCCAATTACCTGAGTGATGCGCAAATAGATGAATTTGAAAACCAAGTGCCAAAGCTTTTGCCCGAGATGGAAGAGGTGAGTTATCCCTCGGATGAACGGGCAATACGCGAGCAAATACAGCGAATTGTATTGCGTGCCTGCGAGCAGGGCTTAATGATTAGCTCGTACGGAACGGTGTCGGTTAGGTGGAAAGAAAATGATTTTTTGATTACGCCTACTAATGTGGCGCGTTGGGATATTCAACTAAAAGATATTGTGCAGATTAAGGATGGAAAGCGTGAGCCGGGAAAAGTTCCAAGTCGTTCAACATGGTTACACCAGGAAATATACAAGCGCAATCCGCACATTAATTCCATTATTTTAACTCAAACGCCATATTTGATGGGGTATAGTGTTACCGGCGAAAAAATTGATGTACGAACAATTCCTGAAAGTTGGATATTTCTTCAGGATATACCAAATATGCCTTTTGGTTCGCATTTCGCAGGCGAAGAAGCAATTTTAAATACCATTTCGGAAAATACGCCAGCGGTAATTATTAATAACGATTCGGTATTGGTAACCGGAGATAAATTACTGGGAACTTTCGACCGCCTTGAGGTTGCCGAGTTTAGTGCAAAATCATTAACAATGGGGGCTTCGCTGGGTAAGCTAATTCCTATAAACGACGAGCAGGTGGAAGATTTAAGAAAGAAATTTCTGAGTTAACAACAGCAGTTGTAACAAATAAAAAAAGAGATGATTGAATTTTATGATTCGATTATCTCTTTTTTTTGCAGCAATTATTTTAGAAAGCGGGTATCCAAAAATTCCTGAAAAAGCTCTTTATACTGTTCGCTTATGGGAATGTAGTCTTTACCAAAAATAATGCGGTTACGCTCGATAGTTGAAATTTTATTGAGGTTAACAATAAACGAGCGATGTACACGCATAAAATCTGACTTAGGTAAAAAGTCTTCCATTTTCTTCATGCCCATTAATGCCATTATCGGCTTCTGGTTGTCGAGGTGAATTCGCACATAGTCACGCATACTTTCAATATAGGTAATGTCGTTAAAATCAATGCGTACAATTTTATATTCCGATTTTATAAACAGGTATCGGTCGTTTTTTTCAACAGTTTCAGTCACTTCTTTTTTTGAGAAGAAACGTTCTTTTGTTTTGGTAACAGCCTTTAAAAAATCGGGGTAGCCAATGGGTTTTACCAGGTAATCGGCAGCATCCAGCTGAAAGCCCTCGTAGCCATATTCGCGATAGGCAGTGGTAAAAATAACCTTGGCCGACGTTGATATCGATTTTACAAAATCTAGCCCGGTAAGGTCGGGCATATTAATATCAACAAACATCAAATCAACCTCGTTGTCGTTCAGGTAATCCATAGCTTTTAAGGCACTGTTAAAGCTCTTTTCCAGTTGCAAAAATGGTGTTTTATCAATATAGCCTGTTATTTGTCGTAAAGCTAAAGGCTCGTCATCAATTGCAATACAGCGTATCATAGCGGAATATTTAATTTAATGGTAAATTCTTTGTCGGTTTTCGAACTCATTTTTAAACTGTAGTTGTTTTTAAATAATAAGTCGAGACGTTTTTGCGCATTTTGCAGACCTATTCCCGAGTTCGTGCTATTGTTTTGTTTGGCGTGGTTACTGTTTTTTAACTCAAAGCCTAACTGCTTATCGGTAAATGTATAGGCCAGGTGTATAAACGATGGCGACTCGTAACTTATGCCATGTTTAAAGGCATTCTCGATATACGAAATGGTAAGTAGGGGAGGAACACTGATTTCGGGTAGTTTCTCCGGAATTTCCAATTTTATTTCAACTTCTTCGGAGAAACGTAATTTCATTAATTCCACATAACTTTTTATAAAATTAATTTCTTTTTGAATGCTGATTTTTTCGGTTTGCGATTCATACAGCATGTAGGCCATCATATTCGATAGACGGATAATTGCCTCTTTTGCCTCTTCTGTATCAATATCAACCAGGGCATGAATATTATTCAAAGTGTTCATGAAAAAATGAGGGCTTACCTGGTTTTGCAGAAAAGCCATTTTGTTTTCCACATTTTCTTTTTCCAGTATAATTTTGTTTTGCTCGGCCTGTAACCATTTGCCCGCAAACGAGAGCCCTGCATCAAATCCAATCATTAAGATACTAATTATTAAAAGGTTTCCAGATGGGGGAATAAATTCTCTGGGGCCTTTCCCATGAGGTGGAGGTCCGAGTGGACCTTCGCCAGGAGGCCTCATTGGCTGCATGGCATCGGCTGGCGGAGCGTCGGTGTTTCCAAAAAAATAAGATACCAATACAAGTAGCACCAGTATGCAAAAGACAGAAACAAAATATAGTATTCGTCTTCCTTTTAGAAATTGAGGAAATAAAAGGAAATGGTTTATCAGAAAAACAACAAAAACAAATCCGTATTCTATCCAAATTCTTGTAATATGCGACCAGGCTATCCCGTTGGAGGTATCGCCAGCTAACAAAGGAATGGCAAATATTAGCAGCCAGATAAAAAGTATTATCTGAAATTGTACTCTGCTAAAATTAGTATTGGGTTTTATGGTAGTTTTCATATTGTTGTAAATGTAAAGTTTTTCTATATGCTATCAATTTTAATTAGTGAATTTATGCTGAATTTGCCGAACACCAGGGCAAGAAATATCCTGCCCCGGGTATCCGGCATTTCAAAGCCTGAAAACAAAATCTTATTCTATCGTTTTATTCAACATTTCGAACCAGTCGAACGTAGTTGTAATAGCGTTCTGCATCTTCTCCTGCCGGGCCATCAATGTCTTTTGTGTCAAACCGAACGGCACCTGCTCCGTGAAAGTCTTCGCCCTGGTCGTTAACAGCTCTACCTAGCGAAATATACCAGGCGTAATAATAGGGTTGTCCTTTTGAAAAATTTGCCGATGTGCTTGTCCAGTAATAAGCGTAGTCGTCGTAACCTGCTTCGCTGGTAATTTGTGTACAATTAAATATGGGGTCTATGGCCGGGCCAACTTTATCGGGGTCGGTTGCTGTTGGCGAATAAGCATAATCAACAATAGCCTGGTGTTCTTTTACATTGGGCAGTCTCCAATCGTCGTATCCGGCAAAGGTCGAGTTTTCGGCAAACGAAAGAGCATCTTCCCAAACCATGCCTTCGCCACTGTCGTCTTGTGTCCACATCAGACCGGTTGATTTGTCGGTTATTGTTCCGTCGCCGTTATCAACATAATCGTTGGCACCATACTCGTCGCCACGAACCGCACGAATGTATTTTGCCAAAGGACTGCCCATTGTTCCCGTTCCTTCTCCCGGAGGTGGAGGAGTGCCTGTACCGGTGCTGTCGCTTGGTGCGGTTCCTGTACCAGTTGGTGCTCCGTCAGTTGGAGGTGCACCGGAATCGTCTCCTTCCATTTCAGAGCCGGCAGCGTAAGCTTTTATATGTCCGGTAACGTGGTTAACTCCAAAGGCGGCATTATCCTGCCCTTCAACTGTGGTTCCAACATAGCGGTTGCCCGACCAAAATTGTTCTGATTTGTCGACAATGCCCGAAGCCAGTTTGAAATAAGTGGTGTCGAGATATGGCCACCCTTTACCAAAATCGCTAATCGAGAATAATTCTTTCAGACTCGGGGCACGCCAGTCATCGTAACCGGCCAGTTCAAGATTTTCGCAATATTCAATTGCTTCGTCGTAGGTCATTTTTTCGGGTAGGGGAATGGTTTGCCACATTAACCCGGTGTTTATGTCAGATGTGGTTCCATCGCCATTGTCAACATACGACATGGTAGCCCCTTTAAGATAATTTCCATCTTGCCCAAAAAAAGCATCGCCTTCACTTAGGTTGTATAGTTCTGCACCATCGGCATCGTAAATAGAAGTTTGCCCCGAGGCTACCAGGGTATAATCGTAAGTTATTATTACATCCAGCTCTTCCGATGTTATGTCGCCATCGTCGTTTTGGCAGCCAATAAGCAAACCAACTGGGATTAGTAAGGCAAACAATCTAACAAATAATTTTCTGTGTTCTGTTTTCGAATTTCCCATTGCTCTTTTCTTTCGTTTTTTAATTGAATTTTGATTGGTTCAAAGGAACTTAATGGGAAATCTTTTATGAAATGGACTCGACGGATTTGATTTTTTCATCGACAAATTTGCAGAACTACGATTCGGGAAAAACTCAGCTTATCAGGATTTGTAAAAAATGAGATATAGGTTCAGGAATAGCCTTATATCAAACCATTTAGGTTGACAGCAAAAACAGGGAGACCTCTGCCTCCCTGTTTTATGAACTCTAACTAATCTAACCAAACCTAATCTATGAAAAATAATTGTTTCTGCTTTCTGTTGTGTTTTTGTTTTCATTTCAAAGTAAGCGATAATTGGTGTGCCCGGCATAACTGAATCGATGAAATGAGTTATTTTGTCGATAGAATGATTGAATGTTTGTTTAAAGTGATTTGGAGTGTTTGTGTGCTGTGTGCCAGTATGTTAATGGATGTTAAAAAGTGTTTGTGTTTTTATCGCTGGCTGACGTGGAAGGGCAAAAAAAGGGAAGCTGTTGGCTCCCCGTATTTAATTTTATCTTTATAATATCATCGTTGTCTGATAATAATCTAATACAATTGTTACTTCTGCATTACTTCTTCTATATCATCAGTTGAAACTACCGGATTTGCACCGTTTTTAGATGCCACAATTGCACCAATTGCACAGGCCCTGTCTATTGCCTCTTGCGGACTTGAGCCGTTTAGTAGTTTGCTTACAATGGTGGCTAGGAACGAATCTCCGGCGCCAACCGTGTCGGCAACAGTAATTTTATATCCTTTATTGTAAATAAATTCATTGTCGGTAAAAAGAACAGCACCCTTCTCTCCCAGTGTAACGCAAATTTGAGCAGTGTTTGTGCTGTTTGCAATGAACCTGATACATTCTTCCAGTGGCTTATTTAACTGGCCCATGTTTGCACAGATTTCAACAATTTCGTCGTCGTTAAATTTTATAAAATCCGCAGGCTTCATTAAACTGTTTAGGGTTTCAAGAGAAAAATGAGGAGGACGCAGGTTTACATCGAAAACATTGAATTTTGATTCTGCCAGCAAATCAAATAAGGTTTTGCGTGAAGTGCTGCTGCGTGCAACCAGGCTGCCGTAAATAAATGCATCCGAGTTTTTTACAACTTCAATATCTTTTTCTAACAGTTGAATGTCGTCCCAGGCGCAGGGCATTTTTATTTCATATGATGCAGAGCCTTTGTTGTTTAAATGTACCAAAACAACACTGGTGCCGAAATTCTTGCTCACCTGAATATGGTTAAGGTTGGCAGAATGTGCTTTCATTTTATCAATAATTTCGTTACCAATCTCGTCATTTCCTATGGCGCTAATTACTTTTGTGTTGTTACCAAGCGACTGTGCTCGCAGTGCCACGTTTAAAGGTGCGCCTCCCAGCTTCTTACCTGTGGGTAACATGTCCCATAATACTTCTCCGTAACAAACTATGTTTTTCATCCGTTTAAAATTTTCAAGTTGTTAATATTTTACTTTAAAATTTGAGAACGGATGGAACCGCTCCGCTCTCACATAAACTTTTTTAATCATCCTTATTTGTGTAATTATCAGGGCAATCGCATTCAACTTTTCAAGTTATATGGCTTTGCCATATAAATTTAGTTTTACCACGAAAGGCACAAAATACGTGAAATATGCACACGTCTATGACGTGTTAAAAATTGCTTTACAATTTTGTTTTCGTGTTTTTCGCGCTTTTTGCGGTTAAGCTTTTTAAATGCAATTGCCCTGGTGTAGTTATGATTAAATAAGTTCATGTTCGTTTCATTTTGTATTTATTTTATGATGAAAGTCTGAAGTTGGAAGACCGGAGTCCTGCAATAAAATTTTAAATGTTTTTTTACTTCCGGCTTCGGTCTTCCTGCTTCTTCTTATGCTAAAACGCCATTCATCTCCTGCACACACGCTTTCACTTTTTTGCTTCTCAGCATTTTCAACGATTTAAGGAAAGCATCAACAAAAGTCTTGTTAGCTTTCAGATTGCCAAAAACCGTATCGATTTCCAAAAAGCGGATAGGTTCCTGGTGCGAAAGTGCTGCTGCGCGAATTAGTTCGTTGCTAATGGCATCTTCAATGGTGTAGGTATTTCCGTTTTCATCCACTCCATCGTTATATTTACACCAGGCCGCAACCACAAAAGCTGCACGTCCAAAATTACCGCCATTTTCCAATTGTGCTTTTACTGTTGGCAGCAAAAAAATCGGAAACTTAGCCGAACTTTCTAAACAAATCCTCGAAATAAGGTCTTTAATGTAAATGTTTTGGAAGCGTTCAATTAAACTGTCTTTGTATTTTTCAAGGTCGATACCGCCCAGGTCGCCAAGTGTAGGGCTGGCTTCTTCATCCATAAAAGCACGCAGAAAAACTTTAAAATCTTCGTCGCGGGCAGCCTCGTCAATTGTATTGTACCCGTGCAAAGCTCCCAGCATTCCCAGTACACTGTGTCCGGCATTTAATAAACGCAGTTTCATATTTTCAAACGGAACGACATTCTCTACAAACTGAGCTCCAACTTTTTCCCAGGCAGGTCGTCCGGCAGCAAACTTATCTTCAATTACCCATTGAATAAATGGTTCGCAAACCACGGGCCATTGGTCGTCAATTAAAAATTCTTCCTGCAATTTTGTAATATCTGTTGCAACGGTTACAGGTGTAATTCGGTCTACCATGGCATTCGGGAACGAAACATTTTCTTCAATCCATTCTACCAATTCCGGTTCTGCTTTTTCAACATAGTTGAGCAACGATTTTTTTGCCACATTGCCATTGCCCTGAATGTTATCGCACGATTGAATGGTACATCCCGGGAAACCCCGCTGCATACGTAATTTCATGGCTTGTGCCAAATAGCCAAATACCGTTTTTGGCGACATCGGATTTTTCATGTCTTCAACAATTACCGGGTTGCTAAAATCGAATTCACCGGTAGCTTCGTTTAGGTTGTAACCACCTTCGGTAATGGTCAGCGAAATAATTTTAATGTCAGGGTTCGCCATTTTTTCGATAACGGCAATCGGGTTTTCCGGAGCGAACAGAAATTCCACAATCGAACCAATTACTTTTGCACTTAACGAGCCGTCCAATTCTTTGGTAACTAAAGTATAAAGGCCATCCTGGTCTTTTAAAATGTTGTAAATCCGGCGGTCGTAATCTAATAAACCCACACCACAAATTCCACAATCTAAAACACCATATCGCTCCATTAATTCGTTGGTGTAATAGGCTTCGTGCGAGCGGTGGAAATTACCAACGCCAATGTGTACTATGCTTGTTTTTACTTTGTCTCTGTTGTATGATGGTTTGGAAACATTAGGTGGCATTATTGCCAGATTCTCTTGATTTAATGCTATTGAAGTTTTCATCTTGTTTATTTTTTTGCATGGAGCAGGGCGCATAGGGCAGAGCGCAAAAGGCAAAGCGCGGTGCAGTCTTGCTCCAGGTGTTATACTTTGTTTTTATTATTTATTGGTTGCCATTACGGGTTCTGTGGCAACTTCGGCGTTTGCCGAGTTAAACGATTCTTGTTTGGTGTTCGCTTTTTCGAAAGCAGCTTTGCTAAGTGCCTTTTTGCGAAGCAGGTTCCAATAGGCAAAGGTGAAATAGCCAATGGTGCAGAAGAATGCGTACTTATGGAAAATATCTTTGTTCAGGTTGTAGGCTTCCAGGTCGGCGCTTCCGAACATAGTTACAGATGCTAAAGTTATAATAACCAACAAACATGCAATTGAGGCATAACTTAGTACCCGTGAGAAAACAGAGGAGTCTTTAACTTCCACTTTTTCGTATTTTGCCTTATCTTCCTGGTAGGCTAAAATATTGGCTTGCAACTGTTGTTCTTCCTTAATTTCTTCCGTGTAGTCTTTTGTAGCTCCATTGTATCTTGCTAAAATAGTATACAATAGCAGTGTAAAAAACCATGCCGGAATAAACAGGTAGTAAAACGACATTATATCTAAAGCGTTTAGTCCAAAGCCTAAAACAAGCCCCGCAATCCACGAAATAATGGCAGGCTTGCTGGTAATCATTTTTTTGTAGTAAGCCCAATACCTGGTTAAACCGATTTTTGGAAAAAGGAAATGTTCAGCAAAAACAATGGCTCCAACCGGAACAACCAATAAGCCGGCGTAGGTTAGCATTGGCAACATTTTTCCAAATACAAAGGGGAAACAGGCAATAATTACAGTAAATACACCAACTATTAGAGTAGTTTTACGGCGTGAGTGATTCGAAAAGATTGCTTGAGCAGCCAGTCCTGCACGGTAAAGATTAGCGTTGGCAGTTGTCCATCCGGCAACAATTACAATCACAAACCCCGAAGCACCAAGAGCGTAATAAGCCACATCGCCGGGGTCTAAAGCAACCACCGGTTGGTTAAGTAAAACACCCGCACCTGCTCCCATAATTCCGGCAGCAATCCAGGCAATGTAGTGCCCGAAAAGCATTCCAAAGCTGGAATAAAGGCCATAGCTGGCTTTTTTTGCGTAACGGAAAATTGCCATATCAATTAATCCAACGTGGGTGATGGTGTTGGCAGCCCAGGCAAAACCAATAACCTCAAGCAAACCAATTCCCGACTCTCCCGTGTTGGTTACTCCTTTCCAAATAGAAACATCGCCAATTCGAACAAATTCGCTAAAACTCGAAATAGAAGTAGAGCCGATTACGGAATGCGCCAATGCGGGAAGCAGGGCCAATGCACCGGCAACAAAAAGGGTAAATAGCCAGGGAGCGCAAATACTCGAAAAATCGGCAACGGTATTAAAGCCGTAAATGGCAACAAAAACAACAACAATTCCAACAGCTACTACAATTAATAAGAACCATACATTTGTTGAATACCAATTTAATTGTGCTGGAATTCCGAACAGAAACCTTACAGCTGAGGAGGAAACGGTTATCATTGCCGCAGAAATTACGGTAAAAATTATCACGTTTGCCCAGTTGTAGAGTTTGGTCATCGAATCGCCTGCAATTTTATTCAGGTAAGTGTACAAACTCAATCGGGTTTGAACCGCAATAGGAGAGGTAAGGAAAGTCCAGCTTAGCACAGCCAGGATATTTCCGATAAGTAGTCCGAAAAGAATGTCGCGCGTGCTTGCTCCAAGCGAAACAAAGGTAGCGCCAATAACAAATTCAGTTGCTGCAACATGTTCTCCGGCGTAAAGACCGGCAAAGTGTTTCCCTCCATGAAGTTTATGCCGTGCTATGGGCAGCTGTTCTTCATCCAGGTGGTCGAAGTTTTGTTTTGATTCGTTTTTCATGATTATTATGCTTTTGAAGTTATATTAAAAAATTGAATTGTTGAATTAAAAAATGGCAATCGCCAATTGAAGTGCACCTTTCCCAGATTCAGGATTCCAGAATGCCGTACCCGTTACGGGAAACTTTTTTGATAGAAATTCCACGTCGTGACTAACAGTCAGGCCCAGGTTTACAATATTCGTACTTTCGCTGTAAAATGTTTTCTCGGTGGTAAACGAGAATGCACCACCAGCAAATAAGGTAATACTGGTTTCATTTTGAGGGAATAACTTGTAGCGCATTTCAACATAATTGGAGTAAGAATTGGTGTCCGAGCCATCGTCTTCCACTTCAAAATCGGCACCGTTGCCAAATAAAATGGTACTCCAGTAAAAGGTTAATGGAATATTTTCCGATACGGTGTATTCAAAAACCACATCAACAAAGTTTGGAGAGGTGTACTTGTTGTAGCTAAAAATGTCGTAGTTCTCGTAATTGCTGTAATTATTGTGGCTTATAAGACTTGCGTTAAAATTGTTGGTGAAATTGTATTTGGTGTAATACGAAAATTCTTTGTATTCGCCACTGTAACTTGCGCCACCCCAAAGTCCTGCAATAAACTTTTTATTGTTCGAAACATATTCAATGCTCGATGCCATCATTATACCCGGAGTAACCACAAAGCCATGCCACAGGTGCATGTTTTTAAGTTCAAGATTTACGCTAAAATTATCGGCAATTGAAGTTTCGTCTTGTGCATTTGCCATGTATGCACCTAAAAGAATAAGTATTAACAAGTGTGCTGATGACAAACATGATTTTTTAAAGCGTAATAATTGGGTTTTAACTTTTTGGGTTTTTGTTACCTGTAAGTTCATAATCCTATGGTTTAAATGTTTTATGTGATAATTTTATAAAGCGTTAAAAGTACGTTAGTTCAGCAAATGTATGAAAATATTTTTCTCATATCCAAAATAAATCGAAATAATATTTCTTTTGAGTTTGAATAAGTCCCATATATAAAGGGTTTTGTGTGGTATGTTTTATAACATGTGTTCTTGTCGGTGTTAATTGGTTATGTGTTTATGTTTAATTTCTAAATGTTGGAAATAGTTAAATATACGTTTAATAATAAAAGTGCTTGTTTAGAAAAAATTGGAACTTAATGAGTTTAGTTTATATATTTGTGTTAGTTTTAAGTAGGGGTAAAAACGTTAAAAAAACGCTTATGGATTTTCGTAAAATTCCAAATATTTCGGTTGACTGTGTTGTTTTTGGTTTTGCAAACGATGGGATTAGTATTCTTTTATCGAAACGGATGTTGCACATGCACGATGATAAGTATCCGGTTATTGACGATTGGGTGTTAACAGGCGATCATGTGCTAAAAAGTGAACGGCTCGACGAATCGGCAGAGCGTATTTTTAGTGAGCTTGCAGGGCTGGGCAATATTTATAAAAAACAGTTCCGCACTTTTGGAAATCCTGAGCGTATTAAAAACGAAAAAGATTTGCTGTGGTTAAAAAGTCGCGGTGTAAACCCACGTGTTATGTCGGTAGCCTATTATTTTTTGTTGCCTCTTTCAAAAATTCGGATGAACCATGAAAGTGTAAAATGGTATCCTCTGAATAAATTACCACAGCTGGGATTCGACCATCAGGAAATTATTGAGCGGGCATTTGTCGATTTAAAACAAAGGGTAATGACCGAGCCTGTTATTTTTGAGTTTTTAGACGATAAATTCACTCTGAATGAATTGCAGCTTGCCTACGAATCGGTATTTGGTATCGAAATAGATAACCGCAACTTTCGTAAAAAAGCAATTAGTAAAACCTACATTGTGCCGCTTGACGAAAAGCGGGTAGTTGGCGGTTCAAAAAAACCATCGAATTTGTATATGTTTAGCCGCGATATATACGATAAAACGGGGAATAAGAATTATATTATAAATATTTGACGCAATATATCTGCTTATTATATTGAAAGCCCCGCCTGGAAAATCCTTACCAAGCGGGGCTTTTTTTTTGTGCAATAAAAAAGGGAGACCTCTGCCTCCCTGTTTTCTGAACTAACTAAACCTAATCTATGAAAAAAAATTGTTTCTGCTTTCTGTTGTTTTTTGTTTTCATTTCAAAGTAAGCGATAATTGGTGTGCCCGGCATAACTGAATCGATGAAATGAGCTATTTTATCGGTGGAACAGGTAATTTTACAATCCCTTTAAATACTCTTTTGGGGTTTTTCCGTGGATTTTTTTAAAACACTTGCTAAAATAAGAATGGCTGTTGAATCCAACTTTAAACGCCACTTCATCAACATTAAAGTTTTGCGATGCCAGTAAAGCAGTAGCTTTTTTTATCCGTACCATATTTACATATTCTGATGCCGAATGGTTGGAAATTTGTTTCAATTTCCGGTGCAACTGGCTGCGGCTTAGGCCCATTTCTGAAGCTAATATATCTACAGTGAAGTTTTCGTTTACAAGATTTTCTTCAATAATGGCATTAATTTTATTCAGGAAATAGTTGTCGAGGCTACCCACATCAATGGACTGCTTGCTTATAAATCGTTTGGCGTAGCTTTCCTGAAGCCGTTTGCGTTGATTGAGCAGGTTGCTTATCCGGGCTAAAAGTACTTGTTCTTCAAAGGGTTTTGAGATATAGGCATCGGCACCTTTATCGAGCCCAATGGAGGTATTTTCTGCCGATGATAATGCGGTTAACAGAATAACCGGTATATGGCTGGTTTCAATCTGAGATTTTAGGGTTTGGCAAAACTCAAAGCCATCCATTTTGGGCATCATTACATCTGAAATAACCAGGTCGATGTTATTCGATTTCAGCATTGCCAGACCATCTTGCCCGTTTTCGGCAAAAAGTACCTTGTAAAAATTAGTTAACAGGCCAACAATGTATTCGCGTAAGTCTTTGTTGTCTTCCACCACCAAAACAGTAGTGTTGCTGTTGGCTTCAGGTACTTGCTGTGCAGTGTTCTCGTTAGCCTCCCACGATTCAATATTCTTAACTTCCTCGTGACTTTGGTACATAATTTTTTGGGCCTTTTGTTTGGTGGGCAATTTTACCGCAAAACGAGTGCCTTTTCCAACCGTGCTTTGAACAATTATAGTACCGCGGTGCATCAGGGTAAAATCTTTACAAAGGTTTAATCCAATTCCGGTGCTGTTTTCTTTCGAGCTATTATTTTTTCCGTGTTCAAAACGTTCAAATACTTTAGGTAAATCATCTCCACTAATGCCTTGTCCGCTGTCCAGAACGGCAATTTCAACAAAATCTTCTTTTTCCAACTCACCAAAACTCAGTTGGTTTGAAAAGAAACTCTGCCGGTCTGATGAATTTGTGGCAAGACTCACCGTTATATTTCCGTTGGTTGGCGTGTATTTAAATGCATTAGATAGCAGGTTGAATATTATTTTATCCAGCTTTTCTTCGTCCACTTCAATTATTTGGGAGCTGGTGGAATAGTTAAACGAAAATGTAATATTTTTTGCGCGTGCCTCTTCCGAAAAATTCAAGACCCGATCGTTAATGAATTGAACCAGATTAGTTTGACTGATGCTGAGTTTTTCCAAACCCTTTTCGGCTTTGCGTAAATCCATTATTTGGTTGATGAGCTGCAACAGCCGGTTGGTATTTCGTTTAACGGTATCAAGTTGTTTGTGCTGTACATCGGTTAAATTGGATGCAGTTAACAGTTGTTTAACCGGACCGTTAATTAAGGTAAGCGGAGTTCTGAATTCATGCGAAATATTGGTGAAGAATTTCAGCTTCATTTCGTTTAACTGCTCTTCTTGCTCGTGTTCCATCTTTTCAATCAGCAAGTCCTTTTTCAATTTCGATCGCTCTCTGAAAAAGCGGATAATAAGCACAATAATAACCAGTGTAACCAGTAAATAAAAGCTTAGGGCATATTTTGATTTGTACCAAAATTCCTGAATAACAATGGTAATGCTGGCTGGTTCTTCATTCCATATTCCATCGTTGTTGCTGGCTTTAACTTCAAAACGATATTCGCCAGCCGGAAGATTAACAAAACTGGCCGTGCCTTTATTGTTGTTTTGCACCCAGTTATTAATGTAATTGCTTAGCCGGTAGGTAAATTCATTTTTATCGGGCAACAGGTAATTGTCGGCTGAAAAAGTAAAACTCAGGTTCGTTTCTTCGGGGGCTAAAATAATTCTTTCGTACTGGTTAACAACGGTTTGCATCGGAACAATGCTACGGTTATTTACAATAATTTTTGTTAGCAGCACATTGGGGGGGCGTTGGTTAGTTTGTATGGGTTTCGGCTCAAGCTGGCTAAAACCATTGGTTCCGCCAAAATAAAGATTACCCTGGCGGTCTTTAAAAATAGCATTGGGATTAAACAAGTTGCCCTGGATACCATCGTTTAGCACAAACCTTCGCGACGAATTATTTTCGGTATTGTACAGGATCAAACCATCGTTACTCGTTATCCAGATGTTGCTAAACGAGTCTTCAATAATACCATAAACATCTTTATTTTTCAGCAAATCGTTGGCGGTAAAAATATGTACCGAATCCAATTGCGGATCGTAAATGTTTACACCATTTCCTCCGGTACCCATCCAGATTTTACCATCGCTAAGTTCGGTGATAAAATAAAAACTCTGGCTGCTGGTTTTATGTTTGCTGTTTTGGTGAATATTGAAGAGAGTGCTTTTGCCGCTAGGCAGATGAATGCGGGTAACTCCTTCAAGCGTACCCACCCATAAATTTTTGTTTGAATCTTCGGTCAGGGCTCTGCAGTTGTTGTTAAGCAATTGTGCAAAGGGCTCTTTTTCGGAAGAGAAACTGATTTCTCCGGTGCTGAAATGATAAAAATTAATACCGCCCAGATTGGTGCCTATCCAAACTCCGGAGTCCGATTCACAAAGCGAGTAAACTTCGGGCGATGCCACATGTTTGCCATCGTTGGCACCTGCAGGAAAATGAAAAAAGCTTGCCTGGTCTGCAGGGCGGTAAAACAAGCCGTTAAAAGCCGAGCCTATCCATAGTCCTCCATACCTGTCAACCAGCATAGTTTTAATATCAATAATTCCTTTTTGCTTCCGTATCTGGATAGGGGAGAACGTTGATGTTTCCGAATCAAATAAATTTAATCCAAAAAGTTCGGTTCCCACAAAAAGTCTCCCATCGGTGCTTTGGGCAAAAGAGCTAACCATATTGTCAGAAATTGAGCCCGGTTCGTTCGAATGGCGGTAGTTGTTAAATTTATTATCAGAGTGGTGCATGTATGCTACTCCTCCCGACCATGTTCCTATCCAAATACCTCCCTGTTGATCTTCGTAAATATCAAAAATAGAATTGTGCGGAAGTCCGTCGTATTTATTATGATCATAGTGTACCAATTCTTTACCTATACTTTTAAACAGTCCCAGGTACGAGCCAATCCACACCTGGCCTTTGGTATCGCGCCATATTTTCCGTATACTGGCATCGCTGATATTGTATTCCGGATTTTTTGTATAGGAGTAGTGGTGTTCCAGTTTACCGTTAAAGTTATACATGCGGGCACCGTGCTCCTGGTAGCCTACCCAAATATTTTCGGTACTTGTGCTTATGGTACGCACTGTTGAGCCCGGCCCGGCAATCAATTTTTCTACCTTTTCTTCTTCGCTGTTAACCTGGTATACGGAACCATCCAGCGTACCAAGCCACAAACGGTTTGTTTCGTCGTTGTAAATAATTCGCGGAATATTCTCTAAACCCGTAGTAATTCGAATCATTTTGTTGCTCGCCTGGTTGAGGTAGCCTAAAAAGTGCTCGTCAACAATCCACAACCTACCTTGCCCGTCAAACTGAATGGAATAAAGGTGTGTGTTGGTTTGCGAACCGTTTTCGTAGGAGTAGTGAATCTGCTCAAATTCCTGGGTAACGTGATTGAATTTACAAAGGCCTTTTGAGGTACTTGCCCAAATATTGTTGTTTTTATCAATGGCAATTTCGGTAACGGTATTGCTGGGGAGGCCATCTGAAGCCTCCGGATGATAGGTGTAGCGTACAATCTCCTTCGAGTCGTAACGTAATACTCCGTCAAAACCCCCCATCCAAATGTAACCGTATTTATCCTGGTTAAACGAGTGTATGGCCTGAAAACTAAAACCACCCGGAGGTGATACGCGACGAAATCGGAGGTCGTCGGTGTTTTGCGAAAAAGCGATATGCTGGAGGAGAACAAATACAATGCTTATTATAAATTTATCTTTCATGCTAACGCTCTAAAACATTTTTGTAAGAATTACTTTTCCGGGTATTTTATTTGCCTTGCTCTCGTCAATCTACAAAAAACAGCTATGCTTTGTAAACTACAAAAACAGCATTAATTTTTATCAAAGCTTCTTTATGGTGAATGCTCCTTCAATTACGATTCAAAAATAAGAAAGGCTTTCAATTTTAACTAGTACGCATGTTGCATGCTTGCAACATGCTTTCAAGTAGGAGACAAAAATACCAGAAAATGCAACAATAGCACTAATTCTGCAGCATCCTGTGCCGCTATTTTTGAAAAACAATTTTGAAAACAAATTACGGGTATTAAAAACAATATCCACATTAAAAGTTAAAACTGAATCAATAAAAAATGAATAGCAAGGTTTTTATACAATGCATAATTTGGTTAGATAGTTAGTTAGTTTAGTTGTGTTAGGCTCCTTCTTCTGAGAATTGAAGAAGGAGCCTTCAAGTTAAAATCCTTGCTTTTCAAATAAGAATAACAAACCTTTTTTATGAAAAAAATTATTACAATCAGTCTATGTTTTATTCTTTTTGCGTGCAGCAATCAACATCCCGAAACAATCGACGATATTGTTAAACATTCGGAGAAACAGTTTGAATATGCCTTGAAAAAAATTAAACCCCTGCAAACCGAGGAGAAAATTTTTCCGCGTACGCTTGAGGATCAGGAAATAAAACTGGTGGCAACCAAAGACTGGACCAGTGGCTTTTTCCCCGGAACGCTTTGGATGATGTATGAGCTTACCGGAAAAGATAAATGGAAAGCGCACGCACTGGATTATACCTTACCCCTTGAGGTAGAGCAATGGAATGCCAACGACCACGACATTGGTTTTAAAATGTATTGCAGTTATGGCTGGGCTATAAAATACCTCGACAATCCCGAATTCAAAGAAATTCTGATTCAATCGGCAAAAACACTTTCAACCCGCTATAACCCGGTTGTTGGGTGCATTCGCTCGTGGAACAGCAACCCCAAAACAGCCCATTGGAAATACCCGGTTATTATAGATAATATGATGAACCTGGAATTGTTGATGTGGGCGGCTAAAGAAACCGGTAACGAAAGTTTTAAAGAAATAGCAGTAAAACACGCTCAAACCACAGCGGCCAATCATTTCAGAGATGATTATTCGTGTTACCATGTTATTGACTACGATCCGGAAACCGGAGAGGTAATTAATAAAAATACCCACCAGGGAGCTGCCGACGACAGCGACTGGTCGCGTGGACAGGCCTGGGCGGTTTACGGATTTACCATGATGTACCGCGAAACCGGAATGGAAGAATTTCTTACACAGGCAAAACATGTTGCCGACTACCTGCTTACCGTCGACGGTTTAAAAGATGGTAAAATTCCGTACTGGGATTTTAAAGCGCCAAATATTCCCAACGAACCTTACGATGCATCGGCCGCGGCTGTTATTTCATCTGCTTTGTTCGAATTGTACGAATTTACCAGTAACGAAATTTATCTGAGCACAGCTCAAAAGCTTCTGGAAACATTAGGAACACCCCAGTTTTTGGCTCAGACCGGCGAAAACGGAGGTTTTCTGCTTACGCACTCTACGGGCTCAAAACCCTATAAGTCGGAAATTGATGTGCCACTTAATTACGCCGACTATTATTTCCTCGAATCAATTATTAAAAGCAAGAGATATGAAGAGAATCAAAATTTAGCTCTCAGCAAAGAATAGTGTGAATCAATAAAGTAATTCTCTAAATTTTTAACAAAAACTAATTTTTATGAAAAACAAAAAAAGTATTCAAAAGGCTTTTAGCTTTTTAATGTTTTGTCTCTTTTTTGTTGCGGTTAGTGCCAGTGCATTTGCACAGCAAAAAGCAGTTTCAGGAAAGGTTGTTGACGACAATGGTGAAGCCCTTCCGGGTGTAACCGTGGTTGTTAAGGGAACTTCAACGGGAACCGTTACCGATATCGATGGTAACTTTTCTCTATCAAATGTAACAAGCGAAAGCGTATTAACTATTTCGTTTGTGGGTATGTTAACACAAGAAATTGCAGTTGGCAGCCAAACTTCAATCGATGTAACCTTAAAAACCGATGCCGTTGGTTTGGAAGAGGTTGTAGTTGTAGGTTACGGTACCCAATCAAAAGCTACCCTTACCGGTGCGGTTGTACAGGTAAAAGGTGAAGAAATGATTAAAGGCAAGGGTACATCTAGTGTTGCCCTTGCAATGCAAGGTGAAATACCTGGATTGGTAGTAACTCGTTCCTCATCTCGTCCGGGTAATGAAGGGCTAGATATTAAAATTCGTGGTGATTATTCAGTGAACGGAATCTCTCCTCTAGTTTTAATTGATGGAGTGGAAGCACCAGAATGGATGCTTAGTACAATTAATTCAAGCGATATCGAAAGCTTATCAGTGTTAAAAGATGGTGCTGCAGCTATTTATGGATCGAAAGCTGCCGGTGGTGTAATTTTGGTTACCACCAAGAAAGGTCAAAAAGGTAAAATAAAAGTTGAATATAGAGGCGATGTACAATTTAACTATGCTTACAAAATGCCTTTGGCAAATTTTAAAGAACTAGCTGATATTTGGTTGCAAGGTGGACGTAACGACATGATTGATTATGTTGACACTGATGGAAATCCGCAAACTGCGGCTTTTACAGGTCGTTTCTTCAGTGAAGATTATTGGCAGCAAATTTCAGACGGAACATTCCCATTGGCTCCTGAAACGGTATTTCTATTTGGTTCAGACCATCGTTTTGCTGATGAAAGTTACTACGACTATGTTTTCGGTACTACAATGTCACATCGTCACAATGTATCTTTTTCTGGTGGTAACGAAAACGCCACTTATCGTACATCTTTAGGTTATGCAAATGATCGTTCGCCTATGGAATTGGTTTACGATGGTGCTAAAAAGTATAACTTCCGGACCAACCTTTCTTATAAGGTTAACGACATGATTCAAACAGATTTCATGATATCGTATGATAACAGAATTATTGACGCTCCTACGCATGGTGTAGGTGAAGGTCTTCAAAATCCACAATTCTACCCTATTAAGAACCCACAAGGACAATATTATACCCTTTGGGCCGACCATGTTCCTCTTGAGTTGGAAGAGGGAGGAAGAACGGTTGAGGATGTTGATATAATTAGACTTAGTGGTGCTCTAAATTTGAACATGGATAAGTATTTGCAAGGATTATCATTTATGTATAAAGGAGATGTTACCAAAAGAAACCATGAGAAAACGGCTCGTACAAAAATGGTAACAAAATACGATTGGGATGGTAACCCAAGTACATATGCTCCTGCCAGAAGAGCAGTTAGCCAGGTTGATGTTTATATTGATAACATATTTTTCCAAAACCATTTGTTACAAGGTAATTACAAGCGTTCGTTTGGCGAGCACAATGTTTCGGCAATGCTTGGTATTACTTGGGAAGAGCAAGAAGCTACGGGTTATGACATGCAACGTAAATATTTACTTTCAGACGAACTTGATGCCTTAAATACTGGAGATGCGTCAACCATGACAAATGCAGGTACTGCATGGCACGAATCTTTATTTTCATATATCTCCAGGTTAAATTACGATTACAATGGCATATATTTAGCAGAATTTGCTGCTCGTCGTGATGGATCTTCTCGTTTCCACCCTGATTACCGTTGGAAAAATTTTTATTATGGTTCTGCCGGTATAAGACTATCAGAATTAGGGTTCCTAAAAGATGGTTTTTTCCAGAACTTAAAGTTGCGTGCTTCTTATGGAGAAACAGGTTCGAGAGTTGGTATTGGTAGATATGACTACATCTCAACAATGTCTTCAGGAGAAACCTATTTTGGCACAACTCCGGCAATTTATAATACCTATCGTATTTCTAGTATGACTTCAACCGAACGTACCTGGGAGCGTGTGGCAAAAACCGACATTGGTGTTGATTTTGCAGTACTCGATAGCCGCCTGAGTGGTAGTATGGACTACTTTATTCATAATAACGACGACATGTTGGTGAGTATAACTTATCCTGAAATTTTGGGTGCCAGTGCGCCAAAAACCAACAGCGGTGCATTTGAAAGTAAAGGTTGGGAAATAAGCCTTAACTGGAGAGATAAAATTGGCGAACTATCATACCAGGTAGGTGCTGCCCTATGGGACAGCAAAGGTGAGGTAACCCATATGGAAGGTGCAGAAACAATTGGCAGAGGATTGAATACAAGTCCAATTGAAGGCTACCCATTAAATTCGATTTGGGTATATAAAACCGATGGTATTTTCGATAATGAAGCAGATATTTTAGCCTATTACGAGAAATATGGTTTTGATGGTGGTGATCAAACAACAACAAAACCTGGTTCTATTCTTCCTGCTTACCGCAGTGCAAACCGCTTGGTGCCGGGTACTGTTAATCGTGTTGATGTATCTGACGACGGTTTAATTAACCAGGATGACTTGGTATTCCATGGCGATGCAAACCCACATTATGCGTTTAGTTTTAATTTTGGCTTGCAATATAAAGGATTCGACTTTTCAGCTTTCTTCCAGGGAGTTGGTCAGCAATATATTCAGCGTAACGGAACATTGGCTTATCCTTTCAGAAGCTGGTGGATGAACCAGAACAGTGTTTATGCCAGTGGCGACCTCACATGGTCTCCGGAAAATACAGGTGCCGAACTTCCAATGATATTTTATAACGGAAGCCGTAAAAACTGGAACTATGGTCATCCCAATGATTTAAATATCATTAACGCTCGTTATATACGTGCAAAAGTGATTTCTTTAGGATATACCATTCCCCAAACGATAACAACAAAAGCAGGTATGGACAGAGTTCGCGTATCTGTTACAGGAAATGATTTATTTACCATATCAAACGTAAAAGATGGTCTGGATCCGGAACATGGACGAAATGCTCATAATGGAAATCAATATCCTTATAATTCTGCCTTAATGTTCAGTTTAGAACTTACATTTTAATCGTAAATTTTAAAAGAATACAAAAATGAAAAAGAAAAATAGATATGTTAAGGTGTTCAGCCTAACGCTAATTTTTGCAACATTGATTCTTAGTAGTTGCCAGGAAGATTTCCTTGATCGCTCACCTCTGGATCAATTATCAGAAGCCATTTATTTTAAAACACCAGCCGATTTTGAAACGGCATCGAACTACTTTTATACCCGCTTTGGATTTGAAGATGGGGACGAGACTTCCGATTTGTCCAATAATATTGGGTATGGAACTGATATAGTTTATGGTAACGGTTATACAGTTGCCCCTGTATCAGATAGCGAATGGAATAATAATTACGACCGAATGCGTGCACCCAATCAGTTGCTCGAGAAAGCAGCTGAATACGAAGGAGACCAGTCTGAAATTGCTGAATATGTTGGTATTGCTTACTTTTTTAGAGCCTGGCACCATTGGAAGCTTTTAAAACGTTTTGGCGGAGTTCCTATTGTAACAAAAGCTTTAGATGTTGCAGACGAAGAATTGTACGCTCCTCGTAATAGTCGTTACGAAGTAGCAGCGCAAATTGTTGCTGATTTAGATGCAGCACTGGCTACTGGTGGTTTACGTTCGCAAAACGATATTGGAGATGGTGAGCAAGGACGATTGTCGCTTGAAGCAGTAAAAGCATTTAAAGCACGTGTTTTATTATACGAAGCCACCTGGGAAAAATACGCACCAAATGCGTATCTTGATGCCGCTACTGGAGATGCAAAACCTGCTGGTTACCCCAGCATAAACGATATGCTTTCTGAAGCCAAAGCTGAAGCATTGGCTGTAATGAATAGCGGTGCATTTGAATTATGGGATATGCGCGATGAAATGAAGGCTGTTGAAGTTCTAGAAACAGACAATTACGCTGAAAGACATCTTTATTACATGTTTACTTTGGAAGATGGTAGTAATCCTGCAGGATTAACAAAAGCTGATAATAAGGAATACATCCTTCAAACGGTATATGATTACAATTACCGTAAAATCGGTCAAAATATTTCACATGCCAAGCCTTGGGGACCAACACGTAAGTTGATGGATATGTATTTGTGTGCAGATGGTCTTCCTGTTCAGCATTCAAGTGTTTTTAATGGATATGCAAACATGATGGATGAATTTGAAAACCGCGATCTTCGTTTGAAAGGTCTGGTTTACAATCCATTCGTACAGTATTGGGGCTACGGAACCAGCACGAGTGTTGGTGGTGGAGCTCAATATGGTGTAGCTTTCGAAGATGGTGTGAGTACGTACAATTACACATACACTCCGGCTTTGCAAACCGAAACAAATGGTCGTAATATTGGTTATATGGGGCATAAATTTGTGACAGAACACATTGGTCGTGAAACAACAACCGAATCTTTCAATTACCCACTTATTCGTTTGGCCGAAGTAATGTTGATTTATGCCGAAGCTACATGCGAATTGGGCGGAGGTCAAATTTCTGATGCCGACTTGAACATTTCAATTAATAAAATCAGAGAACGCTCTGGTGTCGCTCCTTTAACCAATGCTTTAATTGCTCCATTTAGTGACTTAACCATGTTAGGTGAAATTCGTCGGGAGCGTTCAATCGAATTATTTGGAGAAAATTTCCGTTTTGACGATTTAAAACGTTGGGGTATTGCTGTTGAGGAGTTGAAACCAGCTATGGCGACGACTTATATTCAATACGATGGTGTAGAGACAGAATATGCAACCGTTGACAATCCAAAATCAGATGGAAAACTATATAATCCTGACGGATTTTCGTTTGGTTTAACAACATCGGAATACAGTCCTTCAACCTATGCCGGTATTGCAACTACAAAACCAGGAGCTTTAATTCTTGTAATTTCAGCTGATAGACTGTTCTCCGAAATGAACTATTTAGATCCAATTCCAACCTTGCAAATAGAGCACAATCCTGCTTTAACGCAAAATCCAGGATGGTAACAAAATTATTTTTTCTTACATAGATTAGTTTAATAGGTAAAAAGCCGGCAGTGAATTCTTTTCGCTGCCGGCTGTTACTAAAAAATAATTTCTTCTTTTGCCATGAAATAACCGAAAACTGAATTCAAAATGACTGCTAAAATCCAACTTTACCTGTTTCTTATCTTTATTTCTTTCTCAGCTTGTAACCCAAAAACCATTGAAATAACGGTTAGCCCCAATGCCGAACAAACACAAGAGCTTACCTTTAAAACCCTCAACCAGGCCATTCAAAAAGCACTTCAGCTTAAATCCGAAAACGACAAAACCCAAATTCAAATCAATATCCTTCCCGGAGGATACCATTTATCAGCTCCAATAACCATTGGTTCGCCTCTAAACGGACTGAAAATTATTGGCGCCGGTAAATCGGAAGTTACCATTAAAGGTTCTGTGCCTTTAAATCTTAACTGGGAGAAATTTAATAATGACATTTACATAGCCAATCTTGATGCTGTAGGCCAAAAGTCCTCCTTGCGGGATTTAGGGGTAGAGCAGCTAATCATAAACGGCAAACCCCAAACGCTGGCCCGTTACCCCAACTACAACGAAGATGGCGGTTTCTGGCAGGGTTACGCTGCCGATGCAATCTCGAAAGAAAGAGTGGCAAGTTGGGCAAAGCCCGAAGGTGCCATTTTTCATGCCATGCACCGGGGCAAATGGGGCGGTATGCACTTTAAAATTACCGGTGTTGATGAAAACGGTGAAGCCATTCTCGAAGGTGGATTCCAAAATAACCGGCCTTCAGGCCCGCACCCCGAGTTTCGTATGGTGGAAAATGTGTTGGAAGAGCTCGACAGCCCCGGCGAATTCTATTTCGATAAAGAAGAGAACAAACTGTATTTTTGGCCTGTTGCCGGTACCAATCTCGAAACCGCAAGCTGCGAAGCCGTGGTTTTAAAAAGCCTGATTGAAATAAAAGGCGATGAAGCACCGGTGAAAGACATTCACATTGAAGGTGTAAAATTTGAACACACCCGACGCACACTTTTTGAAATATATGAACCTTTGTTGCGTAGCGACTGGACGATGTATCGTGGTGCAGCTCTTTTTATCGAAGGGGCCGAAAACTGCTCGGTTAAAAACTGCGAGTTCACCAACCTGGGTGGAAATGTAATTTTTGTAAGCAGCTACAACCGCAATGTCGAAATTTCGGGCAACCATATTCACGATTGTGGCGCCAGTGCCATCAGTTTTGTGGGCGAGGCTTCTGCCGTGCGTTCACCGGCTTTTCAGTACGGAAAATTTGTTGAGCTGGCAGAAATGGATACTGTGGCCGGACCAAAAAACGAATTGTATCCGAAAAATTGTGTGGCCCATAATAACCTGATTCACCGCATTGGCCGGGTTGAAAAACAGGTGGCAGGAGTACAAATTGCAATGGCAATGGATATTACCGTTAGCCACAACAGCATTTACGATGTGCCACGTGCCGGAATAAACATTGGCGACGGAACCTGGGGCGGCCATATTTTGGAATACAACGATGTGTTTAACACCGTTTTGGAAACCGGCGACCATGGCTCGTTTAACTCATGGGGCCGCGACCGTTTCTGGACGCCCAAACGCGATAAAATGGACGAAATGACCATGGCTAATCCGCAAATGCCTTTGTGGGATGCCATTCATACCACCATCATCCGCAACAACCGTTTTCGTTGCGACCACGGCTGGGATATCGACCTCGACGACGGCTCAACGAACTACCATATTTACAACAACCTGTGTTTAAACGGCGGCATAAAACTGCGCGAAGGATTTTACCGCGTGGTAGAAAACAACATCATGGTAAATAACTCATTTCATCCGCACGTTTGGTTTGCCAATTGCGATGATGTGTTTCGCCGCAATATCGTTACCGATAGTTACAAAGATGTGCGCCTGCTAAGCTGGGGAAAAGAAATGGACTACAACCTTTTTCCCGATGAAGAATCGATGCTAAAAGCCCAGTTGTATAACATTGATGCCAACAGTGCCTTTGGCGACCCCTTGTTTACAAATCCTGCAGAACTTGATTTTAGCGTTGCCGAAAACTCACCGGCGTTAAAACTGGGTTTCAAAAACTTTCCGATGGATGAGTTTGGTGTGTTAAGCCCTGATTTGAAAAAAATGGCGAAAACACCTGAAGTTCCGGTAATAAAAACTACCGGGGAGTTGTCAGGGAAAAGCAGTGCAACGGTTTCGTGGCTTCGCAACGAGATTAAAGGAGTCGATTCAATGGAAGAGCAATCGGCCTACGGTTTAAATGAAGCGGAAGGCGTTATTATTCTGAAAATGTGGAACGGCAGCAAAGCTTACGAGGGCGATGGACTTCGCAGCAAAGACGTGATACTGGCCGTTGAAGGAGAAAAAGTGAAAAACGTAAAAGAGTTCTTCGGTGCACTAAAAAAATACAACTACACCGAAACGGTAAAAATGCTTGTAATGCGTAATCAAGCCGAGCAGGAACTTACGGTTAAGGTGAGATAGCAGGGCCGTAGGTCCGACACGTAATAGCACAGTCCGCAAGGGCTGTGAATAGAATGACAAAAAATAACAAAGGGCTGAAAGCCCGACACGTAATAAATACATCCGCGCACATCAGCGAAATCTGCGTGAAACAAAAAGAATATGAGCCAACTACTAAAAATAATAGCATTTATTCTATGTGGAATATTTCTATATTTTGCAGGATATGCACAAGTAAATGCTGACGGCACCATCGATACTGGCGATAAATTTGAAAAAGCAAAACTCGAATACCTTGACTCGGCTGAAGTCGTAGCCAAACGTCTTGAATGGTGGAACGATGCCCGTTTCGGAATGTTTATCCACTGGGGACTTTACGCCCAGGATGGCTGTTTCTGGAAGGGGCAGGACGGACGATCTGAACACATGATGCGTAACCTGCAAATTCCCATTGCTGAATATGAAAAAATAGCTGCAAAATTTAATCCCGAAAAATTTGATGCCGATGAGTGGGCCCAATTTGCCAAAGATGCCGGTATGAAATATATGGTAATTACCTCGAAACATCACGATGGTTTTGCTATGTTTAACAGCCCGTCGAACGACTATAACATAGTAAAACAAACGCCGTGGAAACGCGATCCAATTAAAGAATTAAACGAAGCTTGTAAAAAGCAGGGGATTAAATTTGGAGTATATTATTCGTTGGGCCGCGACTGGCACCATCCGCAGTGTAATTCAAATGGTGGTCGGCGAAGCAATGTGTGGGATTTTCCGGAAGAAGAGAAAAAAGATTATTCTATCTATTTTAAAGAAAAAGTAAAACCACAGATTACCGAGTTGATAACACAATACAAACCTGCAATTATTTGGTTCGATACCCCCGAGTTAATTACTAAAGAGCAAAGTTCAGAATTGCTGGGATTGATTCGAAAGCTCGACCCCAATTGTATTGTAAATCAACGTGTAGGAAACAAACTGGGTGACTATGCCGTGCGGGAACAAAAAATACCAAAAGGTGGGGAGCCGCAATCCTGGGAAACCTGCATGACCATCAGTGAAATTTGGGGCTACCACAAAGAAGACCATGCCTGGAAATCGGCAGATTCATTGGTGCACAGTCTGGTTGATATTGCCAGCAAAGGCGGTAATTTTTTGTTAAACGTTGGGCCAACCGGCGAAGGCGTAATTCGTCAGCCCTCTGTTGAGCTTTTAAAAGAAATGGGCGAATGGTTAAAGGTAAATGGTGAAGCTGTTTATGAAACGACTTCGAGCCCGATTGGAAAATTTGATTGGGGGCGCTGCACCAAAAAAGTGGAAAACGGAAATACAACGCTCTATTTTTCGGTGTTTAACTGGCCGGAAAACGGAGAGTTATTCATTCCCGGAATCAAAAATGAAATAAAAAATTCTACTCTTTTGGCAACCGGAACACAGGTAAAAGCTTTTGCTACAGATAATGGAATAAAGATTGAATTACCAAATGTTGCAGCTAATAAATTGGCCAGCGTGGTAAAAATTCAAGTATATGGAATTGTAAAATAAAATTGAATTAGATAAATATGAGCCAACTACTAAAAACAACAACAATTTTAATCTGTGTAATCATCCTGTTTTCAGGGATTGTAAACGCGCAAAACAAAATAACCATCGATGCCAATTCCAATGGCGAACAATTCGAACACTTTTGGAGCAAATGTGTAGGGGCAGGGCGTGCCAACGAAGGCCTGCGTGCCGGCTGGCTCGAACAACTTGAAAAAGTACAGCAAAACTGTGGATTTCAATACTGCCGTTTTCACGGGCTATTTCACGAAGATATGTTTGTGGTGCTCGAGAACCGTGGTAAAATCGTGTACAACTGGCAATACATCGACGATTTGTTCGACCGTATGCTCGACCTGAATGTAAAGCCTTTTGTGGAGCTGGCCTATTTCCCGGAGCCCTTTGCCGCTGAAAATTCAAAAACCGTATTTTGGTGGAAAGCAAATATTACTCCGGGCGAAAACTATGCGCAGCAGTGGCACGATTTGGTAAAAGCGTTAACACAACATTTGGTCGACCGTTATGGAATTGACGAAGTGCTTACCTGGTATTTCGAAGTTTGGAACGAGCCCAACCTTTACCCGCTCTTTCTGGACGGAACAAAATCGCAATACTTCGAAATGTATAAACAGTCAGCATTGGCCGTAAAATCAGTTGACGAACGCTTGAAAATTGGAGGCCCTGCAACCAGTAACTTTGTGCCCGACACGCGTTTCGACGGCGAAATTGAAGACCGCGAAGCAGCCAAAGAGGTATTTACCATCGACGATATTAATAAATTGGAATGGCACGGCGTATGGATTGAGGATTTCCTGAAATTCTGCGAAAAAGAAAACCTGCCGGTTGATTTTGTTAGTTGCCACCCGTACCCAACCGATTATGCTTTTAACCCTGAAACGGGAAAAGGCAGAGGTTTGACCCGGTTTGTGGGGTCTACTAAACTGGATATTGAATGGCTGAACAGAACTGTTAAAAACAGCGCCTTTCCAAATGCCGAATTGCACCTCACCGAATGGAATACCAGCCCCAGCAGTCGCGATGCTACGCACGATTTTCTTCCAGCCGCTGCCTATATTGTAAAAACTAATCTCGATTGTATCGGTTTAACAAACTCACTGGCATTCTGGACCTTCACTGATGTTTTTGAAGAAAAAGGCGGTGCTGCCAGTATCTTTCACGGAGGTTTCGGTATGATTAACTTTCAGGGACTGGTAAAACCATCGTACCACGCTTACCGGATGTTGCACCAACTGGGCGACGAAAAAATCTACAAAGACGATTACCTGTTTGTAAGCCGTGATTCTGGTGATGGTAAAATTTCGGCTTTGGCCTATAATTATCCCGAAGAATATGAGGATGCAGTTCCATCCGGCAATAACAAGCGTGAAGAGGGAACCTCAAAACCATTGAGTTTCTCAATGAAAAACTTAAAACCGGGAACGCAATTTAAAATTGAAACGCTGGATAAAGACCACGGTAATATTCACAACTACTGGGAAGCCATGGGTAAACCCGAACCGCCAACCCGCGAGCAAATTAAAGTGATGAAAGCCTATGCCGAACAATTAAAAACAGAATTGGTAACTGTTGGCGAAGACGGCAAGCTAAATATTGAAAAAGAACTTACACCCTGGAGTGTGGTATTGATTACGCAGATAAACTAAATTGAATCTGCGGTAATCAGCGTTATCTGCGAGAAACATCGAAAAAACAAAATAAAATGAAGAAATTACTTTCAATAGCAACAATCCTAATCCTACTTATTCAACTGGGAGGATTAAACCCGGCAAAAGCCCAGCAAATTTCCGACGAGGAACGAATGGAATGGTGGACCGACGCCCGTTTCGGGATGTTTATTCACTGGGGAATCTATTCGGTTCCGGCAGGTTTTTACAAAGGCGAACCACAAAAAAACTCAGCTGAGTGGATTATGAACCGCGGACAAATTCCTGTGGCCGAATACGCCAAATTTGCAGAGCTTTTTAACCCCACTTTATTCGATGCCAAAGAATTTGTAGGCCTGGCAAAAGAAGCCGGAATGAAATACATGGTAATTACCGCAAAACATCATGATGGTTTTGCCATGTTCCACTCCAAATGTAACCCCTTTAATGTGGTGGATGCCACACCCTTTGGTCGCGATGTAATGAAAGAACTGGCCGACGAATGTGCCAAACAAGGGATTAAGTTTGGGTTTTACTATTCGCAGGCGCAAGACTGGAGTCATCCCGGCGGAATGGGAAACAACTGGGACAAGACCATGCAACGCGTGAGCAGCGATGCTTATGTAATGGAAAAAGCACTTCCGGAGGTAAACCAGCTTTTAAGCGACTACGGTGACATTGCAATTTTTTGGTGGGACACGCCACGAGCAATGACAAAGGAGGTAGTGGATAGTTTATACCATGTTACCACTGCCTTACAACCTGCAATAATTACCAACGACCGTTTGGGCGACGATTACCCCGGCGACCATAAAACCTACGAGCGGCATATGCCAAAGAAAAAGCCCGAAGATAAATACTGGGAACTTTGTCAGCCGGTAAGTGGCAGCTGGGGCTACCGTAGCGACGACCAGAATTTTAAATCGCTGGAAACACTGATTGGCAACCTGGCCAATGCTGCCAGCATGGGTGGTAATTACCTTTTAAATGTAAGTCCAACATGTTTGGGAACCTTGTCGCCAAAGGCCGTTGAGCGTATGAAAGGCATTGGTGCCTGGATGGACAAAAACAGCGAAGCCATTTACGAAACCGAAGCCAGCCCGTGCAGCAAAGTAGATTGGGGTTACATTACCATGAAAAAAGCCGGTAGCAAAACAAAATTATACTTACACGTTTTCGATTGGGAAGCCGGGAAAATTACCGTGCCAATTCGCAACAAATCGGCAAAAGCAGCCTTGCTAACCAATGGTTCAAAGAAATTTAAAACAAAGGCCGGCGAAGAGGGCTTAACTGTTCAGCTTTCAGGAAATGCTCCCGATGAAATAAACTCGGTTATTGTTTTGGAATTAGCCGAAACTCCTGACGCCATTGAACCAAAACCATTCGGGCAAGACGAAAATGGCGTGGTGGCTTTTATGACTGAAAGTGCCGAGTTTGAAAATATGCACGGTCTGGGTGTAAAATACAATAGCTCGAAAGACTGCGTGGGCAACTGGACCAACGAGCACGAACGGGTGTACTGGACTTTTGCCATCGAAAAACCGGCAACTTTTCATGTAACAGCAAAAACAGCCGGAGTAGCTGATTCTGAATTTGCAGTGGAACTTAACGGTCAAACAAAAACTGTTAAGCTTAATGCAACCGGTGATTACGGCGATTTTAAAACAGTGGAAATCGGTACATTCGAAATTAAAGAACCGGGGTCTTATAAAATCACGTTTAAGCCCGTTCAAGGAAAATGGCAACCCATTAATTTGAAAGATGTGGTGATGACACCAATGAAATAGAAAAAGTCCGCTCTTTCTCTCCGTCATCCTGAGCGGAGTCGAAGGAAGGGGAAAGGTAAGATGAAAGCCCAGAGGCTTTGATGTAACGAAAAGAGTTTGTTCAAAGCTTGCTCCCCTCAAGAGGGGAACCCCCGACAGGGTAAAGAAATAATACAAATAGATATGAAAAACCTAAAAATAACAGCAACAATCCTGGCACTTCTGATAGTTTGGGCCTGCGCAGTTAAACAATCCAACAAAGCCAATCACCCCGATGTGGTAATTTACGGAGGAACATCAGCAGCCATTACTGCGGCGGTGCAGTTGGTACAAATGGATAAAAATGTACTAATTGTTTGTCCTGAAACCCATATTGGCGGCCTGTCGGCAAGTGGCCTTGGTTTTACCGATGTAGGTGATAAAAGTGTTATTGGTGGCCTCTCGCGCGAGTTTTACCACCGCGTTTACAAACATTACCAAAAGCCTGAAGCCTGGAACTGGGTACCACGCAGCGAATACAGCAACGAAGGGCAGGGCACAACTGCCATTAACGACAGTATGCAAACCATGTGGACTTTTGAGCCACATGTTGCTGAAAATATTTTTGAAGAGTTTGTTGCCGAAAATAACATTACAATTTTGCGCGATGAGTGGCTCGACCGTGAAAATGGCGTTGAAGTCATCGATGGAAAAATCAAATCAATTACCATGTTAAGTGGTAAGAAATTTGAAGCCGAAATTTTTATGGATGCCACCTACGAAGGCGACCTGATGGCTGCCGCCGGAATAAATTATCACGTGGGCCGCGAAGCCAACAGCGTCTACAACGAAACGTGGAACGGTGTGCAGTGCGGGCAATTTCACCACAGCCATAATTTTCATCACATGAACTTAAAGATTAGTCCTTATGTGATTCCCGGCGACCCAACAAGCGGTGTTTTGCCTCGAATTTCAACCGAACCTCCGGGCGAAAACGGCTCGGGTGACAAACGAATTCAGGCCTATAACTACCGCCTGTGCACCACCAATGCCGAAGGAAATTACGTTCCCTTTGAAAAACCCGAAAATTACGACCCTGCCCAATACGAATTGCTGCGCCGGATTTTCCGTGCAGGTCGTCACTCCATGTTTGGCGGTGGTAAAATTCCCAACGGTAAACGCGATGTGAACAACGTAGGTCCGTTTAGCTCCGACAATATTGGCATGAATTACGACTACCCGGAAGCATCGTACGAGGAGCGGAAAGTAATTCTTCAGGAACATATCGACTACCACAAAGGCTTGCTGTATTTCTGGTGCTACGACGAAAGTGTACCGGAAAACCTGCGTTTGAAAATGAGAAAATGGGGCCTGGCAAAAGACGAATTTGTGGATAACAACCACTGGCCTTACCAGATTTATGTGCGCGAAGCACGCCGTATGCTCGGTGAGTTTGTGATGACGGATAATGAAATTCTGGGGAAAAAGCCCGTTGATAAATCTATTGGGATGGGTTCGTATGCAATGGATTCGCACAACACCCAACGTTATATTACCGAAGAAGGTTATGTGCAAAACGAGGGCGACCTTGGTGTTGAACCTCCGGCGCCTTACCAGATTCATTTGGGAACCATTGTGCCAAAGCGCGAAGAGTGCAAAAACCTGTTGGTGCTTACTGCCGTTTCAAGTTCGCATATTGCTTTTGGTTCTATTCGTATGGAACCCGTGTTTATGGTGCTGGGGCAAAGTGCCGGTGTTTTGGCAGGTATGGCCGTTGAAAAAGGTGTTGACCTGCACGATGTTGCCTATGCTGAATTAGCTGAAGAGCTTCATGCTGTTGGACAGATTTTGGATATTTCAGATAAATAGAAAATGAAGAACGTAGTTGGCTTTTATATTGTAATCCTTTTTTTATTGCCTGGCCAGGTTTCTTATGCCCAATTTGTATTCCCCGAAAAAATTGAGCGGGAACACCCCAGGCTTATTTCATCTTCTGTATCCAAAGAGAAGATATTGCAACAAATAGATAGCTGTGCTACAGTAAAAAGGGATTACGAAAAGATTAAAAGTTCAATATCAAAATACGTTCAGCAATATAAATCAGATCCGGAATGGTTGTCATCCCGTTTTCAAATGTATTGGCGTAGCCATGCTACCGATGTTTTTGTTGATAGCAAATATTATTCGCATTCTACAGGAAAAGCACCGGTTCCAACGGTTCGCTTTACCGGGCAACGTGATTACGTAACCGATTATAAAACCCCAAAATTAGAAGATATCAAACCTTATTCAGAGGATGAAAGGGGGCTTTATCTGCAGCACAAAGAGACGAATAGATGGGAATGGGTTCATCCCCGGGAAACGGGGCGTATAATTGAAAATACCAATGAAAACATCATGAAAATTGCGCGTGATGCAGCCTTGGTTTATTTTGTTGAAAAAGATGAAGATTATGCCCGCCTGGCTCATCATTTATTTGATGTTTACACACATGGTTTGTATTACAGAAACGAACCGGTTGACTTAAATAACGGGAAAGAGCAAAACGTAATCGGTTTAACATCTTTTCAGGTTATCAAAGAGAATATTGTTGATGAACTGGCTGAGTGTTATGATTTTTTATACGATTACATTCAGGAAAATTATAGTGAGAAAAACCATATTTACACCACTTCTTTAAAAAAACTGGCCGAAATAATTATTAAAAATGGTGTTCCAGATAACAATTGGAATTTACACCAGGCCAATAAAGTAATTGAAATTGCTTTGGTTCTTGATGATAACAGCGCTTATGAAGATGGTAAAGGATGTCAGCATTACTTGAATCGTGTTTTTAACGAATCGGAAGCCAGGCAATGGTCGGTTTTAGATGTGCTGAATTACAGTTACGACGCGAATAACGGCGTTTGGAATGAATGTTCTTCGGGCTATGCTTTAAGTGTGGCCAAAGCATATACAGAATTGGCCCGGATTATTCAGGAAGCATTGGAGATTGATGTCATGCCTCAAATGCCGGTTGTGAATAAGGCGGTGGAGGTTATGCCGCAGTATTTGTATCCGAATAAAAGCATTGTGGCTTTTGGCGATTCTCATTATGGAGAATTGGAAACCGCACCGTTTTTAGATTTGATTAGCAACGCTCAAATCTTTAACAAAAGGGAACAGGAAGAGAAGTATACTGCGATGCTTTTTATGATTCATGATAAAGCAGAATTGTTAAACTCCGGTAAGTCGAAAAATGCGTTCAATGAGTTGCTTTATAATTCCAGAGTAGAGCTGGATGCCGGAATTGATGCGGCCGATTTATCGGATTATACCACAGCCTCCTTTTATGCCCCAAGTGTTAGTTGGCTGGTTTTACGAAACGGAATGAATGAGAATAACGGGTTGATGATTTCGCAAGCAGGGTCGCTGGGAAACCATGCACATTCAAATGGTATAGCAATGGAACTATACGGAAAAGGATATATTTTGGCTCCCGAAAGCGGTAGGGGATCGAGTTATTACCAGCCCGATTATAATGAGTATTATTCACAGTTCCCTGCACACAATACTGTTTCGGTAAACGGGAAATCGCAATACAATAAAATGCGCAGTTATTATGCCTTCGAAGTAAATGCGCTGTATCCCGCTTCCGAAAGAAAATCAGGGTATTATCCGAATATCAGCTTTTCTGACCTGTATTTTAACGAACCAAGCACCGATGCCGATCAAAACAGGGTGATGGGAATTATCAGAACAGGTGAAACCTCGGGCTATTATATCGATATTTTCAGATCAAAAACAAAAAAGGCAGACGATGCTGATTATCACGATTATTTCTATCATAATTTGGGGCAGGATTTGCAGTTTGCAACTGTTGATGATCAGGCTTTAACACTGGAGTCTTCATCAAAACTGAATTCGGAGTCGGGCAACATAAAAGCTTACGATTATTTGTTTGATGAAGCATCGTTAAAAATTGACAATCCGTTTAAAGCCACCTATAACTTATCAATCAACAACCAGGTTGTACAGATGAATATGTGGATGAATGGAAGTGAAAATCGAGAACTATTTAAAGTGAAATCGCCACACCCGGAAGCTTTCAGAAAAATTCTTCCTGAAAAGCTGGAAAAAGCACCATTGCTAACAACCGTGGTGAGACAATATGGCGAAGCCTGGAACAAACCTTTTGTGGCAGTGTATGAGCCCTCAACAGCAAAAGAGCCTGCTACCATTACGTCGGTAAAACCGTTTACGCTTAATGGCGGGCGTTCAGGTTTTGTAGGCTTACGAATTGATAGCAAAACTGATCGGACAGACTTTGTGTTTTCATCGGATAGGTTCGATTCGTTCTCTCACAACCGGATTGATTTTACCGGAACTTTTGCGGTGTTAACCGAGGAAGCAAATTCAACGACGCTATTTATCGGAGCAGGAAAAGAAATGAGTATTAATGGTTATTCCATTGAAATACTTGGGAAAAGATCGGGTTCGGCCACCTTGGTTACCGGCGAGCAAATGGCTTTAGCAAATGATGATGCCATTTTGTTAACGGTGCCCGATATTTATGAAAAAGGAGATGTGATCTTGAATATCGGGTTTACACAAATTTATGGAGAACGTAGTGAAATAAACGGAGAAAACGTTGTGGCCTTTAAAGTGCCACCAACCAATTTTCATGAAATTTCAATAAACACAACAATAAAATAGAAAGAAGCGCTGATTCACAAGACTAGACGCATCCGGCCTATTTGCAAAAACGGATGATTGATTACGCAGCTTTGAAGAACAAATCAGTAAATAGCAACTAACTCTAATAGAATGAAGAAAAGCTTACAAATTATTTTACTGCAATTAATTGTTGCAACGGTTTCGGCTCAGCAATGGATTCCCGATTTAGGAAACGGCAACTTTAAAAATCCTGTTATTTATGCGGATTACTCTGATCCGGATATGATAAGGGTAGGAGACGACTTTTACATGGTGGCTTCAAGTTTTAACTGCATGCCGGGAATCCCGATTTTACATTCGAAAGACCTGGTAAATTGGGAAATTATTAACCACGTTTACCAAAAACTGCCACTCGAAAAATACGATAAACCGGCTCACGGGCAAGGGTGTTGGGCACCATCCATCCGTTATCACGAAGGGAAATTCTACGTGTATTTTTGTACGCCTTACGATGGTTTGTTTATGGCCACTACCGATGATCCGAAAAATACCTGGGAGCTGACACATGTTGTTGAAACCGAACTTTGGGAAGACCCTTGTCCGCTTTGGGACGAGGATGGCAACGCCTACCTGGTTCGCAGCAAATTATGTGGCAACGATCTGATTCTGCACAAAATGAGTCCGGATGGTAAAACGCTGCTCGACAATGGTAAATTGATTTATAGCGACACCGAAAATGATCCAACCATCGAAGGGCCGAAATTCCTAAAGAAAAATGAATACTACTACATTTTGGCTCCTGCTGGTGGTGTGGGGCCGGGGTGGCAAACGGTTCTAAGGTCTAAAGATATTTACGGGCCCTACGAGCGTAAAACCGTTTTGCACCAGGGTAACACCGAAATCAACGGCCCTCATCAGGGCGGATTGGTTGAGTTGGAATCCGGAGAAGCATGGTTCGCCCATTTTCAGGAACTTAAGCCGAATGGACGAATTGTACACCTGAATAAAGCCGAATGGATTGATGGATGGCCAATGATGGGCGAAGACCTGAATAATGACGGTATTGGCGAGCCTTTAACTAAATATAAAATGCCGGATGTGGGTAAAAAATATCCCGTGAAAATTCCGCAAACCACCGATGAGTTTAACGCTGAAAAATTCGGGTTGCAGTGGCAATGGCATGCCAATCCCAAAGACGATTGGTACACAATGAGCGAAGGCCACCTAAGGTTGAATGCGCTGCAGAATATTACCAAAGAAGGAAACTTATGGTACGTTCCCAATTTATTGTTGCAAAAATTTCCAGCGCCAAAATTCACGGCCACCACCAAATTAACTTTTAACGGAGATTTAGTTGGCGATAAAAGTGGTCTGGTTGTTATGGGTAAAAAATGGACGGCCCTGCAAATGGTAAAAACAGAAAATGGCACGACGCTGGAAATGGTGAAAGGCGATAATGATAAGTGTGATGGAATTGCCCGGGTAGCCGAAAGTATTGAATTAGAAACTGAAACTGTTTACCTGAGAGTGAAAATTGGCGATGATTACCAGGGAGTGTACGAATACAGTTTGGACGGCGAGGTTTACAAGGAAATCGGTGAGGGTTTTAGAGCTAAAGAAGGGGTTTGGATTGGCGCAAAACTTGGCTTGTTCAGTGTAAATCCAAATATGGCAGAAAGTAATGGTTACGGTAATTTTGATTGGTTTAGAGTAGAATAGTTAATTCACATGATAATGAGAATAATATCCATTTTATTTGTTTTTATAGCTTTGTTTGCAAGTTCATGCACAAAGCAGGTTAAGATATATCCGGCACCTGAGGGTATCGAACTATCTAAAAAATTTCAGGTGGAAGTGGAAGGGACACAGGTTCCGGTTTATACAACAAAAATTCCGCCTCTTACTTCGATCCCCCGATTAACCCAATCGCGCAGTGAACCTGGATTGGCATCCGTTGCGTCATTCGATATGAATGAAAGCATCACGGTGGCTGTAAATTATCCGGAGGCTGTCGATTCGGCAAAAATCCTGCCTACATCTTATGGAATTATACCTCAGATTGATGGGAATAAAGTTACGTTTAAGCTGGATGAACCAGGGCATTTAACCATTGAAGTAAACGGCGAATGGCACGAGTCGCTTCATATTCTGGCCAATCCCTTTGAAAAGGATGTTCCGAATCCCGACGATCCAAATGTCGTCTATTTTGGCCCCGGCCTTCATGATGTTACAAACGTTAAAGTTGGTGATAATACGACTGTTTACATTGCCGGTGGGGCTTACCTTCGTTGCAAAATGAACGACGATGAGCAAGAAGTGACATTGCGCGGAAGAAAGCGGAATCCGCCTACTTTTTTTCTCGAAGGCAAAAACATAACCCTTCGCGGAAGGGGTATCATCGACCAGGCTGCTGTTCCAAGGTCGAAAAGACGATACACCATTTTTGCACAACATTCAAAAAACCTAAGGATTGAAGGTGTTACCATTTTTGATCCCAGCCACTGGACGATCCCTATTCAAAGCACTGACAGTGTGCATGTAGATAATATCAAGATTTTTGGTTGGCGTGGTAACTCGGATGGCGTTGATATTTCCAATACGCGCGATGTGTTGGTGGAAAATTGCTTCATGCGTACGTTCGATGATGCAGTGGTGATAAAATCGTTCGAAGGGCGTGGCGAGGTAAAAAACATCCATACCCGCAAATGTGTGGTGTGGAACGAACTGGCACATTCCTTAAGTATTGGTGCCGAAATTCGCGAAAATGTAAGCAATGTTTTGTTTGAAGACTGTGATGTGATACATGACGTGGGGCGTGAAACGGCACTTCGGGTGTACCATTGCGATGATGCATTAATAAGCGATGTTACTTTCGATAATATTCGGATTGAAGAAGCGCGTCGATTGATTTCGTGCTGGATTGGTAAAACCCGCTGGACTGAAACCGAAGAACGCGGAAACATCAGAAATGTGGTTTTTAAAAACATTACAGCCACCTCGGCACCCATCGATACTACACTTACCGGTTTTCAGGATGGCTCCGACTGGAAACCTTATATAATACGGAACCATGCCAGTATGGAACTGGTGGGATTTGACGAAGAACATACGATTGAAGGAGTGCGTTTTGAAAATGTTGTGCTCGACGGCAAACCGGTTGAAGCAGAGCAAGTAACAAAAAATATTTTTGTAAAAAATGTAAGTTATAAATAAATTGAGTAACTGCCCTGAAAACCTTTTGTAAGGGAGAAATAAAAGATGAAAGCAGTGCAAAAGCTAATTTGGTTGATCGGATTAATAGTGCTGGTAACGGTAAATAGCCAGGCACAGGTAATAAATGCCGGTGTGGGGGGAAACTCAACCAGCGATTTATTGGCACGTATTGAGAAGGATGTACTGCAGCAAGAACCAGATTTGGTGATTGTAATGGTGGGTACCAATGATATGCTCAATTCGAAAAAAATGAATTCGTATGAACAGTATGCCTCCAATCTTGATGAAATTGTTAAAACACTAAAGCAAAACAAGGCTGAAGTGGTTTTAATGGCTCCGCCTCCTGCTGATTCAAGCTACCTTTTTGAGCGGCACGTCAGAAAACTATTTGCCTCGGTGCCCAATGTAAAGCTGGATTCGGCCCGACAAATTATAGCAAAAACTGCCCGGAAGCAAAATGTCCACTTTGTCGATATTTATCAGCAATTCAGTAATTTAAACCTGCCACAGCATAACACCGACTTGTTTATCATGAATCCGAAAAACAGCGGTTACCGCGATGGTGTTCACCCAACAGCATTGGGCTATCATTTTATTGCTGAAAATGTGTTTCAGTTTCTGAAAAAGAAGAAACTGCTTGAAAAAGGCGATAAGGTGCTGTGTTTTGGCGACTCCATAACCTTTGGCTCGAAAGTAAAAGGAAGCGGAACAGCTGAAGGGGAAACGTACCCTGCTTATTTACAAAATGCAATAACAACCTATTATGAAAACTAAATTAGTTTCGAGATTTGCCGTTAAGGTAGTTGCCAGACGGGTTAAAAAAAGTAAACCCCTTAGTATTGTTTTATTGTTTGTGTTCGCACTGTTGTCGTGCACCCAAAAAACCAAAACGATAGAAAACAACATTAACTGGCCCGAATTTATGGCACAGCACGACCTGGTTTGGGAAGAAACACCCCTGCAATGGAACGAAGGTGCTTTTACGGGAAACGGGCAGGTAGGTATGATGATTTACGCCACAATGAAAGACAATCGTTTGGATTTTCATATGGGGCGACAAGACGTTACCGACCATCGCAAAGCTCCCAACAAAAAAACATCGATGGGGGTGAAAGGCGCCAACCTTATGGATTTTTCGCGCCTCGATATTGGTAGAATGTACCTGCGCCCTGCGGGTAAAATTCAGAAAATAAAAGTGCGTCAGCACCTGTGGAATGCAGAAGTTAGAGGGACAATAATTACCGATTTGGGCGAACTTACTTTTCGTGCATTTACGCCATACAACCGTATGCTGAATGTGATTGAAGTAAGCTCAACTGAAAAGCAGGATGGTAAAACAGCAGATTATACCTGGGAATGGAAAGCCGGAAATCCAATTTCTCCACGTGCCCTGGCCAAACCCGAAAGTTACCCTGATATTGAGTTGAATCCCAAACCCGTGGTTTCTAAGAATGGTGATTTAAATGTTTGCGTACAAACGTTAAATGCCGGTGGCGATTATGCCACGGTTTGGAAAGAAGTAGAAAGTTCTGAGTCGGCATCAACCATGTATTTGTCAACAGCCAACGAAATTCCGGCAAGCGGGAAATCGGAAGTTGTGGCCGGAAAAACGGTTAACGATGCGGCGTCGACAACACTTACCGAAGTTGAAAAAATACACCGTGATTGGTGGCACAGCTTTTTCCAAAAATCATTTTTATCCATTCCCGACGGACGTATGGAATCGTTTTACTGGATTCAGTTGTACAAAATGGCGGCCTGTTCGCGCGCCGACGGCCCGGCACTCGATTTAAATGGCCCGTTTCTGAAAGTAACTTCGTGGCCCGGCCTTTGGTGGAATCTGAATGTGCAGTTAACCTACTGGCCTTTCAATACAAGTAATCATTTGGAATTGGCCGAAAACTACATAAAACTCATCGACGATTATGGCGATGCCATGCTTAAAAACCGCTTTAGTGGTTCAACACTCGGCGATTATGCCTGGGCTTTACACAACTACTGGCTTATTTACAGCTACAAAGGCGACTGGGAATCTATTCAAAACAAATGGGTACCCAAGGCCATGGATGTGGCTAAAATTTACGAAGGCAAACAAATCAGAAACGAAAACGGCAAGATTGAATTAATTGCCATGGGCTCGCCCGAGTACAAAGGCTTTGAAAAGTTTGAAAACACCAACTATAATCTGGCCATTTTGCGCTGGTTGTTAAATACGTTAATCGAATCGAACGAAAAGGCCGGAACCAATCTGGCAGAAGTTGAGAAGTGGAAACAAACGCTTGAAGATTTAATTCCGTACCCCATTGATGAAAATGGCTTAATGATTGGCAGCAGCCAGCCGGTTGACATGTCGCACCGCCACTACTCGCATTTACTGGCTTTGTATCCGCTGTTCCAACTCGACCCCGATTCGCCCGAAGATATGGCGCTGGTTGATAAATCGGTAGTACACTGGCATAAAATTGAGGATGGAAAAGGTTTAGCAGGTTATTCTTACACAGGTGCAGCTTCGTTGTACAATGCCCTTGGTCGCGGAAACGATGCCTATGGAATTATGCAGCATTTTTTAACCAAACAAATTGGCAAAGGAAGTGCATTGTTGCTACCCAATACTTTTTATATGGAAGGCTGGGGGCGCAACCCGGTAATTGAAACACCACTGAGTGGAGCCGCTGCAATTATGGAATTTTTGCTGCAAAGCTGGGGCAATAAAATAAGGATATTCCCTGCTGTTCCCGATGCCTGGGAAGAGGCTTCTTTTAACGATCTCAGGGCACAAGGCGGTTTCCTGGTGAGTGCTGCCCGCGAGAACAGTAAAACAACCTGGGTAAAAATCAAAAGTGAGGTCGGCCATCCCTGTGTGCTTAAAGTGCCGGGGTGGAATGAAGCCATACAAATTGGCGGAAACGGAAAAGTTAGAATGACAAAAATAGCTGATGGCGAATTTGAAATCGCTTTGGCAGCAGGACAGGAAATTATTGTAGCTCCTTCGCCTGAAGTTCAACCACAGCTAAAACCTGTTCAGCACAATGTTGAAGAAATTAATTTGTACGGCGTAAAAAAGGGAATGAACTACGAAGAGGAAATGGTTTACCCGGTTCCGGAGTATGAGTATTAATAAGCAAAATCAGCATGAAAAGAATAAATATGAAGTCAAATCAAATTTTAGCAATACTGGCTGTTTTCTTTGCAGCCATAAGTTGTCAACAAAAAGAACCAACCGACTTTGCCGGCCTAAACAAATCAAAAGCCTGGCAACTCCAATTTGAAGACGACTGCACCGAAAACTGGCAGCAAAACTGGTTTAAAGATGGCCTTATCTCAGTGGTTGAGCAAGACGAAAAAGGCATGGATTTAATTGCCGGCCCGGTAAATCGCGACGATGCGCATCACACCGTCCTTTGGACAAAACAATCGTTCGAGGGCGACATTAAAATGGAATACGACTACACCCGCACTGACAGCCAGATTGTAAATGTAAACATCCTGTATATTCAGGCGCAGGGCATTGGCAAAGAGGGTAAAGGGGCCGACATCACCGAATGGAACGCCTACCGCGATACGGCCAATATGTGGAAATATTATTTCTACATGGATCCGCTGCACATTAGTTATGCCGCTTTCCCGATGGTAAACGAAGACCCGGAAAATGATTACATCCGCGTACGAAAATATCCGACTGAGACACAGGAGAAATTTAAAGATACAGAGATTCTTCCGGCATACTTTAAAACAGGCTTGTTTTTGCCCAATGTAACATACAAAATAACCGTACTTAAAACCGATTCGAAGTTGTATTTCAAGGTCAAAGGAAACGGTGATGAAAAGTTGTATTCGTGGGATTTAGCTGATGGACAATCGCCAACCGAAGGACGCATTGGTCTGCGGCATATGTACACCCGTTCGGCTAGGTATAAGAATTTTAAAGTGTGGACGAAATAAAATGAATTGAAAAGATTCTTTGCTCCATTGCATTATGCTCAGAATGACGAAATATTAGGTTTGAAAAGGCTGAGCGAAGAATTAGATACACGAAAATGAAAACCAACTAAGAATAAAATGAATACTAAAATACAATTTACATTAACAGTCATCCTATTATTGGCAATCAACATTGTTTACGCACAAAAAGTAAATGTAATCTACACAACCCCAAACGAGCGTTGGGTAGATGCAAAAAAAGTAGCTAAGACGGAAAAATCTGGCGATGTGGCCGATATTACCGTTTACACCGATGAAAAGCTTCAGGTGATTGACGGCGTTGGCGGTGCTTTTAACGAGTTGGGTTGGACTGCTATTCAGGCCCTGCCAAAAGAAAAGCAGAACGAGATTTTTAAGGCCCTTTTTTCTGAGGATGGATGTAACTTTTCCATGTGTCGCATTCCTTTAGGAGCCAGCGATTATGCCTTGAGTTACTACTCGAGCAACGATGTGCCCGAAGACTTTGCCATGCGCGATTTTAACATCGACCGCGACAAATTTATCCTGATTCCCTTCATCAAAGAGGCATTAAAAGTACGCCCCGACCTGTTGGTTTGGGCTTCGCCATGGTCGCCACCGGCATGGATGAAAGTGAATGAGCACTACGCCATGCGCAGTGGTGAATTTGGGAATGCATTGGCTGGAAACAAAATGGTTGAGGGAGCTCAAATATTTAACAATGCAACCGCCTTTAAAATGCAACAAAGGTACCTAAAGGCTTACGCCCTGTATTTCTCTAAATTTGTTCAGGCTTACGAAAAGGAAGGTGTTCCCTTGTGTGCCATCCAACCTCAAAACGAAGTGGCCTTTCAACCCAACTGGCCAAGCTGTACCTGGCGCCCCGAAGACATGGCTTACTTTATTGGCGAATTTTTAGGACCTCAGTTTGAAAACGATGGTTTAAAGGCCGAAATTTGGTTGGGTACCGTAAATGCCGGAGATCCTCAATATGTAAGAACCATATTGGACCACAAAACGGCTCAGAAATACATTACTGGTGTTGGTTTCCAGTGGGGTGGCGCACGCTCTATTCCTACAATTAATAAAGAATACAAGAATATTAAGTTGATGCAAACCGAAAATAAATGTGGCGAGCACGAAAATGACTGGACTTCGGTAGAGCGTTCGTGGAAAGATATGATGCACTACATCGGCAACGGAGCCGGTTCGTACATGTACTGGAATATGGTGCTGGATGAAACCGGGAAAAGTGCCTGGGGATGGCCGCAAAATTCAATGGTGGTAATCGATTCTCAATCTAAAGAGCTTACTTATACCGACGAGTTTTACCTGTTTAAACACTTGTCGCATTTTGTTCAGCCGGGCGACCATTTGTTAAAGTCGGAAGGCGAAAATCAGTTGGCTTTTCAATTAGCTGACGGGCGGGTAATGCTTATGGTTTATAATCCGGAAGAAACAGCAAAAACCGTAAATGTAAAGGTAGGTGATACTACCATTCTTATCGACTTGCAGCCAACATCAATCAATTCAGTAGTAATTAATAAATAGAAAATGAAAACGATTGTCTTTATACTTTTCCTTATTGCGGTGCAAGTTGCAGGCGCCCAAAACAGTATTTTTAGTAAGCTTGGTACCGCCCCTGTTAATGGCGGACTCGAAATGGAAGACTATTGGGTTTGGGGAAGTTCGGTAATAAAAGGCGACGATGGCAAGTATCATATGTACGCCTCGCGCTGGCCGAAGTATTTAAAATTCCACCCGGGGTGGATGATTGCCTCGGAAATTGTACACGCGGTATCTGATACCCCTGAAGGGCCTTATGATTTTAAAGATGTAGCCCTTGGAGCCCGTGGTGCACAATTCTGGGATGGACGTTCGTGCCATAATCCTAAAATCGTAAAGTATAATGACGAATATATTTTGTACTACATGGGGTCAACACATCCCTTTGAAGAAGTTGACGAAGAGAATGCTGATGAATTAACCTTATCGAGCAAATGGTGTATTGCCGCACGATGGGGAAAACGTGTTGGCGTGGCTACCTCAAAAAGTCCGAACGGGCCATGGGAAAGGCTTGATGCGCCGATTTTGGATGTTAAACCAAATTCGTTTTATAGCTTTTTAACCTCCAATCCTTCGCCACTTATTAAGGAAGACGGCTCGGTTGTTTTATTGTTTAAAGGACGCGGGTATAAAGAGGATGGCATTTCACATTCCGATATGTCAATTGGAGTGGCTACAGCCCCATCGTATGATGGAGAATATACGGTAATGGGGAATGAACCCCTCTTTTCAATTGATCAATTTGGAGAAGTAGAAGATCCTCACCTGTGGAGCGATAAAAATGGCTACCACATGCTGGCAAAAGACCAACGCGGTCAGATTTCCGGTCATAAACACGATGGGATTCTGGCTCACTCTAAAGATGGTATTAACTGGGAAATTGATAAAACTCCATTGGCCTACACCAAAAAGGTGAAATGGGATAATGGAAAAACCATTCAACAGGGACAATTAGAGCGTGTTTTTGTTCTGGTTGAAAATGGGGAGCCAACTCATTTGTTTTTTGCCACTATGGATGGCCCCGGGGGTTTTGGAAACGGGACCAAAACGTGGAATATGGTTATTCCACTGAATAAGAATAAATAAAACAGAAATTATGAATACAAAATATATTCTTTTCTTTTTGGTATTTATTTTACCTCAAATTATTTCGGCCGAAGTAAAATTAAACGCTTTGTTTGCCACCCGAATGGTGGTGCAGCAAGACACTGAAATTCCAGTTTGGGGCTGGGCCAACCCAATGGAAAAAATTACCATTGAAGCCAGCTGGGGAGCAAAAGCGGAAACCACTGCTAAAACCGATAGTACCTGGCGGGTTATGCTAAAAACCCCAAAAGCAGGAGGCCCGTTTCAAATTGCAGTTACGGGGAAAAATAAGATTGTTTTAGAAGATGTTTTAGCAGGAGAAGTGTGGCTGTGTACCGGGCAATCGAACATGGATTTTGCCATGGAGAAATTTGTAAATGATGCCCGCGAAGAAAAATACCAACCACTGGTAGAATTTATGCGCAACGAAGTGGTAACGGCCAACGACCCATTGATAAGGCACATTGAGGTGCCACAAACGCCATCGGTTTTCGAAAAGAAGAAAAACTTTGAAGCAAACTGGAGAAGCGTAAATCCTGATGAAATTGGAAAAATTACAGCAACCGGTTATTTCTTTGCCAAAGAGTTACGCAAACACTTAAATGTGCCGGTTGGCATTGTTGAATGCTCGTGGGGAGGTACCCGAATTCAACCCTGGCTCTCGGAAGAGGCTTATAAATCGGATGAGGAGTTAAAGGCATACTTTGAGCAAAGCCGGATAAAGATAAAGGAACAAATTGCCGAACTTGGCGATGCCGAGAGTTACGTAGACACTTCCTTTCAACGCAGGTTTCAGGCTTGGAAAGATGGTGGTAAAAAAACAAACCGACCTTATCCTCGAACACATCCTTTAAAAAACAAACAGGTACAGGCAACCTTGTATAACGGAATGATATCGGCAATTGTTCCTTTTGCAATTAACGGTGTGGTTTGGTATCAGGGCGAAGGTAATTCCCATTTTAAAGAAGAGGAGTACGAAAAATATTTTAAGCTAATGATTAACAGTTGGCGAGAAGAATGGGGTCAAGGCGATTTTCCATTCTATTGGGCTCAACTTGCCGCCTACGAAGTTCCCGATGAACGTTCGGATAATGGATGGGCAATGGTAAACGACCACCTGCGACGCGGACTGGAGCTGCCTAATACGGGCATGGCAGTTTTATACGACATCGGCGAAGCAAAAGACGTGCACCCACACAATAAAATGGATGCCGGAATTCGTCTGTCGATGTTGGCCTTAAAGAATGATTATGGGATTACTGAACTTGTGGCAAATGGCCCACTTTATAAAAGCTCGAAAGTTGTTGGCAACAAAATGATTGTTGAATTTAAGGACGCAGGCAAAGGTTTAATGGTGGGCAATAAACATCTTTATTATCCTACAAAAGAAGTGGACGAACCATTAAGCTGGTTTGAAATTTTAGACGAAAACGGAAGCTGGAAACCTGCTGAAGCGAAGATAATAGCCAAAGATAAAATTGAAGTTTCAAATCCGAATATTGATAAACCTGTTGCTGTGCGTTATGCCTGGTCATCGAATCCGGAAGGAGCAAATTTATATAATAGAAATGGATTGCCCGCGGCAGTATTTACAACTGAAGAATAGAAAAATAAACAAGAACAAAATGAAATTAAGAAGACTCTTTTATTTACTATCAATCACACTAATAGTATCGGCTTGTAATTCGCAAAACGAAATTATAGTGCAATCTCCCAATGGACAGAAAAAGCTGACCGTTTTTCCAACATATGAAAAAACAGAAAGTGGACAAATCACATTTTCGGTAAAATATGGCGACCATAGAATTATTTTGCCGTCGTCAATTGAAATTAAATCGCAGGATATTGATTTCAGTAAACCTTTTTCAGTTTCAAATATTGAAGAAAAAGCTGTTCAAAACGAATGGACAACCAATTTGGGAGAACTTAGCACAGTGCCCGATAACTACAACGAAGTAAAAATTTATTTGGAAAGCGAAACTGCAAAACTTAATTTGATTTGCCGTGCCTATAACGAAGGTGTTGCTTTTGCCTACGAAGTGCCGGCTCAAAATAATCTTACCGAGATTAAAATCGATGATGAACTGATTACATACCAGTTTGCTGAAAACCATTCGGTTTGGTCAACTCCGGAAAGAAAACCACGAAAGTTAACAGCACAGGGCGAAATCAACAAAATTCCTTTGTCGGAACTAAAAGTAGGTTGCGAAAGACCATTACTTGTGGAAATTGCAGATGATGTTAAAATTGCACTGGCCGAAGCCCGGTTGGTGGATTATGCCCGTTTGAGTTTTGATGCAGGTAAACAGCTCGAAAACAGCATCGTTTCTAGTTTGGATGGAAAAATAATAGACACCAAACAAGACCTGGTAAGCGGTGCGGTTGAAAATGAACGTAGCGAAGGTGCCAAAGTTGAAATGAAGCTTCCATTTAAATCACCCTGGCGTGTGGTAATGATGGGAGAAAGTTACGGAGAACTGCTGGAAAACAATTACATTCTTCAAAACTTAAATCCTCCGAGCGAAATTGAAGATCAATCGTGGATTACACCCGGTAAAGTATTACGCGAAGGAACACTTACAACTCAGGGAGGCTTTGCTGCCATCGATTTTGTGGCAAGCCACAACATGCAATATGTGCATTTCGATGCCGGCTGGTACGGAAATGAAATGGACAATGCATCCGATGCAACAACGGTAACCCTCGATCCAAAACGTTCGAAAGGGCCTTTCGATATCGAAGCTATAACGGCCTACGCTAAAGAAAAAGGTGTTAAAGTAATGTTGTACGTAAACCGTCGTGCACTGGAGAAACAATTAGACGATATTTTGCCCTTGTTTCAGGAGTGGGGCATTGCCGGCATAAAATATGGTTTTGTGCGCGTAGGCGACCAAAATGCCACGACCTGGATGCACGAGGCTGTGAAAAAAACAGCTGCACACAAAATGGTGATAGATATTCACGACGAATACCGGCCTACCGGTTTTTCAAGAACCTATCCCAATCTCTTGACCCAGGAAGGCATTCGTGGCGATGAGGAAACCGTGCCAAACAGCCATACGCTAATTACCATGTTCACCCGTTCGCTGGCCGGAGCTGCCGACAACACGGTTTGTTATTACAACAGTCGTGTAGAAAAAATGGGTTCGCACGCTTCGCAGCTGGCAAAAACGGTTTGTATTTTTAGCCCGCTCCAGTTTTTGTATTGGTACGATAAAGCACCTGCTGCACCTGTAAAAGACGATGCACTTTGGGGCAATACCAACACCATTGGCAACGAGCCAGAGCTTGAATTCTTTAACAATGTGCCTACTGTTTGGGATGAGACAAAAGTGCTGGTTGGCGAAATAGGAGAAATTGGTGTAATTGCCCGCCGTAAAGGAAACGACTGGTGGATTGGCGGAATAAATGGAGAAACGGCGCGTACTGTTGATCTCGACTTTTCATTTTTAACAGAAGGTAAAAACTATTCAGCAAAAATATACACCGACGATGAAACGGTAGAAACACGCACTCGTGTTAAAATTGAAGAGAAAGAATTGAATGCAGCTAGTTCCATGTCATTTGATGTAAAAGCAAATAATGGTTTTACCATGCATATTAAAGCAGTAAACTAAGGAATATAGATGAATAGAAGAGATAAAGTATTAAAATTGAAGTCCTATTTTTTGCTTGTTATAGGATGCTTTATAATTGGGACTTCGTGTCGAGCTCAGGTTGAAAGTATTCAGGAAGATGGTTTTATCTTACTAGATAACATTGCTGATTTGTATCGTTATATGGGTAAAAATGATACGAAAGTTCGTTTGAAAGCTGGTAATTACCAAATCGATGATGCTGAACACATTCGGTTTATGCGATTTACAGGCAATAATTCGCATTTCGATTTAAGCGGAGTGCGTTTAATGGTAGATACCAAATTGTTTAGCCGCAGCGACCTGAAAAAAAGCGATGATGGAAACAGCATGTACTGTGCCATTGAAATTTCCGGGAACAATGTCAAGTTGGAGGGTTTGTATATTGAGACCTACGGTGATCTGCCCGGCAGACAAAGCAAAAACAAGATCTTCAATATTGTGGGTGAGGATGTGACCCTTAAGAACGTTGAAGTAAGAACTGCTGGTTCAAGTCCATGGGGATATGGTTATCTTTATGGTTTGGGTGGTGGCGATGTGCGAAAAATGAATGGTATTCGTGTAGGATACCCTGCAAAAAATGTAAAACTAATTGCATGCAAAGTTCACATGCGCGCCATGGGGCATGCTATTTTTCTGCAAGGGGCTGAAAATACGGTAATAGAAGACTGCCACGTTGATGGGCTGCTTCGTACAACAGATGCAATGCTGGCTGAGACGTCGGGCTATGGTTATGATAGAAAATTTTATGCCGGTAAAGGTGGTTACATCGAGGGAACTACGGTTGCTGAAAATGGAAAAATTCTTCCAGGAGAAATAATTTCTTTAAGCGAAGATGGGATTCGCATGTATCCTGAATATCATGGGCATAAAACAAAAAACACAATAATAAAAGATTGTACTGTTTTTCAAATGCGTCGTGGTATTTGTACGGGCTTAAGCACTTCGGGCGATAAGGTAATTAACTGCCAGGTGCGCGATTGTGTAGCAGCTGGATTTAACGTGGGAAACAACGACACTTTAATCAATTGCAGCGCCAATGCCAGATACGCGGAAGCGCTTTGTATTCCCTACAAAAAAGCGGAAAATGCTTTTGTTGAACTGGAAATTTTAGATAGTCGGAACGGAAAGGCCAATAAACTATTGGCAGCCATAAACGGAACAGGACATAAGGTGATTTTAAAAACCTCGAATCCTGATTTTATTCCTGATTCTTTCAACATTGAATTGTCAACACTTAATGGCTATGCATTTTATCAACGTTCGGGTGTACATGCCACGAATATTAAGTTGAATAATCAAACTCATTGTAAAGTTCTGCTTTTAAAAGGAACAGTGGACGCTAATGTGAAAAGCCAGGGGGAAATAGTCCGAAATACAATCGGGGAAAAAGTTTCTGATTAACGATGTTTAAAAATGAAGTGACTGATAGTATTGTTAAACGAATGAATTTAAAAGATATGAAAAAACAAATTTATCAAACCATGTTTACGCTGATGTTCTTCATGTCAGTGGCGTGTTCACATCAAGTAAAAAAGCAAGTTTCGCAGGAAGAATATAGCAAGGAATCTTTGATTTTAAGCGATGGAAGTCAGTTTGTGGCCAAATCCTATTTTCCAAAATTCAGTTGGGAAACGACCCCGATGTATTATCATTTCGGTGATATCGATCGGGTGTTGGAGCCACAAGAAGTGACATTTATTGCCGAACGTACAGATTTTATATGTATTGAAAAATCACATGGATTCAACCAGCTTGGTGACCAGGTGATGGGCACAAAGCACGAAGTGGAAGCGTTTCATAAAATCAAGCCAGAGTCCAAAGTATTGTTCTATTATAATTCCTATTTGGCATGGCCTTATCCACGGTTTAATAAAGATTTTACTCCCGAAGGAATTGCTAAAAAACCGGAATTAGCCAAATTCCTGTTTGTTAATCCAAAGACTGGAAAATTAAGGGAAAAAACCAAACCAGCATTCTCATACTATTTCGATGCATTAAATCCTGATTTCCGCAGATGGTGGATTGAGTCTGCTGCCGAAGGTGTTGAAATATCGGGTGCTGATGGTATTTTTATTGACCGTATGAATGTGGGTATAGATATGGATTACCCAAATGATAAGATTGTAGAAATAGCAAAAGCCAAAGGTGAAATGATGGCCGGATTAAAGGAAAAAATGGGGCCTGACAAGATATTGATTGGAAACAACGCTGCTGACACCAAAGAGGTTTTTCCGCATTGCGATGGATTCTTTTTCGAACATTATAATAATACCGTTACCAATAAAGAAAATCTACTTAAAGAATGGGGCGATATGGAGCGAATTGCCAAGGCCGGGAAATTCTCGATTTATCGTTTCGGAGCTAAAGGAAAAAAACGTACTGATATTACAATTGGCGCTACAGATAATGAAGGAATGGAGGAACGCTCGAAAAAGCAATTGGAATATTATCATGCCTGTTACTTGATTGGAGCACAGCCGTATTCCTATTTCCAATGGAACTGGGGATGGAATCTAGCCGATGGAAACCTGGTTGATTATCCCGCTTTAAAGAAACCACTCGGGGCACCAAAAGGAGCTTTCAAACGCGTCACTCCCGATGGTTGGCAGTTTACCCGCGAATTTGAACACGCCAGTGTTTGGGTCGATACAGATAAAAAAGAAGCAAAAATAAACTGGCGATAGCGAATCTTTGACGGTTGGCCCTTGTTTGCCAGCACTGCTGGCAAACAGGGGCTCAATCACTGTAAAAGCTCCCGACTGTTTGAGAGGCTAACATTTATCAGTGATATATTGAAGAAAATAACTTGTAGATGAAATACCGAAAAGAATTAAAGAAACTCATCTCAGTATTGGCCCTAATCCTTCTAGTGGTTGCAGGCCCACGAGATCTATACGCTGGATCGAGAGACAGGCCCAATATCATCTTTCTAATGACCGACGACCAGCGTTGGGATAACATGGGCTGTTATGGTAGGTCCGAGTTCAACACTCCCAATATCGATAAATTGGCAGAGCAGGGTGTTATTTTCGACAAGGCATATTATGCCGTCGCAATATGTATGCCTAGTCGCGTAACCATGATGACGGGGCGTTACAATTCGAATCACCGTGTTGGATTTGTGGCTCCCGACGACTATACCTTGTCGCAAGCTGATTTTGAAAAGGGCTATCCCGCCGTATTAAAAAATGCAGGTTACCGTACTGGTTTTATCGGTAAAGTTGGCTTTACCGTTACCGCAGAAGCAACGAGGCCAAGTACACCCAAAGAGCATTTCTACAAAAAACACATGGGTGAAATCTTCGATTTTTTTGCAGGCACCGAAACCCATGATAGAAATGGCATGGTTACCTGGTCGGAAGATAATGAAGCACTGGAAGCAATTTTTAAAGAGGGACGTGAAAATTCGGGACGAACTCTACGAACCGGTGAAGCCATGTTGCGCTTTTTAGATACGCAACCTGATGATCAACCGTTCTGCCTTTCAGTAAGTTTTTATGCGGTTAAGCACGACAATAACAAGGATATTTACATGCCTCATTTCGAGTACTACAAAGATTTTAATATGTCGGTGCCTGAAAATTGGGAGGAAGATAATTCGGATGATTTGCCTAAGGTAGTGGTTGAAAATGCAAGAGGACCACGTTTACATGCACAGCGTTCATCTACCCCAGAGCTTTACCAAAGACTGGTGCGCCGCTTTGCTACACAAGGTTATAGTGTTGATGAGCAAGTTGGTTTATTGGTAGAAAAGCTGAAAGAGAAAGGAATGTTGGAAAATACCATCATTATCTACACCAGCGATAACGGGCGTTTTCAGGGCTCACACGGACTTTTTGATAAGTGTTTACTATACGAAGAATCGGTGAAAGCACCTCTGATTGTATACGATGGTCGTGTTCCCGAACATAAACGTGGGTATAGAGAAGATGCTTTAATCTCATCGGTGGATATGGCACCAACGATTCTCTCGCTGGCCGGAATTGAAGTACCAGAAGGTGTTCAGGGCAGAGATTTTAGTGGAGTTTTGGATAAAACTCAAGATATGAGCCAATGGCGCGATGCTGTATTTATGGAAGATCTTTTTCTGGCAGAGATGTTCGGAAGTAGATACAAGGAAAACGTTGATGAAATAAACCAAGGATTGATTGATAATAATAAATCGTATCGCAGTCATGGCGTTCGAACCGATCGTTACAAATATTTTGTGTATTACGAGCATACCCCCAAAATTGAAGAGTTGTATGATTTGGAGAATGATCCTTTGGAGCAGGTTAACTTGGTAAATAATTCAGAGTACAATAAAGTGCTGAAAGAGTTACGAAAAAAAACCGAAGAAATGTACAACGAAGCTATTCAATAATATCTGACAAAAAGTAGAACATAATAATCATGATAAGAAAACTAAAATTAGTAGCCGTTTTAATAAGTTTTTTCAGCTTGGTAAACGCACAAGAAACAATCCAAATTCCACTTCCAAAAGACCTTACACAAGGTTATCCACGTTTGTATATTACTCAAGCCGAAAAAGAGAACCTTGAAGAAACTATTCAACAGGAAGAATGGGCACAGGACGTTCTTGCCGGAATCCATAAGAAGATTGACACTCATGTTAAAGGTCATGTGAACGACCCTGAATGGATGCCATCGCGCCTGATGATGTACTGGAAAACCAAAGCCACGAATGTGTATGTAAACGGAATTTACTATTCCCATGCTGATGGTGAGGCACCGGTGCCAACCGTTCGATATACCGGATCGCGCGATTATACCACCAATTATGCAATGCCCGATTTGGAAGATATTCTTCCGTATATGGACGATGAGCGGGGTTTGTACCTTCGCAATAAAAGCAAAGAAGGCAATCCTTTGGAGTGGGTGGAGCAGTCGAAAACAGGGGGCATACTTCACCGGCACAATGAAAAACTGCTGGGCTTTGCCCGCGATGCCGCATTTCTGTATTGGCTCGAAGGAGACGAACGATTTGCCAAATTTGCTTTCGATATTTTTGATACCTACATGATGGGAATGTATTATCGCAACGAACCCATTGATTTGTTAAATGGTCACATTCAAACGCTGGTGGGCATGACTTGTTTCCAGGTAATTCACGAAAAAGGCTTAATCGTGGTTGCCGAACTTTACGACTTCCTTCATCAATACATCGAAAAAAACGAACCGGAGAAAATTGGCCTTTACGATGCTACCATAAAAAAATGGAACGAGAACATAATTCGAAACGGGGTTCCACAAAATAACTGGAACCTGCACCAGGCAAAAACGATACTGAAAGGTGCCATGGTGCTAAAAGACAACAAATTTTATGAGGACGGGAAAGGCCGTGAATATTACATCGATTATATTCTGAATCAAACCTCTGCACGCCAGTGGTCGTTGACCAAATTTATGGACTATGGTTACGACGAAAATAACGGTGTATGGGCCGAGTGCCCGGGCTACTCGCAGGGCGTTACCAAAGACCTCGCCAACTTTATTCGCGATTTCGACAATGCTTTCGACCACAATATTCTTCCTTTTGCCCCCGTAATGGAGAAAGCTGTAAAAATGCTGCCGCAATACCTGTTCCCGAATGGGCAGATAGTTGCTTTTGGCGATACGAACTACGGTCCACTTTATACAGAGCCCATGAGCGACATGGTGCGTATTGCCCAGAAAAACGGGAATGAATCTTTGGAAGAAGAATTCACGGCCATGTATCGTTTGTTTGAACCAAATGCCGACAAACCTGCCCAACAACGCAGGCCGCGGGCAGATATTTCTTCGTTTTTTGCCAGTAAACCCTTAGTTCTAAATCCGGATTACCAGCCAGCTGAAAGAAGCAATTACATCACCCAAACCTTTTACGCTCCAAATGTTAGCTGGCACGTACAGCGCATGGACTGGGGAACTGATGGAATGATGGTATCGATGAATGGCTCGTTGGGTAACCACATGCATGCGAATGGAATTAATATTGAACTTTACGGAAAAGGTTTGGTGCAGGGCGCAGACCCGGGAAAAGGAGCAGGCTATTTACAACCCATTTATTTGGAGTATTATTCGCAATTTCCGGCGCACAACACGGTAATGGTTGATGGCGCATCGTCGTATACCGAAATGCTGAGTTACCATGCTTTTGACTTAATGGGAGAGTACCCAAAATCGGAGCAAAAAACAGGCTATTATCCAAATATTACTTATACCGATGTTTATTTTCTGGAGCCGGAGACACGAAGTGACCAAAACCGCACAGTGAGCATTGTAAAGACCGGTAAAACCACCGGGTATTATGTCGATGTGTTCCGCTCGAAAAAACAACGCAAAGGGGATAAATTTCACGACTATTATTACCACAACCTGGGACAAAGCATGCAAATTAGCGATACCAAAGGAAACCCGCTGGAACTTACTCCAAGTGAGGAAATGGGATTTGCCGGAGGACACCTTTACGCATTGGATTATATGTGGGATAAAAAATCGGTACATACCAGCGAAGATTATGTAGCTGAATGGAAAATTGACCGACCTGAAAATGAAACCGACGTGTTTATGAACCTTTGGATGAAAGGGACTGAGGGGCGCGAAGTTTACACTGTAAAATCACCTCCATGCAAATCCTTTAAAGACAAAACAGGAATTCCGTACGATATTGACCACGAGCCATACTTAACCGTGGTTGCACGCCAGCATGGCGAAGCCTGGGAGCATCCTTTTATTTCGGTTTACGAACCTTATACTTCTGCAAAGGGAAAAAGCATTAAATCGATTTCTGGCTTCGATGATGAAAATGGAAACAAGGATTTTGCAGGAATTCATGTTGTCAGTAAAACAGGTCGGGAAGATTTTGTTTTCTCAACGTACGACGAAAAAACGGCCAAATATAAAAACATATCAACCAATGCCGCTTATGCTTTGGTGGGGAATGAAAAATACGGTGATTTCGTACTGTTTATGGGTAATGGAACAACGCTGGAGGCAAATGGATTTTCATTAACAACATCTAAAAAAGGAAATGTAGTGCTGGAAAAAAAGAATGGAGAATTGTTCCTGCACAATGAAATTCCGATAACCATTTCATTTACAAATTCTGAAAAGAAATTTAATTCGGGAGAATATAGAAACATAAAGTTTTAAAAAAAAGATGTCCCTTTTAGTCTGAAATTCTCTCGTATAAGAAGAAACTGTACCTATTTTATAAGACCTGTCAACATTTAACAACCTAAAAATAAAACAATTGATGAAAAAACTAAAATCGATAACCTTTATTCTTTTATGCTTGCTGCTTTTCAGTTGCCAAAAAGAAGCTACTAAACAACCCAATTTCCTGTTTATTTTGGTCGACGACCAATCGGCTTTCGACTTAAAATTGTACGACGAAAATTCGATTTTGGAAACACCCAATATCGATAAATTGGCCGAAGGAGGAATGGTTTTCGAAAGTGCCTACCACATGGGGTCAATGAATGGGGCTGTTTGCACGCCTTCACGCCATATGATTATGAGCGGACGTACCGTTTGGAATCTGCCAGAAAGTGCAGGAAAAATGTCTGCTTACAATTGCCCCGACAGCCTGCAACTACAAACCATTGGTGCCGTATTTAGCCGGGCCGGCTACAATACCATGCGCACCTGCAAAAAGGGAAATTCTTTTGGGGCTGCCAATACCCAGTTTACCGTGGTGCACGATGCCACAAAACGTGGGGGTACCGAAGAAAGCGGAAGCGCGTGGCACGGTCAACAAGTGCTTAATTACTTAAACACCAGGGAAGCAAACCAGGAGAAAGAACCATTCTTTATCTATTTTGGTTTTTCACATCCTCACGATGAACGTAATGGTACACCTGAGTTATTGGCAAAATATGGTGCTACAAACCATAAAGACAAAGAATCGTTGCCGGCAGCTAATCCAAAGCAGCCCGAAGTTCCTGTAAATTATTTGTTTGAGCATCCGTTTTTTCATGGTCACCCGGCCTTACGCGACGAAGAGCGTGTACCGGGAGTTTGGAAAAATCGCGATGTAAATACCATCCGAAACGAGCAAGGGCGAGAATTTGCCTGCTCCGAAAATATTGACATTCAGATTGGTAAAGTGCTGAAAAAGCTGGAAGAAATGGGTGAGTTGGATAATACCTACATTGTTTACACTGCCGACCACGGAATTGCCATTGGTCGCCATGGTTTAATGGGCAAACAAAACCTTTACGAGCACTGCTGGCGTGTTCCATTTATTGTAAATGGCCCTGGAATTGCAGCAGGAACTCGTGTGGAAGGGAATGTTTATTTGCTTGACTGTTTGCCAACTTTATGCGATTTAGCCGGTATTGAAATTCCGGAAACCGTGATGGGCAAAAGCATGAAACCAATTTTGGAAGGTACTGAACAAACTTTACGCGATGTTATGTATGGTGTGTATGCGGGTGGAACCAAACCAGGAATCCGCTCGGTTCGAAAAGGCGACTGGAAACTGATAAAATACGATATGATGGACGGTGCCGTTCGCGAAACACAATTGTTTAATCTGGCTGAGAATCCCAATGAATTTTTACCGGAACATGGTAAAACCGGTGAAATGGAAACCGATTTAGCTGAGAACCCAAAGTACGCTGAAAAACTGGCAGAAATGGAAGCACTGCTTCTTCAGCAAATGGAGGAACACAACGACCCATATCGCATGTGGGATCAAGAATAAGGGAGTTTAGAATGAGGGAATTTAAGAATATTTGAATTATACCCCTTTGCCTGTTGGCATTTCCCCTTAAAAGGGGAAACGGGGAATTGAAAAGCCAAAGGTTTTGAAGAAACGTTGAAAGTTGCTTCAAGGCCTGCTCCCTTCATGAGGGGAGCTTTCGACAGACTGAGGGGTATGAAAAGAGTCAATAAAATAATATTATAATGGAAACACTAAAAAACACAATTTTATTACTGGCCGTAATAATTTTTGCAGTAGGATCTGCACAAGCTCAAAAACTAACTCCCGAAGACTTAAACAACTGGACTTTTTTAGGTCAGGGAACTAAAATGGTAGAAAGCCACAATCAGTTCTTTATGAAAGAAGACCCGATGCAAAGCAACGGGGTAATGATAGTAAGCCCCGAAAGTTATGGTGAAAATGTGGTCATAAAATACGATGTTATGTCGGTAACAACTGCTGGCGTATTGGTAGCAATTTTGTCAGCTTCAAATCCCGGAGAAGATACAGGTATAACTATTCCTAAAGATTATGATGGCTCAATGAGTCTTTGGATTGATGATGTGGAAAACTATTTGTATGCCTTTAGGAATGGTCCGCATAATTTCACTCCGTTTATCCGTAAATACCCGTGTCCTGCTGGTCAAGACCCGGCTTTGATTTCAATGGAGAAAAACTTTATGCACCCCGGTGTTTACTACTCGGTTGAAATTGGCCGAAAAGGAAATTTATTGTGGTGTAAAGTGGATGGTGAAACCATTCTGGAAACTACCGATAAAAATGCTTTTGGCGGTGGTCACATTGCTTTCCGAATTCGAGGAACAGCCGGCGAATATGCAGCTTGTTTAATCCGAAATGTTGAAATAATAAAATAGAAGAAGTCCGCTTTTTCTCCCACGTCATTCTGAGCGGAGTCGAAGGAAGGGGAGATGCCTGTGTCTGGAATATGTGGGAATGGCAGAGGGATATTTTAACTTTTAAGGAGATTTATTTGGTTCAAAGAAATTAGTAACATGAAACATCTTAAAAAATTAACAACTATTTTGCTACTAAGCGTAGCCCTTTTCTCCTGCAAAACAGAAGAAAAGGAAAGCCAGCCCAACATTGTCGTAATTTTATGCGATGACCTTGGCTATGGCGATTTATCAGGTTTCGGTCACCCTGTTATTGAAACACCTAACCTGGATAAAATGGCCGAAGACGGTATTAAGTTCACCAGTTTTTATTCGGCAGCACCAGTGTGTTCACCATCCCGAGCTGGTTTGCTTACAGGAAGAAGTCCAAACAGAGCAGGGATTTACGATTTTATTCCCGGACCACGAAAAAGCGAGGATTGTCGCGATATTGTGCATCTTCAGGCACATGAACAAACCATACCGGGCATGCTAAAAACGGTTGGGTATTCAACTTGTTTGTCGGGGAAATGGCACTGCAGTTCGCATTTTAATTCTGATAAACAACCAACACCGGGTTACTTTGGTTTCGACCACTGGTTTGCCACGCATAACAATGCGGCACCAAGCCACGAAAATCCTAAAAATTTTGTGCGCAATGGCCATGATGTTGGGCAATTGGAAGGATTTAGTTGCCAGTTGGTTGTTGATGAAGCATTAAACTGGCTCAAAAACAAAGAAGACAGAAATCCGTTTTACCTGCAGGTGTGTTTTCACGAACCGCACGAACCCGTAGCATCTCCTGCACAACTGGTTGAAAAATATATGTCGCAATCGGAAAACGAAGACCAGGCTCAGTATTTTGCCAATGTAGAAAATATGGATAAGGCAGTAGGACAATTAATTGAGTACCTTAAAGCTAATCATGGTGATAATACGCTGATTGTTTTTAGCTCCGATAATGGCCCTGAAACTTTAATGCGTTACTATCGAGCCAAACGTTCGTATGGTTCGCCTGGCGAGCTAAAAGGAATGAAACTTTGGACGAGCGAAGCGGGTTTTCGTGTTCCCGGAGTTTTTCGGTGGTTAGGAAAAGAAACGTTTAACGGCACTACCGATGCTGTGGTTTCATCGCTCGATTTCATGCCTACCTTTGCCGAAATTTCCGGAGCAACGCTTCCTGATGTTATTTTGGACGGACAGTCGATTATTCCTTTGATTGAAACGGGAAGCATGAATAGGGTGAAACCATTAACCTGGGCATTTTACGATGCCATAAACGAGCGTATGGTGGCAATGCGCACCAACGACTGGAAAATTATGTGCCGCCTGAAAAGCGATACTTCCTATGTGGAAAATTTCCATAACATTTACGATGGAAACGAGCAGATGATTAAAGAAGCAGAACTTACTGATTTCGTTTTGTATAATATGAATGAAGACATCTCTGAAAGCACTGATGTTTCGGAAAAATACCCTGATAAATTTGAAGAGATGAAAGAATTGTTGAAGTCGGAATATGCCGCACTTCTTGAAGGTAGCTTTGTTTGGGAAAGGAAAGAATAAAACTTTTGTTTACCCATGTGCCTATCGACATTTTCCTTCATGAGGGAAAACTGCTTCAAACGAAGGAATAATATTTTAATTAAACATAGGAATTTAGTTTAGAATGTGCTTCCCTCGTGAGATCGCGAATGGGTGAGGGGTAAATAAGAAATAATAAAACCATTTTATAAAATGACCTTGCATAAATATATTTCAAAACTTGCAGTGTTGGTAGTTTGTGGCCTGTTTTTTAGTTGCGAAGTGAAACAGGAAAAAAAAATAGACCCCAACATAGTAATCATCTACACCGACGATCAGGGCTCTGGTGATGTGAGTGCACTAAACCCAAACGCCAAATTTAAAACTCCTAACATCGACCGGCTTGTTGCTGAAGGAGTAACTTTTACCGACGGGCACAGCAGCGATGCCGTTTGTACACCATCGCGCTACACGCTACTTACCGGAAGATATAGTTGGCGAACTTCGCTAAAAAAAGGAGTGCTTGGAGCCGATGGCCCCTGTTTGATTGAAAAAGACCGTATGACCATCGCATCGATGCTAAAAGAACAAGGCTACAACACGGCAATGGTTGGTAAATGGCACCTTCAAATGAACTTTGCGGGGACCAAAGGCAAAAACCGCGATTGGTCGCAACCGTTTACCGACGGCCCTATCGAAAAAGGATTTGATTACTTTTTCGGACTGCCGGCATCCATGAATTTTGGTGTGCTAACCTATTTAGAAAATGACCGTGTTTTGGAACCCGCAACACTCTGGACCAAAAAGAAAAAGAATCCAATTCCCAGCTCTTTCCACAATGCAGTTAATCCTGCGGATTATCGGATGACACCCCCTTTTATGGATGAGCCTGAAAGTAGAGGTTGGATTGAGGCCGCACCATCGTTTAACGACGAGTTGGTGCTGGAAACTTTTGCAGCCAAAGCGGTTGAGTACATCGATAGAGTTGCCGATGATGCAAAAAACGGAAAACCCTTCTTTTTGTATTTCCCGCTAACCAGTCCACACTTGCCCCATTGTACCCACCCCGATTTTCGGGGACGAACCGCATGTGGTAATTATGGCGATTTTATGGAAGAAACCGATTACCGTGTTGGACAAGTGCTGAATGCCCTAAAAGAAAATGGACTGGAAGAAAACACATTGGTCATATTTTCCGCCGACAATGGTGCCGAAACAAATTACGTATACCAGCGCGACACATACGACCACTGGAGCTGTATGAACTTTAAAGGCGGGAAACGTGATATTTACGAAGGCGGACACCGTGTTCCGTTTTTAATGCGCTGGCCAAAAGTAATCAAAGCTGGTAGCAAGGTTGATGTGCCGGTTTGCCAGTCGGATTACCTGGCAACTATTGCCGAAATTGTTGGTGCTGAAATTCCTGAAAATGCTGCCGAAGACAGCTATAACTTGCTACCCTTGATTTCAGAAAATATTCCGAAAGAAGAATACCAATCAGATAGAGCCATTATTCATCATTCGGCAAGTGGTCATTTTGCCATTCGCAAAGGCAAATGGAAACTAAATATGTTACGCGGCTCGGGAGGCTCTTATAAACCATCTTTTATTGAACCCAAGGAAGGTGAAGCACTTTACGAACTTTACGATATGGAAAACGACCCAGGCGAAACTACAAACCTGTATTTCGAACACCCTGAAATTGTAGAATCGCTAACAGCTGAAATCACCGAAATTATTGAAATCGGTAGGTCGACTGATGGTGCTCCACAATCATTTGTAAAAGACAACTGGGAGCAGGTATTCTGGATGGAATTGCAGTAAAGAACGAATAAAATCAATTAATACAAGTTATTATGAACCTAATAAAAGTAACAACATTCCTTCTTATTGTTCTAGGATGGAGTATGAGTAGTGCTCAGGTGCTGGCTCAAAATAGTACTAAACAGAAACCAAACATTATTTTTGTTATTACCGACGATCAGGGAATGGGCGATTTGGGGTGTACCGGAAATCCATACATCAAAACACCAAACATCGATAAGTTTTATACCGATGCGGTGCGTTTTACCAACTACCATGTGGGAACCACCTGCGCTCCAACACGAAGTGGAATTATGAGCGGCCGACACTGTAACCGCGTAAACGTTTTTCACACCATTATGGGACGTTCTATTCTTTTCGAAGATGAAGTTATATTGCCTCAGATACTTGCGCAAAACGGTTATACCAATGCCATGTATGGGAAATGGCATTTGGGTGACAATTACCCGTACCGACCAGAAGACAGGGGGTTTCATGAGGTGGTACGCCATGCCGCCGGAGGAATTGGCCAGGGACCCGATTACTGGATGAACGATTACTTTGCCGATACATATTGGCACAACGGAGTTGAGCAGAAATATGAGGAATACTGTACCGATGTATTCTTCTCAGAAGCGTTGGATTTTATCGAGAAAAACAAAGACCGTCCGTTTTTCTGTTATCTTTCAACCAATGCCCCTCACTCGCCATACAATGTTCCGAAAGAATATTACGATATGTATGTTGGTAAAGAAGAGTATAAAGATCTGAACGAAAGGATGCTTCGGTTTTACGGAATGATTACCAATATTGATGACAATTTTAAAAAGCTGGAAGATAAGCTTGATGAGCTGGGTTTAACCGATAATACCATCTTGATTTTCACGACCGATAACGGAACTTCGGCTGGCCGCTCAACTTACAATGCCGGATTAAAAGGTGGAAAAGGAAGTCAGTTTGACGGTGGCCACCGCGTGCCCTTTTTTATTCGCTGGCCCAACGGGCAAATTACAGGCGGAAAAGATATTGACAACCTGGTAGCGAATTACGATTTGCTCCCAACCTTTGTTGATTTGCTTGGCCTTGATTTTAATCCGGTAAAACCATTGGATGGAAAGAGCCTTGCTCCTTTAATGACGCAGGAAAATCCGGAATGGCCCAACCGTATTTTGTATATCGACACACAACGCGAGCAAAACCTGATTAAATACAAGGCTTATTCGGTAATGGACGACAACTGGCGCTTGATTGATGGTAACCAGCTCTACAATATTACCACGGACCGTGCCCAGGAAAATAATGTTATCGAAGAATATCCTGAAGTTGCTGCGCGTTTGGCTGAAGGTTATGAACGTTGGTGGCAGTCGCTTTTAGATGAAGGGGTGGATGAGAAATATGCCTATATAAAAGTTGGAACACCTTATGAAAATCCGACAAAAATAATGTCGCACGACTTAATTATTGGAGCTTATAAAGGAGTGTGGCACCAAAACGGAGCCATAACGGGCGAGCAGGCCGGTGGTTGGTGGAAAGTCGAATTTGTTACCGGAGGAGAGTATAATATTGTACTTCGCCGTTTCCCACGCGAGAGCGGGCATGCTATCAACGCTACTTTTCCGGCCCAGGAAAAACGTATTGAACTCGACAAAACAGCACCTGCTGCCGTAAAAAATGATTTTACCAAAGCACATTTATATGTAGCGGGTCAAACCAAAAAGGTTGACATAAAAGAGGGGCAGGAAGAAGTAACATTTAAGCTAAATATTCCTGCCGGGAAATACGATATGGAAGCGCAGTTGATTGATGAAATGAACCTTGTTCATCCGGCCTACTATGTTTATATTGAAAAGATGTAAGATCATGATGAAAATAATAAAATCTATTATTCTGATTTTGTTTTGCGCATCAGTGTCGCAAGCACAAAGTCCAAACGATGAGTTAAGAAATATAGACAGTACAAAGCCATTCATATTAACCTATAAAAAAATAGATAGTGTAAGGCTCGACCTCACTTTTCGTTACCCACCAAAATTCAAAAAGAACAAAAAATACCCTGCCATTATTTTCTTTTTTGGTGGTGGCTGGAACGGTGGAACAACAGAGCAGTTTAAACCACAAGCAGAATACTTTGCATCAAGAGGGATGATTACGGTGTTGGCAGACTACCGCGTAAAATCGAGGCACAAAACGACGCCTTATGAAGCTAGTTCTGATGCCAAATCGGCCATTAGGTTTTTGCGCCAACACGCTGAAGAATTAAATATTCATACCGAAAAAATTGTGGCATCAGGGGGATCTGCCGGAGGGCATTTGGCAGCTGTAACCGGTGTTTGCCCAACGCTTGATGAACCGGATGAAGATTTGAATATTAGTTCGAAAGCCAATGCACTGGTTTTGTTTAACCCTGTGTTTGATAATGGCCCCGAAGGTTTCTGCCATGAGCGTATGGGCGAACGCTGGAAAGAAATATCGCCGGCTCATAACATCTCAAAAGATGCCCCGCCTACAATTGTTTTTCTGGGGCGAGAAGACCATCTGATTCCTGCTTCTGTAGCCGAAAACTACAAGGCAAAAATGGATGAAGCGGGTTGCCGTTGCGATTTGTTTTTGTACGATGACGCTGGGCACGGTTTTTTTAATAACTACAAATACGATGGTAAATTTTATGTGGAAACTGTGCGCGAAACAGACCGGTTTTTAAAATCGTTAGGGTATGTTAAAGGCAAGCCAAAAATATCATTGAATTCAAAATAACTCATTGCCATTAAGGATGACGCTAATTAATCTCGGATCTCAGTTTTTAAGGAATCTTTGATGATTGAAAATGCGTCATGTGTTAGTTTTCTTTATTAGAGCAAGGAAATTGAAATACAAACAAAAACAATTAATATGAAAAATTTAAAAAGAAGAATTACACTAAGCCTGGTACTGCTCATGCTGATAAGCACAGGCTTTGGACAAAAACAAACAAAAAAACTTAATACCGACGAACGTATGGCGTGGTGGCGCGATGCCCGTTTTGGTATGTTTATTCACTGGGGGCCTTACGCCGTGCCCGGTGGCGAACGCAATGGAAAAGTTTGCGGTGGGGGTGCCGAGTGGATTATGGATAAACTGGATTACACGATTGAAGATTACGAAAAGGAGGTGGTTGATGTGTTTGAACCGGTTAATTTTGATGCCGACGAGTGGGTAGGTATTGCCAAAGATGCCGGGATGAAATACATCGTTTTAACATCGAAACACCACGATGGTTTCGCCATGTGGAACTCGAAAATAAGCGACTACAACATTGTAAAACGCACCGATTTTGGCCGAGATGTGGTAAAAGAGTTAGCAGAAGCTTGCAGAAAAGAGGACATTGTTTTTTGTTTCTATCACTCCATTACCGACTGGCATCATCCGCAGGCACAATCTATATTTTACCCGCATTACAACGTGGGGCAAAAAGACCAAACCAAATCGAACCCGGAGTTTCCAAAATATTTCGAAAATTACCTAAAACCTCAGGTGCGTGAATTGCTTACAAACTATGGCGACATTGGGGTAGTTTGGTTCGATGGGGAGTGGATAGCTGATTACACTACCGAAATGGGAAAAGAAATGTACGAAATGATTATGGAGCTTCAGCCCAACACCATTGTAAATAACCGCGTTGACAAAGGCCGTAACGGAATGGCCGGAATGAATGTGGAAGGCAACTTTGCCGGCGATTTTGGAACACCCGAAAAAGAAGTGCCTGCAACAGGTATTGATTCCGACTGGGAAGCCTGTTTTACCATGAACGGTTCGTGGGGCTATAAACCATCGGATAAAAAGTGGAAAAGTGATGAAAAGCTAATTCATAGCCTGATTGACATTGTATCGAAAGGAGGAAATTTCTTGCTCAATGTAGGCCCTGATGGATTGGGTGTTATCCCAACAGAGAGTATCGAAATACTTGCCTCAATGGGTGATTGGATGGATACGAACAGCGAGTCGATTTATGGCTGTAAAGCCAGTCCAGTTAACCGGCCCGAGTGGGGACGCTATACCAGCAAAGACAAGGTAGTTTATGCCCATGTTTTTGATTGGCCTGAAGATGGAAAACTGATGATTGATGAAAAACTAAAAGTAAAAAAGGCAAATCTGGTTGATGGTGGTAAGAAACTTAAAGTTGATGGCTCAATTGTCGCTTTACCCAAAAATGCTCCCGACAACATTGCTTCGGTTATAAAACTCGAATTAGCGCAATAAACGAAACTATATTTTTTTGAGAAAGATTCCTGTTCCACGTTGCGAATCGGAATCTTTTTTTTGCCTCACGTTTCTTAGCTTCAAAACCACCCCAGATGCAACATAATTACCAAAGCATGCACTATTGGTGCTAATCTAAATCTTCGATTTTTATTACTCTTGTAGCTGTTAAAGGGTTAACATTCAGCAGAGCCTATGTAAGCTAAAGAATATTTAAACCAAAAATTATCAACCTATTTTTATGCAAATTTTTAGTAATTTATTTATCTCCCTGTTTCTATTCGGCCTTCTGTTTGCAGGTTGCAATAACACGAATGAGCAAACTTACAAATTGAAACTCTGGTACAATGCCCCGGCATCTAACTGGAACGAAGCTCTGCCTATTGGTAACGGACGCTTAGGAGCCATGGTTTATGGTATCCCGGATAAAGAAAACATCCAGTTGAACGAGGAAACGCTTTGGGGTGGTGGACCACACCGTAACGACAATCCCGATGCAAAAGCAATACTGTACGACATACGCCAATTACTTTTTGATGGTAACTATGAAGAAGCGCATAAGTTGGCTAATGCAAAAATTATTTCAAAAGTAGCGCATGGTATGCCTTACGAAACAGCCGGAAATTTGAGACTGAATTTTGAAGGCCATGAGAACTATTCTGATTATTACCGCGAATTGGATATTGAAAATGCAGTAACAAAATCGATCTATACCGTTGATGGAGTTAAGTTCGAGCGCGAAGTGTTTACATCTTTCACCGATCAGGTAATTGTGATCCGGCTAACGGCCAGCGAAAAAGGGAAGATTAGTTTCAGTGCCGGAATGGATCGTCCTGCACCGGCAGTGGTCGAGGTGAAGACTAAAGGGGAAAATGAGTTAAGCATGACCGGGACAAGCAGCGATGTAGCCGCCCGGGGAGTAAAAACGCCTGTTGAAGGCCGTGTTAAGTTTGAATCGAGGCTGAAAATAGTTCCCGAAGGAGGAACCTTAGCTGCTACGGATACAAGCCTAACCTTATCCGGTGCAAACAGTGCAACTTTATATGTTTCAATAGCTACCAACTTTGTAAACTATAACGATGTTAGTGCCGATGAACATAAGCGAGTAAGTGACTATATCGCAAAGGCCGAAAAGAAAGCGTATCAGGAATTAATTGCTGACCATTCTTCGTATTACCGCAGTTATTTCGACCGTGTTTCATTGGATTTAGGAGTTACCGATTCGATCAAAAATCCAACCGATGTACGCATCAAAGAGTTCAGTAAGGGGAACGATCCGGCGTTGGCTGCTTTATATTTTCAATATGGCCGTTACCTGTTAATTTGTTCTTCGCAACCCGGCGGACAACCTGCCAACTTGCAAGGGATTTGGGCGCACGAACTTTATCCTCCGTGGAAAAGTGCCTATACGGTAAACATTAACCTGGAAATGAATTATTGGCCTGCAGAAATGACCAACCTCAGCGAAATGCACGAGCCACTAATTGACCTGGTAAATGAGCTTTCGGTTGCAGGTAGGCAAACCGCCAAAGATATGTACGGTGCCGATGGATGGGTCTGTCATCATAATACCGATTTGTGGCGCATTTGTGGCCCGGTTGACGGTGCCACCTGGGGAATGTGGCCAAGTGGTGGCTTGTGGTTAAGCCAACATTTATGGGAGAAATATTTGTATAGCGGCGATTTGGAATATTTAAAAGAAGTATATCCGGCGATGAAAGGTTCTGCCGAGTTTTGCCTGAGCTTTTTAACACCAGAACCCGATAATGGGTGGTTAATTTTTGCGCCTTCTACTTCGCCCGAAAACCGTCCGGCCCACATGCCAAAAAATGTGAATATTGCCTATGCCACCTCCATGGACAATCAACTCATTTTGGATATGCTGACAAAAACAGCAGAGGCAGCAAGCCTATTAAATACCGATTCTGAATTAATACAAAAGATTGAAGATACCCTTCCAAAACTGGCTCCTAACCAAATTGGACAACACGGTCAAATTCAGGAATGGATCCACGATTGGGATAGTCCGGAAGACAAGCACCGTCATATTTCGCAATTATATGCCATGCACCCGTCGAACCAGTTTTCGCCTTTCCGCACACCGGAACTGGCCGAAGCCACAAGGAATGTTTTGATTTACCGGGGCGACCCGTCAACCGGCTGGAGTATGAACTGGAAAATTAACCAGTGGGCACGTTTGCTTGATGGAAACCATGCCTATAAAATGATGACTGACCAGATTAAACTGGTTGGCCGCCCCGGAACAAAGGGTGGCGGAACTTATGCCAATATGTTAGATGCACATCCGCCTTTCCAGATTGACGGAAACTTTGGTTTTACCTCGGGCCTCACCGAAATGATGGTGCAAAGTCATGATGGTGCAATTCATTTAACTCCGGCCTTACCCGATGTTTGGCCATCAGGCAAGGTAAGAGGTTTACGTGCACGTGGTGGTTTCGAAATTGAAGCATTGGAATGGGAAAATGGCGAAGTGGTAAAAGCTGTAATTAAATCGAATTTAGGTGGTAACTGCCGTATCCGAAGCTATTCAGAATTGGTAACTGAAGCCGGTGAAATCCTTAACCAGGCTAAAGGGGATAATGCAAATCCATTCTTCCAGGTACCGTCTATTCAGGAACCCCTGATTTCAGAAAATGCTGATTTAAAGGGATTTGAAGTGAAAGATACTTATTTGTGCGATGTTAAAACGGAGCCGGGACAAACCCTTGTTTTGGTGAGAAAGTAAAGTAATGTTGATGAAAATGAGAAGACAAATGAATAATAAAAAAACAATCAGCTTTTTGATTTTTAGTTTGCTGGTTATTGCCGCTTACGCTCAAAACCCCGTATTTACCCACGTTTTTACAGCCGATCCTTCGCCACATGTTTGGCCCAACGATGATCGGTTATGGGTATATACATCGCATGATGAACCCGGCTCGAATAATCATTACGGAATGACCGGTTACCATTGCTTTTCTACCACCGACCTGGTAAACTGGACCGACCATGGCCGTATTTTGCACCTGGAGAATGTGGATTGGGCCGAGAGCCACGCCTGGGCATTGGATGCCGCATACTATCGAGGAAAATACTACCTCATTTATTGTATGAAAGAGGCCGGGATTGGATTGTTCAGAACCGGAATTGCACGTAGCGATGTTCCCGAAGGACCTTTTACCGACCTGGGCTATGTAAAAGGTGTGGAGTTCGGACAGGATCCGGCGCTTTACATCGATGAGGATGGAACACCCTACCTGTTTTGGGGGCACGACCGCAAATGTTTTGCCGCCGAGCTAAATGCCGACCTGATGTCGATAAAGCCGGAAACCTATGTGGATTTAACCCCACAACTCACCCATGTATTTGAAGGCCCCTGGGTTCATAAATACAAGGGGAAATACTTCCTTACTTATCCGGGGTTAACGCCGCGCCGCTGGCCTGAGAAAATGTTTTACGCTGTTGCCGATAAACCACTGGGCCCTTATGAATTTAAAGGTTGTTTTATCGATGACTTTGAGGGACAGAGTGGAACCAACCACGGTGGCACGGTAACTTACAAAGGAAAAGATATAATGTTCTACCACAGCGCCTGGCTATCGGGTGGTTTAAGCGAAACCCGTTGTGTAATGGCCGATTATATAAACTACGACGAGGAGGGAAATATCATTCCAATTGTACCTTCGAAAGCAGGTTTGGGAAATGCAAAACGAACCAAAACAACCTTGAAACTGGAAGCCGAAAACGGTTTTGCAGCAGGCGGAGAGCTGTATAATGTAAATGTGGATACCTGGATAGAAGGATACAGTGGTAAGGGCTATATTACCAATTTCGATAATCCGTACGACCATGTTTCTATTTTGGCACAGGTTGCAAAGCCCGCAAAATATAGATTTATAGTTAGTTATGCTTCACCCGATGGCGACTCCAATCACGACGTTCTGATTAACAGCCGGCAATACCGCGAGTTTAAGTTTCCTCAGTCTGAAACCTTTCGCGAAATCGACTTTGGCATTGTAGAATTAAAAGCCGGAGATAACCTGGTTAGAATTCTCCGCAGTAACTGGAAACCATCGGAAGGTTATTTTGCGCTCGATTACATTAAATTAGAACAGGTATTTGAGAATGAGGAATTAACGAAATAATACAAGAATTGAAAAACAAAATAAATAGAAATGAAAATTACGATTTTAATAGTTCTTTTAGCCTGGGTTACGTATTCGTGTGAGGTTAAAGAAATTAACAAAGAAGAACCCCAACGTCCAAACATCATTTTTATAATGTCCGACGACCATGTCTACCAGGCGATTAGTGTATACGACGATAAGCTAACACAAACCCCAAATATCGACCGGATTGCCAATGAGGGGATGATGTTTACCAACGCCTGTGTTACCAACTCCATTTGTGCACCATCTCGTGCCGTTATTTTAACCGGAAAACACACGCACATTAATGGGAAAACCGACAATTATTTTCCGTTTGATACCACACAGATCACTTTTCCGCAACTATTACAGGATGCCGGATACCAAACTGCAATGTTCGGGAAACTACATTTTGGAAATAGTCCAAAAGGTTTCGACCAGTTTAAAATTTTACCCGGACAGGGAGCTTATTATAATCCCGATTTTATTACTAAAAACAATGGGAAAGTGCGTGTTGAAGGATACACCACCGATATTATTACCGACATGACCATTGATTGGCTGGATAAAGAACGAAACAAGGAAAAACCATTTATGTTGTTTTACCTGCATAAAGCACCGCATCGCGAGTGGTTGCCGGCTGAGCGGTATTACAAAGAATTCACCAAGAAGACTTTCCCGGAGCCGGAAACTTTATTCGATAATTATGAGGGGAGGGGAACAGCTGCTAAAACTGCCGAGATGAATCTGCTAGACCACATGAACTGGGCCGGCGACTCGAAAATCACTCCCGAGTTAATGGATGAACTGGGAATACCCGAGACCTGCGACTGGGACAAATCGGCTTTTGCCCGCGAGGTAGGTCGTCAAAACCCCGAACAGCGTGCCAAATGGGATGCCGTTTACGGACCGATTAACGAGTGGTTTCGAGATAACTACAAAAAAATGTCGCGAAAAGAGTTGATGCAATGGCGCTACCAACGTTACATGCAAGACTATTTGGGAACCATTGCTGCAGTTGACGAAGGTGTTGGCAATGTTCTCGATTATTTAGACGAACAAGGCCTGACCGAAAATACCATTGTCGTATATACTTCCGATCAGGGCTTTTATTTGGGTGAGCACGGTTGGTTCGATAAACGTTTTATTTACGACCAATCGTTTAAAACGCCTTTGCTGGTGCGCTGGCCAAACGTAATTACTCCCAATACCACCAACACGCAAATGGTACAAAACCTCGATTTTGCCCAAACCTTTTTGGAGGCGGCAGGTGTTGAGGCGCCATCAGATATGCAGGGCGAAAGCCTGGTGCCGTTGTTTAAAGGCGAAACCGAAAATTTCCGCGATGCAGCTTATTATCACTACTACGAATACCCATCGGTGCACATGGTAAAACGCCATTGCGGTATTGTTACCGAAGACTACAAACTGGTGCATTTTTATTACGATGTGGACGAGTGGGAATTATACGACCGCAAAAAAGATGTCAACGAAATGACCAATGTGTACAACGATCCGGCCTACAAAGAAGTTGTGGAGGAGTTAACCATTAAGTTGAATGATTTACGCATAAAATATCAGGATACACCGGCATTGGACAGTACCTATTTGCACGACTTTTTAAATCGTGATACGCCAAGCCATTAATAAAAAAACAGACCGATAAATACAATATTAATGACGTGCGGAGTAGTTGTGAATTTCTTTGTACATCGAGAATCAATTTGAAACGAATGAATAAAAATACCATAAAATACAAATTAATTATTTTTTTATTGTTCTTTTCATCTGTGCTTTACGCGCAGGAAAGTACAATGGCAAGCCCTGATAATCATCCGCGCATATACGGTAATAAAAACGCCCAGCAAAATCTTGTCAAAAATGCCGAACAAATTGAATGGAAAAAAGCCATTGTGAAGGAGAAGAAAGCAAATATCGATAAATACGTAAAATTGTGTAAGTCGGAACCCGACTGGTTGCTTTCGCGCCTGCAAATGAACTGGCTTACAAAACACGACAAAGTGTTTTTGAAAGGTGGCGATTTCTCGCATTCCGAGGGCGAAGCTCCTGTGCCAACCGTTCGTTTTTCAGGAACCCGAGACTGGGCTTCCAACTACCGCTTTCCATCCTTGGAGGATTTGCAGCCTTATTTTGATGATGAGCGCGGAATGTATGTGAAAAGTAAAGAAACCGGAGAAATGGAATGGGTGCATCCGTCGAAAGTGGGGCACGGAATTGAGGGTATAAACCGAAAAATTATGGCTTTGGCTGAAAATGCCGCTTTTTTATATTGGCTAACAGGCGATAAAAAATATGCCGAATTTGCAGCTCCGGTTTACGATACTTACATACAAGGCATGTTTTACCGCGAGGCTCCGGTAGACCTAAATAACTCGAGCCAGCAACGCATTTCAGGACTGGCAACTTTTGAAGTTATTCACGAGCAAATTGTGGTTTCGCTTACCCTGATTTACGATTTTATGTTTGATTACCTTAAAGCCAATGGGCACGATATGACCATGTCTGCAGCCGTTTTTCAGAAGTGGGGCGACCAGATTATTAAAAACGGAGTGCCCGATAACAACTGGAACTTCTTTCAGGCGCGTTTTTTAACTTACATTGCTTTGGCACTTGATGATAATAACTATTACGAAAACGGTAAAGGCCAGCAATATTACCTCGATCATACTTTTACTACCTCTACAGATCGTCAGATTGCATTAAAAGAAGCCGTTGGTAATTACGATTACAAAACAGCTATGTGGCCCGAGTGTGCTTCTTACTCCATGCACGTAACCGAAACCTTACTGAAAATCCTCACCTTGCTTGATAATGCTACCAATGCGGATGAGTTTAAGAATTTCCCGGTAGTGGAAAAAGCAACGCTATCTTCGTTTCAATACCTTTTCCCCGATGGTGGTATTGTTGCATTTGGCGATTCTCGTCACCAGTCTCTTCCGTCAGAAAGTTTTGAGTACCTGATTGCCAACTACCGGAAATACAACAAAGAAGACAAGGAGAAAAAGATTACAGCCTTGTATAAAAGCCTCTCAAAAGATGAGCTGAAGCACAGAGGAAAAGGTTTATTCGAATTGTTTTTCTACGTTGACAATTTGGTGGAAACAGAGGAAAAAACAAAAGAAGAGCTAATCACCAGTCTAACTTCGCCAACATTTTACGCCCCCAATGTTAGTTGGTTTATGCAACGAATGGGAAGTGATGACAATGCCACGGTAGTTTCAACTTTTGGCGCCATGGGTAACCATGCACATGCCAACGGGGTGGCTATTGAAATGTATGCCGATAACCAGGTAATTGCGCCCGATATGAGCAAAGGGCCAAGCTATTGGCACGAAGATCACCGTAATTATTACTCACGCTATCCGGCTCACAACACCGTAGTTGTCGATGGTATTTCCGACAGCGAAGCTATGCGCGTTCGTCATCCGTTTACCATGGAATTTCATTTCCCTGAATCGGGAGATAAAGACAATATCTTTAAGCAAGTAACTTTTTCTGATGTGTCGTTTGTGGAGCCGGCAACTTTGGCCAATCAAAACCGACTTACCGCATTAATTACCGGTAAATCAGGAAAACCTTATGTACTCGATATTTTCCGATCGGAAAGGCCGGGCGCTGAAAACCAAAAGCACGAGTATTTCTATCACAACCTTGGGCAGTCGCTTAAGCTGTTCGATGAAAATACAGCACCTCTTTCTTTAGATGTGTCAAACCACTTGAACGCAGAGGGCAACATAAAAGCATACACCTATTTTACTGATGAAACATCTGTTTCTATTTCAGCAAATTTAACGGCTGAGTTTAAACTGGAAAGCGCAAAAAATCCAACTAAAATGATGAAGCTTTGGATAAAAGGCAACGAGAACAGGACCTATTTTTCGGTTAACGGGCCGCAATCTCATGCCTTAAATAAAGCTACTGTTTCTGCCGAGATACGCGAAGCAAAAGTACCTGCTTTGGTTATTCGAAAGGATGGAGAAGCATGGATTAAGCCTTTTGTGGTGGTTTATAATCCTTACGTTGATGGAGGAGAAAAAGTAGTTGCCAAGGTAGCTTATCCTGAAATTGCAGAAAATAATGCTGCACAGTTTATAAATGTTACCCACAGCAACGGAGTTACAGTAGATTCGATTGTTGCAACTACTTCTGAAAACGATGTGGTTAACCTGGATGGGTTTTATCAGAAAGGTTTATTAAGTATTAAACGTGTGTCTGAAAACAACACCCCCGACTTTATTTTTACTTCCGGAATTACGCGTTATGCAGCTGCTGGATGGGAAATTTGCACGTTTGGCGAGCCGGTAACCACTTCAATCGAAATTTGTGCCAGAGGTTTCCAAATTCAGAATGATAAACCCGTATTAATTGGAATGCCTAAAAAACTGCAGCCCGAATACGTTGAAATTTACGAAAACGGAAAACTTGTGGAAAAACGCAAAGGGAATTTGAACCGCAATAATCCAAACCGAATTGATTTCAAATTTGAAAAACCATTTGAAAAGGCAGTTATTGTACTGAAAAAATAGATAAAATAAGATATTACCATGAAGCAGAGACTATTACCTATCGCCATGCTGTTATCGGTTTTGATACTTGGCTCGGGGATGAAAAAGAAAGAGGATTCGATTTACAAACAGGGCTGGATAGACTTTAATAAAAACGGGGTGAAAGATATTTTTGAAGACCCTGAACAAAAAGTGGAAGACCGGGTAAATAACCTGATTTCACTGATGAATGTGGAAGAAAAAACCTGTCAGCTAAATACGCTTTATGGTTTTTCGAGGGTGTTGGAAGACGAGTTACCCAACGAAAAATGGAAAAACCGCGTGTGGAAAGATGGTATTGGTAATATCGACGAACACCTGAACACCATTCAGGGAAGGCCTTCTACACATACCGAACATGCTTACCCTTTTAGCAACCACGCCGAGGCCATTAATATTATGCAAAAGTGGTTTATTGAAGAAACCCGAATGGGAATTCCGGTAGATTTTACCAACGAAGGAGTGCATGGTTTGTGTCATAAAAAAGCGACTCCGCTTCCCGCACCAATTGGTATCGGTTCAACCTGGAACAAAGAACTGGTTCGAGAGGCCGGAGAGATGGTGGGCCGCGAAGCAAAAGCCTTGGGCTACACCAATATTTATGCACCAATTTTAGATGTGGCTACCGACCAACGTTGGGGCCGCGTATTGGAATGTTATGGCGAAGAACCCTTTCATATTGCTGAAATGGGCAAACAAATGGTGGAAGGAATTCAGTCGCAGGGCGTGGCATCAACCATAAAACACTTTGCGGTTTACAGTGTGCCCAAAGGCGCCCGCGATGGCGATGCCCGTACCGATCCACACGTGGCACCGCGCGAAATGCACCAGCTTTACCTGTATCCTTTTCGCAGGGTAATTCAGGAAGCCAAGCCAATGGGAGTAATGAGTAGCTACAACGATTACGACGGCGTTCCGGTTTCATCGAGCTACTATTTTTTGACTGAATTACTACGTCAACAATATGGCTTTACCGGTTATGTGGTTTCCGATAGCGAGGCCGTTGAATATGTTTCGGACAAGCACCGCGTAGCTCCCGACTATAAAGATGCCGTTCGTCAGGTAATTGAGGCCGGATTAAATGTGCGTACCACTTTCCGCACGCCTGAATCATTTATCGAGCCTTTACGCGAATTAATCGCCGAAGGAAAATTGTCGATGAAAACGGTTGATGCCCGAGTTGCCGACGTGTTGCGCGTAAAATTTGAATTGGGATTGTTTGATAACCCGTATGTTGAAGATACTGAAGCCGCCAACTCTTTGGTACACACGGATGCAGATGCTGCTTTCTCGAAAAAAATTAACCAGCAATCGCTAGTCCTGTTAAAAAACGAAAATAAATTATTGCCTCTTGATATTGAAAAAGTGGATAAGATTCTGGTAACAGGGCCATTGGCCGATGAAACCAGCTTTACCTACAGCCGTTATGGTCCTGCCGAAAATCCATCGACATCGGTATTTGCAGGAATAAAAAAATATGCAGGCAACAAGGCTCAGGTTGATTATATTCAGGGCTGCGATATTATTGACCCAAACTGGCCGGGAAGCGAGATTATTTACACACCACTTTCGGAAGAAGAGCAGGCCGGAATTGCTGCTGCCGTTGAAAAAGCCAAACAGTCGGATGTGATTATTGCTGTGGTAGGCGAAGATGAAAAACGTGTAGGCGAATCTTTATCGCGCACTGGTCTGGGTTTACCCGGTCGTCAGTCGGAATTGGTTCGCGCCTTGTATGCCACCGGAAAACCGGTAGTGCTGGTTTTAATTAACGGACAACCGCTAACCATTAACTGGGAGGACAAATACGTGCCAGCTATTTTGGAAGCCTGGTTTCCGGGAACTGAATGTGGAAATGTAATTGCCGAAACACTGTTTGGTGATTATAATCCTGGAGGAAAACTATCCATTACTTTTCCAAAATCGGTCGGGCAAATTCCTTTGAGTTTCCCATTTAAACCGGGTTCGCATGCCGGACAACCGGGGGTGGGGCCAAACGGTTATGGAAATACCCGCGTTGTTGGAGCCTTGTATCCTTTTGGTTATGGTTTAAGCTACACCACTTTCGAGTACAGCAACCTACAATTAAGTGCAAAAGAACTACATGCCCAGGCAGACGTATCAGTTAGCTTCAATGTAACAAACACGGGCGAAGTTGCCGGCGATGAAATTGTTCAGCTATACCTGAAAGATGAAGTGAGCAGCGTAACAACTTACGAATCGGTATTGCGTGGATTCAAGCGTGTTCATTTAAAACCGGGAGAGACAAAAACTGTTTCGTTTACGCTAAGCCCCGATGATTTAAAAATCCTGGATATTAATATGAACTGGACTGTTGAACCGGGAAAATTCCAGGTTTTGGTAGGTGCTTCTTCGGAAGATATCAGGTTAAAAGACGAATTTAAAATACTTCTTAACTAACGTTACCGAATAAGTAAAAATCATGAAAAACCTAAATTTTAACCATTTTATTATAATTGTACTTCTGGGTTTGTTGCCTGTGCTTTCAAAATCGCAGGAGAGAACAATTAAAGGCCTGGTAACTACTTTCGATAGTATCCCGCTAATAAATGCCGGGGTAAAAGTTTTAAGTTCGAAACAAATTACTCTTACTGATACTTTTGGTCGTTTTGAAGTTACCTGCGCTGAAAATGATAAGCTAAAAGTAAGTGCCAACGGTTTTGTTTCCAGAAAAGTTAAGATTGATGAGAAAGCCAAATTGGCTTTGGTTAATTTGAGTTTTAAATCGGGTATTAAAAATGTAGAAATTGCCGCCGGCTATGGGCACATAAGCGATAGAGACAAACTTTTTGCTGTGTCATCACTACAAAACAAACAAGATAATTTTTCCGATTACTCGAATATGTATGACCTAATTCGAGGCATATCAGCTGGTGTTGAAGTAGTAGGCAAAGAAATTACAATACGTGGCGAACATTCAATCAACAGTTCAAGTGTTCTTATTGTAGTTGATGGAGTTGTGAGTGATTCAGATGAACTCGACAGGTTAATGCCATATGATGTTAAAAGTATTGATATATTAAAAGATGGTGCTGCTGCAATTTATGGTAGCAGAGGAGCAGCTGGTGTTATACTTATCACCACTAAAAAAGGAGGAGATTAAATTTTTATTAGCTTTAAAGTTGTCATAAATTATTTAAACCAATAACGTAAATTATGTACTTAAAGAAACTTATACACTGCCTTTAAACAATGGACCTAATCATTTACACGGTGGTCCCAAGGGATTTCATAACCAGGTTTGGGAGGTGAAATCGGCAAGCGAAACTTCAATTGTGCTTACTTATTTATCGAAAGATGGTGAAATGGGCTATCCCGGGGATTTGAATGTTGAAGTTGCGTACGAACTTACTGTTAAGAATGAAGTGGTAATGAAATACAAAGCCACTACCAATAAAGCCACTCCGGTAAACCTTACCAATCACGCTTTCTTTAATTTAGGTGGCGAGGCCAACGGAACCATAAATGACCATATTTTAACCTTGAATGCAGATAAGTACACTGCCGTTGATGAAACATTAATTCCACTAGGTGAAAACGTAACGGTTGAGGGAACGCCATTCGATTTCAGAAAAGGAAAAGCAGTTGGCAAAGATTTAGACCAACAGGAAAGTAACCAGCAACTTATAAACAGCATGGGCTACGACCATAATTTTGAGTTGAACAAAGGAAATGGCGGAATGACATTCGCGGCTACAGTAATTTCACCCAAAAGTGGTGTGAAAATGGAGGTATTCACTGAAGAACCGGGAATTTAGTTTTACGGTGGTAATTTTTTCGATGGCTCCGATACTGGCAAGCTTGGAAAAACATTCAATTACCGTGAGTCGTTTGCTTTGGAAACCCAGCATTTTCCAGATTCGCCTAACCAGAAAGCGTTTCCATCAATAATTTTAAAGCCTGGGAAGACGTATAAAACGAAGTCGGTTTATAAGTTTGATGTTGATAATTAGTTTTTGTGAGATTTATCATTAAGAATTTTTTTGCTTATACAATTGTCATAAGTAAAAGTTTAAATCCTTATTGTCCTATAATTTTTATACATAAATACGCCTTTTGACACCCATTTCAGGGTTGACTTAAGAGTACTTGTTTGGAGTATTTACCAATATTTGGTATTTTTGGAAAAAACATTGAAAATGAAAAATACTTCAATATCACTAGGCAATTATTTTGACCAATTTGTACAGACGCAGGTTTCTGCTGGACGATATAAAAATGTTAGCGAAGTTATTCGTGCAGGTCTTAGGCTTTTAGAAAATGAGGAAAGTAAAGCTATTGCCCTAAGAAATGCTATTCAGGAAGGAATTGATAGTGGAATTGCACACGATTTTGACCCCCAAAAGAATCTTGAGCAATTGAAAGCCAAAAGGAAAAGGAATGGCTAAATACAAATTGACCAATAAAGCTGTTGAAGACTTAAATGAAATTTGGGATTACACATTTGATACCTGGTCCGAATACCAAGCTGACAAATACTATGAAATGTTAATTAGCAGCTGCCAAGACATTGCCAATAATCCCGAACTCGGTAAAAACTATGTTGGAATAACTTCAGAATTGTTTGGGTTAAAAGTAAACCGACACATTATTTTTTATCGCAAATCAAGTGATAACCCGATTGAGATAACAAGAATTCTGCACGAACAAATGGACTTAAAGAGTAGAATAACAGAATAAAAGTACGCTCAATAATAAAGATTCTGATTAGATGCAATGCCCATATCCCAAACACTCCTCTTGTATTTTAATCGTATGTTAAGTCGCGGTCAGGGCAAAATCTATTGTATCCCGTATTCGTCTACTGCTCGATATGGTATCTGTCTTTATGTTAATCTTGACTCCATTTGTTTCGGCAAGAGGAACTTTGTATTTGGAGTAAGGATTTTTCTTAATCAAATCCATAGAAACAGCTAAGTTAAGCACACGCCTTGTATGTTTATGATAGTTCCAGGCTGTGTTCTGATGGACCTTGTACTCTTTCTTTAGGAAAACATCAAAGGCTTCAAGAAATTTGTAATCAACTTTCTCTAGAGGATAATCCTTTCTCGTGCATATTCTTCAAGTAGTAGTCAAATACTTTTAGAATACCTTCGCAGTCATCGATGTTTCGTATCCTATTTTTAATGGTAATTACATCGAAATCTTCTCCTGAAGATTTTAGTAAATTGTAATGATCCTGAATCTCATTTTGAATCTTACTCAATCTGTTACTCAGGATTTGGGCTCTTTCATTTCTTCCGCTGAAATGTTGTCCGGATTCATCCCATTTATCAGGATGACAATAAATACCTGTAGAAAGCTAAACGCGTTTGGAATCTAACGTAAATCTTACATAAACTGGAATTTCTCCATTAATTTTCTGTCTCGCTTTTTTCACAATAAAGTTAATAGTCAATCTCATCTTTTTTCATTTTTAAGGTTAAAGAAAAAATTGGTCTCGATTGTAGCTTAAAAATACCCTTTTATGGGCTCGTTTTCAAGATCAAATAGAGTCAGTCCATGTCAATTTAAATTTTGAAATAGAGAGACTTATGAGAGTTGCCGAGACTAGTTTGTTGTAAAAAAGTAGTGGTCTCGGTAAAGTCTCGTTTAGAATGACTTTTTTTGTGCTTTTTTGATTCCTGTGGAAAACAAAAAAGCACTTAAATATTGATTTTAAGTGCTTTTTATTTTGTTTGGATTTCTCCTGGTGCCCAGTAAAGGACTCGAACCTTCACGCCCTTGCGAGCACTAGTCCCTGAAACTAGCGTGTCTACCAATTCCACCAACTGGGCTATTCACGGGGTGTTCAGGGCAAATAACTAGTATTTATTGGTGGTTGCTTTTAAGATGAAGAAGTCTTTATTGTTTCACAAATTTGACTGAAAACAGTGAAATGTTTCACAAATATTTCACAAATGAATGTAAAATTTTATGCCAGAGAGGGAAAAATTGATGCTCGTATTCAAATCTGCTTGATCCATGACCGCACACACACATTAAAAGTCACAACGAAACATACTATCCCCAAAAATGCGTGGGATAAATCGAATCAGCAAGTCAAGGAGATTTTTGAGGGAGCGGATCAGCTGAATGAAATGCTATTACAAAAGAAACTTGAGGTATTAAAACAGTACAGAACTCTTCACCAACAGGGTGTGACTGAATGGACTGATCTATCACACCGTCTAAAATCTTTTATAAAAACGGGTAAAACAGAGTACCATTCAGTAAAAAGTCAGGAGCTGCATATGTATATGGGGGAGGCGATTAATCGTTTTCTGAAAGCGAGAGAGGTGGAGTATAAGCCCGAAACGAATCGGAAGTACGAAGTCTTAGCTATTGTCTGGAATCATTTCGAAACACATTTAAAACGTCAAGTATCACTGAATAAGCTTTCCTATACTGATATGGAAGAATTTAGATTGTACCTGATCAAAGAAAGGAAGAACCGAAACGATACGGTCTATAAAATGTTAGCAGCGTTAAAATGTGTGCTTCGTTGGCTGATTCAAAACGATTACTCGATCAATCCTAAATGTTTAGAATTAGGGCAGAAAGTAAAAGTGAAAAATGAGATCGTTACTCTTTCTGAGAAGGAACTTAAACAACTTCAGAAGGTAAAATTAAAGAAGGAACTTAAGCCGATTCGAGACTGCTTTTTATTCCAAGTATTTACTGGACAACGTTATTCGGATATGCAGCAGCTTTCGCCAGATCAGATAAACAATAATAATTGGGAGTTCCAGTCGGTAAAAACAGGCAAGGACATGCTTGTTCCATTAGTCGGGTGGGGGAGTACTGCATATAATGTAGCAAGTGTTCATCAGTTTTGCTTCCCTAAGTACGTTCCGCAGTATTTTAACAGGGCAATAAAAACGATTTGCAGAGAGGCAGGTATTACAGAGATGGTAAAACTTAAAAGATACAGTGGAGGTAAGACAATAACAATAAATAAACCTAAATGTGATCTTATATCAAGTCATACTGCCAGAAGAACGTGCGTAAGTCTATTGCTTGAAAAAGGAGTCCCACCAACAGTGGTAATGAAGCTTACTGGACATTCGAGTATCCAGACTATGATGCGTTATGAACGAACAACAAATGATTCATTGATACAGGCGTTCACGTCGGTAAAATAGGGACATGTATTAATACATATAAATGCAAAATTGTTTTTTCACACTAAGACGATAAATGTTAGGAACTCTTGTTGCAATTCTTTTATCCCCTCTGCCATATTAGGTAATTTTGAGTATGAGTAAAATCAAAACAGAGAATCGCAAGATTGAACCAGCGAATAAGAGCGAAAGTAATCCTTATGTTTTAGTACGGATAGCACTGGATTGGGTCAGGTCACTGAGTCCCACTTTTGCAATAGAAAATTTGGATTGTGTCGATGCTATTGTTCCACCTTCACACTGGAGAGATTAATTTTTATATAAAAAATAATAGATAAGTATGGACGAGTATTTTGTATTAAACGAGGAAGAAAAAACACATCGTGTAACACGTCAAGAAGACTGGGAGTTCTGGGCGTATGTGGAATCTATGGAGAATCAGAGAAATATGATGTTCCCTTTAATGTACGGCGAAAATTTTCTTAGGGCGGAAGGAGTAAGAGTATGAGTAAACTAATTAATTGGAAGATGCCTTTCGAGGAGGAGCAAGTTAAAATGGAGGAACTTACAAAGTTTGAGAAAAAAATGATTCATAGCCTAATGTGTATTGGGATGACATGGGAACAGGCTTTTAATGAAGTGGCTAATATTGTAAATAAAGATACTCAACTAGTTCCGTCATAAACAAACATTGCCATGTAAGTGTATATGCGGGAATTCTATTCAGGATTCCCGTTTCTATTTATTAAGAGCGATATTGCGCAATTATCATAATAGCTACTTCTTACGTTTAAATATTCTTAATAAGTCACTTTAACAATAAAAAGCATTTAGAGACTGTCAGTTTGATGAACCAATACAGACAGTTTTTCTTTTACTTGCAAATTATTTTTGACAAATACTGACAATACATTTTCAAGGCAAAAGTCGGATACTACAATCTTTCTGGATGTTCATCACTATGAGATAAGCTCTTTGTCAGGATACCAATTAAACTTAGTCGTATGTTAATTGAATGTTAAGTGCGGGCGATCTATAATTCGAAGAGTTTGGATATAGAAGGAAATACAATTAAAGCATACCAAGTTTCAGTATCTCAAAATGATTACCAACCACTTTGTCATCAATATATTATATAGATCTTCTATCTTGCTGGTATATTGTAGAATAGGGTGTTGTTGTGGGGTGTTTTTCTCTTTGTTTTTTAAATAACTGTTAGTACACTTGCACCCAAAATAAGTCGAGCTATGTCGAAAAATGGATATATAAATTTCCCCTTGCATTTTCTAACAGGTCTTCTCGAAGATCCCCAAAGAGAAGCAACCCGAATAATTGATTATGGAATTATCAGTTTTATTAATCAGCAACCCAAGATGGGCTTAGGCGAATTGGTTAAAAAAGTGCTATTCATGTATTATAACAATAAGCCTTTTTTGGTCGATGACGTTGAAGAACAGTTGGATGTATTTTACGGGGAAGAAGAAAACCCCGATAGTAGCTACCATGGCAGATTTGATTTCGATGAAAATTATAACGGGTTTACGAACGACGAGGGGAAGTTTCTGCCAACCGAGTTAGATGAGATGGTTAAAATTATTGAAAATGATAATCAACTAGAACGATTATTTCGTAAAAACGAACGATTGTTCACATACAATTATGCTCAGCATTTTCTAAAGTTCTCAGGGGGGGATTTACAGGATACAGAGAATTCGTATAATGATCTAAGAAATAAAATTGATTTTTTCGAAAGAATATACGGTACAGATGCTTATGCCAGTGTTAAGTTGAGTCTTCTTTTTGAAGTGTTTAAAGGGCGATTTCCTCTTCACGAGTTTTTGTTTCTATCCGCAGCAAAATCAATAATAGGTAAAAGAAATTTTAATGCCACCAACAAAAATATTGTGGTAATGCGAGCCTGTGGTGCAAAAAACAAAGAAGTCTTTAATCAGATAAAGAAGAATCCAAAGGTTCATGAGTTCTGTGAGCAGTATTCTAAGCGTTTTCAGTTCGATAAAATTATGAACTCGCTGACAAGAAAAAAGCAATTAGTGAAAATAAGCGATTATCGTCATATATATCTGTCCTCGTCATTGGATCATGAAGAACTACTCATCCGTATTTCTGAACGAAAAAGAGAATATAAAAAACCTATCAGCGATGAAAGAGAGGCAGGTAGGAAATTAAGGGATCAGATTCGAGGATCAAATGATTGATCATATTTCTGTGCATCTGAACAACATCTGAACAACATCTGAACAACATCCTTATACGATGTTTATAACAAAGAATGCTTATAGAGAAGAATGACTGTAGATAATAGCTACTGCATAAATGCAGGTGGAGAGGTTTATGGAAGAACTGAAATGTTACCCAATGGATATGCAAATTAAACTATATACTAGTTTTCCTACATGAACTCCTTCCACTCGGATACTTCGTCCTTCGCTTCTTGGAAAGAACTTCCGCTTGCCAACAGTCTTTCGATTGCGCTTTGGTCTGATGTTGGCATTTCGCTTAATTCTTTCTGTTGTTCTGGTGTCAATTCGTATCTGTTTTCCATGGCTGTCTTCTTCAATATATAGTTTTGTTCGTGACTTCGATAGCTATTCTTTGCTCTACTTTGTTATTAAAAGGCTACATAAACGCCTCCCATCGATCCAACTCATCCTTTGCCTCCTGAAACGAATTGCCGTCTGCCATTAGTCTTTCGATTACGTCCTGATCAGAGACTGGCATTGCTTCAAGTTCCTTCTGCTGCTCAGAAGTGAGTTTATATTTCTTGCCTTGCCCATTGTTGTTGTTATTGCTCATGATATGATGAAGATAGTAAAAATTGCCTTCTACCAACAATTGTATCTTGTAAGTGTCCTTTAATCCGAACCTTGCACTGTACAATTACGTTATTTATAATGGATGGTCGTTCAGACCGTCTGTGTGTTTGGGGGTTAACATTAAAAAGGGCAGTTATTGAGCTGCCCTTTCTTCGTTTAACGGTGTATACTACAACTCCCTATGCAGTTCGTTAAATCGCTCCATAGCAGCGTAAGGATTGCTATAGGTCTGTATTTCGCTTAAAGTAGGTTCTTCCCACGGGTAAAGCTCACGCATATCTTTTCGGTTGCTGCCGATTACATAGCGATCTATAATCTCATAATGCTTTATTCGGGTGTTCATATTGGTAACTTCGTACAGATACCAGTGTACGCCTGTATGATACCTGTAGTATTTACATCCGTCCTTTGCTTCCTGTCCCATAAAGTTACTTGGAAGCATTCTTGGCTTTGGCGATCCCATTGAAGCAATTGCCTCATGCCAAGCATCACGTTTAACGTAAAATCCATCGTTCATAATATCAAAAATTAGCTGTTAAGATTTGTTTTTGGTGTAATGTGTCGTCTACTTGACGATCGTGCCTAAACACGCTGTTTGCTACCCCATAGGGAAGCAGATTAGCCACAATGTAATGACGGTGTGCCTATTCCAGTTCAACCATCTTGTTAAACGCCTCATCTTAGCTTCGGAAAGTCCATGCCCATTTGCCGAATGATTTTGCACTGGGGTAAATTTCTCGATTGTCTGGTTTATAGGTTTTGCGTAAAAACACTTCGTAATGAACCTTCTTAACGTCGGGGTGACTAACTTCATAGATGTACGCTTTTGTGGTTTTGTTTAGTTGTTTGAAGTTAAAGCTTTTTACTTCTCCTTTGCCTTCAAATAAAGTTCGTAGGAGGGTTAATTGTTTCATAAAAATATTTGTTAAGTTTTATGAAAGTAAAGTTATCATATGCCGCCTGAGCGTTAGCGGTATCGTACCATGAATAGGCGGTATTATACCGACAACCTTACGGTAACTTGGGGAAAGGTAGAGTAAAAATAAATACTCCAGTTCGTTTGCGGAACAGTCTCGAATAGAAATAGACAAGGCATGGAGTATTGGAACTGTCTCAAAAAGAGATGTCTATCAAGGAGAAGAAAACGAGTCCGACAAAGCTTGGATAAGTTATTTAGGTTGTCTGTTTGGTTTTGCCTCAATTGGATTTTTTTCAAACTTAACACGTAAATTATCTAGTATCTTCTTTTCCAGTTTCATTTCCAGTTCAGCAAGTTTTATCTTGAACTTGACCTGATCTTTCTGGGGTTCAGCGTAGATCTTGTCGAAAGATTGCATTATGAATGTCATTATCCTTTCTGAGTCGTCTTGGCTAGTGAAACGATCGAGTCCAATTAGCAACTCAATATGATGGTTAATTTCCATCGCCAACGTGGTTTTAAAACTATACTGTTCAAACAACATGCGTTCTTTGTTATATTGCTTTGTAGAAAAATACAGATAATATACGAGAGGAGACAGAATAAGAAACCTAATATAAAAGTTAATATCAACCGTACTGTTAAGATTCCATTCGTTCAGCCATAACTGACATGCATAAAGAATGAATAGGCTTAATAGTAACACCAATGAAACTCCGAATACGAACTTTCGCCATCTTCGCTGTGCTTTTTCATGTTGATTTCTGCGGTTTTCGAACTCTCCGCTTAATCCTGTTTTATGAGCTATGTTGTATATCTTTTCTATGCTGTCGAGTCTTTCTTTTGATTTTGTTTCGTAATCCTCAATCATTCCATAAAGCTTTGTCGAATCAGCGTTGAGTTTGTCTATGTTACGCCTCTTTTGTTTGGAACTGCTTAGCTCACTTTCGATATTTGAGTGGGCAGTCTTAACTTTGTCTTCAATGTCGCTTATTCTTTGTTTTATAGCTTCAATAGATGATTTGCTTCTTTTTGTGTGAGATAGAATTCCTTCAATCTCACGGGAAATATGCTTGAGTTTCGTAACCTCCTTTTTGAGTTCAGTGGTTATTGTTTTTATCTGATCATATTTCTTTGAACATTCATCTTTTACTGTGCTAATTTCTTTCTGAGCTTTTTGCGCAAGTTCTAGTGTTTTTTTTAAGCCTGTTTCAGGATCTTCCACCTTTTCCTTAAGAGGTAAGTATTTGGAGGAGTAATACCGATTCGCATCATATAATAGCTTTGTTAGATCGGCTTTCTTTTCATTAAACGAACGCATGGACTTATCCATAGTTCCTTTTAATCGGTTCAATTTTGTGAGATTGGTTTTGAACTCAGTATCCTTTTTCAAAACCGAAGAGTTGAGCCTCCCAATGTGATTTTGTAATACTTGAGCATTTTGAACAATGTCTTGTATTTCCTGAACTAAATTGGATGCAATCTCCTTTTTTCGTTTAAGAGTGTCTTCTGTTGTCATAGGGATAGGTTTAATTAAACAATGCGATAAGAGTTATTGGTGTTCCTATATAAATATTCGGTGCTAAGTAATTGACAAAATGGTCGTTAAAGTTAATTAATCATAATTGAAATCAAAGAATAAGTTCTAACTTTTTTACAATCACTTCTTTTGAATACTCTTTTTGTCAAGTTGTAATTATGGGCTTTTATTTAATCAACTCTTCCCGTTAACTGGATAATTTTTCTACATTTATACACCTCAATTTTTAATAATTATGTAAATATACTACGACCCTATGTCCGAAGACCAGAAGAAATTACTCCAGAGGCAGTTATGGAACATTGCTGATGAACTGCGTGGAAAAATGAATGCTGATGAGTTCCGTGACTATATGCTCGGATTCATCTTTTATAAATACCTGAGTGAACGAATGCACCAGTATGCCAACGAAATCCTCAAAGAGGACGGTATTCTGTTTGAGCATATCGATGAGGCTACAAAAGATGGACAAGAGATACTGGAAGCTGTAAAAGAAGAAGCCATTGAACATCTGGGGTACTTCCTTAAGCCTTCTGAACTGTTCGAAGCACTTGTGGCTCGTGGAAAGGGTAATGGTAAAAGCAAGTTTATTCTGGATGACCTGACTACAATATTGCGCCATATCGAGCAGAGTACCATGGGTACGGAAAGCGAAGACGACTTCGATAACCTGTTCGAAGACCTCGACCTTACCTCATCGAAACTGGGTAAAACCGAATCAGCTAAAAACGAACTGATCGTAAAGGTGCTTACCCACTTAAACGCCATCGACTTTGGCATTAACGATACCGAATCAGATATACTGGGCGATGCCTACGAATACCTCATCGGGCAGTTTGCCAGCGGTGCGGGTAAAAAGGCAGGTGAGTTCTATACCCCGCAACAGGTGTCTACCATCCTTGCCAAAGTCGTTACAATGGACAAGGAAAAACTCCGCAATGTTTACGATCCTACCTGTGGATCGGGTTCGTTACTGTTACGGGTGGCTCGTGAGATGAAGTCGGAACTGGAGTTCTACGGACAGGAAATGAACCGTACAACGTACAACCTTGCCCGAATGAACATGATCCTACATGGGGTACACTACCTTAACTTCGATATCAGGCAGGAAGATACATTGGAACATCCGCAACACAGTGAAATGCGTTTTGAGGCTGTGGTGGCTAATCCTCCGTTCTCGGCTAAGTGGAGTGCCAATCCGCTGCTGATGTCTGACGACCGCTTTAGCCAATACGGTAAACTTGCTCCATCGAGTAAAGCCGATTTTGCATTTATTCAGCATATGATCCACCAACTTGCCGATAACGGGACTATGGCGGTGGTAATGCCACATGGGGTGCTATTCCGTGGTGCAGCCGAAGGACACATCCGTAAATACCTTATCGAAGACAAAAACTACCTCGATGCCGTAATTGGCTTACCCGCCAACATCTTTTACGGCACGAGTATCCCTACCTGTATTCTGGTGTTTAAAAAGTGTCGTGAGATGGATGACAACATATTGTTTATCGATTCCAGTCAGCATTTCGAAAAGGTAAAGAACCAGAACTACCTGCGTACTGAAGATATTGAACGCATTGTATACACCTACAGCAGCCGTGAAACCATAGACAAGTATAGTTATGCTGCCACGCTCGATGAGGTACGTGAGAACGACTACAATCTCAATATCCCCCGTTACGTGGATACTTTCGAGGAGGAAGAACCAGTTGATCTGGAAGCTGTTTCTGATGAATTAAAAGCACTGGAAAGCGACATGAAAACCACTGACGATACCATTACTGTCTTCTGTCGCCAGTTAAAAATCTCAACCCCGTTTTAGCAGGATGAAGGAAGAGCGAAAAATACCAGAGTTACGGTTTCCTGAGTTTGAAGGGGCATGGGATAATGAAAAAATCGGTAAAATCTTTTCTGTTTCAGCTGGAGGAGATGTGCCGAAGGAAAATGTGAGCGAAGTAAAGACGGAAGAATTTAAATATCCAATTTATGCTAATGCTGAAAAAGGGAAAGGCTTTTATGCTTACTCAGACATTTTTAAGGTCGAAGCAGGAGTTGTTACAGTTGCAGGGCGAGGGGTAAATATTGGTATTGCTCATGCAAGGGATCACAGGTTTTATCCCATTGTAAGGTTGCTCGTATTGAAGCCAAAACAACAAGAGAACATATACTTCTTTGAACATTCAATCAATAATCTGAACCTTTACATCGAAAGTACTGGAGTGCCACAATTAACCGCACCTCAGATTTCATCATACAGGTTGTCCTATCCCTCCCTCCCAGAGCAACAAAAAATAGCCACCTTTCTTACCGCTGTAGACGACAAGATTCAGCAACTCACCCGCAAGAAGTCGCTGTTGGAGGACTACAAAAAAGGCGTGATGCAGCAAATCTTTTCGCAGCAGATTCGCTTTAAAGCTGACAATGGTTCGAATTTTCCCGAGTGGGAGGAGAAAAAATTGGATTCAATTGTTTCAAAAATTACAAACGGGATCAGTCTTGACCAAAACTCTGAACAGATAGGATATAGGGTGACCAGAATTGAAACAATTTCTGACGGGACAATTAATTTGGCAAAAGTTGGCTATGTCGATACCCAAAAAGACATTTCCAGTTATCGTTTATTAGAAGGCGATTTGTTGTTTAGCAACATAAACAGTGTTGCCCATATTGGTAAAATAGTCCGTGTGGATAGTGATTTCAATTTATATCACGGGATGAATCTGCTCAATATTCGAGTGGATAAAGCATTCGATAATCAGTTCATATATTACCAACTTTCACGCAAACAGATGAAGAACTATTTCGAAAGGATATGTAACCGTGCAGTGAATCAGGCAAGCATAAATCAGACAGACCTTAAGAAAACAATTGTTTTGTGTCCCTGCCTCGAAGAGCAGCATAAAATAGCCGACTTTTTATCGGCACTCGATACTAAAATTGAACAGGTAAACACCCAACTGGAGCAGACCAAAACATTTAAGAAGGGACTGTTGCAGAAGATGTTTGTGTAAAAAAAGTAAGAAATGGATGATATAAAACAAGTAGTAAAAGAAAAGGTAGGTGTCGTTATCTCTGAACTTGGAGAGGACAAACTGAAACATAGTGTCATGCCCCTGCCACCAGTTTATTATGTTGTCTTCACTAGTGGTAAAATAGAGATGCGAACAAAGGATGATTTCCTGACTAATAATGATTACTCAATGGCAATTATATTTCCCCGTATAAGTTATAAGCCAAACTCACAAAAGATGGAAACATTTCTGAAGGCGATCACAGTCAATAGTTATAAGGAGGTTCAAGTTGGCACAATTAATATGGGAAATTGGACGTGGTCTTTTTTTAATCAGGATTTAAGGAGAAAACCATTGCCTCTCGAAATCAGGATTGAAAACCGTGAAATTGATTTTGACAAAAGAATTTTTCAGATTTATCAGGACAATTTTCACTTGCAACTTAGGTTACTTGTCTCCGTGCTTTCCTGCAGAAGAAAGGACGAAGCAGAATTTATTCTTAGCTTTTATGACAAGGAGATAGAGATTGGGAAATTGTATGAAAAAATAAAGTCGCAAAATAGAATTCTGGATAAACTACCGCTTGGAGCAGACCAAAACCTTTAAGAAGGGACTGTTGCAGAAGATGTTTGTGTAAAAATAAATATGGAAGCCTTTATCAAAATAGTTGAAAGTATACAAACAGAGCAACCAAACATTAATCCAACCGAAATTTATAACGAAGGATGGATGACAAGGTTATTGGTTCATTATTCAATTAAACACCAGATCAATGTGGTTAACCTAGACTTTAGTATGATAAAAAACTGGACATCAGAGGCTTTAATGTCCAGTCCTTTCATACTAGAGGTGGCTCAGCCATACCGTGAAGGGTACACCCATGCTGATGTTGCACTCGGTGACTTTAATGTCGACTACGAGGTTCGAGGAGAGATTGATATTCCTAACGATGCTAGGGTATTCGGGATAATTGAGGCAAAAATGAAGAGTAATCTTAGTGCTGGGACAACCTATGTGAAAGACTATAATCAGGCGAGTAGGAATATTGCTTGTATAGCCCACAACACAAGAGCCTCCGATTGCAAAATATTTTTTGTAGTTGTTATTCCCGAACAAATGAAAGAAAAACATGGTATTGTCCCTAAAGTCGATAAAACTTTCGTCTACAATCAAATTCAATCCCGTTTTGAACTTTATGATGAGAATCATGAGGTTCGTGTTAATGAGTCAGCCGTTTTAAGTAAGGTGAAAAAATGTGAGATAATCGTGCTAACGTATGAAGATTGGATATCGACATTTACAGATTCGCAATCCAGAGAATTTCTATCTGATTTTTACGAGAAATGTCGAAAATATAATCGGCTAAAATAGATACTGAATGATCGAAACCAGAAAAATAACCGACCTTTTACAGGGAACAAAAAACATTATAAAACATCAGCGGGAGATAGAAAAGCTGAAGGGTGAAAGTTTCAACGTGTTTTCCATCCTTAAAATGGAGAGCAAGGAAAACGAAACACACTCTGCTTTTCTGGCTGAACTGCTTGATCCGAAAGGTTCGCATCTTAAAGGTGACACTTTTTTGCGCCTGTTTCTGGAGATAATCGGAGACACTAGCATTGATCCGAGCCAAGCTAAGGTTAAAGTGGAGCATTACTGCGGAGAACGTAACGACAAGGCAAAAACAGGGGGCAGAATCGATATCTTTATCTGGAATGAAGGTGGCAACAGTATCTCAATTGAGAACAAGATTTATGCAGGAGATCAGTATGCTCAAATTGAACGATACCGTAATTACCGATTAAGCAGAAAATCAACAAACACGGTTTATTACCTAACATTATTCGGAGATCAACCTTCAAAAGACAGTAAAGGGAAACTGCAAGATGGAAAAGGGTTTCACTGCCTTTCATACCAGACTGATATACAGGAATGGCTAAAACGGAGTATGAAAGAAGCAGCAGAAGAACCGATTTTAAGAGAATCAATAAAGCAATACCTTATATTGGTAAAAAACCTTACTTCAACCATGGACAAAGAAAAAGAAACAGAGTTACACAAGTTGATGCTCAAGTATTACGAAGAAGCATCGTTTATTGAAGCAAACTTTGAAAAAGCTAAAAATGTTATTTACCAACAAGTGCGGCAAAAAGTAATAATAGCACTTCAATCAGAACTGAAAAAGCTAAATTTCCCATACAATGTAGTTGAAGGTAATGCCATCGAGGAAAAACACGCAGAAGTGTTCATTAAGCCAGTGAACCATCCCTCAACTACATTACGTTTTGGAGTCGAGTCTTTCAGTGGGAATGGTCACAAAAAAGGACAAATATTCGTAGGGATAAAAAATCAAGGAGGAGGTAAAAATTTATTTACAGAGTTGAATAAAAGCAGAACCAAATATGCAAACTACTGGATAAACCCGCAGGTGATCCGAAATGAAAACGATTCACCAATTAATTTGAGAAACAATAAATTGATTTATCGACTGAGTTCTGTCGATGGATTTATGGATGAATTTGCTGCACAGATAGTTAAGGAAGTCGTTCGCTACATGAAGGATGAATCTACTGCATTATTGGAATATTTAAACAAAAACTAATGACCCGACAACCTGAACAAATACTGGAAGAGAACCTTATCACGCAGCTTGCAGGTATGCGCTATCAGCGTGTAACCATTAACGATGAGGCTGATCTGTTGGTAAACCTGAAGGAGCAACTGGAGAAGCATAATGGAGTTCAGTTAACCGATAAGGAGTTTGCACAAGTGCTGAACCACCTCGACAAGGGGAACGTATTCGAAAAAGCCAAAATCCTGCGGGATAAAATGCAGCTTACTAAAGAGGACGGTGATTCCGTTTATCTGGAGTTTATTAACATGGATCAGTGGTGTAAAAATACCTTCCAAGTCACCAATCAGGTAACAGTGGAAGGTAGCTACAAAAACCGCTACGATGTAACCATCCTCATCAACGGCTTGCCACTGGTACAAATAGAACTTAAACGAAGGGGACTGGAACTGAAGGAAGCTTTTAATCAGATTAACCGCTACCAGAAACACTCCTACTGGGCGGGGCATGCCTTGTTTCAATATGTTCAGGTGTTTGTGATCAGCAATGGCGAGAATACAAAGTACTACGCTAATAATAAACGACAGACCTTTAAACAGACATTCTACTGGAGCGATGTAAACAATAAGCGCATTTCACAGCTAAGTAAGTTTGTCGAAGAATTCCTTGAGCCTTGCCATCTGGCTAAAATGATCACCCGTTATGTGGTGATGAATGAAGCCTACAAGATATTAATGGTGCTGCGTCCTTACCAGTATTTCGCAACAGAAGCATTGATTGATCGGGTAAAGAACAGTACTAATAATGCTTATGTCTGGCATACCACAGGATCGGGTAAAACACTGACCTCGTTTAAAGCCAGTCAGGTGATCATGAACCTCCCGCAAGTGGATAAGGTGGTGTTCGTAGTCGACCGAAAAGACCTCGACTACCAGACAAGCAAGGAGTTCAACGCTTTCTCTAAGGGCAGTGTGGATAGCACTGACAACACCAAAAAACTGGTAGAACAGTTTACCGATGGTACGCAACTGATCGTTACCACCATCCAGAAGCTGAATAACGCTATTAGCAAGAAGAACTACCTGTACCGCATGGAGAAGATGAAGGACAAACGGATCATCTTTATATTCGATGAGTGCCACCGTAGCCAGTTTGGCGACACCCATCAGAAGATCGTAAAGTTCTTTACCAATCACCAGTTATTCGGATTTACGGGTACGCCTATCTTTGCCGAGAATGCCTATAGCAAAAACTCGGTGAAACATACCACCAAAGAACTGTTTGGCGAGTGCATCCATAAATATGTGATCACTGATGCCATTAAGGATGAAAACGTGCTAAAGTTCTCTGTGGAATACATTGGCAGGTACAGAGAGAAGCAGAGCGGAGATACTCTTGCCGACATCGAGGTGGAAGGCATCGACATAAAGGAACTGATGGACTCGGAGCAGCGTCTGGAGAAGATCACCGATTATATCCTCAGCCTTCACAATCGTAAGACGCATTCCCGCACGTTTACGGGTATGTTTTGTGTGAGCAGCATTGATACCCTCATCCGTTACTACGAACTGTTTAAACAGCGGAAAAACGATGGGAAACACAATCTGAAGATTGCCACCGTATTTTCCTATGGCGTAAACGAAGACGACAAGGATGCTACTGGTCTTTATGAGGAAGAACTGCCGATTGCAGCCGAGGGATTCCAGAAATACAACAAACATAGTCGGGAGAAACTGGATGAATACATTGGCGACTACAACCAGATGTTCGGAATGAACTTCTCTACCAGAGATACCCAAAGCTTCTACAACTATTACAACGATATTTCAAAACGAGTGAAAGCACAACAGATCGACATTCTGTTGGTTGTAAATATGTTCTTAACGGGATTCGATAGTCCCACACTGAATACGCTATATGTCGATAAGAATCTGAAGTATCACGGGCTGATTCAGGCATATTCTCGTACCAACCGTATTCTTACCGAGCAAAAGTCGCAGGGGAACATTGTTTGCTTTCGTAACCTTAAAAACGCCACTGATGATGCTATTGCACTGTTCTCGAATAAGGATGCCAAGGAAGTGATCCTGCTGCAACCGTACGAGGAGTATGTACGCAAGTTCAATATTGCTTTTGCTGAACTGTTGAAGATTGCACCAACCACTGCCAGTGTGGATGAATTGCCAAGTGAGGACGAGGAACTGGAGTTTATCAAGGCTTTTCGGGAATTGATGAGGCTAAAGAATGTGTTGTCCAGTTTTGTGGAGTTCAGCTTTGATGATCTGGCAATGAACGAGCAAACTTTCGAAAACTACAAAAGCAAGTACCTCGATCTTTGGCAGAAGGTAAAATCCGATACCAGTAAGGAGAAAGACTCCATCCTCGATGACGTGGACTTCGAATTGGAACTGATCCATCGTGACGAGATAAATGTAGCCTACATCCTTAAGTTACTTGCCCAAATGAAGGATGCAAGTAAAGCCGATCAGGAACGCCAGAAGAAGCAAATTCTGGAGCATCTTACAGGAGAAGCCAAACTACGAAGCAAGAAGGAACTGATCGAAAAATTCATACAGGAAAATCTTCCACACATCGAAGATGCAGACGACATCCCCGAAGCCTTCGAAGTATTCTGGAAGAACGAACAAAAGATAGCATTTGACACCATTTGCAGGGAGGAACACCTTGTACCTGTTAAACTACAAGATGTGATCGAGAACTACCTGTATACAGAGCGGAAACCACTACGGGAAGATATTGTCGGCACATTAGAAACAAAACCAAAAATACGAGACCGCAAAACCATCATAGAACGTGTTACAAGCCGCATCTATGGCTTCGTGGATACTTTTGTTAGTGGTATGGCGGGGTAGTACCTAAAAATGACAACTTATGGTAATTCTTAAAAGGATAATTATAGCCTCGATATTTGTTCTAATTGGATTAGGATTTATCTTTTTGTTTACGATGATGTACGTGAATGTTGTAAATGATGACCTATATGGTAGAATGATTGAAACGAAAAGATTTTGTGACGATAGTTTTGATGTTAAAACAGATTACGTCACAGTAAGATTTATTATCCACAATATTCATGAACAAGAAAATGCAGTTGATGCATCATTACTAATCTTTACTACAGGACAAAAAATAAACCATGATTTGAAGGAAGGCAAGTTCTCTATTACAGCAGATGTGAGAGATGGGTACGGGTATGCTCCTTTTGGGCAGTATCACAAAATAGTACTCGATTCAAGTGTGGTCGATAAGAACGTCAAGACATCTAATTTAATCAGTGAATCAGAAAACTTTTTGTTTCCTATTGCCAATAGTGTCGATGGATTCCCTTATGACGATGTATTGATATATCCACGTGTCAGCGTAAATTATTCTGGAACGCCATCCGAAAAGTATAAACTAAATACTGAAGTACAGAAAATGATGACGGGGCGACAACTTGAAGTTAGCTGCAAATCTCCCAGAATTGCAACTCTCAGTCGAACACCAATAGAAAAAATGTTCATTGTTTCCTCATCTGTTATTTTTCTGGTTTTAGCAATACTAGTCGGGATTAGCCTCATTTTGACAAAAACAGGATTAAGTAGGACTGAGGAACTATTGGCAATCGCAACATATTTGATGGCTACAGCAGGATTTCGTGAACTTATTGGTTTTTCACGAGATACAGGCATTAGTGCGCTTGAAGTGGCAGTGCTTGGAATACCTTTAGCTCTTGTATTCACTGCAATATTCATATCCTTTTTTAGAGGAAAATGGAAAAAGTCAAATCAATAACCTCATTATAAAGAACTACGCATTAATTAACTTTACAGCCTACAAAATAAACCTTAGTCATCTTTTGTTATTTTACTCGTTAATCTCTAGTTTTATAGTCAATTATAAACCAGAAGCGTTTCACAAATGTTTCACAAATTTGGTGGATAAAGTTCTTTTTGTTTTGTAAGTGATTGGTATACAATAAAAAAGGAGAGCTAAATTAACTCTCCTTTGTGCCCAGTAAAGGACTCGAACCTTCACGCCCTTGCGAGCACTAGTCCCTGAAACTAGCGTGTCTACCAATTCCACCAACTGGGCTATTCTGTTAAGAACATTCCAAATTTTTAAAGAAGCCAGGCTTCAAATTTGGTCGTGCAAATATAAAAAAAATCCGCCTTCTTGTTCATTAAAAGGCGGATTTAAATGAAATCAATTATTTCTTACAACATCTTAATCTGATCTTCGGCCGTAATTTTTTCGCAGTACCTGCATTTTAGGGCAATTGGGTCGGTTTTAATAACCTTAAAACACGTTGTTATTACTTCGTGGTTGGTAATGCATTTGGGATTAAAACATTTGGCAATCCCTTTAATTCGTTCCGGGATTTCCACAATTTTCTTTTCGGCCACTTCGTAATCTTTAATAATGTTTAATTTGGCGTGTGGCGCGATCAATGCTATTTTATTTATTTCATAATCTTCAAAAAATTTGTCGGAAACTTTAATAATGGCTTTTGCTCCTAATTTGGCACTATCCAGGTTGGTCCCGAAAGTAATTTGGTTCTCAATTTTATCCAATCCTAAAATTGATATAACCTTAAATAAATTTTTTGCAGGAATATGGTCGATTACTGTACCGTCTTTAATGGCACTAACTTTTAATTTTAGTTTCTTTTTCATGTTGTCTTTCATTTCCATGGTAACATTATTTAAGGTTCATTACATGAGAAATAATTGCTTCGCGCGTAAAAACGCCATTTAATGCCTGTTCAAAATAGTAGGCTTTATCGCTGCTATCTACATCGGTTGCGATTTCGTTAACACGTGGCAGCGGATGCAAAACCCTCACATTCGGCTTTGTGTTTTCCAGCATGGCCTTGTTCAGAATATAGATATCTTTAACCTTTTCATACTCAATAGGATCTGAAAAGCGTTCTTTCTGAACCCGTGTCATATAAATAATATCTGCTGCTGAAATAATATCGGTAAATTCTTCGTGTTCAAAATAACGAATTCCTCTTTCTTCAAGATGGTGTTTGTATGCTCGTGGCATTTGCAAACTCTCGGGCGAGATAAAATTGAATATCGGATTTTCGAATACCGACATCGCTTGCAGCAGCGAATGTACGGTACGTCCGAACTTAAGGTCGCCAACCATAAAAAGGTTAAGGTTGTCTAAAGTACCCTGGGTTTTTAATATCGAATATAAATCGAGCAGGGTTTGGGTTGGATGCTGATTGGCACCGTCTCCGGCGTTTATTACCGGAACGCTTGATACCTCTGCAGCATAACGAGCAGCACCTTCAAGTGGGTGACGCATCACAATAATGTCGGCATAGTTGCTCACCATTTTAATGGTATCGTGCAATGTTTCGCCTTTTGTTGCACTTGAACTATCCGGATCAGCAAACCCAACAATACGTCCCCCCAAACGATTGATGGCTGTTTCGAAACTTAGTCGTGTTCTTGTTGATGGTTCAAAAAAAAGGGATGCAACAACTTTCCCTTTTAAGAGATCCTGGTTCGGATTTTCTTCGAAATCCGCCGCCAGCTCCATAATTCTCAGATATTCTTCTTTCGAGAAATCTGTAATTGAAATCAAATCTTTTTTCATCTTATTAAAATTGTTTGTTTTCTTTTTGCAATAAGATGGAACTCCTCCCTTTCAGAAGGGAGTTGTTTCATTGCCTTAAATATTAAATCTCGTAATGTATTTCTGTATAAAAAAAGAAGACCAACATTTCGGAAAATAAAATGTTGGTCTTCAATAATTTGAAAAAAAGTAGAACCTTTTTTGCGGAAAAAAACGATTGCTTTAAAAAATCGCTTCATGCAACTATGGGAAAAAGAAACCCTCTTAATGAGGAAAATAGAGCCTCGCTTAAGAAAGTTATAAAGGAATATCACGCGTTGCATCATGTTTCAAAAATAAGGTCTTAAATAACGTTTGTCAAAAATAGAATTGTGTACTTATTAGCATTTTATTAACACAGGGTACAAATTAATTTAACCTTGTGATTTTAACGCCATAAAGTTCGTTAAAAATGTCGAAAGCTTTGTTGCCTTCTGATTTGCGTGCTTTAAAAACCAAACGGCAGCTTTCCTGAAAATCAGTTTCTTCGATATCAAAATTTTCAACTTTTAATTTATTCATTACCGTGTTAAGCATGGCGTATTCAAACTTCAGTTCAAATGCAATTTCTATTAGTTTAGTTATAATTTCGGCATTGTTGAGTGCTTCAATTGTGGCATTACGGTAGGCATTTATAAGTCCGCTAACACCCAGCAAGGTACCTCCAAAATAGCGCACAACCACTACCAGTATATTGGTTATTTCGTGGCTTTGCAATTGCCCTAGAATTGGTTTTCCGGCCGTTGATGAAGGTTCTCCATCGTCGTTAGCCCTGGTTCTGATAGTCTCAGTTCCCAGTCGCCATGCGTAGCAATGGTGGCGCGCACTATGGTGTTCTTTTTTTAAGGCTGTAATAATATCTTTAACTGCATCTTCGTTTGTTAACGGATAGGCGTAGGCGTAAAATTTGCTGCCTTTATCTTTAAAGTAGCCGGTGCTTTCTTTCTCAATTGTTTTATAAATATCCTCCATTACAGTAAAAAATATAAACTTATGAGGGCTAATACTACACCCAAATAATTAATTCTACTTAGTTTTACTTTAAAAAGTAATGTTCCCAGCAATGTAGTTAATGCTACAATGGCCATGTTGTTTAGTGCAAAAACCAGCGAACTTTCCAATCCTGAATGGTTGAGTGCCTTTATAATAAAGAATAGGGAACCAAAATTTACTCCCCCCAAAAAAGTGCCCAGAATAATGGTCATGTAATTAAAAGGCTGGTTGCGGTTCTTTTTAAAAAGCTTGAGTATTAATCCACAAATAAAAGCAACGATAAACACGCAAATCGTATACAACGACACATCTGTTTCTGAAAGTTTTACTGCCTGAACATATTTTACAATGGAATCGATAAGTCCGCTTCCTAAAAATATGGATAGTGGTAAAGCAATAAACAAGAGATTGGTTTTATTAATTTCTTTTTTGTAAACAGTTAGGCCAATTGCAATTAATGCGGTAACAATACCTCCAACCTTAAGTATTGATATTTGCTCGTTAAAATAAAACAGCGAAAAGGCTACCGGAAATACCAGCGAAAGTTTATTGGCAAGTGTGGTAACCGTAATTCCGGCTTTCTGAGATGAATAACCGATTAGATAAAACATGGCGATGAAGAGGATGCCCAGAATAAGTGCATAAGCAAGCCATGCGGGTGGTTCATTTAGGTTTAAGCCATTGGAAAAAGGCCTAAAAAGCAATAAGCCGAGGGCACTGGCTGCCAAATAATTGAGTGTTATTAACGAATGCATATTGCACCTGTAATTTTTTGCAATTCGAAAAATTACATAAATCAGCGAGGAGGAAATTATGCATGCGACAAGGTAAATCATCCGGGCAAAAAAAAGGCAGGCTTTAGGCCTGCCATTATTACATTTTTAATTTCTTTTCGATGTCTTCAACAAACTGTCGGAAATTTTTATCGGTATCTTTTAGGTTGTTTACTGTTTTACAGGCATGTAGCACGGTAGCATGGTCTTTGCTTCCTATTTGTGCTCCAATACTTGCCAGCGAATATTTTGTTAAACTTTTAGAGAAATACATGGCTATTTGCCGGGCCTGAACAATCTCGCGTTTGCGTGTTTTAGTTTGCAGGGCATCAACAGGCATATTAAAATAGTCGCATACTACTTTCGAGATGTACTCGATTGAAAGTTCGCGTTTCGAGTTTTTAACCAGTTTGGTAATCAACTTGGCTGCCAGCTCCAGTGTAATTTCTCGCTTATTAAGCATGGATTGAGCTAATAACGATACCAGTGCTCCTTCGAGTTCGCGCACGTTATTGGTTACATGCGATGCGATGTATTCCAGTACTTCTTCCGAAAGGCTTATCCCGTCTTTGTAAATCTTCCGGCTTAAAATTTCCATTCGTGTTTCAAAATCGGGCGTTTGCAAGTCGGCAGTTAGGCCCCATTTAAAACGTGAAAGCAAACGTTGTTCCATGCCTTTAAGTTCAATAGGAGGCTTATCAGATGTAAGGATAAGCTGTTTGCCCATTTGGTGTAGATGGTTAAAGATATGGAAGAAGGTTTCCTGGGTTTTTTCTTTACCGGCAAATTCATGAACATCGTCAAGAATAAGTACATCAACCATTTGGTAGAAATGTAAAAAGTCGTTGCGGTTATTATTTCGCGTTGCTTCAGTAAACTGGGTCTGAAATTTATTTGCGTTGACGTAAAGTACTACTTTGTCCGGAAAATTTTCTTTTACTTCAATTCCGATGGCTTGTGAAAGGTGTGTTTTTCCCAATCCTGAATTTCCATAAATCATTAACGGATTAAATGCTGTTCCACCAGGATTTTGGGCAACAGCATAACCGGCGCTACGTGCCAAACGGTTACAATCTCCTTCAACAAAATTTTCAAAAGTGTTGTCAGGTTTTAACTGCGGATCAATTTGCAGTTTTTGTATACCCGGAATTATAAAGGGATTTTTTATTGTAGCCTTTTCTTCTGTTTTAAGTGGCACAGTAAGTGGTTTATTTTGAATTTTATTGTTGTTATTGGTTGGGTAACTAACCGTGTATGGCTCAGTACTGTTTTTATTGCTCAGCACAACATTATACTCAAGCTTAGCGCCATTACCTAAAACCATTCGAAGCGTTTTGCGCATAATATCAATAAATTGCTCTTCGAGGTATTCGTAAAAAAAAGCGCTTGGAACTTGTATTGTTAATACTTTGTTTTCCAATTTTACTGGTTCTATTGGCTCGAACCAGGTTTTAAAGCTGCTGCTAGGAACGTTATCTTTAATAACGTTAAGGCATTTTTCCCATGCAGTTTTGTACTCGTTGTTCATTTACAATTGCTGGATAATGAGGTTCTACAAATTTTTTCCCTAGTGGTATTCCAAAAGCAAAATTTGCGAAAAAAAAGTGAAAAAAAAAATCACATTTCTATTGTAATTATAACAAATGTCATATAGTTTTCTTTTTCAGGCATTTAAAATTTATTTTTTTTCAAATAATCGTAAGTGGCTGAAAATCAGGATTTAATTTTTAAGTTGTTGACTGATAGTGTTATAACTGTTAGGGTCTGGTGGGGTAGGTATTGGGGCTGGCCGTGCTATTAACAATTTATAGTTAATTACCGGAGTTGTTTTAATGCTTTTTCTAATTTTATCAACTTCCCTTTTTTAAAGGCAACAATGTTTGATTCGGGGAATTGGTGACGCAATTCATTGTGGATTTTTTCTATTTCAGAATAAGTGCTGCTTGCTCCCGTGAGATAAGAATATACATTTCCTGCGAAATACTCTTCCACATCTTTGATTGCGGTAAAAACTTTGGCATCGGTACCGAGTTTTGTTTTGGTAGAAAGTAGATGAACCTTAAAAATAATTTCTTTTGCCGAAGCATCATCTTTGGTATTAATGTATACATCTTTTCCAAAATCGAAAGCAGAAACCTGCAGGTACCGTTTGGGATTTTGCTGAATATCGCCAATTAAAAACCCAAGGTTTTCCGACATGGTGTTAATAGACTGGTACAATTCATCATCGTTAAGCAGTAGGCCTGCGGAGTTGTCGTCGCTGTTTAGTTTCTCAAGTATGCCAAGCATTTCTTCCGAGGCCGTGGCCAGGTTATTTAAAACCGGTGCAACCGAAATGGTGGCCAGCGTATCGGTAAAGCTGTTCAGGTTTTGTATGGTGGCTTCAAAAGCAGCCGCATTGTTTTTAAAGGTTGCAGTTAATTCTTCAATATTTGATACAATATTTTTTACATTTTCTTTTTCAGAGGCCATAATTTCCTGAAGGTCGGAAGTAGTGGCTTCAATATTTTCTACTGTTTGGTTAATTTTTGCAAAACTTGTAGTCAGGTTCTTTCGGGCATCTTCATTAAAAATTACCGTAAGTACTGTTATCGCCGAGTCTACGGTGCTCAATAATTCTTCGGCTTTGGTTTTTAGCGGGAGCACCTGCATGCTCACCTGGTCCTTTAATCCGGCTTCAATGGAACCCTTAATTGTATCGTTCGATTGATAGAATTCTTTATCCTTGCTGTAAATAATTTCTATAGAGCGTGTTCCCATAATATCGCTGCTTACAATACGGGCGGTTGAATTTACCGGGATTTTAAAACTGGAATTAACCGAGAAACTTACAATTAAACGGCCGCTGTTGTCGGGAGCAAACTGTACATCGGTAACTTGTCCGATCTGGTAGCCATTTAGTGTAATCTTATTCGATTTAACAAGGCCATCAACGCGGTTGTAATACACGTGGTAATAGTCGTTTCGTTTAAAAATGTCGTTGCCTTTAAGGTAGCTAAGCCCCCAAATAAGAATGGCTAACGAAAAAACTATTAATATTCCTAGCTTAGTGTATTTTGAATTTTTCATCTGTTTTTATTAAACATTTAACAGGTAACAGAAAGAATTTGTAATATCAGCAGGCGAGCTATTGTTTGCATATTGCCCCTGGTCTTTTGTTACTCTATAATTTTTTCATTGCTCTTTTGTGGTCGAAAAATAAGATTTTAATGTAAAATTAGCCAATTAAGAACTGATTTATCAAGGCTCAAGCAGCTTTTTTACAGAAATTAACTTATTGTTGCGAAAAGCTACAACAAATGCATTCGGGTATTTTGCCTCAATTCTGTTCCTTTCTTCCTCCGCTGTTTCAATCGTATTAAATTTTCCGGAGAAATAGCGATGGAGTCCGGAACCCTCCACGCTAAAGATTTGCGTTTCGCCATTAAAGTTTTTCGGAGTAGTTTCCAGTTTTCGGCTTAAGGCAAGAATTTGTACTGAATAAAAAACATTTTCTTGCGGTATGGTCTGAGAGGCTTCTTGTGTTGGTGGTGCTGCTGTTGTTTTTGTTTCAGAAGCATTACCGGCAACTGCTGTTACCGAACTTTCGCCTTGTGGTTCTGCTGGAGCATTGGTTACCAGATGAAAGCTGCTACGCTGTTCAATTTCCGACTTATAGTCTCTGAATGCTCTGAAAATTGCATAAGCAAGTCGTGTTCTGCCTGCTTCGCTTGTAAGGAAGCCCCGCTCTTTGGCATGACTTATAAATCCGGTTTCAATTAAAACACTGGGCATTGTTGTTTGGCGCAACACCAGGAAACCGGCCATTTTTACACTTCTGTCGAGGCGTTTGGCATAGGTTTTAAATTCGTTTTGTATGCCCGAAGCCAGCATTACACTTTGCCCCTGGTACTCTTCCTGCATGGTTTCAAACATGATATACGATTCCGGCTGATTGGGATCGAAGCCTTCGTAGGTTGTGTTGTAATCGTCTTCTAAAAGAATTACGGCATTTTCCTTTTTGGCTACTTCAAGGTTATCATCGTTTCGGTGCAAACCCAATACAAAAGTTTCGGTACCTTGCACACTGCTGGCATCAACTGCATTCACATGAATGGATATAAACAAATCGGCATCGTTTTTATTGGCAATATCTGCCCGTTTGTATAAGGGCACAAAAACATCTTTCGATCGGGTGTAAACCACTTTAACATCGGGGTAATTATCTTTTATCGTTGTGCCCAGTTTTAGTGCAATATCAAGAACAATATCTTTTTCAACGGCGTTACCAACCAAAGCTCCCGGGTCTCTGCCTCCATGTCCCGGGTCGATAACAACAACTGAAACACCTTCTTTTTTATCAGATGCATTTAGGGCAAGGGTCGTTTTATTTATCAACAAAATAAAAAGACTATAAATAAGAAGAAAACAGGTATGTTGCCAATGTCTCATATAAGTTCTTAAACCTTGATTATTAATATAAACTCGCATTCCGTTGCGATTCGTATATAATCGTTTAACATTCTTTTCCCAAAGCCTATTCACAGGCTCTGCGTGTAAAAATAGAAATATTAGCATTATTTTACATTTAATAGCACATTTGTAACCTCCATATTTTTATTTTTGTGCAGCCAAAGTAGATTTGAAACGCAGAAAACATTTTGTATAAACTATTCATCACATATTTATTCCTGGTAACTCCATTTTTGATTTTAGCTCAGGAACCGACTATTAGCGTCGCTTCAGAGCAACAACAATTGTCGGATACAATAGTCTCCGAATTGTACGTACTGCAGGATACCCTTTTGTCTGACAGTACCGGAATTGATTCGTTGGGTGGAGTAAAAGAGGAGAAACCGGTTATTGATGAACCGATTGATTATGCGTCAACAGATTCGATGATTGTTTCGTTAGACGGGCAGAAAGTATACCTGTATAACGAAGCAAAGGTGAAATACCAAAACATTGAACTGGAAGCCTACTATATTGAGCTTGATTTGGAAACCAAAGAGATTTATGCAGAAGGGGTACGTGACTCGTTGGGAGAGATGACCCAAAAACCCATTTTCAGACAGGGATCAGAAGAATACGAATCAGAAACGATGCGCTATAACTTCGAATCGGAAAAAGCTTTTATTACAAAAGTAGTTTCGGCGCAGGGTGAAGGTTTTATACACAGCGACCGCACAAAAAAAATTGGCGAAGAAGTGTTTGTTACCAAAGATGCCAAATATACCACATGCGATGCCGATCATCCGCATTTTTACCTGCATTTAACAAAAGCCAAAGTGGTATCAAACGAAAAAATTATTACTGGGCCGGCTTATATGGTTTTAGAGGATTTTCCGATCTATTTTCCCATACTTCCGTTTGGTTACTTTCCCAATTCGCCAACCTATTCGTCGGGTATTTTAATTCCGAAATATGGTGAAGAGCAAAACCGTGGTTTCTTTTTGCGCGATGGTGGTTATTACTGGGCTGCAAGCGATTATTTCGATTTGGCTGTTCAGGGTGATATTTACTCAAAAGGATCGTGGGGAACACGCATTAAAACCAATTACAAGAAACGTTACAAATTTGGCGGAAACTTTGGTTTTGAATATGCCAAAAATAAATATGGAGAGAAAGGTTTGGATACCTACTCGGAGGCAACACAATATAAAATATTGTGGTCGCATTCGCAAGACTCAAAAGCCAATCCAAATCAGACTTTTTCGGCCAGTGTAAATATTTCGTCGAGCGGTTACGATAAGCAAAACGCTTACGATATGAATGATTACCTTACCACCACAAAATCGTCGAGTATTTCGTATTCGCGCAAGTTTGAAAATACACCTTTTAATATGTCGATGAACCTGAGGCATTCGCAAAATACGAAAGACAGCACGATGTCCTTGTCGTTGCCCGAAATGACTTTTAGCATGGCTAAGGTATACCCGTTCAGAAAAAAGAACCGCAGCGGAAAAATTAAGTTCTACGAGAAATTTGGTATAAATTACACGGCCAACTTTAAAAACTCGATAACGGCCAAAGAAGATGAAATTTTGAGCAGCTCTTTTGCCACCGATTGGAAAAACGGTTTACGCCACAATCTTCCCATTTCATTTCCGAGCTTTAACCTTTTTAAGTACGTTAATTTTAGCCCCGGTATTAGCTACAACGAAAAGTGGTATTTCAAAAAATACAATTACAACTACGTAGCAGGAGGCGATTTTCCCAACAATCCATCGTCGATACCTGATAATATTCAGATTGATACCATAACAGGATTAAATCGTGTGTACGATTATTCTTACAGTGTGAGTGCCTCAACAAATATTTACGGGATGTATATTCCCCGTAATCCCAATTCAAAAGTTAAAGGAATACGGCATAAGATGACTCCTTCGGTTTCGTTTAGCTACAAACCCGATTTTGGCGATGAACGCTTTGGCTATTGGCAGGAGGTGCAGGTTGATGAAGAAGGAAATACCAGTTTTTATGACACTAACCTTGGAGGAATTTATGGTGGTTCGCCGGGCAGGGGCGAGTCGGGTGCTATTTCGTTCTCGGTAACCAACAACCTTGAAATGAAAAAGCTGGATACCCGCGATTCGACAAAAACCGATGAAGAACAAAAATTCAGAAAAGTAAAATTGATAGATAACCTGAGCATTGCCTCGTCGTACAACCTGATTGCCGATTCGTTAAACCTTTCGCCGTTTAGCATTAGAGCGCGTACAACGGTTGCCGGAGTAAGCATTAATCTCGGAACAACACTCGACCCATACATGGTAAACGAAAATTATCGAAGAATTCATAAATATGCCTGGAACGAACGCAGTGGCCTGGGAAAACTCGGACGGGTGACACGTGCCAATCTTTCGTTTGGGATGAATTTTAAATCGAAAGATAAAAAGAAGCCGGGAGAAAATAAGGAAGGGCAGGATGATGCTCCTTTACCCGATGATGCCATGTTAGCCATTTACGATAATTACGTTGACTTTAGTATGCCCTGGGATTTTGGTTTTGATTACAGTTTAAATTATACCGGGCCTTCGTCGGCTTACCCCGATGGCAGAGTAACTCAAACACTTGGCTTGCGCGGAAATGTTAGCATTACCGATAAATGGAAACTGAGCGCAATGACCAATTTCGATATTCAGGAACAGGAATTTGCTTTAACCTCGTTCCGCTTAAACCGCGATTTGCACTGTTGGAACATGGCCTTTAATTTTGTTCCTTTTGGTTACCGAAAAAGCTACAGCTTTACCATCAGTGCCTCATCTTCAATGTTACAGGATTTGAAAATTCAGAAACAGCAAAGCCACTACGACAACTTTGAATTTTAATAGTAGTCTCGCTCTGAAAGCACACGTGTTTAAAGTTAAAGAGTAGTGGATTTACAAAAAAGAACAATCCTGTTCCCTCCGGATGAAAACGATGGTTTTTCCGGCTTTTTATTAAAAAGGTTTACCAAACTGTTTTCGGGCTTGAGAATTGGCCCAGATCTTCTATCTTCACATAAAATAACTGAATTGGAAACCTGTATGAAGTTTTTCATTCGAAAATTACAAAAACAGGAATGAATAAATTTTATTTGAGTTCCATAGAAAACTAAAAATTTTAATACGATGAAACGAATTATTGCAACCGAAAATGCCCCTGCCGCAATTGGACCTTACAGTCAGGCGGTTGAAGTTAACGGAACACTTTATATTTCGGGGCAGGTACCTTTGGTGCCGGAAACCATGAAAGTTATTGAGGGGGGCATTGGCGAACAAACTGCGCAGGTAATGAAAAACATTGAAGCCATTTTAACGGCAGCAGGATACACCTTTGCCGACGTGGTAAAATCGACTTGTCTGTTAAGCGACATGGCCAATTTTAAAGCCATGAACGAAGTATATGGAAAATATTACAAGCAGAATGCGCCAGCCAGGGCTGCATTTGCCGTAAAAGAATTGCCGCTGGGTGTTCTAGTTGAGATTGAAACCATTGCGATAAAATAATCAAACATTCTAATTTCAGTAAAAACATCTTGTAATGCCTTTCGATCAGAAATGAACGACCTTATTCGATTTAAAAAACTGGAAGAGCAGGTTTTGAAGCTCGTTGCTGAAATTTACAATTATTATATCGAGCATTCTACTGCAATATTTCATACTACACGGGTTAAGAAGGTTGATTTACAACAGCTGATTCCTTTGGGTCATGGCAAATATGTTTCGTTCCTGATTTATTATAACGATGTTGTGGCCGGGTACTGCTACCTTGGGCAATACAAAAACAGGCCGGCATACGATCGCACCGCTGAAGTTACCATTTATCTGCATCACGCCTTTTGGGGCAAAGGCATTGCCCGTAAGGCTATGCTGCATCTTGAAAAGGTGGCCCGGGAAAAAAATATTTGTGTGTTGCTCGGAATTATTACGGGCGAAAATGTGCCAAGTGTAAAGTTGTTTGAGCGAATGGGCTACGAAAAATGTGCCCATTTTAAGCAGATAGGCGAGAAGTTTGGCCGCTTGCTCGATGTGGTGGCCTATCAAAAACTGATAGACTTATAAATTTTTTTATCTGCAAATCCTGCGAATTATAACGGTTGGCAAATGAAAGAGCCAATTGGTAGAATACAAATTAGTGCGATTGATGCAATTGCAGATACGTTTAAAACAAAATAAAAAGGGTTTCCGTTTTGGAAACCCTTTTACCGTTTTTAGTATTGTGTGTGCAAAAATATGCTTATTCCGCAACAACTTCAAATTCAATTTCAACCACCACTTCTTTGTGCAGTTTAATTTTAGCTGTATGGGTACCAACTTCTTTGATGCTGTCTTCAGGAATAGAAATCTGTTTGCGGTCGATTTCAAATCCTTTTTTGTTAATTGCTTCAGCCAATTGAATGGTGTTAACCGAACCAAAGATTTTGCCTGAAGTACTTGTTTTAGCACCAATCGAAATTTTCTTGGCAACAATTTGCTCTGCAATTTTTGTTGCTTCTTCTTTCAACTTAGCCTCTTTGTGCGCACGTTGTTTAATGTTTTCGGCCAAAACTTTTTTAGCCGACTCGGTAGCAACAACAGCTTTTTTCTGAGGAATCAGAAAGTTACGACCGTAACCATCTTTAACCTCAACAATATCGTCTTTGCTTCCTAAACGCTCTACGTCTTGTAATAATATAATTTCCATTTCAAGTCCTCCTCT
>ENA-ORCQ01000036-ORCQ01000036.1-marine-metagenome-genome-assembly--contig:-NODE-36-length-186210-cov-8.349191_pt1 | contig 186210 bp, 181 predicted proteins | sample MGYA00237780_ERZ508510 | MGnify/ENA primary metagenome ERZ508510 (study PRJEB26181, sample SAMN06268981) | marine metagenome | isolation source: Tt an E2 anaerobic enrichment on eucalyptus from sediment...
CTGTCCTCGCTGTCGCAGATTCGCGGCCGGCCGATCATCGACCGCAACCGCGTCTACGCGATCAGCCACAGCGGCCTGACCGCGGCGATCGACCTGCGCAGCGGCCAGCGCATCTGGGACGCCGAGATCGGCGGGCCGGAAAGCCCCTGGATCGCCGGCGATTACCTGTTCCTGCTGACCAACGACTTCGATCTTCTGTGTCTGTCGCGCGATACCGGCCGCATCTTCTGGATTCGTCCCCTGCCCCGTTTCGAGGATCCGGACGACAAGGAGGACCCGATCGTCTGGACCGGGCCGGTCCTGGCCAGCGACCGGCTGATCGTTGCCGGATCGCAGGGCATCGCCTACGCCATCTCGCCCTATGACGGGCGGATCATCGGCGAGCAGGAACTGCCGGACGGCGTGTCCGTCGCGCCCATCGTGGCCAACGACACCCTGTACGTGCTGACCGACGACGCCGAAGTCGTCGCCCTGAGATAATCGCGACAGACGCGTCACCTCAGTTACCCCCAAGGGGATATCGAACGGAATGACCTTCACCGTGGCCATCATCGGCCGGCCCAATGTCGGCAAGTCGACGCTGTTCAACCGGCTGGTCGGCAAGCGGCTCGCCATCGTCGACGACACGCCGGGCGTGACCCGCGACCGCATCTACGGCGATTGCACCATGAAGGACGTGAAGTTCTCCCTAGTGGATACCGGTGGCATGGTGCTGGAAAGCGAAGCGATTCCGGAACTTTCCAAGGACTTCGAAGATGAGATCTTTGATCAGGCCAGGGAGGCTCTGGAAGAAGCCCACGCCCTCATCTTCGTTGTGGACGGCAAGGAAGGCCTTTCCCCGCTGGACATGCAGGCCGCAGAGTTCATCCGTAAAAGCGACAAACCCATGCTCATGCTCGTAAACAAGGTGGACGGCGCTGAACATGAGGATACGGCCCTGGCGGATTTCTGGCAGCTCGGCCTGGAGATGATGCCCGTGTCCGCCGCCCACGGCTACAATCTGCAGGAAGTGCGCGACACCGTCCGCAGGATGGTCAAGGGCCTGAATCTGCCCGAGGAAGAGGACGACGGCATTGAGCGCGGCCTGAAGATTTCCATGCTCGGCCGCCCCAACGCGGGCAAGTCTTCCATGGTCAACAAGCTCATCGGCTCCAACCGCATGATCGTCAGCGACGTGGCGGGCACCACCCGCGATTCCATCGACGTGACCGTGGATATCAAGGACAGGCGTTACACTTTTGTGGATACGGCCGGTATCCGCAAACGCGCCAATATCACGGACTCCCTGGAGCGCATCAGCGTGCTGCGCGCGCTCAAGAACAGCAGACGCTCGGAGGTGACCGTGCTGGTCATCGACGCCACCCTGGGAGTGGGGCGGCAGGATAAACGGCTTATCGACTTCCTGGCAAAGGAGAAGGTGCCGTTCATCGTGGCCGTGAACAAGATCGACATGGTGCCGCGCGACGAGACCGAGTTCGTCATGCGCGGTTTCGAGCACGAGTTGCGTATCGTGCCGCACGTGCCGGTGGTCATGACCTCCACGGTCAAGGGGCTGGGCGTTCACAAGATTCTCAAGCTGGCCGGGCAGATCGTGGAAGAGGGGCAGACCCGCGTGGGAACCGGTGAACTGAACCGGGCCATGCAACTGGTCATCCAGAAACACCAGCCGCCCGTGGTCAAGCGCCGCAGGCCAAAGTTTTTCTACATGACCCAGGCCAAGGACGAGGATGTATTGACGTTCGTGTTTTTCGTCAACGACCACACCATCGTCAAGGCTTCCTACGAGCGTTACCTGGAAAACCAATTGCGCAAATTGTTCGGCGTCAAGATGGCTCCCATCAACGTGATATTCCGCTCCAGCCACGACAAGAAGGAGTGGGAGAAACGCCGGGGCATTTCCGCCATCGGCAAGACCGGGCCGGGCAAGAACCTGGGCACGGCCAAGAAGCGTTCTCATGTCAAGGAGCAGCAGAAGGTGCGCCAGGCCCAGTGGGAGCAGCGCGTTGAATTGGAAAAATCCAAGAAAAAATAGCTAATTTGACCATGCGTTCTTGACAAGCGGCGGGGATAAAGGTAGACGCTTTTTCCCTGACGCCGAAAGGCGCGGGACCATAAGCGGAGAAGTGGCCGAGCTGGCTGAAGGCGCACGCCTGCTAAGCGTGTATAGGGGAAACTCTATCGGGGGTTCAAATCCCCCCTTCTCCGCCATAAGAAACAAGGACTTACGCGGTTTGTGCGCAAGTCCTTTTTCTTTGCTGTGCCCCCTTTCCGTGCCACAATCCGTGCCACAATGGGGAAAAAAGGGGAGAGCTTGGCTTTGGTTTCCCTCTCCAAAAAAAGAAATGATGCTTGCATAGATGACAAAATATAGTTTATCCTCTTGATAGGCGGTGCCCATTTGAACGTCTCCAACCTAGGTAGCAGGTCAAAGCCGGTTAACAATGACGGCAATGGCCCAGAAGAATGACTTCTTAGTTACCAGGATGGCGACATATGAATAGTAAAAAGCTGTTCGAGTGGGCTGCAAGGCTCGCCAAGCTTGCCGAGGCAGTCGTTAGGCTGATCTTGGTTTGTATGAGCGAGTAGGGGGTCCACCTAGATGGGTACCGCCCTTCAACTAAATGGTTTGGCCAGCTATGTAAAAAAAGGGGTGGCCTACTTGACCACCCTGATATTTTTTTGCCTTTTTTCGACTTGTCGCTCTCGCCGTAATTGCTCCAGCTTTTCCGCTGGGGCTTGGTCTACCCGCATTTCGTCTAGATATATGGATGTGGTGGTTTCCCGTTGATGTCCAAGCATGTTCCCAATCTGCTTTTGTGAGACTCCATTAGCATCCAGTTCATGGGCTCCCCAATGGCGTAGGGCGTGGCCGGTGATCTTTTCCACCTTGATATCCATTTCATCCTTTATGCGCTCCTGAAGGCGCGAAAAAAGGTCCTTGATGAATCTGTTGTTGCGATAGAAGCGGTCTCCTGTCTCGGGATTTATGAATACGTATTGGTCGGCGTCTCCTCGACGTTCAAAACGTTTTTTCAGGATGTCGAGCATTGTATCATTGAGATAGACCCAAACCACTTTTCCCCCGCCGCCTTTTCGCTTTTTATGGACGAAGCCGGCCTTTCGGTCTGCAAAGTGGATCAGGTCCCAAGATAGGCAACGGACAGAGCGTCCGCGTTGGATCGTGTTGCACATTATTTCAATGTAATCGGATTCATCTCCCTGTGCCGCCGCCCGGTAGAGCTCCACGGTTTCAAAGGTGGGTACCGGGCGGACATAGTGGTTTTCCGCAAAGGGTTCTATGTCCCGGCAAGGGTTGTTGATGTTCTGGCGTATCCGTTCGGCTCCCGTCAAAATCCCACGGTTTATAATATGGTTGAATACCGCGCCAATTTCCCGCTTATGCCTATTACTCGTTTTTGACGAACATTTTGGTTTCACGGCTAGTTCGTACATGTGTCGTTCGATCAGGGCGGATGAAATTTCTTCCGGCGCGGCGTTGATCCCGTCCGGGTGGTTGACTTTAAGGAAGGCTAAAAAAGCGCGGTAGACGCCGCGCTTGTAAACGTATGTGTTTCTATCCCAGCGGGGTTCTCCCCAGCTTAGATAGTCATTGGAGGCCGACAAGTAGGTTGTGACGGTCGGCGCATTGGCTTTTTCCCACTCCTGGGTCATCCGGGTTTCTTCCTCGTTTGCCCACTCCTTCGCTGCCTTCTTTGTTGTAAACCCTTGCTTGCTTGCCAGTCGTTTGCGGCCTTTTTTGAGCCACACCCGCCAGCGTTGCCCTTTTGCCGTTTCGTACTTGCTGAATGCTCTTGTCAGTTCCATAGTAATTTATCCCATTGGTGCGGATCAGGTAAGCTTCTACTTCAATAGGGTTGAAAAGGGCGGAACGAAGATTACGCCCTTTGGTGGCAAACGTGTGTGGCCATTCCTTCCACACCTTGCGGGCGGCCTCAAATCCCAAGCCTTTGATATGTTCTTCTAGCAATGTGCGGATATCAACCAACATTTTTCAACCCTCGGCATGTTCCGGGGCCGGGTCTCCACACCCTGCCCCGGAGTTAATTAGGCAATGACCGTAACGCCTTCCGGCAGGGTCTCCTCCAGCCAATCTTTGACGCTCAAAGCGGCTACCTGCTTCCACGCGCCGCCGTCCGCTTCAATGAGGCGGCAAGACGCATTATCCTTCATGCGGAAAGTGAACAGGCGGTTGGGCTGTTCAACGTCGGGGAACGTGCAGTAAGGCTTCAGGGTCACCGGGTTGGGGATTTCCGCGCTTTCCATGAACGCGGCTCCGGTTTTGATTGTGACAGTCTGCGTCATGCCGTCGTCTTTGAGGTCGGCACCGTTGTCGATCCTCACGGATCCGAGCAGTCGGAGCAGTGCTTTCTGGTGGGGGGTCTCCAGGAAAAGCGATTGCAGTAGGGGAATGAAGTCTTCCGAGGCCCACCAATTGTCCAGGGCGCGTCCGTAGTCCGGGAGCATGGGTTCAGCTACCAGATGGCATGCGCGTTGCTCGAAATCGCCCAGCAGGGTGGAGAGGACACGCACCTTTGTGGGGCCAGCAACGTGCACGATCAGGGTTTCAATCGCCAGATTGTCCCGGTTGGAGTGCAGGTAGTCCTTGACGGCGGTCAATGTGCTGACTCGCAAGGTGTCCGGTGTCGGGTTCAAGACGGGATGCACCTTTCCCGTGGTGTAGGGACGACCATCCAGCGTGATTTCCTTGGGTTCTGCCAGCGCCAACACGTCATGCATCATGTCGGTGTTCATGTCGTTGAATTTGGGCATGGTTAGTTTGCTCCCTGCGCCCGTTTGAGGGGCGTTACATTGTCTGCGGTTTCCATTTCGGGGCGTTCGTCGTTTTCTTCAGCGTCCTCAGTGGTGCCGGGTAAGAGGTGTTGGTTGGGGTTAAACGCACCGTATTCGGCAGCGGTTGCAAGTCCATTTTCATCCCGGCCAAAGCCCACCTTGGCGTCAATAGGAGCCTGGGGTGCGAGTTTGGCAGTGGGCTTGATTTGCACAATGCCAACTTCCCTGTCTTTGTCCGGTGTGAAAATGACTTCCAGAACTACCTTGCGTTGGGCGGTTGCCTTAGTGTTGGGGTCCATGACGTTTTCCCACACGTCCAAAAGCAGGGCGTCAACGGCTTCGATGGCTGCGCCTCCCTTGAGGGTGGCAAGGGTGAGAGGTTGGTGCATTCGCTCTTCCTCCGGTTAAAGGTTTCGTCTTTGTCGGAGCCTTGCGGAGTGCGGCGACCTATTCGCCGCACCCGGAACATATCCTGATAATTAATCGTTGCAGGCCGGTCCGATCCCGACCCCGGAAGGCTCCGAAATATCCGTCTGGCCCTGGCGCAGCATTTTCACGCCTCACCGTTGCCCGACGTCTTAAGGTGTAGAACTTAATCTGCTACTAGTCAATAGAAAAATAGCAGTATATATGCTATTAAACTAGGCCTAAGTAAAGTTTGGGACGTAGTTTTGCAAAGACGTTTTTTTGATTGATTAAGGTATAAGCGTGGACGTTTTAACTATGGAGACAATAAGGTCATGAATGGGAATATAGTATTCGAGGAAGACATAGACCCACTGTTTGAAATCATGCAGTTAAGTACAGCGCTGGAAGCAATAGGGGTATTGCTCTCACGGGGGGGAGGGGGGCTAGTGCCGCAACAAATTAGAAGCTTGGCCTACGTGCAGCGCATGGTTTCTACAGCTATTTTTGACTTGGTAGGGGAGGTGGACAGCTAGGGGGCTTTAGTCCTGTCTATCAAAATCGTCGGCGGTCCAGCCCTGGTCTATTAGCATTTTGGCTTCAAGGGCAAGCTCAGGGAAGGATAAGTCGACCACTTCGCAAAGGGCAACCGTATCGCTAATTGTTATGCGCTGCGGTTGTCTTGTTTTTGGTGCGTTTCGAATAGCGCGCCAAGCCACGCTAGGGGAACTGAGGTGCGGCCATGCCTTTTCCGCAACGGGTTTGTGTTTAAGTCCTTTCGTCTTCATTTTATTGACGATTAGGTAAACGATGCACCGTTCAAAATGGTATGCTTTCGAATTCATAGCTCTAGCTAGCATATTATATACTACCCTAAATCATATAAATTCTGCTTGCTATAGTAGCAGTTTATATTCTATTATCTCTCTATGGATATTTCAGCGCTTCTTAGGCTTGTCGGACAACGCGCCCTAAACTCTGAAGATTTTGAAATCCTTCGGGCGCGCTTCGGAAATCATTCCAAGGTTGCCCGCATTCTCGGGATCAGTCCAGCTCATTACCGTTTGGTCCGTGCAACTGGCGGCACCTCGCGGATTACGGCTAATTTGATTTGTCTACTTTCCGATTTGATTCAGGCAGAAAACAAGAAGTTGCCGCCGAAATCTACATCTAAATCTTAGAAGATGAGTCTCTATCTGGCGAGTGGAAAAAACTACTTATAATTCATTCAAACGAGTAAAGCCCCGTCGGGTGGGCATATCCTGGCGGATTAATGTCGATTTTGGAGGGAAAGCAATGATGCAGGAAAAGAACGGATTGCAGGCATGGGAGATGATGAACGAGGCAAAAGAGGCTATAGGCATGTCTGCCCTGTCCCGTATTTTCAAGGTAGGGTATCAGGCTTTATATAAATGCATGCGCAACCCTGAGTATTCCGGGGATAGCGCCCGCCCGCCTTTCCAGCGTGTCCGCATGCTGCTTCATGATCTTCATACCGCAGGGGCAACCGATCTTGCCCACGCGATGCTAAACTATATGGCCTCTGCACTTGATATGCATGTGGTCCCCAACGCTGTGGGCATCCCGGATAAGGACGATATTGCCGGGGAGTGCCTTGACGATTACCCACCCCTGACGCGGTTGCATGATGCAATCAAAGACGGGGCGGATGTGCGTCAAGTAGAGGCATTGGCCGAAGTGGTGACCCGCGAGGTAGCCGAAACCGTCACCTTGTACCGGGACAAGCTGGAGGGATAGCCATGAAGAACCGGGACACGATTTTATCAAACCTGCTGTTGTTGCTGGCTGCTGCTGGCGTGGGCCTACTGGTCTACTTGAATGATTACCTGACCATATTGGGCCTTTTCGCCGGTTGCATGCTTTTCGTGCCGTGGCGGTCCGTTTTCTCTCGCAAGTCAGGGGTGGATCATGCCTAGATTCAAATACGTCTGCCCCGAGTGCGGCACCCTCTATCGGGATTGGGACGATCTGGCCCATGAAGTTGATTGCCCTGCCTGCAATGTTCCTGCGGATTGCTGGTGGGAAGATGCGACCGAGAATGGAGGGTAGGTTTACAATGGCTATCAAACCCATACTTTTCAGCGGTCCTATGGTGAGGAAGATTCGCTCCGGTCACAAGACGCAGACTCGACGGGCTGTGAAGCCTTACCCGGTCTTCTCCAAGACAGAACTGGGCGTCGACTATTTCGTCTTTGAACAGAACGGTCCGCTGCCCGTATCTGGTATGACTCCCAACATTCGCATGAACGCTCTTTATCAGGTCGGTGACATCCTTTGGGTGCGTGAAGCCTTCGCCGCGTTTGACGCGGATTGGAAGCACCCAGGAAAGCCTAGCGATCTGGAAGACGGTCCATGGCCGAATATTGCCTACGCTGCCGACGAGCCGCTTAAAGGTTTTGGCCGTCCCTCTATCCATATGCCTCGGTGGGCATGCCGTCTTTTCCTCCGCGTTGTCTCTGTGCGTGTCGCACGACTCCACGCCATGAGCGAGGAAGACGCATACGTGGAAGGTGTCGTGATTGGCTCCGCCCCCTCTGACTCTTGCTATGATGGATTCCAAAAACTTTGGGATGACTTCTACGGCGAATGCCAGAGCGAGTGTTGGGATGCCAACCCATGGGTATGGGTCTTTGAGTTTGAACGCACCACCAAGCCCGCCGGATGGCCGGGGAATTGATAGTTCTATGACACTCACAGTTGGAAGTCTTTTTAGCGGGTTTGGCGGCCTGGAACTCGGCCTGGAATGGGCCGGAATGGAAGTTCTCTGGCAAGTCGAAAACAACCCGCATTGCGTCCGGGCCCTGGAAGCGAATTGGCCCCACGTCAAACGGTACGGAGATATAAATGAACTCGACTTCACAAGCCTTGCTCCCGTTGACCTCCTCTGCGGGGGATTCCCCTGTCAGCCCTTTTCCAACGCCGGGAAGCGAAAAGGCAAAGCGGATGACCGCTACCTCTGGCCGAGAATGCTTGAGACAATCAAGGCTGTCCGGCCCACTTGGATTCTTGCTGAAAATGTTGATGGAATCCGATCAATGGTCTTCGAGCGAACACCTTTTGAAGTGGTCAGCCGAACCGTTACCCGCGGTGAGGACCGTGACGATTTCCACTCTGTACTCACACAACAAGAAATCATGCAGCTTGATCAAGTATGCCAAGAAATCGAAGAAGCGGGTTACGAAGTCCAACCGATTGTTGTTCCGGCTTGCGCCGTTGATTCACCGCAAATCAGAGCCCGTATTTTCATCGTGGCCCACGCCAAAAGCTTCGGCCGGCGGACCGGATTTCGCCAAGGTGGAGAGGAGCCCGAAATCGGGGTTGTCTCTCCCGACAGTGGCCGTGTGGTCAACGCCGATTGCCAGCGACGGGGAGAAAGGCGGTCCGAACATGAGGTACAGCAACGGCACTCTGGGCCTTCCGGCGCAAGCAGCGAAGGCAGTATGGGCAACACCGACCGTTTCCGGGAACGGGAATCGGAAGGGTTCCTCTCAGAAGGCGGGGGACGGCTTGAGTACCCAGGCGAAGGAAGCCCACTTGACTTCTGGAAGGACCACGGAACCGTCTACTGCCAGCACGACAACAAAGTCAGACGCACCCCCTCCATTGAATCCGGAATTTGTCTGTTGGCTGATGGGGTTCCCGGAAGGGTGGGCCAAATCAGTGGGTTCGGCAACTCAGTCAGCCCCGTCGTCGCCTACCAAATAGGTGGGGCCCTGGTGGCAAGTCACAAGCAATACACGTTTTCAAAATAATATGACATTTTTCGCTCTGGCTTGGCTGGTTGTGGCAGTGCAGCGTTTGGTTGGGCAGGGCGTGGCTAGGCAAGGAAAGTATTTAACGAGGCAAGGCGTGGCCGGGTGCGGCACAGTTAGGCAAGGCTAGGCGCGTCGAGGCAAGGAAAACAACAAAGGATTCGTCATGGAACAGATCAAAGTAAAGATTACCGGCACATCCCCGTTGCTCATGCACAGTGAACGGTTGAGCAATCCTTTCGACCCACTGACCAAAGAGCAAAAGAAACTCTCTTCCAAGCGCAAAAAGACGGAAGAGGACCACGAGGAAATGGCAAAGAACGAGTGGACCGGGGGTCTGTATCACGACAAAGAGATCGGCCCCTACATCCCCGCAAGAATGTTGAAAGCTGCAATCCGAGACGGTGCGAAACTGTCACGTGGCGGCAAGAAAATTAGCCGCGCCGTTCAGGTTTTGGAGAACCGTTTGCCCCTTCAATACAAGGGGCCGCGCACGGTCAAGAAGTTGTGGGATGATGGGCGGTTTATGGACATTCGTTCTGTTGTTGTCCAGCGTTCCCGCCTCATGCGCTGCCGCCCTGTATTCCATGAATGGTCGGTGGAAGCCACTCTCATGTTCATGGCTGACCAAATCGACAAGGCCGACCTTGTTGCCAATCTTGAAACGGCTGGCTTGCTTATCGGCATGGGCGACTTTCGCCCCGACAAAGGCGGTGACTTTGGCCGTTTTGATGTTGAGGTCGTAGCATGAGCGAACTCGAATACGTCAAATACAAGGACTATTGGAAGGCGGCAATAATCGAACTTCGAGAAATGGGCCTGTCATACGGCGACAGGATTACGCATGAAGACATGTATGCCCTGCTCGGCATACCCCGCCCCAAGGATTTGAGGAGCTTTGACGATATCAAAAAGTCTCAGCTTGCCTATGTCCACAATGTTGAGTGCATCCGGCGCGAACTGCTCGAAGACGATCAAATGGATATGCAGAATGTCCGAGGCTTCGGCTACGAGATTGTCAAGCCGGAAGTACAGACACAAAAAGCTGTTGGCGACCTCATGGACGAAATCAAGCGGGCAATGCGGAAGACGGCCAAGCGAATCAGTTACGTGGACATGTCGCAACTGTCAGCCGAGGAACAGCGGGAAAACACCGATGCGCGGGCGCGGCTTTCATTTTTCAGGAAGTCCATGCGTAAGGGTTTGCCCGAATAAATCTTACTATCAGCAGTAAGGAGATCATCATGGATAAATTCAAGGTAGGCGATTGGGCCGCACAAAACAGTTGCTTTGGCAAGCAGTTCGGAAAGGTCAAGAGTGTGTACCCGGACGGCAGTATTGATGTCGTTATCTATGACCTTGACGGTACGCGTCTTGGACGAACTTCACCGGCCATGGGTGGCCCGAAGCATTTTGAGCCATACTGCGCCGCTGACGGGTGGATAAAGGTTGAAGATGGTGAGCCTGATTTTCCCGTTGATTCCTGGGGCTTTGATGACAACTACATCAACGTCCACTGACATGAGAACATTGGTCGGCATACCCCAAAGAAGCGACGGGGCATTAAAAAAAATGGAAAAGCCCCGGCGGCAACCGGGGCAAGACGAAAGTAACGGCAGCATTGAGCCGCCGTCTTTTCATAGCAACGGTCAAGTAACACAAGGAAAACCCATGAACAAGAACGTTCAACACTGCGCGGATGATCGGTGCCCTTCCAAGGGCGAATGCGCTCGGTATTGCCCTCTCTCCAGGGCCGAGGTTGGCACGGAATACGATACCAATCGGTTCCGGGGGAATAGGGGAGGGAACACCTTTTGCGGCTATCTTTTGGCCTCAGTGCAGGCCGAGGGCGAAAAACACTCATAAGCGACCGTGGAGGGAAGCGTAATGGTATATTCAGACAGGATTCAACGCAGACAACAGGGGAGGGCATAATCATGGCACGGCTCAAGTATCGTAAGATTTCCCCCTACATTTGGAATGATCGGAAATTTAAAAAATTCCCTGAAAAGGCCCAATTCCTGATGCTGTTCATGTTGACACACCCAAACATGACCCCGCTGGGGGCGGTCCGGGCCAATATGCCAGGGCTTGCGTGTGAACTGAAGTGGACTCTTGAAGCCTTTGCGGAAGCCTTCAGGGAACCCTGCACACAGGGTATGGTTAAGCATGACGAAGAAGGGCCGCTTTTCTGGTTCCCGAACTTCCTGAAGCATAATTTGCCCGAGTCTCCCAATGTAATCAAATCTTGGGCGGGGGGCTGGCATGAGCTGCCGGAATGCGACTTGAAAGAGGAGCTTCTGGAACATGCCGCATGCACGGTTGGCGGACTTTCCGACCCCTTTCAAAAAGCCTTTTCAGAAGCCTTTGACGTAGACTGCCGCCAGCCTTCCCCCGACCCTATCGCTAATCAGGAACAGGAACAGGAACAGGAACAGGAACAGGAAGAAGACACAAATACGTCACCCACCACGGTGGGAGACGCCCCTGCGTGTGATTCTCCCGCGGGTTTTCCCGAAGAAAAAAATCCGGCCACCCCGCTCGAGGAAGAACCGGAGCCTGCCAAGAAGTCCGGTCCGAAGCCGTGCCCTTTCCAGAAAATTGCCGATGCGTACAACCGCAATCTGCCGCAGTTGCCGCAGGTGAAAGAGGTAACCGACGCTCGCAAGAACCGGCTGCGTATCGCCTGGAGGGCCAGCAAGGAGCGTCAAACGCTGAAGTGGTGGGAAGAATATTTCCAGCTTGTGGCGAGGTGCCCTTTCCTGCTGGGCGAAAGCAAGCGGGGGTGGAAGGCCGGTTTTGATTGGCTCCTCACGCCCACAAACATGGTCAAGGTGCGGGAACGCAACTTCTTGCCCGAGGAAGGCGGCAACAATGAGTCCTTGCCGCCGGAACTCCGTAACGCACCGCCGCAGAACGACAGCCTTCCGCCGGAACTGAGGGGGTAACGCATGGACTACCAGAAACAACAGGAAATCCGGTGGAATATTTTCGTGAACACCGTTGACCGAATTTATCGCGTATTCGGCATGGAGCCGCCAAACAAGCCAGTCAAGGACGCCATATGGCCCCTAGTCAGCAATATCCCTGACGACGCTTGGCTCTACATTGAGCGCAATATTTGCGCCATGAACGAAAAGCCCAAAAACCTCGGGAAGTGCATGTATGCGCTTGCGGTGAAGTGGCGTGATTCCCGCGCAAACCGGCAGAGCTACCCCGGTGGAAGGGCTATAGCTCCAAGCGGCGGGAGGCACTTCCAAGCCCCCAAAAGTCCCATTGGCGACCGGGTGGCGCAGATTCGTCGGAACAATCCCGGCCTGAGTACCGTGCAGGCGCTGGGTATGGCTTTAGCCGAAACCAAGGGGGTTCCGAATGTTCGATGACGTATCTCCTTCGCCGCGAACGGATCGTATCGTGATTTGCGAACATTGCGCCGGGTGCGGTGTGGTGGACCGAATGGACGGTCACCCGCACAAGCCCGAGTACACCACAGAAGTGTGCCCCAAGTGCAAAGGCACGGGCCGTTTGCTGCGGACTGTTGAAATTTCAGAAAGGCCGTATCGCGGCGAAGGAGTCTAGAAATTGTTTAAACCGAAGTCCTTCCGTCTGGAAGAATTGTTGCCGCCGTCCAGCTTTTTGCCGGTTCGCCTGCGGGTGGTCTACCAACGTGACCCGGAACGCCTCTGGAGATGCTTCCCCGTGCCTTTTCTCTGGACTCTGGACGCCTTGCGGGAGCGTTACGGCGTCATGACCGTGAACAACTGGTATTTTCTCAAATCCGAGGAGTGGGATAAGCCGTATTGCCGCCGTTGGTCCGGGTATCGCCCGCTTGATTGCGAGGTTGGCGCAGAGCTTTCCGAGCACCGCTTTTTCAGGGCTTTTGATACCATTTTTCGGGACGTGCAGCCGGGTGAAGTGTGGGCGGATATGCGGGACAACCCGGACCTGCCATGCTTTAGTTACATCCAGCGGATTGAAGCATATGAGGGGATGGGCTGGTTTCATGCGGACTTTGGGACGCATGACCGCTTCGGTAAGGCTATCCGGGTGATCCCCTACAAGGGCAACCGTGCCGGGCTCCCCGAGTACATAGAGAGGGCGGCTGCATGAGAGGATGCCGTCCGTTGACCGACGCGGAGATACGCCGCGCCCTGGACTCTTTTACAGGTCGCCATGCGGTGCGCAACCGCTGTTTGTTTGTGCTTGGGCTTGTCTGCGGCTTTCGCGTCTCGGAAATGCTTTCTCTGCGTGTCCGGGACGTGGTGGCCGCTGGCCGGGTGCGATTTCTGGTAACGGTGCCGCGTCGGAATATGAAGGGCAGCAAGGAAGGTCGGACAGCCTTCCTTCCTCCCGAGGGGCAGCGGGCGGTTTTAGATCAGGTCCGGGCGTTGGAATATCCGGCCCCGGCCTTTTTCTTGTTTCGGTCACAACGCGGCGAAAATAGGCCCATAAGTCGGGCGCAGGCGCACCGGGTGCTTGTGGAGTGTTTTACGGCCTGCGGTATTGTGGATCAGGTGGCAACTCATTCTTTGCGCAAGACCTTCGCAGACCGCACCTATTCGTATTTCCTGGGGCTGGTGGCCGCCGGTGATGGTGTGGACGCATTTACGGAAACGTCGCTTGCGTTGGGACATTCGGACCCGGCCAGCACTCGCTATTATCTGAGTTTTCGCGATGAAAAGCGGCGTGATGCAGCCCGAGAGATTGGGAGAAGTCTGCATGTCTGATGTAATTTTGACTGTGGCCGACGTGGCGGATCGTCTGAAGGTACAACCCAAGACAGTACGCAAGTTTATTCAAGCCGGAGCCTTGAAAGCCTCAAATATAGGCACAAGGAAACGGCCACGGTATGCCATTAGGGAAGCCTTCCTTGAAGCCTTTCTTGAAGCCCGCGCAGTGACGGGCATTGAGGAAGAAGGGGAAGAGTAATGCTTGTTTGTCCTAAATGTCTTGCTGATTCGCGTGTTTTACGCTCTTTTGACGATGATAGGACTGTTGTTCGTCTGCGAGAGTGTAAGCGGTGTTCTCACCATTTCATGACAACTGAAATGATAAATAAAGATGTTATGGCGATAATGGAGATATTGGCAAAGCTTCATAAGGATGAAATGCAAGAATAAAATATTATAGTGCATATATGTTCGTATAGGCGTTGTCAAAAAGGCAACGCCTTTTTTATTTACATTGCATCATCACTAACAGCTAATTGGAGGATTTTGCAATGTATGAAATTTTTGTGCAGAGGATTAAAGGCGCTGCGGTGCCTTTCATGCTTGTTGTTATGGTGGCTATGTCACTTGCAGCATGCAATGGATTTGAAGAGAAGTCTTACAAGTCTATCAAATCTGCGGCTATTGCATATGACGCGGCAATGCAGATTGCAGCCGAGTATTACAAGTCCATCGACGATACGGACGAACAAGCCGAGTTTTGGGAGAACGTGGAAACCGTTGCCAAACCGGTACGCGCGAGCATCGTAACGGCAAAAACAGCTTGCATGGCTTACTCCAAAGCCCTGGCCGCGTACACCAGCGCCAAAGCCGTCGCAGATGAAAAAGAGGATTCCGGCGAGGAATTGACCGAAGACGAGGAAAATACCCTCTCCACCCTCACCGCCGAACTGACCGCCGCAAAGGCCGCAGCTACTGCCGCACTCAATGCCGTGGACGCTGACAGCCTTGCCGACGCCATTCAGACCATCATTGACCTGTTCTAGGGGGACGCATGAGCATTATTTCCATCCTCACTCTGTTGGTTAAGGCCTTGCAGTACACCCCCGACGCATATAGCGCGGTCCAGAAAATCGTGGCGGTATGGGAGGAACAGACCGGCGAGACGATCACGGATGAAGAGTGGGCCACTATCGACGACCTACTCAAGTCCCCGAGCGAATATATCTCCGATTCGGAGAGCTAAAATATGCCGGATCGTCTCTCATCCATAGCACAGTTAATAGGGGGCATTGCGCCCCCTATCCTAGTGGCTCTTGGCGGCGGGGCTGTGCGTGTGCTGCGTGGGCCTGGACCATGTTCCCTTCGGTATGTTTTCGCAACCATCGTGACCGCTGCATTCACCGGTTACCTGACTCATGCAGCCCTGTCGTCCGTGCCTGCCGTACCGGACGGGGTGCGGACCGCCTGTGTTGGTATCGCCGGATATGCTGGCGGGAAACTGTTGGACATCGTGGCCGAACGCTTTTGCAAGGTCGCTGGCAAGGTCGACTTGGAGTAGGGCATGCAAGTCGCTGAACTCCCTCCAACCGCTCAAGTCGTGGCCGAGGTGATAGGCAGGGATATGACTTTACGCCTAGCCCGTGCCGTCAAGTTTCGATCCCTGTATGTCCCCAAGTATTTACCCACGCGCCATTGGCTGCGGGACGTGCTGGGGGATCAGGCAGCCGAAACGCTGGCACATGAGTTCCAGGGCATGCAGTTGCCGCTGGCCCGTTGCTCCAACGTGTACCGCGCAGACCGTGACAGGAAGATTCTCGCGATGCGTGAGCAGGGGCAGTCCGCCAAGGACATAGCCTGCGCTCTGGACCTCAAGGAAAGCACTGTCTGGACAGTCATTTATCGTAAGCGCCGGGCGCATTAGGAGGCATTCAGGGTTTGAAATGTAACATTCCCTACAAACATAGCGGATTGAACACCAAAAGCACCTAGACGGACATAAACGACCCTAAACGCATCTACGGGTCCTTTCCAGGGGGGGAGGTATGAGGGTGAATGCTGCGCGCAGGTTCTTTTTTGTGCGAGGGGAATTGCCGTAGTTGCCGTAGTTGGTGCAATTGAAGCTGTGGAAAAGTATACTAGGTGGTTGGAATGAAAACGAAAACAACAACGGGAATTGAACGGCAAAAACAGGTTGTTGACCGCAATACCCTTTCCGTTGCTTTGGGGATTGCGGAGAACACCGTGTTAGCGCGAGTCCGTGAAGGCATGCCTTATGTTCAACGGGGCAGCCGGGGCCGCCCTTGGCAATTCGATATTGCCGAGTGTGTGGCGTGGGATCGTGACAGGGCGGTGAAGAAGGCAACCGGCGTGGTCAAGGGGGACGAGACTGACGCAATGCTTAATCGTCGGTTACTCACGGCACGGGTCAAGCGTGAGGAGATAGAGGCGGCGAAGGTGGCCGAGGAAGTTGTGCCGGTGGATGAAGTGGAAACCGCCGTGGTATCAGCCTTCACCGGGGTACGGCAAGCCATGCTTGCCTTGCCTGAACGGTCGGCGCTTCGGTTGCTGGCTGCCCAGGATGAAACCGAGATCAAGGAAATACTGCGCGAGGAAATAGACCTTGCGTTGCACGCCCTGGCTGACTTGGACCTGTTGGAAAGTTGGGACGATGATACAGGCGATTAGCCCGCGCATAACCAACAGGCGCGCGGTTAAAAAGATTTTTCACCGGGCGGGGCGGCACCTTCGTCCGCCGATCCGTTGCTCTGTCTCGGAATGGGCCGACAAGCACCGCATTGTCGGTGCGGCCAATGCTATGCCCGGCCCCTGGAGGACGGCGAACGCTCCGTATCAGCGCGAGCCCATGGACGTGATGGGTGACCGGCGGACAAGGCGCGTGACCCTCATGTGGTCCGCTCAGACGGGGAAAACAGAGTGTATTAATAACGCCATTGGCTACTATATCGCCCAGGACCCGAAAAGCGTCATGGTCATGCAGCCGACCCTTTCCGACCTCAAGACCTGGACCGAAACCAAACTTACCCCCCTGATTGTTGACACCCCCGAGGTGTGCGGAGCGGTCGCCAAACCGCGCGCCCGCAATGGCGTGAACAATTCGACCATGAAGAGTTACCCGGGCGGGTTCCTCATGTTCGCGTGGTCGGGCAGCCCAAACACCATGCGGGGCCGCTCCGCGCCGGTCATCATAGGCGACGAAATAGACGGCTATACCATGACCGAGGAAGGCGAGCCTATGGAATTGCTCTGGCAGCGGGCGGCCACCTTCGGGGACCAACGCAAGCGCATTGAAACGAGTACGCCGACCATCAAGAATTTTTCAAAGGTTGAAAAGGCGTTCGAGGCGGGCGACAAACGGCGCTATTTCCTGCCCTGCCCACATTGCGGCGGGCGTCAGCATCTACAGTGGGCGCACGTCAAGTGGGATAAGGACGCCGACGGCAACCATTTGCCGGAAACCGCCCGCTATATCTGCGAACATTGCGGCGGGGAGATACACGACAAACACAAACCGGCCATGCTCCGGGCCGGGGAGTGGCGCGCCGAAAAACCTTTCCGGGGACATGCGTCTTTCCACCTCAACGAACTGTATTCGCCGTGGCGTACCTTTGCGGACGTGGTGCAATCCTTCCTGGACAAAAAGGACGCCGGAACCCTGCAAACTTTTGTCAATGTGTCCCTTGCCGAGACATGGGAGGAAACCGGGGAAACCGTGGACGAAACCGGGCTTATGGACCGCAGGGAGAAATACGCCGCTCCGGTTCCCATGGGCGGCGTGGTCCTGACCGCCGGGGTGGACGTGCAGCCCGACCGCCTTGAATGCGAGGTGGTGGCCTGGGGGGGGCGTGAACAATCGTGGTCGGTTGATTACAATGTTTTATATGGCGACCCGGACCGGCCCGAGGTGTGGCAGGAACTTGACGACTATCTTGACGGACGATGGAGGCATGAAAGCGGCGTCGAGTTGAGCATATATGTTACCGCCATCGACTCGGGCGGCGCGAATACCCAAGCGGTTTACAACTATTGCAAAAAGCGCAAATCATCGCGGCGGTTCGCCATCAAGGGCAAGGGCGGGGAGGGTATCCCCATTGTCAGCGCGCCCACCAAGCGCAAGACGGGCCGCCGCGCTGGCCGCCCGGTTGAACTGTTCACCCTTGGCGTGGATCAGGCAAAGACACTGATTTACAAGCGGCTCCCCCTGGAGGGCGACGGGCCGGGGCATTGTCATTTCCCGGAACACTACCAAGAGGAATATTTCCGGCAGCTAACGGCGGAGAAGTGCGTCACCCGTTATGTCAAAGGCTTCCCCAAGCGGGAATGGATCAAGACCTATACCCGAAACGAGGCGTTGGATTGCCGAGTGTATGCGTATGCCGCCCTGCTTATCATCCATCCCAACATTGAACGCCATCGCTCTCGGCTTCTGGCGAGAGCTGAGATGCAAGACCCGCCCAAAGAAGAACAGCCCGTAATTGCTCAAACCGCAGTGGTGCAAAAAGCGGAACCCCGGCAGAAACGGAAAAAGATCAAGAAAAAACGCCGTAACCGGCGGAGTTTTGTAACAGCATGATACAACAAGCCATCCCATCCAGGATCATAGCAGGGTCAACTACAACATGTAGCATATCCTGCGGCTTCTCTCCCCAAGAGGGGTGGGCGTTATCGCTCGCCCTTCGCGGGGCGGGGGACCCCATGGACGTGGACGGCATCGCCTACGGTAACGGCTTCCAGGTTGATTTGCCGTCTTTGTCCGCCGGGCGGTGGTGGTGGCAGGTCAAAGTTACCGACGGCACGGAATCCCATATGCCCGAAACCGGGGAACTGTTGGTTGAATCCAACCTGTTTGATGAAAGCGGTTCCTACGACGGGCGGAGTGAGGCGCGTATTGCCTTGGACAATATTAACGCTGTCCTTGCAAACAAAGCCACCCAAGACCAGCAATCATACACCATCAAAGGCCGCACCCTGCAACGCTACACCGTAGCCGACCTGCTCAAGCTGCGGACTTTTTTCGTGGCGCGGGTGCGCAAAGAGCGTGGAGATAGCGGCTTCCGCAAGATAGGGGTTCGTTTTTAATGGGCATTCTTTCATGGCTCCGTGGAGATAACCCCGCCCCGGCCCGTCAGCGCCGTCATTTTCCCCGTATTGTTTTTCGTGGGTACGGCGAAAAGGCAGGCATGCCCGAGGCTGGGGATACGGACCGTTTGACAACCGGGTGGACGACAAACCCGGTTTCCATCCTGACCATCATTGAGCAGAAGTGGCGCGTCATGTGCGCCCGTGGCCGCGAAGCCGCGTTTAATACGGACCACGGCAAGCATTTTTTACGGTTGGTCAAGCAGAACGTAATCGGTCCTAAAGGCGTGGTTGTGGTCCCCACGGTGACGCTTGCAGACGGTTCACCGGATACTATGGCGCGGAAAGCTCTTCGCACGGCTTTGGATGAATGGGGGCGAGAACCAGAAGTAACCGGAACCATGTCAATAGAGGACGTGGAAAATTTGCTTATCGAAACCGCTGCCAGAGACGGCGAAGCCTTTGTTCGGCGGTTGAAAGGCCGCCGGTACGGGAAATTTCATTATCAGCTTCAATTGATTGACCCGGTACGGGTGCCGGTTAACTACCGGACCAAGTTGCCTAACGGTAACCGGGTTCGCGCCGGGATTGAGTTCACCGCAGAAGGACGGCCAGTAGCCTACTATGTGCGCACTGATCTGGATGATTTTGTGGAGGCCGTGGAATATTCCGGGGCCAAATATGAACGTATTCCAGCCTCTGAAGTGTGGCATCTTTTTGTGCCTGAGTTCATCAACCAGCCGCGCGGCCTGTCCTGGATGGGAACTGCTCTGACTCGGCTGCATCACCTGAGTAAATTTGAATCCGCTGCCGTTATCAATGCCCGCCTGGGTGCTTCGAAAATGGGCTTTTTCGAACCGAACCCGGAGTTCGTCGACTTTGAGGATGACGAGGATTCGGAAGAAAGCCTGCCCATGGATGCCGCCCCCGGAACTTTTGAGGAGCTTCCGCCCGGTTATTCATTTCGGGAATGGAATCCGCAATACCCGCAAGGCGATTTTGAACCCTTCACCAATGCTGTGTTGCATTCCGTGTCGGCAGGGCTGGGAGTAGCTTTTGCTTCCTTGTCGGGCCACTTGGGGGAGGGCAGCTATTCCAGCAACCGGAGCGGAGAACAAACAGAACAAGACCGGTGGGTTGGTATACAGTGGTGGTTTATTCGGAAATTTGTCCGCCATCTTTATGAAGAATGGGTGTCTATTGCCGTCCTGGCCGGGGCTGTGACCATCGGCAATACGCCTTTGAAAGTGGAGCGCGTGGCACAGTACAAGGCCGCTCGCTATCAGGGCCGCCGGTGGTCTTGGTGGGACCCTAGCAAAGACATTCCGGCTCACCGTGCGGCCCAAGACGGACGGATGAGGTCCATATCTTCCACCATCCGGGAACGTGGAGAGGACCCGGACGAAGTGTTCGACGAGATAGCGGAGGAGCGGGCGAAAATGCGCGAGCTTGAAATTTTACCCGCATCGAAGGCCAGTACACCAAAGGCCAAGAAAGCCGAGGAAAACGAGGAAATAGAACATGAACAAGCCGAATATTGACCAGATAGCCGGTTCCGTCCAACGGGCTTACTTCCCTACCGAGGCAGTCCGCACGGTTGACGAGGAAAAACGCACTGTTGAATTGGCGTTTTCTTCGGACCGTGAGCTGGAACAGTGGTGGCATACGCTGCTGGTGTTGGAACATACCGCCGATGCCTGCGATCTAATCCGACTTAACAACAGCGGCGCGGTCCTGTTTAACCACAATCGAAATGACCACGTTGGCGTGGTGGAGTCGGCCCGTATTGATGCGGACGGCAAGGGCCGGGCTGTTGTTCGGTTCGGCCACAGTGAACGAGCTGAAGAAGTTTACCGCGACGTGAAAGATGGCATTTTGCGGCATGTCTCCGTGGGCTTTGCGGTCCAGGAAATCAAGCTGGTGGAGGAGCGGGAAAACGACATTGACGTATATCGGGCAACCAAGTGGGAGCCCTATGAAATATCCATAGTAACCATTCCGATGGACGATTCCGTCGGCGTTGGACGCGCTCTTGAAGACGGCGGCGCTTTCAACGAACGCACGATCAAACAGGAGGAAGATACCATGCCCCCCGAAGGACAGACCGTACAGGTTGACGTTGACGCCGAACGCGCCGCCGCCATCCAGGCCGAGCGCAATAGGACCAACGGCATTCTCGCGCTCGGGCGCGAGTACAACGCCCCGGATGATGCTCTCAAATTTGCCGAAGAAGGCAAAACCCCAGAGGACTTTCAGCGCCATTTGCTGGGCGTCCTGAACCAGCGACAGACCCAGCCGAGCCCGGATGAAATGAATGCGGACATCGGCCTGACCCAGAATGAAGTGGCCCGCTACTCTTTCGTCAAGGTTCTTCGCGCCTTGGACCCCAACAATCTGGATGCCCAAAAGGACGCGGCCTTTGAATTGGATTGCTCCAGGGCTGCGGCTCGGAACCTGGGCCGAACGATTCGCGGCATTGTGATTCCGCCCGACGTGCTGAGGCGTGCTTATACCACGGACACCACGGCGGCACCTCATGGCGGCAATTTGATCGGCACTGACCTGCTGGCAGGCAGTTTTATCGAAATGCTGCGCAAGCGGTGCATGTTTCTGCAACTGGCGACCTCTTTGGGCGGTCTCGTCGGCAATGTCGACATCCCCAAACAGATTTCCGGCGCAACCGCCTACGTGGTGGGCGAAGGTGATGCCCCGGACGAATCCTCCGGCGACTTCGGGCAGGTTGGAATGACCCCGTATACTGTGGGTGCCCGCTCCAATATATCCCGTCGCATGCTCATGCAGGCCACCCCGGATATTGAAGGTCTGGTACGCCTTGACCTTGCAAAGGCCGTCGGGACAAAAATTGACTATCTCGGCCTGTACGGTTCCGGTACCGACGAACCCACCGGCATCCGGTACACCGACGGCGTGAACGCCATCACCTTCGCCGCTGATGGCGCACCGACTTGGAAAGAGTTCGTATCCATGGAAAGCGAAGTCGCCGCCGACGACGCCGACGTGGAAAGCATGGCTTATCTGTTCAATGCCCGCATGCGCGGACATTGCAAAACCGCCGTGAAATTCGAAAACACCGCCCCCACCATTTGGGAGGATGGCAACACCGTGAACGGTTACCGCACTGGTGTTACCAATCAGGTCGAGGACAGTGATTGCTTTTTCGGCAACTTCTCCGACGCCTTTGTGGGCCTTTGGGGTGGCCTGGAACTGACGCTTGACCCCTACAGTAAGGCGGAATCCGGCACTTTGCGCATTGTCGCCTTCCAAGATGTGGACGTAGCCGCACGGCATGGTGAGTCCTTCACCTTCGGTACCTACAGTGCATCTTAAATTAAGAGGATAACATGAGAAAGAGCAAGAAAGACAAAACGATGACTGTTGAAATACTCGGCTCAAACCCGAACGTCGGGGTACTGGTCAACGGTGAGATTTGCAAGCCCGGTGATGTGGTGCCAGCGGGAGTGTTGACCGGCAAAGGGTTGATTCACCGAGGGCGGGCAAAACCTTATACCGAGGCATCCGCAAAGGCTTCGGCCAAGGCTTCCAAGTAGCGGAGGCCCCCATGCAGGAAGACTTTAACGCCTTCCTTAATACTGATGATTTCGCCGTGGAGGTGCAGGCGGTCAACCCGGCCCGCACCTTCCCGGCGATTTTTGATAATGAGTTCACGCTTGCCAGCTTGGGGGGGATGGAGTTGGAAACCACGGTGCCGCAGTTTGAAACCAAAGCGGAAAACGTGGCCGATTTCGTTCGGGGGGAAACTACGGTCACGATACCGGGTATTGATGATCCTTTTACCGTGGAACGTGTGAAGCCTGACGGGACCGGCTGGGCCGTTGTGGAGTTGGTTCCGTGAGTGAGCCCCATCTGTTTAAGGTCCAGGGCGGTGATGTGGATATGGCCGCCCTGGTCAATTCGTGGCTGCCGGACCAAAAGCAATTGCACAACGCGGTCCGTTCCGCCACCCGCAAGACACTGCGTTGGGCGCGAGCTTTGGCCGTGCGGGAAATACGGGCTGAAACCGGGCTCCCGGCGGCAATATTGCGGGATCGGATTATTCTGCGCTTAACCAATAACAAAGACCGGGCGCGGTTGTTCTTTGGCCTTCGTCCGGTTCCTGCCACGCGGTTACATCCTCGCCAAGGTAAAGCCGGGGTTAAAACAAAGGGCGGCGGCCTGTTGTCCAGTGCGTTTCTGGTGGACCTAGGCGCATATGACGGGGTTTTCAAACGGGTGGGGAAAGAGCGTTATCCTTTGGCCTATCAACGCGTGTTTTTTCATAAGCAAGCGGAGCGTGTTATTCGGGGGACAATTATGCCGGGCTGGCGTGATGTCTATTTGAAAAATTTGGAGCAGGAATTGAGATGGCGGACACGTTGACCATTGAAGACATTCATGAGGGCATCAAGGAAGCCTTATCAAAAGCCTTTCCGAGCCTGGAGACGGTGGACGACTACCCCACGGAAGAGGGGAAGATAGCCACCCCTGCGGCATTTCTTAATTTGGCCGCCATTGAGCCGGACGACGAAGGCGACGGGGACGACGGTACCGAGCGCCTTATCAGTACGTTACGCTGGGAACTGTCTTTAGTGCTGGGCAAAGTCCCCACCAAAGAAATTAAGCGTCAAACCCGTGTTATGGCCGCCAATGTGTCCCTTTGGGTAAAAGGTAACCGTTTTGGGCTGCGTGTTCGCCCGGCGGCGTTTATGCGGGCGGAACCAGACGATTTTTCACCGGTTCTGTCCCGCTATGCCCCTTGGGTGGTGGAGTTTGAGCAAACTGTTGCCCTAGGTGAATCCGTTTGGGATGACACCGCCGTGGTGCCTGATGCCATCTATGTGAGCATGGTCCCCTATACCGGCCTGGAACATGTGGATGATTATGTGGAGGTGACCGCATGAGCTACCCTCTTGCTGATCTTGAGCGCCGCCTTGCCAATCTCCTCCGGGTGGGTACTGTGGAAGAAGTAGACCATAACAATGCCCTTGCCCGCGTACAGCTTGGGAACAATCACACCGTTGCCTTGCCGTGGCTGACCCAACGTGCTGGAGGGGACCGGACATGGTGGCCGGTGGAGGTAGGGGAACAAGTGGTGATCCTTTCGCCATCTGGAGACCTGACGCAAGGCATTATCCTGGGTGCGCTTTACAGCGGTGCCGCTTCTGCTCCGTCGTCTTCGGCTGGCGTGTACCGCACCGAGTACAGCGACGGCGCAGTAATCCAGTATGACCGCAATACCCACCAACTGACCGCCGATATTCCCGGCGACGTGTCTGTAACCGCTAACGGGAATATTTCGGCCCAAGCTGGTGGCGATATAACGGCCACTGCCGTCGGGAATATAACCGGCACTGCCGGGGATACGATCAGTCTGGACGCGACCAATATTATTTTATCTGCTGGTTTGATTCGTCTAGCTGGGCCCATGGTGGCCGCTGGCCGGAATGGGGAGTCATACAGCGCGGCATTTTATGGCCCTATTACTCATAAAAATGGGGACTATACCAACGAATCCGGTGATGTGGTGGCCGAGGATATTTCTCTGAAGAAGCACACCCACACCGAGCAGGGCGACCTGGCCGAAACCAGCACACCGAACTAGCTGCAATTGCTCAAACCGCAGTGGTGACGGCTGCGGGCTACGGGTATCCAACCCGTATGCGCGGAATAGAGAATACAACGGGCAAAGCTTTGGAGGGGTTGGACCACCTCAAGCAGTCTTTGCAAACTCTTCTTTCAACCCCCATAGGCTCGCGGGTTATGCGCCGTGACTATGGCAGTAAATTGCCGCGCCTTATTGACGCACCGACGAACCAGACAACTAAGCTGGATGTTTACGCGGCCTCTGCCGAGGCAATCCAGAAATGGGAACCTCGTTTTGATCTTAAAGCCACTTCCGTAGCCTCCTCGGAACCGGGAAAACTCTTTTTGGATTTGAACGGCTACTATCTGCCCGAGGGCAAGGTTATTACTCTTGAAGGGGTGGAGGTGACCGCATGAGCACTTTCTCGTCAATTGACCTCTCCGGCCTGCCCTGCCCGAACGTGGTGGAAGCGCTCGACTTTGAAACGATTTTCGCGGACATGCTCGCAAAGTTGCAGTCCTTGGATGACTCCTTTTCCGCCCTGGTCGAATCCGACCCGGCTTATATTGTCTTGGAGGTGGCCGCATACCGTGAGCTTAACTTGCGCCAACGGGTGAACGACGCGGCTAAAGCCGTGATGCTGGCTTATGCTACCAAAACCGACTTGGACAATCTGGCTGCCTTGGTGCCTATGGAACGTAAGGTTGAAGTGGTAGGCGACGACACTGCCGTACCGCCCACCGAGGACGAAATGGAAGAGGATGATGATTTTCGTTCCCGAGTACAGCTTGCCCCCGAGGGATTCAGCACTGCCGGGCCTGACGGTGCTTATATTTATCACGCCTTGACCGTCTCGGGTGTTTCTTCGGCTTCGGTTGACTCTCCTACCCCCGGATGTGTCGTAGTCCCCATCCTTTCCAATGAGGGGAACGGAACCCCGAGCGCGACTTTGCTGGCCGAGGTCGAAGGGGTCCTGTCCGCAAAGAATATGCGACCGCTGACTGACAATGTTAGTGTGACGGCTGCAACCATCATTGAATACACGGTTGTTGCAACACTGACTCTTGAAGACGGCCCGTCAACCGATACGGTGCTGGCTGAGGCGCAGAGAGCGCTGGAAAGCTATGTGGCCGCGCGTCACGGTATGGGGCTGGCTGTTCCTCTGTCCGGCATCTACAACGCCCTTCACGTTTCCGGCGTGGTGAGCGTTGCCCTTGCATCACCAACCGCAGACATAGCCGTGGAAGAAACAGAGGCGGCTTATTGTACCGGCATTACCGTGTCCGTGGAGGCTGCATAGTGTCTGACTTGCTGCCATCCAATGCCACGGCCCAAGAACGGGCCATGTCCAACGCAACGGCACGCATTGGCGAAATTGATGTCCCCATAAATACTTTGTGGAACCCCAAGACTTGCCCGGAAGCCTTTTTGCCTTGGCTGGCTTGGGCGCTCTCTGTGGATGTTTGGGACGAGTCCTGGAGTGAAAAGCAGAAGCGCGCAACTATAGCGGCGTCTGTCAGCGTTCACCGAATTAAAGGGACGCGTGGAGCCGTTACCGCCGCGCTTGATGCTTTGGGCTATGCCGTAACGCTGGTCGAATGGTTCGAGGATGACCCGGAGGGTGATCCGTATACATTTCGGCTTGTGATCGAGGTGGACGACAGGGGCGTGGACGAAGCTCTGTACACCTCTTTGGTACAGGTGGTGAACCGCACCAAAAACACCCGCTCACATCTTTCAAAAATTTCCGTGGCTGCAAAAAGTTCTGGCACCACGTTTGTGGGCGGCGTTCCCATCCTCGGGGATGTCGTGACCGTATCCCCCTGGTCGATCAGTGAACGGACAAACGAAAGTCCTACTCGCGTGGGCTCGACTGTAGCCGCTTATGACATACTGACCGTTTCGCCTTTGGAGGCATGATGTCCGACGATTCGAAGTATTACAGCATATTAACAAAGATTGGTAAGGCGGAGGTGGCGAACGCCACGGCCCTGGGCAAAACGGTGACCCTGACCAAAATGGCTTTGGGTGACGGTGGCGGGGCGGCAGTTACTCCGACTGAAGACATGGCCGCTTTGACCAATGAGGTCTACCGGGCCGAAATCAACACTTTGGCGGTTGAGAATGACGTCACCATGCGGGCGGAGCTGGTTGTCCCCACGGATGAGGGGGGCTGGTATGTGCGCGAGGTGGGCTTGTTTGACGAAGACGGCCAATTGTTTGCCGTTGCCAGCCTGCCGGAGACCTACAAGCCGGCCTTGTCCCAAGGTGCTGGGCGTGAATTGACCATTATCCTGTTAATGGAAATTTCTGATTCCGAATCTATCACGCTCAAAATAGATCCGACGGTGATACTGGCCACGCGTGGATATGTGGATGACTCCATTGATGCCCATAACAGCGACGAAGATGCCCACGGCGGCCATGCCGCCCTTACCGACAACCCGCACGGTGTGACCATAGCTCAAGCGGCGGCGGCTGGGAATCTCTTGAATAAAGCCATCGAAGAGCCGTCCGCCAGCATCGATGGCGACATAGCCACGGATACCGCCCTGAAGAAACGCAACCGCTTTGCGTGCAAACTTACGGACAACTACGAACTGCCCGTATTGACGCCGCCATTTGAAAGTGAGTGGGTGATTCACATTTATCCCAATGGCAACAATCTGACCCTGGCAAGCGGGTGGTCGGACATGTTGTCCGGCGAACCGGACAGTGACGCGACATTGGTGCGGCTCAATCTGTCGCATGACAGCATCGGCACCACCCTGGTCGTTCAAAATATTACCAAGGGGGCGTAGGGTGTTGACCCCTAAATCCCTCATTGTCTCCGGCGGCAACTGGTTCGGTGACGGTTCGGACGGACATATTCGTATCACCAGCGACGGCGCCGAACAGTCGTTTGACGGTGTAGTTTGGGCGGCCATATCCGGCTGGCAGTCGTCCGACGACACCGTGTTTGTCCCGTCCATCGAGGACGGGGACATGGTGGTGCTCAATGCCGTCACCCTGCAGATCGACGCTGGCATGACCCTGACAACGCTGTATCGTTGCCGGGGGCTGCTCATCTATACTCAGTCTGACCTAACCAACAACGGCACCATATCCATGACGGCAAGGGGATGTAGAGCCAACCCCGCAGACGTCGAGGCCTCGGACGACACGCCCGTGGCTCCCACCGACGGCAACGCCGTGCCCGAGGGCGGTATCGTTATCCGCAGATTGGCGGACGGATACACCGACACTCATACCGATGACACGTTGATGCAGGGGTGTGGGCTGGCCGCAGTTACATCTGAGGCCAATCAGCCCGTTGCCCAGGGTAACGGCATCGTTATCCAGATACCCCGCGTAGGCGGATCGGGCGGCACCTCGCCTACAAGCGGGACTTCCCGCACCGGGCTGACTGGCGGAGCCGTGACGCGCGGTACGGGAGGCGGTGGTGCCGGATCAGGCTTACGTGCAACACCGGGGTTCGGCAGCGCTGGTACATGTTTTAGCGGCGGTGCGGGCGGCGGTGGCTGCCAGGACGTGGCCGCCTTCAGTGGGGCCGAGTATGGTGGACAGGGCGGAACTGGACGATGTTCCAACAGCTCCGGCGGAGGTGGCGGTGCGGGCAACCCCGCAGGCACAAATAAATCTCCGGCGACGGACGCTGGAGACGGTACTGGTGCGCTGCTATTGATGCTTGTCGGCGGGGATCTGCTCGGCAGTGGCACAATCGTCAACAACGGCACTCAGGGCGGTGGGTATACCGTCAACACATCAGGCGGCGGCGGATCGGGGGGCGGCGTTACCGTAGCCCTGTACGCTGGAGCTAATCAATTTACCGGCACAATTGAGGCTGCGGGGGGGCTCGGCGGCGTTGGGTCGTCAACCTCCATCGCAGGTGCGCCCGGTGGCGACGGTTCGGTGATCGGTCCCCACAAAATTGATCCAAGGAGTTGATATGTCGTTTGATGAGTATTGGATAGTTCCAGACATCGGGAAAGTAACGCTGCTGCCTCATGTTCAAATCAGCAATGAACTACCTATCCCGACCCGGTGGTCTGATGGGGAGGATATCGCCAAGACCAACGGCGCACTGTTTTGCCGTGATGAGCGCTTGCCAGAATATTACAGCCATCCCGAGGATGGAACCGCCTACGTGGAGGAGACAGAGGACGGCGTAAGATCCCGGACCCTGGATACCTCGTTGCTGGTTTACGATGCCGCCGCCCATTACAGCGCGGTCAAGAAGGCCAAGCAGGACGATATTGTGGATAGCGCAGATGCGCTGCTTCAGTCCGTGGGCTCCGAATATAGCGAGTCGGAGCGCGCTGGGTGGGATCAGCAATTTGATGAAGCGCAGAGATATCAGAACGACAATAGCGCAGACGTGCCCATGCTGAAGGGGATTGCCACTGCCCGAGGCGTTACGGTGGCCTATTTGGTCGAACGTGTCATTGAAAAGCGTGATGAATGGGTGGCAGCTTACACCGCTGTCATTGGTGCGCGGCAAGCATATCAAGACACCCTGGACACTGCTGTGGCCACCTACAAAGCCGCCGAAGACGACGACGCCAAAGCAGAAGCGATAGCCACCATTCAGGATATTGAAGTGTCCTATTCCATAACCGAAACCGAAGAAAGCGAGGAATAGCCCATGAGTGAAGATTTCCTTCATGGTTTGGAGGTGCTGGAGATTGACGATGGCTCCCGCACCATTACCACCGTCAAAATGTCCGTTATCGGTATCGTGGGCACCGCCCCGGACGCCGACGCGGACAAGTTCCCGTTAAATACGCCGGTTATGGTGGCCGGGAATCGGACCAAGGCCGCCTATCTGGATACCGTAGGCGACGGTAACGGAACCCTGCCCAACGCCATGGACGCCATATTTGACCAGATCGGTGCCGCCGTGATTGTCGTGCGTGTCGAAGAGGGCGCGGACGACAATGCCACCATGACCAATATTGTCGGCGGCACGGACACCGACGGCAACTATACCGGCATGTATGCTCTGCTGGGTGCCCAGTCTGCGGTTGGATACAAACCGCGTATTATGTGTGTTCCTGGCTACACCCACCAACGTGAATACGACGAGGACAATTCGACGTATCTCGCCAACCCGGTTGCAGCCGAACTACTTAGTATTGCCGAGCAGTTGCGGGCCGTTGTCATTGTGGACGGTCCCAATAGCACGGATGATGCCGCAGTTTCCGCAATTGGGGACTTTGGGTCCGGGCGTATCTATATGGTTGACCCGTGGGTCAAGGTGTACCGCAACGGGTCCTATGTCAACGAACCTGCAAGCCCTCGCGTGGCCGGGGGTATTGCCAAGATGGATAACAAGAAGGGATTTTGGTGGTCCCCGTCCAATCAAGTCATTAACGGGATCAGTGGCGTGGCCCGGTCCGTTGATTTCACCATGGGGGACGCCAACTGCCGCGCCAACCTGTTAAACGAGCAGAACATAGCTACAATCATTTATGAGGACGGCTATCGTTTGTGGGGCAACCGGACACCCTCTACGGACTCCAGGTATAAATTCTTGTGCGTCCGGCGCACTGCCGACGCCATTATGGACAGTATCCAGACAAATCATCTGTGGGCCGTGGACCGTCCCATAACACGCACGTATGCGGATGATGTGGCCGAAGGAGTTTGTAAATACCTGCGCACTCTTAAAACCAAGGATGCTATTTTGGGCGGTTCCTGTTGGGTTAACAAGGAATTGAGCACTTCGGACAATATTCCCGATGGGAAAATATATTGGGACTATGACTTTTGTCCCACCTATCCGGCGGAACGGATGGTTTTCCGCTCCCGCCTGAATACTGACTACATTGAGGAGGTGTTTGACTAATGGGAGCCGCCGAAAAAGTTCTCAAAAACTTCGCCCTGTCTCTGGATGGTTACGGCTTTGCAGGGAACCTGGAGGAAGTTCAGTTGCCCGAGTTGACCTTGATTACCGAGGGTTTCCGGGGCGGGGGCATGGACAGCTCCGTGCCGGTTGAAATGGGCATGGAGCCCCTGGAAATGTCCTTTACCACTACGAAAATATGCGCGGATACGCTGCAACTGTTCGGCGTGGCCGAAAACAGTTTTATTTCCTGCGTGGTGCGCGCCGCTCTGGAAGATTTGGACGGCACGGTGACCGCCGTAACTGTGACCATGACCGGCAAGGTGACCAGTATAGCCCCGTCGGCCTGGAGTTCGGGCAGCAAAGCGACGAATCAATATAAATTAGGGCTGGAATACTACCGGTATGTCCAAGGAGATACCACGATTCACGAAATCGATATTCCCAACATGATCAGAATTGTCAACGAAACCGACCAGCTGGAAGCCAAACGCAACGCTCTTGGCATCTAGCCTCCTCTACAACCGGCGGGGGCTCCGGTCCCCGCCATTCAAAAAGGAAGACCATGCAGGATAATACTCTGACCCTGAAAACTCCCATTGAACACAAAGGGCATACCTATTCCACCCTGACCATGCGGGAGCCTCGGGTGCGTGACACCGTTATAGCCGATAAGCAGGGCGGCACTGACGCGGAAGTTGAAATCCGCATATTTGCGAACCTGTGCGAGGTGCCGCCCGCCGTGGTGGAAAATATGGCTATGCGTGACTACCGGGGGCTGCAAAGTATTTATGAAGGTTTTTTATCCTAGGCCGGGACGCTACCCGGCAAGCGGTTCTTTTCCTGGCCCATTATACCGGTTGGAGCCGTTCCGAACTCATGGACATGCCCGTATCGGAACTTTTGTGGTGGGTTGAGGCCATCCCCCAAAGTGAGCATCAATGAGCAGTAAAAAATATTCCGCCATTTTTGAAGTGGGCGCTACTGTGGCGTCCAGTGTTTCCACTGTCGGCAAGGCGGCGCGCGGGGATTTTTCGGGCATGACCAAGGCCATGCGCGATCTGCAACGGCAGCAAGACAAATTGAATCAATATGATCCGCAAGGTGTGCGCTCCATGGGAAGGGAGTACCGCGACCTGAAGCGGGACGCGGCCAAGCTGACCAGAGTGTTTGAAAAATCCAAGAAACCGACAAAGGAAATGAGGCGGGAAATGCTGGCCGCCCAACGTTCTGCGGATAAAGCGGGCAAGGCTTTTCATGCCGAGCGGAAGCGCCTGCAGGCCCTTGAAATCGAATTGGAGGAATCTGGTGTAAACACTAAAAACTTCCGGCAGGAACAACGCCGCCTTGCCACAGAGGTGGATCGAACCAGCAATAAACTGAAAAATCTTCAAGGGGTTGTTGGAGCCGGGGCCGGGGTGGGCTCCGCTGTAGCCTCTACAACCCATGAAGTAGGTCGTTTGGCCGCCGGGTTTGGTTTGGTAGTGGGGGCCGCAGGTACGGCCCTGACCATGACAAACAAAGTCACGGCGGAGCAAGAGGCGTTGGCGCGGGCCGTGGGGGTTTCCTCCAATGAATTTGACGCCTGGGCGGGGCTGTCCCATGAAATGGGCTTTGAAGCGGACAATGTAGGGGATATGGTCGAAGAGATGAATAACAAGCTTGGCGAGTCCGCCGGGCTTGAAGAAATTTCGGCGGTCAAGGACTCCCTGCAAATGCTTGGCTTGGAGTTTGACGATATCCGGGACATGGCCCCCGAAGAACAGTTCCGCACAATAGCAAAGGCCATCAAGGAGACAAACGACGCACAAACAGCCGTTTCCGCCGCTGACATGCTTTTCGGGGGGGAAGCAAACAAGTTCTTTGGCTATCTGCGCAGCCGCAAGGAAGGCGTAGACGACCTGCTGGCGCAACAAAAGGAACTGAATCTTCTTTCCGATGAAGGTCGGGCTGGTGCCGCCGCTTACAACACAGCCTTTAGTCGCCTGACTACCGTTGTAGGCTCCGCCGCGCGTGAGGTTTCCGGGTTGGTTGGTGGTGCCCTGGCTCCCTACGTCAAGGATATTGCCCCTAAAGTTGGGGCTTGGATGAAGGAACACCGGAAAGACGTTGTAGACTTTGCGAAAGGTATAGGGGAAGCCTTGCCGAAGATAGGGGCTTTTGCTTCCGGCTTGCTAAGTGTTTTGGGTTCGGTCGGTTCCGCTCTGGACACTGTAGCCGGTGCCCTTGGGGGATGGGAAAATATGGCCTGGGTTGTCGGCGGGCTGATTTCATCTAAGCTGGTTGTATCCATGTTTACCCTGGGTAAGTCTGTTTTTACTCTTTACTCGGCCCTGACCCCAGTCATAGGCTCGGTATTGCCCGCCCTTGCCGTAGGCATCAAAGCCGTCGGCGCTGCTGTCATGGCAAACCCCATAGGCATAGTTATCGGCGCGGCAGTCATTGCCGTATATCGGCTGGTCACGGCTTGGGAAGATCTCAAAAAGTCTTTTTCCGTTGGCGGGGTATGGGGAGCCGTGAAAACCTTTTTTGGAGCCGGGGAGGACGCCCAAAACAATGGGGCTACGGCTGGCTCGCCCTCGGCGGCCCCGGCAGTGCCGGCCCTGCCCGCAGCTGGTGGGGGGCAGAATATCAGCGTCCGACAGGAAATCCCGATACAGATTCATGCGGCCCCCGGCCAGTCCGCCGAAGAGGTCGCGGAGCATGTCATGCGTAAAATGGACGAACGGCAGCGCGATGTTGGGCGCGGCGCACTGTATGATGGGGCTACGGCATGAGCAATCACACCAGAATTATGATGAAGCTGGGGAGCTACACTTTTGGCGTGGACACCGCCGCGTATCAAAGCCTATCGCGGACCACTAAATACCGATGGGCCAAACATGACCGCCCTGGCAAAAGGCCTCGTTTGGAGTGGAGCGGGCCGGGCGAGGAAATCATCTCTTTGCCCGGCACGGTGTACCCAACCTATGCGGGAGGCCTGGACCAGATTGACGACATGCGCGAGATAGCCGGGGCTGGTGATCCGCTACAGATGGTGGATGGATACGGGACTGTTCACGGATATTGGTGCATCACCAATATCCGTGAAACCGGGCGCTATTTTCTGCCCGGCGGTGCCCCCCAAAAAATCGATTTTACCATGGACCTTATCTATTATGGAGCGTCATTGTCGTGACCACTTACACAACCACAGACGGTGATACCCTGGACGCGATATGTTGGAAATTCTATGACCAGCAATCCGGGGCCGTGGAAACAGTTCTGGTCGCTAACCCTGGGTTGGCGGCCAAAGGGACGATTTTGGAAGCGGGGGTAGTCATTACCCTGCCCGAGATTGATACCTCCGGGAAAACCGAAGGGGTCAGCTTGTGGACGTAAAGCCCTGGCGGCCTACGTTCGTTCTCCAGGCGGACGGTTCAGACATTACTGCCACGATCAAGCAAAATCTCAAAAGCCTGACATTGACCGATGAAGCGGGCATGTCCTCGGATGCCCTGACTATTGTCTTGTCCGATGATGACATAGCGCTGCCCCCCACTGGCGCAGAATTGCGATTATGGCTCGGCTATCAGGGGGCTGTCCGCTATATGGGGCTTTACGTGGTGGATGAAATTATTTTGAGCGGTCCGCCTGACATCATGACTATCAAAGCCCTTGCCGCCCCGTTTAAGAAATCATCCACGTATGCCGCGCTTCAGGATCAAAAAACGCGATCCTGGGACCCTTGTACCGTGGAAACCCTGGTCAAGACCATTGCCAAGGATCACGGCTTGACGGCGGCGGTATCAACGGCCTTGGCCGGAATCACCTTGGACCACATAGACCAGACCAACGAAAGCGATATGAATTTGTTGACCCGCGTGGCCCGCTCTATGGACGCCATTGCCAAGGCTGGGGGAGGGCGGCTCATTTTCGTGCCGCAGGGGGAGAATTCTTCGGTATCGGGAAAGAGTCTTCCCACTGTTTCGTTGGCTCGTTCCGAATTGGATAATTGGGGGGTGACGATCAGCGACCGGGGGAATTACGCTCAAGTCGTGGCCGTGTGGCGAGACAAGAAAGCGGCGGAAGATAAAGAGGTGACCATAGGGGAAGGGACGCCATCTTGTAGACTTCGGCATATCTATCCTTCGGAAGAAGCCGCCACAAGGGCGGCCAAAGGGCGCTACAAGAGTATCACGCGAGGAACAAGCAAGCTTTCCCTGACCATGAGCGGACGCACGGACATTTTAGCGGAAAGCCCTCTGGAAGTGTCGGCGGTGCGTACCGGCGTTAATGGATCTTGGAGCGTGACGCGCATCACCCATACCCTCAACAATAAATTGACCACCACTGTGGAGGCAGAGGTGCCGAATTAAGTTTTCTGACGGAGTGTTATAACTTGTAGCGGATAGTTGATAATAAAGGTCGTATGTTTATTCTCTTTTTCAAAAAGGAGGTTTATTATGGCTGATAAATTGCAAAAACCGGGCGAGACACCAGACAGGCCGGGCGAGTATTTAGAAAGAGGCCCTCGCGGAGGAAAAGTCCATAAACCTCGGCAAGTCACAATTGAACCAGGTGACAACCCACTTCCACCAACTCAAGAGGAAGGGCGCACTTGGGAAAGAATCGGACCTCCAAAATCCAACAAATAACGATCTAAAGGCCGTGATGGGGAAGGTTTACGCTTCCCCACGGGCTACTTTCTTTGATGCCGAAACCATGAATGCAGTGCGGTCTAGGTGTCGGGCGGCGGCAGCGCTGTCGATGATGGCAAGGTCTATTTCGGAGACGCGCAAGCTGATAGGACGCCGCGTGACCTGCTCCGGCACGGACACCAGCACAACCCCATAGAAACCTTCATCTTCCGCATGGGTGGCATACACTTCTTCAAAGCTGCTGGGGGCTGGGATCGTATCGCCGTCCTCGCGCATTCCCTCAAGGTGGAATTGCAATGCCTCACGCGCCAGGGCGTCAACTTCCCCCAAAGAGTCGGCAGCGGAGGTGCAGCCGGGCAGATCGGGCCAGGATACGCCGTAGGTGCTCCCCTCGTCCTTATGGATAACTGCAAAATATGCGGGCATGTCTCGTCTCCTATATATTGTTGTGGAGTAGGGCCGCTGGCCCTACCTTAATTTAACCCCGGACTGGTTTTCAATGCTTTTCAGGGTCCCTATAGGCATGTCCTTTCTTGGGTGGGTCACTGTCACGCGTCCAGGCTTCGTGGGATGCTTGAATTGTTTGTGGTCACCGCTGTGAGCCACTTCATACCAGCCGTCTTTTTTGAGCCGCTTTATGATTTCCCTGCTGTGCATAAATACAATGTATATACAGTCAGTGGGCGTGTCAAGTGAAAAATATACATTGTACATACGAAAGTTGGAGGGCGGGGGAAAGGGAAAAGCCGTGTCACAATCCGTGCCACCAGCCCTTAAAAAGCCCTCATTCTATCCCATTGTGGCACGGTTGCGGCACAGTTATTTCAATAACTTACTGATATTATTGGTCTTGGACTCTGCCTGCTAAGCGTGTATAGGGGAAACTCTATCGGGGGTTCAAATCCCCCCTTCTCCGCCATAAGAGAATAAAAGGACCGGATGATTTCGGTCCTTTTTTCGTTTTTGATGGCGAATTCCCTTTATCTGTTCCGTTGAAAATCGTCCTTCAAAGAGGTAGGAACAGTTCCCGTCTGATAAAACAACCCAGAGGAGTTTCCATGTTTTCCCCGAGCACCATGATCAAGGACCTGGACCAGCTGCGCGAGAAAAAGCCGCTCGTCACCAACATCACCAACTACGTGGTGACCAACTCCACGGCAAACGCCTTGCTGGCCATCGGAGCCTCGCCGATCATGACCCATGCGGTGGAAGAGGTGGAAGACCTCATGAACATCAGCAGCTCTTTGGTCATCAATCTGGGCACGGTTGCCCGAACCTATCTTGAAGCCATGCCCGCGGCCTGGGCGGCAGCCAACAAAAGGGGCGTTCCCGTGGTGCTCGATCCGGTGGGGGCGGGAGCCTCCCGCGTGCGCACCGAAGCGCCCGCAAGCATGCTCAGCAAGTACCAGCCCGCCATTGTCCGCGGCAACGCCTCGGAGATCATGACCCTGGCCGGTGAGTCCGGGGAGGCCAAGGGTGTGGACAGCACCATGGGAGCCGACGCCGCCGAACTGGCCGCCAAGGCTTTGGCCGGTGTGCACAAGTGCACGGTGGTGGTCAGCGGCGAGGTGGACGTGGTCACGGACGGCGAGCGGGTGGTCCGCGTGGCCGGGGGCAGCGACATGATGCCGCAGGTGACGGGACTGGGCTGTACCGCCAGCGCCTTGTGCGGCGCGTTTGCGGCGGTGAGCGGCAGCTTCCTCGAAGCTGCGGTGCACGCCATGGCGGCCATGAATGTGGCCGGAGAGATTGCCGCGGAGCAGGCCAAGGGGCCGGGAAGCCTTCAGCTCCATTTTTACGACGCCCTGTACTCCATGGGGCGGGACGACATTGAAAAACGCATGCGCATTGAAGGCTGATGAACAGGCGAGTCGATTACAGCGTCTATCTGGTCACCGACCGTCCCCTTTGCGGCGCACGGGACCTGCTGGACGTGGTCGCCGAGGCCGTTCAGGGGGGAGTGACCCTGGTGCAACTGCGCGAGAAGCATGCGGACACGCGTGAATTCATTGAGCTTGCCCGTGGGCTTCAGGCCATCGTGCGACCGGCGGGCATTCCCTTGCTCATCAACGACCGCATTGACGTGGCCCTGGCCGTGGGCGCGGACGGCGTGCACGTGGGGCAGAGTGATATGCCCTATGAACAGGCTCGGCTGCTGCTGGGTCCGGATGCCGTCATCGGCCTGAGCGTGGAGAACATGGAGCAGGTTCGCGAGGCCGTTGCCTGGGATGTCGACTACCTGGGCGTGAGTCCGATTTTCGCCAGCGCCACCAAAACCGATACGGGCGCTCCCTGGGGGCTGGACGGTCTTGCGGCAGTGCGCAAAGCGACCAGCAAGCCCTTGGTGGGCATCGGGTCCATAGGCCCCTTGAACGCCGGGGAGGTCATCTGCGCCGGAGCGGATGGCGTGGCGGTTGTTTCAGCCATCTGCGCAGCCGAATCGCCTCGGGAAGCAACCAGCATACTTCGTCGGTCCGTAGCCGGGGTCCGCTAGAAGGGGGCGGTCTTTTTTAACTCTTCACGAAATCTTGTTTTCTTGCCTTCCGGGGGTCCCGACTTATATAGGAGAAGGGGAGATGCAAGGTATTGTTCTTGCACGATTCTTCCCATGAAGTTCTCGACGGAAAAAAACTCCATGACCAGGGTGGCGTATCGGAAATGACACCTCTCGGACAGCTTGATTATCTGCGTGACGTGCAGCAGACCTTTGCCCACGGATCGGGACGCCTCGAACTTGTCGAGGTGTTCGGCATCATTCTGGCCATTGTCGGACCTTTGGTGCTGCTGGCCGCCCTGTGGTATTACCGGCGTTATCTTTGGTTCCTGATTGTGCGCGGTTTCACCCGCGTGTTCATGTTCAAGCGGCAGGGACTTATTGAGACCTACCTGGTTTCCAAGGGCATCATCCTTGAAGTCTCCATCCTGGAAAAAGACGGCACAGTGGGACGGCATGTCTGCTATGCGCGTATCGAAACCGTTCTCGGCGGCAAGCTCATGCTTCAGATCGTTGAAGCCGCGCCAACCAGGGTGGATCTCCGCGGCAAGCGGGTGATCTGTTTCGTCAAGCAGTTCGCCCTGCGGGGGAACAAGTACAATTCCTTTGTCACTTACATTCACAGCTTCGACCGCAAGGGAATCGTGCTCAAGAAGCTGATCCTGCTCACGCCCATGCGCTACCGCTTCATCATCCGGCGCAAGCATGTGCGCAAGAAGGTCAATCGGCCGGACATCATACGGGTCAAGGCGTGGGATGTCGTGAAGCGCCATACGTTCGCTTCCAAGAAGCCGGACCTGTACACGGTGTCGGAGCCCGCACGCTACAAAGGCAAGACTTACATGCAGGTGGGGAACATCTCCCCCGGCGGCATACGCCTCTTTGTCTTCAATCCCCGCAAGGAACTTCCGCCCATGCAGGTCGGCGACCAGCTGGTGCTGCGGATCAGCATCAAGGACCCGGGGTCCCGACAGTTTTTCTTTTTCACGGTCATCGGTACCATTCGGAGCCGGTTCAAGGGCAAGGACGGTTCGATCGGGCTGGGAATTCAATTTTCGTCGTTGGGAGAGAAGATGCCGGACGGCAGTGGGCGGTTCCACTGGAGGAAGGTTTCCGACGAAGTTACTGTGCTGAAACGTTTTTTGGAGAAATTCAAGTAGAATGAAAAAGGCGGCCTTGAGGCCGCCTTTTGATTTGCTATTTTATTTGCCCTTACGGCAGTCGTTGCATATGCCGTACAAATACATCTTGTGGCTGGAAAGTTTGAACCCTTGTTCCTTGGCGATCTGCTCCTGGCGTTTCTCAATGGTCGGATCCAGGATTTCGATGTTCTTGCCGCAGACCGTGCAGATCAAGTGGTCGTGATGCTCCTCGCCGTAGGAGGGCTCGTAGCGGGTTACGCCGTCCGCAAAGTCCAGGGGTTCCACGATGTCGGCGTCCACAAGCAGTTTCAGCGTACGGTAGACCGTGGCTTGGCCTATGGAAGAATCCCTCGCCTTGACCTTGGCGTAAAGTTCCTCGGAAGACAGGTGGTCCTTCTGCTTCAGGATCGTATCCAGGATCAGGCGGCGTTGCGGCGTCGCTTTCAGGTTTTTTTCAGCCAGATATGCGTCGAAGACTTCTTGAGGCTCTTTCATTATCAATATCATCCGGTTTGTTTAATCAAGTATTCCGACAAATACGGAAGAGAGTCCAGAGTGTCAATGCAATTCATTATCATTTGTGGGGGATTTTGGGGGCACGGCAGTGTGTGTCCGCTGTTTCTGCTTGACAGGGAGGGCGTTCTGTACAAAATAATGCACCTCAACCACGCGGCGGGATGTCCGAGTCCGGTTTAAGGAGGCGGTCTTGAAAACCGTTGACCCTTCACGGGGTCCGTGGGTTCGAATCCTACTCCCGCCGCCATTTGATAGTCCAGCCTCGTTCAAAGAGGTGCAGAAAAGCCCCGATAAAACGGGGCTTTCTTCGTTTTTTGCGTCTAATAAGGCCCCGAAAGGCGAACTTTTCGAGTGGGGAGGCATCGACGACGGCCTCGACATCATCGTGAATATCCCTGCCAAATGATCGAACCGGATCGTTTGGTATCGGGGAAAAGGCCTCAAACCTGGGTCAGAGAAGCCGGTTCCCGACCGAAGGGCAGGTAATTGTCCCCCATTCTATCCTTGAGTTCCACCCCGCTTCCCTGAATGCGGAACGCCTCCTCGATGAGATAAGCCAGCTTTCGCACGGCCTCCGGAACCGACAATCCCGCCTTGCGTATATTGGAGATACAGTTCCGGGCTTCGTCCGTGGTGCCCGGCTGGGGGGTCCATGTCAGGTAGATTCCCATGGAGTCCGGCGAACTGAGGCCGGGACGTTCGCCTATGAGGATCACGGACAGCCTTGCCCCGAGCAGTTGTCCGACTTCGTCGGCCACAGCCACGCGTCCGTTGCGTACCACATTCACAGGCGACAGGGTCAGGCTGGTGGAGGCCAGGGTTTCGGCGAAGGTGTTTATGAACGGCGCGGCGTTCTCATGCACCGCCCGTGAGGAAAGGCCATCACTTACCGCCAGGCAGATGTCGAATCCTTTGTGTGGGTACTCTTTTAACCGGGCTTTGGATTTTTCGCTTAAGCAGCGTCCCTTGTCAGGCCGGGTCAGATATTCGTCCCGGCTGGATACGGCGGAATGCAGTTCCAGGCATTCAAGCCCGTCCGTCTCCAGTTCCCGGATGAGCTCTTCGGCCTGAAAGGGGGAGTGGACGGCGTCCCGGGCGCGGGCATGATCCAAACGAAAGGAAAGGCTCTCACGAAGCGGCAGGCTCACTCCACTGCGCCCCAGGGCGATGCGTGCGTCTGTAAAGCATTTGAGGCCGTCCCAAGGGTCATCGGAAATGATGTTGGCGTCGATTTCTTCGACAGGGGGGGGGACGTTTTTCTTGGTCATGGCATCCTCACTGAATTGCGTCGGGCAGGGCCAACAGTCCATTACCGGGTTGCATGGGGCGCAGTTTGCCTGTTTCGTCCAATACTCCTGCGGAGCGTAGCCATGCTTCGAATTCCGGAGCGGGGCGAAGCCCCATAAGACGCCGCAGGTAGGCCGCGTCGTGGAACGAAGTTGACTGGTAGTTGAGCATGATGTCGTCGGCTCCGGGAACGCCCATGATGTAAGTACAGCCCGCCGATCCCAACAGGGTGAGCAGGGCATCCATGTCGTCCTGATCCGCCTCGGCATGGTTGGTGTAACAGACGTCTACCCCCATGGGCAGGCCCAGTAGCTTGCCGCAGAAGTGATCCTCCAGACCTGCACGAATGATCTGCTTGCCGTTAAAGAGGTATTCGGGACCAATGAAGCCCACCACCGTGTTCACCAACAGGGGATCAAAGCGGCGGGCCACGGCGTAGGCCCTGGCCTCTATGGTTTGTTGGTCCACTCCGTGATGGGCCCCCGCAGACAGAGCGCTGCCCTGTCCCGTTTCGAAGTACATGACATTGTCCCCCAACGTGCCGCGTGCAAGCGACCGTGTGGCTTCCAAGGCTTCCTGAAGCAGCGGGAGGTTCACCCCGAAGCTGGCGTTTGCCCGTTCCGTGCCGGCGATGGACTGGAAGCAGAGGTCCACAGGTGCTCCCCGCTCGATGGCCTCCATGGTGGTGGTGACGTGGGTGAGCACGCAGGTTTGCGTCGGAATGTCGTATCGTGCGATGAGGTCGTCGAGTATTTCGGAAATGCGTACGATGTTGTCCAGACTGTCCGTGGCCGGGTTGATGCCTATGACGGCGTCGCCGCAGCCGTAGCAAAGACCGTCCAGGGTGGAGGCGGCGATCCCTTTGAGGTCGTCGGTGGGGTGGTTGGGCTGGAGGCGGACGGAAAAGGTGCCGGGAAGCCCGATGGTGTTGCGGAATCGGGTAACCACCCGGCATTTGGAGGCTACCAGAATGAGGTCCTGAAGCCGCATGAGTTTGCTTGCTGCGGCAACCATTTCAGGAGTCAGGCCCGGTGCCAGTGCGGCCAGGGTTTCAGAGTCGGCCTCCTCGGTGAGCAGCCAGTCGCGTAGCTGCCCCACAGTGAAGGAACGCACCGGGGAAAAGGCGTTTTCATCGTGGGTGTCGATGATGAGTCGAGTGATCTCGTCCTCCTCGTAGGGAATGACGCACTCGTTGAGGAAACGGGTCAGAGGCACGTCCGCCAGTTCCATCTGGGCCCGGACGCGTTCTTCCTCGCTTGTGGCGGCCACCCCGGCCAGAACATCCCCGGAGCGAAGAGGAGTGGCCTTTGCCAATAATTCCTTGAGTGTCTTTTGCGGTGATGCAGTCATATGAAGTCGTTTGCGTATGGCCTGGGGGAGGTGTTTCCCCCAGGCGGTTTGGGGTCATACTATCCGGCAAAGTACAAATCGGGCAAGTAGGTTGCAATTTCCGGGAAGGCCATGATGAGCCCCAGCCCGGTGGTCATGACAATGACGAAGGGCACAATGGAGGCGTAAATGTCCATCAATGTGATTTCCTTTGGCGCCATGGCCTTCATCAGGAACAGATTGTACCCGAAAGGTGGGGTCATATAGGCTATCTGGCAGGTGATGGTGTACAGGACGCCGTACCAGACCGGGTTGAAGCCCAACTGGATGATCAGTGGGATATACAGCGGCGCCACGATGACCAGCATGGCCGTGTCGTCCAGGAACATGCCCATGACGATGTAGGATAGCTGCATCATGATGAGCACTCCCCAGGGGCTCAGTCCCCAGTTTTCCAGGAACAGGGACTTGATGGCGTTGACCGCGCCAAGTCCGTCGAAGACGGCACCGAAGCTCAACGCCGCCATGATGATCCACATGAACATGCAGCTCACGCCCAAAGTGTCGTGAAGTGCGCTGTTCATCACCTTTCGGGTCAGGCGGCCTTTGATGGCGGCGGCGATCATGGCTGCAGCGGCGCCCACGGCCGAGCTTTCCACCAGGTTGGTGACACCCATCATGAACAGCCCGGTGACCGAAAAGACGATGAACAGCGGCATGATGCCGGCGCCCAGCAACTTGAGCTTTTCATTGAAGGGCAGATTACGTTCTTCGGGGGGCAGGGCCGGTCCCATTTTGGGCTGGAGCTTGCATCGTACAATAATGTAGATGGCGAACATCGCCGCCAGCAACAGGCCCGGGAAGACTCCGGCCAGCCACAATTGGCTCACTGGCTGCCGGGCGATCATGCCGTAGAGCACCAGCACGATGCTTGGCGGAATCATGATTCCCAACGAACTGCCTGCCTGGATGACGCCGGAGATCATTTTCTTGTCGTAGCCGCGTTTGAGCATTTCCGGCAGGGCGATGCTGCTGCCGATGGCCATGCCGGCCACGCTCAGGCCGTTCATGGCGGAAATAGCCACCATGAGGACGATGGTGCCCAAGGCCAGTCCGCCGGGAATGGGTCCCATGAAAACATGGAACATTTTGTACAGATCACTGGCGATGCCGGATTCCGACAAGATATACCCCATGAAGATGAACAGGGGCAGGGTGAGAAGCGGATACCAATTGAGCAGCACGATGGCCGCGTTGAAAGGCATTTCCGCACCTCCGTCACCCCATAGAAGCAAGGAGGAAGCTGCCGCAACGAAACCCACGGCTCCGAAAAAGCGTTGCCCTGTTATGAGGAGCATTACAAGAGACAAGAACATCATCAGGGCGATCATTTCGTAGCTCATGACAAATCCTCACCGCGCGCTTTGGCGAAATCCTTGAAGAAAGTGGCGATGGCCTGCAGAAGCATCAAAATGATCCCGATGACCATGACTATTTTGATCGGGGCCAGGGGCGGAGCCCATGCCGTGTGGTTATGCTGTCCGTATTTCAGGGAATAGGAGGCGCTTGAAATGCCGCCATAAAGCAGTACCCCGAGATAGAAGAGCATGAAGAATATGGTGAAACGATCCACCTTGGCTTTGGTTTTGGTGAACCATCGGCTGTAGAGTACGTCCATCCGTACATGCGCCCGCATGAGCAAGGAAAATCCGCCGCCGAGCATATAATATGCCGCCATGGTGAATTGGGCGGATTCCATGGTCCAGATGTGCGGGGTGTCGAAGAACGTCCGCGATATGGATTCGCACAACAGGATTCCCATCATCAGAAAGATCAACAGCATGGCGAATTTTCCAACGATGGTATTGAGCCTGTCAACGAACCGTACGTAGGCTCGAATGGGCCGTAACAAGGAAGTCCCTCCTCTGTTTAATGTGAACCTGCAGGAGACTGTCGCCTCCCCGGAACTTCCAGGGAGGCGCTGTCCGTGCCTGCACGGGGATGCCGGGCCCAGCGCTTAGTAACGGTAGGGCTTGCCCGCCTTGCGCATTGTTTCCACGTAGTCCTTGAGGATACCGACAACCTTGGCGTTGCGGGGGCTCTTGGAGGCGATATCGTCCCAGAACTTGAAGGCTTCGTCCTCGACGGTCTGCCATTCCGCGTCCGGGATGGAGGTGAGTTCGAGCTTTCCGCCTTTGGTGCGGTAGTGGGCCTCGCCCCACCAGTACCAGTGCAACCGGTAGTAGTTGGAGCTGTCCATGCTGAGTTTGAAAAGGGTCTTGAGGTGGTCGGGCAGGGCGTTCCATTTGTCGCTGTTTGCGAAATAGGAACCGGCCCATGCTCCGGAAATGTTGTTGGTCAGGTAATACTTGGTCACATCGGCCCATCCCACGGTGTAGCATTCAGTGATGCCCGACCATGCTATTCCGTCGAGTTCACCGGTCTGCAGAGCCACCTGGACGTCTTCCCACGGCAGGGTCACGGGCACTACGCCGAAGCGCTGCAGGAAACGGCCGCCGGTGGGGAAGGTGAAGACTCGCTTGCCCTTGAGGTCCTTGATGCTGCGGATTGGCTGACGTGTGGCGAAGTTGCAGGGGTCCCATGCTCCGGCTGAAAGCCAGCTCACCCCTTCCACCTCGTTGTAGGCCTCTTCCCATATTTCCTTGAGTCCGTAATGGTGGAACAGAGTGGGAATGTCGAGGGAATAACGAGAGGCAAAGGGGAAGTAAGCCGCGAAAACAGCCACGTCCACCGGCGCCCCGATGGAGTCGTCGTCGCTCTGGACTGCGTCGATGGTTCCGCGCTGCATGGCTCGAAAGAGTTCGCTGGTGGGCACGAGCTGATCGGAGTTGTACAGTTCGATGACCATTTCGCCTTTTGCGGCCTTATTGAAGGCGTCGATCTGCGGCTTGATGACATGTTCGGCAAGAGCCGGGCCGGCATAGGTCTGAAGACGCCATTTGATGGTGGTTTTTTTTGAGGCGTGCACAAAGGGGGCATTGACAACGGTCGACACGGCAGCGGCTGTCGCTCCTGTTCCGGCTGCCTTGATGAACTCCCGTCTTTTCATAAACTTCACTCCTTTTTTCGTATTCTTACAAGAGCTTGAGAATGCTCGGCGCCGTCTGCTTATCAGGGGGGGCCAAGCCGGCACTATTCGCGGAATCCCAATGGGAACAATAGGCAGCCACCGGGCAATCCATGTGCCATCGTTGAAAAAGATGTGTTATATTAACTGGTTGATTGTATGTTTTTGAAAATATGGCGGTTTTGTTTTTTACGTTTATTGTAAAAATAATTGAGTTTTTTGTAGCGTCAATGTTAAAAAATTAACATTTTTGTCTTTATTTTTACGTATTAAGTTTATGCATCGGGCCGATGTGAGTGGGACGGGACGATCTTTCAGAGAGTTTTGTGTGGAGTGGGGGGGGGGCGGTGTCAGGGCGGCAGCTCTTGATCCATTGTAATTATTGGTTTTATTTTGACTTTTTCCGAGCGCCGAATCCATGTCTTGGTCGCTGCTTGATCACAGGGGGATCCTCATGTTCCGGGAAAGGTCACGGAAATGCAGAGCCTGTCTGATTTGGAGTTTCGGGGTTGACACGTTGTGGATTTCGTGAAACCCTGTCTCACATAGTAGAACATTGTTCCACATAGTGGAACGGAGGGGGCATTGAGATGAAAAAAGAGCCGAAGCTCGCGCAGACCCTTGAAAGAACAAACACGATTCTTGACGTATTGGGCCGGCAGCCGTCAGGGGTGTCGCTTGCCATGCTTGTCGAGCAGACTCAATTGGCGAAGAGCACTCTTCACAGGCTTCTCGCCAACCTTGTCCATTTCAGGCTCGTGCGGCAGGACCCTGCTACCAAACAATACTTCCTCGGTTTCAAGTTGTTGGAACTCGGCAATATCCTGTTGCGGCAGATCGATATCAGAAGGGAAGCAAATCCCCTGTTGACCAGGTTGAGCCATTCCATCGGCGAAACCGTCCATCTGGTCATCCGCGAAGGGGGATCAGCCATCTATATAGACAAGGTCGACTCCGGCATCCAGGGGGGGCTGCAGATGGCCTCCAGGGTCGGCATGGCCATTCCGTTGTATTGCTCGGCGGTAGGCAAGGTCTTTTTGGCCCACATGCCCGGGAGTGAAGCCAGGGCTCTGCTTGCAGACGTGGAGCTCGCCCGGCTGACCGAAAAAACGATCACCGACATGGACGATTTGTTGAAACACCTGCAGGAAGTGCGGAATGCCGGGTTTGCCGTGGACGATGAGGAGAACGAATACGGCATCTGCTGCGTGGCCGCTCCCATCAAGGATAGCACCGGGCAGGTTGTGGCCGCCATGAGTGCATCCGGCTCGTCCGCCCAAGTCACTCTTGAGAGGATCAGGAGCGGTCTGGCCGAGCAGGTTATTGATACGGCCCGTAAAATATCAGAGTCCCTGGGTTGTATGGACTATTGAGCGTGAGGACTCATTCCATACGACTTCATGAATATTGCCGGGCGGGCGCCTGGCGGCAACTGGGGGAAGTCCAACGTAAGTGTCAAGGAGGTATTATGAAAAAGGCAGTATTTACAGTTTGTTTGGGGCTGATTATGTCGGCCATGGTGTTCGTTGTCGGCGGCGGAGCCGCCCTGGCGAAAAATCTGGAGATCATGGTGGCCTACTCAAACCAACCGGGTGAGCCTGTTGATCAGGCCGTCACCCGTTGGGCCGAGTTGTTGGAAAAGGAATCCAAGGGAACCATCAAACTCAAGCAGTTCCCCAGCGGGCAGCTCGGTGGCGAAGTTGTCGTGCAGCAGCAGGCCAAAATGGGCGCTCCCATTATCGCCATCGCTTCCTACGGCTCCCTTGCCGACCTGGTCCCCGATCTGGGCGTCATCAACGCCCCCTATGTGGGCACCAACGTTGCCCAGAAAGTCGATCTGGTGCGGTCCGAAAAATTCACCAAGCTGATCAACCAGCTTGAGCCCAAGGGCTTCCATGTGGTCGTTCCCGACTTCTATTACGGCACCCGTCAGCTCCTGGCCAAGCGCAAGGCCATGAAGCCCGAGGACATGAAAGGCGTAAAGATCCGCGTCCAGAACGCAAAGATCGCCAACTACTGGGCCAAGTCCATCGGCGCCGTGCCCACTCCCATGGCTTTGTCCGAGGCCTACACTTCCATGTCCCAAGGCATCGTGGACGGCATCGAGAATCCCGCAGGCACCCTGTATGGCGGCAAGTTCTACGAGCAGGCCAAGTACCTTGTTCTGACCAATCACGATGTTCACATGACGCCGTGGATCGTCGGCACCGCTTTCTGGAAGTCTCTGACGGACGAGCAGCGTAGGCTCATCAGCTCCACCGGTCGGAAGATGTCCGAGTACGGTTCCGAGCTGATCAGGGGCACCGAGCAGGGCTACATCGACAAACTGGTCGCCGGTGGCGTCGAAGTCGTCAAGGTCGACATGGGGCCGTACGTTGAAAACGCCAAGAAGGTGATGAAGGGCGCGTTCCCCGAGTGGCCCCCCGGACTGTACGAAGAGACCATGAACAGCCTGAACTAATTAAACTTCCGCAACTTCCCCACGGCCGTTGCGGCGGCCGTGGGGAAGTCCTGCGGTGGAAGAGACTATGAGAACTTTTCTGGGAAAATTTTTTGCCGTGACGGACAGGATAGGCCGCATCGACATCGCCATATCCTCTCTGCTCATGTTCGGCATCGTCTGTATTTCGGTATGGGGAGTGATCGCCAGGTATTTTCTGGGCAATCCGTCCGGCTGGGTTGAGGAGCTTTCACTGGCGATGTTCGTATGGTTGTCGTTTTTCGGCCTGAGTCTTCTCGCAAGGCGGGGAGAGGTCGTCAATATCGAATTTCTGCTGAGTCTGGTTCCCAGGGGAGTGGCTTTTCTCCTGAGAAGGATTTTGTCGCCGACTCTTTTTGCGGCATGCCTCGTGGTGATCATCTACCTGGGCTTCCAGCTGGTGCTTTTTTCTCACGACAGCTACACGTCCATTCTCCGTATCCCCTACAGTTACGTGTATCTCGGCATTCCGCTGGGCTCGCTGTTCACCCTGTATCACGTGTTGCGTCATGCAGTGATCGGCCCTCAATTTTTTGAAGAACTGGATACAGAGTTATGAACGTATATATTCCCATCGCCGTCATGTTCATTCTGCTGCTTCTGGAGTTCCCGGTGGCGTTCTCCATTTTTGTCAGCACGATGACGTATTTCCTGTTTTTTTCCTATCTGCCCTTGATGATGGTGGTGCAGCGGATCGCCGAGGGCCTCAGCTCCTATGCGCTCCTTGCCATCCCGTTCTTCATCATGGCCGGTATCTTCATGAACCATTCCGGCATAAGCCGAAGGCTGTTGTCGTTCAGCAGCCTGCTCACCGGCCATATGGCGGGCGGCCTCGCCCAGGTGAACATCGTGCTGAGTACTCTCATGGGCGGCCTGTCCGGTTCCAACCTGGCCGACGCGGCGATGAACGCCAAGCTCATTGTCCCGTTCATGCTGAAAAAGGGCTACTCCAAGGGGTTCTCCGCAGCGGTCACTGCGGCATCCTCCCTGATCACGCCGATCATTCCTCCGGGCATCGCCCTCATTCTTTTCGGCTACATCAACAACGTGTCCATCGGCAGGCTCTTCCTCGCAGGCGTCATGCCTGGGGTGATGATGTGCGTTCTGATGATGCTGCTGGTCAGCAGGATCGCCAAGAAGCGCGGTTACCTTCCTGAAAGGGAAAAAAGGGCGAGCATGAAGGAGATCGCTTTCGGTCTCAAGGACGCCGCCATCGCCTTCACCCTGCCGATCATCATTATCGTGGGCATTCGTTTCGGGGTGTTCACGCCCACCGAAGCCGGAGCCATCGCGGTCCTTTTCTCCGTGATCATCGGCGCCTTCGTCTATCGAACCATGAACCTGCGGAAGTTTCAGATGGGGTTGGTGGAATCGGTGCTGGCCTCGGCCAACGTGCTGGTCATCATTGCCGTGTCCTACGGCTTTTCGAAGTTCCTGACCTGGGAACAGCTCCCCCAGAACATAGCCGCATTCATTGCGGCCAATGTGCACAGCCAGACGCTGTTTCTGATCCTGGTGAACTTCATTCTGATCATTCTCGGCATGTTCATCGAAGGAAACGCCATTCTCATCGTGCTGTCGCCCCTGCTTGTGGCGGCCGCCAAAGTCATGGGGATTGATCTCGTCCATTTCGGCATCATCGTGATTCTCAACTGCGCCATAGGGACGCTCACGCCGCCCCTGGGAACGGTCATGTTCACCACCTGCACCATCGTCAAGGTCCAGGTGACGGAGTTCATCCGTGAGGTCCTGCCGTTCTGGTTGATGCTCGTCGTGTCGTTGATCCTGGTCACGTTCATTCCGCAAATCAGCCTGTTCCTGCCGAATCTCGTTTTCGGCCAATAACAATAATAAAATGACGCAATTTGCAAGGAGGCGGTCATGAAAGCTTTCATGATCAACAAGCCGGGCGAGCACAGCATCGCCCACAATGTGGAGAAACCGACCATCACTGAGGACGAAGTCCTCGTCAGGGTCCGGCGCGTCGGCTTCTGCGGCAGCGACCTGAACACGTTCCGGGGCACCAACCCCATCGTGCAGTACCCGCGCATTCCCGGTCATGAAATCGCCGCGGAGGTCGTGGAGAGGGGAGCGAATGTTCCCGAGAAATTCCGGACGGGCGACAAGGTGCTGATCCTTCCGTACACCACGTGCGGAGAATGCTGGTCGTGCCTGAATAATCGTCCCAACGCCTGCAAGTCCAACAAGACGCTGGGCGTGCAGCAGGATGGCGGCATGACCGAATATCTGGCTGTTCGGCACGAAAAACTTATCGGCGGCATCAACCATATGTCGCTCGACGAGATCGCGCTGGTCGAACCGCTGGCCGTCGGGTTCCACGCCGCTTACCGGGGAGAACCGAAGAAGGGCGAGACGCTCCTGGTCTTCGGCTGCGGCCTTGTGGGCCTTGGAGCCATTGCCGGCGGGAGCCAGGCCGGAGCCAAGGTCATTGCCGTGGACATAGACGACGGCAAACTGGAGCTGGCCAGGAAATTCGGAGCTTCTCACGGCATCAATTCCATGACGCGGAATCTGGAAGAGGAAGTGATGAAGTTGACCGACGGCCATGGCGCCTCGGTTACCGTTGAGGCCATCGGCCTTGGGCAGACTTTTGTTTCCGCCGTGAACCTCGCCGCCTTCTCGGGCCGCGTCGTGTATGTGGGGTACGTCAAGGATGCGGTGGCCTTCGACACCAAGCACTTCATCATGAAGGAGATCCAGATCCGCGGTTCGCGCAACGCCCTCAAGTCGGACTTTGAAAATGTCCTGAAGTTCATGAGCAGCGAACAGCCCCCCCTTGATGAACTGATCTCCATGGAAGTTCCGCTGGAAGAAGCCGGCGCTGCCCTGCAGCAGTGGGCCGACAACCCCGGAGCGATTACCAAGATTCTCGTGTCGTTCGATGAGGACGGCAAGGAAGGGTAGTAAGGATATGGGAAACACCGTGACGAAACTTGAGCGCAAGGTGACGCATCCGGAAAGAATCCTGCAGGTCGGCAGCGGCAACTTCCTGAGGGGCTTTGTCGGCTGGATCGTGGACATCCTCAATGAGGGAGGCCTGGATTCCGGTATCGTCATTGCCCGTCCCACCTCTTCCGAGCCACGCTCGGAGTGGGCGGAGCAGCGGTACCTCTACACCACGGTCATGCGGGGGTACGATTCGGAAAACGTTCTGCAGAACGAGAAGAGGGTCATCTCGTCGGTCAACCGTGAACTGTCCACATACCGTGACTTCGAGGCGTTTCTTGATGTGGCCCGGAACCAGGATATCCGTTTCGTCTTTTCCAACACCACCGAGGCGGGTATCGCATTCGACGGGAACGACCGTTTCGACGACGTCCCGCCCGGCTCGTTCCCAGCGAAGATGACCCGTTTTCTGTACGAACGGTTTACGGTTCTGGGCGGCTCCGCCGAATCCGGACTCATTTTCCTGCCCTGCGAGCTCATCGACAACAACGGAGATGCGCTCAAGGAATGCATTCTGAAATATGCCGAGGCTTGGGGGCTGGAAAGCGGTTTCACTGATTGGGTGAGAAACGCCAACACCTTCTGTTCCACCTTGGTGGACAGGATTGTCACGGGTTTTCCTGACGAGGATTTTCCGGCGATTTCACAGGAACTGGGCTATGAAGACCGGTTCATGGTCGCGGGCGAATTCTACCACCTGCTCGTTATCCAGGGGCCGGAGTTTGTCGGCAGGGAACTCAAGCTGGAGGACTGCGGCCTGAATATCCGTATCGTCGAGGATCTGAAGCCGTACAAGGAACGCAAGGTCGGAATCCTGAATGGGTGCCATACGGCCCTGACGCCCGTGGCGTTGCTCGGCGGCATCGACCATGTCCGGGAGGCGGTGACCGAACCCCGCCTGGCCGCGTATCTGGACAGGATGACCAGGGAGGAGATTATTCCCTGCTTGAATATGTCTGCAGATTCCCTGGCCGAATACGCCGCCGGGGTCATGGGGCGTTTCAGGAACCCGTTCATCCGACACCGTCTGCTGGATATCTCCCTGAACTCCATGTCCAAGTTCAAGGCCCGTCTGCTTCCGCAACTGCTGAAGTACCATGCCGAAAACAAGGCCGTTCCTCCGTTCATGTCCCTTGCCCTGGCGGCGTTGATCTGCCTGTATCGCGGCAAGGGCGAGGGAAGGACGTTCCAGCTCAAGGACGAACAGCGATTTATGGACCTGTTTTCCGAGCTGTGGGATGCCGCCGGGAACGAGTTGCTGACGGCTGACCGGGCCCGGACCATCTCGGAAAAGGTGCTTTCCCTGGAAAGTCATTGGGGAGTGGATCTGACTTCCCTGGGCGGGCTGACGGAGAAAATCGCCGACGACATTCTGAGTATCAGGAACCAGGGTATGATGAAGACCCTGGAGGAGTATCTGGCATGAGCACCCTGTACCGAATCGACGAAGCCGACAATGTGGCCGTCACCTTTCATTCCCTAGAGCGGGGAAGCGAAGTGAGCTTGGACGGCGAATCCTTTGTGGTCGCCGATGCCGTGGCCGCAGGGCACAAGATCGCCTTGCGCGATATCAAAAATGGGCAGGACGTCGTGAAGTACGGGGCCTCCATCGGGGTGGCCAGGGAAGACATCGGCAAGGGGCAATGGGTCCACACCCATAACGTGCGCACCGGGCTGCAGGAGGAAATGAAGTACGCGTACACTCCGGTGGAAGCGGCGCCGTCCTCCTTTTCCTGGAAGGAATCCACTCCGCTCAATGTTTACAAAAGAGCCAACGGCAAGGTCGGCATCAGGAACGAACTGTGGATCATTCCCACTGTGGGCTGTGTGAACAGCGTGGCGCAGAATATCGTCGATGCCTTCAAGGCGGCCGGGCCGTACGAGGGCATCGATGGAGTGTACTGCTTTTCCCACCCCTATGGATGTTCACAGCTCGGGGATGATCATGAGAGAACGAAAAGCATTCTGCAGAACATGGCTCTTCATCCCAATGCGGGGGGAGTGCTGGTCCTTGGACTCGGTTGCGAAAACAACCAGGTGGACCGTTTCCGCGAGACCATGCCCGAGGTCTTTGATCCCGAGCGGATGCTGTTTCTGGAAGCCCAATCGGTCCAGGACGAAGTCGAAGCCGGTGTGGAAATGCTTCGGCAGTTGTACGGCAAGGCCTCCAGGGACAGGCGGGAGCCGGGGGCGTGGAAGGATATTGTTCTCGGCCTTGAATGCGGCGGTTCGGATGCGTTTTCCGGCATAACCGCCAATCCGTTGATCGGCAGGGTGTCCGACTATGTCGTCGAGAACGGTGGGACAGCGGTTCTGACCGAGGTCCCGGAAATGTTCGGGGCCGAGCAGGTGCTGATGAACAATAGCGAGAACGAAGATGTTTTCGACAGAACCGTGGAGATGGTCAACGAGTACAAGCGCTACTACAGTTCACACGGCCAGCCGATCTACGAGAATCCGTCCCCGGGCAACCACGCCGGGGGAATAACGACCCTTGAGGACAAATCGTTGGGGTGCATCCGCAAAGCGGGCACGTCGAAGATTGTGGATGTGGTCGGAACGGACGCCCGGGTGGGCCGGACAGGCTTGAACCTGCTCTACTCGCCGGGCAACGACCTCGTGGCCACCACCACCCTCGGCGCCGCCGGGTGTCAGCTGATCCTTTTTTCCACCGGGCGTGGAACACCTCTCGGTGGTTTTGTCCCGACCATGAAGATAGCCAGCAACTCCGCCCTTGCCGAGCGCAAGCCTGGGTGGATCGACTTCAACGCCGGAGTGCTGGCCGATGTCGGAACTGATCATGACGCGGTCTTGTCCGAGTTGTTGAAAAGCATCGCAGGAATCATCAATGGTGTCCCCACTTCCGCCGAACAGCGGGGCGATCGGCAGATAGCCATCTTCAAGACCGGGGTCACCCTTTAATATTATTTTTAACGGAATCAACGTATTGAGTTGTTTCTGTGTGCAAGGAGGATTTTGGAATGACAAAGACATTGCACGACGCTTTGACCAGCCGTCTTGTTCCGGTGGCCGTCATTGACGACGCGGTCCATGCCGCTCCCTTGGTGGACGCCCTGAAACGGGGCGGACTTGCCAGTATTGAAATAACGCTCCGCACTTCCGCAGCCCTGGAGGCCATTTCCATCGCCGCTTCCGAGGCCGACTTTTGCGTGGGAGCCGGAACTGTTCTGACTGTGGAGCAGGTTGACGCCGCAGTTGAGGCCGGAGCCGGGTTCATTGTCGCCCCCGGATTCGACTCCAAGGTCGTCCGGCACTGCCTGGACAAAGGAGTCGAAGTCATTCCCGGTGTCTGTACTCCGTCCGAGGTGCAGGCCGCCATGGGACTCGGCCTCAAGCTGATCAAATTTTTCCCGGCCGAGGCCATGGGCGGCCCCAAGCTGCTGAAGGCTCTCGGCAGTGTTTATCGGGAGGTCCGCTTCATGCCCACCGGCGGCATCTCGTCCGCGAATCTGAACGACTACCTTAAGCTCGGCAATGTGGCCGCGTGTGGCGGCAGCTGGATGGTGAAGAAGGATCTCATGGCCGCCGGCGACTGGGAGACCATCACCAGGCTGACAAGGGAGGCCGTTGCTTGTGCGGAAGGTTCAGGGGCGTAGAATGGGAAAGCATCCGGATATTATTGCCCTTGGGGAACCCCTGTATGAGTTGAGTTCGACCGAAGAGGGCGACCTCGGGTCCGCCAAGTCGTTTCAGGTCGGTTTTGGAGGGGATTCCTCCAACTTCGCCGTTGCCGCCGCGCGTTCGGGAGGCTGTGTCGGATACCTGACGCGGTTGGGCGCCGACTCCTTTGGCGACGCCCTCATTGATCTCTGGGAGCGTGAAGGGATCGACCATTCGCATGTGGTTCGTGACAAGGACGCCAAAACCGGCATCTATTTCATCAGCCGGGGCAACGGGGAACACTCGTTCACCTATTATCGTGCGGATTCCGCCGCCAGCCGCATGCAGCCCGGTTTCTTTCCGGATGCTTACATTGCGGAAGCCAAGCTCCTGCATATTTCCGGCATTAGCCAGGCGATCAGCGATTCGGCCCGCGCCACGACGATCCGGGCCATGGAAGTGGCCCGTGAGTCCGGCACATTGATCAGTTACGATACCAACCTGCGGTTGAACTTGTGGCCGCTGGAGCAGGCCCGCGAGACTATTCATCATGCAGCTTCACTTTGCGACATCTTTCTGCCGAGTCATGACGACGTCACCCGGCTTACCGGTCTGGAAGATCCGAAGGCGATAATCGATTTTTATCTGGAGTTGGGCGTCAGGACCATTGTTCTGAAGATAGGCGGCGAAGGGGCGCTTCTGGCTCATGAGGGCGGTATTGAACACGTTCCCGGTTTTCCGGCGGAGCAGGTGGACGCCTCCGGGGCAGGCGACTGTTTTTGCGGGGCCTTTGTGGCCAAGTTGATCAGCGGCCACAGCATGAGGGACAGTGTGCGTTATGCCTGTGCCGCCGCCGCAATTTCAGTGACAGGGCTCGGTGCCGTACCGTCTTTTCCCCGTCAGGAGGCGGTGAAGGCGAAATTCCCGGAAGTCGAAGGCGTTTGATTCGTCGATTTTCGCGGGGAGGCACATTGTTTGGAAAGGGGAAGGGATATGAAGGATTCCAAAAGAATTGCTCTCGTCGCCCATGACAACTGCAAGAAAGCTCTTCTTGAGTTTGTCGAAAACAATCTCGAGGCGCTTCATGTGCATGAGCTTATAGCAACGGGAACAACGGGTGGGTTGATTGAACGACTCTTGAACGAAAGAATGCCGGAACGGGAAAAGGAAAGGGGCGGCGTCTTCAAGCTGAAGTCCGGTCCCCTGGGGGGAGACCAGCAGTTGGGAGCTCTCATCGCCGAAGGCGGAATAGACGTTTTGATTTTTTTCTGGGACCCGATGGAGCCCCAGCCGCATGACGTGGACGTGAAGGCGCTTCTTCGTCTGTCCGTGCTGTACAACATTCCAACGGCAAGCAATATGTCTTCTGCGGAATTTCTTGTCGGCTCACCATATTTTCATGCCGATTACACGATCCGGGAAGGATATTTTTCGGAGTATCTCGGACGAAGTCTCTGACGCCCCTCACGCGTCCATGAGGCCCGCAGCAAGTGCTGCGGGCTTTTTCTTGCAAAATAAATGTATTACAAATCGAGGAATTGTAAGGTATACATTTCAGTTGTAAGGGTGTTTTTGCTTGATGAATACTTATGGAGATCGGTCCGATTTTCCCAAAGGGGTTCATATTGCGAAGGCTGCGGGGGATCGTTTTTGGAGCGTTCATTGCGATCGTACTGGTTATGTGGTTTGCCGGGCCTCAGGCGTACGCCGAAAAACCGCTGGTGATTGATTACCCTGATTTCTATCCCTTTTTTACCCGTGACGCATCCGGCCGGATGACGGGTTTTTTCTATGAAATCATCACCGGGGCGCTGACGGAACGTATGGGCATAGAGGTCGAATGGCGACGTTTCCCCTGGGGGCGCTGCCAAGCCAATGTGCGTGATGGATTTGCCGACGCCATAGTTACGGTCCCGACGAAGAAACGTCTGCAATATACGCTTACCCATCCGACTCCTTTTTATAGGAAGTCGCTGCATCTGTTCACCCGGAGCGACCACCCCAGGATGGGTGATGTTCTGCGGGTTAAATCCATTGCCGATATTGCGGAGATGAAGTTTTCCGTGGTCACCTATGTGGCCAACGACTGGAATAAAACCCATGTGGAGTCCCTGGGGATCAGGACGTATAAGACGCCGCAGCTCAATGGGGTTTGGCTGATGCTGGCCGAGGGCAGGGGTGATATAGCCATTGAGTGGCCTTTCGCGGCTTGGCCTGAAATCAAGGAGCAGAGTCTGTCCGCTTTGCTCATCGACACAGGGACCGTACTCGGTTCCATGCCCTTTCATCTGCTGGTCGGCAAGGAATCGGCCTATCTGTCCGTTCTGGGGGAGTTTGAAAAGACCATCCTGGATATGAAGGCGGACGGCGTCATTGATGCCGTCGTCAAACGGTACAAAAGAGAGCTGGAAGCGGAATATCTTCACTGAGGAGGGCAGCCCCGCCCCCCCTGAACGCGAAGAGGGGGACGGGGACGTCCGGAAAAGGCGTTATTCCCGGCGCTGCTAGATCGTCATGTTGGAGATGACCCCCATGCCCGTGTAGGCGCTGAGGACATCCTTCTGGAAGTTGTAACTCTGGGACATGCCGGTCTTGTCGGACCCGCCGCCCGGGTTCATGTAGTCCAGTGTTTTGCTGACGAGAGCCCCCTCAAAGGATGTTTTGTCCACCGGAGCGGGGCTGCTGCCACTGCTGTTCATGTAATCCAGGGTCTTGGTCACAAGTTGGGCATTGAACAATTGCTGGTCCATACCCGTGCTCGTACTCCCGACCCCGCCTGAGATTGTGTTCATTGTCTACCCTCCCGGTCACAGGCCGGAAATAACGCCTATCCGTCATATCGGACATATTCTGAAAGACTTTATATTCACTCCTTAGAATCTTGAGGCGGCGGCTCTTGATGCCGGGGATCGGAAAAGTCGTATGGTCTGGCCGGGAGTGTTCCCGATGCAGCGTTCATGGGACACAGGCGCGTTGTGTGCGGGAGTATTCAAGATGTAGTGCGGTCCGCGATCGCTGTTGCCCGACTTGGCCGGAGGCGGGGAGGGTGGCGTATTATCTGCTGAAAATGTTGTTGGAGAATGCAGCGAAGGTGCCGCCAATGTCTTTTGAGAGGGAAGGTGCTTGTGGAAGGGAGGCATTTTCGGCAAAGGGACCTCCCTTCCACAAGAATCTATTCTTTCACTTCGTCCCAGAGGGCATTCATTTGATCGAGGGTAAGCTCGGAGAACTTCAACCCCCGTTCTTCGGCCAGGGCTTCCATTTGGGCGAATCTGCCCAGGAACTTCTGGTTGGCGAAGTCGAGGGCGGCGTTGGCCTTGATTCCCTTGCGGCGGCCGAGCTCCACGAGGGTGAAGAGGTAGTCGCCGAACTCCTGCTCGGACGCCTGCTCGTCACCGGCCGCCAGAGCCTGTTGCCATTCGTTCCATTCGGACTTGAGTTGTGTTTCCACGGCTTCGTCGCTGTCCCAGGTGAAATGGTTGCGCGCAGCCTTGGAGTTGATGCGGTAGGCCCGGAGAAGGGGAGGGAGTCCTTTGGGCAGCGAGTCGAACACGTGCTTTCTGCCGTTCTCCCGGTTTTCCTCGCGTTTGGTCTTTTCCCAGTTGTCCCAGAGTTCCTCGATGTTGTCGAAGCTCTTGTCGCTGAATACGTGCGGATGACGTCGGATCATTTTGGCCGCGCTGTAACGCAGGCTTTCGGTCAGACTGAAAGTGTCCTCCCTGGCGTAGAGCGTGGCCATGAACAGGAGGATGAACATGACGTCGCCGAGTTCCTCCATGGCCTCGCGGGCATTGTCCGCCCTGATGCCTTCAATGAGTTCGAAAGCTTCTTCAGCCAGATAGTCGCACATGCTTTTGGGGGTCTGCTTCTGGTCCCAAGGGCAGCCGCCCGGGCCGAGCAGAGCCTCGATGACATCCAGCAGTTCTTCCAGTGCCGCTGCATGAGGCGTTCGCGTGTCGTTCATATCGTATATTTTCCTTATGTCTGTTTGGGGAAATGGAAACGGGGACCGTTTAGCTCTGGTCCCCGTTTATGGTCTGGTCGATCTTCTCTGCGGCTTCATCCGCCTTTTTTTTGACAGCCTCCGCATCGGGCAGTCCCAGCTTGTTGAGCGTCCGGCCCAGCCTGGAGGGCTCGAAGTCAGAGAGGGCGTCGAGCGCGGGTTTGGCGCGCGGCGCCAAGGTAGACTCTTGCATGAAGCTTGCATTGGGGAAGTAGTTTTGCAGCAGTAACAGGCACAACAGGGCGATGAGCACCCCTTCGGCTGCACCAAAGACCGCCCCGGCCGTGCGGTCGAGCCATCCCAGCAGGGCAAGTTCGAGAAATTCGCGGATGAGTTTGGCGATGATCCAGCAGACCACCAGCACGCCGATGAAGATGATGACGGTGCTCAAGGCCCAGATGGTTGTTTCGTTGGTGATGTAAAGTTTCAGATGCGGTTCAAGCAGGTTGTTGTAGCGGGTCGCCAGAAAGTAGGCCAGCCCTATGGAGGCCAGGGAAAACACTTCCTTGACGAAGCCGCGGAGAAAGCCGCGGACCAGGAAGAGGGCGGCGACAATGATGAGGATTATGTCCAGCAGGTTCATGGCAGTCCTTTTCGGGTTATGACGAATTTCGTCTCTGGAAGGAACTAACAGACTGGGCGCTGAATGTGAACAACAGAGCATGGTTTTTTCCCGTTCAGTAAAAAAAAGGGCCGACAAGCTTGTGTCGGCTTCGGAACTTGGATAATCATTCATCAGATCGTCATGTTGGCGAATGATACGAGGAGGATGCATGAAAGTTACTGAAACTTCGTTTCCGGGGCTGCTTGTTCTGGAGCCGAAGGTGTTCAGGGATAACCGGGGATTTTTTCTGGAAAGTTATAACCGGAGCAGGTTCCTGAAGGCTGGAGTCGATGCCGATTTCGTGCAGGACAACCACGCCTACTCCCGTGATGCCGGTGTTCTGCGCGGTTTTCATTTTCAATTGCCGCCGGCTTCCCAGGCCAAGCTGGTCTGGGTGACCCGGGGAGCGGTGCTTGATGTCGTCGTGGATCTCCGAAGAGGAGCGCCTACGTACGGGGAGGCCTATTCCACCGAACTTTCGGCTGAAAATTTCAAGCGCATGTTCATTCCTAAAGGATTCGCCCACGGCTATTTGACTTTGCAGCCGGACACGGAATTCATATACAAGGTGGATGCTCCCTATTCCCCGGAGCATGACTTCGGCCTGAAGTACGACGATCCCGATATCGGTTTCGACTGGGGGGGGTATCTGAAGGGAGCCGAGCCGATTCTATCGGAAAAGGACACCAGGCTTGGTGCGCTGGTCGATTTTGATTCCCCTTTTACCTATCAAGGAGACTAGGGCATGTCTGATGCCGGTAAAGAAAAGAAGGTTGCCGTTATTCCCGATTGTCACGCCGTCATTCTCGCGGGCGGTTCCGGTACGCGGCTGTGGCCCCTTTCCCGTAATCTGCTTCCCAAACAGCTGCTGGCCCTGGACGGAGACGAGACGCTGCTGCAGCAGACGGTAAAGCGCACCTTGGACCTTTTTCCCGCGGACAATATCTGGATCGTCACCAATGAAGAGCATGTCTTCGAGGTGCGCAAGCAGGTCAAGGAGATCGACGAGGCTCTGCTTGAGCAGATTTTGGCGGAGCCTGTGGGGCGCAACACTCTTCCCGCCACCCTGCTGGCCATGAGCCGGGTCGTGGAGGAGGAGCCGGAAAGCACTGTAGCGGTTTTCCCGTCCGACCATCTCATCAACGAAAACGGGACCTGGAGGAAAAACATGGTCAAGGCCGGAGAAATGGCCGCCAAAGGATACATGGTCACCTTCGGGATCGAACCTTCCAAGCCCGAAACCGGTTACGGGTACATCGCTTTGGGGAAGAAGATTGCGAATGGGGTTTTCGAGGGGAAAGGTTTTGTGGAGAAGCCGGATTTTACCGTGGCCAAGAAATACTACGAATCCGGCAGCCATTATTGGAACAGCGGTATTTTCCTATGCCGGTGCGATGAATTTCTCAAGGCCGTGGCCCAGCATCAGCCCGAGTTGTGGAATTGGTGGGTCGGCAGGGAGGAACGTCCGTTGGAGGAAGGGTTCGGTCGTATACCGGACATTTCCATCGACTATGGTATCGCCGAGATGGTCGAGAACATGGCCGTGGTCAAGGCCGGGTTCGGATGGGAAGACCTGGGAAGCTGGGAAGCCATGTACCGGCTGGGCAAGAAGGACAAGGACGGCAACGTGATCCAGGGCGACGTCATGGCCATGGACTGCCGCAATTGCCTGCTGGTTTCGCGGGGCAGCAAATTGGCGGCCGTGGGCATGCAGAACATGATCATGGTTCAGACCCGGGACGCCACTCTGACCTGCCCCATGCCTCATGTGCAGCGGGTTCGTGAAATCGTGGACAGGCTCAAGGCCGAAGGCAGCAAGTTGGTGGAAAGCCCCGCCCTGGTGAACCGCCCTTGGGGCAATTATATTGTTCTGGAAGAGGGAAACAGCTACAAAATCAAACGAATCGTGGTCAACCCCGGCGCGCGCCTGAGTTCCCAAATGCACCACCACCGCAACGAGCACTGGGTGGTGGTGGAGGGCACGGCTGCCGTGGAAATTGATGGTAAACGGGAGATTCTTATTGAAAATCAGTCTGTTGACATCTTGAAGGCGACCCGGCATCGTTTGGGGAATCCCGGCAAGGTTCCGCTGGAAATCATTGAAATACAAAGCGGTCCCTACCTGGAAGAGGATGACATCGTGCGTTTCGAGGACGCCTACGGCCGGACGGATTGCTGACCGCTTTCACGGAAAAACACAAAATAAGTCTGTTATTTCTTGAAATAGCAGACTTTTTTTAGTATAAACCACTCGTGAATTTTTTCATATGTACTTGACATGGAAAAGAACTTCGACGTAAGCAGTCGTAGTTCTATGGTTTGATTTATTTCATTAACTTTAGGAGTGATGGGGCGAGGTTATGGAGGAAAGAAAAATGTCCGGAAGGTGTGGAGGTGTGCTCCCGTTCTTCTTGGGTTTCCTGCTTGCCTGCATCGTTGGTTGGGCCGTGTTTCCGCCTCTGTTGTATACAGACGTGGAGCAACCGGTGAGATTCAGCCACAAGGTGCACGTGGAGGGGCAGGAAATGGAATGTGACAGCTGTCACTTTTTCAGGGATGACGGCTCTTACGCCGGTTTTCCGACCAACGAGCAGTGTGCGGAATGTCACGCTGTCGACGAACCTGAAGCTGTTGTCGAAGCCGTTCGTGGTGTGGTCGGCGAAGACGGCAAGCTTGAGGACATCCTCAAACTCCCGGTGGACGAAATGCCGGAAGAGCTGACCGAATTGGTTCAGAGTGGTGACGAGGCCGATGTGAAGGCCGAACTGGACTATTTGGTGAAATACGCCATTCAGGGCAAAGAAGTCCCTTGGCTGAACTACCAGGCTCAACCCGACAACGTGCTTTTTTCTCACAAGGCGCACGAAGGCCTGACCTTTGAAATGCTCAAGGAAAAGCATGTCGATCTGAGTGGTATCGTCGACGACGCGGTCATGGAACAGGGCGGCGATTACAACTGTAATCTCTGTCACCTCAAGGATATCGAAAAGACCGACACTCCGCCTGCCTTCCAGCGCAATGTCCTGACAACCTACAGCAAGATCACGATGAAAATGTGGCAATGTGAGCGGTGCCATGCCCAGATGGGCCAGGTAAACGCCTGCTATGTTTGCCATAAGTAAAGAGGGGTGCATCAATGGGTTTTGATCGCAGAACATTCATACAGGCTTCTGTAGGCGTCACCGTTGGCATCCTGTTCACTCCGGTGCCTTGGAAGCTTGCCGACGACGTGTCCATCTGGACGCAGAACTGGCCGTGGATTCCGAAATTGAAATATGGCGAGCAGCTCGACAAGCCCGCCGTGTCCAAGCTGTGCGATTCCGGTTGCGCCGTGAATGTCCGTACCGTCGCCGGCAATGCCTTCGGAACCGAAGGCAACGTGGACAATCCGCTCAGCCGGGGCGGCATCTGTCCCATCTGCGCCAATGGCGTGCAGGTGATGAACAGCCCCAACCGTGTCAAAGGCCCCATGAAGAAAGTGGGCGACACGTTCGAGCCTGTCACTTGGGACGATGCACGGGCCCTGCTGGCCGATAAGCTGGCCGCCGGCGGCGGTAAGGTCGCCGTCATTTCCGGCGACCAGACCGGCACTGCCAACGAAGTGTTTTCCGGTTTCCTCGCCGGATTGGGCAGTGAGGACTTCTTCCAGATGCCTTGCGACATGCAGGCCGCCAGCCGCGCCTACAACGGTGTCATGGGCGGAGCCGGCCAGGTTGGGTATGACCTCGAGAATGCGGACTATGTGTTGCTCGCAGGAGCGGACGCTTTTGAGTCCTGGGGACCGACGGTTTCCAACATGAAGACTTTCTCCGCCACCGCCGCAAAATATGTGTTCGCCGGACCGGTGCAGACCCGTACCGCTTCCGTGACCGCCAGGTGGGTGCCCGTGCCGGAAGAAGGCATGGCCGCATTCATTCTGGGCATCGCCCATCACGTGTTGAAAGCCGGCAAGAGCGTTGCTGCGGCCGATTTCGCCAAGTTCCGCTCCGTGGTCATGGATGGTTTTAGTCCGGCCAAGGTCGAGGCCGCCATCGGCGTCAAAAGCGCCGTCACCGCCGCCTTGGCCCAGGATCTATTGGCTGCTTCCAAGCCGGTCGTTGTTCCATCCGGTCTGTCCGTAGCGGCTGCCAACGCCGCCTTTGCCCTGAACCTGCTGCTGGACGGCGGCATGGTTTCGGTTCCTGAGTTCCCGAAAGTCATCGACTCCGCACTTTCCGTATCCCAACGTATGGAAAAGGATCTTCTGGCTTGGGTCAATAAAGGTTCCAACCCGGCGGTAGCCTTGGTGTACGAAGCCAATCCGGTCTATGCACTGCCTGAAGAGTTCAAGGCAGGTTTCCTGGTCAGCTTCAGTTCCGTTTGGGACGAGACTTCCGAAAAGGCCGACCTGGTGCTTCCTGCAACGTTCACCTACGAGCGTTTCGACGATATCCAGTCCCCTTACGGCATCGCCAAGCCCGTCTACACTGCGGGTGTCCCGGTCTCCAGGAAGTTCCTGGACGTCATGACGCCCGCCGACTTCATTCTCGGCTTGGCCGCCAAGATGGACATCGACCTCGGTTTCGAGACCTTCGCGGAAGTTATCGCGGCCAAGGCCGAAGCCGTGGGCGCAGACTATGACGAGGAAGTCGGCGGATTTTTCGAAGGCGAAACTGTCGTTCCTGAAGTGGCGACTCTCGGTGCTTCGGTACTGGCCCGAGGCGCTGCGCCGGTCCGCGGCACAGGCGCCGTTTCCCTGGCTCCCTACAGCCAGCTCATCATCGGCAGCCAGAATGTGGCCACCACTCCGAACGCTCCTTGCGTCATCAGCAACAACCAGCTCGTGGGTACGACCATGGTCGTCATGATGTCCGGTATGACCGCCCAGAAGCTCGGGGTCGCTGCAGGCGACAAGGTCAAACTTTCCGGAGGCAACGGTGAAGCCACCGCCCTGGTCAAGCTCAACGAGGGCGTTCTGCCCGGCGTCGTGGCCGCACCATTCGGCTTCGGACATACCGTCGGCGATGAATTCTCCAAGGGCAAGGGCGATAACGTGTACAAGATTCTCACGGTTCGTTTTGAAGCCGCCACTGGCGCGAGCGTCTGGAACGGCTCCACCGTGAACGTCGCCAAAATGTAGGGGACTACCTCATGCAGACAAAAGAATTCAAAGTAAAGTGGGGCATGGTCATCGACATTGACAAGTGCACGGGTTGCGGTGCTTGCATGGTCGCCTGCCAGGTGGAGAACAACATTGCTCCAATGACCGCCAAGGACCCCCATAACTATGTCCAGGCAATCACCACGGACAGGGACGACGCTTCCAACAAGCTGCGTACCCTGACCTGGATGAACGTCTATGAACTGTCCAACGGGAAAAGTTTCCCGGATCACGAAGTTGCCTACCTGCCCAGGCCCTGCATGCAGTGTGAAAATCCCGCATGCGTCCCTGTGTGCCCGGTCGTGGCCACGGACAAGAACGAAGAGGGCGGCATCGTCAGCCAGATTTATCCGCGCTGCATCGGTTGCCGGTACTGCATGGCTGCATGCCCGTACCACGCCCGTTACTTCAACTGGTGGGACCCGCTTTACCCTGTGGGTATGGACAAGCAGCTCAGCCCTGCGGCCTCTCCGAGACCCCGCGGTGTTGTTGAAAAGTGCAGCTTCTGCCACACCCGTTTCCAGCAGGCAAAAGACTTGGCCCGTCAAAATGACGAAGACCCGAACAATCTGCCCGATGGCGCGTACGTCACCGCATGTACCGAGGTCTGTCCGACCGGGGCCATCACTTTCGGCGACCTGAACAATCCCGAGCACGCCGTGCACGATCTGGCCAAGGGCCCGAACGCCTTCCGGCTGCTTGAGAAGCTCGGTCTTCACCCGCAGGTCTATTACGTTTCCAAGCGTGAGTGGGTCCGCAAGCAGGGCGACAACTACAAAGCCGGCGACAAGCACTAGGAGGGGCGACAATGGATAGCAAACTCTTCCCCGAAGGCGTGCAGCGCTGCTCTTTCGGACAATTCGCGACCTGGATGACTGTCATTACGGCCGTTTTTTTGGTGGGCGTATATTCGGCAGTCCTGGTCCTCTATAACGGCATCGGCACCACCGGCCTGGACAACTACTTCGGGTTCGGCCTGTGGATCACCTTCGACCTCGCGGTCATTGCCTTGGGCGCCGGCGCGTTCTTCACCGGCTTCCTGAAGTACATTCTCAAGATCAAGCAGCTTGAGAAGATCATCAATCTGACCGTCATCGTGGGCTTCATCTGCTACTCCGGCGCCATGCTCGTTCTGACGCTGGACATCGGCCAGCCGGGACGCGCATGGTTCGGCTATTGGCACCCGAACGTCCACTCCATGCTCACGGAAGTTATCTTCTGCATCACCTGCTACTGCACCGTGCTGGTCATCGAGTATGTCCCGCTGATCCTTGAGCAGAAGCAACTGAACAAGATTCCCTTCATTCATGCTCTCGCGCACAACATGCACGTGAACATGGCTCTGTTCGCAGGATTGGGCACTTTCCTGTCCACCTTCCACCAGGGCTCTCTGGGCGGCATGTACGGTGTGCTTATCGGGCGTCCGTACGCCTTCCGCGAAGGCTTCTTCATCTGGCCCTGGACCTTCTTCCTGTTTGTGCTTTCCGCCGTCGGTTCCGGCCCGGTCTTCACTGTGCTGGTCTGTACCTTCATGGAAAAGCTGACCGGCAAGAAGCTTGTCGAATACAAGGTCAAGGCACTCATGGGCAAGATCGCAGGCACCATGCTCACCATCTACATCTTCCTGAAGATCCTCGACACATGGGCATGGGCCACCGGTTACCTGCCGTCCGTGGGATTGACCTTCGACGACATGTTCTACGGCGTTGCCTACGGAAAGTGGATGATGTTCACCGAAATCGTGCTTTGCGGCGTGGTTCCGGCCATCATGCTCATCACCCCGGCCATCCGCAATCGTCCGTTCCTGTTGTACACTGCGGCGTTGCTGGACTGCGCCGGCGTGACCATCAACCGTTACGTCTTCACCGTCCAGACCATCGCCTTCCCGGCCATGCCCTTCGACAAGTGGTTCGTTTATTACCCGAATTGGGTGGAATGGGCCTCTTCCATCATGATCGTGGCCTACGGTTTCCTGGTGCTGAGCTTGTCTTATCGCTACCTGCCGGTCTTCCCGCAGGAGCGCCGGCTCAACTACAAGTAAGCCGGATACGCTTTTGAAACTCAAGGGCTCCGCTTTGCGCGGAGCCCTTTTTTTGTGCTTGTCACTTTGTATAGAGAATATGGTATACTCTATGCCGAACTTTTATGCGAGGAGGCTAGCCATGGCAGATATCAGGGGAAAGAAGAGGGTATTCATCAGCGATATTCATATGGGAACCGAAGAGAGCGTCCAGGGTGTGGGAGACCTCAGGCCGTGGGGTTGGCTCGGCCCGGGGCGGGCCCGGAAACTCGGAGATTTCCTGGACCGGGTGGAACAGGATGCAAGTATCGGCGAACTGATCATTCTTGGGGATCTTTTCGATGATTGGATCATTCCCAGCCAACTCGACCCTGAGCCGGGGGCCATCTTCCGAAAGATAGCGACAGCCTCCCAGAACGGACCGATCATAAGTGCCTTGTCCAGAATCGCCGAGGGGAGCCAGAAGCTTGTGTATGTCAACGGCAACCATGATATGCTCTTCGGTCCCGAGGACATGGAGGCGGCTCTCGGTACGGACAGATTCGAATTCATCCGGACATCCCCGGGAATCGGTGTCTATGAGGCGGACGGCATTGTTGCGGAGCACGGCAATGCCTACTGTCTTTTCAATGCTCCGGACCCGAACAGTTGCGAAGGGCATTGTTTGCCTCTCGGTTACTTCATTTCCCGCGCCGTGGCTCACCGTGCGGCAACCAGGGGAGAGGAACTGGACGTTACCGACGTACTGGCCGAGTTCATAGACACGTACAAGCAGAGCTCCGAAGTGGCCAGGGCGGTTTATAACGCGGTTCTCGAGTATGCCGGGCCGGAGTCGGGCGCGTATCTCATGAACGGGGTGGACCGATATTCCGGAACCATGGCGGCGGTCAGTGTTTCGAACACGTTCGGGGATATTTACGGTCGATGGAACAGCGTGAAACCAGGCAATGTGCGGGCGCCGATCTCACTTCTCGATGACGCCGGGGTGCTCCAGCCAGCAGCCGATCGCATTTATTACAAGAATACGGCTGCCAAGATAGTTCTTTTTGGCCATACGCACCGGGCGACCATGCTCCCCTCACCCAACCTGGAGCCGGGAAGAACCTCCGACCGCACCTGTGAATTCATCTACGCCAACACCGGTACCTGGATCGGCGGCAAACCCACCCATTATGTGGAGACCATACTGGACGAGGACAGTGGGCGGCATGATGTGCGGCTCATGCGTTTCAAGAAACTGGCCTTTGGTTTCGAGGACTCGCTTGTCATGCAACGCCATGTTTATCTGGATTAACGGAGGATGCACTGTTCGAACGCGGCATTTTCATGCTAAAGACGTGACAGGTTCGTTCAATTTCAGAAAAGGGGCAGAGCCATGAGAAAAAGCGTTTGTCTGGCGATAGCGTTACTGGTGATCATGAGCGTGGGGGCAAGGGCCGATACGAAGCCTCCGATGCAACCCATGATGAAGCAGCAGGTTCCCCCTGCGGTCATGCAGAAGATGGCCACCGACCCCATGCTTGCCGCCCAGCGTTGGCTCAAGAGCATAGGGTATAACTTGACCATGGACCAGATGAAGACCCTCAAACGCTTGGTGCTTCAGAAATACTCCCTGGATATCACTCCCAGGATCAACGACGACACCATGAAGCATGTCAAGGTCCTCACTGGCCTGGAGATCATTCAGATACCACGCCAGATCACGGACAAGGGTATCAGGAATCTTTCCGGGCTCTCCAACCTACGGGTGGTCAACATGCCCATCTGCGGGGTGACCGATGTGGGCATGGGGTATGTCGCAGGCCTTCCGCGCATGAACAATCTGGTAGTCAGTGGCTGCAACATAACCGACGAAGGAGTTCGGAAGGTGGCGGGGCGGCATTTCGCAGTGCTCAATCTGACGCGTACCAAGATTACGGACAAAGCCATCAACCACCTCAAGGGGCATTCCATCGACAAATTCTTTGTTTCCTTTACGGATGTGTCCGACGCCAGCGTGGATACACTCATCTCGTTTCGGCCGTCCCGGCTGGACATCCAGGGTACCCGAATTACTCCGTCCGGGTTCCGGCGGCTCAAGGCAGCGCTCCCCAATTCCAAGATCGTTTACCCGTAAAATAAAAAGGGCCGGACATTGTGTCCGGCCCATGTAGTACTGCATTGAAAGCGGTGTTTACTGCTTGCATTCATCGTTCACGGCCCCGAGTTCGGACAGGGCTTTGAACATGTTGTAACGCTCGTTGTATTCCTTTTCTATCTCCACCCGCAGCTGTTTTGATTCCTCGGGGAGCATTCGTTCCAGCATGGCGTAGCGGTTCTCGCCGGACAGGAAATCCTGCAGGGTGCCGTCCGGAGCCTTGGACTCGAGAACGAAAGGATTCCTGCAGTCGTCGGCCAACTGCGGATTGAAGCGGTAGAGCGGCCAGTACCCGGAATCAACGGCCAGTTTCGCCTCAAGCTGGGACTTGCCCATGCCCTTGCGCAGGCCCTGGTTGATGCAGGGAGCGTAGGCGATGATCAGGGACGGTCCGGGATAGGCTTCCGCTTCCAGGAACGCCTTCATCATCTGATTCTTGTTGGCGCCCATGCTCACGGAGGCCACGTAGACATAGCCGTAGCTCATGGCCATGCGGCCCAGATCCTTTTTGCCGGTGCGTTTGCCGCCCGCCGCGAACTTGGCTACCGATCCGGTGGGGGTTGCCTTGGAGGACTGACCGCCCGTGTTGGAATAGACCTCGGTGTCCATGACCAGAATGTTGATGTCCTTGCCTGAGGCGATGACGTGGTCCAGGCCGCCGTAACCGATGTCATAGGCCCAGCCGTCGCCGCCGAATACCCAGATGGATTTTTTGGTGTACAGGTCGGCGTTTTCGCGGATGCTCACCAGCAGGTCGCTCTTTTCCTCTATCTTGGCCAGTTCAATGCGGATTTGATCACCGTATTCCTTGGACTTCTCGGCATTTTCCGTATTTTCCAGCCAGCCCTTCATGGCTTCCACCAGGGCCGGGGAGAGCTTTTCGGCTTCCAAGGCCTGGCGCATGCGCAGGGCCAGCCGTTCGCGGCGGTTGGAGATGGCCATTTCCATGCCGAAGCCGTACTCGGCGGCATCCTCGAAGAGGGAGTTGCCCCAGACCGGGCCGTGGCCGTCCTTGTTGGTGCAGTAAGGGGCGGACGGTGCGGACGCGCCCCAGATGGAGGAGCAGCCCGTTGCGTTGGCCACGATCATGCGTTCGCCGAAGAGCTGGGTCAGTACCTTGACGTACGGGGTTTCGCCACAGCCGGAGCATGCCCCGGAGAATTCCATGAGTGACTGCTGGAACTGGCTGCCCTTGACCGTGGTACGGGACATGACATCTTCCTTGTAGGAAATGGTGTCGCTGAACTCGAAGTTGGGTACTTCCGCCGCGGTTCGTTCGGCCAGCGGCTTCATGACCAGGGCCTTTTCCTTGGCCGGGCAGATGTCCGCGCAGTTGCCGCAACCCTGGCAGTCCATGGCGTTGACCTGCATGCGGTATTTGAAGTGTTCCAGGCTTTTGCCTTTCACATCGATGGTTTCGAAGCTGTCAGGAGCATTCTTGAGCTCATCCTGGGTCGCCAGGACAGGACGCAGCGCACTGTGTGGACAGACGAATGCGCACTGGTTGCACTGGATGCAGTTGTCGGCGATCCATTCGGGGACCATGATGGCCACGCCCCGTTTTTCGTATTTGGTGGTGCCCACCGGGAAGCGTCCATCCGCTTCAAATGCGGAAACCGGCAGGCTGTCGCCTTTCTGTTCCAGCATGGGACGCATGACCTTGGAGACGAATCCCGGTTCGGCGCGGTTGGGAGCCGGTCCGTCCTCGGCCTTGGACCAGCTTTCCGGGTAATCCACCTGCGCAAGGCTTTCGATGGCTTTGTCCACGGCGGCGATGTTCATGTTTACGATCTTGTCGCCCTTTTTGCCGTAGACCTTCCTGATGGAGTCCTTGAGCAGGGCCACCGCCTCCTCGAAGGGAATCACGTCGGCCAGCTTAAAGAATGCGGTCTGCATGACCATGTTGATGCGGTTGCCCAATCCTACTTCGCCGGCGATCTTCACGGCATCGATGGTGTAGAATTTGAGATCCTTTTCGGCGATCAGTCGCTTCAGGGAAGCGGGCAGTTCCTTTTCCATGTCAGCCACGGTCCAGGGGCTGTTGAGTACGAAGGTCCCGCCTGGTCGGATGCCCTCCAGCAGGTCGTACTGATGCACGTAGCTGGGGTTGTGGCAGGCGATGTAGTCCGCGATTTCCACCAGATAAGTGGACTGGATGGGCTTTTCGCCGAAACGCAGGTGCGAAACCGTGATGCCGCCGGATTTTTTGGAGTCGTAAGCGAAGTAACCCTGAGCGTAGAGGTCGGTGTTGTCGCCGATGATCTTGATGGCTTCCTTGTTCGCGCCAACGGTTCCGTCCGATCCCAGGCCCCAGAATTTGCACTGGACCGTCCCTTCGGGGGTGGAGTCCAGACAGGACGGGATGGACAGGGAGGTGTTGGTCACGTCGTCCACGATACCCACGGTAAAGTGGTTGCGGGGCTTTGCTGCGGCCATGTTGTCGTACACGGACTTGGCCATGCACGGGGAGAATTCCTTGGAACCGAGACCGTAGCGGCCTGCATACACGGGCAGGTCGATGCCGCGCTCCTTGAAAGCGGTACAGACGTCCAGGTATAGCGGGTCGCCCAGGGAGCCTGGTTCCTTGGTGCGGTCCAGCACGGTGACGGATTTTGCGGTCTTGGGCAGGGCTGCCAACAGATGGTCCACGGAGAACGGACGGTATAGCCGCACCTTGATGAGGCCCATCTTGAGACCGTCATTGGAATAGTGGTTGAGGATTTCCTCGATGGTTTCGCAGCCGGAGCCCATGGCCACGACCACATGCTCCGCTTTGGGGTCGCCCACGTAGTCGAAGAGCTTGTAGGGGCGGCCTGTAACTTTGCCCACCTTTTCCATGACCTTTTCCACGATGCCCGGAAGGGCGTCGCGATACGGGTTGCCGCGTTCGAAGTTCTGGAAGTAGATGTCCGGATTCTGGGCCGTGCCGCGAATGTGCGGGTGCTCTGGGTTCATGGCCTTCTGGCGGAATTCGTGGATTTTTTCGAAGCTCGTCAGGGCCCTCATATCCTCGTAATCGATGACTTCGATCTTCTGGACTTCGTGGGAGGTCCGGAAGCCGTCGAAGAAGTGCAGGAACGGCACGCTGGATTCGATGGAGGCCAGATGGGAAACCAGGGCCAGATCCATGACTTCCTGAACCGAGCCGGAGGCCAGAAGGGCGAAGCCGGTCTGGCGGCAGGCCATGACGTCCTGGTGATCGCCGAAGATGGACAGGGCGTGCGCCGCCACGGCGCGGGCGGAAACATGGAACACGCCGGGAAGAAGTTCGCCGGCGATTTTATACATGTTGGGAATCATCAGCAACAGGCCCTGAGAGGCCGTGAAGGTGGAAGTCAGGGAACCGGCGGCGAGGGAACCGTGCACAGCTCCTGCCGCGCCTGCTTCGGACTGGAGCTGGCGGACTTCCATGGTGGTGCCGAAGATGTTTTTCATCCCCTGCACGGCCCATTCATCTGCAAGCTCGGCCATGGGGGAGGACGGCGTGATCGGGTAGATCGCGGCGGTTTCGCTCATGGCGTAGGCTACGTAAGCGGCGGCTTGGTTACCGTCCATGGTTTTCATTTTCTTAGCCATTTTCAAACTCCGTCAGTTTGCATAGGTTGGATGTTATATTCTCCGCAATCCCTCAATGGTGCGTAATACGCATAGGTGAAAGGACTTTAGCCTAGTGCGGCGCGAGATGCCAGTGCGATTTCAAGTTCTTCGTCAGTGGGGACTACCCACACCTGAACGGGGCTTTCGGGCCGGTGAACGGAGCAGGCTTCGGACTTGCGGCCTTGGTTGGCTGATTGATCAATGATGATGCCTAGTTGCTCCAGCCCCGAACAGGCCGTCTCGCGTACGAAATCGTCGTTTTCGCCGATGCCGGCGGTGAAGACGACGGCGTCGGCCCCGCCGAGTACGGCAAGGTACGCCCCGATATATTTTTTGACTTGGTATGCGAACATTTCAAAGGCCAACTGCGCTTTGGCATCGCCATCGTTGCGCGCATCGTGAATGTCGCGCATGTCGTTCATGCCGCAAATCCCTTTGAGGCCACTCTGTTTGTTGAGCATGTCGTCGATTTCGGCAATGCCCATGTTCCTGTTCTCGGCCAGGAAGGCGTGGATGGCAGGGTCGATGTCTCCGCATCGCGTGCCCATCATGAGCCCGGCCAGCGGGGTCAGGCCCATGCTGGTGTCCACACACCTGCCACCGTCCACGGCGGTGATGCTGCTGCCGTTGCCCAGGTGTACGGTGATAAGGCGGGTTTCCTCCAGGGGCTTGCCCAGCAGCCTTGCAGCCGCTTTGGCGACGTAGCGGTGTGATGTGCCGTGGAAACCGTAGCGCCGCAGGCGCAGCTCTTCGTAAAGTTCGTAGGGCAGGGCGTACATGTAGGCCCTGGACGGCATGGTTTGGTGAAATTCCGTATCGAAGACAGCCACCTGCGGGCATTTTGGAAAGAGCTCCAGGGCCACTTCGATGCCGGTGAGGTTGGCCGGGTTATGCAGCGGAGCCAGGGGAATGTTTTCCCTGATGGCTTCGATGACGTCCTTGTCGATGACCGCAGGTGCCTTGAAAGTCTCGCCGCCCTGGACGACACGATGTCCCACCGCGTCGATTTCGGAGACATGGGCCACGGCTCCGTGGTCCGGATGGGTCAGATGGTCCACGGCGAACCGAAGGGCCACGTCATGGTCCGGAATGGGATGATCTTCCTTGAACTTCCGTTCGCCGTCGCAAAGGGCCTTGTGGGTGATGAAACCCACGTCCTCGCCGATGCGTTCCACCATGCCCGAGGCCGGAGCGGTTCCGGTTTCCATGTCCAGCAGCCGGTATTTGAGGGACGAACTGCCGCAGTTGATGACCAGGATCTTCATTGTCTTGTCCCCTTTCCTGACGGCTACTCCGGTTGAGCCTGCGCCTGGATGGCTGTGATGGCCACGGTGTTGACGATGTCGCGCACCGTGCAGCCCCGGCTCAGATCGTTGACCGGCTTGTTCAGGCCCTGCAGCACCGGGCCGATGGCCATGGAGCCGGGAACCGAACGTTGCACAGCCTTGTAGGTGTTGTTGCCGGTATTCAGGTCCGGGAAGATGAACACTGTGGCTTTTCCGGCCACAGGGTTTCCAGGCATTTTGGTTTTGGCCACTTCCGGGTCAATGGCCGCGTCGTACTGCAACGGGCCTTCCAGGGCCAGGTCAGGCTCCATTTCCTTGGCGATGGCTGTGGCCTCGATGACCTTCTGCACGTCCTCGCCGGTGCCGGAGTCGCCCGTGGAATAGGAGAGCATGGCCACCTTGGGGTCGATGCCGAAGACCCGGGCCGTGTGGGCGGAATTGATGGCGATCTCGGCCAGTTCCTTTTCATCGGGGTTGGGGATTACGGCACAGTCGCCGTAGACCAGCACCCTGTCGTTCTGGCACATGAGGAAGACCGAGGAGACCTGGGATGCGCCGGGCTTGGTCTTGATGAATTCAAAGGCCGGGCGGATGGTTTGGGCCGTGGTGGTCACCGAGCCCGAGACCATGCCGTCCGCATGGCCCTTGTGGACCATCATGGTGGCGAAGTAGGTCGGGTCGCTCATGCGGTCCTGGGCCATGTCGCGGGAAAGGCACTTGTGCTTGCGCAGTTCGAAGTAGGTGTCCACGTAGTCTTCGAAATGTTCGGATTCTGCGGGGTCGATGATGACGGCGTCGCCCAGGTTCACGCCGATGTCCGCAGCCAGTTTGCGTACCACCGCGGGATCTCCCAAAAGGATTATCCGGGCTACGCCGCGGCGGGTCAGGATATCCGCGGCCTGGAGAATGCGTTCGCTGGAGCCTTCGGGCAGCACGATGCGTTGGCGTTTGACCTTGGCCTTTTCTATGAGTGTGTATTCGAACATGAGCGGGGTGATGCGTTGGGACTTGGATTCGACCAGTCGGGTACGCAGTTCATCGGTGTTCACATAGGATTCGAAAAGTCCCAGGGCGGATGCGATCTTCATGGGATTTTCCGGGTCGATGGTGCCATGCAACCCATTGAGGGTCTGGGCCACCTTGTAGGTATGCCCGGATACGGAGAGGACGGGAATAGGCACCCCGGTCCAGCCCTCGATGAGCCGGTGTACATTTACCGATGGCTGGATGCCGCCGGTGAGGACGATGCCTGAAATGTCCGGGTAGGATGCGGACAGGCGCGAGGCCAGGCTGGCCAGGATGATGTCGGAGCGGTCGCCGGGCGAGACGATCAGGCTGCCCTCGCTCAAATATTCAAGGTAGTTGCTGATATGCATGGCCGCCACCAGAATTTCCTCCACCTGGGAGTCAAGTCTGCCGTGGCCGTAGAGCACCCGGGCGTCCAACCATTTCACCACGTCGTTGATGGTCGGGTTGCCCAGGCTCTTTTCGTCCGGGATGGCGTAGGCCAGCAGGGGATGTTTGGTGCGCGCACCTTCGATGATTTCTTCTGTGACGGAAAGAGGCACGTCCGAGCCGATGCGGTTGATGATCACGGCCATGACCTCCAGTCCTTTTTCCCCGAATGTCTCTATGGTGCTCAGAGTGGATGCGCGGATTTCATCGGCGTTTTTGCGAAGACCGTTGACCACGGCCAGCACCGGGCATCCCAAATTGCTGATGATGGCCGCGTTCATTTCAAACTCCAGGGCAGCCTCGCCGCCGAGGTAGTCCGTTCCTTCGCAGAGTACGAAGTCGTATTCTGCCTCCAGCTCCTTGAATTTGTTCAGGATGGTTTCCAAAAGCAGGGCCTGCTTGCCTTCATGGAGCATCCTTTTGGCCTCGCCCAGTTTGTAGGCGTAAGTTCGCTCGTAGGGAACCGGGAGTTTGAAGTGTTTTCGGATCAGGTTGATGTCATGGTCGTTCTCTTCCGTGTCGCTGATGATGGGCCGGAAGATGACTACTTTGCGGATGTGGGCCAACAGCAGCTGCATGACGCCCAGCACGATGGCGGACTTGCCGCTGCGGGCTTCGGTGGCTGAAATGTACAGGCTTTTGGACATGCTATTCTCCTCGGTGCAATGGGGATTGCCCCCGGCGGGGCCTGCCTCTCTGTTCGAGACGCGGGGTTCTGTACAGTGCATGACGTCTTTGGGGCGTTCGTCATGCGGGGATTGTGCTTTCGCAGGCAATCCCACCGGGGGTGCGCCGTGGATACAGGGAGGCATTCACGGTGCGTTGTCCTGGCGCGCTTTCATGTATCCGGGCATTACTCCCGTAGATTTTGTGCGGCGCCCGGCTCCTTGCGCACATCCCTGTCGTAACAGGTCAGCCCGCACCGCAGGCATCGGTCCGCCTCGGTTCGAGCCTCGCTTTCCGAGAGCGCGCCCTCAACTTCGTTGAAGGTTCGGTTGCGGTCGTCACCATGACACAGGTGCGGCATATGCGCCCTTTCCTTGCGGCTCACCCCGTCTATTTCAGAAAACAGAGTATAGGGGATAAGTTCGCGTTGTACCAGTTCGGGTACGGGAATTTTGCCGTCTTGCTGCAAATAATAATGGATGGAACGGGCCGCCTTGCGCCCGTCGCCTACCGCCGAGATGACCAGGTCCGGCCCTGTGTACACGTCCCCGGCCGTGAAGACGCCGGGCACAATGGTCTGGAAGGTGTCGGGATCGGCGACGATGGTCTGCCAGCGGGTGGTTTCCACCGGGCAGGTCTCGGCGTTCTCGTCGTAGAGGCAGGTCAGGTCCGGTTTTTGGCCGATGGCCGCAATGATCAGGTCCGCTTCCATGAGGGTTTCCGAGCCTTCCACGGGAACGGGGCGGCGGCGTCCTGAATCGTCCGGCTCGCCCAGTTCCATCATTTTGTATTCCAGGTGAGTGGCTCTGTCGTTTTCATCACCCCTCACCCTGGTGGGGGCGGCCAGGAAGGTGAAGGTCACGCCTTCTTCCTCGGCTCCTGTGATTTCTTCGGGGTTGGCGGGCATCTCCGTTCGGGTGCGGCGGTAGAGCATGGTCACTTCCGCGCCCAGGCGAACGCAGGTTCGCGCGCAGTCGATGGCCGTGTTGCCGCCGCCGACCACGATGACCTTCCTGCCCACGTCGATCTTCTGTCCCAGAGCGTGCGCGGTCAGGAATTCGATGCCGCCCCAGACGCCCGCCAGATCTTCGCCCTCGGCGTACATGCCGCTGGCCTGCCATGCGCCGATACCCAGGAATACGGCCTCGTAGCCGTCCGCCTTCAGGGAGTCGATGTCGTAGTCTTTCCCGAACTTGGATTTCAGGCGCACGTCGATGCCCAGATCAAGGATGCCTTGGATTTCCCAATCCAGATCTGACTTGGGCAGCCGGTATTCCGGAATGCCGTAGCGAAGCTGTCCGCCCAGGGCGGGCATGGCGTCGAAGATCGTGGGGTTGTGTCCCAGTCTGCGCAGGAAATAGGCGCAGGAAAGCCCGGCCGGTCCGCCGCCGATGACGGCAATCCTGCGGCCCGTGTCCTTGGCGCAGGGAATGGACAGGTGCGAGCCGGAATGCATCTCCCGGTCGGCCACGAATCGTTTGAGCATGTTGATGCCCACGGGCGCGTCCACGTGCGAGCGACGGCAGGCCGTTTCGCAGGGGCGTGGGCAGACGCGTCCGCAGGCGATAAGCAGCGGATTGCGTTCACGGATGGTGTTCACCGCTCCCTCGAAGTCGCCGGCCTTTACCTGCTCGATGTAGCGGGGAATGTTGATCTGTCCCGGGCATTTCTGTCGGCATGGAGCCAGGCAGTCGGTGGTTTCGTTGAGGTGCAGCAGTCGGCTGGACATACTGACCACGGAGATGACTCCGCGCGGGCAGGCGTCCGCGCATTTGCCGCAGGCCCTGCATTCGTTGGGGTTGACCACGGGCAGGCCTTCGGGCCCCATGTGGATGGCGTCGAAGGGGCAGACGCTGACGCATGTGCCCAGGCCCAGGCAGCCTTCCGGGCATATCTTGGAGCCGCCGTGCAGCATGTGCGCTGCCTGGCAGTCCATGACGCCCTTGTAGGCGAAGCGTTCCTCGGCCCGTGCGCCTCCCGTGCAGTCGCGGAAGGCGATTTCCGGTTCCCGTTCTTCAATTTCCTGGCCCATGATGGATGCGATGGCGGCCATGGATTCCAGGTCGGCGACAACACAGGCCCCGGCTGCGGCCTTGCCCGCCACAATGGCCGCAGCGCATCCCGAGCAGCCGGGGAAGCCGCAACCGCCGCAGTTGGCGCCGGGCAGCAGATCCTCGACCTTGGCGATGCGCGGATCCTCCTTGACGAAGAGAAGTTTGGAGGCCACGGCCAGCACGGTGGAAGCGCCCAGTCCCAGGCCGAACAGAGTCAGTGCGGAAGTGGTGATCATATCTGCGTTCCTCCTAGATCATGCCTTTGAAGGCGAAGAAGGCCAGGGACATGAGCCCGGCCATGACCAACCCCACGGGCGTGCCGCGCATGGCTCTCGGAACCCGGCGTATTTCCAGCTTTTCGCGAATGCCGGCCAGCACCACCAGGGCGAGCATGAATCCCAGGCCCGAGGCGGTGGCGAAGGCCACGGCTTTCACGAATCCGAATTCGTTGCGTTGGCAGATGAGCGCGATGCCCATGACCGCACAGTTGGTGGTGATGAGCGGAAGGAAAATGCCCAGCGATTTGTACAGGGGCGGGACCATTTTCTTGAGAAACATCTCCACGAACTGCACCAGGGAGGCGATGACCAGGATGAAGGCCAGGGTCTGGAGGAAGCCGAGGCCCAGCGGCGCCAGCAGGTACTCCTGTACCAGCCAGGTGATGGCCGCGGCCATGACGGCCACGAAGACCACGGCCCCTCCCATGCCGATGGCCACGCTGGTCTCCTTGGAGGTGCCTATGAACGGGCAGTTGCCCAGGTATTGGGCCAGGACGATGTTGTTGACGAATATGGCGGCTATGAACAGCAGAAAATACTCTTGCATCGTCATATCCTCCTATTTGGAACCGCAGGCGCCACAGGAACCGCAGTCGTGCGTGGGACCGTCGATGGGAGCCAGTCCCTTGCGCTTGCGTTGCAGGTTGGTGAAATAGTTCATGGCACAAAGCAGCAGCCCGAGGGAGACGAAGGCCCCGGGCGCTTCGGCCATGAAACTGACCGGTTCGAATCCGGCCCAGGCCACGTGATGTCCGAAGAGTTGTCCATGGCCGAAGAACTCCCGCAGGCCGCCCAGGAAAGTCAGGGACATGGTGAAACCGATTCCCATGCCCAGACCATCGGCAATGGCCGGCAGAGGCGGGTTCTTGGAGGCGAAGGCCTCGGCCCGGCCCAGGATGATGCAGTTGACCACGATGAGTGGAACGAAGATGCCGAGTTGCTGATAGAGAGGGTAAACATAGGCCTGCATGAGCAGTTCCACGGCCACCACCAGGGAGGCGGCGATGACGATGAAGCAGGCGATGCGAACCTTGGCCGGGATAAGATTGCGTACCAACGAGACCAGCAGGTTGGACAAGGTGAGCACGAAGATGACCGCCATGCCCATGCCGAAACCGTTTTCGGCAGTGGAGGTAACGGCCAGTACCGGGCAAAGCCCCAGCACCAGCTTGAACGGCGGCAGATCCTTCCAGAGCCCCTTGGAGAATTCCTTCCAGAGTTTGTTCATGACAACCTCCGTTACGGCCAGGTCTTGGCTATTTCGGGTTTCAGGGCGTCAAAGAGCTTTGCGGCTTCCTGCACGGCGGTCACCGTGCCTGTTGAGGAGATGGTGGCCCCGGCAATGGCGTCAATGTCTCCATTGTGAGCCTTGAGCCTGGCCCGTCCGGGAGACAGCCCTTTGAATTGGGAGGTGAAGCCGTGCTTGGCTATCCGCGCTCCGATGCCCGGGGTTTCCTTCATGGTGGTGATGCCTATGCCGGACAGGTTTCCGGATGCGGTGTCGAAACCGACCATGACCCCGATGTTGCCGCCATATCCCTTGCCGAAGATTTCGAAGGCCAGACCCGTGAGTTTGCCGTCCTTCATGGCCGGAAAGAGAGTGATTTCATCTTCAGCGCCGGGACGGGCGAACTTCTTTCTGTCCTTGATGGGATTGTTGTCGTAATCGTGCAGCACCTGAGTCAGGGACGGGGCCTGGACATAGGTGAGCACCTGTTCTTCGATCCGTGCCTCCGTAGCGTTCTTGAGGGCGGCCAGGGTCAGGCCCGAAAGACCGCAGATCACCGACAGAACGACCATCATCTTGATCATTTCCTTCATGTCAGAGTCCTCCCTGCGGCCTTTTTGCCGAACGGTTTCGGCTTGATGCGGTCCAACAGCGGCGCAGCCAGGTTGGCCAGCAGGATGGCGTAGGGCGTACCGTCTGGATACACGCCGTAGACCCGGATTATGATGACCAGGACTCCGGCCGTGAGCCCGAACAGGGCGGCCGGGATCTTGCGCATGGGCGAACTGGAGGGGTCAGTGGCCAGGAAAAAGGCTCCGAATATAACACTGCCTGTGAGCAGGTGGAACATGGGCGAGGCGTATTGTGCGGGATCGGCCATGCGGAACAGGCCTGCGGTGAGGAGTACGCCCGCGAGCATGCCTACGCTTACGCCCACCTTGATGTGCTTGCGGATGGCCAGAAACAGGCCGCCGATGAACAAGGCTCCGGTCTGCACTGCGCCCAACCCGCCGAGCTGCCTGCCCACCATGAGCGAGTCGAGGTCGTAACCCTTGATGGCTTCCACGCCGAAGTGTTTGAGTTGCGACAGCGGATAGTTGAGTTCAGACGTCAGCATGGAGGCGTTGATATCCATGTGCGCGGGCCAGGAAAGGCTGCACACGGCCCAGCCCACAAGCGGGGCGCAGAGGGGACTGCCGCCCAGGCCGCCGAAGATCATTTTGCCCATGATGATGCTCACGGCGCTGCCGAAGACGACCATCCACCATGGGGCGGAGGCGGGGAGCAGAAAGCTGAAGGTCAGGCCCACGGTGAAGGCGTGCAGGTCGTCCACCTGGGACCGGCGTTCCATGATCTGATCGCAGAGAAACTCGGCCACCACTGCGGCGGCCGCGCCCAGACACATGACGCGCAGGGCATCCATGCCGAAGTGGTGCACCGCCAGCAGGGCTGCGGGCATCATGGCGATGAGTATGGCGCGCATGCGGCCCTTCACGGTTTTTCCGCAATGGGCGTGGGGTGGCGCAGTGACGGTCAGGGTAGGGGGCAACGGTTTCATCCTATCCCTCCCTTTGGGGTTCGAGTTCGCACTGGGCGGCAAAGGCCAGATGTTGTTTTGCCAGCCGGATGTATTGGAGCAGGGGGCGGCGGGAGATGCAGAAGAACCCGCACATGCCGCATTCCATGCAGGCGTCGATGTCGTGGTCGGCGCATTTTTCGTACATGCGGAACTCGGCATAGCCCGAAATGGTGGACGGATCGATGCGGGCCGGACAGACCTGAATGCATTCACCGCAGCCAATGCAGGGGGCATCGATCACTGCCGGGTATTCGCCTTTCCTGATCACGAACAGGCCGTAGGTGTTTTTGTCCACGCCCTGCTGCGGGGAGTGGGCCGCTTCGCCTCGCATGTGTCCGCCGAGTACCAGGGTGTCGCCGTCCCGCACGCTCAGGCCCGCCTCGGACAGGACTGTGTCGGCAGGAGTTCCGACGGTGACCACGAAGTTCCGCTCGTTGGCCGTGAGGACCACGTCCACGCAGGGCAGGCCTGTTTCCATGATTCGGCCCAGTTCGAATAGAGTTCCCACGGAGAGGACCACCGTGTCCTCAGGAGCTTCCTTGCCGGTGACGGCCGCAACCACCAGCGGATTCAATCCGTTGGGGTATCCCTCCTTGATATGGACGGGATCGCAGCCGTTCAGGCTGTTGGGTCTGCCTTGCTCCACGGCCAGGACGCATTTTGCGGGGTTATAGATTTTCCTGGCGGTCTCCAGACCCAGGCTCAGCACGCTGCCGAATTCAGTCAGCATGTGGGTGAAGGCCGTGACGCCCGGCTCCGGGTCCACACCGTTGATGATGAGGGTGTCGGTCGGACCCTGCGGGAGCTTGGCCCCCAATTCGCCGAGCACCTGCCGCAGAGCGTCGCCCCTGAGGCCGGACAAGTCCTTGGGCACGGGCTGTACTTCTTTGCCTGCCGTGATGCATATGTAATAAGGATGAACCTCGGTGATCGTGCCGGAAATGGGAGCATAGCGTCCTCCGCCGATGTGGACGCCCCGGGCCACGTCCTGTCCGCACTGGACTTCCGGGCGGTGGCAGGACATGGGTACACGAACCACCTGGGGCGCGGGCAGGACCTTGAGGGGCCCCTCGCGGACGATGGATTCAAAAAGTTTCATGGCTTTCTCCATCTTATCGAATGTGACACTTGTTGCAGGAACCTTCGCCATAAGGTCCCCTGCCTTCCTTTTCATGGCAATCCATGCACTGGTCGTGGAAGGCGTTCATGCGGGTGAGCACGAGATCCTTGGTGGGACCGTCATGGCATTGGGCGCATGAGGAATAGTCGCCCTGGTATAGGGTCATATCCACTTCCTTGTGGCAGGATTTGCAGCTGGTGAGCCCCTGCTCGAACATATCCTCGTGACAGGTGTGGCAGCGGGCGTGGGCGGCTTCGGCCAATCCCGGCATGTCCCCGTCCCGCTGGCCTTCGTGACAGTTGCCGCACTTTTGGGGTTCGGGCTCTATGCTCTCATCGTGGTGGCAGGACCGACAGTCGTCAGCATATTCTTCGTGTTCGTCATGGTCGAAGATGATTTCGTCGTATTCGGTATGGTGACATTGCACACAGTATTGTTTGTCCGGAAAGGAGGCGATGTGCCTTTTTACGAAATCGTCGTCGAAGGCCACCGGATGACAGGAACCGCAGGCCAGGGTCTGTCCCCCTGCGCCTGCGCTTTCATGGTGGCATTCCGCACAGGCTATTTCGTAGTTTCGGTGGTGAACAAGGTGGGAGAAGATGACGTTGCCGCCGTTGTTCTTGAACAGAATCCTGACGGGCATCTCGGTTTTCGCTTCTGTTCTCATGTAACCCACCGCAGCCGTTGCCAGGAGCACGGCAACCGCGACGGCTGTTGGAACGTATCGCCTGTTAAACATGTATATGTTCTCCGTGCGAGTTCAGCTCGGTTCAGGTTGATGTCCGTTTTGCAATTGCGGCGGCCATCCGGGGGGAAAGCCGCCGCAAAAAGGGGTGTTCCTATTTGGGGATCACCGCCCACTCAGGCAGGACGTGCAGATCGATGCCCCACAGGGCCGGGAGCAGGTAGACGGTGAACGCCGTGATGAGCAGGGTGCCGATGATGTTCAGCCACAGGCCTGCCTTGGCCATCTGTTTGATGGTGACGCAGCCGGAACCGAAGATGACCGCGTTGGGCGGGGTCGCCACCGGAAGCATGAATGCGAAGGACGCCGCAACGCATGCGCTCACGATGGTTGCGAAGGGGTGTACGCCCATGGCGATGGCGGCCGAGCCCATGATGGGAACCAACAGGGTCGCCGTTGCGGTGTTGGAGGTGATTTCCGTGAGGAAAATGGTGATGAGCACGACAGCGCCGACAAAAATGATGATGCTGGCTCCTTCCAGCCCGCTGAGCTGGCCGGCGATGTAAGTCGCCAGGCCGGTCTTGGCGAAACCGTTGGCGATGGCCAGGCCGCCGCCGAAGAGCAGGATCACGTCCCAGGGAATTTTGACCGCGGTTTTCCAGTCCAGGAGGAATTCGCCCTTTTTGAAGTTGGATGGGATGCAGAAAAGCAGGAGAGCGCCCAGGATACCTATGGTGGCGTCATGGATCATGCCGAAGTGAGGAATGGTGTCCTGCACCCAGGCCCATTTCTTCATGAAACCTCGGCACAGCCAGAAGGCGGCCACAAAGGAGCCGGTGAGCACGATGCGCATTTCTTCCTTCTTCATGGGGCCGAGCTTGTGCAGCTCTTCCTCGATGATGGCGCGGCCGCCCGCCAGTTCCATATCTCCGGTGGGGAACAGAACCTTGGTCATCAGCAGCCAGGAAATGGCGAGCATGATGACGGACAGGGGAACGCCGAACATCATCCACTGGCCGAAACCGATTTGTACCCCGAACATCTTTTCGACCATACCGACCATGACCGTGTTCGGCGGGGTGCCGATGATGGTGGCCACGCCCCCCATGGAGGCCGCGTAGGCGATACCCAGCATCAGGCCTTTGCCGAAATTGTATTCCGGGCCGGTGGAAGGGCAGGCCTTCAGAGTCTTGGAGTCGAAACCGGTGGCCTGCTGGATGACGGCCAGTCCGATGGGAACCATCATCATGGTGGTGGCCGTGTTGGATACCCACATGGACAGGAAGGCCGTGGCGATCATGAAGCCGAGAGTCATACGTCCCGGGCTGGTGCCGACCATGCGGATGGTGTGGATGGCCACACGGCGGTGCAGATTCCATCGTTCCATGGTCACGGCGATGAAGAAGCCGCCCATGAACAGGTAGATGAGATGGTTGGCGTACGGTGCTGTAGCCGCGTTGGATTTCATGACCCCGAGCATGGGAAACAGGGCGATGGGCAAAAGCGATGTCGCCGGAATGGGAATCGCTTCGGTGATCCACCAAATGGCCATCAGAACAGTGACTGCCGCCACTTTCCACGCCTCGGGTTTCATGCCTGCGGGTTCGGGCAGCAACAGCATGACGATGAAAATGGCGGGTCCAAGGAAGAACCCTATCTTTCTGCCGTTGCCTGCATCAGCGTTTGCACTCATATCATCCTCTCTCTTGAGCTTGTGCAGCCGGGAGGCTGCATACGGAATCTCTTAATCCTCTGCCGTTGTCGGACCGGCTTCATGCGGCGGGGAGGGCCCTGTCCAGGGCCCTCCTCATGGCTGCGGTCTAGATGTCGATGCTATAGGTCCCTCCGAATGTGCCTACCCGGTCCCTGGAGGCTGCCAGACGTTCCCGAAGTTCCTTGCGGTATTCGTCCAGGTCCAGTTTTTTGCGGGCGACGCCGGTTTCCATGGCCGCCTTGGCCACGGCTGCGGATTCCCACTCGATGAGCCGCAGGTCCAGCGGCTTGGGAATGATGTAGTCCATGCCGAATTCCAGCTTGTCCACGCCGAACGCTTCGCAGACGTAATCCGGAGCGGGCTCTTTGGCGAGGTCGGCAATTGCCCGGGCGGCGGCGATCTTCATTTCCTCGTTGATGGTGGTCGCGTTGACGTCCAGGGCGCCGCGGAAGATGAAGGGGAAGCCGAGCACGTTGTTGACCTGGTTTGGGAAGTCGGAGCGGCCGGTACCCATGATGCAGTCCGGGCGGGCTTCCTTGGCGTCGGTGTAGGTGATCTCCGGGTCCGGGTTGGCGCACGCGAAGATAATGGGGGAATCGGCCATGGACTTGACCATGTCCTTGGTGACCATGCCTTTGACGGACAGTCCCAGGAACAGGTCCGCCCCCTTCATGGCCTCGGCCATGTTCTTGTATTCCTTGGCCGTGGCGAATTCCTTTTTCTGTTCGTTGAGATCGATGCGGCTTTTGTTCAAATGCCCTCGCGAGTCGAACATGGCGATGTTTTCCGGCTTGATGCCCAGGGAGACGTAGAACTTGGTGCAGGCTATGGCTCCTGCGCCGGCGCCCGAAACCACCAGGCGCATGTCTTCGATCTTCTTGCCGGTGATTTCGGCCGCGTTGATGAGGCCCGCGCCGGAGATGATGGCCGTTCCATGCTGGTCGTCATGGAAGACCGGGATGTTCATTTCCTCCTTGAGGCGTTCCTCGATGTAGAAGCACTCCGGGGCCTTGATGTCTTCAAGGTTGATACCGCCGAAGGTGGGCTCCAGGGCCTTGACGATTTCGATGATCTTGTCGGGGTCGGTTTCGGCCAGGTTGATGTCGAAGACGTCCACGTCCGCGAAGACCTTGAAGAGCACACCCTTGCCTTCCATGACCGGTTTGCCCGCTTCCGGGCCGATGTTTCCCAGGCCCAGGACGGCGGTGCCGTTGGAAACCACGGCCACCAGATTGCCGCGTCCGGTGTATTTGTATGCCAAATCCTTATCGCCGTGGATGGCCATGCATGATTCGGCGACACCCGGGCTGTAGGCCATGGACAGATGTTTCTGGGTTGCGCACGGTTTTACGGGCACGACTTCGATTTTTCCGGGTCTTCCTTCGGAATGGTAATCCAGAGCTTCCTGTTTGGTGAAGAGAGCCATTGTTTCCTCCGTATCAGGTGGTGTTTGCAGGTTATTCTATGCCGGCGGCCTTGCGGTCCGGCTGTACGTACAGTTCTCCGCCATGGGAGTCGTTGATCACCAGCAGGGGGAAGTTCTCCACGGTGAGTTCGCGGATGGCTTCCGGTCCCAGATCGTCGAAGGCAATGACTTCGGCCTTGGTGATGCATTTGGAGAGCAGGGCGCCCGCGCCTCCGGTGGCTCCGAAGTATACGGCGGTGTGATCCTTGAGTGCCTGCCTCACTTCTTCATTGCGCTTGCCTTTTCCCACGCTGGCCTTCAGGCCCAAGCCGTGCAGGCGAGGAGCGTATGTGTCCATGCGGTAGCTGGTGGTGGGGCCTGCCGAACCGATGGGACGGCCCGGAGGGGCCGGACTGGGGCCCACGTAGTAGACCACCGCTCCCTGAAGCTCGAAAGGCAGTTTTTCACCCTTGTCCAGCAGGTCCACGAGCCGTTTGTGGGCTGCGTCGCGGGCCGTGTAGATGTGGCCGGTGAGTTTGACCACGTCCCCAGCCTTCAACTTGGCCAGATCCTCGTCCTTGAGCGGTGTTTTCAGTTCGTATTCAGCCATTACAGTTCCACCTCCTCATGCCTTTGGGAGTGGCATTGGACGTTGACGGCCAGGGGCAGGCTGGCCAGGTGGCAGGGTTCCACGGCCATCTTCACGCCCAGCACGGTGGTCTTGCCGCCCAGGCCCATGGGGCCGATGCCCAGCTGGTTGATGTCCTCTTCCAGTTCCTTTTCCATGGCCGCAATCTGCGGGTCAGGATGGGTGTCGTCCAGGCGGCGCAGGAGTGCCTTCTTGGAGATACGCGCCGCGTGGTCGAAGGTTCCGCCGATACCGATGCCGATGATGGTGGGCGGGCAGGGGTTGGGCCCAGCCTCGGCAACTCGGTTGATGACGTATTTCTTGATGCCCTCCCAGCCTTGGGCCGGGGCGAGCATGGTCACGCGGCTCATGTTTTCGGCGCCGCCGCCCTTGGCCATGTAGGATATCTTGAGCCTATCGCCGGGCACGATGTCGAAGTGGATGATGGCCGGAGTGTTGTCGCCGGTGTTGGCGCGGGTGAACGGATCGCAGGAGGATTTGCGCAGGAAGCCGTCGCCGTATCCGCGACGCACGCCTTCGTTGATGATCTCCTTGAGGTTGCCGCCCTCGACGACCACATCCTCCCCGATTTCCACGAAGAAGACCGCGAGTCCTGTGTCCTGGCACAGGGGCAGTTTGGTTTCGGCGGCCAGGTCCGCATTTTCCAGCAGCTGGCGCAGCACTTCCTTGGCCGAAGGGGAGTCTTCCTCTGCCATGGCCTGTTCGAACTTGGCCCGCACGTCGTCGGGCAGTTCGGTGTTGGCCTTGATGCACATGGAGGCCACGGCCTCGATGATGTCTTTTGCTTGGATGGTTCGCATGACTATTTCCTGAAGATTTCCTTGATTGCGGTTATGCCCATCTTGCGGCGCAGGAACCCGAGCTGGTTCTGCAGGGGCAGTTCTTTGGGGCAGACGTCTTCACAGGCCAGCAGGCCCATGCACCCGAACACGCCGGCGTCGTTACCCACCAGTTCGAAAAACTGTTTATCCGAGCGTTCGTCGCGCGGGTCTATGTGGAAGCGGGCGATACGGTTCAGGGCCGCTGCGCCCAGGAAGTCGTCGCGCAAGCGGGCCGTGCCGCAGGCGGCCACACAGCAGCCGCATTCAATGCAGCGTTCCAACTCGTAGATGTCCTCGGCCACCTTGTTGTCCATGCGTTCCTCTTCTTTGGTGGGATCGAAGATCTTGGACGTGTGGACCCAGGATTCCGTCTTGGCGTACATTTCACGAAACCAGACGCCCGTGTCCACGGCCAGGTCGCCGATGAGCTTGTAGACCGGCAGTGGATGCAGGGTGATCTTGCCGGACTGGTCCTTTGTCTTGGTCTGGCAGGCCAGGCCCGGTCGTCCGTTGATGACCATGGCGCACGCACCGCAGATGCCAGCTCGGCAGCAGAAGTCGAAGATCAGGCTCGGGTCCTGCTCCTCGCGCAGCCTGTTCAGGGCGATGAACAGGGTCATGTTCGGCGTTTCTTCAAGCTTGTAGGTCTGCATCCGGGGGGCAACCTCTGGTTTCTGAGGGTTGTACCGGAATATTTCGAATTGCAGTTCTCGTCCCATGATTGCTTCCTCTATTGGAATGGGTTGCTACTTTTTGGTGATGGTCCGTTCCTTGACCATGTTTTCATCCGCCGGGATGATGGTGCCGCCGCCGTAGCCGCGATCGCCCGGGGGAATTTCGAAGATCTGGGAGGAATCCTCGTACATGAGGTCCGGCTTGGCGGCGTCTTCCGTGGGCCAATAGGCCAGGGTTCGGGTCAGCCAGTCGCGGTCGTTGCGTTCCGGGAAGTCTTCACGGTTATGGGAACCGCGGGATTCCGTGCGGTTCAGGGCGGCTGTGGCGATGCACATGGCCAGCTTGATCTGTCCCCGGATCTTGAGTGCGGAGCCCAGTTCGTGGTTTACGCCCGCGCCGTCGGAGTGCAGGCCAACTCGAGACGAGCGGTCCAGCAATTTTTCCAGGGTTTCGACGGTCTCTTCCAGGTCCGGTCCGTTACGGAATACGAAACAGCCCTTCATGAGTGCTTCCTGCATTTCGTGGCGCACGTCGTAGACGCTTTCATTGCCGTTGCGGCCGGAGATGAGATCCTTGATGCGCTGCTCCTGACGTCTGTACTGCTGGTTGATGATTTCTGTCTTGAACTTGGTCTCGTATCCCTTGAGGAATTCCACAATCTTGTCACCGATGATACCGCCTGCGACCACGGTTTCGGCCAGGGAGTTGCCGCCCAGGCGGTTGAAGCCGTGCATATCCCAGCAGGCCGCCTCGCCCGCGCTGAACAGGCCTTTGAGGCCGTAGGCCGCGCCATCCTTGTTGGTGCGGATGCCGGCCATGGTGTAGTGCTGGGTCGGACGAACCGGAATGAGTTGTTTGCGGGGATCGATGCCCAGGAAGTGGTGGCAGATGTCGTCCACTTCGCGCAGTTTGTGGGAGATGTGCTGGTCGCCCAAATGCCGGATGTCCAGCCAGAGGTGCTCGCCATAGGAACTCTTGACGCCCTTGCCTTCGCGCATGTGATGGGTCATCCAGCGGGAGACCACGTCGCGGGAGGCCAGTTCGGCCTTTTCCGGCTCGTAGATGTGCATGAAGCGTTCTTCATTGACGTCAAGCAGGGTGCCGCCGTCGCCGCGGCAACCTTCGGTCACCAGGATGTCCGTGGGAACGATGCCCGTGGGATGGAACTGGATGGCCTCGGGATTGCCGATGGGCACCATTCCGGTGTCCAGAGCCAGGATGTGGCCTCCTCCGTCGCAGATGACCGCATTGGTGGTGGCCTTGTAGATACGGCCGAATCCACCGGTGCAGATGGCAGTGGCCTTGGCCAGATATGTTTCCAGTTTGCCTGTGCGCAGGCAGCGGACGATCGCCCCCATGCAGGTCTCTTCATCGTGTATCAGGGCGACGGCTTCCTTGCGGTCCATCACGTTGATGCCCAGTTCGGCGCAGCGGTTGTCCATGGTGCACATGACTGCGTGACCCGTTCCATCCGAGGTATAGCAGGTGCGCCATTTGGCGGTGCCGCCGAAAGCCCGGGCCGTAATCAGTCCCTCATTTTCCGGGTTTTCGAATTTTTCGAATTTCTGGCCGCCCTTGAAATAAAAGGACTGGCCGGGAACCACGCGATTCCAGGGCACGCCCCAGTGGGCCAGGCGGCGCATTTCAATGGGGGCGGCGTCCGCGAAGAGCCGGGCGACTTCCTGGTCGCAGCCCCAGTCGGAACCCTTGACCGTGTCGCCGAAATGCACGTCCGTGTTGTCGCCTTCGCCCATGGCGCAGTTGCCGAGGGCCGCCTGCATGCCCCCCTGCGCCGCCGAGGAATGGGAACGGCGGGCCGGGACAATGGAAAGACATATGACGTTGAAGCCGTTTTCCGCGGCTTCGACCGCCACGCGTTCACCGGCCAGGCCTGCGCCGATGACCAGGAGATCGGAATAGAATGTCTGCATGTTTGAACCTCCCTAGCCCAGAAGCATGAAGCGGATCAGGGTGATGACGCCTATGACCATGAAGGTCAGGAAAAGCGTATTCTCGCCCTTTTTGAAAGCGGAGCGGCCGCTGTCCTTGACGAAACCCCATTTCACGGCAATTCGGTAGAACCCGATGCTCACGTGCAGTTCGACGCAGGGCAGCAGGATCATGTAGAAAATGAACCAGAATCCGCTTTGGATGCGTGCTGCGGACTTGGCGGCGGTGATGGGCAGGTCGGTGAGTACCACCCACATGTGAATGGAGCCGAGCACCAGGATGACCATGGCGGTGACAGCCTGGATGACCCACAACCAGGTATCTCTGTGCTTTATCATTCTGGCGTGTCGCCAGATGGTGACTTGCCCATCGGCCCGGAAGGGGATCTTGCGCGCCGCGAGCACAAAGTGCAGCAGGAAGGTCAGGAATATGAGGGGGCCGCCCACCTGAGCCATGTAGGTGGCTTCGAAAAAGTATGCGATGGCGTTCATGATTTTCGGTGAGATGACCACCGACGAGACCAGCAGCATATGGCACCACATGAACAGGATAAGCCCTGCTCCGGTGAGCATCTGCAGCCAGTCGAGAACAGCGTCGCGTTTGGACGGGCGCACGACATGCATGGTTGCATCCACGGACATAACTACTCTCCTTTTTTGCGGATTCTCCGCAGTTGATCCAAGTGTTTCGGGTGAATCTCAAGACCCCGCATGCCGGGAGCATGTGGTCCGGAGAAGGATATCCAAAACAGTATAAGGGGCCGATCAACCTACATCCGGCGCAGGCCGTTTGCGCGCCGGATGCCGGGTTAGTTGCCTATCATCAAGCCCGGCAGGGCCTTGAGCGACTTGGATAATCGTATATTCTTATGCCTATGGGAATTGGTGCGCGTGATCTGTCTGGCGGTGATGAGGGCCGCCGAACACGCGTTGTCGAATTTGAGCCGTCGAACGAAGAAAGTCCGTTCGGGAATGGAAGGGGCAGGCGCCGTTGTCCGGCCCGTGCGCCCCTCGCTTCGAAGTTGTTGAAGCAGGGGCCGGTTACAGTGAATGCCGCCTGGATACGAAGCCCTGTTGCGGGTTCGTGGGGGCGGAGAGTAGGGTGACGATGCTTGCGGGATGGGGCGCGTTGCAAACCCCGGGATTGATGCGCAGTGAAACCTGAACTGGCCCAAAGCCTTCACCGGAGTGGCGGGCGCACTGACGACGCGCTTGCCGCCGTTCGGGCGCGGGCGCCTGGACCGCAGGGAAAATCTTGTAGCCGAATACCTGTTTCCGATGTTTCGTTTTGTCGCGAAGCGACGTTTGGTACGAATCGGATGCATGGTCTTCGCCTTTCCGGAAAATCCGGTGATTATAGGTTGTTACGCATTCTTCGACTTGTCACTTGTTTACATTTTTGAGAAAGCGGACAGAGCTTGTGGCAAGAATGTAAACCTGATAACCCTTGTAACATGGCTTAATTGAACGGTCAATCAATTCAGTGAAAATACTTGACTTCTTTTTCATATTTTGACCTTTATCGTGTCTTTTTCTTACTTATCCGCTTTGGATGGCGCACTTTTTTGTCAAATCAACCAGGAAAACAAGGTTTCGATTCGTTTCAGGATTGCTCACCACGGAAGTGGAGATCGGCGGAAAACGTGAATAGATGCCCAACCTATCCGATTGTATTGTCGGAAAATATATTTTGGCTTGATGTAATTTTTTAAGCATACTAATAAATTGGGATTACATGCTGTGCATGGGGCGACGGCCTTTGCTCTTGTGAGAAGACCGTCGGGGGGCCATGGATTGTGGGATACCGGCGCGGCATGTGCATTTGGAAGTTATTTCGCCGCGTTTTCGCGGCATGTTCTTTAAGAGAGTAGGGTATGACCAAGAAAGAAAACATCCTTGTTGCAGCTCAGGAACTGTTCGCCAAGTACGGATACGCCGGCACGACCATGAAGATGATATCCGAGCGGGCGGGGGTGGCCGCAGGGTTGGTTTCCCATTATTACGGCAGCAAGGAGAACCTGTTCATGGTGGCGGGGCAGGAAATGATAGACTCCATGCTTCGGATGTTGCGAACGAGGACGGCCACGGCCGAGGATGGCAAACAGGCGGTGGGCCTGTTCGTCAAGGCATATCTCGATTTCACCCTGCAGAACCAGGCAACTTTTCCCACCTTGATCCGCTGTTCCCCGTTCAGCGACGACAATCCGGACCTGGACCGTGAAACGATCGGCGAAAAATTCAAGCTTCTCATGGAGGAGATAGAACTGCACTTGCGTCGAGGCATTGAAGACGGCTCGATTGCGGCCGTTCCCGTGGAAGAGACCGCCTTCATGATCTACGGCTGTATTATCGGTGCGGTCCGTACCGTATTCCTGACTCCTTATGATGTTCCCGGACTGTATGAAGAGGCCTGCCAATTTGTCATGCGCAGCCTGGAAAAACATTAGCGGCTTTCAACAGGAGGTGCCTTGTGAATAATGGCGCCGCAACCAATACAAACGCCGTGACCGCAGTCATGGTCGCCGGTTTTCTCGGAACCGTAGGCCTTGGGGTGCTTTCCTTTGCGTTGCCCCTGTTCGGCTTTGACGCCAAGGTGGGCGGGACATGGATAGGAACGGCCTTCTCCGGGTATTTTCTCGCCCGCCTCATACTCGCGCCCCTGGCGGGCTTCTGGGCGGACCGTCTAGGGCCGCGTCCGGTGCTGCTCTGGGCTTCGGTGGTCGGCGCGCTCCTCCCCCTGATGCATTTCTTTATTTCAGGAATTTACTGGTTCCATGTGCTCCAGTTCGGCCTGGGCCTGGCCGGCGGGTTCATCAAGCCCGTGAGCATGGCCGTTCTCGGGGCCGCAACGTCCAAGGACCGGCTGGGCGTGGTTTTTGGACGCTATTCTGCCCTTATGAACGCAGCCTTTTTTTTGGGGCCGCTCCTGGGTGGAGTGCTGTACTATAACCGCTCCTTCACCCCGGTGATTCTCTTTTTGTCCGCAACCATGCTCGTGGGGTTGGCTGTTTTCCTGCGTTATGTCCCTCAAGACCTGCATACCCGTCTGGCTCAGAAGCCTCGGCAGGAATCCGAAGCGGCTCCGGAGCAGGAGACCGGGTTCGCCGAATTGCTGCTGGCCATTGTGGGACGCACCGCCGGAGTGGCCGTGCTGCTGGCCTTTTTTCCAGTCATGTTGGCCCAGGAAATTTCCAAGGACAGTTTGGTCATTGGGTTGATTTGTACGGTACCGAGCTTCGTGGCATGCGTGGGGTTGGCCCTTATTCCCGGGCGTATTCGGCTTTCCGGACAGGCGCTGACCGCGGCTCTCGGCATTCTGATCAGTTCCGTGAGCCTGTTTCTGCTCGGCGAGTTGCATTCCCTGTGGGGCGTGGTGCTGTCTGGAGCTGGAATCGGAGTTGGTCGCGTCATTTCCATCCCCGCCACCATGAGCCTTGCGGCCCTGTCCAGCCGCGACCAGGGGCGGGTGTTCGGGGTTGCCAACGGTGCGGCCAGTCTTGGGTTCGTGCTCGGTCCGTTGGCCGGGGGGCTGGTGCTGGAGCATTCCATGGCCGTGGCTCCGGTGTTCAAGATTTTCGGCATCGTGGGGCTGGCGTTGTGCGTGCCCATGCTTATGAGTTCTTTGCGCCGCAGTGAAGTGTTCGACCGTCGGACTGTGAGTGGTGTGGGGCTGGCCGTCATGGTGGCGCTGTTGGCCTTTGCTCCCCTGCAGTTGGATGCCCCTGCAAAGCAGAGCGCCGACGGGCTCTATCATTATGGCGGCTCGGCCATGGGGACGGTGCTGCACATGACCTTGGAGGCTCCGAACAAAGACGTGGCCGACAAGGCTGCCACCAAGGCCAGGGAACGTATCGCCACCTTGCAGCACGAATTCGATTTTCGCTACCGGGAGGGCTCGGTCGGTCGGGTGAACCTCAGGGCCGGAGGGCGCGGCGCACGTGTCTCCGAGAATGCCTACGCCCTTATCGAGCGCGCTTTGGACTTCGGTGGGAAGACCCATGGAATCTTCGACATCACCATTGGCGCGGTCACGGTGTCGCCCTTGTATTTCGCACGCAGCGAAGAGGTGGCCAAGGCCAAGCGTACTCTCATCGACTACAGGCTTGTGCGGCTTGATCCCGGGGAGCGGAGGGTGACCTTGCCCAAGCATGGCATGGCCATCGACCTTGGCGGCATCGCCAAGGGGGCCGTCATTGACGCTGCCGTTGCCAGCCTGCGCAGAAGCGGGATCAAGGCCGGCATCGTGGAGGCAGGGGGCGACTTTTATTGCTTCGGGGACAGGGATTGGACCGTGGGTATCCGACACCCGCGGGAGGATCGTGTCTTGGGCGCCATTTCCGTGCGTGAAAAGGGCGTCTGCGGCTCCGGTGACTATTATCAATATATAATTCATGAAGAAAACGGGAAGGAAGTGCGCAGGCATCATATTTTGGACGTGGGAACTTTGCGGTCGGCATCGCAAAGCATCGGCGTCACGGTGGTGGCCGAAAATGCGGAATTGGCCGATGCCCTGGCAACGACGCTTTTCATCGCCGGCCCGAATGAGGGCCGGGACATTTTGCAAAAATCCTTTCCGTCGGCGGCAGCCATGTGGGTCCTCCCTGATCTGGGCGTCGAGTTCACGGATAATTTCCCCTCAATATCCCCTGAAAAATAGAAAGGGCTGGCTGAAGTCTGGCGCGTGTGCTAATTTCAGCCATATTTTCTCATGCGCGAGTTGTCTTTTGGTGTTTTCGCAAAATGAGAATTTGTTTTTGGTCTGTTTCCGAACGGAACTGGATACTGGTGAAGGAATGAAAACCTTGCCCGGCGGGCCTTTTGGCGCTTCTTGTCTCTGTGGACGACAAGGGGAGGGGTGAGTGTGGTTACATAAATGGAAACAAGTTGGGTCAAGTCTCTTGAAATTACTTGTTACCTTGACTTTTTTGCAACATCAGAGCATAAGTGTTGGGCTAATGTGGAGACCTCCCCGACACGGAGACCGCGCTGGAACTGTTGCGCGGTTTTTCTGTCAGGGCATCATACAATATTTTGGAGTGAATCTATTATGGCAATGATCGAAGTTAGCAAACTTCACAAGTGGTATGGCGATTTCCATGTCCTGCAGGGCATTTCGGAAAAAGTGGAAAAGGGCGAGGTGCTGGTCATCTGCGGCCCGTCCGGTTCGGGCAAGAGCACGTTCATTCGCTGTATCAACCGTCTGGAGGAATACCAGAAAGGGACCATTCTCTTTGACGGCAAGGATATCCATGACAAGAGCGTGAACATCAACAACCTGCGTGCCGAGATCGGCATCGTGTTTCAGCAGTTCAATCTTTACCCGCATCTGACGGTTTTGAAGAACGTCACCCTGGCCCCAATCAAGGTCAAGGGTGTGGACAAGGACGAAGCCGAAAAGGTTGCCCTGTCTCTCCTGGAGCGTGTCGGCATCCACGACCAGGCCCACAAGTATCCCGCCGAACTTTCCGGCGGCCAGCAGCAGCGCGTCGCCATCGCCCGTTCCCTGGCCATGAAACCCAAGGTCATGCTTTTTGACGAGCCCACTTCGGCCTTGGACCCGGAGATGATCAACGAAGTGCTTAACGTCATGAAGGACTTGGCCCGCGAAGGCATGACCATGCTCTGCGTGACTCACGAGATGGGCTTCGCCCGCGAAGTGGCGGACCGTGTCATCTTCATGGATGGCGGGGCGGTTGTCGAGCAGGCTCCGCCGGATGAATTCTTCAAGAATCCCAAGCATGAACGTACAAAGGCTTTCCTTAAGGAAATCCTGTAATACATCCCGCGACTGCGGATAAAAGTAACAACAATCTGAGGAGGTTGTAAGATGCTGAAGACGTTCGCCAAACGGTTGATGCCTCTGATGGCGGCCATTATGTTGCTGGCGTTTATGGGCTGCTCCCAGGCCCCCGACAAGGCCGCTCCCAAGGCCGACAAGGACGCTCCGTCCGAGCAGGCCGCTTCCAAGGATCGCCTGGAAGCCATCAAGGGAAAAGGCGTACTGGTCGTCGGCGTCAAGGACGCTGTCGTGCCGTTCGGCTATGTTGATGAAAAAACCAACCAGATCATCGGCTTTGACGTGGACGTCTGCAAGTACATCGCCGACGAACTGGGCGTGAAGCTCGACGTCAAGGCTGTTACTTCCGCAACCCGCATTCCCATGGTCGCTCAGGGCTCCATCGACATCGCCGCCGCGACCATGACTCACAAATTGTCCCGCGACGACGTCATCGACTTCTCCATCACCTATTTCATGGATGGTCAGAAGATTCTTGTCGCCAAGGACAGCGGCATCAACTCCGTGGCTGATCTGGCCGGCAAGAAGGTCGGCACCGCCAAGGGGTCCACCTCCGAAAAGAACATCAAGGCCGCGCAACCCGATTGCACCGTGCTTTCCTTTGAGGGCTACCCGCAGGCCTTCCTGGCCCTGAAGCAGGGCAAGGTCGCCGCCGTGACCACCGACTCCACCATTCTGCTGGGGCTCAAGAACTCCGACGAAAATCCGGACAACTGGGTCATCGCCGGCGACTACATCTCCGCTGAACCCTATGGTCTCGGCCTGCCCGAAAATGAATCCAACTTCCGTGACTTCGTCAACGCCACACTCATGAAGATGTGGCGCACCGGCGATTACAAGAAGACCTACAACAAATGGTTCGGCAAGGACACCAAGTACTATCTGCCTCTTACCTGGCAGATGGAACTGTGGCCGTAAGCCGCGCCTGCTTTTAGCTTGTGAGTAAACGGGGCGCGCCTTCTGGGCGCGCCCCTCAAACGGAATGGATCGGGCTTTGAATTATCAATTTGATTGGCAACTCGTCTTGTCTGGGGAATACGCGGACTGGCTGGTGAGCGGTGTCATCACGACGCTGGAGATCTCGGCCTTGTCGCTTCTGCTCGCCATGCTGCTCGGCACCATCGTGGCGGTCATGCGCATGACCAAGTTCAAGCCGCTGGAGTGGGTCGGCCTGGCCTTTACGGAGTTTTTCCGGAACACGCCGCTGCTCGTGCAGATTTATTTCTGGTATTACGGCTCCAACCAGGTGCTGCCGGAAGCCGTGAACAAATGGCTCTATGCCCATGACTTCGAGTTTGCCGCAGGCGTCATCGCCCTGACCGTCTACACCGCCGCGTTCATCGCCGAGGAAATCCGTTCCGGCATCTACAGTATTCCCAAGAACCAGCTTGAGGCGTCTCGTGCGGGCGGCCTGTCCTTCATTCAGGCCTATCGCTACGTGATCCTCCCCCAGGCTTTCCGGATCATCATTCCGCCGCTCATCTCCCAATCCCTGAACCTGATCAAGAACTCGTCCCTGGTCATGGTCATAGGGGTCATGGATATCTTCTACATGGCGCGGCAGATCGAATCCTACAGCTTCCATGGTTTCGAGGCCTTTACCGTGGCCACCTTGATCTATCTGTCCATCTCGCTTGTGGTGTCGTTGTGCATCAACCTCTACAACAAGCATTTCCTGAGACAAATTTCGTACTAGTGGGAGCCCGCCATGCGTTTTGATCCGGTAATAAAGAATTTCGATTATTTCCTCTGGGGGGCGTTTCCCGAAGGGCCGCTGGGTGGTCTGGCCATGACCATCCTGTTGGCCGCCGTCTCCATTTTTCTGGCCTTCTGGGTCGGCCTCGTGTTCGGCTTGATGCGCAACAGCAAGAACAGGATCGTCCGTTACGTGGCCATGGTTTACATTGAGGTGGTGCGTGGGACGCCGCTTCTGCTGCTTATTTTCTGGTTCTACTTCCTGGCTCCGGTCATCGTGGGGTATTCCGTGCCCGAGTTGCAGACCACGGTGGTCGCTCTGGTGGTATTCACCGGTGCCTATATCGCCGAGATCGTGCGCGCGGGCATTCTGGCTTTGCCGAAGGGGCAGATGGAAGCGGCTCGCGGCTCCGGCCTTTCGCACATCCAAGCCATGCGTTTCGTGATCCTGCCGCAGTCCCTGCGCAACATGATTCCGTCCTTCGTGAACCAGTTTGTGTCCCTGACCAAGGACACCTCCCTGGCGTCCACCATCGGCGTGCTTGAGTTGACCCGCTGCGCCGAGCAGGTCAGCAACAGGACTCTGACGGCCCCCATGGAAATATATCTGACTATCCTGGTCATGTATTTTCTGATCTGTTATGTCTTGACTTCGTACAGCCGTAAGTTAGAAAAACAGCTGTCACGATACCAAGCAAGGGACCGCTAAATGACCAAAAATCAGTCGGATTTCGCCAAAAAGATAGAGTATGCGCTGCTCAGGCCCGAAGCCACGGCGGCAGACGTGGACACGGTCTGTTCTCAGGCCGTGCGCCTGGGATGTTACGGAGTGGTGGTCAACCCGGTGCATATCAAGCTGGCCACCTGGCTGCTCAAGAACGAAAAACCGCTGCCCATCTGCACGGTGAGCTATCCCACCGGCGCGACCCTGCCGAGGGTCAAGGCCTTTGAGGCGAAAGAAGCGGTTAAGCTCGGTGCGCGCGAAATCAGTATGGTTCTGGACCTGGCAGCCTTCCTGGCTGACGACCACAAGACCGTGACCCAGAGCATTCAGGGCGTCATCACCGCCACAAAAGGCGAGGTTCCGGTGAAGGTCGTTGTGGAGGCCGGGTTGCTCTCTCCCGAGCAGGTGGTCTCTGCGGGCAAGCTGTGCGTGGAAGCCGGGGCAAAATACGTGGTCACTTCCAGCGGCTACGGCCGGGAAAGGGTCATGGTTTCCCAGGTACGCCAGTTGCGCAAGGCCGTGGGACCGGACGTGGGCATCATCGCCTGCGGCGGTATCCGGGGGTACAAGGACGCCATGGCCATGATCGAAGCCGGTGCCGACCGCATCGGTTCCTCCGCGGCGCCCGCAATCCTGGGCGTTTCCACCGCATCATGACCGGCGACATCATCATCCGGCAGGTCTCTCCGGAAGCCATAGAGACCGAATCCTTTCGTATCATAGATTCCGAGGTGCCCGAGCCGCGCCCGTTCCAGGGCGTGCAGTGGGAGATCGTGCGCCGCATGATCCATACCACGGCCGACTTTGAAATGCTCGACATCGTCCGCTTTGGTGGCGACGCCGTGGAGGCCGGGCTCAAAGCCCTGGAGCAGGGCTGCACCATTGTCACGGACACGGAAATGGCCCGCCGCGGTATTCCCGTGCGCCGTATGGACCCTCTTGGGTGTGAAGTGCAATGCCTCATGAACGACGGGCGTGTCACCGACCTGGCACGTTCCCACGGCACCACCCGTGCGTTTGCTGCCGTGGATGTGGCAGTGGGCGCCATCGCCCCCGCCATTTGGGTCATCGGCAATGCGCCTACGGCTCTCATGCGGCTGGTGGAGCACATCACGGAAGGCCGAGCAGCCCCCATGCTGGTGGTGGGTATGCCGGTCGGCTTTGTCAACGCCTCGGAATCCAAGGAGTTGCTCATGCAGCTCGATACGCCCTTTATCTCCATCAAGGGCAGAAAAGGCGGCTCTCCCCTGGCTGCCTGCGTCATAAATGCGCTCGCCGACGTGATCCTCAGAAGATAATTCATCAATAAAAATTCCATATCTCTTGCTTTACACACCTTGCGGTGCTAGGTGCGAATCCTATATGTAACGGTTACCTAGCAGTAACGTTTAACTTTTCCATTTGGAACGAGGTTATGGCCAAAAACAGCAAGGGACAAAGTAAAATTACAGTCTATCCGGACTGGTGCAAGGGCTGTGGCGTCTGCGTCGAGTTCTGTCCGAAAAAGGTTTTGGAGCTTGATGTGCATGGGAAGAGTTCGGTCGTCCGTGAAGATGACTGCATTCACTGTGGTTTCTGCGAACTGCATTGCCCTGATTTCGCCATCGTGGTGACCGACAAGAAACCAGGGGATTCCAACAACTCCTAAGAACCGAGGAATTGCAAGCTCATGCCGAGACGCAAGAAGCACAAGGAAATTTTCGCTCAAGGCAACGAAGCGGTTGTCGAGGGTGCATTGATGGCCGGATGCTCCTTTTATGGAGGTTATCCCATCACACCGTCGTCCGAGATCATGGAGATAATGGCGAATCGCCTGCCCCTGACCGAGGACGGCGTTTTTATTCAGCTTGAGGATGAAATTGCATCCATGGGGGCCGTGATCGGTGCGTCTTTGGCCGGGCGTAAGGCCATGACCGCCACCTCCGGGCCCGGTTTCTCCCTCAAGCAGGAAAACCTGGGGTACGCGTGCATGGCCGAAGCTCCACTGGTGTTGGTCAACGTCATGCGCGGGGGGCCGAGCACCGGACTGCCTACCAGCCCGGCCCAGGGCGATGTGCAGCAGGCCCGCTGGGGAACCCATGGAGACCACCCCATTATAGTGCTCTCCGCTTCCGATGTTCAGGAATGTCTGGAAATGAGTATCACGGCCTTCAACATGGCCGAAAAATACCGCACTCCGGTCATTTTGCTTATTGACGAGATTACGGCGCATACCCGTGAGAAAATCAAGATCCCGCATCCCAACGAATACGAGGTGGTTTCCCGTATCGTGCCGTCCATGCCGCCCGAATGGTACAAGCCGTTCGAAGAGACCGTGCGCGGCGTGGCGCCCATGCCGCCCCTCGGTTCCGGCTATCGTTTTCATGTCACCGGACTGACCCATGATGTGAATGGATTTCCCACGTCTCGTCCCGACGAGGTGGTGGACCTGATGGAGCGGCTGCATCGCAAGATCGACCAGTTCTTCTACGATATTCAGCTTTACGAGGAATTGCAGACCGATGACGCGGAGGTGGTGGTCATTGCCTACGGCAGTGTGGCCCGCTCCGCGGAATATGCCGTGCTGCAGGCCCGTGAGGCAGGGGTCAAGGCCGGGCTTCTCAAGCTCAAGACCCTGTTTCCGTATCCGCGCCGGGCAACGGAGAAGATTCTCGGACAGGCCGGCAGGCTTGTGGTGCCCGAGATGAACATGGGGCAGATGTCCCGCGAGGTGAAACGCGTCGCCTGCGGCAGGGCCTCCATCCGCACCATCAACCGTATTGACGGGCAGATCATCGCTCCGTCCGAAATCCTCAAGGTCATCATGCAGGGGTAGCCATGACAATAACCGGCAATGAAATCATTCATCAGTACCTGAGGCACAACAAGAAGTTCCCGCATGTGCTTTGCGCCGGCTGCGGCCACGGTATCGTGCTTGGAACCCTGATCCGCAGCGTCCATCAGCTCGGCCTGCCCAAGGATGACGTGGTCATCGTGGCGGGCATAGGCTGTTCCGGCAGGCTGGCGGTTTATGTGGATTTCAATACCATTCACACCACTCACGGCCGCGCCCTGACCTTCGCTACCGGCGTCAAGATGGCCAACCCCAAGCTCAAGGTCATCTGCATCATGGGAGACGGCGACGCGCTGTCCATCGGCGGCAACCACATGATTCACGCGGCCCGACGTAATATCGGCGTTACCGCATTGGTGCTCAACAACAACATCTACGGCATGACGGGCGGGCAAAGCTCTCCGGCCACTCCCATGGGCTCGGTTTCCATGACCGCTCCGTTCGGGCAGTTGGAAAAGAACTTTGATACCGTGGCCCTGGCCAGCGGGGCTGGAGCCAATTACGTGGCTCGCGGCACGGTCTTCCACGTCCGGAAGCTGGAGAAGCTCATGGTCAAGGCCATCGAACGCCCGGGCTTCAATATGCTGGAGATAATCACTCCCTGTCACACCCAGTTCGGTCGCAAGAACAAGTACAAGACTCCTGTGGACATGTACAAGTGGATCAAATCCAATGCCGTCGACATCGAGCGTTTCAACGAGATCGACGAGGGAAAACGGGGAGAGAAATTCCCCATCGGCACCTTTGTGGAGCGCGATCTGTCCGGCCTGGAGGAGCGGTACTACAAGCTCAAGGCGGAAATGCGCAAGGCCAGGGGAGAGAAATAGATGAAGAACCAGATAGACTTGCAACGATTCGAGATCAGGTTTTCCGGGCTCGGCGGACAGGGAATTATCACTCTTGGCCGGGTCATGGGGGCAGGGTTGGCTTTGGGGCACGGTTATAATGTGACCCAGACCCAGAGCTATGGTCCTGAAGCCCGCGGCGGTTCCAGCCGTTGCGATCTGGTGATCAGCACTGAGCGCATCAGTTTCCCGAAGGCCGAAAACCTGGACCTGCTGGTGGCTTTGTCACAGGAGGCGTGTAACACTTATTATCCATACCTCAAGCAGGGCGGGGTGTTGGTCTTGGAGTCCGATCTTGTGGCCCAGCCCCCCACCAACCACTATCTGGCGCTGCCGTTCACCAGGATGGCCAAGGACAAAATAGGTGTGCCGCAGGCCATGAACACCATTGTACTCGGTGCGCTTTCCCGTTTGTTGCCGTTCGCCAGGCAGACCGTCATGCGCAAGAGTATGGAGGAAGCCTTGCCGGCCAAGATCAGGGCCGTGAACGTCAAGGCCTTCAACCTGGGCTTCAGGGAGGCCAGGAAACACTTCGGAGAGACGCCCGCGGCATGGGAAGCAATGGCGGCTGAGGCGGAAAAGCTGGAGAAGAAGGCCAAGCCGGCGGCCCAAAAGAAGAAATAAGGTTCAAACGCGAGAAGGACCGCCGAGCGGCGGTCCTTTTTTTATGCTCTCTGATTCCGGGGTCGGAAATGGGATTCCTGTTTGTCCGGCTTGCCTGTCCGGGGCTTGGGAGTGCTGGCAAAAGCGGAGAAGGCCTTTCGTGCGAAAGAAGTCGCCGACTTGGAGGAAATGGAAAGTTTGTTGCTCATGAGTTCGCACCCTGGTTTGTGTTGGCCTTGGTTTGGTTTTTTACGATGGATCGATAAAGGTGATTGTCCTTTCCTATTTCCAAAATCACGCACTCAAGGGCTTTGTCGAAATGCCGACTGGCTTTGGCCGGGTTGTCGGATATCAGGGCTGCCAGGCCCAGATTGTTATGGATCTTGGCTTCGTTGAGCCTGGTTCGGAAGCTCTTGGCCTTGTCCAGCGCCTGGGACAGAAGGAACGTGGCGTTGCCTATATTCCCGTCGGACAGGGCTTTCATTCCCTCCCTGTTCAGTATTCCGAGTTCTCTTGCTGGGGTCATGGGGGTTCTCCTCGTTGCGTTATCGCCATTGTGTTTTTAATGATATTGAGATTCAAAATCAATTTCAAGTCAAAAATAAAATAAAGTGGAAAATGCTCAGGCTGCTCAAAAAGTGTCTCGGACAGCAGGTTCCAATCCACCGCGTTTCTTCAGTTGGGGCAGGAGTTCGCGGACATTGTCGTTGATGGGGAGCGTCCAGCTTTTGCTGGAAATGACGACGTTGTCTTCAAGGCGGATGATTTTTGCGTTCATGTAAATGACGGTGTCGCCGATGTAATAGGTTCCAGTGAGCATGGCGGGCCTTGGGCTGACCTCTTTCCCGCTCTGGAAGAATCCGGTATCTTCCTCTGTTGCGTTATCCATTGCAATCTTGGCCGGCTTCACTGGCAACGGCTTCGGGGCTCCATCGGTGATGAGAAGGTTGTGCTGAGCAAGACGCGTAGCTACCTGCTTGGCGGTTACCCGGCCGAAGCGGGACGTGTCGTTCGGGTCCTGTTCGTTGGTGAAGTGGTGTACGTAGACGGGGGAGCCTTCGGGGAGTTCGTGATGTTGGCTGATGTTGTAGAACAGGCTGTCCGCTGCATCGCTGTTCAGTTCGATGATGGGGGTGTCGTCCTCGGTGAACATGGGCCCGGATTTGGGTTCCCGATCGAACATGAAATCGTACGTGTCCTTGGCGCCCTCCTTGATGGTGGAGCAGCCCGCCATGAAAAGAGTCGCCAGAAGAGCGGCAGCAAGGAAGCAAACGTCGCGTTTCATGCAATCATCCCAAGGTAATATGTTTTACTGTCGGAAGAATACCATGGGGCGGATTTCATCTCCACCCCATGATATGATCGGCTGACTAGTCCATATTCTTTAGGATTTCCGTGACGAGCGGAATCATGTCGGCCGAAGCCCTGTCCGCTTGTTCCAGTACCTGCTCGTGGGTGACTTCCTGGATGCAGTCGGGCAGGTTTTTGTTGGTCAGGCAGGAAATGCCCAAAACGCGCATGCCCATGTGATGGGCCACTATGGCTTCGGGCACGGTGGACATGCCCACGGCGTCCGCACCCAGGGCGCGGTACATTCGGGTTTCCGCCGGGGTTTCCAGGGTGGGGCCCATGACGGCCAGATAGGTGCCCGTTTCCATGCGGATGCCCAGACGCAGGGAACATTTCATGGCCAGTTCGCGAAGCCCCCTGTCGTAGACGCAGCCCATGTCCGGGAACCGTTCGCCCCATTCGTCGTAGTTTTCGCCGCGCAGAGGATTGTGTCCTACCATGAAGTTGATATGGTCGTTGATGAGCATGGGGGACCCCACGTCGAAAGTGGGGTTGACGGCGCCGGCGGCGTTGGTCAGCACCAGGGTGCGTACTCCTGCTTCCCACAGGGCGCGAACGGGGGTGGTTATTTCGCGGGCGCTGAAGCCTTCGTAGAGGTGGACGCGCCCGGCCATGGCGATGATCGGTTTGCCTTCCAGGGTACCCTGGATGAGCTTGCCCGCGTGTCCCTGAACCGTGGATGCCGGAAATCCGGGAATTTCGTCGTAGGGCAGTTCCACGCGTCCCTCAATGCGGTCGGTCAGGCCGCCCAGCCCGCTTCCGGTCACCATGGCCACGGTTCCGGCTTGTATTTTGTTCAACTTTTCTTGTATATACGTTGAAGTATGCTTTACTGATTCGTAGTAATTCATGCATAAACTCCTTTGATCGGACTTGGTGTCGCGATCGGGGATCGGTTATAGATAACAATTTAAGGTGCGGTAATTTATGGATATTGCGACTCTACTCGGTTTGGTTGTAGGTCTTTCGCTCGTTGTCGGCGCCATCATCCTGGGCGGCGCTGTTGATATTTTCGTCAATATCCCCGGCATGATGATTGTCATAGGCGGAACACTCGCCGCAATCATGGTCGCTTTTCCATTTGAAGAGGTCATACAGGCCTTTGTCGCTGCTTTCAAGATGTTCCAGCAGCGAAAGACCAAGGCCCGCGACGTGGTCAACATCATGGTCAAGGTTGCGGAGATCAGCCGCCGTGAAGGCCTGCTCGCCCTTGAAAATGTGCAGACCGAAAATCTGGTGCTCAAGAAATCCTGCCAGCTTATCGCTGACAACGCGGATTCGCTACTCATTCATGCCACGCTGGCCATCGAAATCAACGGCTTGCGGAGGCGGCATCAGGTTGCGCAGGATGTCTTCAAGCGGCTTGCCGCCTTGGCCCCGGCCTTTGGGATGATGGGGACGCTTATCGGTCTGGTGCAGATGCTTTCGCGTCTCAACGACCCCAAGGCCATCGGTCCGGCCATGGCCGTGGCGCTTTTGACCACTTTCTACGGCTCGGCCATGTCCACATTGATTTTCATTCCCATCGCGGCCAAGCTCCGCGCCCGCACCTTGCAGGAACAACTCAACCTGGAAATCATTTTCGAAGGCGCGAAGTCCATCCTGGAAAACAACAACCCGCGCCTCGTGTACGAGAAGCTTTCGTCCTTCCTGGCACCTTCGGAGCGGGGAGAGTAGGCCATGTCCGACGACCGTATGATAAAACCCCCGCAGGATGAGGAAGGCGAAGGGCAGGAGTGGCTGACCACTTTTGCCGACCTCTCCATGCTCCTGTTGGTCTTCTTCGTGCTTCTCTACTCCATGTCCACCATCGACACGGAAAAGTTCTCCAAGACGTTTTCTTCGGTGACCCAGGCCATCAGTGGGAAGCTCAGGGAAATCTCCACCAGTCGTATTTCCCGCGAAGAGGCCGGAGTGCTCATCGACCAGGCTCTCATGCACCGCCAGATTGTGGAATCCCAGCGCAAGGTTTTTGCCGAAGTCAAGACGCTGCAGACCAAGAAGGGCGTGGAGGGGCTGGTGAGCGCCCATTTCGAGGACGGAGTCATTACCCTGCGCGTGCCGGGCGACGTCTTGTTTCGGTCCGGGCAGGTGGCATTGACCGACAAGGGAAAACAGGTCATTCTCACTCTGCGGAATTTCTTCATCAAGCATCCCGACCAGCAGATCAAGGTGCTTGGGTATACGGACGACACCAAGCCGTCCGGACGTGGCCGATTCAAGGACAACTGGGAGATTTCGGCCATGCGCGCCGTAAACGTCCTGCGAGAGTTGCTCCGGATGGGTATCAAGGCCACGCGGTTGACCGCCACGGGCTTGGCCGACATGAATCCGATCTACCCCAATACTTCGCCCGCATCACGTGCAAAGAACCGTCGGGTCGAATTCATTCTTGAAAAAAGGGTGGGCGGACGGTAGAGAATTCCTGCCTGGGGGGAGCCTTGGGTTGAATAATGAATCAACCATGTTTTGTTCAGGGGATACCAATGGATTTTGAAATCAATTTGCCCAACGACGATGCCCGCCAACGGCAGGCGTTCCGAACCAAAGTGCCGGGCTTCAATGCTCGCTTCGAAGGGGTCGAGGGCGATTTTCCGGTCAAGGACCTGAGCGCCACCGGGTTTGCGATCATTGATGCTTCCAATGCTGTTTCCGAAGGCGTCGACCTTGTGGCGACACTTTTACTCAAGGAAAAGGTTTTTTTGGGCAAGGTGCCGGTCAGGGTCATGCGTGTCATGGGAGATGGCCTGGTTGGATTGAACTTCGAGAACATTGATCGCAGGCAACAGATCAAACTCGATAAACTGGTCCTGGAAGTGCAAAAGCGCCTTATCGCGCTCAAGAAGGCGAAACGCGTCGAACAGGACGACTAAGGTCCAGCAGTGAGTGCAAAGCATAGGGTCCTTATTGCCAACCGAGGCGAAATAGCCATGCGGATCATGAAGGCGTGCGCCCAGCTCGGCCATGACTTCATCTGCCTTTGCACGGATGTGGACAGGGAATGCGGACATGTGGACATGGCCCGTGAACTGGGCGGGGATTCCTGTGTCTACACCATCAGCAACTATCTGGACGCCAACGAAATATTTTCTGTTGCCGACCATGCGCAGGCCACAGCCATTCATCCAGGGTATGGTTTTTTCGCCGAGGATTTCCGTTTTGCCCGGCGTACCATGTCCCGCGACCGTTCCATGATTTTCATCGGCCCCTCCTGGTGGGTCATTCGCGAGCTGGGCGACAAAATCAACACCAAGCGCATAGCCCGTAGCTTGGGCGTGCCGACCATTCCCGGTTCGGACCGTCCGGTCTATAATGAACTGGAGGCCGAGAACATCGCCCGCAACCTGTTTGATTTCCAGGCGGCGCAGGGGATCCGAGACGGCATGGTTCTGGTCAAGGCCTCCGCGGGCGGCGGCGGCATGGGTATTGAAGAGGTGCAGGACCTGGATCAATTCCGTTCCGTGTTCCGGCGCATTCGTAACTACGCCAAGCGAAATTTCAATGACGAGGGTGTGCTCATTGAGCAGCGCATCTTCGACTTCAATCACCTGGAGGTGCAGGTTGTTTCCGAGCGCGGCGGCCGGAAGCACGTTCATTTCGGCACCCGCAATTGCTCGGTGCAGAGCACGGGCAAGCAAAAACGCATCGAGGTGGCCCCGGGGTTTGCCCCTGGTGATCTTCCATACGCGTTTGACGCCGCCAAGGTGCTTGAAGACATCACCCATCATTCCCTGACCATGGCCCGGGAGGTGGGGTACGACAATGTAGGCACCTGGGAATGGATCGTTACGCCCAAGGGTGAGCCGTTCCTCATGGAGGTCAATACCCGTATCCAGGTGGAAAACGGGGTTTCGGCCGTTATTTCACGTGTGGGCGGCGAGTTCGGGGTGAACATCATCAAGGAGCAGGTCCGCCTCGGCCTGGGCGGTGAGCTTTCCTACGATCAGGAAGATATTTCCTTTGACGGCGTGGGCATCGAGTACCGCATCATCGCTGAAAATCCGGACGATCGCTTTTCTCCCTGCTCGGGCGCCATCACCCGTTTCGGCTGGCAGGAGGAGGATTGGCTGGAATTGTCCACCCAGATTCCCCGGAACAGGGTCTATGAAATTCCCATGGAGTATGACCCGAACTTGGCGTTGGCCATTGTTTGGGGCGAAAGCCTGGAACAGGCCAAGGAACGGGGTATCCGGTTTCTTGATTCGGTGGTATTGGAAGGGGAGTCCGGGGGGAGCGCCGCCGAGTTCCGTACCAATATCGCTTACCTCAGAGACCGCACCGCCAACCTTTTGGAATTTTAGCCGCCATGGATAGCGACAAGAGAGTACAGGTTCTCAAGGACCGGTTGACCTACATCGAAGATATTTTTGGCGCCAAGCGGGTGGAAACCGTGGAGCTGCTCGGGGCCAAGTTCGGGGAGTTCCTGGACCGTCTCCCGGTCATGGATCACAGTGTTCGCGTTCGGGAATTCAAGCAGATCGAGGACCTGTTCGCCTTTGTCGAGCGCAAACTCGAAACCGAATTGACTCCCATGGATCGGGTCCGCATCGTTCGGCACCCGCAGCGCATCTGTCTTAAGGACATCCTTGAGAACGTCTACGATAATTACACCGAAATCGGCGGGCGCGGCGAATTCAACATCGACCCCAGCATGCTTATCGCCCGGGCCAATATCACCCGGCGCGTGGGCAAGAAGGTGATCAACCAGCCGGTCATGGTGATCGGACAGGAAAAGGGACACGGCGAGGGGTTCCGCAATGGAGGTTCGGCCAAGCCCTGGGGCAATGCCAAGGCCCTGCACTACATGAAGGTCGCCGAAACCGAGAATATTCCCATCCATACCTATGTTTCCACGCCGGGCTCATTTCCCATTGAGGACTATCCCGGTGCAGCCCAGCAGATCGCGCGCAACCTTTACGAAATGGCTACACTGCGGGTCCCCATCATAGCCGTGTTTTCGGAAGGGGGGTCCGGCGGCGCCGAGGCCGTGGGGCTGGCGGATCGCAGGCTCATGTTTTCCCACGGGTATTATTCGGTCATTTCGCCGGAAGGGGCCGCCGCCATCGAGGGACGCTTACGCACCGGACAACGCGCCACTCCCGAACTGGTGGAGAAGTGCGCAGCCCAACTCGGCATCACTGCCGAGGACAATTTGAGAAACGGCTACATCGACCGTATCATTCAGGAACCTTCGCTGGGCGCGCGGCCCGAACATTACGACTTTTACAAGGACCTGCGCCGCGAAGTGGTTCAGGCCACCAACGAGGTGGTCTCAAGCGTCAAGTCCATGAAACTTTTTCGGGCCATGGCGCTCAAGAATCGCAGACGACGGAAGGGCTCGCTTGATCCGGAAAGCATATACGTGCGCTGGCACTTGAGTAACAAGGCGCGGGGACGGTTGCTTGAAAAGCGCTTTCAGCACTTCCGGGAAATGTCCCATCACGCCTACGAGGACGGCAGGTCCTTTTGGGACCGGGTGAAGAGCGGTATGGAACCCCTCGGCTGGACCATCCATTCCTGGTTCAGCTACGGCTTGTTGCGGCGCCCCAGAAAGCATATGGAAGATTTCATGGAGGAGATGCGCGCCGAGGCGCATCTGGTGCGTGAGAAGGTGGTTCGTCCAGTCAGGGGCACCTTGCAGCGCATGAAGGTGGTCAGGAAGAAGCCTTCCAGCAGAATTCAGGAAAGGGCTCGGGAGGAGTTGACCCGTTTGTCCTGCCCAGAGGAAGGGGCCTGCATCATCGACGATTCCTGGCTGTGGATGAGTCCTCGTTCACAGGAGGACAAGGCGGTTTCCTGTCCCAATGCCCGCACCCACGGTTGCCAGGATCTTTGGGCGCCGGACCTTTTTGCCGAGTTCGCCGGGGTCTGCACCACTTGCGGCCATCATTTTCCCATGGAGTACGAATGGTACTTCTATAATATTTTCAACTATGTCGAAGCTACGGAGTTCAATGCGGACATCGAGTCCCGCAACCCGCTGGGCTACGAAGGTTTCGAACTCAAGTTGGACCAGGCCAAGAAGCGGACCGGCCGCAAAAGTTCCTGCGTGACTTTCGAAACCACTATCGACGACATCAAAGTGGTGGTGGCAAGCCTCATCGCCCCTTTCAGGGGCGGCACCGTAGGCGCGGCCGAAGGGGAAAAATTCATTCTGGCCGCAGAACGGGCGCGCAAGAAGCATTATCCGTTCATCGCCTATGTGCACGGCACGGCCGGAATCCGTATCCAGGAGGGTGTCAACGGCGTCATTCAGATGCCGCGCTGCACCTTGGCCGTGCGTCGGTATATCGATGCCGGAGGACTGTATCTGGTGCTTTACGACACCAATTCCTACGCCGGTCCCGTGGCCAGTTTTCTCGGGTGCTCGCCGTATCAGTTCGCGGTGCGCTCCTCCAACATAGGTTTTGCCGGTCCGGGCGTTATCGCCGAGACCACCGGCATGGAAGTTCCGCCCAAATATCACAAGGCGGATCAAGCGCTTTCGCGCGGTCACATTCAGGGCATCTGGGACCGAGGTGAGATCAGGAAAAACCTGTATCAGGCGCTCTTGACCATGGGCGGTCGGAACCTCTATTATCGCTAGTTGCCTCAAGGCGCTTCTTTCAAAAAACATCAGGGGAATAGAATTGCTGAATATCAAGGAATTGCTTGAAGATATAAAAGCCAACCCGTACAAGGAAATCGTCATCAAGTCGCCGCACACCGGTGCCGTGGAATTCGCGGACATCAAGCCCGGCGACAAGGTTCGGGGGCGTTCCGGCAGCTATAGCGAAAAGCCGGGCACTTTGTTGGCCAATCTGACCAGAGAAAAGAACAGGAAGCCCATCAACGCCCCGGAAAAGGGCGAGGTGGTCAATATCCGTACCGAGCTGGAAGGGAAGTTCGTGGAGGCCGGTGAGGAACTGCTCACCATCCGTCACTTCCTGACCCGCAAGGAAGTCATCGAACTTATTCTCAAGAAAGCCCTGCATCTTTTCCGAGCACCCGAACGCGCCAAGTACTACTTCATCCCTGAAGTGGATCAGAAGCTCAAGGTTTCTGGCAAGCGTTCGGTAAAGGTCCAGGACGGCATGGAGATGCTTATCGTCTCCCGCATGAAGCGTGAAACCCCGCTTGCCTACAGCGGCCCCGAGGGCATCATCTACTCGGTCTACTTCACCCGCGGCGACAACGTGGATGCCGGCGAGCCGTTGCTGGGCATCTGCCCCGAGGACCAACTGACCACCATTCAGGACGTGGTCGCCAAGGTCCAGAGCGAGTGGGACGAGGAATAGCTTTACATGGGCAGGATTCTCCAGATACGCGTTTCGGCGACGACCTTTGACGAAAAGGCCGTGGAGAAGGCCTGGCCCGTATTGAACAAATTGGTCTGGGAAAAAGGGGAGTTCATGAACCCCTCACGGGGAGTCATGGAGTTGGCCCATGCTGCGTTTACTGCTGTGGACGCCGGGTTGCTTCCCTCTCAACAGGCCGGAGCATTGGAAAAGGACGCGCGCCGTGCCGAGGAAATCCGGCGTTCACTCGAACAGGCGCTGGGTGATTGGGACGCCAAGACGGCGGACCGACTTGCCTACGAATTGGAAGACGTCCTGGATGAATTGGAACAAACCGCAAAAGGATTGTGATCGCTTCGGGCGATCGTGAGTCCACGCAGGAGGAGAGATATTATGGCAGGCAGCCTGAACAAGGTTATTCTGATCGGCAGAATCGGGCAGGACCCGAAAGTTTCCTATACCTCGTCCGGACAGGCCGTGGCCAACTTCAGCGTGGCGACCGACGAAGGTTATCGCGACAAGAACACGGGGCAGCGCGTGGAGCGTACTGAATGGCACCGTGTGGTGGCCTGGCGTCAGGCTGCGGAGTTTGTGGCCAACTATCTCGGCAAGGGCCGTCTGGTCATGGTCGAGGGAAAGCTGCAGACCCGCAAGTGGCAGGACCAGAATGGTCAGGATCGCTATACCACCGAAATCGTGGCCGACCGAGTGCAGGGACTTGACCGCGCCCAGGAAGGCGCCGGCGCTCCGCAGCAGGGCGGTTACCAGCAGAACAACTACCAGCAGCAGGGAGGCGCTCAGGGCGGTTATCAGTCCCAGCCCCAGGGCGGCTACAACCAGGGCGCACCGCAGCAACAGCAGGGTGGCGCTCCTCAGTCTCAGGATGAAGACCTCGGTCCGGCGTTCCCGTCCGAAGCTTCCGGCATGGACGACGTACCGTTCTAGCCAGGCAGTAGAAAAAGGCCCGTCTGCTTTGTTCCACCTAAAAAGATCATGGCAGAACCTTTTTGAACAGCCTGAGGCGTATGGCTGACCAGAAAATAAAAAAAGCGGACCCCGGTCCGCTTTTTTTTGTGTCCTAGTCTTCTTTTTCCGGGGCGTAAGCCTCGGCCTCTCCCTTGAGATGAATGTCGAGCCAGCGCTTCATTTCCCAGATCATGTGCATGATTGACTCCCGGCCATAGTAGGAATGGCCTTCATGGGGGAGCATGACCAGCCGGGCGGTTTTTCCCAGTCCCACCAGCGCCTGGTAGAACCGTTCGGACTGCTCGGGGAAGGTCCCGGCGTTTTGGTCGTGTTCGCCGTGGATGAGCAGCACCGGATTCTTCATACCCGAGACGTAAAAGAACGGGGACATCTTTTTGTACAGTTCCGGTTCGGTCCAGAAGGAGCGGTGTTCTCCCTGGAACCCGAAGGGAGTGAGGGAACGGTTGTAGGCCCCGCTTCTGGCGATTCCTGCGGCGAACAAGCGTGTGTGGGCCAGCAGGTTTGCCGTGGAAAATGCGCCGTAGGAGTGTCCGCCCACAGCGATTTTGTCTGGTGAGGCCACCCCGATGCGCACCAATTCGTCCACAGCCGCCTGGGCGTCCAGCTGCAACTGGTCCAGGAACGTGTCGTTGGGAAGGGAATCCTCGGACCCTATGATGGGCATGGTCGGGCTATCCAGCAAAGCGTATCCCATGAGGGGCCAGAACATTCTGGAGGTGCGCCCCAGACGCATGAAGGAGTTCGATTCCCTGATGGCTTTTTCCGCTGCATCCCGGTTTGCATATTCTCGGGGATAGATCCAGACGAGTACGGGAATGGTCCCGTTGTCGACTGCATAGCCTGGAGGGAGGTACAGGTCGCCAGCAAGCCTGACGCCGTCTTGCCTCTGATACTCCAAGTGCTCCTTGCGCACGTTCAGCAGTTCGGGCGCCGGGGGGGCGAAGGTCGTAACGGGCCTGACTTCGGTGTTGTCCTTGTTGCGGATGAAATAATTCGGCGGTGCGGTGAAGGATTGGCTGAGAATCAGCCAGGTGTCGTCCTTCTTGTCCATGGGCTGGATGGGGGACTCCTCCGAATCCGGATTTCCTTGCCAAACCAGTTCCTTTACTCCCGTTTCCAGATTCAGGGAAAAGAGAATGTCCTTTTCCTCGGTCATGGAGGTTTCGCGTCCCACCAGGTAGATCTTCTTTTCGTCCGAGGACAGTCTGTACTGTTTGAATGGGCCGTCCTTTGCCAGGATCATGGGGTGCAACTGGCCCTCGTTGAATTGCGACCATCCGGTTGCATTGTCCTGCGGAGTGAGTTCTTCCCGGGCGGTAGTCACGATCCAGGCATTGGCGGAACCAGTGTCTGGGGCGGTCCCTGTGGCCACGATAAAATTTCCATTACCCCAGTACAGGGCCTTGAAACGGTCGGGCATCCTGAGCTTGGAAACAGGAGCCGCATCGAACGGTTTCTCCAGCGATAATATTTCATCTTTGATGAGGGCATCCTTTTCCCGGCCGCCCGCATCCCTGGATTCGACCCACCAGATCTCGGCGGATTCAGCCGGGTTCCAGGCACAATGGCGCGCGCCGTTGCGTACGCCCCAGCGGCCCGAGGGGATGGTTGAGGCCAGTTGCAAGTCATCCACCTGTCGCACTGTCTTACCCTCGTTGAGTTCGACGATCTCGACCCGGTACGGGAACCGGTTCACCGGGAAAGTGTAGGAGTATGGCCGGTGAATGGTTTCTGTCAGGAGGTACTCTCCGTCGGGAGAGGAGCTGATTTTTTTGAACAGGCCCGGATTTCCGATCGGCCTGTGTTCGCCGTTCAGTCTGATGTCTGCAATCCGGGAAGTGGCCAGATATTCGAAGAGCAGGATGTCGTAACCGCTCTGCAGCAGGTGCTGGTAGGTTCGGGCCGGTGTGGCCGTTCCGGATGAGTCTCTGACGCGGGGGCCGAACTTGTGCTTCGACATTTCAGGCTGGGAGGTGCGTTCCTCGGGAACGGTCAGGGCCAGGATTGACTCGCCGTCGGGATTCCATACGTAGGGCGTTCCCAGAATGTCGTTGAGGCGGAGCTCGGACAGGCGTCGTGCTTCCAGAGACCGAAGGTCGGCAATCCAAAGTTCCAGTCCGGTTTCCGTGTAGACGGTCATGGCAATGTGTTTCCCGTCGGGAGCCCAGGATATGTGAGCCAGGCCGCTTCCTTCGGGGAGGTTCACAACCTGTCTTTTCTCTCCGTCCTCCAAGTCATAGACGTCCAGGGAACCGGCCAGATTCAATGGCCTTCGGGAGTTGCTTTTGGTGTCGATGAGGATGCCGGCCAGTCCCACGGTGGGATGGGTCAGTTCTTCCACCGAAAAGAGTGCGCCGTAGTTGATGAGCAGAAGATTTTCTCCGTCCGGACTGGGAACGCCTTTGGGCGGTGCAGGAACGTTCATTATCTTCCCGACAGGCTCGGGCACGGTCTGGTAGGATATCTCAGCAGCGCATGGAGCGGCGAGAAGAAGGGAAACTGTCGCAGTTAAGAGGGCGTATAATATGCTATTCATGTCTTCGCGGTGTTGAGTCTTGTCTCTTGAATCCAGCGTGGACTCTTCCTGCCACCGGTTGGGAGTGGCTTGTTCGGCAAAAAAATCAAGAGTACGTGACTCAACACATGAGTCAACCATGGGAACGAAACTGCACTTTGAAAACTGCTGATCCTTCAGGCGGCTCGTGTCACTCGCTTGAGGAGGAAAGAAAAAAACAGTCTTCGCCGCCCCAGGCATTCGCATGGAGGTGCTGTGTCATATGCCGTTGTCCGTTGTGGTCTCCGCCTCTTCTTCTATTGCAGGCCGCAAGCGGGTTGAGCCATCGGACCTGGCGGACATGCAACTTATCGTCACCCCCAGGGTCTGGAACGCCCGCCAAGCCATTGAGCAGGCTTTCCGTGAAGACGGTGCCGTCCCATACTCCGTGGCGCAGTGCGACAACATGGAGATCGTTAAGAGTTGTGTCCTGGACGGGCAAGGCGCTTCGGTTCTTCCCGACTTCACAGTGGCCGAGGAAGTGCGGCGGGGGCGGCTGGTCCGCCTCAGTGTGCCGCTTCTCCTGGCGCATGCGTCAGAGAGGGGAATTCCCGTAGTCGGCGAGGCATTTATACGGATTGCTCGTGAACTTTTCCGAGAACCTGGGGCATGAGGGACTTTTTTGGATTTTTCGTGAATGCCTTGGGAACGGGAGGATTGTCCGTTTTTTATTCGGACTTTTTTTCGTCGTGAAGTTGATTGGCGATGCTGATGAGCAGGGTATCCATGTCCACGGGTTTGGCCAGGTAGTCGTTGAACCCGGCCTGGATGATGGATTCCCGGTCGCCTCGCATGGCGTAAGCCGTAAGGGCCACCACCGGGATTTCCCGATGGGCTTCGCCCCCCTTGCCGTCGCGGATGGCTTGGAGTGTTTCCAGACCGTCCATGGTGGGCATCTGGATATCCATGATCACGCAGTCGTAATCGTTAACCTGCAGCTCTTCCAGCACCTTTTGCCCGTCGTTGACGCTGGTGACGTTGTGCCCGGCTTTTTCCAGGAAACGACTGGCGGCCAGTCGGTTGACCGGATTGTCCTCCGCCAGGAGGATGGAATACCGTTTGGAAACCGAGAATTCCGGCACAATGCAGACATCGCCCATATGATCTGGAGCTGTCCCAGGTCTGACACTCACGTTGAAGCGTATCGAAGTTCCTTTGTTTACCGTGCTGGTGATGGAGATGGCGCCGTGCATGAGGTCCACCAGTCTTTTCACGATGGCCAGGCCCAGGCCGGTGCCTGCAAAGCGCCGGGTCAGAGCGCCTTCCACCTGGGTAAACGGTTCGAAAATGACGGCCAGCTTGTCCTTGGGAATTCCTATTCCCGTGTCGGATACCGTGATGTTCAGCTGGATTGATTTGTCGACCACAGGATCGGGGCGGGCTAAGGCTTCCACCCTTATTGAACCCTTATGGGTGAATTTGACCGCGTTGCCCATCAGATTGAACAGAATTTGCCGGATGCGCCCCGCGTCGCCCAGCAGCCACTCCGGGGTACCGGACTCGATGCCCCAACTCAGAGTGATGTCCTTGTCCTTTAGTTGCTGGTTGAAAATGTTGGCGACGGAACTGAGCATTTTGGAAAGCTGGAAACTGGAAGGCTCGATTTCCATTTTTCCGGCCTCTATTTTTGAGAGGTCGAGGATGTCGTTGATGATTTCCAGCAGGCTCTTGCCCGCGGTCTCGGCATTCTGGATGTATTCGAGTTGTTCCGTGCTGAGCTCGGTGCAGGCCAGGAGCTGGAGCATGGAGAGTACGCCGTTGAGCGGGGTGCGTATCTCATGGCTCATGTTCGCCAGGAATTCCGATTTTGCCTGGCTGGACTCTTCAGCCTTGAGCGTCAGTGTGCGGAGGTCCTTTTCAATGGTGTGGCGTTTGAGAGCGGCGCTAAGGATGCTTGCCGCCGTTTGCAGGGCGTCGAGTTCGGCAGAACTCCAGTCCCGCTCGGTCCGGCATTCGTCAAGGCCGATGAACCCCCACCAGTGGCCGTCCAGGTAGATGGGAGCCGCAGCCAGGGAAATGATGTCCTGCTGCTCCAGAAGATTTCTCTCTTTTTTGGGAAATTCGATTACATTGCCCGCTATCATCTTGTGCTTCAGGAAGCGTTTTTTCCAGCGTCCGGCCCCTGCCTCCTCATAGCCGATATCCAGGAATTTGGTTTTGCCGATTTTACGCTGCACGCCCTTGGCCCCCCATTCCACCAAGGGAGTCATGCGTTCGGAGCCGTCCTGGGCGTAATAGTTCTTGAACACATGGACACGGCTTACGTCCGTGGCTTTGCCCAGTCGTTTCAGGAATTCCGGTATATGTTTGTGCCAATACCCCTCGGCCAGGAAACGTTCCGAGGCCCAGTTCATGGCTTCCAGAATGGCGTCGCGTTTAAGGAGCGCCAGTTCGTTCTGCTTGCGTTCGGTGATGTCCGTGGCGATTTCCAGGCGTACCAGACGACCGTCGGGCCAGTGTATGGCCCGATCCTGAATGTAGTACCAGCGGCCATTGCTCGTATTTTGGAATTCCCAGATGTGGACATCCTTGGGCTTGCCATTCTGATCCACGATCTTGTCGTTGGTGCAGAAAGGACAGGGGCCGGTCTGGTCCCGCTGCAGAACCTCCCAGCACTTGCGTCCGATGGCGTTCTGGTCGACACCCACGTCGTTCATGCTTTTCCGGTTCAGGAAGATGAGTTCATTGGAGGCGATATCCGCGACGTAGACGACCGCGTCCAGGCTGTCGAGTACGGTGAACAGACGCTGGAAGTTCTCCTCCGGACTGCTGAATTGAAAGACCGTCAACTGATCTTCGTGCGCCATACGCGTTCCCTGGATTGCTTTCGTTGAAGGCATCGCAGTGTGAACAATACCCGTCCCCATAATCATGGAGTATTATTTTTGAGGGAGAAAGCGCTCTGTGCGGCGGGACGGAAAATCAGAGTCGTTTACGGGTGAACAGGGTGTTGTAGGTGATGGTCAGCAGCACGGCGAACACGGCCGATCCAACTCCAAGCACGGCCTTGTAGTAGGCCGGCGCGGTCAGGGCCATGCGGATGAACAGGGTGGAAAGAGCGAATCCGGAGTTGCGGAATACGGCCCTGAAGGTGGGAAGGTAGCGCTGGGAAATGAGCACCAGCAGGATGTCGCTGAAAATCAGCACGGTGTAGAAGGCTTCGAAAAAGCCGAAGTCGTGCCCGTGTCCGTGGGCGAAGAGCCAGCAGTTGTATAAGCCCATGCCCAGGAAGGCGGCCAGCAGTACCAGGGCTACGATTTTCTTGGCGGCCACGAATTTGAAGAGCACGGCGCCCTTGGTGGCTTCATCGTCGGGATCGCGGCGGAGCAGGGTATAGACGCCGAGCAGGGCGAATATGAGCAATGCGGAACACCCGTCCGCAACAATATGCTTCACCGCTTCGATCTGCGCTTCACCGATGTGGATCGGCTCCGGAAAGTGGACGAGTTCCTTGAAGGAACTGCGCAGCAGAATCAGGGCCAGAATCTCGAATTGCTTGCCCACTGCCTTGGAAATGGAGCAAGGCAGGGTAAAGATGAGGCTGACCACCTCGAGAATGAGCACCAAGGTGAAGGCCAGGCTGATGGCCATGTAGTGGCTGGTGGGCGTTCTGGCGGCGATCGAGTTGGGCAGCAGGCCCTGCCTGTTCAGTTCGATGCCCAACATCCCCAGCAGGAAGACTATGACCAGCAGACCGGCGACATTGCGCTGGGTCCGGTCGCTTTCCCACCAGTGGTGCAGGGGATCGAAGAGGTAGGTAGCTCCGTTGTAGACCCGGTGCATGAGGCCGAGGCCCTCGCCGGCCGACTGTGGTTTCAGAGCCGCCACTGTCCTATACCTCGAAGAGCATTTCCAGGTCGTCGCGCGTCAGGCTTTTGAGCGCGGATTGTCCCGGAATGATGGCTTCGGCCACGTCCTTTTTCATTTCCTGCAGTTTGAGGATTTTTTCTTCCACCGTGTTCTGGCAGATCATCTTGTAGGCGAAGACCTGGCGTTTCTGGCCGATGCGGTGTGTACGGTCGGTGGCCTGGTTTTCCACGGCCGGGTTCCACCACGGGTCGTAGTGGATGACGTAGTCCGCAGAGGTCAGGTTCAGACCGGTGCCGCCGGCTTTGAGCGAGATCAGGAACAACGGGATGTCCGGCGAATCGTTGAAACGGTCGACCTGATCGAATCGGTCCTTGGAAGAACCGTCCAGATAGCAGAAGGGCATGTCCTTGATTTCCAGCCAGGAGCGGATGATGTGCAGCATGGACACGAATTGGGAGAAAACCAGCACCTTGTGTCCGCCGTCGATGATGTCGGTCACCAGATCCTTGAAGGCGTCGAACTTGCCCGACGGCAGGTTGGTCTCGATGCCCGGGATGTCCAGTTTCAGAAGGCGCGGGTGGCAGCAGATCTGGCGCAGCTTCAACAGGGCGTCCAGAATGGACATCTGGCTTTTGGCCAGGCCCTTTTCGTCCACGTCCTTGAGCACTTGGTCCTTGAGCCGCTTGGCCAGGGCGCTGTAGAGCTCCTGCTGCTCCTCGATGAGGTCGCAGTAGTGTGTGGTTTCTATCTTGGGCGGCAGATCCTTGGCCACTTCGGACTTGGTGCGGCGCAGGATGAACGGCTTCACCCTGGAGCGCAGGTAGTCGAGGGTTTCTTCGTCACCATCCTTGATGGGCTTGACGATACCGCGCTGGAAGGAATGCTGGGAGCCCAGGAAGCCGGGCATGAGGAATTCAAACAGGGACCACAGCTCGAACAGGTTGTTTTCGATGGGGGTACCGGACAGGCAGAGCTTCATATCCGCGTCCAGTCTGCGCACCGAACGGGCAGTGATGGTGTTCGGGTTCTTGATGTTCTGGGCTTCGTCCAGGATGACCGCGTTGTATTTGTACTTGAGCAGTTCGTCCAGGTCGCGGCGCAGCAGGGCGTAGGTGGTGATGATCAAGTCCGAGTTCTTGATGTGCTGGAACAGATCCTCACGCTTGGCGCCGTAGATGGTCAGGCGGGTCAGATCCGGCACGAACTTCTGGGCTTCACGCTCCCAGTTCGGGAGTACGGAGGTGGGGACGATGATCAGGTTCGGCCCGGCATTGCCCGACTCGGCAATGGATTGGATGAAGGACAGGGTCTGGATGGTCTTTCCGAGCCCCATTTCGTCCGCAAGAATGCCGCCGAAACCGTATTCACGCAGGAAGTTCAGGTAGCTCAGCCCCTGCTGCTGATAGGGGCGCAGCGTGGCGTTGAGATTCTTTGGCTGGTCAACTTGCCTGATTTCCTTGAAGTTTTCTATTTTCTGGCGCAGCTCGACAAAGAATTCGTCGGTCTTGGCGTGCGGTATGTCATCCAGAATCTTGTCCAGCACCGGAGCTTCGAATTGCTGGAATTGCTGCTGGGGCGGTTTCTCCGGGTCGTAGCCAAGAGCCTTGAGTTTGTAGCCCAACCGCTTGAGCCAGCTCTCAGGCAGGCTGGTATAGGAGCCGTCCTTGAGCTGCACAAAGCGTTTGCCGCTGGTCCATGCCTTCCAGATCTTGTCGATGGGCACCCGCTGGTCGTCGTATTCCACGGCCAGATCCAGGTTGAACCACTTGTTTTCCTCGTCCGTTTCCACCTCGGCCACGATTTCCGGCTTGGAGTTGCGGACCTTGTAGCGGGTCAGGTTCTTTTCACCATAAACCCGGTATGCCTCGATGAGCATGGGGTAATAGTCCAGCAGGAAGTTGATGGCTTCTTCCTGCTCCATGAACCAGATGTGATTGCTGCGCGGCTGGAATCCCATGCTGGCCAGCTCGGCAAGGAGCATGGCTTCTTCCTGCTGTTCGCGGCGGATAAGGTAGCTCTTGCCTTCCACATGATAGCTGCCGGTTTGCAGGTCCGGGTTGGGGCCGGGCAGGCTGAATTCGCCGTGCTCGTTTTCGTAGATGTTCTGGACCTTGAGGGTCAGCAGGCTGCCTTCTTCGTCCAGGTAGAGCTTCGGGTTGTAGTGTGCCGCCTGGAAGATGGGGCCGACCCGCTCCAGGAAGTCTTCCTGGCCGTAAAGGTCGGACTGGGGGATTTTGGTCCAGACGCGATCCAGGAATTCGGAAACATCCGAATGGGGGATGATGGGCTCCTGCTCCACCATGTCCTGAATCAGTTCCGGATCAAGTCCGGTCTGTACCGGGTAGAATCCCTGCTTGCGGTAGACCCACAAGGGCAACCGGCCATAGAAAAAGACTTCGTCTTCCGCCTTGATGGGGAAGGGGAGTTTGTCGTCGCGCGCCAGCATGATGTCGAAGTTCAGCCCGTCTTCGGAAAGATGGGGTGAAAGCTTGAGCTGCATGGTCTTGTTCTCGATGCGAACGGGCTGGTCGGATTCGCGCAGGTAAAGGTAATATTCGCTTTTGATGGAGCGGAAGAACCAGGAGTGCAGACCGGCCGGTATTTCGACCTTGTGTCCCCAATACTCGAGATAGTGACCGATCATCTCGGCCACGCGGGGCAGGAAGGGAGAGGTTTCGCACCAGTCCGGGTTTTCCACGATCTGTTGCAGGGTGACTTCGTTCTGTACCTGGGAAATGCCGGACTTATTTTGGCGTGCGCGGAAAAAAGCCACCTGCAATCTGCCCAACTCGGGGTAGATGCGGTAAATGATGTAGTGCTTTCCCGCTTCGGGTTCCAGTTCGGTGGCAAAAAAAGGTCTGAAAGTCTGGTGCCAGTCAGTTCTCGGGGCGGGGATCTCCTCGCCTTGTTCCGTATCCAGGGATTTGAGCAGCTTGACCGCAGTGGCCGCCACATGCCTGCATACGCCGGAGAACGAGTCCGGGCAATTGCAGTAGTAATTGACGGTGTTGTCGCTGAGATTGATGCCGATTTCCGAGGAGTAGTTCTGGAAGTCCTCACCCTCGACCTGTCCCTCAATATCCCAGTACCGTTCTCGCTGCTTGAGGTCCATTTTCTGAACCCCGCCCGAGGCGGCAATGCTTTGTCCCATCTCCAGGATGTAGTCCGGGACGGTGTCGTTCACAAATCCCTGAAGTATCTGTTTGACAACTGATTCTTCGCCGTTGGCCATTTTTCTCGAAAGCTCCTTGGTATTTTCTCCCTCGACCATGGGGCAATATCCGCTATGGCGGGGGCGAAAATTCTATGTAATACTTGGGCTCATGGAGTATTTAGGGCAGAAAATTGTGGAAGTGTGTTTGCCTCCCCCCAAGAGCTAATTGTATATGATCGAATAACCCCCCTTTGGCAAGAAAAAATGAAAGCCGTAAACTTTGTACTGGTATTAGTCTTCGTGTTTCAGCTGTTCGGATGCTCCGACCCAGGCCCCCGGCCCGCCGAGCGGGGAGCGCGCGTGGTTGATGCCGTGATTCCTGACACTCCTCAATACGGCGGCCGGTTGGTGGTGCCCTCCATTGGGGCTTTCACCAACTTTATTCCGTATCTTTCCACGGACGCAGGAGATCATAATATAACCAAGAAAGTCTATGTCGCTCCTCTTCGCTACAATAAAAACATCGAACTTGTCCCCTGGGCGGCCGAGTCGTTCGAGGTGCTCGACGGCGGCAAGCACCTCAAGTTCAAGCTGCGGGAGGACATCTACTGGTTCGACGGCGTGCAACTTACGGCCGAGGACATGGAGTTCACCTACAACCTGCTCATCGATCCCAAGACGCCAACGGCCTATTCCACGGACTGGAAGGCCATCAATGAATTCCGCCGCACCGGCAAGTTCACCTTCGAGGTCTTTTACGACAAGTCCTATGCCCGCGCGTTGGTGACCTGGGCTTTGGACATTCTTCCCAAGCATGCCTTGGAGCACGAGGATATAGCAAACACCAAGTACAGCAGGGCTCCCTTGGGGGCCGGAGCATACAAGCTCAAGGAATGGATTCCGGGCCGCCGGGCGGTGCTGGAATCCAACCCTGACTATTTTCTCGGCAAGCCGTATATCGACACGATAGTATATCGCAATGTCAGCGATATCGCCACCCAATTCCTGGAACTCAAGGCCGGGAATGTGGACATGATGGGCCTGACCCCGCTTCAATACCTGCGCCAGACCGTGGGGAAAGACTGGGCGGGATACAACAAGTACAAATATCTGTCTTTTGGATATTCGTTTCTGGCCTACAATCTCAGGCATCCATTTTTCCAGGATAAACGGGTCAGGCAGGCGCTGGATTATGCCATAGATAAACAGGAGATCGTCAAAGGCGTGCTCATGGGCTTGGGTATCCCGACCATCGGTCCTTACAAGCCCGGCACCTGGGTCTACAACGACAAGATCAAGGACCGCGGCTACCATCCGGACAAGGCACGGAAGCTGCTGGCCGAGGCGGGCTGGAAGGACACGAACGGAGACGGACTGCTGGACAAGGACGGAAAGCCGTTTTATTTCACCATACTGACCAACCAGGGAAATTCCCAGCGGATTAAAACCAGTGTCATTATTCAGGAGCGTTTGCGTGATATTGGCATCAAGGTCGATATCCGCGTGGTGGAATGGGCTGCATTCATCAATGAGTTCATCGACAAAGGGCGTTTTGACGCCATTGTTCTGGGGTTCACCATCACCCAGGATCCAGATTTGCACACCGTCTGGCATTCTTCCCGTATGTCTCCAAACGGTTTGAATTTTATCGGGTACAAAAACGAGGAATTGGACCGGTTGATCGTCGAGGGCAGACATACTCTGAACCAGGCCGAACGTAAGAAAATATATGACCGTGCCCAGGAAATATTATTTGATGAACAACCGTATTGCTTTCTGTACGTTCCCTACGCTCTGCCCATTTTAAACAGCAAGGTGCAGGGAGTGAAGCCGGCACCGGCGGGAATCGATTATAACTACACCGAGTGGTGGATACCGAAGTCGCTTCAATTGCAGCGCTAGACAATAAACAAAAATGATTCGAATCAACGACATAACCGACAAGGTTGCGACTTACATAGACAACCCTGACCTTGCCCTGATCCAGAAGGCCTACATTTTTGCGGCCCAGGCCCACGAAGGTGTGGTGCGTCTTTCGGGTGAACCCTACATTTCCCATCCCATGTCCGTGGCCTACCAGCTCTCGGAAATGCAGCTGGACGAGGCCAGTGTGGCTGCGGGGTTGCTGCACGATACGGTGGAGGACACGGACACCACCATCGACGAGATCGAGGACCTGTTCGGCGAGGAAGTGGCCGACATCGTGGACGGGGTGACCAAGATCAGCAAGATGCAGTTCGAGTCCAAGGCCGTGGCCCAGGCCGAGAACATGCGCAAGATGATTCTGGCCATGGCCGAGGACATCCGTGTGCTCATGGTCAAGCTGGCGGACAGGCTGCACAACATGCGTACCCTGGTTCACATGAAACCCATCAAGCAGCGCATGATCGCTCAGGAAACCCTGGACATTTACGCGCCGTTGGCCAACCGGCTTGGTCTGCACCGAATCAAGACCGAACTGGAGGACATGTGCCTGCGTTTTCTCAAGCCCGACGTTTATGAGCAGCTTAGTGAAGCCGTGGCCCGGCACAAGTCCGCGGGCCAGGAATACATCGACCGGGTCATCGGCCTTATCGAGGACATGTTCAAAAAGAACAAGATAGAAGGGCGGGTCTACGGGCGTACCAAGCACCTCTACAGTACGCACACCAAGATGCAGCAGCAGGAATTGAGTTTCGAGGAGATATACGACCTCATCGCCTTCCGCATCATCGTGCCCTCGGTCAAGGACTGTTACGCGGTGCTCGGCCTGATTCATGCGGAATGGAAACCCATTTCCGGTCGTTTCAAGGACTATATTTCCATCCCCAAGGCCAATATGTACCAGAGCCTCCACTCCACGGTCATCGGCCCGGAAGGGGAGCGCATCGAAGTCCAGATCCGTACCGAGGAAATGCACCGGGTGGCTGAATACGGTGTGGCCGCCCACTGGCAGTACAAGGAAGCGGGCAAGGGCAGCAAGCAAGGCAAGACTGCGGGCCAGCGCGACGCCGAGCGTTTTACCTGGCTGCGGCAGATTCTGGACTGGCAGCGGGAGCTCAATGATCCGCGTGAATTCATGGCCTCCCTGCGGTTCGACCTTTTCCAGGAAGAGGTCTACGTATTCACCCCCAACGGCGACATCAAGGAATTGCCGGACGGGGCCACACCCGTGGATTTTGCCTATGCCATCCATTCCCAGGTGGGCGACCATTGCGCCGGAGCCAAGGTCAACGGACGTCTGGTGCCGCTGCACACTCCGCTCAAGAACGGCGATTCCGTCGAGGTCATTACCGACAAGAACCGCGCCCCCAGCAGGGACTGGCTCAAGTTCGTCAAGACCGCCAAGGCCCGGACCCGCATCAAGCAGCATATTCGCACGGTCGAGCGCGAACGCAGCTTGGGCCTGGGTAAGGAGATGCTGGAGAAGGAAGGCCGCCGTGTGGGAGTCAATGTCGCGAAAGCTGTAAAAGACGGCACCTTCCTGGAGTTGGCCAAGGAATTCAACTGCACCAGCGCCGACGATCTGGTGGCCCAGGTCGGGTTTATGAATCTGACCCCCAAAAAGGTGCTCAAACGGCTCTATGCGCTCCTGCATGAAGAGGAGGAAGTCGCGCAGATCCCGGAGAAGGCTCCCGAGCCGTCCAAGGCGCCGGGCAAGTCCGACGGTCTGAGTTTGAGCGGCGTGGACGAGATGCTGGTGCGCTTTGCAAGCTGCTGCAACCCTCTTCCGGGCGATCCCATCACCGGATACATCACTCGGGGCCGGGGGGTGACCATCCATCGGGTGGACTGTCATAATGTCAAGAATTTCGAACCGGAACGTCTGCTTCAGGTTTCCTGGGAAGGGGAGGAGGATAAGTCCTACCCGGCCAAGATCAAGATCAAATGCCACAACCGTTTGGGCATGCTCGGTAAAATTTGTTCGTTACTGGCCGAAGCCGGGGTGAACATCGATTCCGGAAGCTTCACCTCCCAGGTGGACGGCACCTCGCTTCTGGAGTTCACCGTGGAGGTCAAGGATCTCAATCAGCTTTACTCCGCGCTGGCCAAAGTCAAGAATCTCAACGCGGTCATAGAGGCTCTTCGGGTGTCCTAGCCGATTCGTCTTTCGTTGAAACAAGGAAGCCCGCCGAGAACCGGCGGGCTTTTATTGTTCCGGTTTGGAGGAGGCGTCCGGAACAGAGGGGAGCTGATTCATTTACTTCTTCACATGACACTGCCTGCAGGAGGTCGGTGCCTTGATGTTGCCTGCCTTTTTGGCAGCCTTGTGGCAGCCGACGCAGCTCTTTTCGGACCTGGAGTCGTGGAAGGCCTTGTAGAAGCTCATCCCGTCCTTCTTTCCCGGTTGATCGTGACAGCCGGGACTGCCGCACTTGCGCATTTCCGATGCGCCGTTCCAGGTATGGTGGCAGGTCTTGCATTCCAGGCCCTGCTTTGCGTGCAGTGTGTGCGAAAAGGGTACATCCGGCTTCCTGGCCTGCATGCCGGCCGGGGCTACCAACATCATGTCCGCCGGAGCCGTGGTCCCTGCGTAGGCATTGCCCACGCACAAAAGAAAGGCGATCGTAACGGCTATCTGGAATATCCTTGTTCTCATGGCGTTCTCCTAGCTTGGGGAGTCCCGTTGATCCTTCTCTTTTGCTGCAACAAGAAAAGCAAGGCTTGTGCCATATGTGTAGTGGCTTGAAATAATAGTGTTTTTATTATTTTGTGCCTGTGCGTATGGCAGGATGTGTACGCAGGCTGCACGTGTACGTGTGTTTTTTGCCCACAAAAAAAGCCTCCCTGCGGAGGCCTTGGATTTCGGCTTGTGTGATTGGGTCAGCCCCAGAGGAAGAGCTTGGTGGCTTCGTCGTAAACCCGGTTCAGCGGTTCGCCGGCCACTTCCCGGATGAAAGCTTCGCCCGCGAAGATGATGCAGCCTTCCATGGCATGTCCACCCAGTGCCGCACCGGTTGCGTCGGAAAGGGTCAGGTGCAGATGCACGAACACTTCGTCGTCCTTCAGGGAGATGTTTCCCATTCCGAACAGCAGTTCCACGTTTTTGTCCACGGGATGAGATTCGTATGAAAAGGTGTTCTGGTTGTAAAAGCCCAGCTCGGCCTTTTCCAGGGCACCGATGACCTGCACGGTGCCGCGGGTGATGTTGTTTTCCTTGGCGATTCTGGTCAACTCGGTTACCAGGTCGCCGCCCTTGGGCAGTCGGGTCAGTATTTCCTTGCTCATATCGTGCTCCTTTGGGAATTTTTGAAATGGGTGATAGGCCGCGTCGGGTTTTCTCTACCCCTTCACGATGTCCTTGAAAAGTGCGCACCACGGATTTTATTGTCATGCAAACAAAAAAAGGGAGGACCGGGGCCCTCCCTTTTCTTTGTCGTTTTTCCCGGACTACATGTCCAGGCGAACCTGTTCGGGACTGAGCTTCCTTTCCAGATGGGTGGCGTATTTGCTCATGCAGTAGCTGCAGACGAAATACAGGAAAGCCACCGTGGTATAGATCTCGAAAGGGTACATCATGATGCGGTTGTTGATGGCGTAAGCCGCGCGGGTCAGGTCCATGACCCCGATGATGTAGATCAGGGAGGTGTCCTTGAAGTCCGCGATGAACATGCCCACCAGGGCCGGAAGCATCTGCTTCAGGGCCTGGGGGAGCACTATCTTGCGCATGGTCTGGAAATAGCTCAGCCCTGTGGACTTGGCAGCCTCCACCTGCCCAGGGGGAACGTTCTGGATGCCCGCGCGCACGATTTCCGCGATGTAGGCCCCGAAGAACACGGTCAGTGCCCAGGTACCCGCCCAGAACGCCTTGAGTTCGAATTTGAACATGACCGGAATCAGGAAGTAGACCCAGGTGATGACGATCAGGAGCGGGTTGGCGCGGATGAGTTCGATGTAGGCTGTGCAGGGAATGCGGATGAATTTGAATCTTGACGTGCGGCCCATGCCCACGAAAAGCCCGATGAGGAAGCTGCCGGTGATGGATATGACGGCCATGAGGACCGAGACGGCAAGCCCCCCCAGTCCGTAACAGAATTCGGTTTCACCACCTTTCGGGAACCGCCAGATGAGCAGGGATTTGAAATTCTTGGCGATGACTTCCCAATTGAAGCCCAAAAGCGCCGTGGCCGTCTTGTAGAGCAGGAGGCAGAGGAAGAGCAGGAACGCGCCGCGTGCAGCCAGGGTGAATCCTTTCCAGAACAACTGCGCCAGGCGTTCTGCCGGTGAGATTGTCTTGGAGGCTGCGCGCCTGCGGGCGATCCTGCGTTTGGTGCGCGAGACGCGGCTGTAGACCATGCCGAAGGGCGCGAACAGGAGGTCGGCCGCCTTGCGGGTCAGGTTTTCCTGTCCTCTGGGAACAATTTTGAGCTTGGCGTTGACCAGGTTCATGAATCCGGCGATGAGCAGGGACAAGGAAGTATAGATGACCGTGCCGATGGTGAGGGCTTCGAAGCTGTGATAGGTCAGCGAAGTGATTTCGTTGATGGCCCAGAAGACGTCGGCCACGCCGATGGTCATGGCCAGGGACGAGTTCTTCATGTTGTTGAGGAATTCGCTGCCCAGAGGCGGGATGATCTCGCGGAAGGCCAGGGGCAGGATGATTCTGCGCAGGGTCTGGCCGAAGCTCAGGCCCGAGGAATAGGAAGCCTCCAGCAGCCCCTTGGGCACGGACTGGATGCCCGAACGGATGATCTCGGCCATGAATGCGCCGGTGAAGATGCCCAGACCGCCTACGATGACCCAGAACTCGAAGTCGAGTTCGAAAAGTCGGGCGCGAATTTCCTCCGGAAACGCATAGGGCAGGGCGAAGTTCCAGAAAAACAGTTGGATGAGCAGCGGAGTATTGCGGAAGAGCTCAACGTAGCAGGTGGCGAACCAGTAGACCGGTTTGAATTTGGAAAGGCGCGCCAGGCCGAAAAGCGTGCCCAGCCCGAGGGCGAGGATCGCCGAATACAGGGAGATGGTCACGGTCAGGTTGAGGCCGTTGATGAGCAGGTCGCTCATGAACCCGTAAGGGGTTTCCTTGTATAGGATGGCCCAGTCGAAATCGTATTTGAACTCGAAATGGAAGCCGAAATAATAGACCACCAGTCCGAGCAGGGTCAGAAGGGCCGCGTTCTGGACCCACTCTTTTTCAAAATAACGTTTGAGCATTGTTTTCCGTCAGGTGAAGGTCCCGGGGCAGGCCCGGGACCTTGGTTTCAGTTCGTCTGATGGGCTAGGGCCACATTTCGATCTTGGAAGTCAGGGGGAAGGGATACTTGGAGTCCGGACCGAACCACTTGTTGTAGATCTTTTCGTAGGTACCGTCCTTCCAGATATCCTGCAGGGTGAAGTTGATGGCGTCGCGCCATGCGGAGTCGTCTTGAGGCAGGCCGATGCCGTAAGGTTCGTCGGAGATGAAGTCGCCGACCAGTTCGAACTGGCCGGGCATCTTGGCGGCGTAGCCGAGCAGGATGGTGGAGTCGGTGGTGATGGCCTGGACACGGCCGGAGCGCAGGGCTTCGAACATGGCCACTTCGCCGTCGTAACCGATGACTTTGGGGTTGGGGTTGCCGAGCTTCTTCAAGTAGGCTTCGGCGTTGATGATGGAAGTGGTGCCCTGCATGGAGCCGACCTTCATCTTGGTAAGATCCTTGATGTCTTTCACTTTACCCTTGCGCGCCAGGAATTTCTGGCCGTCAAAAAAGTAGGTGATGGAAAAGTCGATCTTTTCGTCGCGAACGCGCTTGTGGGTCATGTTGGACAGGACCATGTCGACCTTCGGCGGATCGGTCTGCAGGAAGGAAATGCGGGTGTTGTTGTTCACGACGGTGGGTTCCAGCTTGACGTTCAGGCGCTTGGCGATTTCCTTGGCCATGTCCATGTCGAAACCGGTCCATTCGTTGTTTTCATCAATGAAACCGAAGGGAACGCCCTGGTTGGAGATACCGGCGCGAACGACTTTGCTTTTCATGACGCGATCGTAGGTGGGGCCTGCGAAAACCAGGGATGCGCTCACGAGCAGCATTGCCGCGACGAGAGCCGGAAGCTTGAAACTACGCATAGAACCTCTCTCCTTTGTTGGGTTACGTGTATAAAAGCCCGGATGTTGCGGCCCGGGCCGTTAAACGGCTAGTGTGAAAGAATTTTGCTGAGAAAGTCCTTGGTCCGGTCGCTTTGCGGATTGTGGAAGAACTCCTCCGGGGTGTTCTGTTCGATGAGCAGGCCACCGTCCATGAAAATGACGCGATCGGCCACTTCGCGGGCAAAGCCCATTTCGTGGGTGACGCAGATCATGGTCATGCCCTCGCGGGCCAGGGATTTCATGACGTCGAGAACTTCGTTGATCATTTCCGGGTCAAGGGCGGAGGTAGGCTCGTCGAAGAGCATGATTTTCGGTTGCATGGCCAAGCCCCGGGCAATGGCGACGCGCTGCTGCTGGCCCCCGGAAAGCTGGTTCGGGAAAGAATGGGCCTTGTCGGGGATGTTGACCTTCCGCAGCAGTTTCATGGCGATGGTTTCGGCCTCGCCGCGCGGCATGTGCCGGACCATGACCGGGGCCAGGGTGATGTTGTCCAGCACCGTCATGTGCGGATAGAGGTTGAACTGCTGGAAAACGAAGCCGACCTCTGCGCGGAGCAGAGTCATGTTGGTTTTGGGATCGCTGACGTCCATGTCGTCGACAAGGATGTTGCCCTGCTGGATGGGTTCCAGCCGGTTGATGCAGCGGATCAGAGTGCTTTTTCCGGAGCCGGACGGCCCGCAGATGACGACGACTTCGCCTTTTTTGATGTCCAAAGATACATTCTTGAGGACATGCAGGTCGCCGAACCATTTATTTACATTTTTGAAAGATATCACGTTATTAATTCTCCCCAGTAATCCTGTTCGATAAGGCACAAGGGCAACTAGCAGAATTACCTATGGCGGGCAACAATTTTGACGTTTGCGTGACGGGAAGAATGTTACGAAAAATAGGTGTTTCGGCGTATGGTTTGTCTATTGTGCGCAATCAAAAACGTAAAATATTGTTTTTTGCGAAGTAAGGTCTTTTGCTATTTTATCATTTTGTAAAAAATGAGTGGACTGAACTAATTTTCGTCCGTCTTCCATTCTCTGGCTGAAATATCCTGATCCGGCATTTTGAAATGTATAAATATTTGCCGCAGGTCAGCATTCTATGACACTTACCGCCAAGCCCCCGAGGGAGGTCTCCTTGTATTTTTGCGACATGTCGCGGCCTGTTTCCGCCATGGCCCGGATGACTTTGTCCAGGTCCACCATGTGGTAGGCGGCTTCCACGGAGCTGGCGATGAGATAGGCGTTGTAGGCCTTGACCGCCCCCATTGCGTTTCGCTCAATGCAGGGAATCTGCACATAACCGCCCACCGGGTCGCAGGTCAGCCCCAGATGGTGTTCCAGTGCGATTTCCGCAGAGTTTTCCGTGATTTGGAAGCGGTATCCTCGCGCATAAGCTATCATGGCCGCTCCCATGGCCGAGGCCACGCCAACCTCTCCCTGGCAGCCTACCTCGGCCCCGGAGATGCTGGCGTTGTTCTTGGCCAGGAAGCCGATGGCCGCCGCGGCCATGAGTCCCTGGCGGATCTCGTCGGTGAGTGCGCCCATGTGGCGTTTGAGCATGAAAAGCAGCCCGGGAATGACACCGGCGGCTCCGGCGGTGGGAGCGGTGGCTATGCAGTGTCCCGACGCATTTTCCTCGGAGGCGGCCATGGCGTAGGCATTGAGGGCCTTGAGGAAGCCGGGGCCCTGGAAATGGGCCTTCTTGGCCTTGGCGTAAAGGGTGGGAGCCTTGCGGTACAGTCCGATGGGGCCGGGCAGCCTGCCCTCGGTCTGGATGCCTTTTTCCACTGATCGCTCCATGACCATGATGATGTTGTCCAGCCGCTGGTTGATTTCATTTTCAGAGAGGCCGGTGATGGCCATCTCGTTTTCGAGAATGAGTTCGTGCAGCCGGATGTCATGCATGACCAGGTGTTTCTTCAGTTCGGCCATGTCCTTATACTTGAATCTGGGCTCACCGACTTCGGGTTCCTTCCACCCTTTCCAGCGCAGGAAACCGCCGCCGATGGAATAATACTCCTGTTCGTACAGGGGAGCGCCCCCTTTGCCGAGGCGAAAGAGGAGAGTGTTGCTGAAGGGAAAATCGTGGTGGACCGCGTCGAAAACGACCTCTTCGGCTTTGAAATCGATGGTTTTGGGGCCGATATCCAACTGATAGATTTGGGTCGGGTCGAGGTCCAGGCTGTCGAGCACATCCGGGGGGCAGGTTTCCGGCTGATGACCCAGAAGTCCGGAAATGACCGCGCGTCGGGTGCCGTGTCCTTCGCCGGTGGCGCTCAGGGAGCCGAAAAGGTGTATATCGATGACGTCGGCCTGTTCCAAAAGGGCTGTGTCGAGTTTGCGCACTGTCTCCATGAAGTGATGGCCGGCTTTCATGGGGCCGATGGTGTGGGAGCTGGAGGGGCCTGGGCCGACTTTGAACAGTTCGAACAGTGACGTCGTGATGCGGGGCATTGTCATTCCTCGATTGGTGACCTAATGAAACTGAAATGCAAAAAAGAATAAATAAATGGTCAACTTTCCGTAATTATGCAAATATAGAATGGTTCTAATAAGGAAGCAAAGGAAATTCGGCAACGAAAGGAGCAGTGAATGGAATTCTTTATCGATACCGCCAGTATTGAGGAAATTCGCGAAGCCAATGCCTTGGGGCTCATCGACGGCGTGACCACCAACCCGACCCTCATGGCACGCGAGGGAGCGGACTGGCGCAAAGTGGCGCAAGCCATTTGCAGCGAAGTGGACGGCCCGGTGAGCCTTGAAGTGGTAGGGTTAACCGCCGACGCCATGATCAAGGAGGCCAAGGAGCTGGTCAAGTTCGGGCCCAATGTCGTGGTCAAGATTCCCATGTTGCCCGAAGGCATGAAAGCGGTGCGCACCCTGACTGAAATGGGCATCGACACCAACGTCACCCTCGTCTTTTCTCCCAACCAGGCTTTGCTGGCCGCCAAGGCCGGGGCGACCTACGTCAGCCCGTTCGTCGGCCGTATCGACGCCATCGGCGGCAACGGCATGGATGTCATTTCCCAGATCCTGACCATCTACGGCCAATACGAGTTCGCCACCAAAGTGTTGGTGGCCAGCGTGCGTCATCCGGGCCATGTTCTTGAATCCGCGCTTATGGGAGCCGATGTCATCACCATTCCTTTCGGCGTCATCAAGCAACTCGCCAAACATCCGCTTACGGATACCGGGCTGGAGGCGTTTCTCAAGGACGCTGAAAAGCTCGAAAAGTAGCAAATGGACAAAGGGCGGCCTGATATGGGCCGCCCTTTTAAAATGCGTCGAAATCAGGGTAGTCGAAGCCCCACTTCTCGAAGATGGATTTCAGCTTACCGTCCTTGTGCAGGCGCAGCATCCCGTCGTCGTAGAGGCGCATGATCTTTCCGCCTCTTGGGGAATCATTGAAGACCGGATGATAGCTGCGACTGCCGATCGACTGAATGTCGAACAGAGTGGGGTTGAAGACGATTCTGCTGTTGCGGATGCTCTCTTCGATGAGGTTGACGTCGTCCACATAGAAATCGGCTCTGCCCAGTAAGACCATTCCAAGCGCCTGGGAGCCGGTGCTCAGTTCCCTGTAGTCTATAGAGACGTCGGCGAATTCTTCGGGGAGGTAGTAGCTGACTCTCCAGACAAGAAGCCTGTTGCTCAGGCTGGCGCGTCCTTTCCATTTCCCGATCCGTTGCTTGTTGAAAAACACATGATAGTGGTTGATGAACATGGGATAGCGGCCAAGGACGAGCGGCGGGGACACCGAGTGCGCCTTGCAGGTCATCATGTCCGCGGTGCCGTCCTCCACGGATTCATATGCCCTTTGGGAAGGCATGTATTCCCTTTTCACCTCGATGCCGTAAAGGTCGAACACGGCGTTCAGTATCTCATGATAAAGCCCGGTGCCGTCTTCGTTGGTGAATTGTTCCCAAGACGGTCCGACCACCCGGACGGTGGTGATGCGTTCGTCTTCCGCGTCGGCGGGGCTGCAGACGGGAAGCAGCAGGAGTGCAAGATAGGTGATGAGAACTTTTTTCCGCAAAAGAACTCCAGTCTGAAAATTTGATTACCAGTCTAATCCAGAAGGCGTCCGATGGGAAGAGGACCGGAATGCTTCCTTGGTGTGCGCCGATAGTTTTCCATTGTTTTGGGAGAGGTGGATTCCCGCATGACGAGGGGCTTTGGTGAAACGGCCCTGGCTGTTTTCATTTTTCCTTGTCGGGAAGTTTGTTTACTCCAGGATAAGGTAAAGCCACCCATTTTTTTGGATGGCTTGTGTGGAAACGTTCCCTCCCGGGAGCAGTTGGAGGGAACGTTGTTCATCCCATTGCTGCAAGGAAGCGAGGGTCAATGCAGCAGGCTGGGGAGGAATGTAATGACTGCGGGACAAAGCGTCAGCACCGCCAGGGTGACGAGCAGTGAGATGAGGTAGGGCATGGAGGCCCGCATCACCCGTTCGAGGGGAACTTTGGTGATTGCACTGGCCACGAAGAGGTCGAGCCCCACCGGAGGCGTAATGCAGCCGATGGCGAGGTTGATGACCATGAGCACGCCGAAGAACAGGGGATCAATGCCCAGTTTTTGCGCCACGGGCAGGAAGATGGGGGTGAGAATGACCACTGCGGCGGATGCGTTGATGAGGGTTCCGATGCCAAGCAGGAGGACGTTCATCAACAGCAGGAACACCAGGGGCGAACTGGTCATCGAAACGATGTATTCACCGATGCGGTGAGGAATCTCCAGGTTGGTCAGCATCCAGCCGAACACCTTTGCAGCGCCGACGATGAACATGATCAGGGTGGTGCCGATGACCGCCTTGAAAATGATTTGCGGGAAATCCTTGAGCTTGAGTTCCTTGTATATGAACAGGCCCACGAAGATGCCGTAGACCGCCGCCACGGCTGCGGCCTCGGTGGGGGTGAAGATTCCGCCGTAGATACCGCCGATGATGATGACCGGGGTCATGAGGGCCCAGAAGGAATCCTTGAAGGTCCTGGCGAGCTGGATGAAGGAGAAGTTGCCTTCGGCCGGTATGCCTTCGCGCTTGGCGATGACCCAGCTCACGGCGCACATGGTCAGGCCCATGAGGATGCCCGGCACCAGGCCGCCCACGAACAGGTCGCCGATGGAAGTGCCTGCGATGACCCCGAAGACTACCAGGGTGATGGACGGTGGGATGACGATGCCCACGGTGCCGCCTGCTGCCACGATGCCGGTGGCCAGTTCGCGCCGGTAGCCTTTTTTCTCCATCTCATTGACCATGGTGGAGCCGATGGCCGCCGTGGTCGCCGCGGAGGAACCGGAAATGGCCGCGAAGAACATGCCGGAAACGGCCACTACCTGGGCCAGCCCGCCGGTAAAGGAGCCGACCAGGGCCTGGGCGAAGTTGACCAGGCGGGAGGTCACGCCCCCTGCGGACATGAAGGTTCCGGCCAGCATGAAGAAAGGTACGGCCATGAAGGAGAACGAGTCCACCCCGGAATACATGATCTGAGTGATCATGACCTGAGGCATGTCCAGATATTGGTAAAGAATGATGGACACGGACAGGGCCAGGGCGAACGCCACGGGGACGCCCACGGCGGTCATGCCCAGGAACGAAAAGAGCAATACAGCTTCCATGCCTTCCTCCCTAGCTTTCTTCGCTCACCGCCGGGTCCAGGACACCGTCGGTTTGGCGGTTGCGGGCCTTGATGGCCTTGATGATCCTGACGGTATCCTTGAACAGGTAAAGCATCATGAGACATGCGCTGACGGGCATGATGACGTAAACCGCGCTCATGGAGATGCCCAGCCCGGGTGCGGTCTGGAAGGTCATGACAGAGGTCATTTTGGCCCCCTGTACGAGCAGCAGAAGGATGAATGCGTAGCTGCACAGGTTGACGAAGATTTCCAGGGCGATGCCGGGGGCGGTTCCTTCCAGCTTCCGGGCGAGCAACTGCACGGAAAGATGGCCGGATTCGCCCATGATCAGGGCCGACCCCAGGAAAACGACCCAGACGAACAGGAACCGGGACAGCTCCTCGGACCACTCGAAGGTGTGTCCGAAAAAGTAGCGCGTGACCACCTGGAGGAAGATCAGGACGAGCATGAGGGTCATGGCCGAGACCGACACCCAGTACAGCGCGCTGCGCAGGCCGTTGAACAGTTTATTCATGTTTGTGTCCTCGAAACCGGCGCCCGGCGGGAAATCCGGACGCCGGGAGTGGTTACTTTTTGAGGGCTTCGACGGCGTCGATGTTGTCCTGACCCACCACATCCGCGAACTTGGCGTACACTGGGCGGGTTGCCTCGGCGAACGGAGCGCGATCCACCTCGATCACTTCGATTTTGCCGGTTGCCTTGATCTTGTCCCAGAATTCCTGGTCCTGCCTTGCGGAAAGCTCGCGCTGCCACGCAATGGCTTCAGTTGCGGCTTCCTGAACGATCTGGCGCTGCTTCGGAGTGAGTTTCGCCCAGGTGAGCATGGATATGACGACCGGCTCCGGGGCATAGGTGTGGGCGGTTTTGGAGGCGTATTTCTGGACTTCGAAGAAACGCTTGGTCCAGATGTGGGCGCTGGGGTTTTCCTGGCCGTCCACGGTTCCCTGCTGCATGGCGGAGTAAAGTTCGCCGAAAGCCATGGGAGTGGGAGAAGCGCCGAGAGCCTTCATCATTTCAATGTAGATCTTGTTGGTCATGACCCGGATCTTGAGGCCTTCCATGTCGGCGGGGGTCTTGACCGGGCGGATGTTGTTGGTCACGTGGCGGATGCCGTTTTCCATGTAGCCGAGCATTTTGATCCCTTTGGGCTCAAGATCCTTGGCGATCTTCATGCCGACGGTGTCCAGGGACTTGTACGCGTGTTCCCTGTCCTGGAAGAGGAAGGGCAGGTCGAACAGGGATATCTGGGGTTGGAATTGACCGAGCACTGCGGTGCCCACCAGGGCCATGTCCACTGTACCGAAAATCAGTCCTTCGATGAGGTCCTTTTGCCCGCCGAGCTGGGAGGTGGGGAAGACCTTTACTTCGATTTCTCCGCCCGATTTTTCCTTCACCAGCTTGGCGAAGTGATCTGCGCCCTGTCCATAGGGATGGATGGGTTCGGCAATGTGGCCGAGTTTGATGACCACCTGTCCTGCGAAGGCCGGGACCGCAAGGGCGACCGTCAGGACGACGATGAAGAAGATGGTTGCAAGACGTTTCATAGCAGCTCCTCGTTAGTTGAAAATAAAGGTAGGGGAGTCATGAAAGCCCCCCGAGCCTGAAGTTGCTTCTACGATGTCTTGGATACACGGTTCCCTTTTAAAAGAATTGTTTGGAACGTATTCGGAAAAATGTGTTTTTAGAACATTTTGTGCATTTTGCTCACGGCGGAGGGAAGTGCCGGGCGTTGCGAAAGTCGGCGGAAAGCCTGGGCGGGATGGGATGGAGCCGGAATCAGGCCCGGAAATATTTGCGCTCGGGACGGCCCACGCTGCCGTAGACCACGTCCGCATACACGAAGCTCACCGAAACCAGGTATTCGAGGTAGCGCCGCGCCGTGGACCGGCTTGCCCCGATGCGCGCTCCTGCGTCTTCCGCGCTCAGTCCCATGGTGCGGGGGGCGTCCTGAAACAGGCCGCGGACCTTGCCGAGGGTCAGGGCGTCGATGCCTTTGGGGAGCGGGGGCGCAGCAGGCGCTGAGGGGCAAGCCGGTCCCGGTTGTCTGATGCGGTCCACGTCGAGTTGTTCAATCGTGTCGCAGCCGGACAGGCGCGCACGGTACCTGCGGAAGTTTTCCAGGCAGGCGTTGAAGCGTTCGGTGATGACCGGCTTGATGATGTAGTCGAACACGCCTCCTCGAAGGGCCTGCTTGAGGGGGTCCACCTCACGGGCGGCCGTGATCAGGATAATGTCGGTTTCCATGTCCCTGGAACGGATGAAGTGCAGCAGGTCCATGCCCGTACCTTCAGGAAAGTAGAGGTCCAGGAGGATCAGGTCCGGCTCCAGGGCTTCCACCATTTCGTGGGCGTCGTCCAGGCTGGTGGCTATGCCCACCACTTCGCATCCCGTCACCCGTTCCGTGAAGCGGCGGTGCAGGTCCGCTATCTTGGGGTCGTCCTCGACAATGAGTATTTGTATGGTGCTCATGCTTCTTCCGGTTTGATTTTGGGTATGGTCACGGTAAACAGCGCTCCGCCCAGACGGCTTTCCAGGACCATGATCTGGCCGCCCATCTTCCTGAGGCGCTCCCGTGCCAGGTAGAGGCCCAGTCCGCGCTGTTCCCGGCCTTTGGTGGACACCCCGCGTTCGAAGATTTCCTCGCTCTGCTCCGGTGAAACGCCCGGCCCGGAATCCTCCACTTCGAAAACCAGATCGTTGCCGAGATCCGTGAAGGACAGCTCCACTTTCCTGTTGTCGCCCGACTGGTGCTTGACCGCATCGAATGCGTTGTCCAGCAGGTTGCCGAGGATGGTGACCACGTACTCCTGGTGAATCCAGTCCGGCACGTCGGTCAGGCTGCTATGGCTGTCTATCTCCAGGCCTATCTTCAATTCCTTGGCCCGGTTGTACTTGCCGAGCACGATGGCCGCAATGACCGGGTGGGGCACAGCCTGGTTCAGGAAGCGGATGATTTCCTCATAGCCCGATGACTCGGTGACCACAAGTTCCAGAGCTTCCTGGTAGGCCTGTATCTGGATGAGTCCGGCGATGGTATGCAGTTTGTTCGAGTATTCGTGGGTCTGGACCCTGAGCAGTTCCGAGTATTCCTGCACCCGTGAGAGTTCGAAAGCCAGCCGGTCCAGTTCGTCCTTGCGCCGGAAGCTGGCCACGGCTCCGCGTACCTGCGAGGAGTGAATCAGAGGCACGATGTTGAAGATCAGGTCCCGTCCGTTGACGGTCAATTCATGGTCGTGTTCGGTTCCGCCGGTCTTGAGGATGCGGGTCAGGCCGGTGCCGGGCATGACCTCCCGGATATTCCTGCCTTCGCTGAGCACCTCCGGCTCCAGGCCCGTGTAGCGGTAGGCCGCCTTGTTGGTCAGTCGCACGTCGCCCTTGCGGTCCACGGAAATAATGCCCTCGCGGATGGCTTCAAGCACCGCACTGCGTTCCAGATACAGGGAGGTGATCTCGGCCGGCTCCAGGCCCAGGGTCATTTTCTTGAGTTTGCCTGAAATGATCAGGGCGCTGGCGATCCCCACCAGGATCATTGACACGATGTAGAGCAGGGGCTTGTTCAGGTGGGCCGGTACGGCCTTGCGCACGCTGTCCAGCAGGTAGCCGACGGAAACGAAGCCGATGATTTCGCGGTCGTGAATGATGGGCACGATGCCGCGCAGGGACGGTCCCAAGGTACCCACGGCCTGGGAAACATAGGATTTGCCTTCCTTGAGGGCCGGGCCTGTGTCGCCGCCCACGAATCTTTTGCCGATGCGTTCCTTCCTTGGGTGGGAATACCGTATGGCGGCGGTGTCGCCCACCACCACGTAGGACGCGCCCGTGACCATGCGGATGCTTTCGGCCATCGTCTGTATGCTGCCCGTGGGGTCTTTTGCCAGCAGGGCCGTTCGGATTGACGGCATCAGGGCCACGCTCTGGGCCGTTTGCAGGGCGCGGCGGCCTATCTGCTGGTGCAGTATGTCCGTGGCCAGGCGGGAAACGGCCAGCCAACTGACCACGGTCTGGATGGCCACCAGGGCCAGCACCATGTGGATGAGGTAGGATTGGATGGTTTTGGGCTTGATGCGTTCATACAACTTGGCAAGAAACATGGATGGACCTCCGGGCAACGGCTCGCGATTGAATACCGGCCTTCTTGGCAGATTCAAGCGCTCAACGCAACTCGCGGAGGACGTTTTGATGCCCGAGGTCTACAATTCGACCTGGACCCCGATTTCGATGGCCCGTCCCGGCGGGATGCCGAAGTAGAGGGCCGGACTCATGCTGTTGCGGGCCATGAGACGGTACAGGAGTTTCCAGAACCGGTGTTTTGCCGGGACCACCACGGTTTCCCGCCCGAGGAAAAAAGTGCAGTCCTCGGCGTTGGCCGGAACTCCCAGGGTGCCCAGTTCGGACAGGATGAGCCTGACGTTGGGAGTTTGGAAGTAGCCGTAGCGGGCGATGACGCGGTATATGTCGTCGCCGATGACTTTGACCACCAGCCTGTTGTTCGTGCTTACCCTCGGTACGGGTTCCACAAGACAGGTCAGGAGGATCACGCGTTCCTGCAGTGAGCCGGTCAGGTCCAGGGTGCGCTTCAGGATCGGCGGTGTCTGACGGGGGGAGGCGCTCAGAAAGACCGCCGTGCCGGGAGTTCGCGCCACATTTTCGGCGGTGAGAAGGGGGCGGATGTCTTCCACGGGCATGCGGTATTGTTCGAGCTTCCGGCCGATGCTCTCCCGGCCCTTGAGCCACGACACCATGAGCAGGCAGATGCTTCCGGCCACGACCAGGGGAATCCAGCCGCCGCCGTCCAGCTTGGCCAGATTCGCCGTGAACAGGCTCGCGTCGAAAATCATGAAGAATCCGCACAGCCCCAGGGCGGCCGGTGCATGCCAGCCGCGCACGCGCATCAGGTAGAGGGCGTAGAGGCCCGTGGTGATGACCATGGTGGTGGTGATGGCGATGCCGTATGCCCCGGCCAGGTTGTCCGAGGTGCGGAAACCCAGCACCAGCAGTACGCAGATGACGCCCATGACCCAGTTGGCTTCGGGGCAGTATATCTGTCCCTCGGACTCTTCCGAGGTATGCCGGATATGCATCCTGGGCAGGTAGCCGAGTTGGATGGCCTGGCTGGTTATGGAGAACACGCCGGAAATGACGGCCTGGGAGGCGATGATGGTGGCGCATGTGGAAAGGGCGACCAGGGGAATCAGCAGCTGGGGCGGCGCCAGCCCGTAAAAAGGAGACGCCGTGGCCGAGGGGGTGGCGGTCAGCAGGGCCCCCTGTCCGAAATAGTTGATGAGTAGCGCCGGCATTGCAACGCCGTACCATGCCAGCCGTATGGGCGTTCTGCCGAAGTGGCCCATGTCGGCGTACAGGGCTTCTCCGCCGGTGACGCACAGGACCACCGCCCCGAGCACGATGGTCGATTCCCACCCGTTGTGCAGAAAGAAGCTGACGCCGTACCAGGGATTGATTGCGGCCAGGATGCCTGGATTGCGGGCGATGGACATTCCCCCCAGCACGGCGAGGGTGGCGAACCAGACCAGCATGACCGGCCCGAACACGCGGCCGATGCGGTGGGTGCCGTGGTGCTGGACCAGGAACAGCCCGGCCAGCACGGCGCAGGTGAGCGGGACCACGTAGGGGCCGGCATCCGCCGTGACCGCGGAAAGGCCTTCCAGGGCGGAGAGCACGGAGATGGCCGGGGTGATGAAGCCGTCGCCGTAGAGCAGGGATGCGCCGAAGAGCGCGGCGAGCAATGCCCAGGCGCGTTTTGTGCGGACGCTTTCCGGCAGCAGGGAGAACAGGGCGATGATGCCCCCTTCGCCCCGGTTGTCGGCCTGCATGATGAAGGAGACGTATTTGAGGCTGATGACGACGGCCAGGGCCCAGAATACCAGGGACAGCACTCCCATGACGTTGGCCGGGGTGACGGGCACGGCGTGGAAGCCGCTGAAACAGGCCTTGAGGGTATAGAGCGGGCTGGTGCCGATATCGCCGAACACGATGCCCAGGGCGCTCATGGCCAGGGCCTTGGTGGATGGTTTGCCGTTCATGGAAATCCTTTGCTTGTTTTTCCCATCACCGAGTATTTTGTTTTTATTCCGTACCGGAAAAAGATATGATTATTATGGGACACCGTAAAGGAATCCCGCGTGACAAAGAGAATAAAACCTATTACCTAGCCTGTGCCCGCCGGTTTTGTCCCCATGCATGGGCAGGGCGTTTTTTATAACAAATGGAGGATGAGCCTGATGATCGAAGCTTCCCGGACTTTCCAGCCTGGTGACGCGTTGTTGATTGTGGACGTCCAGAATTCCTTTTGTCCCGGCGGCGAGTTGCCCATTGAAAACGGCGACCAGGTGGTGCCGGTGCTGAACCGGTTGACCCGTGCCGCAAAAGAAGCGGGTGTCCGGATATATCTGTCCCGGGATATTCACCCGGAGCTCCACCCGAGCTTTGCTCCGCAGGGCGGAGAGTGGCCCCCGCACTGCATGGAAGGCACGGAAGGGGCGGCGTTTCATCCGGATCTGCATGTTCCCGAGGGAAGCACCATCGTCACCAAGGGCATGAGATTCGATCAGGACCAGTATTCCGCATTCGACCAGACCGGCCTGGAGGCCCTGATGAAGCGTGACGGAATACGGCGGATATTTGTCGGCGGTCTGGCCCTGGACGTCTGCGTACGGGCCACGGCGCTGGACGCCGCGAAACACGGATTCGAGACGCATGTCGTTCTCGACGCCTGCAGGGCCGTGACGCCCGAGGGCGGATTGGAAGCAGTTGAAGCAATGAAGCGCGCAGGCGTTGTCATCGAGGAACGGGTTTTATGAGTGATCACGCGAAAAGGCGGGCTCCCTTTCTGGATATGGACCCCGCATTGTTTACCGATTTTTACCAACTGACCATGCTCCAGGCCTATTGGCGGGAGGATTGGAACAAGACCGCCGAGTTCAGCCTGTTTGCCCGGCGGCTGCCCGAATGTCGCAACTACCTGCTGGCCTGCGGGCTGGAGGATTGCCTGACCTATCTGGAGGAACTGCATTTCTCGGAGCCCGCTCTCGAGTACCTGCGTTCCCTTGGGCATTTTTCCGACGATTTTCTGGATTGGCTGAAAGACTACTCCTTTTCCGGGGATGTCTTTGCCATGCCCGAAGGGACGGCGATCTTCGGCGGGGAGCCTGTTCTGGAGATAACCGCCCCCCTGGCCGAGGCGCAACTGGTGGAGACCTGCCTCATCAACCGCATCAACGCCCAGACCCTGGCCGCGTCCAAATGTTCCCGGGTGCTGACGGCCGCGCAGGGTCGCGCCGTGGTGGACTTCGGCCTGCGCCGCATGCACGGCACCGAGGCCGCGGTCAAGGCGGCTCGCGCCTTCTATATCGCAGGCGTGGCGTCCACCAGCAACGTCATGGCCGGATCGGCCTACGGCATTCCCGTCTCGGGCACCATGGCCCACAGCTACATCCAGGCGCACGAAGATGAAGCGCAGGCCTTCCGACGGTTTGCGGAGCTCTATCCGGAAACCACCTTGCTGGTGGACACCTACAACACGTTGGAAGGCGTCCGGAACGTGGTCCGCATGGCGCAGGAGCTGGGGCCGGACTTCCGGGTGCGCGCCATACGCCTGGACTCCGGGGATCTGGCCGACCTTTCGATACGCGCCAGGGATATTCTGGATGCGGCCGGGTTGGAGAAGGTGCGGATTTTCGCCAGCGGCAATCTGGACGAATATTCGATTTCCCGTCTGCGGCGGAGCGGAGCCCGGATCGACGGATTCGGCGTGGGCACGCTCATGGGCATCTCCGCCGACTCCCCGAGCCTGGATTTCTGCTACAAGCTCACGTCCTACGACGGAAAGGACCAGTGCAAGTTTTCCACGGGCAAGGAAACGCTTCCCGGCGCAAAGCAGGTCTTTCGCGTGGAGGAGGACGGCAAGTACGTCCGTGATATCCTGGCCGGCCGGGAAGAGTCCCATCCGGGCCGCCCGCTGCTGGTCAAGGTCATGGAAAACGGCAAGCGGATCGACACCGATGCCGCGGACATGGTCGCCGCCCGCGAACGGGCCAGGGAGGACCTGGCTCGGCTGCCCGAGTCCCTGCTGGGCCTGGAGCAGGTGGAGCATCCCTATCCGGTGGAGATCAGCGAATCGCTTTCGGCGAGGCTGGAACGCCTTCGGGAAAAGAGAGGGAAATGATTTCAGTGCTGTCTTAGCAGCTTGTGTTCATGGAAAAGCGCCTGCGATGTTTCTCGCGGGCGCTTTTTTATGCGAGAAATTTTAGTGCAACATTTCACCATAAACTGTGGCCCAGTTTCGTAGGTCCACTTCTATGTGCGCTTACCATTTGAAAATTAAACCATGCTTAGATATAAATAAAAAATGGTCCACTTATATCGTGATAAAGCCAAATCCTACGTCATCGTGCTTAGTATAGCCACCATAATTGTTTCGGTTGGCTATGGCCTTTTGACTAGGGTCATTCAGCCGAATGTGATTGTAGTCACGACATCAGGGAGCGTTGAAGGTTGGCTAAATCAAGCTAGGGCCAAATATAAAGACTTTTGGAGACATCAACATAGGCTAGTAAGGAAGGACCTTAAATTTTGGTTTGAGTGGCCTCAGAGGTATGCAAAGAGGAAAGAAATAGAAGATGAGATGGAGGCTCAACTCAAGAGTATGGAAGATAATTTGCGACAGGAACTAGGCGCTGAGAGTCTCGCTATTTACGACCAGATCAAGAAAGAAAACAGACTGATCAATGAGGTCGAAAAATTAAGGGACGATCTTGAGATGGCTAGTTTTTACAAAATGATGATGGAACACAGAAAGAACGAAATACGAAGACTATTAAGCATCAAAAAAGCAATCGAAGAAAAGATGAAGTAATCCTATTGTGATTGTCCAAAAACAACTTAAACCTTAGCTAGTATCTCTATCATTTTGAAACAGCATGGGTTTTTGGTAGAAAAATCTGAGCACCTTATAAACGCTACGCTTTCCGCTCTTCCCCCCATGCCCCTTTCCACTTCCACACCGGGCCGCTTTTAGCCCTGCCATGCATAACGCGACTGGCCCCTATCATACCAACACTCGTGACAATCCCCGTTACAACTCGACATGAACCCACGGAACACGCCACATTTCAGGGGATATTATATCCCTTGCCGTCATACCGTTTGGACCTGATGGTAGTCGAAGGTTTGCAGGACCTCTGTCAGGAGGTTCAAGCATTGAATGAGAGATTGAATTATTTTGTAGGTCTGAAATATCATCACTTCAAATACTCACCTTTCTTGATAGCTCTCGCCATAGCCCTTCGGTTAACCAAGGCAACTTACATAATGAAAAACGATAGTAAGTAGGGGGAGCTTGTGGAGAGTAAAAAGAGGGGGGAGTGCTCCTAATGCTACCGAGGAGTTTGAGTTGTGGATTGTCTCTGTGGGTAGCAATGGGGTAGCAAAAGAGAAAAGGGTTTATGGCTTGTTGCCATAAACCCTTGATTTTTCTGGTCGGGATGAGAGGATTTGAACCTCCGATCTCTGCGTCCCGAACGCAGCGCTCTACCAAACTGAGCCACATCCCGTGTGCGAGAGGTGTGTTTAGCTAACCTCGAAGACGTTGGCAAGAGAAAATTTCACTTTTTCACTTTGTTGGACATGTGATGCGATTAAGCATACTATTTCCAAGCAGAAAGCTGAATGAAATCATATCTTGTCGCGGCGAACTCATGTAGCGTGCCCACGATGGCTGGCAGTCGTTGAATGACAAGCATATTCCCGCTGTAGAATTCCAAAGGAGTCTCGAGTGATTAAAGTTGTGGTCGTGGATGATTCCGCCTTCATGAGAAAGGCGATCAGCACGATGCTGGACAAGGACCCCGAAATATCCGTCGTGGCGTCCGCCCGGAACGGGCAGGAGGGGCTGGACCTCATCCGCAAGCACGATCCGGACGTGGTGACCATGGACATCGAAATGCCGGTCATGGACGGCCTGACCGCCCTGCGGCAGATCATGATGGAAATGCCCCGGCCCGTCCTGATGGTCAGTTCCCTGACCACGGAAGGCGCGGAATCGACCCTCAAGGCCATGGAACTGGGCGCTGTGGATTTCATCCCCAAGCAGCTCTCCAAGGTTTCTCTGGATATAGTCAAGATCGAAAGGGACCTGATCGACCGGGTCAAGACCGTTGCACGGCGCAAGATGCGCCACGCTCCGGGCCGCGCGGGCCTGAAGTGTCCCGCAACCGAGGCGGCGCCGGCTCCTTTGGCGGCCAGGAGAGGCGCGGTCAAGCGCGACGTGGTGGCCATCGGGGTCTCCACGGGCGGCCCGCCCGCGGTGCAGAAGGTGCTTTCCGCGCTGCCCGAGGATTTCCCCGCGGGCATCGTCATTGCCCAGCACATGCCGGCGGCTTTTACCGGGCCTTTTGCAAAACGGCTTGACAACGTCAGCAAAATCAAGGTCAAGGAAGCCGAGTCGGGCGACGTGCTCAAACCGGGGCACGCCTTCGTGGCTCCCGGCGGCAAGCACATCGTGCTGGACCAGAAGGTCAGCCGCATCGACATCGTCGTCACCGAACAGCCCAAGGACGCGCTGTACAAGCCGTCGGCCAACGTGCTCATCAGCTCCGTGGCCCAGGCCGTCGGGCGCAGGGGCCTGGGGGTCATCCTCACGGGCATGGGCAACGACGGCATGGAGGGCATCCGGGACCTCAAGGGAAAAGGGGGCAGGGCCATCGCCCAGAGCGACGCCACCTGTGTGGTGTACGGCATGCCCAAGGCCATCGTCGATGCTGATCTCTCGGATGAAGTCATCGACATCGACGATATGGCGAATGCTATAATGGCAAATTTGTACAAGTAAGTGCAGTGTTGAAGGGGAAACTGAACTTGGCTTGGAGGCTGTGACATATGAGCGATTGCAAAGAGTACCTGCCGCTGTTGGAAAGCGACGACATGGAAATCGTGCGCGAGGGCGCGTTCAAGGCGGGAGAAAATAATTGTACCGAAGCCGTGCCCAGGCTGGCGGAACTCCTGGCCATGAACCATCTGGGAATCCAGGAGGCGGCCGAAAGTTCCCTGCGCAAGATCGGCGGCAAGGAGACCATTGCCGCCGTCATGCCGCTGCTGCGTTCGGACGATGCGCCGGTGCGCAACCTGTCCATGGATATCCTGCGCGAGATCGGCCACCAGGACGTGAGCGCCCTGATCGGCCTGCTTCATGATGAAGACCCGGACATGCGTATTTTCGCATCGGACATTCTGGGCTCGTCCGACAACCGGCTGGCCGTGGAGGCTCTGTGCGAGGCGTTGCTCAAGGACCCGGAAGTGAACGTCCGCTATCAGGCGGCCGTGAGCCTGGGCGACCTGGGCATGGGAGAGGCCGCGGGTTGCCTGAACAAGGCCATGGAAGACGACGAATGGGTGCAGTACTCCGTCATCGAGGCCCTGACCAAGATCAAGCATTCCAGTTCGGTGGACGCCCTGGTCAAGGCTTTGGACCGTGCCTCGGACCTGGTGGCTTCCATGATCATCGACGCCCTGGGGGAAATGGGCAACGTCAAGGCCGTGACCATGCTGCTGCGGCGCATGGAGACTTCACCCACGGCGCTGCGCAACAAGATCGCCAAGGCCGTGGTCAACATCCTCGGCGGCAAGTCTCTGACCCTGCTGACCAAGGACGAGCGTGAAAATTTCCGTCAGTATCTGCTGGTGGCCCTCAAGGACGAGGACGTGGACATTCAGGACGCCGCCATCAGGGGACTGGCCTATGTGGGCGGCGAGCACGCCTCGCAGGGTATTCTGGAGATAGCTTCCGCGTTGGATCAGGACCATGACCAGGAGCGGCTGGCCGATATCATCGCCAACCTGGCCCGCATCGGGCTCACCGAAGCCCTGAAGCAGAGCATTGCCAGCGACGACCAGAATTTGGCCCGCGTGGCGGTCCAGGCTCTGGCCATGATCGCTGAAAGGGGAGACGGTGGGACCTGTTCCGAGGTCTGCCTCGTGCTTGTCGACCGTTTCTGGAACCTGGGACTGCCGGTGCAGCGTCAGGTGGTGGGTGTCCTAGCTTCCTCCGCGTCGGAAAAAGCCAACGATTTTTTTGTCGACATTCTGGACAGGCACGATGACGGCACCGTGCTCAAGGGAGCCGTTCGGTTCCTGGGCGTGAAGATGCGCAACCAGGATGTTGTGGACAAGATATTCCCGCTGCTGGACCATCAGTATGACGATGTCAAGGAAGCCGCACTGGAGGCGCTCATCGCCATCAACGGCGACGAGGTCCGCCGCCGCTTCGTGGACATGTCCACCAGCGAAGACCCCATCCATCGCCTCATGGCCGTGTTCGCCTTGGGCAAGATCGGTCAGCCCGGAAACCTCGAGCAGCTCAAGATCGCCCTGGAAGACGAGATTCCCGATATCCGCAAGGTGGCGGTGGAAGCCGTCGCCGAATTGTGTGGGGAGAGCGGCGATTGGAGCACCCATGTGCTGCCGAAGTTGAGCGACGAGAACAAGGATGTCCGGCTGACCGTCATCGAGATTCTCGGCAGGTGTTACGAGAAGGAGTTCCTCCCGCATTTGCTCCATGCCCTGGAAGACGAGGACGACTGGGTCCGCATCCGGGCCATTGACGCCATAGGGGAACACCGCGCCGAGGAAGGCGTGCCCAATCTTTTGGAGCTGCTGGAAAATCCCAACCAGTTCGTTGTCATGAAGGTCATCGAGGCCTTGGGCAACATCGGCGGTACCGTGGCTTTCCGTTCGCTGCTGGAAATTTCCGACAGCGATGAGTACGAGCTTGTTCGGGCCGCTGAGGATGCAATAGCCAAGATTCAGGAATCACAGGAGAAGTAGACTGGAATGTCTTCCCTCTTTTCCAAGACGATCTCTCTGGGAAAGGAACTCAAAATCTCGGATTCCGAGTTCCGCGACCTGAGAGACTTCATATATTCCCAATGTGGGATCTACATAGCCGACAACCGGAAGTACCTTTTGGAAAACCGGCTTGCCAACCGGCTGAAGCGCTTGAATTTGAAGGATTTCGGCGAATATTACTATTTCCTGCAATATGACAGCGGCAAAACTCAGGAATTGAGCAGGCTCTTTGAGGTCATTACCACCAACGAGACCAGTTTTTATCGCAATCCGCCGCAGTTGAAGGTCTTTCAGGAAAATATCCTCATGAACGTGATCAATGAGCAGCGGAAAAACGGCAAGACGTCGCTGCGCATCTGGTCGGCGGGATGTTCCACAGGGGAAGAGCCTTATACCCTGGCAATGATCGTCCATGAGGCGCTCAAGAGCGAAATCTCCGCTTGGGACATCAAGATCACGGCCAATGACCTGTCTGCCCGCGTCCTGGATTCGGCGCGTAAAGGCATGTATTCCGAATACAGCCTGCGCACGACCCCGCCGGAGATCATACAGAAGTATTTCGATTCCGACGGCAGGAATTACAAGATCAGGCCCGAGCTCAAGAGCCTTGTCTCCTTTGGACAGATCAATCTCAAGGACAAGGCGCAGCTCAAGCGGGTGGAACGTTCCGACATCGTGTTTTGCCGAAACGTGATCATTTATTTTGACGATGAAATGAAAAAGCAGGTCATCAGTGCCTTTTACGATAATTTGCTTTCGGGCGGTTATCTGATAATCGGGCATTCCGAGTCGCTGCACAATATCAGCAGGACGTTCAAGCCAATCCATTACCCAGGTGCGATTATCTACCAAAAAGAAGGGTGAAAACGGATTTGCCTTGGGGGGGCTTGTCGGATAATGTTTATCTTTGGTGTGGTAATATAAGGGGGAACAAATGCCGAAGCATGTTCTGATCGTTGATGATTCGAAAACAGTGCGCAATCTCGTCGCCTTCATCATGAAGAAAGAGGGCTTCAAAGTCACAACGGCGGAAGATGGACTTGACGGTTTGGAAAAACTGTACGGAGCCGGTGAGGTTGATCTCATCGTCTCGGATATCAATATGCCGAGGATGGATGGGCTGACATTCATCAAGACTATCCGGGAACAGGACGCATACAGGGATATTCCCATAGTCGTGCTTTCCACGGAAGGCCAGGACAAGGATATCCAGACCGGCCTGACTGTGGGGGCGAACCTGTACATGGTGAAACCGGCGCAGCCGGAGAAGCTGGTGCGCAACGTCAAGATGTTGCTTGGCTGATGAAGCGGATGGCGAAACCCGTTGTTTCACTGCAAACGTTACGAGGTGCCTGAATGGGGCAGGACTTTTTGGATCCTGAAATATTAGCGGATTTTTTTATCGAGGCCAAAGAGCATTTGGAGACCATTGAGCCCAACCTGCTCGAGCTGGAAAAAAGCCCCGATAACCTTGGCTTGCTCAACGAGATATTCAGGCCCATGCACTCTCTCAAAGGTGCGTCGGGCTTTTTGGGGTTGAACAAGATCAATGGACTGGCCCACAAGGCCGAAAACATTCTTGACGAACTGAGGCAAGGGGCCATCAAGGTGACTCCGGGCATCATGGACCTGATTCTGTCCGCCACGGACGCGTTGAGGACCATGGTGGACAGTCTCGAGGTGAGCGGCGTCGAGGGGGATGTGGACACTTCGCCCATTATCGCCCGGATCGAGGCCGTTCTGGAAGGCCAGGAGATCGGCGACGTACTGGAAGAAGGCGGGGAGCCTGTTCCGGATTTCGAGGAGGACGCCCAGGATGTGCTGATCCCGGAACTGGTTGAGCCGGAAGTGGAGAGTGAGCTCATTGAACCGGAACTAGTGAACAGTGAACCTGAAGTTGCCTATGAGGCCATGGAAGTGGGGGGCCAGAACATGACTGATTTCAATCCCGTACCCAACTCTGATTTTGATGACACTCCTTATGCGCTGACCACGGTGGGGGAAGGGCACCTTTCTGATTTCTTGGAAGAGGCGCAGGAAATTATCGATGACCTCAATCGGTCGCTCCTGGCCCTGGAAGGGGACGCCACCGGCAATGACGAGCTTATCAACGATACCTTCCGCTATTTCCATAACCTCAAGGGCAACAGCGGCATCATCGGCTTCAAGGAGCTCAACGGGCTGACCCACGAGGCTGAAACGCTTCTGAACAAGGTCCGCAAAGGCGTCATGCCCTCCAGCCAGGGGCTGGTGGATCTCCTGCTGGCCGTAGTGGACCTCATCGAAGACCTTGTGGACAAGGTGGATGTGGAATCGGGAAGGGTGACTCCATTGGATACGAGCGTTTTCGAGCAGGTGCTCCAAAAGGTTACCGAGACCGAAGACATTTCCTATGTGCAGGCCGTGCTCGGGGACCAGGCCAAATCGGATGCCGAACCGGCCGTCGAGCCTGAACCGGCTCCGGCTTCGCCTGCCGAAGCTTCGGCCCCGGAAGCGGTTCCTCCCGCCGGAGGCGACTACGATCCTGAAGACGTGATGCTCTTCGAGCAGACCATCGGCCAGCAGATCGAAAACGCGGAATATGCCCTTGTCGAATTGAAGAAAGATCCCTCCAAGGCCGACATCGTGGACGGTCTCTACAGGACCCTGCAGACCATCCAGAATTCCGCAGGGTACATGAATATGGAAGATATCCGCACGTATGCGGAGCGTACTTCCGGGCTTGTGGACCAGGGAAGAAAGTCCGACATGGACTTCGGTCTCATGGTGGACCTGTTGGAACAGGAATTTTCCATTTTGAAGGACATGCTTTTGAAGGCGCTGTCCGCAATCAGGGGTGAGACTCCTGAAGCCGCCGCCGAACCGGTGGCGCCGACTCCCCAGGCCGCGACGCCTGCGCCTGAACCCATTCCGGAGCCTGAACCGGCTCCCGAACCGAAACCGGCCCCGGCTCCCAAAGCCGCCGCTCCGGCACCGAAGCCCGCGCCGAAACCTGCTGCACCGAAGCCCGCACCGGCTCCGGCAGCTACCAAGACAACAATGCAGAACGCCAAAGCCGCAGTGGCCCAGGCGGCAGCCGGAAATGAAGCTGCCGCCCCGGCCAAACAGAAATCCTCCACCACTATTCGCGTGGACCACCATAAGCTCGACCACCTCATGAACGTCATCGGCGAGCTCATCATCAACCGCAACCGGTACTCCATTCTTGCCCGCGCTTTGGAAGAAGGGCAGGAGGATGTTCACGTCATAGCCCAGCAACTCACGGAAACCACCTATGCCATGGCGCGCATTTCCGATGATCTGCAGGATACCATCATGAAGGTCCGCATGGTTCCCGTGCAGACCGTGTTCTCCCGCTTCCCCCGTCTGGTTCGCGACCTGAGCCGCAAAAGCGGCAAACAGGTGGAGTTGATCATGGAAGGCGAAGAGACCGAACTGGATAAAAGTGTTGTGGAAGAGATCGGCGATCCGCTGGTTCACCTTGTCCGCAACGCCGTCGACCATGGCCTCGAGGATGAAAACGAACGCGTCGCCGCAGGCAAGTCCCCCAAGGGGCATGTCTGGTTGCGCGCCTACCATAAAGGCAACTCCGTGGCCATTGAGGTGGAGGACGACGGCAAGGGGATTGATCCCGACAAGATGCGGGCTACAGCCGTGCGCAAAGGCGTCATCTCCCAGGAGGAAGCCAACGCCCTGGACGATCGCGAAGCCATTGAATTGATCTTTGCTCCGGGATTTTCCTCCGCCGAAAAGGTCACGGACATCTCCGGACGTGGTGTGGGAATGGACGTGGTCAAGACCAATATCAAGAATCTCAAGGGCAGCGTGCATACTACTTCGGAAGTGGGCAAGGGTACCAAGTTCACCCTGACCCTGCCGTTGACCCTGGCCATTATTGACGCTCTCATGATCCAGGTGGCCGGTGAGACTTTTGCCATTCCGCTGGATGCGGTCTCCGAGACAACCAAGATAGAGGTAAGCAAGCTTTCGGACGTCAATAACCGCAAGGCGGTCACCCTGCGCGGCGAGGTGCTCGGCATCATCGAACTGTCTGAATTGCTGGAGTTGCCGGCCAATGAGGACGAGCGCGAGATTTTGCCCGTGGTCGTCATTCACGACAATGAACGCAGGCTTGGGTTGGTGGTCGACAGGCTTCTGGAGCGCCAGGAAATCGTCATCAAGCCGCTCGGCCAGTATCTGAACAACTTCAATCTCAAAGGCCTGTCCGGCGCCACCATCATGGGCGACGGTTCCGTGGTCCTGATTCTTGATCCGCACGAAGTCTACAGTTTGTCCACCACGTTGCAGAAGCCGCGCGTCAGCGGAGGCGGGCAGAAGTCTGTGGGAGCAGGGGCGACTGCGGCCCTGCCTGAATAGGAGCAATATGACCTTAAAAAGGCCGGACGGGATATCCCGTCCGGCCTTTTTTTTCAGCTTTTTTGTCTGGTTTACTGAAGCATGGAGAGAAGGCCCATGCTCACGGTAATGTTCAGGCTGAGCATGACCCAGAGAAGCGCCGCGCCGACAAAGGCGATCCATTTCATGCGCATGGGGGCTTTGCAGCCTGACAGCAGTGCCCAGAGGCCACAGCAGATCAACCCTGCGAGTACTGCGGAACCCCAGGCGCAGACCATGCCCGTGTTCATAACCAGGGTACGGGCTTCCTGGGGCAGCAATGCGTAGAGCCAGCCCTGACACATGAGGTGCAGCAGCACGCCGAAGGCGGCCCATTTGGCTGCGAGGGGCAGGGAGAATTTGTAGTAGTCGCGGCCGAAGTCGTCCTTATTGCGGCGCAGCACCAGATAGACCAGGCTCAGGCCCGCCCCGGAACCGATGGCCAGCAGCACGTATTGGGCGGCCATTGGCCAGAGGAGCGAATCGGCGGCCAAGGGCAACCGGCCGGCCGTGAAGGTCATGGCGTCGCCCCCCGCGGCGGTTCCCAGCATATAGAGTGCGGCAACACAACAGCTCACGGCGGCCAACAAGGCCAGGCCCGCTCCGAAACCGAAAGCCATGTGCACGCCCTTTGCCGAGCGCATCTTGCGCCAGGTGAGCACATAGGGGATGCCGAGCACCAGGCCGAGTCCCGTGGCCGCGTAGAAGTGGATGAAAGGGGAAGCGGGGTCGACCAACCACTGAGCCAGCCGGGGCATGCGCGAGACGGCGACGAAACCGGCCGCTGTCAGAGCCGCCAGCGAGACTGTCATGAGCAGTAATCCCATGGTGGCGGACTGCTGGGCGTATTTGTCGAAGAATACCTTGCCGTTACTGGATGCGGTGAGCTCGTTTACGACTGCCACGAATATGACGCCGAAGGCCGCAAGGCCGAGAAGGTCAAAAAAAGCCGGAGCCGACATGGTGGCGGCCAGGAGAAATGTTTCTGTAACGTTCATAATATGCTTTCCTCCGGGGGCGGATTCCCCAGCAAGGGGTGGGCCGAAGGTCCGAGTGGTTTTGTGCCTGAAAAACGCGTCGGAAGCAAGGTGGTGGAGTGGCGGACTGCCGTGAAACTGTTGAAATAGCTCCTTGAAAAAAAACACGGTATCGCCTATTCCTAGAGAGGATCACAACGTATTTCATAAATTGGGAGTATTCCGAATGCGGTATTTCATTGTCGCCATGCTTTTCACCACGCTTTTCGCCCAGGGCGCGTGCGTGTCCACCGGGGTTTCCGGAGAGACGAACGATGCGAGCATGGAATGGCGCATGAAGAGTCTGGAAGAGAGCTTTCTCAACTATCGCGAGGAACAACGCCGTCAGGCCGAGCAGCTCAACCAGATGCAGACCGAGATGAACCAACGCATTGAGGCGGTGGAGGCGAAGCTCGACGATAGGGCCGACACTGGAAGTGTGGTGGTCGATGGCGCTCCTGCCCGCGAAGAAACCGCCAAGGAAGAAGGCTGGGTGACCGACCTGAAACCGGAGGATGACGGTTGGAAGGAAGTACAACCCGAAGAACAGGCGAAAAAGTCACCCAAGGTGGCCGCAAGTTCCGAGCCCAAGCCTTGGGCCAAGGTGCCCAAGCCAAAATCCGCGCCGGCTCCGGCCATGACCGCTCAGAAGATGTATGAAACGGGCCTTGCCCAGTATAATGCGGACAAGATGCCGCAGGCGCGCAAGACCTTTGATGTCTTCCTGAAGAAACACCCCAAAAGTTCCCTGGCCGCCAACGCACTGTACTGGAAGGGCGAAACCTATTATTCCGAAAAGAATTACCCTCAGTCCATCCTGACCTTCAAGGATGTGGTCAGCCGCTATCCCAAGCACCACAAGGCCGCTTCAGCCATGCTCAAGATTGGAATGGCCTACGAGATGGTGGGCGACCGCGACAACGCCATATTCTACCTGCGTGCCTTGTTGGACGACTATCCGAACTCGTCCCCGGCCAAACTGGCCCGCAAGCGTCTTTCCGCTTTGGGCGGATAGTCAGCGTCATGGACGCCTCCAAGGAATTCTTCGCCTGCCTTGCGTTTCGGCATGCCAGCGGCGTGGGGCCGAAAACGTGGCGCAGGATCCTCTCCCACTACTCTTCAGTCTACGAAGCCTTGCAAGACGCCTCTTCATGGCAGGAAAAGGGGATCGCCGGCGAGCACAAGACATCCATCATGTTGGCGGAATCGTGGCGGGAAGGAGCGACGGAAGAGTACAAAGCCGCCAGGAAGGCGGGGATGCAGGTTCTTTGTTGGTATGATCCTGAATTTCCGGACCTTTTGCGGCATATCCCGGACCCGCCCATTCTTTTGTATTACGAGGGGGATGCCTCCATTTTGAGCAATCCCGGCGTTGCCGTTGTCGGCGCACGGGACTGTACCGAATTCGGTTTGCAGGCTGCCGCCAAAATCAGCAAGGATCTTTCTCGGGTGGGTATTACCATTGTCTCGGGCATGGCGTTGGGGATCGATAAAGGGGCGCATGAAGCGGCATTACCGGGGCTCGGGCGTACTGTAGCCGTTTTGGGCAACGGGCTCGACATCATCTATCCGCCCGAGAACAAGGCGCTCAGGAATTCCATCGCCCGAGAAGGTTGCATTGTCAGCGAATTTTCTCCTGGAACAAAGCCGACTCAGGGCAGCTTTCCTTTCCGTAACCGCATCATCAGCGGGCTTTCCCAGGGAGTGTTGGTGGCCGAGGCCGCGAACCGCAGCGGTAGCCTGATCACGGCCCGTTTGGCCACGGAACAGGGCAGGGAAGTGTTTGCCTTGCCCGGCCCGCTGGGCCAGCCCACCTTCACGGGGTGTCACAAGCTCATCAAGCAGGGGGCCGCGCTGGTGGAGAACGCCGAGGATATCATTCACGCACTGCGTTTCGAATTTGCCCAGGAGCTGGCGCACATAGCTGATCCGGAGGCTGCGGAGGACGTCGAGGCGGACGAGGAACCGGAGTTGGCGATCACCACCGCCGCCAAATTCGTTCCGCTGCACAGGAAGGCGGCAAAAGATAAATCTGCATCCAGGCAAGTCGAGCCCAAGGCAATCCCTCGTCAACCGGCGGTTGTCCTGGAGAAGTTGACGCTCAACGAGGAAGAGCGGGCCCTCATGGATCTGCTCCTGGAAACCGACAAGGTTCATATCGATTCGCTGGGGCGCTCCCTTGGCTGGGCCAGCAACAAGACCAGCCGGACGCTGCTCATGCTGGAGATGCGCGGGGCAGTGCGGCAGTTACCCGGGATGTGGTACCTGGCGCGTGAAACCGGCTGCCCATAAACTCCGGTCGCATTCGGTCATTCGTACCAGCGGACCACCTTGTCCAGGGGCTGGCGGGTCTTTTGCCTGGGCTCGGCCACGCGGTAGCCGAAAGCGCACATGACCGCTACACCGAATTCATCCGTGTCGATGCCGAAATCTTCGGCCAACACCGCGTTGACCTTGTCCTGATTGAATCCTTCCATGGGGCAGCTGTCAATACCGATCATGGCGGCACCGGACATCATGTTGCCCAGGGCGATGTATATCTGGCGACAGGCCCAGTCAAACAACCCGTTTTCTTTCTCCAGAAGTTTGAAGTCGTTTTTCTGGAAGCGCTCCACGAACTGGCCTCGCAGTTCGATGGCGTCCTCGGGCAGGTGCTGTACTTCGGTCATGATGTATTTCGGATAATTCTTGTCATAGCGCAGGGTTCCCGCCTTGCGGGCCAGGAAGACCACCATATGACTGCTGTGGGGAATCTGTTCCTGTCCGCCCCAGGTATGTTCTTTGAGCCTTTCCCGCAACTCCGGGCTCTGAACCACCAGGAACAGCCAGGGTTCGAAGCCGAAGGAACTGGGAGAGAGCCTGCCGAGTTCAAGGATGTATTCGAAATCTTCGTCCCGAATTTTTCTGGAGGTATCGAAGTCCTTGCAGGCGTGGCGGAACTGGAATGCGTTCAAGACATCTTGTTTATTCATGATTGCTCCTGGTTCAGTCGGTTACTATTGCCATTTCATTTGTATGAAAAGGCTGGTGAGATGGCAAGAGAGCGCCTGACTTGGATCGGTCCGATTGCAGGGAAGCTTTCCGGCAAGCCTTGACTGAAGATGGGCAGGCCCTATACCAAAAAGAAATTTGAACACATATGGTGGAGGAATCTTTGTGGATTGGAAACTCTTTTTGACGACGTTCGCCACTTTGTTCGTGGCCGAGCTTGGCGACAAGACTCAACTGGCGTGTATGCTCATGACAGCGGAAACCCGCAAGCCCTGGACCGTGTTTCTCGGTTCGTCGCTGGCCCTGGTCACGGTGAGTTTTCTGGGGGTCATGCTCGCCGGCTTCGTTTGTCAGTACATTTCCCCCAACATCATTAAGAAAGTGGCCGCAGTGGCCTTCGTGTTCATGGGGGTACTCATCTTTTTTGACAAGTTGTAGCCGGGGCTTGAGAGCGTGTGGGCAACCATGTATGATACAGGCCCTGAATAATGAATTTTGGTGACAATAAATGCAGAAAATACCTATAGATCTCGCCCGTCCTGGCATGAAGCTCGCCAGGCCGGTGGAGCGTGAGAACGGCATTACGGTCATGGCGGCGGATATGGAGTTGACTCAGCCCCTCATCGACCGCATCCAATCCATGAACATCGACCGCATCATTGTTCACGGTCATCCCGTGGACATGGGCGGCGCCATGGGCGGTACCAAGTTCGATGAACGTCTCAAGCGTATGCCCCACCTGTTTCGAGTCTACAAGAAGGACAAATGGATGATGATGGTTCAGAAGCGTCTGGAGTCCTATTTCCGCATCAAAGCCGCTGCACAGGCCGCGCGCGCCAAGGCCCTGTTGCGCGAAGGTCAAAGCGATCTGGAGATTGAGCAGGCGCAAGTGAACGGCAACGGCGGCGAGGCGTAAATGCAGGACATGGACCTCAAGACAAGCGTCAAGGGGCAGGTGCTGGCCATCAATGATTTGCCGACTCTGCCCGGCGTGCTCGACGAAGTGACCAAGCTCGTGGAGAATCCGGAAACTTCCACGGAGGAGATCGCTTCGGTCATCGTCAAGGACCAGGTGCTTTCCGCCAAGGTTCTCAAGATGGTCAACTCCCCGGTGTACGGTTTTCCCGGGCGCATCAGTTCCATTCAGCATGGTCTTGTGCTGCTGGGATTCAACGTTATCCGGGGCATCATCATTTCCACCTCGGTCTTCGACATGATGGTCCAGGCCATGAAAGGGTTGTGGGAGCATAGCCTGGGGTGCGCCACGGCAAGCGGCATCATCGCTCGCCACGCGGGATTCGATGATCCTGAGGAATACGCCGTGGCAGGGTTGCTGCACGACTTGGGAAAGGTGGTTACGGCCGTTCAGCTTCCCGAACTCCACCAGAAGATTTTGGACACCGTGGAAAAAAAGAACCTGTCCTACTACAGGGCGGAAAAGGATATTCTCGGATTCGGTCATGACCGCATCAATGCCTGGCTGGGCCGCCATTGGAATCTTCCCGGCAACATCCGCGCAGCCATGAGCCGCCATCACAGTCCGCATATGGCTGATTTGTACAAGTCCACCTGTTGTGTGGTGCACTTGGGTGATTTCATGGTGCGGCTGTTCGAGTTCGGCACTTCCGGGGACGATCAGACCTCCTATCTACGGCCGGAAGCCATGAAGGAGCTCGGTTTCAAGATGAGCGACATGGAGCGATGTATGGATGAACTCGCCGATCAATTGCTCGATGTGTCCGACGTGACATTCTAGAGTTGAAACAAACATTGCGGGGCCGTTTATTCCGAAGGGATGAGCGGCCCTTTCATTTGCTTTGACGAATAGTTAGGCGAATGCTAGAAATTCCGTATGGCCGACGTATCCCATAATCCCCCGTTTTCCCACAAGCAACGGGCGTTTGTGATTTCTCCGGATCTGGAGCTCGTGGAAACGCTCAAGACCCTGTGGAGCTCCGAATGGATGGAGTTCACCGTATTCGAGCGTGGACGCAGCGCAATCGAGTTGCTTTTCAACGAGCCGCCGGATTTGCTCATCGTGGACAACCGGCTGGAGGACATCAGCGGAGCAGAGGTTGCCAATTCGGTCAAGAGTGAGAACGTCTACCGTCAATTGCCTGTGGTGCTGGTTATGGACCATGAGGACATGGATGAGCCGTGGGACTGGACTACGGTGGAGGTGGATGATTTCCTCGTGCGGCCGTTTACTCCGTCCGAAGCCAGGGATCGCATCAACCTGACCATTTGTCGGGCCATGCGCGCCTTGGACGCAAATCCTCTTTCAAAGTTGCCGGGCAACACGTCCATCATTCAGCGCATTCAGCTTCTCATAGACAAGAAAGAGGATTTTGCGCTGGCCTACTGTGATTTGGACTACTTCAAGTCTTTCAACGACAAGTACGGGTTTTCCCGTGGCGATGAGGTGCTGATGATGACCGCCAGAGTCATCGTCAACACCATCAAGAGCTTTCCGGGCGGCAAGAATTTCGTGGGGCATGTGGGCGGCGACGATTTTGTATTCATCATGCCGCCGGACCTCGTGGAAGAGGCCTGCCAACGCGTCGTGCAGAGCTTTGACGCCATTGTGCCCCACTTCTATGATGCGGCGGATCGCAAGCAGGGCAAGATAGTGTCCACGGACCGTCAGGGTGTGGTGCGGGAGTTCCCGCTCATGGCAGTGTCCATCGCCGTGGTTTTCAACATTGATGGTCGTATGGAGCACTTTGGTGAGGCCTCCGCCATCGCCATGAGCCTCAAGAAAAAGGCCAAGGAAAATCCAAAAAGTTGTTATGTCCTCGACCGGCGGACCTAAAGATTTGGGTGAGATGGTGCAGGGCTTCCTGTCCTATCTTGAAGTGGAAAAGGGGTATTCCGACGCTACTGTGAGTTCCTACGGCACGGATCTGGCCCAGTTTGATGAGTTCATCCGCACTCGCAGACGTTCCCTGGAGCGGCCCGAGCGGGTCACCAAAGATCTGGTGCGTTCCTTTCTGGCCGAATTGCATCGCCGCAGAGTGACCAAGAGCACCATGGCCCGCAAGCTCTCCAGTTTGCGTGCTTTCTTTCGTTTTCTGCTCAAGCATCAGCTTATCGTGAAGGACCCCACCGTGGGCGTGCGCAACCCCAAGCAGGAAAAGCACCACCCCAAGGCGCTCAATGTGGATCAGGCCCTGGCCATGATGGAAGCCAACATTCCGCCTGACCCGGAAGGGCTGCGCGATCTGGCCTTGGCCGAGTTGCTGTACGGCTCGGGGCTGCGTGTTTCCGAAGCCATGGTTCTGAACGTGCATGATATTGATTCGGGCATGGTGCGCGTGCAGGGAAAGGGCAACAAGGAACGTATTGTGCCGGTGAGTAAAAAATGCGAAGAACGCGTTCTCGCGTGGCTGAAGCAAAGGCACGCCCTTGAGCCGGACCCCATGGAACAGGCCCTGTTCATCGGGGCGCGCGGTAAGCGCCTCAACCGCAGGCAGGCCAATCGTATTCTGGCCAGGCTGGCCGAGGTGGCGGGCATCCCGCGCGAGGTGCATCCGCACATGCTCAGGCACAGCTTTGCATCGCATATGCTCGAAGCCGGGGCGGACTTGCGCAGCGTACAGGAATTGTTGGGTCACGAACGACTGACCACCACCCAGCGCTATACGCATCTCGATTTGCAGAAGATCATGCAGGTGTATGACAAGGCGCATCCGCGCGCCGACGGTACTGATCGCAAAAAATAAAAACAAACATTGTATGGAGATAGGACCGATGGATAATCCTCTCGTTCTCTTGGAAACGCCCGAGGGCGAAATCCTGATTGAACTCTTTTCGGACAAGGCTCCCAAGACTGTCGAAAATTTCCTGGGCTACGTGGACGACGAGTTCTATGAGGGAACCCTGTTCCACCGCGTCATAAAGGGATTCATGATCCAGTGCGGCGGACTGACTTTTTCCATGGATGAAAAGGAGACCAAAGCCCCCATTGAGAACGAGGCGAAAAACGGCCTCAAGAATCTCAAGGGCACCGTTGCCTTGGCCCGTACCGCTGATCCGCACAGTGGGGCGGCCCAGTTTTTCATCAACGTGGCGGATAACCCCGATCTGGATCACACCGAGGAGACCGAGGAAGGATGGGGGTATTGCGTGTTCGGGCAGGTGAGCGACGGAATGGACGTCGTGGAGAAGATAGCAAAGGCAAAGACCCGCAGTTATCAGGGCTATGACGATGTGCCGGTCGATCCCATCTCCATAATTGCCGCATATCGATTTGAGTAGTACAGGCTGCCCATAAGGGCATGCCTGCTGTGTTGCTGTAAAGAAGCCAACCCGTACGTATTTGATTGTACGTTACGGGCTGGCTTTTTTGTGCGCCGCGTATACGTATTTAAAACGATTCATCGGATATTTTGGACCCGGATGTAGAGTATGAGACCGATGATGGTCATCCCGATGCCGAGGGTTCCCAAGAGGTTCGGGAGAGAAGCGTCCAGAAACAAATACTCTCCGATCAATGCGAAAATGACTTCCATGGCCTGTGTGCAGTCCGCTGCTGCAAGCTCGGAAGCATTGGAGGCCGCGTGGCGGGCGTTGAGAAACAGGGTGGTGGCTATTGCTCCGGAAAGCAGGGCGACGGTTCCGGTCATGACGAGCTGGCCTGACGAAGGGAGCGGAGGGGCTGTGATCAATATCAAAATCAACCATAGCGGCAGGGACCCTAAGGACAGGAGCAGGACACGGGCGAAGCCGTCCGCCATGGCCGGGTGTTCTATGGCGGGAATGTATCTGCCGCCTCCTTCGCGGGCTTCCCAGACCATCTGGTTGCCGATGGGGTAGGCAAAGGCCGCTCCAAGTACCGGAAGCGCTCCGAGTAGTACAAAGGAGAGCGGAGTGGACGCCGCATGCTCCACATTGACCATGACCACGCCGGTGAAGACTACGGCCGTCAGGGCCATGGCCCGGAAAGAAATCTTACGGCCAAAGCCGAGCAGGACAAGAGGCGTGGCCAATATGGTGCTTTGCCATGTCGTGGCGACGACCCAGCCTGGAGCGTAGGTGGCGCTGTAGCTGATGAGCGCATAAAAGACACCGAACCCCACGCTTCCAGCGGTTGTCCAGAAAATCCAGTGCGTTTTGAAAAGGACCATTGTCTGCTTCAACAGGGTCGACTTGCCAGAAGCGAGCATCCATCCCGCCAGCAGGAGGATCATCCACAGGTAGCGAAGGCTTGCCGTCCATACCCAGTGCCCGCCTTCAAGGCTCATGGCCCGGTTGAGTACAAAGGTTGAACTGAAGAAGAGAGCGGCCAGACTGCCGGTGATAATAATTTTTTGCATGATTTCCGGGGATAAACAAAAATCCCCCACCTGACAAGCAGACGGGGGATGATGGCCGGTGTTTTACCGTTTTTTTATTTATCGCTGTCCCGTTTGAGGAGCTGGTCCAGTTGTTCCTTTTTTTCCTCGACGAACGCGTCCAGGCCCTCTTTCCTTTCGGAAAGAAACCTGTCGAAGCGCTCCTTGTGGCCTTCGATGTAGCCTTCGCATTCGGACGTCAGGGAATTCATCAACTCTTTCACGGTGATGATCTTGTCCACCAGATAAGCGTTGGCGCCCGCAAAGGCGAAGCCGTGCTTGAGTTTTCCCCTGTAGGCGTTCACCAGGGCCTGGGCGATGCAGTATGGAGAATTTTCCTCAGCGCAGCTGTGTAGGCACTTGTGGATGCATTTTTTCGGCTTTTTGAGCCCATCGGAAACGGATTCCAGGAAGTTGTTCATGATGGCTCTGCCCGGCATGCCGACGGGGCTCTTGATGATGCCCACATCTTCCTTTCTGGCGTTCAGGTAGGTTCTTTTGAATTCGATGTCTGCGTCGCACTCTTCCGTGGCCACGAATCTGGTTCCCATCTGGACGCCGGCGGCGCCCATTTCCAGGAAACGACCGATGTCTTCGCCTGTGTACACGCCGCCTGCAGCGATCACGGGGATTTTCTTGCCGTGCTTGTCCTCAAAGGGCTTCACGCTTTCGATGACATCTGCGACGATCTTTTCCAACTGGTGGTCGGGATCGTTGATTTCCTCGGGCTTGAAGCCGAGGTGGCCGCCGGCTTTGGGACCTTCCACCACGAACCCGTCGGGCAGGTAGTCGAACCTGGACAGCCATTTACGGCAAAGAATGTTGGACGCACGTCCGGAAGAGACGATGGGCACCAGCTTGGTGCGGATCTCTTTCTTGAATTCTTCCGACGCTTCCTTGAGATATTTGGGCAGATCCAACGGCAGACCGGCCCCGGAGAAAATGACATCCACGCCTTCCTTGACGGAAGTGGACACCAGATCTTTGAAGTTGGTCAGGGCGCACATGATGTTCACGCCAAGCAGGCCGTCGCGCATTTTTTCGCGTGCCTTGCGGATTTCCTCGGACAGGGCGCGGATGTCGGCGCCGTGCGGGTCTTTGGCGCGCTGCGGATCGCGCATGCCGATCATGGACGTGGCGATGACGCCGACGCCGCCTTCATTGGCAACAGCCGAAGCCAGGCCGGAAAGGGAAATCCCCACTCCCATGCCGCCCTGGATGATGGGCAACCGTGCGGTAAGGTCCCCGAATGTAAGGCTGGGTAATTTCATTATAGCAAACCTCGTTCCTGTTATAGATGGCGGGAAGATACCTTAGCCCGCCGGAAAGTCAATAGTCCCTTTGTCAAAAGAGTGTGAAACATGTGTTTAAATATCCATGTACTCGTCCACCAGCATACGGGCAAAGCTCATGGAACTGGTGAAGGCGGGGGAAATCGAGTTGAGCACGTGCAGACTGGTGCGGCCGCGTTCTATGGTGAAATCCATGACCAGTTCCTTGGTGGCTACGTTGACCAGTTGTGGTCGGATACCGGCCTTGGGGCTGCTCTCGATGTCCGTTGGATTCAAGGCTTTGACCAGTTTACGGGCGTCCTCGAAAAAGTATTTGGCGATGTACTTTCTGGGTTCTTCCAGAGCCACGCCACGGAATTTGGAATTGGCGAAGAACATCTGGGCATCGCGGAAAAGGATGGACAGGAACTCCGAGTCGATGCCTCTGAAGATGCCGTAGTTTTCGCGACCGAATGCCGGGATGGCCGTGGGGCCGAGGTACACGTCGCCGTACACGCTGCGGGTGAAGTGCACGCCCAGGAACGGGTTTTTGATGTTGGGTACCGGATAGATGCTGCCTTTGATCATGTCAGCGGCAGGCCGCTTGAGTGTTTTGTAGATGCCTTTGAACGGGATAAGCATGTATTTGCGTCCCATACCGAACGCGTGAGCCACCTTGTCGCTGTGTGCTCCAGCCGCATTGATGAACAGGCCGTGCCCGATGTCGCCTTGATCCGTAATCACGAAGCCGTCCCCGGCGCTCAGGAAGGTCGTTTCGAACTGGAATTTCACTCCGGCGTCCTGCAGTTCTTCGCGCAGGCTCTCCAGAACGGCCTTGGGGTCGACCACTGTAGTGAGCGGGGAGTGCAGGGCCTTGCCGACTGTTTTGGCATTGGGCTCGACCTCGGCAAGTTGCCGTTCATCGATCATGTGCACGGTTGCGCCGTTGGCCGTGGCCCGACGCTCCAGTTCCTCCAGGGTGGGCAGTTCGGACTCGTCGCGGGCCACGATGACTTTGCCGGATTCGAAGAGGGGGAGGGTGCGCTCCTGGCAGTAGTCGTGCATGAGGCGGTTGCCTTCGAAACACATGCGGGCCTTGAGGGTTCCCGGATCGTAATAGATGCCCGCGTGCAGCACGCCGCTGTTGCGTCCTGATGCGTGCTTGCCCAGTTCCGGCTCTTTTTCGAAGATGAGAATGTTCTTGTGGCCGCGCAGCACAAGCTCACGGGCCACGCTGAGCCCGATGATGCCCCCTCCGCAGATGACGAAATCGTAGGTGGTCATGAATCTTTTTCGACTATTTCGTGGAAAGCAGGGCGAGACCGCTTGCGGGGTCTTTCTTGCGCAGCATGCCCGAATCCAGGATTTCCACGATGATGAATTCGCCCACCAGCCAGATGTCCACGCCGGGGCGGATGCAGCCGGTGCGGCTGGTCTCGCCTCGTCCCAGGGATGCGTGCATATGCAGGGCCGGATTGCCCTTCTCGTCATTGAACAGGGTGCCTACGGCGGCCGCTTCATGCGGTCCGACGATGGCCTGAAGCATGGGCACTATGACCTTGCCTTCAGGATCTTCGGGGCCTGCCACGATATTGCCTTTGTTCATGCCGCCCAGCAGCAGACAGAAAGCGGCCTCGATGTTCTGATCCCTGGCGAATTGTTCGATGCTGTCGGGCAGACGGTCGCCGTCTTCCAGTCTGAGGGTGAAGACTCGTCCGATGGAGCCTTGTGAATATTGCATGGTTCGTCCTATTGGCCACAGGCGCCGCGGAAGTCGCACCATTGGCATTGCCTGCCGGGAGCGGCCTCGAACGAGCCTGCGGAGTGGATGTGGCGGGCCAGGAAGCGCATGAGTTCGGGGATCATGTCCTTTATGATTTCCCGCATCTCCTCCCTGGGCCACCGTTTATTGCCCTTGTTGGGGAAAAGGTACGCCTCGGCGCCGCCTGAGGCAAGTTCTACCAGCCCGGCATTGATGCATTCTCCGCCCATGTCGCCCTGGTCGTAGAGGTAAAGATAGGACGGGAGCTGGACGCTCTGCACCGCCTTGCTCAGGTCCGGCAGCAGTCGGGGATCTTCGGAAGCCGAATCAAAGGTGTGCATGCGTTCCCACAATTCCCGGTTTTCCCAGAAAGTGGCTGCGGGTTTGCGCAGGCCGCCGGTCTTGTAGTCCAGGATGAGTATGCTTTCCTCGCGTTTGTCCACGCGATCAAGGAAGCCGTGCAGAGGGATGTCCATGCCTTCGGTTTGGAGAACCGCCTTGGCCTCCACCTCCAGCCCGAGGATGGTGGTGGGCATGTCCTGAGCCCGCAGGAATTGGTGCAACCGGTGTCTGCCCGCAAAGAGCAGGGCGGTCTGCCCATCGAAGGGCAGATGCCGGTAAACGTCGCTTTCCAGCAGCCGCTTGCGGAAGAGGTCCAGCAGCAAGGCCGCGTCCAAATGCGCCGGGACCATGGTCGTGCCTGCGTGCGGCTCCAGAAATTCGCGCAGTACCTCGTGCAGCAGGGAACCGAATTCGGCCCGGTCTCCTTCTTCGGAGACCGTGTCCACCGGCCGCAGCGTGGTCAGGTAGTTGAAAAAGAATTTTTTGGGGCAGGTCAGATAGGCATCCAATAGAGACGGTGTCAGCCCCTTGGTCGTTAATTTTTCCTGCAGCCGTGCCTGCATTTGTTCGGTCAGGGGAATACCCGCTGCACCGAAAGGTACCGGGCTGGATTTGAATATCACGGGCCTGACTTCCGGATCGCCGGTGTGGATCAGGTCGCCCTTTTGTTTCTCCATGTCCCAGAGCAGTTGCTCCACGAATCGGGAGCGTACGCTTTTGGAGTCCAGCAAGCCTGGTTGGATGCCGCTCTGGTAGAGGATGACCGCTTCCTCGGCTCCCATGATCAGCCTATAAAAGTTGTAGGCCGCCACGTTGTCCCGTTCGCGCGAGTCCGGCAGCCCCAGAAGCTTGCGCATGGGGTCGGGCAACAGCGGGTCGAACGGGGTGACGCCGGGCAGCTTTTCCTCAACCGCGTCCATGATGCACAGTCGTTTGAAGTGGAGTAGGCGTGTTTCCAGCACACCGAGTACCTGGAGCCCGGTGATGGGGTCCGGTTCAAAGGAGACACGCTCCTGGCCCAGCAGCCGGCGCAGAATTGAGAACAAAATGGGTTTGGAAAAGGGCTCGTCCGTGGTCAGTGCGCCTTTGAGTTCCGGGATGACCGAAGTGGAGAGCCGGTAGAGGCATTCCGCATCCACAAGAAAGTTATGCCAAATGTCTGCGCCTTTGGCATGCAGCATCGCCACCAGCGACGCAAGAGCTTCAGCCAGGCCGGCCAGGCTGGATGTCGTCTCGAAATTCGTGAGACATGTCTTGAGGATGCCTGCCCTGAGCGGTTCGCATTGGGAGGAGGTGATTTCTTCCAGCGGGGCCGTTCCATAGGGTGGAGACCATGCGAACGGGTCCAGGGACGTGCTGCCCTGGCGTATTTCGCCTTCCCAGAGTTGCAGCACCTGTCGCAGGGGGACGTCCTGGCTGTCGCCGAGCATTTTCAGGTAGGGATGGCGGATGAGATTGATAAGGTCTTTCCAGTGGTAACGGCCGTCGGGTAGCCGGTTTTCCTGCAGGGTGAGAATGGTTTCCAGGAGCCGGGCCAGGGAGGAACGCTCCAGGGGGTAGCCCATGGAAATGTTCACCGGCTCGTCGGGCAGATGGTGCAGCACGGGCAGGAGTGCTCCGGTGTCCGGCAGCACGATGGCCGTTTCCGGATGCCCGTCGCCAAGGTCCAGCTCTTCCTGAAGTGCCGTGAGCTGGGAGTGGCGGTCAAAGCCCTCCCGAAAGCGGATGGCGGGTTGTGAGTCCATGATCTCCAGGCCTTCCAAAAGGATGGGCCGGGTTTTCCATGCCTCCATCCAGACAGCGTGCTCGGCCACGGCCCAATGGTGGTGCTGGCCGAAGGCCAGGGAAGGGTCCGAGTGCCAGAGCACTTCCGCGATGCCTTCCTGCCACAGGGCGTGCAACAGTTTGTCCTCGGCTCCGCTCAGGGCGTAAAATCCGGCGGCCACCAATGTCCTGCCCCTGAAATGGTCCACGGCGCGCTCGAGGTTGCGGGCGGCAAAGAGGCAGTCCAGTCCCGGCGTGGTCCAGTGCCGTTCCTCCAGCGCCGCCACATAGGCTGTGAAGATTGCCCGCAGTTGCTCAAGCAGGGCGGCTGCGTAGTCGGCCACTTCGCCTTCCATGTACGTGAGGTCATGTGGTTCCATGTCATGGCGCAGCAGTTCCTCCATGAGCGCGGCCAGTTCCATGCCCCAGGGCAGGAAAGCCTCGCGGTCCAGTGCGGGAAGGGAGGCCAGCAGGCCACGTCCTTCCCTGCGCAGGGCCGAAACGATGTGAAAGAGCAACTCGGCCAGATCCAGCCGTTTGGCCTGTGGTCGCGTTTCGCCGTCCAGTTCGGCCCTGAGCGTGCCGATGAAGTCGGCGATGGAAGTCATCTCCGGCATGAAGCATGGCCGCGGTAGAACCGGGTGCTGCGCCAAATGTTTCTTCAGATACCGGCGCGGCCGGTTGTGGGTGAAGATGAGGGTCAGCTCCTGGAAGTCTCCCCGGGTCGCCAGCCAGTCGCCCAGAGCCGGCATGAAATTCGTATTCCAGGGAACGATGCGGATGGGCGTCATATGCTCACCTCCCGGATTTCATGGAGGTCGAGATAAACGACCACGCCATACAGCTTCGGTGCGGTGGAGGGCATATCCTTGAGCAGGTTCAGGTATCGTGCAACCTGTTTCTCGTGTTCGTCGTATTTCTGGCCGGTCTTGAATTCCACCACCACGGTCTCTTTTCTTCCCAGATATAAATGGTCCACGCGGTGAAACGCGCCGTCCTCATCCATGATTTCCGGTTCGCTTTTGCCTTCGGACAACCAGATACGCAGGCGCGGTTCGGACGTGACCCATTCCAGCATGGTCTGCAAGTCGGCATCGAGCCGGATGCGTTCGTCGTCGGTGAGTGAAACCAAGGCCGGGAAATCCTGAAGGGCTCGTTCCTTGGCGCGTTGGATGTCGCGGGCCTCGTCGCCCGTGAATTGCAGATGCTCCATGGAGCGGTGCGCCACTTCGCCACGCATGGTGGCAGTGTAAATATATTCGTCCAATGTGTGGCGGTAGACGCGCATCCTGGGCAGCCAAGTCAGTAGTTCTGCCGGTTCGCTGCGTGGCGGCAGATCGGGCGGCATGGGCTGTTGTCCCTGTTCGGGCTTCTTGCGCGATCCCTCTGGCTGTACGCCGAATTCGTTGACGGCCGTGCCGGTGTCTTCGAAAAGCAGTTCCATGGACCGCAGGGCAGGGTAGGCCCCTGCCCCGGAGACCGATTCCGGGTACAGGCCGTAGAGCTCTTCGCGGGCGCGGGTCCAGGCCACATAGAGCAGGTTGAGCTGTTCGCGGACGGCGCGGCCCATTTCCGCGTAATAGGGTTGGCCCAGGGTTTCCTTAAGCGGCGTGAGTATACGCAGACCGTCCACGGTGCGCAGGGTGTAATCCTTGTTGGGTTTGGCCTGCCAGTGGTGGAAAGGTACGATGACCACCGGGAACTCCAGTCCCTTGGATTTGTGGATGGTCATGATGCGCACGGCGTCCACGTTTTCCGGCAGGGGCACCTTTTCCTCTTCCGAATTCTCGGCCCAGAAATCCAGGAAAGTGGATAGGGAACCGTAACCTTTTTCCTCGGCCAGGTGCACTACTTCCAGAAAACGCTTCAGATAGAGCAGGGCGTCCGGGTGGCGTTGCTCGATACGGAAGACGTCGACGATGTCCTGAACGAGGTCATAGGGAGTCATGACTCCGGATTTATTGAAGAACGGCTTGATGTACAGGACCCATGCGCCCTGAAAGTTCTCGGAGAAGGAGACTCCGAAGGGGCGTTTGCGGGGAGCGGTGATCCAATCGTAGATCGCTTCCTCGCCGATGCCGGTTTCCTGAAGGAAGACCTCCTGCCCGGTGATGAATTCGGCCAGGGCAAGTTCGTTGCGCGGGTAGTCGAGATACTGGAGGAAAGCCGTGATTTGGCGCACGATGGGGTGGCGGTCCAGGCGCAGGCTGCTCTCGGTGATGACCGGTATGCCCTTTTCCACCAGCAGGTCGCAGACCAGCGAGCCGTGGTGCCGGTTGCGCACCAGCACGGCGACATCCCGGAAATTTCGGCGTGAAAGCAGGTCGTCCATGAGCGAGGACAGGCGGTTCAGGGTGGCGTCCTCGATCTCTTCGTTCCTGCCGCCCTCCACCTGCTCGAAACGCACGTAACCCTCGGTGCCGGTGTTGATGGGGGCGACTCCTTGTGTGCAGTCGCTGAAATCGGAACGAAGCTGCTTGGCAAAGGTGTCGCAGAAACCTTCGGGCGGGGTTTTGAAAAGGATCTTGGCCAGGTCCAGGGGGGGCTCGTCCTCCTCGAAGCGATGGAAGAATCGGTTGTTGAATTCCACCACGTGACGGTGGCTGCGCCAGTTGTCCGGCAGGCTTTCGCCGGATTTGGACATGGCGGTCTCGGAAAGTTCGGGGATGTGCAGAATTTCATCGAAAAGGTCCGCGTCTCCCCCGCGCCAGCCGTATATGGCCTGCTTCACGTCGCCCACGTAGAAAAGGCTGCCGCCTTTGGACAGGCACTCCTCTCCGATGGGTTGAATGGCCTTCCACTGAGAGCGGCTGGTGTCCTGAAATTCGTCGATGAGCAGGTGGTGCAGGCGGCAGCCCATGCGGCAGAACGCCTCGGGCACCACGGGAGTTTCCAACAGCCGGTTCACATGCCCGGCCAGGGTTGAGCCGAGAATTACACCTTGGCGGCGTTCGATGTCGTCCAGCATATCAAGAATGATACGGGCCATGTCCACCACCGGGGCCAAGCTGTAGGCTCCGGCCAGTACGGCCTGCTGCCGTTTGTATTCCTGCCAGCCCCTCTTGAGCGCCTCGTAAAGTCTTTCGCCGTCCGGGCCGACGTTGTCCTTGCCCGCCTTGTTGATGCAGGCGCGCAGGCTTTCCTTGAGCAGCATGGCCGAGTCTTTCCCCGGCGAGTCGAACAGGGGCATGCCGTCGAGTTTGGCCAGACATTTTGTGAAGTTGGCGCTGGCGGGAAGAGTATTCTGCCTGATGTAGTCCTGCATGGCAGCCACGCGCCGTTTGAGGGCGGCATTGGCATGGGTCAGCTTTTCCAGCAGGGTTTCCTGGTCCGTGACCACGGCCACGGATTCTTCCCGGAGATACATGGCCATATCCAGCAGCCTGGTGCGAACTGAATCCATAAGCCAGAATCCTTTGCGGGATTCGGCCAGGACCATGGTTTCCAAGGCATCGGCCAGCATGTCGTGTTCCTGGCCGCCGTCTTCGCACCGGGCCACGAATCGCTCGAAAGCCGTACCGAAGAGTTTTTGTTCGTCGAATGCGATTTCGAAATCCGGGCGTACGCCGAATTCCAGGGCGAAGAGCCGCAGGAGTAGATTGAGGAGACTGTCAATGGTGCGGATGTTCAGTCGATGGTAACGCCGCAGGATGGATTGCAGGTTGCGTTCGTCGCGGAATCTGTCGTGGCCGGGTTGGTTGGCGCGATCGCCCTTGCCCAGCGCGCCCTCCTTGAGGGTCGTGATTACGCGTTCCTTCATTTCGGCGGCGGCTTTGTTGGTGAAGGTTACGGCCAGGATTTCCGGCCAGGAATACCCACCGGGGCCGCGTCCCATGCAGGCGAAGCGGTGCTGGTCCCGCCCCGATCCGTCCAGTAGAGACAGGAAGCGGCGAGTGAGTTGATAGGTCTTGCCGGAACCGGCGGAAGCCTTGACTTGCTTGAGTTCGGACATGTTCTAGGAACCGTTTTGGATTCTGGTTGCCCGGTTGCCGCCGAGGACCACCAGGAAGACGGCGGCAATGATCAGTGCGCTGCCCGCATAACCCCAGACGCCGAAACTTTCACCGAAGAGGGTGAAGGCGGCCACGGCCGCCACCACCGGTTCAAGGGTGGCGATAACCGCAGCATGGGTGGCGTCCAGTCGCCGGAGACCTGCATAATACACGGAAAATGCGCCGTAGGACGTCACCGCGGCCATGGCGACCAACAGTAGCCAAGTCTGCGGACTCTTGGGGGCGAAGTGCACGAAGGGCAGCAGGAGCAGTGCGCCGAAGGGCAGGGCGTAGAGAAAGACGGTCGGTGTGGAATAGCGGTAAAGGTATTTCTTGCCGAAGATGTAGTAGAGAGCGTAGGTCAGCCCGGAGACCAGGCCTGCCGCAAATCCGAACAGGTTGAAATCGATGTGGTTGCCGGAAAAAAGCGTGGGCCCCAGGCTGATGCAGGACACTCCCGCGATGGTCATGACCACGCAGGCCAGTTTGGCCCCGTTCAAGGCCTCTTCCAACACCAGTCGGGAAAGGAACGCCACCCAGGCCGGGGCCGTGTAGAGCAGCACTGCGGCGAGGGCCACTCCCACGTCGCGGATGGCCAACTGGTAGGATGCGTAAAAAAGGGTCACGCAGACGACGCCGAAGGAGAGCAGCACGGGCAGGTCGCTACGCTTCACCTTGACGGCGTTCATATACTTGGCGTGGGCCGCGAAAAGCACCCAGGCGAACATGGCCCGCCAAAAAGCGATCTCCAGAGCGCTGACGTTTTCAGCCAGGATGAATTTGGTGAAGACTCCTATGATCCCCCACATGACTGCGGCGGCCAGGACAAGGAATATCCCGCGGATGTCCATCTAGAGCTTTACCTTGGTTCCGAGCCCCTTGTCTGCGGCCATGCCGTAGACGAGGGAGGCGGTCATGACGTCGTGACTGGCTATGCCCATGAGCACACCGCCGCGCAGTCCTTCGCGGACTCCCGGCTTCATGCCCGCGCAGACTTCGCCCATGTCCGCGTAGATGCTGTCCGCTCGGGGATATCCGTTCTGGAAATAGGCCCCCTGTTTCTGGGTCCAGATGTATTGGTTGCGGTTGTCGCAGATAAAGGTTGCTTCCTGCATGATCTCCTCGGAAAAGGCCGAACAGTAATCCACGGAAATGCACAGGGCTTCGGGTTTGATCATATCTTTGGTAATGAACCGTTTCGGCGATTCCACAATGGGGGTGCAGGTAATGATGACGTCCGCGTCGGCCACTGTGGTGCTGATGTCCTGATATGCCTTGAACTCGGCCGCGGGCAGTTCCGGGCGCATTTCGGAAAGGAAATTGTCGGTCTGGGTGTCGGATACGTCATAGACATTGACTTGCCTGAGTTTGGGGAAGACTTCGCGCATGGCGATAAGGTTGACCTTGCCCTGTACGCCAGCTCCGACGATGGCCACGGATTGTGTGTCCCGGCGGCCGAAGTGGCTGGCATAGACACCGGAGGCGGCTCCCGTGCGCCATGCCGTTATCCACCCCGCGTCCATGACGGCCCGGGGCAAGCCGGTTTCGGGTTCGGAAAGAAGCATGATGCCCGAAATGTAGGGCAGGCCCTTTGGAGTGTTCGGGGGATATCCGGAGACGCATTTGATTCCGCAATGGTCCACAGCACCGGCTACGTGACATGGCATGGCGTGGATGAAGCAGTTTTCGCGCGGGTGTATACCGATCTTGGCGGGCATTTCCACCTCGTTCGTTCCCAGCGCCATGAAGCCTTGTTCAACAGCCTGCATGATGCGGGGCATGGTGATGTTCAGTGATTCGATTTCGTCGCGGGATATCCACAGTACATCAAAGCTCATGGCGCCTCCTTTCCAGTGCATCAGGTCCAGTGAATTATGTTTCCGATTGGTGTATGAGTTTTTCAATCCTGCGTCAAAATTATTAAATGCTTGCGGTTGGTTTGCAGATCATTACTATGGTTCTTCATGGATGAACCAACCGTATGCATACCCTCGGACTTTGACGGAATACGCCTGGACCGTGCCCTTGAAATGCTGCTTCCCGATGTGGGGCTGCGGCAGCGCCGTCGCATGTGCGAAGAAGGGCAGATCTATGTGAACGGAGTACCGCGAAAGCCTGCCTTCAGAGTCTTTGAGGGGCAGCTGCTGGAAATACGCCTGCCCGAGCTGCAGGGCTCCATGGCCGAGTCCATCGGTGTTCACGTGCTGAAAAAGGATTGCGCGTATGCCGCCATCTACAAGCCCGAGGGGGTGCACACCGCCGCCATTGCCGGACGGGAGAATGTGAGCGTCGAATCATTGTTGCCCCAGATGTTCCCGGACGAATGCGTGGTACTGCTCAATCGGTTGGACAACCCCACCTCGGGGATCGTCCTGGCCGCTTTGGCTCCTGGAGCTGAGGAGAGCTACCACAAATGCGAGGAAGCAGGGCGAATCACCAAGAAATATTATGCCAGGGTGCATGGACGGCTCATGCATAGCATGATCATCAAGAACAAGCTGGATACGGCCGGACGTAAAAAGACGAAAGTGCTGGCCGAAAACGATTCCGACGCCCGGCGTTGGACCGAGGTGGAGCCCATCGAGTTCGGCATGGAATCCTGTTCAACCCTGGTACGTTGCACCATCCGGAAAGGAGCGCGGCATCAGATTCGCGCCCATCTTGCCTCGCAGGGCCATCCCATTCTCGGCGATTCCCTTTATGGCAGCGACACCGACGAGCGGCTGCACCTGCATCACCACCACGTTTCCTTTGACGGATTCGAGGCGGTTTCTCCACCTCCCTTCTAACCCCGAAGATTGGAGAGTCCTCCATGGCAGCCGTCTCGGGGCGGTCAGACTATCAACATTAACTGCAGATCGCAGACATTGGTGTTGGTGGGGCCGGTCTTGAACAGTGCGCCGATCCGTTCGAAAAAGTGGTAGGAGTCGTTGTTTTTCAGAGCGTCGACGATGCTTTCTCCTTCCTGTGTGTGGTAGCATTGCAGAGCCTGCACATCGGCAAAGGCGCCCGCAGCATCCGTGGGGCCGTCGTTGCCGTCGGTGGAGGCCGCTAGGAAGTGGACCTGCTCCTGTCCGTGTTGCCAGCGGCTCAGTTCCTGAAGAAAAGCAAGGGCCATTTCCTGGTTCCTGCCGCCACGTCCATCGCCCTGCAGGGTGACTACGGACTCTCCTCCCGTGATCAGGCAGACGGGCTTTTTCAAGAACATGTCGCAGCAGGTCGCATCCTTGGCGATGTCGGCCAACACTTTGGCGACGTGGCGGGCTTCTCCACAGAGTTGCGCAGTGAGAGGATGGACCTGATAACCCAGTTCCTTAGCCTTGGCCGCTGCGGCCAGAAGCGCTTGGCGATTGGTGCCGATGAGGACGTTGTCCGCTGTATCAAGGGCCGGATCGCCCTTCTTGAGGGTTTCCGGTATGTGTCCTTGAACGCCCCATTCAAGGACATTCAGCACATTGGCCGGGATTTCCTCACGCAGCTTGTACCGTTCGATGATCTTCAGGGCGTCGGCAAAGGTAGTGTCGTCGTGGCTCGTGACGCCCGAGGCAATGCTGCTCAGGTCGTCACCTACCACGTCGGAAAGGATGAAGTTGAGGCTTCGTGCCGGATGCATCATCTGCAGGAGTCGGCCGCCTTTCATTCCTGAAATGTGTTTGCGTACGCAGTTGATCTCGGTAATATCCGCACCGCACCGCAAGAGTTGTCCGGTCACCAGCTGCTTGTCCGCCAGATCGAGATCCAGCAGGTTGTTGGAAGTGCGCCTGTCCATGGGGGCGGGGAGTAGAGCGGAGCCGCCTCCGGAAATGCAGTTGATGATCAGGGTTTCGGCGTCGGCCTCGCTTGCCAGGGCGGCGATGCGCCTGGCCGCCAGCACCCCGTTTTCATCCGGGATGGGGTGTCCCGCCTCAACAATTTCTACTCGCTCCAGTGCTTCTGTATGACCGTATTTGACGCAGAGAAGGCCCTTTTCAATGTAGTTTCCCAGAAGTTCTTCAAAGGCCTTGGCCATGGGGGCGGACGCCTTGCCGGCCCCGAGGAGCAGGATTCGTTTATAGGAGTCCAGGTTCACGGAAAGTTCGTAGTCTTCCATTTCCACGCGAAGTCGACCGTCGGCCACGCGTACGTGGCGGGATATCATGGTGTACGGGTTGACCCGTTCCAGGCCTGCGGCAAAAATGCTTTCCAGCTGATTTCTCATACCTTGACTCCTGTTTCCGTTATGAAAAGGCCCCTGCAGTGCAAACTGCAGGGGCCTCGAATCTCGGGTGGATGGCTTATTTTTTCTTGTTCATGGCTTTCTGGAGCATATCGCCCAGCGAACCGAATCCGCCGGACGGGGCAGCCTGTTTTTTGGGCTGGAACTGTCTCCAGTCCTCCACTTCCTTTTCATCGCCGGTTCCCAGGGAGATTTTGCGTTCCTGCGCCTTGATCTGGCCGATGGTCACGGCCACGGTATCGCCGGATTTCAGCTTGTCGAACTCCTTGGCTTTTTCCGAACGGGCCAGGACGGACTTTGGCAGCAGGCCGGTTATGCCGGGCTCCAAATTGATGAAAATGCCGAACTGTTCGACCTTCTCCACAGTGCCGTCCACCACCTGGCCGGACTGGTATTTGTCTGCCACGTCCAGCCACGGGTCGCCCTCGGCGTCCTTCATGGACAGGGATATGCGGCGGTTGTCCAGATCGATGCTCTTGATCTGTACGGACACGGTGTCGCCTTCGGCAACCATGTCCGAGGGCTTGTGGACGCGTTTGGTGTAGCTCATTTCGGAAACATGAACCAGGCCGTCGATGCCGGGAGCTATCTCCACGAATGCACCGAAATCTGCCAAACGCACCACACGCCCGGTGACCTTGTCGCCTTCGCTGAAGGTGGCGGCTACTGTGTCCCAAGGATCCTGGGCCAGTTCCTTCATGGACAGGGAAATTTTCAGATTGCCGGATTTTTCATGGGTCTCGATGCCGATGACCTTGGCCTGAACCTTTTGGCCCACGGAAACGGCTTCCTCGGGGTGCTGAACGCGGGAGTAGCCTAGCGCGGATATGTGAACGAGCCCTTCGACCCCGGGACGCAGTTCCACGAACGCACCGAACGGGGCCAGCTTGGAAACGGTGCCTTCCACCTTGTCGCCGACACTGACTTCCTTGAGGAATGCCTCGGAAGCCGCCTGGGTCTCACGCTCCAGCAGGGCGCGGCGGGAAACCACGATGTTGCGGCCGTTCTGTTCCAGCTTGGTGATCAGGAATTCAAAGGATTGGCCGACATAAGGTTCGGTGTTTTCCACGAAGCGGTTGTCGATCTGGCTGATCGGGCAGAAGGCGCGACGTTGCATGACTGTGACGTTGAATCCACCCTTACAGGTGCCGGAGACAGTGCCCTGTACTGGCAAATTTCCCGCTTTGGCTTCCTCCAGCATCTTGAGGCCGCCGATGCCGGAAAGGGCGCGGGACAGTTTGATGCCGCCGGAATCGATGCCGACCACGTAGAGTTCCACGGTGTCGCCTTCGGCAACGGTCAGGTTGCCTTCGTCATCCAGCAACTCTTCGCGTTCGACAATGCCGTCTAGTTTGGAGCCTGTGTCCACGAAAATCGTGGTTTCGCCGATGGAGATGACCGCGCCGGAAACCTTGTCGCCGACGTTCAGATTGTCGGAGCCGCCGTCGCTGTACTGTTCAAACAGTTCGGCAAAGCTCTCTTCGCCTTCGCCCTGGCCGTTGGTGTTCTTGATGTCTTCGGACATGTTCTCTGGTGGTTAGAGGTTAGGAGGCGAGCAGCGCCTTGGCGAAGTCCTTGCCGTTGAACGGACGCAGGTCTTCCATTTTTTCTCCCAGACCGACATAGGTGATGGGAACCTTGTATTGCAGGCTCACCGCGACCACGACGCCGCCTTTGGCGGTGCCGTCGAGCTTGGTGAGAACGATTTCGTCCACTCCGACCGCTTCATGGAAAAGTTTGGTCTGAGACAGGGCGTTCTGGCCCGTGGTTGCGTCGATGACCAGCACGGATCGGTGGGGAGCGCCGTCATGTTTCTTGCCCACCACGCGCTGGATCTTCTTGAGCTCTTCCATGAGGTTTACCTTGGTGTGCAGTCTTCCGGCTGTATCCAGGAGGAGCAGGTCGTAGCCCTCGGCCAGACATTTGTCCATGGCCTCAAAGGCCACGGCCGCCGGGTCGGCGCCTTCGGACTTGGCAAAAAAGCCGCAGCCCAGGCGTTTGGCCCAGACTGCCAGTTGGTCGATGGCGGCTGCGCGGAAGGTGTCGCCGGCGGCGATAAGCACCTTGCGGCCCTGCAGTTGGGCGCGGTAGGCCAACTTGGCGATGGTGGTAGTTTTGCCCACGCCGTTGACGCCGATCATCATGACTACTTCGGGCGGGTTCACGGCCTCGATGCGTGGGCCTGTCTTGAAGATTTCCTCCAACTCGTCGCGGAGAATATCCTTGAAATCTTCGGGGTTGTCTGTGCCCGCGGCCTTGGCACGAGCCTTGAGGTTGTCCATGAGCTGGCCCGCCGCTTCCATTCCCACGTCGGCCATGATCAGGATTTCCTCGAATTCCTCCCAGAACTCGTCGTCCATGGAGGAATGGGCCGAGAGCAGGCCGTCGATGCGTTTGGTGATCTGCTCCTTGGTCTTGCTGATGCCTTCGGAGAGCTTCAGGAACAGGCGGTCCCGCTCGTCCTCTTCGTCTTCAAGGTCCAAGGCCAGAGCCAGGCGGTACTGGAGTTCCGAGCGAAACTCGTTCACGCTTTCGTAGCCCATGTTGCCGAGCCATTTGGCGAAATGGGCAATGAAGTCTTTGCCTTCCTGCTCGGGGGCTCCTAGAGCCTTGAACAGAAAAGAGAGACGTTCCCAAAGGTTGTCGTCGGCTTTGGCGACGCCCTCAAGGATGACGTTCAGCCATTCGGACAGTCTCGGTTCGGCCTGACGCAGGGAAAGTGTCAGGTCCTTTTGCCAGTCCTCTGTAACGGCAGATGCGGAAGCCGTTTCTTCAGGCGGGGCTTCCCCAGTGGCTTCATCTATGACGATCCCCGCGTCATCCGCAAATTCCTCGACCGCCTGTTGGGCGGCTTCCTCGGGGGTCTGCCAGAATTTTTTGATCTTGGAAAAAAATCCCATTCGTCTTTATACCTCTTTCGCTTCTGAGCTCTTGCCCGGAGGGTATATATCACGCGCCCGCGCGACGCAATACCTGGCGTATTATTGCCATTTTCACGTGAAGCGGCTAAAACGTGAAAAATTTTTCTGAAGGACGTAGCATGAAACGCACGAAAATAAAAAATGCGCTGAATTCCGAACACCCCATGGCGGAAGTTACGGTCAAAGGCTGGGTTCGTACCAAGCGCGACAGCAAAGGATTTTCTTTTCTTGAACTGAACGACGGCTCCTGCCTCAAGAACATCCAGGTCATCGTGGACCATACTCCGGAGATTGAGGCGGAACTGGCCAGGATCGGCACCGGGGCTTCCGTATCCGTGGATGGGGAGCTTGTTGAATCCCCGGGCAAGGGACAGAAATGGGAAGTGCGGGGCAAAGCTCTCAAGCTTATCGGCGAGGCCGACCAAGAAACCTTCCCGCTTCAGAAAAAACGTCACACCGACGAGTTTTTGCGCGGTATCGCTCACCTGCGTCCGCGTACCAATAAATACGGCGCTATGTTCCGCATTCGTTCGGAATTGGCCCAGGCCACCCACAAGTTTTTCGCCGAACGCGATTTTTTCTATGTCCATACTCCGGTTTTGACCGGATCCGATTGCGAAGGGGCGGGCGAAATGTTCCGGGTTACCTCTTTGGAGCACGGCTCCAAGGCCCCAATTGAAGAAGACTTCTTCGGCAAGCCTGCCCATCTGACCGTATCCGGCCAGCTTGAAGCGGAAATGTTCGCGCTTTCCCTGGGTGACGTGTACACCTTTGGTCCGACCTTCCGCGCGGAAAATTCGAACACCCCGCGCCATGTGGCCGAGTTCTGGATGATCGAGCCGGAAATGGCTTTCGTCGACCTTGAGGGCAACATGGGTTTTGGCGAGGAGATGATCAAGTATCTGGTGCGGCATATTCTGGACAATTGCGCGGAGGATGTGGAACTTTTCGCCAAGTGGGTGAATAAGCAGCTCATGACCGAGTTGGAAATTCTGCTCAAGAAGGATTTCGTGCGCCTGCCGTATACCGAGGCCATTGATATTCTTCTGAAATCCAAAAAGGAATTCGAGTTTCCGGTGGAGTGGGGAATCGATCTGCAGACCGAGCATGAGCGGTTCCTGTGCGAGGAGAAATTCAATCAGCCCGTCTACCTCTATGATTACCCCAAGACCATCAAGCCATTCTACATGCGTCTTAATGACGACGACAAGACCGTGGCGGCCATGGACTGCCTGGTGCCGCGAATAGGCGAGATCATCGGCGGCTCTCAGCGCGAGGAGCGTATGAATGTACTGCTTGCCCGCATGAAGGAAATGGAGCTGCCCGAGGAGGATTACTGGTGGTATGTTGATTCCCGCCGGTTCGGCTCTGCGCCGCACTCCGGTTTCGGTCTCGGCTTCGAGCGCATGCTCATGCTGGTGACCGGCGTGAGCAACATCAGGGATGTCATGCCGTTCCCCCGTACTCCGAAGCATCTCGAGTTTTAGTTGCGGTTCACTAAAACAAGACGGAAAGTTATGAAAAAGAAGCCCGGCCTGGGCCGGGCTTCTTTTTTTTCGTCTATTTGAGGGGCAGGTGGATGGCGGTGAGCAGGGCCTCGGGATTCGTTTGGGTCGAATCGTTGAGGTACTGCTCAAACCAGACTCTGTTCGCTTCACCGCAACCTGTCTCCCGACCGCTGGATGGAAGCCATTTTTCCGCGAGCGCTTTCCAGCTTTGCGGAAGGGCTTCATACGGTCCCTTGTGCAGGAACACCGCGTAATCGCCGCCTGCGATGCTCATGGTTTTCACATTGCCATCAGTGGGCGTGCCTTTGGGAACCGTGATGCAGGCGTCGTAACGACACTTTTCGGGCGGCGTCTGTTCCGGGTCGTCATAGCCGACGCCCAGGTATTTGGTGTCAGTCGTGCACAGGTTGTTGGGACATGCCCAGGCAAACAGCTCGTCCCAAGCCTTTCCGCACTCCAGGTAAGGACCGATGTTGCGTACATAGGCTACATGCATGGGAGCCAGTTTTTCGATTTTTACTTCCATGATTTTCCCCGATATGCCTTGCCTAGTCTGCGAGGGGAACATGAAGAATTGTGAGCAGGTCTTCAGGCTTGGTTTGGTCCGGATCGTTGAGGTACTGCTCAAAACTGACTTTACCGCCCTGGCCGCAAACAACTTTCCGGCCGCTGGTGGGCAGCCAGTCCAAAAAGAGAGTTTTCCAGCTTTGCCCGAGCTTTTCGTAAGGGCCCTTGTGCAGCAGGGTGGCGTAATCTCCGCCTTCGATGGTCATGCTCTGGACAGTGCCGGACACCGGGGTCCCTTCGGGAACCGTAATGCAGGCATCGTAGCGGCACTTTTCGGGCGGCGTCTGTTCCGGGTCGTCATGGCAGGCCCCCAGGAATTTGGCGGATTCGTTGATGAGCCCCTTGGGGCCAGCCCAGACGCACAGTTCGTCCCAGGCCTTTTTGCATTCCTGATACGGTCCTACGTGGCGGACATAGGCTACATGCATGGGAGCGACTTTTTCGATCTCTACTTCCATCGGTGATCTCCTTTTTCCGCTAGGCAAGCGGGATGTATATGTCGGTTATGAGGTCTTCAGGCGCCGTTACCTCGGGATTGGTAATATAGTGTTCGATGCTCGGCTGGTTGAGGATTTTTCTGTCCGTTACCGGAAGCCAATGCCCGCAGATGCGGATGTAGGTTTCCTCCAGCCTTTCATATGGTCCGTTGTGAGTGAACACCGCATATTCTCCGCCCGCTATGGTTTTGACCGCCACCTCGTTTTCAGGATCGGTGTGGGCGGGGATATCGATGCATGCCTCGTAGCGGACTTTTCCGGCAGGAGTGATGGACGGATCATCATAACAAATGCCGAGAAACATGCTTTCCTCGTGGAGGATCCCTTTGGGCGCGGCCCAGCCGCACAGCCGTTCCCAGGCCTTTACACACTCCATGTACGGCCCGACGTGACGGACAAAAGCGATCCGTATTGGTTTGATGGTTTCGAAACGAAATTCCAGTTCAGGATCCTTTTTGACTTCCGGCAGGCCCGGGAGCTTGGCAGGATCGTAATGAATGCCTGAGGGAGAGTCGGGAAATCTCAGTTCTCGCTTGTTGACCCTGTATTTGGATGGCGAGTCCTGAAATATGTTTTTGAAGGCTCTGCTGAAGGACTCCAGTGTCTCGTATCCTGCGTCAAAAGCGATGATGGTGATGGATTTGTCGCTGTAGACAAGCTGCTGCGCCGCTCGCTCCAGGCGCAATCTGCGCACATGCTCGCCCAGAGTTTCGCCGAACATTCCTTTGAAAATGCGATGAAAATGGGAAAGGGAGTAGTGGGCCTGCGCGGCTATCTTTTCCGGATCCAGCGCTTCGTCCAATGAGTTCTGTATGTACTGCAAAGCGTTTTGCATCCGCTGATGCAGGGGGATTTCCGTAAATGTCATGTCATTTGCTCCGTGTTGCTGACTTCGTTCTACAGAGGGGTGTTAACGAAAGCTTGACATTTTTTATCATGTTTTATTTTTTTCACGTCTTTTTTCTCTGCGCCTGTTCAGCGGGCCCCTCAAAACCTGTTAAGCACTCTACCGTTTCGTCATTTCCGGGTATGGTGGGAAATGTATGCACTGGAAGCTGGATTGGGTCAATCTTATGCTTGACCGGCAAATGAATAGGATTTATTCGTATGAATGAATCAATTGAATGAATTAAAGGAATGAATCGTTTTATGACTGCTGAAAAGACCAGGAAGCGTGCCTACTCCCCGGAGCAGACAAGGGAGAGGTTGCTCAAATCCGGGCTTAAGCTGTTCGGACAGGCCGGGTACAATGGCGTGACTACCCGCGCTTTGGCTGCCGATGCAAGAGTGAACCAGGCCGCAATTCCGTACCATTTCGGAGGCAAGGAAGGGTTGTACAGGGCTGTGGCCGAAATGGTGGCCGACGACATGGCCGGTGCGAACATCATGTTCGTGACCAAGGCTCCGGACGTTTTCCGTATGGTGGCAGGGAACAAGCCTATTATGCGGAAGGTGGTTCGCACGCTGGTCAAACGCATGGTGCGGCGTTTTCTCGGATTTCGGGACAGAGCCGGGGACAGGCCCGCTTTCATTGTCCGTGAATACCTCGATCCGGGTATTGGGTTCGGCATTCTTTATGAGCGGGTAATCGAGCGTGTCCACATGGCGTTGACCGCAATGGTGGCAGTCGTTGCGGGGATGCCGGAAGAAGCTCCGGAAGCGAAGCTCAAAGCGCATTCGATACTGGGGCAGATCATTATTTTCGGTCTGGCCCGGCCCGTGATGCTCAGGCGTATGGAATGGGAGAATTATTCTTCAGAAAATATTGAAGCGATCGCAGAGGTGGTTTCCGACATGGTGGTGGGGGCTTTGAATCTCAAAGAAACCTGACGAGGGGGGCGGCATGAGTGTGGCCAGGATAACGGATTTCATCAGAAGTCACCGGAAGATTGTGCTTTTCCCGGTCGTCGGCGCCGGTGTGCTGATCTTCATTTTGTTGGTTGAGATCAAGCGTGCTCCCGAAAAGCTGCCCCCGGTCGAGCGCGAAATCGCCGTGCGGGTCATCCGGGCTCCCGAAGTGGCGGTGGTGCCCCGTGCCATCGGATATGGATATGTTCAGCCCGGTCAGGTGTGGGATGCAGTGGCCGAAGTGGGCGGCAAGATCGTCCACAAGAATCCGAATCTCAAAAAGGGCAGCATCATCGGCAAGGATGAGGTTCTTCTGATCATTGACCCTGCCGAAACCGGCTTTGCCCGCGAAAAGACAGAAGCCGCTGTCCATGACATTCTGGCCCAGATTCAACGTCTGGAGCAGAGTGAGGCGAATGCGAAGCGGCAGCTTGCAATCGAGACGGGCAAGCTGTCCTTGGCGCAAACGGACATGGAGCGCAATCGCAGGTTGTATGCGGATAAGGTCATTTCCAAATCCGAGTTGGACCAGGTTGAGCAGGACTTTCTGACCCAGAGCAATGCGGTTCAGAACTACCAGTCCATTTTGAACACCATCCCGGCCGAACGCCAGCAGCTTCTTGCCAAATTGGCATCGGCGCGTTCCCAACTGGCCGACGCCAAACTCGACGAGGAAAAGACCGTTATTCAGGCTCCCTTTGACTGTCGTGTCGCTTCCGAGTCCGTGGAGCTTGGCCAGGCAGTGAAAGTGGGCGATGAATTGGCCACCCTGGACAGCATGAATGTTGCCGAAACATTTGCTCAGGTTCCCCTTTATTCCTTCAAAAACGTGGTTCCCCGGGGCAAGCGGCCTCCTGTCGCCGATGGGGAATTCGATATGGATCGTATACGCGACTTCCTGAAGCTGGCCGCCGTCATCCGGTTGCAGCTTGCGGATGGTGATGTGGAGTGGAGCGGTCGCCTGGTGCGCATCAGTGAGGCCGTGGACCCGGACACCAGGACCATCGGTGTCTACATTGCCGTGGATGATCCTTATCTCAAGGTGGAGGGAGGTACGAGGCCGCCGTTGCTCAAGAACATGTATGCCGAAGTGGAGCTGCGCGGTCAGCCCCGAGCTCAGGCCGTGGTTGTGCCCCGGTCCGCGGTGCATGAGAACAAGGTTTATGTGGTGGACAAGGAGAACCGGTTGCGGGCCCGCGAGGTCAAGACCTATGCACCCCAGTCCGGGTTTGTTTCGGTGTCCGAGGGGCTGGAGGCGGGAGAACTGGTCGTCATCAGCGACGTGGTTCCGGCCATAGACGGCATGTTGCTCAAGCCCGTTGAGGATACGGAGGCCCTGCGTCGACTTGTTGCTGAAGCCATTGGCGAGGGAGGGGTGAAATGAGCGGCGGCAATGGTTTTATTAACTTTTTTGCAGGGCATCCCACGGCCGCCAACTTGCTGATGCTCATTTTTCTGGCTTTAGGCATCATCTCCATGCCCAAGCTGGTCCGGGAAACCTTCCCGGATTTCGACCCTACTGAAGTGGAGGTTGAGATCGTCTACCCCGGAGCAACCGCCGAAGATGTTGAGGAGGCGGTCTGTCAGCGGGTGGAAGACGCTCTGGATGGTATAACAAACCTTGAGGAGGTTACCAGCCAGGCAAGAGAAAACAGGGGGCTCATTGTGGCTGAGATGTCCGAGGGCGGCAACATCAGCCAGTTTTTGGACGATGTGAAAACCGAGGTCGAGGCCATTAGCGATTTCCCTGAAGAGATCGAAACGCCGGTCATTCAGTTGCGCGGTCGTAAGGACGATGTTGTTTCCGTCGCCGTGAGCGGCCCCATGTCATTACCGCACCTCAAGCTATACTGCGAACAGCTCAAAGACCGTATTCTCAAGGCTCCGGAAGTATCCCTGGTGGAAGTGAGCGGTTTTTCCGATCACCAGATTCGCATTGAGGTGCCTGCGGCAAACCTCATGAAATATGGGCTTTCTTTCTCGGACATCACCGACGTTATCGGCAAGCAGAGCATAGATCTGCCGGCCGGGACGATACAGACCAAAGACGCCGATATTCTGATCCGTTTTGCGGACCAGCGGCGAAAGGTGAATGAATATGAAGATCTCGTGGTCGTCTCCGGCGCCACCGGGGCCGAGGTTCGCCTTGGGGATGTCGCCAGTATCAGTGATACCTTCGAGTTGGATGAGGACAAGTTTATCTTTGACGGTAAACGGGCCGGTCTGCTGGAAGTGCAGAAGACGAACGTGGAGGATTCCTTGCGTATTCTCGAGGCGGTACAGCGGTTCATTGACGAGGAATCCGCAGTAGCGCCTCCAGGCGTGATCCTTTCCCTGACCAGAAACTCCACCAAGATAGTTCGGGACAGGTTGGAAATGCTCACTGAAAACGGCATTCAGGGACTGGTGCTCGTGTTCGCAACCATGTGGCTGTTCTTCAACATCCGTCTTTCTTTCTGGGTGGCCATGGGACTGCCGGTGTCTTTTCTGGGCGCCTTTTTCTTCATGCAGTTTGCAGGGTTGACCCTGAACATGCTTTCCATGGTCGGTCTACTCATTTCTCTCGGCCTGATCATGGACGACGCAATCGTCATTTCCGAAAACGTGGCCGCACATCTGGCTCGGGGCAAGAGCGCTTTCAGCGCCGCAGTGGACGGCACTTCAGAGGTGGCGGTGGGAGTTTTGTCGTCGTTCATCACCACGGTGCTCATTTTCGGAACCATCGCCATCATGGTAGAGGGTAAGATAGGCAAGGTCCTCTGGGTCATGCCTGCGGTGTTGATCATGACTCTGGTGGTCAGTCTGGTGGAGGCCTTCTGCATTCTGCCCAACCATCTTGCCCATTCGCTTCGGCGTATCCCCGAAGTCCCCACGTCGTTTCGCGTACGGTTTGAGGAGCGTTTGGAACGGGTTCGCGAAACAGTGCTCGGTCGCGCCGTGGATTGGGCCGTGCGCTGGCGTTATCCCTTTGTGGGTGGCGTGATTGCGACACTCATTGTGTCCGTGGGCATGGTGGCGGGCGGTATCCTGAAAACCGAAGCCTTCCCGGACATCGAGGGCGATATTCTCCAGGCGCGTATCCTTTTGCCGCAAGGCACTCCGCTTGAGCGCACCGAGGCGGTGGTGGAGAGATTGACGACCTCCCTGAACAAGCTCAACGAGGAGTACAGCCCACGGCAACCGGATGGGCAGTCGCTGATTCAAAATCTGACCGTGCAGTACAATGCGAACAAGGACGCCAATGAAGCCGGAGCGCATTTGGCCACCATTTCCGTGGATCTGCTTAATGCAGAGACACGGACCACAAGCCTGGATGAATTGATCAGGCGGTGGCGCGAGGAGGTTGGCACGCTGCCCGACGTCATCAACATCGCCTACAAGGAACCAATTCTCGGCCCTGCAGGGCAGGCCATCGAAATTCGGTTGCAAGGGCAAAGCCTTGTGCAACTCAAGGCTGCATCCAGGGAATTGATGGAATGGTTGGAGGAGTATAAAGGAGTGCACGACCTGAGCGATGATCTCAGGCCGGGCAAACCAGAGATTCAGCTTACCCTGAAACCGGGAGCGACTTTGTTGGGTCTCAGCGCCGATTCCATTGCTTCCCAGCTGCGTAATGCTTTTTACGGCAAAGATGTTACTGAAATTCAGGATGGTCCCGAGGCGTATGAGATCAATGTTCGTGTGGCCCCTGAAGACAAGGACACCCTTGGCGACCTCGAATATTTTCATGTGAACACACCCAAAGGCGACCAGGTCCCGTTGGGAGCGGTGGCTGTGCTCAAGGAGGGACGGGGATATGCGAGTATCACGCGCATCAACTCCATCCGGACCGTGACCATCCAAGGCGATGTGGATACGGCTGTGGGCAACGCCAACGAGGTCATCCATGAAACTCAAAAGATGTTTCTCCCTCAACTGATGAAAAAGTACTCCGACCTGGAGTTTTCCCTGGAGGGACAAACCAGGGAGGGCGGTAAGACCGGGGCATCCCTGCGGCAATCTCTCATGCTTGGTATCTTCGGAATATATATATTGCTCAGTTTTCAGTTTCGCAGCTACATAGAGCCGATCGTGGTTATCACCGCCATTCCCATGGCCTTTATCGGTGTTGTATGGGGACACCTGCTCATGGGACTCAACCTTTCTTTGGTCAGTTTCATGGGTTTTGCCTCACTTGCGGGCATAGTGGTCAATGATTCCATTTTGCTGGTGGAGTTCGTGAAGAAGCGTTTGCTGGATGGAATGGGTATGGCAGAAGCCACGGTTACGGCGAGCCGTCAGCGTTTCCGCGCTGTGCTTTTGACTTCGTTGACGACCATAGTGGGACTTATTCCGTTGCTTAGCGAGCGTAGTCTCCAGGCCCAGGTTTTGATACCGTTGTGCACCAGCCTTGTCTTCGGACTGCTTGCTTCAACCGTTCTGGTGCTGGTGGTCATTCCGGCTTTCTATACGATTCTTGCAGATTTCGGATTGACGGCGAAGCTTGAGAAAAAGAGTGCATAGAGCGTCATTCCATGGTAACGTTCATGGCATAAATGTGTCGCAAAAATCGGCGGCAAAATGAAGTGGCTGTAGCGATTCACAGGAAGAAACGTTTTTTTTGAAAAAAGCGCTTGACGCGGGGAGCAAGTTAGCGAAGAATCCCTCTTCGCCGCACAGGAGAGCGACATGGGTCGCGAAGCTTGAGCGGCTTGATCTTTCCAAGTCGAATCGGACGGTTGGCACGAAGCTGAGAGCGGAGCATGTCCTGAGCGGGACGCTTCGAAAAAGTTTCAAAAAGGTGTT